>BNJU01000332.1_pt1 | contig 260002 bp, 344 predicted proteins | sample 8539281 | NCBI WGS metagenome assembly BNJU01 (sample SAMD00202456, study PRJDB9452) | human saliva metagenome | isolation source: human saliva | place: Japan
CGGCTAACAGAGAGAACAGACAGTTCGTTTTGATCCGATGGCGCGCTGGTGTGTTCATGCCGGATCACGCTGGAACGACGGGTATCCGCTCGCGGGTTCCGCGAGACTGGCAGACGATCAACTCGCTCTATCAACTCCCCGCACTGGATCGTACCCGCATCATCGACGTTATCCCGGAGGACGCAGTCAGAACGGGTGCCACATCCTGGCCCACAGCTCTCGCCCGACCAGATCAAGGAAGATCGTCCCGCTGTGACGCGCGACGCACCGGTCGCCACATTCTCGAGGACTGAAATGGGGAGCTCTACGGCGGCGCAGGGGCGCTCATCATGATCGAGGGACAAAAACCAGCTGATCAGCCATGAACCGGGCGTCCTTTAGGAAGCTCAAACACCAAGGGAACTGCTCGGTCACTCGACAACCGCTGGTCGGGGTAACGCCGGATAAACTCGTCAGCGACATTTCGGATCGGTTTGCTTTGTGCCAGGTAATACCATGTCAAACTGTGCGCTCACCGTGGTCGGAATTCACTTTTCCTGGCCACCTCAGCAGTTCATCGGGCAGCCGCTCATGTCTCGAGGCATAACTCACAGAGACTACTGGGGCACGTCAGGAAGCTTGACATCATCGACGAAAATAAAGGCACAATCTCGAAACAGAACATTGCCATGCAGCGTTCATAGCGAACCTCCGCGTGATGATGGACCGGATGAGACAGCTCTGCTCGCGACGAGGGGAACGAGCAGGCGCGGGCGCTCTGCGCGCATCAAGCGCAGATGCCGCGGTGAACAACAGCAGCCTACAGGTGCTCGGTGAACGAGCAGCGCAGGACGCACCGAGTACACCTTCAGCGCCGGGGATACCGGTAGCGCGGGTGGACGACCGCGACAACCAGAACCTGGTGACAAAACTTTATTCGGACCTGGCAGCAGCGGGGATGGGCGCACCGGGCTGCGGTATTACGGCACCATCGGGCTTGGAAGCAGGCTGCGGCTATGTTACGACAAAGACCTACCGCCGAAATCGCCGTTCGTTTCTGGAACGCTCAGAGGTTCCGACGATTGAATTTCATCCCATCCGACGTCGCGGAGATGGCGAACCTCGCCTCAAGTGCGGACAGCGTGACAAGGCGTTCCCAAGCGGGCGCGTCGGCAGCGCACGGCATCAAGAGCTGCTTGGCAATCCGAGATGACGGGCATGTGGTCAGAACCGTCACCAGGCCGGATATCAAGAAAACCTGACAGTTCGGTCATACCCAGCCGGATGAAGGCATGCGACGCGACATGATGGACGGAATGTTCAGTGGCGAGTGGTATTTATGGCAGGCTAACCCGAGCAGAATGGCGCGATCACTCGTGAGGAACGGGCGGAGAACGCAGTCCGAGGAGGGATGAATAGACCAGCCGCTGGATGCAGAAACGCAGAAGTTGAGTGGCGACGCGGAGCCCTCCTCGACATCACCCGCGAAAGATGGCTGCGTGTCAGCGAAACGCGCGACACCGCTCGCTTTGTCGCGACAACTCGAACACATCGCGCGGACATGAACTTTATCCGTCTCTCGGGAGGCAATCGCCCGTGAAGATGGTGACAGGGCTATTCGACATTACGGCGCAGCCACATGGCGTGAGGCGGCGCTGTCGCTCTGGCAGGAGGAGGGATATGCCTGACTCAAAAGGCTCAGGGGCACATGGGGCGCCGAATACGAGCACTTGTGCAGCAGGAACGCAGACCTGTCTTTACTGCCAGAACATCACCCATGACGTGGCGTCCCACCGTTGATCGAGAGCGATGGGGCACCGAGGCATCGGACATCGCCGATGAAGTTGTCGGATGTTTCCAGGCGACACGTGGCACGGGCACCAACTGATCGCACCGGACGCAGGTGTCCGTGACGCAGACGGAGCATCGTACGGGCGCGCTGAAGACCTGGGAGCTGGACTAACGAAGGCCGCCATGTGGCGGCTGCGGGCTTATGCAGCGATGGCGGACGTTAGCCACCGCCACGCGGGCGGCGTGCTGGTGCGCTGGAGCGACCACCTGCGCGGTATTTGTTCCCTCTGCGCCGCGTCGATGGCACGCCATTACGAGAACACGCTCCGGGCTTGCTACCGCAGAGGCAGTGTGTGTCGGTGCGGTGCTACCCAGACCTGCTGTTGATTTGGATTTGCTGAACTTCGATGCGTGCTGTCACCATGGACACGTTGAGCGTACCGAGAAAGGTTTTGAAGGAGGATACAGTATGGAAAACAAACCGGCGTCGCTATCGGACTGAGTGGCACTCTCCATTGCGCCTAGATACGCCGCCCTAGTCGCCTGACGGGCTGACGATGTGACGCGCATCCGGGCGAGACCAAATTTGGAACTGGCGCGCGATCAGCAGCTCGAAGGTGCACCTGACGGAGAAGATCGATGGCAGCGCATGGTGGGAGGATTCACCGGCAGGAGTGTGAAGACGACATGAGTTCTCGCGCCGAAGGCGACACAGGCAGCTTCAAAGTCGGCGAAGTACCAAAGCTGAGGCAGAAGACGCAGCTACGGCCTGCCGCCCTCTATGGATGAGCATGCCACCACTAAATCTGCCAAGCATGGACCAAAAGGACCTCAACTTCACCCTCGCGTCGCTTGCATACTTTCAAGTATAAAACGGACTTTGTCGCACATTGGCGTGTTCTCAGGGAAATAAAGAAAGAACCAACAGTCTAAACGATGGCGCAGAGATGCAAGGGCGTCAAACAGGCCTGACAGATGTCCAAAAGCGGAAAATTGACGGAGACGACGTTTCATGCCAGTCGCGTCGTTGCATCTCATGGAGTGGATGCATGCCTTCATCGCTTCAAAGACCCACCGGCGATACCGCAACAAAGGTGCAAACACAAATCGTAGCACCAGCAAAGCCAGGGGCGAGTTGCAGACCGAGGGCTAGCGAAGACCCAGCTCACCAAGGGCAACGACTGGTATCGAGATACTCCAAAAGGGGACTGGCATGAGCGCGTATGCAGCAGAGAACAGATCTGGTATGATCTGCTTTCAAAATTTTGAAGAACAGTGTGGTTCGTCAGGCAGCTTAAAATATACAAAACCAGAGAGAAAATGAGTCCTTCGTCTACGCAAGGCGCAGGCATCTAAGAGAGTACTTGTGCTAGCGGAAGATACGCTAGAAGAACTTTGGAGGAGGCACACACAAGGAAAGCCCTGCAGAGAGAGGTGGACAACATCAGCGCATGGCTCGCTTGAGATGGAACATCCCGATATGTGGGTGTGTCGTAAATGCTGCTGAGTGATGGACTGGGCAACGAAGGATAATCCTGGCGGTCATGACTTTGGAGAGACTTGAAACGAAGATGCACAGATAGCGACAGTATTTTCGTGCTGCCTGCATATCGTCCACGCCGGTGGAGGAACGTATGGCGAACAAAAAGACTTATCAGCGGCATGTTCCAGAGGCAAAAGGTGAGCTTCATCAAAAGTGTCTCAGTTATGCCAGAGGCGAGAATAGATTCCTTAGCCGACAAAGGTGCAAAAACTCCGCATAGTGGAGGAGTGAGGAAAGAAGGATCGGGAAAATCACATAACACCGAGGAGGTGGTTCTCGATGGCGACTAAAATGGATCGGCTGGTCAATCAGCTCAATCTAGCGAAAATGTGTCCTGGTTGATCGATGGAAGAAAGAAGGCAAACAGACGATGCGATACGCAATGCCCTCTCAGATCAACAGCTGCATCCTCGCCATTTCATTGACCTACTTCCTCACGAAGGCGTTGAGCTCGCGGCAGTAAGGTGGAGCAATAGAGATATGGAATATCAGAGAGAGATCGGCTGGGAGAAGAGGAGATTTTGAACAGCAACGATGGGACCTGTTCCTCGCTGCTAAAGGCGATTTTGATTACCGTCTGATTTCTGAGACAATACAAAAGATAGCCACCGCACTGAGCACGCTGAGGTACTTTCTTCTCTCAATTTTGAGGATGTCCGTTAGAAGCACTCTACGGGCGCGATTCTCCACCGCGTGACAAAAGAACGCGCCGGAGGATTCCTCCGTGTGCACTGGCGTCCCCGATCTGCCGTGCAGATGCGGGGAATACCATGCCGCTGGGAGCTCGGCGTCGCCAGATGACGGCGGCGGATTCCCTCCGCGTACCGCAGAAGACGAGGTGTTCGCGGCCCTCGGCGATCGCGTCCTACCGAGGGCGACCCGTGACGAATGACCATCCGCCCGGTCAGCGCGATGCGTGTCAGAACTATACGAGAGCTACGCAAGGGGGACGGTCCAGGACGCGTCCGACGCGGCCAGCAGGGCGGACAAGGGATGAATGATTTGCGATCTCGTCGTGTGCGGCGCGCGCGCATCATACGCTGCAGGAATTGACGCGGGCAAAGCGCGTATTTCGTGCGGGGTGACGGTGCGATACATCAGAGGGACGACGGCGCTTACTGCCAGGAAAAGCGTCATTCGGCAATCATGTCCGCTGTCGTCGAGGAGGGCAGCGCAGGGCGCGGTGGCCATCCGCGACGCTGGTGCAACTTTGCAGGAGGAAAACAGATGGCGAAAGAGACGGTATTCTGCATCTGATGTTTGCCGCATTTGCGGAGGATGTGCAGGGCCGGAGGAGGTCACGCCGAGGCGCTGCGCGCTGTCGATGAGGGCAGAGGCGGCGAGTCACCTGCAGGGCCCAGCAGCAGCACGACGGACAAGGAGTGTCGGGCGATCATGGACGCGATGGGGCCTCAGCGCCAGGTTGACCGCGTTTCTCAAGGAAGCGGGGCGCAGAACGGCAGGCCGACGAGCCGTGCAATGGGACCGAGGAGACCGAGGGCGCTGGACGACCTCGGAGGAGGGCGCTGGAAGAGGCGAGCAGGCCTGCCGAGCACGGGACGGTGATGATGAATCCGAGAGGAGGCGTGAACCGTGCGCCGCGGGCTGCTCCGAAGAGGATGAGGCCGAGGATGTGCCGGCGGACGAAAAGAGCCCTGTGGCACTGACTGGCAGACCCGCGCGCTTTGCGCTGTCGGTGATCCGCTACATGCGACGGTTCATGCGCCATGCCCGCCCGCCGTCCGGCAGGACCCGCGCGATCCGGATGCGCTCTCGCGCACGCTCAAGAAGAAAGCCATGCGCGCGTTTGACACCGCTCCCCGTTGCGGCGTTCTCTCGCGTCAGGAAAACGGCGGTTACTGCCGCGACGCGAGGAAAAGAGATGCGCATGCCTACGAGCGGGGTGCCGCCAGGCTGTCCCGACCGCACTAGAGGAGGAATGAATGGTAGCCGGAACTACAATCGGAATCAACGCGAGCGCTTTTCGGGTATCCGGGGCGGAAGGCGTCACGTCAGGACGGTATAGATCAAAGTCAACCGCACGCGCCCCTGGCGCCGCAGGGCGGCGAGATGTGCGTTCAGGAGCTGCGTCCGTCATTCAGAAGGAGGATCGGATCCGTCTGCGATCTTCGGCGCGACGAATGCCGCCGACGACTTCGCGAGATCGCCGCTGCGCAAAGTCAGAGTCGGCGAAGGTGTACCCTATCGGGCGTTTTCGGATGCTACGCAGCGGGCCGAGGCGTGCGACGTGCTGCTCCCGCGCGGCATCTCACGACATGTGCGTGGGAACGCGATACGTAAAGCACGCATACCAGTCGGCGCGAAAGGTGCGAAATCCGCTTTGCAGCATCTGGCAGCTTCATTCAGAGGCAAAGGTCAGCGACTACCGGTGCGGTCGAAGCAAAGAAACCGACGCCGTCGTCGGCTGACACTGCGCGATCAGTGGTCGAGGCGGTGCGGATGCTGGCGTCAACGCTGACGCTCATCGGTACGCCAGGGTGTGTGCTGAAGAGAGGCAACGGTAACGAAGAACAATTATAATCTTCGAGATTGCCCCGCAGCGTGGTGGATCGCCGCTGACCAATGGACTGTGGCACCAGCGTCGAGGCGGGCTGGCGTTTCGCGGAGCGAGCGCAAACTCGGGCAGCATCCTCCGCGAGGCCTCGGCCGAGCGGCGGCACCCGCGCGACATCCGAGATCGAGAGCGGCGGCGGCGGCGGCTGGGTCGAGCAACGTCCACGCGTTCAACGTCGAAGTGATACAGCGTCACGGGCGGCGGGCGGACCAGCGTCAGCAGCATCCAGAACGCCGTGCGTCGATTCGGGCGAGACCCTCTGCAGAGACATCTACGTGCCCTTACGAGGTCTCCATGTCCATCAAGATTCAGGATCAGCTGCTGGCGCGGTCGCTGGGCGTAACGTGGGGACGACTATCGCGACATGACATCCGCCTCGGCCGACAAAGTACGCATGGACATCTGCTGCGGCGGGAGGCGCTACTGGGACGAGCGCTGGGACTGCTCAACGCGTAAAGCAGATCCACGGCAGCGTCGGTCTACGCCAGCACGCAGCACAGCGGTCAACCAGACGGACTGGGCGCTGCAAGGGCCCCGCGAGATCCTGAACGGCATCGACGCGGCGATCATCGCCCGGATGGTGGACGGGGGCACGGTCCCATTGCTGTGCCATCCCGAGCCGCTTCTCATCGACCCTACCGAACTGGCGTACATCAGCCACGCACGTTGGTGAGCGTCAGCGGCGACCGACGTCTCCATCGCCCATCGCGTGCCTCAAGTCGAAGCGCAGCATCGCCAGGGCAAAGGGAGCGTTGACCTCGCGTGATCGCCGAGTGCCGGTTCTGCATCGCCACCGCAGGCATCAGCAAGAAAGAACCGCATGGTCGCCTACGTGTGGCAGTCGTCGCTTTGTCCGGCGTAAGATCGCGCCCGCACTCCGTTTGAGCCGCACGTCGTCGACGCGGCGCAGCGAACGTCGGCGCGGCGTCCTACGACAGTCCTACATGAGCGAACGTCGGGCGGGTCAAGATTCACTGCATCGGGCCGTTCATCTACCGCGCGCGGCATCTGAGAGGAGGCTGGCGTGATTCGACTCGTGGCGAGAACAGAGATCGGATTCGCAACCCGACAGGTCAGGATCGTGGCGGCGCTGCACGCGTTCTCGATACTCCCGACGCTGGATCACGAAAGACCCGATGTGCAGGATGGGCTGCAGGAAGACTGACAACATCGAGATGGCAGCGAGCCAGCGAGGATGACAGGACGCCGGAGACGGCGACGTGAGATGACAAGACGCAGAAGCCATCGCAGGATGGCTTTGACAAAGAAGGGTGCAGCGCATGCTCTACGAAGGAGTGGACGTATTCAGGTTATCGCCTCGCGTCGACGTACATGTCGCACGGGCGGCGATCGAATACGCCGAGATACTCTCGCCGCCTATCCGGTTCGGCGGCGGGACCTGTCTCGGAGGTCGTGATCCGCGCATGGGTCGGCATGGCGCACGCCTCCCTCTACAGAATCCGCTACCACGATGCGTACGAGCTCTGCGCGAGACTTTACGCATCGCGCACTGGCTGACGCTGTGCCTGCAGACGGCGGGCGGTGCAGATGAAGTCTAATGCGAAGAAAAATCTCTGCAGGGCTCGCGAGGGGCTGCAGGCTCCAGCGGGAGCGAGCATTTCTGTATCATCACGCGACGGCAGCAGCATCAGCCGCGAGGACTTTGCGGAGCTGGGGAACGTACAAGCTGACCGCCTACGGTCAGCAGTTCCTCCCGCACTGGCGCGGATGTATGCCATCGGGATGGTCGTGTCGGTCACTGACGAGCGGCCAAATGCGAAGATGGGGCGGGGATTCACTGGCGACTGGTCCAGCCAAGTTGCAGGCCGCGGCGAAGAAAGTCCCTCGTCGGCAGCCGCAAAGCCGAAGCCTGCTACGTCCAGGACAATCGAGCATGGTGGAACAGTGCAAACTCTCTGCATCCAGACTGCACAGTGTCCGTCGCACAATGCGGGCGTCGATGCAACGTGAGACATCAACGCCGCGGGATAGAGAGTACAGCTGCGCTGAGCACTCGTGCCGCAGACACGCGACCGGCCTACGCCGCCGTCCGCCGCGTCCGCAGCGCGAGCCCACCGCAAACCAGGATATGAGGCGGCGATCAGTCAAAACTGGGTCGCAGGGCGTATCCGTGCGCGCGCTGCGCGGGATATGGCTGGGCCAGGAGCCGCAGGCTGGAGCTTGCCGGTATGGTCGCGCAGAACGCCGCGCGCTGCATGGTTTGAGAATCCAAGAACAAAGTGGCCGCAGATACTCTGCTGCGACAATTAAGGCAGGAAGGAGAGTGACAGCCCGCTCGACGGTACAGGAGATGGGAAAGTCCATCACACGTCATTCCGGAATATGGGGTGAGTCTCGCGCTTGATCGATGTTTCAGGGGTCGTGCATGACCCGATTTCTGCTGACGTATCTCTCGTCATTAAGCAGGCGCGGGCAGAGTGGAGTGCGCGCGTTCCACGCGCAGCGAAAGATACAGGAAATCGAAAGTGGAGGCATCGAGTACCTGCCGTCGTCCAGCAAGGATGCTGAGCTGCTGGATACCACCGATCGCGTCCAGCAGGGATGAAAGACATTCATGCACCGGATGCCGATCCAACGCTCGACGTGTCGAGTGCCGGAGAGGCCTCCGATGTCGCTGCGCGTGGAAAGACGGCAGCGTGCGCTGGCTGAGTCCAGATCGCTGAGCTACGCCGCGAACGAGCTACTACAAAAGCAATCGGCGCACTGCTGGGAGAGGACGGCGGATGACGACAGTGGCTCAAAATTTGTTCTGGGGAGGCGCGTCAACCGGTACGGCGGACGTCGTCAGAAGCCCGACAGTTCATGCGCTGGCGAGTATCCGGAAGGCGGTGCGCGTGGAAGATCAGTGACGACATTCTTTTCTGCAGCCTCGCGGGCGGTGGCGACTATGACCAGAGTAGACAGCCTATCGAGAGGCCAGATGGAAAGCCGTCTACCGTGACTACCACGCGCGCGCGTGTGGGATCTGCGAGGCGACCGCCTGCTGCTGGGCGCAGGTCGTCCGAGATCGCGAGGTGCCCTGAAGGACGGCGTCTATGCGCACGAGGCCGGTGCGCGGGAAATCTCGCGCAGAGAGGATGTGTTCATCGTCCCGAGGTCTCGACGTGTGCACGGGCGCGAACTTTTCGCAGGAGTGGCGGTGGACGGAGTGGGATCACCCACCTGCGATTAACGGGCTCTCGCCCCGCCTCGCGCGGAGGACGTCGGCAGGATCGCGCCAGCGTTCGACAGCGCAGGCGGGTCGTGGAGGGAACAATATGGCGCTCAAAAAGCGGTGCTCGCCCGACCACTGCGGTCAACATTATCGTCCAGCTTACTCGCCGCCGTTTCGGCGGCGCGAAAAAGTTCAACCTTGCCCTGCTCCGGCGCGACGACTGCGGCGTCGGCACAGTGGCGGACTTCGCCAGCCGGCGCATCGTGACTGCCGACAGCCTGAACGCCGTGAAACTGGGCCAGGATTCTGACGGAGGATCGCCTCCACGAATAGTGGCGCCTCATCTTCGGACGGCGTAAAGAAGCCGCCGCTTGCCCATTGCCATCAGGAAGGTCAGCGATGGGGACGCCTGTAAAAGACAGTGTGCAGTAAAATGCCGTCAGGCTGGTCCGAAGTGTGCGTGCCAGCGGCTACTGACGGCGCGGCAGTACAGACGGCTGCAGATTCTCGCCGTGCTGAGAGATACGTGTCGGGGCTGTCGCGCCGTCTACCATGTTCCTTCCTTCCGACGACGGAGGAGACGAGCGCGAACGACGGCGGTATCACTTCGGCACGATCAGAGCAAGAGCTACACGCGCCATCGTCCGGGCAGTATTCCCTCCCCGCACACAGGACGCAATCTGCTGGCGATTGGATGGGCGATGGGTGCGATGAGCGCATCGACCATCAGCAACAGCGCGTCACTAGCCTGCGAAACGTGGTCGGTGCCTGCAGGCAGAAATTGCATGCCTGCGTTCTACGTCGAGATGACTGGTCAACATCAAGAAGAGAACTACGGACGTGCGTCGACCGTGGCAGTTTTATGATGTGTGTGTTCGAGGAAGGGCGCGTCGGCGACTCGGATCGTGGTTCTGATGAGATCATCTACTCGACAAGTTCAGAAACGACATGCAACTCCGGAATCATGGACCGCGTCGTCGCGCGAGCAAGGGTGCCGCAGACCGAGGCGGGCATGGGACGCGTGGGACAGCGATCAAAGAGGTCTGCGATGACGCAGAACGCATCAGCTGTCGAGGAGGGGCGTCTGGAAGGGCGAAGAGCTGATGGCGCTGGTACGGAGAGGTGCTCCCAGGCGGCTATCTCGTCAGAGGCAGGCCGATCGGTGAGCAGGCGCAGGCAGGCGTGACGACGCAACGCCGCCGATCTATGTGTCGCTGAAGCTCGCGGGGCGATTCACCACGTCACCATTCGGTCGACGTCGCTAAGAGAAGGGAGGATCAGAGGTATGCCAACGGTAAGTACTTATTCGTTTACCGATGTCAACGCGACGATCAACTGCCGCAGGGTATGGGTCGTTTTTCCATCCAGGGAGGGCATCGGCGACATGACCATCTTCGGACGACCGACCTGCTCGGGTGCGATGATGTCGCGTCGGATGGCGCAGTCATGGTCAGCAAGATTGCCGGCAACAACGGCACGGTGTCCATCAACGCGCAGCGAACCAGTGCCTGCGCCAAAGTTTCTGCAGGGCCTTTTTAATTATTGCTGGCGAGCAGACACCTCGGTATGGACAACAATCTCCATGACCGTTGAAGCCCCGAGATGAGCGAGACGTACTGTGTGTCTCAGGCGGGTCGTTCGTCGAGAGCCAAAGGTGACGAGCTGCGATCGAGAACAGCGCGTCTCGTGGCAGATTCTGTTCGCAGATATTCAGCGCATCCGCTTTGATTGTGAGGGTAGACGATGAAACGGAAACGAAGTTAGATGTCGAAGATTCAGGGGCGGAAATTTGAAATCCGCTCGCTGATGCTTTACGGGCAGTTATATCGCATTACGCTCCTGGAAGATGCTTCCCATGGGCATGGAGGCGAGTCATGAAATACCTCCGCTCCGAGGGAAGGACGTCGACGCGCTGCAACACAGAACCGTGCGCTCCGCGAGCGAGGGAGAGTTCATCGCATTCCAGCGGGATGTGCTCTCCGTGGTCGGCGAGTTCTTCGAGGACACCGCGCCGCTCTTTAACGAGAACAGCGCTGGGCGTGGAGAACATCGCGACAACGCGGATGCTCGTCATTCTGCTGACGATCCACGCGCTGGTCTTCAACATCGCGGGTCACCGGAGACGGCGGAAGAATTGAGTAGCGGTCCTCAGAGTTTGAACTTTGCGAATACCGCAACGTAAACGCATGGGTGTGCGCCCGTCATCGCAGGGAAGTGGCAACAACGAACTGTGGGACAGAACGTACGTTAATGACCCTGCTCGATGTTCGTGGTTATGCTCGTTGAGAGAACCGCCGACGTGCGGATGTATATGCCACGCAGAGCAGAGGGAGGTGAGACAATGATCGGTGAGATGATCCAGGAATACCTGGTCGGACTTGGCGTGCGCCTGGATAAGCCGGGCTTTGGTCAGGCAGAGGCGACGATTAACAGCCTTGACCGTACCGTAGAGACGGCGACGGGACACATGGCGGCGAATTTCGTCCGCGCTTCGGCGATGATCAGCACAGCGATTGCGTGGCGTTACGCCTCCGCTTTCGGGTTGATGAAGTCCGCCGCATCGCAAGACCTCGCCATGCAGAAGCTGTCCCGCCAGATGATGGTCGGCAAGGACGCCGCGTGGACGATGAAGGCTGCAACCGATGCCCTCGGCGAATCCATACAGGACATTATGCTGACCCCAGAGCTGATGGAACGATTCAACAAGCTCACCGCAGACGGGCAGAAAATGAAGGTCGGCGGTGACTTCGATGCGACCATGAAGGTTCCGCGACCTCACGTTTTGAGTTCACACGGCTCAAGCAGGAGGTCAGCTATGCCATGACGTGGGTCGGGTACTATCTCATGGTACCTGAACCGCCCGCTTTGCAGAGGCGAGGGAGAAGTTCCGCAGCTTCAATGACATGTTCGTCAAGAACATGAGCGTCTGACGGAGAAAGCCGCGCGCATGCTCGTCTACATCATCGACATCGGAAAGACATTTTCTGATGCTTGTTCTGAGCGTCGATGAAAACTCTCTGGCGGATGTGGGAGAGCTTCCCCAAGGGTGAAAATAGCCACCGCCGCACTGGCGGGGCTCGCACTGGTCATGAAGGCGAACCTGCTGACGCGCATGATGCTCCTCGTGAGCACGCTGCTCTCTCCCTGTCTGACGATTACTACGCGGGCGCGGAGGGCAAGCGGTCAGCGTTCGAGGAGTATTGGGATAAGCTCAACGAGAGTATCGAAATAGCAAAGAAAAGTGGGGAGGAGTTCTCCGGTGCTGCGTGTCGGATTTCTTCGACCGCGTCCAGGGCTCAGAGTGCGCTGGAATGATTTCATCGCAAAAGGTCAAGGATCTCGCAGTGCCATCTGGGGAGCCTCGCAGAGACATACGCCGCCGCGTGGTTGAGGAAGCAAAAAGAGCTCTACGCATCCATGGAGAAGCACGAGCGCGAGTCGATGCATTTGAGCGAAAAGCAATCGGAAAGCTCTGGGGATGTTCGAATCTCTCCCGGCACGACGAAGGACTTCTTCCGATGGTGGAAGCGTCTTTTTAGGCGAGGTTCGCCGAACGAAGGAGTACACGACCTCGGCATCGACGCGGTGGGCGAGCGCTCGCAGGTGCGCTGACGGAGACGTTCAACGTTGTTCTTGATCTTATCAACATCGCGTTCAGCGGTCTCTTTGGCAGATAGGAAAGACCGACCACGTTCACAGCTTCCGCGACGCTATCCGCGCGGTGTTCAGCATATTCACCTCCCTCTTGCGTGTGGTGACAGGGGCGGTCAAGGTATGTTTAACGAGCTCCTCACGATGATGCGCGACAGTAACTCGTTCAGGCGGTTCTGGGAGGAGCTGGGACGGATGATTGACCGCGCGATCGATACAGTCGGCTAAGTGCTCGGCCGGGCACTCATCGCGCTGAAGAATGGAGAGTTTAAAGAAAGCGTGGGGATAATCAGGCGGCGATGGGGTATGGATTCTCTGGTCGGGAAAGGCGACCGCGACTGGAACCGCAAGGTCGCCCATCAGAGATTCAAAGCGGCGGGAGTCTCAGATGAGGCAATCGCAGGCATTCTGGATAGACTGCAGGCAAGAGCACAACTTTGATACTAGCGATGTCCCAGAGCGTTATGTGCCGGAATTGGCACCGTCGGCGGATATGGCATGTTTCAGTGGAATGGCGCAAGAAAACAAAAGATGCTGGAATGGGCGGAAGAACATGGTCTTGACCCACAAGACCCTGGTGTGCAGGTGGATTTCGCCATTGATTGCATCGAGCGTGGACTGGGCCGGAACGCATGAATGAGATGTCTCCATCGGAGTCAACAACCGTGTGGACGGATGAATGGGAAGTCGGAAAACACGGTTATGAACAGGCATACACAGCAGAACAATACGCAGACATTCAGTCGGGCAGGATTCTTGAAGCCCAGCCGACACGGCCTGTCTCTCGCTCCAGCAGACGCCAGCCCGCTGCGGGGAATATGCCGTACGAGCTGGAACGCCCGCATTACAGGGCGACACCCAGTATCGACGTTTGCCGCACCGTCCTGCAGCATCGACCCGCCTCTACACAGGGCTGATGACAGGGCGCGGCAGACGGATACGGCGGATACCCGTCGCAGGGGAGCGGCGGTGTCGTCTATCAGGTCAACGTCGGCGGTGTGACCGTCAGCGGAACGAACAGAACGCGCAGAGATCGGGCGCAGCGTCGGCGCGAGACCAGCGACACAGCTCGAGCAAAGGGCGTCATATCCTGCGCAGTCGGACAATGCCGGTGCGCGCATGCTGGGTGTAAGGAGGTGATACGTTGGGCATCAAAAAGGGCTGTCGATTGACGGCCTTTAATTATGCCTGATCTCGCATCGACCAAGAAAAAGCCCGATTGGATGAAAGTCAGCGTTGAGATCGGCAAGATGACGAGGGCACCATGAGATCGTCAATTTCCTCGCGGGCTGCAAGGGACATGGAGCAGTTTCTGTTCCGTGTACCGAGTCGGCTGATCGAGGCATGTGACTTTCAGACGGCATCATGCGCACGGAGCATATCAGCCGCGTTCGCCCGACGAACTACCCCGTACAGACGGGCGTGACGATGACCGGCCACGCTATCATCGAGCCAGCGAGGTCACCGTCGAGATCACTTGATGACGGATGCAAAGGCAGACAGCTACCTGCAGACGCCGCCCGCCATCGGGAACATCCTCAAAAACCGTTGGGACGATGAGTAATTTTGCAGGCTCTGCATGCCAGCGATAGTGACCACGCCGAGATGGACGCTCCATCGACGCATGGAGAAGCCTGCGTGCTCTGCAGATGCGCGTGTTCCGATTACGGTCGAGGGCACGCCGCAGACCTATCGCAACATGCTGATCGAGGCTCTCTGCGCCGGATGATGTCAACACGCTCCATGCGCTGCAGTGCACGGTGCATGCGTGATCATTCGCGACGGTGGCAGAGACAGCGGTCAGCGCAAAGGCGGCGTCCGCCGGGAATCTGCCTCAGGACAGACACCGCAGCAGACAGTGGCGATGATGTAACAAGACTGTCGCTCGTCGTCGGGATGGATGCTGGCGGCAGTATCTTTACATGAGTGAGTGTGTGGCTGTGTTTTCGATCATCCCATTTCAGGGATTCCAAATCATAAATCCAGCGCGAAGGTGCCACTCGACGGAGGCAACACGCTCCTCAAATTCCACATGAAGTACAACGAGCTCGCGCAGTACTGGCTCGTCGACATCTACAAGAACGATGCGATGGTTTACGCAGGGTTGCTGCTCGTGCCGGGGCAGAACATCCTCGAGCAGGTCGGCTACCTTTGGCATCGGCAGTGCGTGATCGTGCCGCGCAGCCGCGTGATGGAGCAGTGGCCGAGCGCGGCGACACTCGCATCGGACTGGTACGTGATCTCGTGACAGCAATGGCGGAGACAAATGACGGCGCAGATGCGCAGGGGAACGAGCAGGAACAGACGCAGCCGGAGCAGCAGACGCGTAAAAGGCCGTCTCTATGGGCGAAAAATGGAAGATCACTGTTTATAAGCCCGCCTACAAGATGGGCGAGGATGGGCCCCACCGATGAGCGAGATCCAGAACATGACATCAGAGATGGACGTGTCGCAGCTCGACCGCGAATTTCAGACTCAGCGACGACCGAGACCGCTGTTCAGATCGGCATGCTCGTCGTCTACAACATGAACGCCAAGACAGAGAAGGAGGTCATCGAGGAGGCTTTCAGATCTCCGTTTTCGGCGGCTACGAGGAGGACAGTACTGAGAAATTTTTCACGGGGACATCGTTCAGATTCCGAAACCGCGAGAATGGCACGGACTACCGCCCGAGATTATCGCACTCATGGCGTGATGCAGAGCCTCTTCACGAATCACGTCCGTAGCACTCATTGCCGCCGGCAGTACACCGCGCGATGTGGTGGATGCTGTGGCAGGGCAGGCGGATAAAAAGTCGGCGTCGGCGAGGGTGAGCGAGAGTTGCCGACCAGCCGCTCCCGCGCGGCAAGGTAGCTCTTGGCACGCCCGCGAAGCGCCCTGCGCGACCTGTGCACGTGGAACGATGCCATTTACTGGGAGGGCGAGGGACGGCAAGCTCACCGTGGAGACGGTCGAGCAGGAACACCCGCCGACCGTAAAGTGCTTTATCTAAAGCCAACATCGGGCTGGTCGGCACGCCTGTCTCACACCGATCAGGGCATCCAGATCAAGATGCTCCTCGATGCACGGGTAGCTGGCTCCATGATCAAGATCGACAACGAGATCATTCAGCGGCAGGCACTGCAGATCGACCCGGCAGCGGGCAGCAAAGAGTGACCAGCCCCAGCAGAAGGAGCAGTTTGACCAAGACGGCGAGTATCAGGTGCTCTGTCGAGCACCATGGCGACACGTGGGCGATGAGTGGACGACGTCGGTCGTCGTCGTCAGCCGCAACGGACGCATGGGGCTCTTTGACAGCGGTGCAGGGCAAAGGACAGACGATGAAATGAGGTGACAGAATGCTGAAAGATGTCAGAGCGGGTCTCGCCGAGGAGGTCGAGCAGAGCGAAGCGTGAGCTGGACGGATTCGGGCTGGACTTTGCGTGTTGCCGCCGGGCATCATCCGCTCGGTCGATTACGCCAGACAAACGTGCACTGTGCAGCTGGCGATCCGCGAGCGCATGAATCGCGGCGGTGTGCTCACATGGGCGGAGATCCCGATTCTGCCCGATGTTCCGTTCTCGTGCATTCGGGCGGTGGCTACTGCCTCGACCTTCCTATTCAGCGGGCGACGATCGCCTCGTGGTCTTTGGAGACAACTGTATGGATGCGTGGTGGCAGAGTGGCGGCGTACAGAATCAGGTCGAAAAACGAAGGCATGATCTCTCGGATGGATTCGCCCTCGTCGGATTCCGTAGCCAACCGAGCGTCATCGGTGGATATTCAGCCGGCACTGGCGCAGCTGCGCAAACGCAGCAGGAGATGCCTGCATTGAGACAGCGAAGCAGCATCCACATTCATGCAGCTGGCGGATCACCATAGATGGAGGTGTCACCATCGACGGGCGCAGCTCTCGGGCACACGCACGGGAGGCGTTCAGCCGGGTGGAGGGAACAACGGGAGGTGTCGCGAGATACCGCGCACTGGATGAAAATGGAGATGTTACCTCGGAAACGCACACGCCTACATTGATGGGGTGGATGCCGTGCGGCAGGCTGTCATAACAAGGTTGCGGCTTCTGTCTCACGAGTGGTGGAGGACATCAACGACGGCGTGCCATACCGCAGAAGATCACTGCCAGCAGGGACGTCGCAGCAGCAGAGCAGATCATCCGCGAGCGAATTCAGCAGACGCCGCACGTGCTGTCGATCCTGTCTTTGACCCGTCTGGGACAATGAGAACCGCACGCCGGATGATACGTGTGGCGATCCAGAGTGAGTACGGTGCATTCAGCATCGATGAGGAGGTGGATAATGCGCTACTTCGCCCGTACTTGACGACGCAGGGCTTCACGTCCCGACCTACGCCGACATACGGGATGATTTGATTGATGATTTTAAGAAAATCTACGACGACCTCTACCTCGGCAACGATTCTCAGGATTATCAGATGATCTCTGCGTTTGCGCTCGACATGAGCGACACGACACAGCTCCCTCGCAGATCGTCTACAACAACCAGAGCGTCAAGACAGCGGTCGGAACGGGCCGTCCTCGCGTGCTGAAGCTCACGGACTGCGCCGCAAGACGGCGAGCTACTCCACCTGCGTCCTGACGCTGACAGCGTGCCGGAACGACCATCGCCGCCGGAATCGTCGAGGATAGCAGGGAAAATGGTGAATTGCCTGAAAACGCCAGATTTTGACCGTGAAAAACGTCGAAAGTACGGCGCGCAGTGCCAGGATATCGGCGCAGTCAGCGCCTGCCGGCACGATCACGAAGATCAGCAACCCCTCAATATGGGTGGCTGTCGGTTACAAACAAGGCAGCCTGCCGTAAAGGGACGCCCCATCGAGACAGATGAGGAGCCAGCCGCCGCCAGGCACCATCGGTGGCAGTCCAAGCCAAAACACGGTCAAACAGTACACTTGCCGGCATAGGAAGCGTCGCTGAGTATCGCGATACAAGTGTACGAGAATGACACGAACAAGGCCGATGAGAACGGCGTCCCAGGGCACAGCATCGCCGCCGTCGTCGAGGGCGGATGCACGAGGCGGTCGCCGACAGATTTATCTCGCGCAAAGCGCCCGGGCTAGCGCACATACGGGACAACAACGACCGTCTACACCAATTCTGACGGATTGAAAAATGAAATTCGATTCTTCCGTCCCACATACATGGAAATCGCCGTGAAAGTCACAGTAAAGAGATGCGCAGGGTATACGACGCTGGTGGAAGAGAACATCAGCGCAATATTGCGTCGTACATCGAACGTCTCGGCATAGGGCAAACCGTTACCACGACAGGGGCGCTGACAGCAAATCGCCGTTGCGGGTTGACGACGCACGCACTGCCCTCTTTGCCTTGCAGATGTGCAGATTGGGCGGGCAGATGGTGTACTTGGCACAGCCGATGTGGATATCCCATACAATGCCATAGCGAGTTGGAACGGTTACGGTGGAGGTGGTCTGATGGCACTGGCAGACGAATACCTCGGTCTCATCACATCCCAGCATCGAATGTGCGAGAAGTTCATGCGCAGACGGTCAGGCGCGCGTTCACAGCATCGGATGAGATATCTGCACCTACTGTCTCCGGCGGATGATGAGTTTGATATCGACTAGCGCCACAGGTGCGCAGGAGGATATCCTCGGCGAGTTCGTGGGGCAGAGCGAACCCTTCCGTATCAGCCGGGGAAAGGAGTTTCTCCCGAGCTGGACAATCCGCATATCGGAAACTCCTGCTGGCAAAGATCGCGAAGAACCAATGGAAGGGCGGCATGTACGACATCAAAGAGCTCTGGAATGCGCTCTGGAAAAGGAATCATCATCCAGGACAACCAAGACATGAGTATCGATGCTCGCCATTGGCATCAACGATCAGATCACCAAAAGAGATGGGTGCAGCAGGATTGATCGTCCCGAAGCCGCAGGGCGTGCACGTCAATTATTATTTTGCTGATCATGCGGTATTCGGCTGCCGACCTTGAGACAGACACAATCATGGCGATACGATCATGCGCGACTGGATGAACGCGCGTGCCTGATGTGTCCTTTTCCTATGACGAGGATCCGCGCGAGCGGCATGAGTGGATGCGACAGCAGCTATTGGACGATGGAGGAGAATGATGGCAAAGACAAATTACCAGATATTCAACGAGGAGAACGCTCCGAGCGGACGTAGCAACGACTCTGAGTATAGAGGAGCGACGCAGCGCGTCGGCGGGGTTATGCCCCGCAGCGGCACCTCTCGGATGCACAACAAGATGTACTAACAATGGTCGGCAATGCAAGGCAATCGCTAACCTGATCGTTAATCGCGGGCGTGACTGCATGGACAGTGACGTCGAGGGATCACAAAGGCTCTGATGAGACGATCACGTGCAGTGTCCGGTGCAAGCCTCAATCTCTCCTAGCGCAGCAAGACCTGCGTGTCGGCGACATCGCGTATCACAAAGCCTCGCCATCGTGGGGCACGGCTTGAGTGCGTCAAAGGCGGGACGACGGGCGCGACACTGCACGACACAGATAGAACAAATGGTTCAAAACGGGGGTGATAGTCACTGACGGAACGGTCGTGTGGATCATTGATGATCTGCGCGACGGCACGCCCGTCGGAGCGGTGCGCGGGTCGTTGTACGTGCCCGCAGGATACGTCAAGGCGAACGGCGCGACCGTGCAGCGGCGGACTATCCGCGCCTTGTTGCACCGGTGACAGGCACAGACTCTGGACGGACGACGTGACCGCGAACGCGGGACTGTTCGGGCGTGGGGATAGTGCGTGCGACGATGGTGCTACCGGAACTGGACGGATCGCGCATGATGCAACTTGCGGGGACAGCGCAGGGTCGACGGTCGCGGCAGGACTGCCGAATATTGACGGGTAAGCATAAATCGTCATCCCACGGAGGGTTGTGGCGGGGGCTGCTGGCGAATCCAGTGGTGCTTTAACCATGTGCAGCAGAGCAGTGTCGAACTACGCCAATCGTCAGCTCAGATTCATCCGTTGTGGGCTAATAATGATACAATTTCTATAGACGCATCCAACCAACCCCATCTCATGGCGCATCGTCCACCGTCCAGCCGCCCGCAATCAAACTCACGCCAATCATCAGATACTTGTCCTGCGCTCCTAAGCGCAGGCGAAAGGAGCGTAATACATGACAACCAAAGCAGGACAACTTATCACGGATGGCGCACGCCGTCTGGATCTCGACGATATAAGAGACGGTGCGCGCGTAGGAGACATCATCCAGCAGCCCGACCTGCGCGATGGCTACATCAAAGCCAACGGCGCAACCGTCAGCACGAGCGAGTATCCGCGCCTGTTGGCGTGGGTGCAGGAGAGCAATATGACCGTCACGGCGGAGCAGTACACAGGACTGCTCCGGCATGTCGTATGACAGCGGGCAGATACGCCGACCCCTGCCGAACGTGGTGGGGCCCGCGTCCCGATGGGCGAGACGGTAAAGAGTATTGAGCGGATTACCGAATATTGTCGGTGAAGCTGTAATGGGTACTTGCTGTCACGACGGTCATGCAAACCCACCCACCTTTTGATGGAAAAAGGCGAGTCCAGGTAATATACGCTGTAGATAACTGGGCGGACCGGCACGGAAAACATACTATGCGATTCTGTAATTGATGCCTCGATCTAATCATCTCATGGCGCATCCGATACCGTCCACACCCGCACTCACGATGATTGCACAGATCAAATACTAGGAGGATCACATGACAGACAGTTCACGCCTACACCGCTGATGGTAAGCATCTCGGTGAGCGTACACTTGACGACACCGACCGTAGCTCGATCAGCGGCGCGTGGCAACCCCTCGGCAACATGACGGAGGTGCAGCCGCCCGCCGCAAGGAGGGGTATGACCTCTACCACAAGGGCGGCAAGTGAGCAGGTCGAGCAGCAAAGCCCGCGCCGGAACCTGGAGCCGCCGAAAGAGACAGGGTGAGGTGCAGGAACCATATCACGGATCCTGAGCGCCTCGCCGCGTTTGAAGCGATGGCAGAGCAGGAAGCCCGCCTGATTGCGTATAGCGAGCGTCTCGCCGCATTGGAAACTGCGTACTGAAAGGAGGTGAGGGGAACATGAAGAAATGGGCATACATGATACCGATCTACGCGCATCTGTACGCGCGGGTGCATGGGCACTCTCCGAGGAGGATAAGACGAAGGACGATCAGAAGGTCGTTCCCCGAAATCTACTGCGAGGACGTTGCCGCGTATCTCGCAGAGCACGCCGTAGGGTAAGACAGAGCGCAGAACAGCCGTCATAACGCATGGCGGCTTTTCCTGTGCGGGAAAGGAGATGCAGACTGATCGAACATATCATGCCTGTACCGAGCCGCATGGCGGACGGATGGGCGGCAGAAACTCGACCGTCGCTTGTCGTTACGATCACCTCACGAAGATCATGCGCAGATTTCGCGGCGTTCTTCCTGTCTCGTGTGCCGACCCGACAAATGGCTTTTCGCTCGCGGTCAAACATCTCGTTGACATCGGAGTAGACGAGCCGTCTTTCAGGCATTCGTTCTGGAACATGAGGGCGGCAGGCGGGCGGGATACATCAAAGTGCGACATCATGCTGAAAGAGATTTGTCCCGAAGATACTGACTTACTTTCGGCGTCACGGTGCGGCGGCGGGCTTGACTTTATCCTTCAAGGCACACGCGCCCGCGTTTGCTACGACGCTTGTTATCGGGTATCTGTCACCGACAGAGTTCATTTCTCGATTCTCGAAACATGCAGACGGCAGGCACTGGCGAGGCAGGGGAGCCTGCTGACATGGCGCGGCGCAGGGAGGCATCGGCAAAGGATGGGAGACAAAACGAGAGTATTTTTGAACCAGGGCATGACCTTGAACATGGACAGCGGAGCCGTGAGCCCCAGTGACAGGACTGTGTGAGTGCGACGTAGCGGCGGCAGTCGGGAGCTTTTGTCAGCAGATACCTCGAAGCCGTCGGCTAGTGAGGTGCGCGTGCAGAGCGACAATCTCAATCTGGGATAGTGACTGCGCAGATCGGCAGGACTCGCTCCAGGTGACTGCGCCAACCAGTGGCCGGCGGATATCTTTTGTGTCCATCCACTGCAACAGCGCGGGGGAGTACGCGCGCAGGCACGGAGACGCTGTGCGCGCACATGGGCGGACGCGTTGAGCGCCTCGCCGACCGCATCCAGCGGCAGATCGTTGATAGCCTCGGCACCGTGGATCGCGGCTTGAAAGAGCGTCCAGGGCTGACAGTCCTGCGTGCGACGGACATGCCCGCCGTTCTCGTGGAGCTTGCCTTTACTCGTACGAGGAGGATCGCTGTTACTGAGAGACAGGCAGGATGACTTCGCACGCGCCATTGCACGCGGGTGACCGATTACGCATAACGCGCAGAGGAGGTGTCCATCGTGGACGAAGAGAAACGAAAGCAACAGGCACATATCTTTGTTTCTTTTTGACGGCGGCTGTTGTGATTTTTGGCATCGCCTACGCCGTGCCGGACGCTGAGCGCAGGGCATGAGGCGGCGGAAGAAAAACCCGCCCCTCGCATGACGCAGGAGGAGACGCAGGACGCGCGGAAGCTGAAGACCGACTGATATATCCACTGAGAACGCCGACGCGCTAGGGAAAAAGCGCGAATTACGGCAATACAGAGGCAGCGTGCGCCTAGCATCGACGGGATACCACGTCACCGCCCCAACCGTGGAGCGGGCGGCTACAGTGGTAGAGCGCGCAGATACGCACGGACGATGCGACACTGCCAATGGCGGCGCGGGAAAAGACAGACCGCACAGTGGTCACGCCGATAAGTTAAGGACAAGGACGGACAAGCTCTGCCGCCCGATCAGCAAAAAGTAGACGTATAAGATCAACTTCGCAAAGACTCACCGCATCAAGGCGGGGGCGACGATGATTGACGGCACAGGCACCGTGACCGTCGGCTGCGAGCAGGACGATGGACGCTCTTTTCGCTGCATTTCTGACGGTGCGGGAGCGACGGTGATGTGTAACGTCGCGGAGTGGTAATAGACAGCCTCGGGAGACCTCGCTTATTTTTGTGCGCCTAAACATATACACATATAAAAATAAAAACATATGTATATAAACCATTGACAACATGTATATACGCGCTATGATCGTAATCAAGATAGCGTCAATGGCGAAAGCCCAGAAAGAGGAGGAAATCAAAATGATCAACTGGAACAACGTACCGTCCTCGGCTGTCGATGTGGTGCACAGAAGAACGCAAGCTCGCCAACCAGATGGAGCGTGACACGGTAAAAACAGCCCTGCGAAACTCCTCGCGTGGGTAGATAGCTTCGGCGGAAAACATGACTCGCCGAGGAAGAGCGGATGACGCTGATGAAAAGGCAGCGGAAATGATACTGCGCAGAGAGGCATTACGGTGTAAGTAGGGATGAGGAAGCAAAGCCCCTCCCTTACCGGTGTAGAGAGAGAGGAGCGGATTAAAATGGCAAAGACGAAGCAGGTTTATATGAACTCCCGCACTTGCGGGGACCTCGAAGATGCCGTAAAGGAGAGCGGCGGGAGTCGCTCGCCTCGGGAGATCGTCGAGCGGCATGACATCCTTGCTGACCTTGAGGAGTGCCGGACTTCTCCGAGAAGGAGACGGAGATCCTCAGCGAGTGTATCTGCGGTAGTATCATTGACCGCCGCAGGTGCGCGCTTGCACTCTGACGTGCTGGACGCGGCGTCGGGGACAGCAGAGGAGCGGGAGACCCTCAGCCGCAAGGTGGCAGAGATGGGCTGGTCAACGCCTCGCACTCATCGAGAGCCTCGGGCAATGAAAAAGGCAAATCGACGATAGCACCCTGCACTTGTCGAGAGGTGGGGCTATTTTTGACGGTGGACCCCGCGCGGTGGTACTGTTCCCTGAGTGCCGCGAGATGCGGATAAAATGCAGAAAGATCGGTATAACGAGCGACGTAAGAGAGGTCTGTCACCTCGTTGGGAGAGAGCGTGGTCGCCGTGAGGTGCGCGGTATGAGTTTATTCACATCTGCGCGGCAAAGGTACTGCTCTGAATGCGCAAAAGGGCGTGGAAAGCCCTGATCGCAGACAGGGCGTGAGTACTATCACCCAACAATACGGAGGAGAATCGAGCGCAAAAGGGCGGGCGGAGGAAAGAACGACATGTTAGAAAGTCGCCAACGGTTTGCCCTCTGTGCGTGGAAGCCTGTTAGTGTCGCCAACGAGGCAGTGTTACTGTTCGGTGGAATGCCACCGAATTATGAATGCCACAATACGGCAAAATTTATTTCAAAAAGGGCTTCAGTCGTCCCCCTCCCGTTGGAAGAATGGGTGGCGCAGAAGCAGATGGAGCGTACCTGCGAGGTGTGTGGAAAGGAGCTGCCGAGACACGGAAAAGGTACTGTCTGAGGAGTGTATGCGTATAGGGGTGTCGCATACACGGCATTATCTCATTATCTGGCGGGCGCAGAAGGAGCCGCCGACGTGGAGGAGTGGATAGAACAGAGATGAAATGAGGGACGGCACACGCCGCCCTCTATGCCCTGTTTTCATCCAAAAAGATAATCTACAAAAATATCAATTATTTTAGATAAAAACGCTAGATATAAAATCAATATTGTGATATGGTGTGTGTCAAGAAGCAAAGGCATCCCAAGAGAGGAGAATGCAACATGAAAGCCCTGATTTACCCGGCAGAGAGAGAAGCCAGCACCTCCAGGAAATCCGGTACACAACCACCGTCGGTGCCCTGATCGAGTTTTTGAAGGAGCATGACGAAGACCCGGTTGACTGTGCCCTCAGCTTCGATGGGGGCTACATACGGCAGCATCGAAGAGTTCCGCATCCAGGAAATGGGATGACACGGAGGATTGAGTTGAAACGTCTCGCGGGGCGTCCGTGCAGTGACAGCAACCCTGCACGCTGATGAGGCGAGCTTAGATTGAAAGGAGAGTGCAACATGGCAACGAGGACAGACAACCGCCTGATGAAGGACCTAACCTTCGGGTGCGAGCCTCGAGTTCACGGGCATCACGCGAGAGCAGGCGGCGAAGGTGATCGCTCAGATTTTTGTCAGAGCGCCAGCCCAGTCGAGGGGGCTGGCATGACAAGCGCATCGTAAAAAGACACCTGCGGACGCAAGTGGGCGATCATGCGAGACAGCAGCATCCGTCCGCAGCGGAAAGGGGAGGATCGCCGGAGGAGACTACAGGGTGGAGCTTGTAACACTGATTCTTCTATTACAGCGACATCGCTACCCTTCAGGAGCTCGTGCGGGATCTGGTGAAAGCAGGCGCAAAGGTCAACCGCAGCTGCGGCATGCACGTTCACGTCGGCGCAGAGAAATTCACGCCAGCGACACTGCGGAATCTTTCAAACCCTTCGCCAACAACGAGGACATGATCTACAAAGCCTTGCAGGTGGATGATGAGCACCGTAACATCGATTACTGCAAGAAGACATCCACAACATACTTGAAAGAGCTGAACGAGAAGAAACTCAAGCACGGAAGATGACTTCAAAAATGATCTGCATGACGATGAGGCAGCACCCTACACCCGCCGACACTCACTCATGATGACAGCCGATATCGTGGACTTAACCTCCACGCTTTCTCACCAAGGACGGTCGAATTCCGCCTTTTTCAACGGCACGCCCACGCGGGGAAGGTAAAGAGTTAGCATCCAGTTCTGCTCTGCGCTTAGGCCAGCAAGCCTCCCGCCAGAAGAGGGCAAGCACGAAGAAAGGTCACGAGCACCAACGAGAAGTATGCATCCGTTGTTGGATGCTCCGCCTTTGGATTGATCGGCGAAGAGTTCCGCACTTGTCGCAGCATTTTTCTCAAGCACCTGATGGGAATAGCGCGGCGGTACGGCTACGGCAGCGAATCGATGGGGAGCCGCAGGAGCTGGCTCTATCAGAAAGGATGAATCACATGAAGAAGAATTACTACATCGCCCATGGAAGCAACTATGACTTTTTCACAGATGCGCGGCGTTGCTCTCGATGCAGAAACTTGTAGGCTGGCATCATCAAGGGCTACGAGCTTTTTGTCTCATGGGCCCGCAGCGGGAGCTATGCTACAATCGAGAAAAAGACGATGCTGATAAGGTTCCTGTCCCTGCGTTTGGCGGATCAGCGATCGGACGAGGAAGCCTCGACCATTAGCGAAGGCTTCCTGACCTTCTACTACAAGACGCAGCCTCCGTTACGATGCAGGATGGCAGAGATCACAGGCATGGTCTCACATCATGCACGAAGATCGTGCGCCTGGATTCCCGTCGCGAAGATATGCCCGTAGCTTTTACGACGCCTGTGTCAATTTCGGCTGGGATCAGGCAATCTGAACACAGCGCTGAAGAAGAGCGCTGAAGCGCAGCCGCATATTTCCCGCCAGACAGAAATCCAATATGTGTCCATAATGAAAAAGTAAAATAGGAGTGTGGCAGCAGATGGAGGAAAAGAAAAAGATGGCGGCGGCGCACGCCCTGAGCAGGACGTCCGCGCGTTCCGAAAGAAGAGCAAGCGAGCGCTCGCGTCGGCACACGGCATGGCCGGAGGAATGGGCGCTCATTAGTGCGGTATGCGTCAAGGCGGTGCGCAAAAGAGCCCGTGTCGCGAGAAGGCGATCACGCGCCTCGAAACGCAGATCGAGAAGAAAGAGAGAAGGAGGAAGGTACGACAAGAAGCGAAGATAGAGTACGTGGTGCGCTTTACGGTGGTGGCTGCTGGAGATGCGCTCGGCGCACCGCCTCGAATTTCGGCGAATGCCACACAGATCAAGCAACAGCACGGCGCGCCTCGTCCGGGAGATGGTCTGGCGGGTGGTTTAGCCCGCTCCGGGGAGACGACTGACGATACCGATACGACGCTGCCGTCTGCGAGGGTATCATGGAGCGCCCGTCCGCCCCGATAGAGCTGATCGACACCGCTTCATCCAATGGGTGGATACGCAGCCAAAAGACGTCGGCATGACTTTGCATGCGATCCATCCAGACGGCACGCGCGAATCCAGCGGCAGGATGGGATGCAGAGGCAGCGGGACGCGGCAGGAAAAAGGACAGCAGAGGAGAATGGCGACCGTAGCGGAGGAAACGTGCGCCGCATGCGCACCATCGGCGGCACTCGCGTACGAGGACGCAGGGAGCGGGCAGCACGTACCACGCAGATCGCCGAGATGACCCACTCACGACGACCTTTCTTCAGACATTTGTCGCTATTACGCCGATGCCGTTCATCGTTTCACAGGGCGATGAGCAGGACGCAGGATTAATCCCCTTACACGATGGCAGGGTTTTGAACACGGATTCAGTAACTGCGTCAATCCATCTGGATGGGCACCAGAGAGCATGGAGTGCCTTCGCCTTTATCACAGAAGGTGACTTCGAGAACGCCCTCATCACAGCGCAGTCAACCTCGGCGGAGATGCTGACACCATCGGTGCGATTGCAGGCGGGGCTGGCAGGGGTATGCTACGGATACGACGCTATCCCACAGCGATGGATTGACGCACTCCCGCAGGACATCAAAGCGAGACTTGATGCGTGTCTGCAGAATGGCTGGCAAAATGATTTGTTACAGGGACAGACCATTTGACATCATTTTTGACATCACTGTGTAGCTATGGCATGGTGGTTATCGCTCAGAATAAAGGATTGAAAACCTTTATAGATCAGCAATCCTGCAAAGCGTCTGTGTTCTCAAAAATCCGACAACAAACTCGAAATCAAGTGTGGTGATGAGCCACCGTGGGTCTCGAATCCCACCTCTCTGCCATTGGAAAAATAAGGCTTCGTGATTTCAGCGAAGTTTTTTCAGTGCGCATTTTTCGGTGAAAAAATGATTTGGGGCAATACTTTTGGGCAATACGAGATTTTTAACATGGATTTTGGGGGTAAGAGAAATAGGGTGATTATGATCATAAAAACGAGGATGCCGTGCAGCATCCTCGCTTTCCTTTGTGCATCACTTTTGCAGTCTTTGCGAGAGGTCTGTGATCCCTCTCAGCGGACGAAATAGCTGTTTTGTCCCTTTGTCCCTGTGTCATTTTTGCAGAATATCCATGTCTATGGGGCTATCCATACCATGTTATTTGTATGGACAGGGCGGACGAGGGGGCTTCCTCTTTTGCAAGATTGTCATTTCGTGCGTGCTAAATCCATATACCGCTCAAAATCCCATTGACAGAAGGCATTTTGGCGTAGTAGCCTATACTGAACATGGAAAGGGGGCGTTTCGTTGCCATTTTATACCTACAGCCATATTGAGCAGGTTGACAGGCGAGCCACGGCGTGGTATGTCGTTTCGTTTCGTGCGCTCGCGGCGCTGCTTGTCGTGAGCATCAAGTATCTGCGCAGCAGCTTTTCCTCGCGCTACCGCGATCTCGTCGTCCTGCTGTTTCTGGCGGTGATCTTCCTCGGGGGCATGCAGTACGGCGACTCACAACCGCATGAAGAGCGACCGCGAGCAGACTCACGCATGGCACAGTTCGTGCAGAGCTCGGAAGGATCTCGATGTCCCTGTCGGTGATATCAAGGTGAACTCGACCAATCTGAAGCAGGGATGCTCGTCGATGTAGAGGGCACGTTCTACGTGATTCATTTCAATGCGGACTCACGTCGTTTCAGCATGAACGCACGCACCTCCCGTGGCGGGATATACAGATCGTAGATAAGGAGGACTGAGATGATCGTTCACTTACTGGTACTCGCAAAACTCGCCTCGGTCTGCTCTGTCTCATCGTGCAGATCAACCTCCTCGGCAAGGGCAACCTCGCCCCACGTCCGCGACCGATCAGGTGCAGAACTACGTGCTCGGCGGCATCATCGGCGGTGCATTACAGCAGTGCCATCTCTGTGATTGACTTCCTCCTCGTGCTCGTCGCGTGGACGCTCTCGTGCCCCTGCTGAAATTTATCAGCGCGAACAACCGCCGCGTCAAGGAGATCGTTGACGGCACACCTGCCATCCCTCATCGAGCGCGGCAAAATCCTCATGGACGAGTGCATGCGGCAGGGCCTCTCGCGCATGATCTCACACTGAAACTGCGTCTGGCGGGCGTCTACTACATCAAGGATGCTCAGGCGTGCCGTGCTTGAACCGAATGGACAGCTCACCATCATCCAGTATGGTGAGGAAAAATGCGCGCATCCGCTCATCCTCGACGGCAGGTCGATGAGGATATCCTGAGCTCATCGAAAAAGACCACGTGTGGCTGAACGCTGCCCTGCGCGATGCGGGCTACGAACTAAAGAATGTCTACGTTGGCGAATACAAGGACGGCAATCTTGCCATTTATCCGTACGCGTAGTTGTGAAAACGGGAGGAAAGAGCCACGCGAGTAACTCTTTCGCGTGGCTCTGCTTATCTATGACAGAAAGGCACGGGATCAGTGGATCTCGATCTGCTTGCGCTCAGGCGCATCTGCCGCCTTCGGCAGGCTGACCTGCAGGACGCCGTCCTTGAACTCTGCGTGGATGTTCGCGTCGTCGATGCCGTCGATGTAGAACGAGCGGCTGACTTCGCCCGTATGACGCTCGCGGCGGATGTAGTTGCCGTTATCGTCCTTCCTCGTCCTTGCTCTCGTTATGCACGGCGGCGATGGTGAGATAGCCGTTCTCGTAGCGGAGGTTGATGTCCCTCCTTCGTCACGCCCTGGCAGGTCGGCGGAGAGCTCGTAGTGGTCGCCGCTGTCCTTTACGCTCACCTGGAACGAGGACGCGCCCAGTTCGCTGCAGGGGAAGTCATGGTCAAAGAGGGAATCAAAGAGGCAAACGGATTGTTCTGCTCGTCAGGAGCCAGCCCGCGATGTCCGCCAAAAGGTACAAGTCCAAACATGATGATCAACCTTAGATTAGTTTTTGTTGGCTGATGCACTGTTTGCATCTGCATCAGTCATGTCATTTTTCTTTCTGGAAGGTGCTTCAATCACCTTTCGATTGTTATTATACCTCTAAAAAGTCAAAAAGTCAATAGGTCAAAAGAAAAATTGAAAAATTTTTGCACGGCGATATAATAAGACTAGATGATATTTCATGAATGGAAGCGAGGGAAACAATATGGCAGATACAGAGGTCCTTTTCATCGGCTACCCGAAGTGCTCGACGTGTCGAAGGCGGAGAAGTTCTGCGCACGCACGGATGTGCAAACCGATGCGCGACATTAAGACGCAGAACCCAACGACGGACGAGTTGCGCATACGGCAGCACCAAGGAGCGGGTTGCCGCTGAAGCGGTTTTTCAATACGAGCGGATGGTCTCACCGCGACCGTGGGCTGAAGGATAGTTGCCAAAAGATGTCGGAGGAGCAGCAGTACACCGCACTCGCCTCCCGGACGGGATGCTCGTGAGCGGCCGCCTCATCACGAAGGATCGCGCTGGTGGGTTTCCGTGAGGCGGAGGGTCAGAGCTGTTTGCGTAGGGGCCATCCCGCAGTCATGTTTTTGAAAGAAGCGATTTCGATGAAACGAGAGTACGATGGACATCCCCTATGCGATGCTGTTTGCCGTGCCGGCCTACCGTGCTGGGGCTGTATTTCCCCATTGTGGGCGGCCCGTGTTCGGCATTCTGCTCGATGTTGTTCGCAAAAAGCGGCGGCCGGAGAAGACGGAGCGGCATCCGCTTTACGGGCAAGAAGATCTCTCCAGTATGCGATCATTCTGCTCGGCTTTTGAGATGAAACTCTTTCATGTCGTGGAGGTGGGCGAGCAGTCCTCTACGTGATGGTCTTTACGCTCGCGGCGGCGTTCCTTGCGGCGTTTGTCGTAGGCCGCCTGATGGGGCTCGATCGCGATATGACGGCGCTCGTCGGCGCGGGGACGGCGATCTGCGGCGGCTCGGCGATTGCGGCGGTCGCCCCGGTGATCGGGGCAAAGATCGGACATGGTAATCTCGATTGCGACGATTTTTTCTTCTAACGTGATTGCGGTCTTTTCTTCCATTCCTCGGGCACACGATGGGATGTCCGATCGGGCTTCGGCATGGGCGGGCACGGCGATCAACGATATGTCGTCCGTGGTCGCGGCAGGGCATGCGTACAGTCACGATGCGGGCGCGTATGCGACGATTGTGAAGTTGACGCGTACGCTGATGATCGTGCCGGTCTGTCTCTCTTTTTCGCGCTGCTCGTGATGCGCGGGCGAAAAGAGCGGCGCAGGGTTCGTCTGCGGCGCATCTTCCCGATGTTCGTACTCTACTCGTCGTCGCGCGCATCAGAACACGACGGCATTCTCCTGCAGAGCTCTCGCATGGGCTGGGGATGCTCGGAAAGTTCGCGATTGTGCTTTCGATGAGTGCGATCGGGCTGAACACGGATCTCCCGTCGCTCGTAAAGACTGGGGCGCGTCCGCTTTGCCCTCGGGATGGTGTGCTGGGCGGTGGCGGTGACCTCGCTCGTCGTCCAGCACGCATTGAAGCTGCTGAGGGGACAATGGGGAATAAAAAGACAACGAATCAAGAGAAATACTGCCGTGGACGAACAGGACGTCGAGCTGCGGCTCGTTCCGCGTTTCGCCGCCGCAGGCGACCGTGCTGATGATGGGAGTTTTCCGCCCGCAGCGGGAGAAGCGGGCGATGGCATTCCACCATCCGAACTTTCAGAACGATATGTGGCGGGTCTATGGGCTCGTATTCTTTGGTGATGCGGCGCATTTTCGGCACCGAAAAGGCTCGACGCGGAGCGCATCACAGGCGTTCTCACGAGCGCGGCATCGGCTCATGTCCCGGCGTGCGGCGCTATCCGCACGCACGGCAACGCGTCCGACGCTCATCTGAAGGTCGTGGAGACGGTGGAGTTAGCAGAGATTCTGGCGCAGATTCCACAGTGTCGCCGCATCTGCACGACGGGCGGCAAGGCGACGGAGATCCTCTTGATCTCCCTCACGGCGGAGAAGAAGGGCAAGGAGGTCAAGACGGGCGAGACCGTGTCCGCACGATGCGGCACGCGCGAGCTTCCTCGTCACGCGCCTCTCCATCCACCTCGCGCGCCTATCCGATGAAGCTTGGAGAAGAAGGCGGAGGCGTATCGGCAGTTCTTCCGCGCGGCGGGGTTTACGGTGGCGGAGTAGAACGAAAATAGAAGACAGGTCAACGGCTGCGTTTCATGCCGCTGACCTGTCTTTTTAGACTTCAAAAATATTTTTAATATTAAGCAGGAAATATGAAGGGGGTGGAATTAATAGATATGGATGAGAAACACTATGCTTTAAGTTGCAAAGGAGATGTTTGTTATGGGGAAGTTCAAGAAGGCGCTCTAGGGCTGGTCGGTATTGTTGTCGTCGTCGCTTTGATTGGTGCTTGCGGTGGCGGTGAAAGCGATAAGTCAGACAACGCGAATAAGGGAATTCAACCACCACCACACAGCAGCAAGAAAAACAGAAGGAATACGCAGAGGCGGATATCAATGCTGCCTCAGTGAAGCTAAAAGGATACGCTGCCCCTGCGAATCAAAAATTATAAGGGAAAAGGCAGTAAAGATCATTGGTGGACATATCGGTAATATTGATTCGGAGTGAAGCATATTACCATTGATGGCACAGCAAAGCACATCGATGATTCACATTCGTTGTAGATGTAGATGCTAAGAATAAGGAACCAAAAGATGCTATTTTGGCTGGAAAAAAGGCAGAATGTCACGGTATATGGACGATAAAAAGGAAGTCGGGGATATATGGACATCATTGAAACTGGATAAGGTGAGTCGGCACAGTAAAAAGTAAAGTACCTGTTCCGTCAAGAGATGAGAAAACAACTCATCCAAAATGTTTGTTTCAGCAACGAGAGAAGTGCCTGAGATGCATCCATCAGGATTCCGTTCGTGAGGTATTCTGCTCAGCTTCTGTAATTGCGATATCGATCATACGGGTGAGATGAATTCTGCCTTCTTCGGGGCTTGCTTTGACGTTAGTTGATGATGTTGCTGATGGTTGAGTATTTATCATCTGTGTATCCTTCAGTGAATATATGGATAAGTCAAACGGCACGATATGAGGGCTCTTTTGTCAAATGTTATGGAGAAATATTATAGAAAAATTTCAGGCTGTCTTTTGTTCGTCGCTTTTGCCGTAGCTTCGTTATTGAGCATATAGAGAATGCGGCGTTGAAAGTTTCTCAAAGTTCCGGAATCCATAGCAGACACGCTTTTAGAACTTTGATTGACTGATTGCAGCCCTCGGTGAATCCGTTGTTATAACCTGATGCGAATACTGTTCCAGATTTCTTCTTTCCATTCTTCCAATGTTTTTAAGGACACGCCTAAAGGGAGCGATGCTGGCAGCAAGAACGTGTCCTTTAAATCGCCCAGCAGCCGTTCCTTAAAATCTGCGCGATCGATGCTCGTCAAAGAGGCTGCAGTATTCTTCTTTCAGTGCATGGGCACGACTAATTTCTCAGAAAACGAAAACATAGCGACAGGTTGATATGTTCCTTTGATGTGAAGTTTTTGTTCCCGCTTGAGCAACGTACGGCGTGCATTCTTAAACCACTTTCGCTGTGCCGGACTGCCCCGCCTGAACTTCTTTGCGGATGCTGTGCGAGCGCGTCATTGGCAAGTCGGACAGCATGAAACTTGTCGTCGCTATTTGCGCATTGGGCAGACACTCTTCGGACAAGTTTACGAAAGAATGGGGACAGGTCTATGCTGACCAGCTCGACATTCGCCCGGTCTGTAAAGCGAGTAATTCCGGAATTTATCGTAGAGTGTGGCCGCACTGCGATCGTCGATGATGTCGCAGCATTTGCGATGCTGCAAAATCGTTGACCACAACTGAAATTTTGCACCGGCATTTCCGCGAAACTCACTCAAGCGAAATGACGGCACCAGACGGCTCGGCACTGTATCTTCCTTTCGTAGCACGCGCAGCACGCGCAAAGTGACGCATGACCGTCGTTGTAGAAATACCATGTCTGCAGCGCAATAAGGGATGAAGGAACAGGATCAGCAAGCTCTTGAATGATGTGTTCAATCTCACTGCAAGGTATTTGTTGATAGCGTTCAATGAATGAATTGCTCTCGGAAAAGGTTTTTCCGCAGTCTTGGCAGCGATAGCGGCGACGTTTGTAACATACTTTATTTCCGCGAAAATCCGCATAAGTTCTGTTTGCGATAATCATGAACATAGGGTGTATGGCGATCCGCAGAAAGGACAATCATGATGTTTGCGCGAAGATGAAACTCGATGCAGTCAGACGCTACGAATTTCTTGCAGGACTCTGGCAGTTTTAACAAAAACGTGGTAAAAATCTTCACACATGGCGATAACTCCTATCTCTGTTTACTTTGGTCGGATACAGTATAGCGGAGAAATCGACATGAAAAAAGGATGGAAAGCCGTAATTACGGTCGTCCATCCTTTTTCTTCATGAAATCGCAAACCGTCATTTAGCGGAAATAGACATGCACCAGTATATCCAAAACTACCAGGATTGGAATGATGTACGCAACCATTCCGATCATCTCAGCGGTTGTGTCTGCTTACAGCAGCTTCTTCTGCCATTTCTGCGCTCTCATAGACATGTGCTCAAAATTCTTCGCCGTCAGTGCAAACATATCGCGGCAGCCACGATCGACGTTTTGAGTGTCGCTGTCTGCTCTTCCTGAAGGTGATCGGCTTTCGGCCGAAAAGGACGGCGGTGATCTCCTTCAGACTAGGAGCCGCATGTTTGCAGCTTTTCACGTTCTTCCTGCAAGCGGTCGCTGCCTCTTTCAGCTGATCCAGAACACTGGACATATAGTGCAGCATCGGCAACAGTTCTTCCGTCTGTGATTTTCATCAGGAGATTCGCTTTGTCTGCGTAGCAGGTTCATCTTCCCTGCATTGCCTCATATTCGTCAATTTCCGTCACGGTATCATTCCCCTTTCAACAGGACAATCACTTTTTCAGTTCAGGGTGTCCATGTTTGTCGTTATAGGTCTTGCTGCACTTTGTGCAGAGCCAAAACAGGGCTCGTTCTTCCCGTTGAGACGACGCAAGACAGTACGGCATGACGGGCAATGTTCAATGATCGGTTTGCCCCTTGTCATCCCTCATAGAACATTTTTCGCCCTGTCCTCCGGAAGCACACACGCATCATCGCTGCTGATATAGAAATGCTTCTGCAGCTTCGGCGAAAATTTCTTGAGCAGTGTACCTTTGCCGCAGATCGGGCAGGGACACGCATCCTCTGATTCCGCAAGAGGAAATTCGCGTGCCTCGGCAAAGCGGATATTGTCGCTGACCACATCAATGATCTCATCCATATACGCGGTCATCGTTTTCTTGCCGGCCGCAATTTCCGGACAGGGCATATTCCATTTCTGCGGTCGCATCCGGCAACGTGAGTGATGGAGCGACGTTTTTCGATGAGTTTGATTCCAAAAATCCAGTGGGGAGCAGTTCTTTTTCTTTTTCACAAGACACGCTCAATCGGTTTTCCCTTGTTCTCGGTCGCAAGCAGCTCTGCAATGATGGTATCCCGTGTCGCCGGTGACCGATCCCCTTGTTTCTTTCAGCTTTTTCGCGGTTCGGATTGTCCCGCAGCAACGAAACGCCAGATATTTGTCATCGCCGCAATGAGCGTTCCCTCTGTAAAGCGTTTTTGGCGTCGTTTTCTCTCTGTGATACTTGTTCCTGTTTTCCGATTGCGTCGCCTACAGAGAGTGTAGGGACGCTCAAAACGGTTCTTTTGGCGTCCTGATCTTCCTTTTCAACGGCGCGAAAGCCGAGTTCGCGTATTTCACGCCCGCTGCCAACGAATATCTCATCGCCAATGGAGAACTTAAAACTGGTTTTTCAAAGACGAAAGGGCTTATAAAATTGGACAAGATACCGCTTTGGCAATCATGTCGAGATATTTTGCTCGTTCTCTGTAAGGTTGGTCGGCTTTTCACCCGTGGGAATAATTGCGTGATGCGCCGTGATTTTTCGCATCGTCGAAAGGCTTTTCCGGAAATACCGGGGTCTGCTGCGTCAGTCATTGACGCAAGCGCATTGCCGGATGCCAAGCATAGCGATGATCTTGTCGGCGTCTCCTTGCTGTGATGCCGGAATGTGACTGCAGTCTGATCGCGGGTAGGACACAATCTTTTCTCATAGGCTCTGCACCGTATCTAAGCGTGTCTTTCGGCGAGAGTCCATAGACCTTGTTCGCCTCAATTTGCAGTGTATCCAGGGAAAACGGCAGCGGGGTTGCTGCGTCACCGTCTTTTTTTCAACATCAGAAACAACAACATCATCCGTATGGTCGATCTTCAATTTTATCGCCTGAAGCAGCTTCTTATCGAGCACACGCCCTTCTTCATCCGTTGAAATTGTGGCAGACGGTGTATATTTTGCTGCAATGATATGCCGTCTTTTTCAAACGTCCCCGTCAATTCATAGAATTTTCGGGACTTGAACTGTTGAATCTCTTTTTCACGCTGCACAACGAGCGCAAGCGTCGGAATCTTGACGCGGCCAATGCGGAATACTGTAGTATAGCCGTATTTTCGCGCATTGACTGTATATGCACGGGATAAATTCATGCCAATGAGCCAATCTGCGCGGGTTCGTGCAAGTCCTGCGTGATACAGACCTTCAAATTCACTGTTGTCCCGTATATCTGAAAAGTGCCTCGTTTTAGGCTCATCATCCTTTGCACTCAGGAGCAGACGCCGAACTTCGCCTTTGAAATTGCAGTAGTCCAGTATCTCATCAATCAGAAGCTGTCCCTCCCACGATCCGGATCACCGCATGGATTACAATATCCGCATCTTTTTCAGGAGTTTTGTGACAACCTCAAATTGCTTCTGATGTTTCGCTGACGGCTTTGTAATCCACTCGTTGCGGGATGATGGGATAGTTCGCCCAGACTTTATACACCTCGCCGTACATTTCCGGTGTTCTTGCATGAGGATGGCACCGATTGCCCATGTGACGTGCGGTATCTCCATTTTGATATATCCAGTTTCTTTCTTTGCAGTCATCTCTCACAGATAGGCTGCAAGAGTTCTTCCAATATCCGGCTTTTTCAGAGGATATAGAGAGTCTTCATAGGGACTTCTTCTATTTACTTTTCTACCCGATATGGTAATATCCCCTAAGAGGAGGTGGGCAGCATGGCGATCGAGGCTGTTGCCGGTAGCGCTGCCAAATTACGCAAAGAACGCACTCTGACGCAGGCAGCTCGCCGACCTGGTGAACCCGTCACAGCGGCAACCTCACTGCTTGAGTCAGCAAGGACATTCCACGTCCGGAAACGATTGAACGGCTGCCATTTTCTCAATCTGGATATTGATATCTGGAATAACCTGCTTGAACAGGAAAGCAGTTGTTCGCACAAGCAATACCCCCGGACACGATCGGCCGCCGCGTGCGAGTTATGCGGACGTATTTTCGAAGCACTCAGAGCGAGTTTTGCGCAACGAACCGGCATCAGTCAGTCTGCTATGTCGGCAATCGAAAAGCGACGCTCTCCACGCCGTCCTATGAGATACTCTGCACCTTTGGAAAAATGGGGTTTCATCTGAACTGGATTCTTCATGGGGAATCCCGATTCTACCCCGCGTGCCATACTCGATCGTGTTGCCGGAAGCCATGAGCTGCAAAAGATCAACAAGATTCTTGAGGGGTTGCCGCCGGATAAACTCACTGCTGTGCGGAAAGCAATGAACCGCTGTTATGAGTTGAGGTCATGAAGTCAAAATTTTGCTTTGTTATGCTCGTCCTGATTTCTCTCTGCTCGTTGCTCGGATGCAACGAGGAAGAGAAAGTACAATGGCAAAAATGAGTATCAGCAGATGCGTGAAGAAATATCCCGCGCTGTGACGACAGGGGAAGATCGAAAACTCAGTCAACGGCAAGTGGACGGAATCGACCTCGCGATCAATCGAAGAAGCATTGAGGAAACACGGATGAGCTTTGTACAAAGATGGATGCAAAGTGCTGAAATGGAAAAATATGCCACGGCAAAAACGGAAATGAATAACGACTTGCACGCATCAAGGAGGACCATCGGCAACATGCAGAGAATGGGCATCCCGTGGAAGCAAGCAGAGCAAAAAGTTGCGAAATCAAAGTCAGCATCAAAAGCGTATAGTGGAAGAAGCGCAGGAGCTGAGCAAAAGATGAGAGCCGCAGCCTTCTAAGTGAAAATGAATCGTATCGGCAGGGCGAACGCCCTGCTATTTATGCTCAAATTTCAGAAAACTCGAACGCCTGCTCTGCTTGCGTTGTTCTTCTGTCAAATTCCGTCGGATGGTAGGGATCGATGTGGTAAACCGTGAGCGCATTTGCATATTCGCGCTCTATGTTGCGTTTGATGAGTTGCGTCTCCTGATCTTTGACGGCCGCCGTGTAGGAAGATGCCAATCATGTGAGCCCCATCAATGCTGCGTAAGTGCGTCCAAGGCTGCAAGTTGATTTGCTTTTTACTGTTCACTCAGCAGGCTGTCATCCTCACTCGTTGCAATGGCAGCCGATAATTTTTGCCGTTCTGTCTGGATTCTGGATAATCTTTGTAATGATTTTTTGCTGGACGAGGTTTTCAGCGGAATGGTAGGTGTGCATGACGGTGGTTGGACTCAATACCATTTTTATGCGCATCCACTGTTTCATGATAGAAGTCTTCCAGCGGCTTGTAGGGTATCCGAAAATCAAAATTGTCTTCACGTCCGGTAATTGCAGTGCATTATTGATCGAGGCTCATTTCACTGGGATAAAGCACAATCTCGCATTGTCCTGAATTTGGTTTTGGAGTTTCTTGACCTCATTACGGAGTGCTTCCACCGTCTGTATTGTCTCTCGAACGCTGTCTGCCAAACGCTTTAGGTCGATGACGTGTGATCCCCGGTCTTATAATATCGTCCCATCCCACGCATACACAGGAGGGGAAGAATCCAATCACACTGACAAGGACGGCTGCACATATCAGGTGTTTCCTCATATCTACCCCTCCCTATGAGTTTCAAAAATGGTTCGTACGACGACAACAGGAATACCTTCTGCTCGATCTGCGATGACTCGATTGTCCCAAGACAACGCGAATCAAAGGAATCATCGGTGTCATTAAGGAGTAACAGCGTCCCGTCCGGAATGTGTACGTCCCGCTTCCAGCTGCGGCAATCCATCTTTATGATAGATTCTGTAGCTGTCGTCATAAAATGTTCGTAAATACTCCTCATCAACGGTATAGATTCACCGGGAAGCCTCGTACGCGTTTGAGGAGTCGAAAGCCCGCATCAACATGCAGACTCTCGATTCCTCCGGCAGACGTACGATGACATAATCCCCGCGTAAGGCTTTTTGATTTCGGCGCAGCGGCATAAAGTCCTCTGACAGCAGAATTGGTCATGTTGCAGTATAGGAGTTTCGCAGACGAAATGTAGAACACTCCCAATCAGGATGAGAGAAATCACAGACAGAACAAAGATCTTTAGATTTTCGTTGTCTCCTAAAGTTCATAACGTCCTCCCAGTGACCGCATGAACACTTTCGAATGCGCATCGCAAAGGACGGCAAGGGCAATCAGACCGACACATGAGCAAATGCTTTTGACGCTTTGCTCTGTTGTAATGGACGCCTTTGCAACATACGAGCCAGACATACGCTGATAGACCAGATTGATATACTCATTCGCCCATGCCGGCAGCGGCTCTCCGCGCTCGATACTGTATGGCCTGCCGTTATACCCCGCAAGGGCGTAATTCCAGTCTCCAAATTCTTCATACAGATTTTTCATATAGTGTGCGGAGCGTCAAGGGCTTGCTCTGTTACTGGGTCAATGCCCCATCCCCGCTGCCGTCCCAGGCGTAAATTGTGCGACTCCTCAGCACCCTGCTTCACCACAGCATTCGGATTCCAGTTGGATTCCAGCTGAATCTGAGCCAGAAAGAGATTCACGGGACACCGTATTTCTGTGCGGCTGCCGTCGCCATAGCAATATATTCCGGTGGGCTGGTTATACCGCCGTTACCGCCCATCTGCACCCTGTCCCGGAAGTTCTGCATCAAAGAGATCCTTTGGGACGAGTTGCTGTCTTTGACGCAAATCACGCAGAGACCAGACCATGATTGATACCGAGCCAGCTTAATGGTATTGGACACGACACCGCCCAGAGAACCCTCCGCAACGAATTTTGTAAAACCAAAAGCAGTAAAAGGCAGCGTAAAAGCGGCAATCACCGCTGACAACAGAACTCGACATACACGACCATGACGTAGCAGGAGAGTACGAAGAATGTACCGATAACAAAATACGATGAAATCCATATCACAATGATGTTGCTTAGGTTATAGGTAAATTCGAATGTGCCAAATGAAGCAATCTTGTTGAGCGCAGGATTCATCAGTGCAATCGATTTTTGCACGAGAAGCTGCGGCTGTGATACATTCTGCTCGATGACAGACAGATCGCCAACGAATGTTCCTGAAACACTGGAAACGAACGCAAGGAAGAAATCGTTGACGATCATCTGCCAGTTGAGCAATATCACGTAGAGAATGCCGTATTTGACAAATTTTCCGACCAGCTGGGAATCGAAAACTCAAGTCCCGCCGTCAGAATTGGCAAGGCGAGATCAATCACACAGAGGACGAACAACAGGCAAGCTCCTGCCGATTGCAGCAGTGCATAGGACTTGCTGATCATCTCAACAAGATATTCCATGAAGCCGTTAATCGATTCGCCAATTTTTTGCATAGACTCGATGCCCCACGGAATGACAGCGTTATCCATCGCAGCACCACCGGCCCTGACCACATCACCGGACAGATCGACACCGAGAGACAGGAGGTAGGGGACAGGGATCAATTTGCGAGCCATGCGTTCCATTCAAACGATGTTCAACATGACTATGCGGTCCATCGGAATACCCCAATGGTCCATCGTAAGCATCCCCGCCAGTATAGCCAATCACAGTGCCTCTAGAACATACCCATCGGCGCAGCTCATTGTTGCCTCGGCACAGTCGCCAAAAGAGACCGCCTCCTTCCGGTGTACGAATCTCAACCCAGTAAATATATCCAGACCCAGCACCATGTTCAACAAATCCATTGAATGGCGCATGAATTGGTACCGGATTCTGTACCAATGTCAACACCTCTGTGAAATTGACTTGCTCGTCCCCGCATCGCGCTCTCCAAAGGAAGACGTCACCTGCCGCCAGGGAAACGGCGGCATAGCCATTGCTGCCGAGGGTCAAAGAGCAGAACGACAATGATTGCAATACACAGGCGTTTCATGGATGTGCTCCGCTGCCGCTGCCGCTATTTCCTCCGTTGCTGTTACTGCCACCGCTGTTTTCCTCCACCACTATTACCGCCACTTCTCTACCGTTGCCGGAATTTCCGCCTCACTACCGCTTACTGTTGCTCCTCGATTAAGTTTTTCCGACATTGCTGCTGGAAAAGGATTTTCGCGCAACGGATTTACCCTGCTCCGCGTACGGCTGTCCTTGTACTCATGGCCGATCCAGCCTTCGCGGCCATCGCACTCTTGCCAGCAGCCGCCGGAGTACCGCCTGTGAAGGCAGCAGCAGCCAATGCAGCGACTGTCGTCCTGATCTGCTTTTGCTCCGCTGATTGCCTGTTGTCCATCAAGAGGGCTGCTCGTTCATAAAGCCTGCAGCAAGGTTGGGCAACTGCCACATAGAAAAGCCATCGCCGCATAAGAAAGTGCATATTGGCATTATTCTCCAAAAATTTGCTCCGATTTTCCGGTGTCCATCCGGGAATCCCGCCGGACTTGTCAAAGAGTGCGATAAAAGTCCCCAAATGAATGTCATCACCATCAGTTTGACACCATAGGAATGACCGCAGACAGCGTACGCTGAAAAAGAAATTGCGTTTGCTTTCAGTACGCCGAATGGAATAAGAATAACAGTCAGTGTAGCGAATACGTTAAACTCAATCTTGTAATGAGTACCTGAAATGCCATGAAAAGAATGCACCACGTCACAAAAGATATAAGTGCTATACATAACAAGTCCTGGCCCCAAAACACTGAGTTTGTGATCCATCATGTAGGCTGTGTGGATCTCACAAAGCCTCAAAGTCCCCTTTATCCATGATCTGTGATGGGTTAAGCGAACAGTTTCCATTATAGGGCCCGCCGGATGCGTTATACCTGCAAACTGAAACGACTGTAAAATGCTATAGTTGATCTGATCGAAATTCAAGATGAAGAACATGAAGAAACCGATTTTCATGACTCTACTTATGATTTCCGACATACGCAGCTCACCACTGTACAGCGTCCATGTGATACATATATCAATGACGGCAAGCACCGTGATAAGCTCGAATGCATGAGGGCTAGTGCCTGATAGCCCAATATGCAGTGGTCTTGAAAAATTTCAGTAAAGAATCACGAAATGTTGTATGCCAAATTCCATCTTACCACCAACTGTTCTGTCTTTCACTTTTTGCCTGACGGTTATCCTGACCGATTGGCATTCCTTGAATTGCCGCAGCTCTTTGTGCATTTGTTTTATCGTCGCCTCAGTTGCATTTGCCATCGCTTGTGCACAGCATGTTCATTTTTGTTCCTTGACAATCTGCCGTTGCGATTCCATGACCTCATTCTGCAGCACTGATTGCCTGAATGGAGGTTTTCAATGGTGTCGATGTGTGCCTTTTCGACAGCAATTTCATTGGCAATCTGCGCGGCTTGCTTTGCCCCCTCCGGCGATTTGTTGAGACTCAAGCAGCTCTTGTAGCCGTTTCTGTGATTCTCTGGGTTCCTTCATGAGATTGTGGTAGGCGGTGATATCCTTCTGATTCTGCTAAGGACTGCAACGCCTGCATTGTATCTCAACATTGCGCTCGCTCATAGCTGTTTGGGACAAGTCGCCCACAGCGATGACGGGAAAATCGTCATTCAGACCTTCTGCACATTCCTTCTTCGGATAGAACTCCCGTGGTTTTTGCGATCTTCACCTTTCTATACTGCCATCACTTCATTTTGTATTTTTCCAGAAGTTTGGTTGGCAGACTCGCTGTCTCTTGCAGTTGCAGTCTGATCTGCTCTGCCGTATTGGTAACAAGCTTTGACACTTTCAAAGATAGGTTTTGAGCTGCTGTGCAATGTTTTCAGCATCAATCACCGGAATTGCTGCGGATGCAGGCAAAGGGGCGGCAGCGATACTGACCGCGATCAAGAGGACTGCTGTTGTCTTTTCATGATGTTCGCTCCTTCCTGCGTCAAAGGTGTCCATACGGACACCCTTGTTTTGGACACCGTGCATAATTTTTCCTTGTAATCGATCAACTCATCTTCGGCATTTTTGTAAGTCAACCAATCTTCGATGAAAGAACTTGCGCATGATTGCAAGAATCTGATCGATTGCTTGCTGGTCGTTCTTCGATGTAGCCGTGACGAACGGAATTTCAATCGGGCGTAGGGCAAGCCGAAAAACTACGAGTGCCCTTTTCGCTCGAATAATAGTAATCCTGCTTCGGTGTCATGTTGGCACATCAACCTGACGATCGTTGCAGAGTTAAACATCGACAGAGTTCCTTGCTCTGCTTTTGTACTTGCCTGTTTGTTCGGCAGGTATACGCGGTTCGGCAATTCTCCATAACGGTATGAAGGAGTTCCGGCTTATTCAGCAAGGTCGGACAGGTTCTGCGTTGCGAAGATATCGCCGTATTCTTCTACGCATATCCTTGAAGTATTCGCGTAATTTTCTTTGAAGATTGCTATCAAAGAAAAGCCAGCACTCATCCAGAACGATAATGGAAGGCCTTTGCACTGCGAATCTTAGATTCGATCCGATGAAACAGGTATTCCAGCGTTGCAGGACGATGGAAGGCGTCGCCATAAGCAGTCTTCCATTCTGTACCTACCAAAACTCCGTCCCGGATACATCTTTGCTGTTGTCAAAGAGTTTTCATGACTTCCTTCATCGTGAGAGCTTCCAGGTTTGCCGAATCTCCTGATCCCGCAGAGTTCAGAACTGGACAAGGTGCGCCGTTCGACCGGAAACTCTTGCGAGAGACAAGCTTCCAGACAAAATTATCGCTTGCGGCGTGATCTTGACGATTGCGCTGTTCAAGATAGGCGATAATCCACTCTTTTGCCCATTTCGCTTCGCTGGTCATAGTGAATATCTGCGAGCGGCTGAAAGACAGCTCTCCCTCATCTTCACTGAGCACGTTGTAAAAATTGCCTCCGACAGCAAGGAGTGCGCGGCTGGATGCCGCCTTGTCAAAGATGAATACGTTGCTGTTCGGATATTTTAAGAAAATGCGCTTCAATAGTATTGAGGAAGACGGATTTTCCCCGATCCGACGGCCACTAACCATTGTATGACCAACTTCCCGACATGCAGGGAGAGTCTAAATGGGCGTATAGCCCTGATGCTATCAGTGTGTAGATGTACCGGCCCCTTGAGATAGTCGTCCCGTTTGTCACCCGGCCACGTCGCCGTGACCGGGCGAGGTGACAAAAATTTAGGCTACTGATAATCGGACGGCGAATATTCGCCGATAGCGCCAGGAATCGACACCATGCTTCCATGCTGTTGTCTGTTTCGATGTAGCCCGTATATCGAGAGAGTTGATCGCCTCAAGAATACGGTTCGCCTTCTCATTGCACCGTTGTGCGTCCTTGTCAAAGACGACCATCGTCATTGTGTAATAGCCGTAACACATAATCCTGCCTAAGCTCCTGCAAGGCAACGCCCGTCATCGTCACGATTGAATGCAGCCGTCTCGTCAAGATCGTCTTCCAGATGTTCTTTTGTAAGTGCTTCGCGCACCTGCGTCCAGAACGACCCTAATTTTGCATGATTCACCGCGCCGATAGTCCTTCGAGTTCTTTTGTGCGTCCATTTTGGACGGACAGATGAAGCGTGATGCCCAGCGATATTCCAGATCCATGCCGTCAAACACATCAAATACACCTGTTTCGGACATCGGCGGAAATCGGGCGATTGTGACAACTCTCATGTGATTGTCGCCAGCTTCATTCCCGGCCGCCGAACATCCGCATCACAGATATAATCCGTGATGTAATACTGCCGGATACGCGTACGCGATGATTCTTGTCTGATATGGTCGTATGCAGAAAGGTGACCAACCTCTTCCGCCGACAGCGGCCGCAGGATCGAAACCACGATTTCAGCATATCGCCGATGAGATTCGACGTTGGCAATAAACTTCTCAACGACTTCGATGCAGAGACGCATGTCCGCGCTTCCCCATTGTTCTTCGCATCAGCAATGAACGCATCCGTAAAGTCTGGACTTAATCAGCTGCGGCGGTGGCTCAAGATAGACAGGGTAAGTAATAGCGCGTCTCGAAAATGCGTCTGCTCCGCATAATATGCAGCGATCATTTTCCATCTTTTGGATGATCGGAATGTCAACCTCCGAGGTATCATACTCATTGGAGCGTCTGCGCTGCGCTTCAAAATACAAGAACATAGCCGGTCCAGGAAGCGTCTTGATGACGTGTTCAGGGCGGCGTTGTGTGAACGAGATCAAGAGCCGTGGCACTCTCCATATCTGGCCCCCGAAACTCGCATAGACGGCAAGCATGGAATGGTCTTTTCCATGCACAATGCCCGTTCAGAGTCCACGAACACCCACGGCAGCAGGTATTGCAGCCGCAGCTTTTCGGCAAAGCCCGACTTCTGCGAGAACGCCTTTTCCTCTTTCCAAAACCGAACAAAATTCCCCTCCTTCTACCGGTAATAGAAGTTCTTATGTTGGCGCGAATGCACTTCATGGAATTGTGCGTCCTGCTGTCCAAGAAAACGAAAAGATGTAATGTGCAATAGCGGCGATGATAATGACGGTAAACGTCTTGAAGATCAACCCACCGAGGACAGCGAATACAATTTCACCGATGAACAGATTGCGTGGAATCCCATCCAATAGAGCGGTGCAACCGAGATCGATGAATGGAATCTCGCTAGCTTCCGGCAGATCCTTTTTCCATCTCACAACCCCCATAATCGTAAGACCGCCCGCCGAATTCGAAATTGCGTTGACGAAGTTTACGGCAAACAAGCAGATCGAAATAGCGAAGATGAGCAGGGATGAACTTCTGCGTCCCGCCGCCGCTGTGCCCTGAAAAGAGCGCGATAGCAGCACCGACAATCCCATGACGCCGAGCACCATAGGCAGCGCGGCGTAAGGTTATCCGCGAGCGAGTTGAAAAATTTCATCCACGGCCATTGTATGTCAAGACCTGCCCCCTTGCTGTGCAGAAACGTTGGATAGCGACGCTGCTGCTCATCAATACCAACCCACGCCCTGCACTGAAAGGCTTCGCCGCAATGCTTTTTGCCCATGTTTTTCATAACGCTTTTCATTGATGGTTCCTCCTGTGAACTGAAACAGGTGTCCATAATGGACACATCCCCTATATTTTCTCAAGGCACATACCGCCTTATCGAAAACGACCTTTTTCATTGAGTTTTTCCTTCTTCTTTGGGTTGTAGCAAATCCTGCTTGACCGCTTTCCGACTCTTCTTTTCCCGATCGGAGAGTATGCAAGCACTTCCTGTCTGCGCTGATCCAAATGGATAATTGCCTTGTCGAAGACACCTGCAACACGCTGCACCGCAGCATCCACCGCCCGATCCGCCTTTTTCCTTGATCGCGGTCGCGGATTTGCCCGGGCGCGGCTTTGATGTCCTGATATACGCCGCTGACTACCTCGCGCGTATAGTGCAAAGAGTTTTGCCTCACGCGCGGGGATTCTTTTCTGGCTGCCTACGCTCCTGTTCCAGCGCACGGAAGAATCTCATGCCGCTCGAAGCACGCTCCATCTCCTGTTGTTTTGTCCCAGGAGCATGGAGCGCATTTCTTGAAGCTGTTCTTCAATACAGCGATCTCTTGTTGATACTTTTGTTCCCTGAACAAGCTGTTCCCGTTCCTTGCGAAAAATAGTCACTGGCATTTCGGAAGGATTCAGAAGCCCGACAGCAGATGCTCGCGCACGATCTCCTCCGGCTGTTTGCTGCTGCGAGCCTTGCCAACTTCTTGGAGATTCCGCTTTTATTGCCGCGTGTTTGAGATCATAGCGCTCCACGTCTGCGGCGATGCGCCGTTGATACGCTCTTCTGCGTGGGAATTGCTCATTTCTGCCTGTAAGAGGTTGCCTCTTGCCGGACTTTTTCAAAACGCAGTCCGGTTCGTTGAGCGCCGGTTCCACATCCTTCATGCAGAGATTGCAGGTCTTGACAGTAAGCTTCATCTAATGCTCGGATCACAGTTTTCATCCAGCTCGCTCCCACCCGGAATCTGCGATCTTCCATTTCCGTACCTCCTTCAAGGTGTCCATAATGGACACCATCCGCTATATTTCTCTTCAAGCTGCAGCGCGTTTATCGAGCACGACCTTTGTCATGCTCTTCGATTGATTTTTGCCCTGCGGGACACTTTCTGCGTTTAACGGCTTTTTCTCAGCTGCCTTTTTGATGCTCCTGTCCCGCTGTTTTGCGGGAAGAAGCTGCGCACGTCCGCCTGTTTGGCAGACGCGCCCGCTCTCGTCGATCTGCCAGCGTTCCGAAGAGATGCCGCTGCATGAGCAGATTCGCCCCGAATCACACCTTCCGGTTGCGCTAGTGCGACGGCTGCTGCCAATTCGGTACAGGCTGTCTTGAATGGCGTTGTGCATTGATCATATTCTGCCCATGCCTCCGGTGAAAGATCGTCAATGTCTTCTCCGAACGAAAATGCTCGCATTTCACTTGAAAGGGCGTCTGCTGCCTGTCGAACTTCTTTCAAAGCCACAATCCGATTCATTTTCACGCGGCTCTGCCTGTAAGCCCATCCTCGATGTCTTGATAATAGCCATCGACCATATCATAGAGTTCCATGAGCGCTCCTTTTTCGGTGTCCTCGATGGACACCTTTATATATGACGGATGTTACTACTGTTGTGCACGGGTCATGAGATTTTACTTCGATGATGTCACTGACAATACGAGCTTTTTCCGTCCGTCCGGCAGTTCAACGTGCTGATCGCAACAACATCGATTGCCTCTCCGATGAGTTCCTTCACATCACCGGCTGCGCTGTCTTCCTGTGCAAGTGATTTGATACGGGTAAGCCCTTCTTCTGCGCACGTCGGCATGAGACGGCATGCACCACCGGATGACCGGTGTTCCACGCTTTAAGCATGGTAGTAGGGCAACGCCGTCGCGCACCTCTCCAACGATGATACGATCCGGCGAGCGGCGCACGCAGTCTGCAAGAAGACGGGTCGTATTGCATAGCGAATTTGCTGATCACCGGTGTCCTGTTTTGTAAACATGGGGACTATAGTCTTCTGCGGCGGACATTGCGAAGCCCGGCAGGTCTTCCAGTAATCAGCCGATGATGCGGCGATATGGCAATCGCCACGGACAGCATTCAAGAGGTTGTCTTTCCTGTTCCCGTTCCTCCGGCGACCAGGATGTTTTACGCCCTGAGATGCTGTCTTCAGAAAGTGCTATATTTCTCAGACATAAAACCTGTCTCCACATACTCTTGAAATGTAAAGATTTTCACGGCCTTTTTCGGATATTGAACTGTGGATGCCGCACGATCGGGGAATCTCGCCCTGAAAGCGGCGACCATATCCTTGAATCTCCACCGATATGGACGGGAATATCTTCGTGACGACCTTTCCAGCCCTGTCCTGCCAGTTCGACGATTGCCTGTCGCCTTTCCGGGCGTCAGATATATATCTGTTTTTCACCTTCCCTCAATATGAGAAGTTGTACCACTCATTTTCCCATCATCATTGATGTAAAAGCTCTATTATGTCGTCGCGCTGTATTAACTGCAGCATCTACAAGCACTACATCAAAGTTCGAGTTTTCACTCGCCATTGCTCTCCTCACCGCCCTTGTCGCTGTCGGCTTCCGTCATTTCTTCCTGGTGCACCGCAGCTGCTGCCATGAAGATCGTCTAGCCCGCATCCGGATGACTCCGCTTGAAAAGCGTGTATAGCAGCTGATGGCTGATCCATCGCCTGACGATCGCCCGCATCAATACGCTCTTTGGCGTGACAAGCGCACCGACCAGGATCGCCATGTTATGCGACAGGAAGCCGTTTCTACGGATAATCCGACCAATGTCATTGGTCCGCTGCACCTCCATGTTGCTTCGTCTTCATTTCCTGTTGAAGCGCCTCCTGCTTTCTGCGCAGGTTTTCCAGCGTTTCTCCATCTGTTTCACGACACCATATTTACTCCTTTCCTGTTACCGTGCCGGCATCGGTGACGCCATTTTTCAATCCATTGCGGGCGGAACGCGGAGACTTCTTTTTGCTAGCTGCTTTTTCCTTGTGCAGTAGCGCATCGCGTTCAGGATATGGGTGACTGCGGATAATGTCGCTTGCGGCGGGAGCATCATAGAGCCGCGAAAAGGAAATAGCCGCTCGTAATACTTCACCTTGTCCGTCAGGATCGGCGGGCTGCCGCTTGCGACAATAATCTCCTGATCGCCGAGCTGCTTAATCTCATCGGCGGTCATCAAAAGTGCCCGGTCTGTCAGACTTTGAATAACTCTTCGTCGAGAAATCCGCTGTCCGAGACGCTTTCAACGGTGATTGTCTTAGTGCCAGAGTGATTCCGCATATTTTGCGGTGTCGTTGTCATTCGGGCGTAAAAATCTGCAAGTGACAGTTCATCAAAATCTGATTGTCCTTTGCTGTATATCATTGATCTGCGGCAATCCCTGATTGATGAGGAACACCTCTGCATACCGTATCCGGCAATATAGGAGAGGGTAGAGGCAAAGGACTTCAGATTTCCCAGGACGAAAATTCATCCATCAGGAACAGGCACTTGTATGCTTTGTAAATCGTCTTCGCTTTGCCGCCCTCGTATGTGCTCGATTTTCTTTGTACATGTTTGACCATCATTTCAAGAAGAACCCGGAATATCGGTGCAAGGCGCAGCGAGATCGGACGGCGGTGTCACCAGATACAGCGATACGGGACGCTTTGTATTCATCAGGTCATCGACACAGAAGTCGCTGACAGACGTGTGCGTGCAAGCGTCGGATCAAGGTACTCCTTGAGGGCGGTATTTCGCGGTGGAAACGATGCTGCCGCATTCGATTGTCCGGCTTTGCGGCAATCTCGCGGAAGTTTTGACAGATAATCGGGTGCATATTGGGGAATCGTCCAGCGTGGTAGCCAGTGTGCTACATGTTTCCGCATATCCTCCGGCGTACATCTGCGACTGACGTAACCGCCTTGCTCATGATCCCACTCACAAATTTCAATGCCATCGTCGGGGACATGCTCGAAATTCATCGATGTCCTCAGGGATCTCACGAATCCCTTTGATCTCGAGTTTCTGCATTTTCTAGCACCTTCGGTGGGATTGTCAGTACATGCCGTTCGCACCAACCCATCTGATAGACAGATTCCTTCATCATCGACCATCCCTACGGTATTGGACTCATGAAGGACGCAACATCATCAAGTGTCGGCGGGTGCGGATAATGCTCAGGATCAGCAAAGTGCGCATATTTGAGATGCGGGATGACGGTCGTTATGACAACGGCGCATTGCTTCCCAACGATCGAGTTTCCTCATCCTTCGCAGTCTGCCAGCGTAGGCAAGATTCTGCGCAGCCGACACTTCTTCCGGCGTGCCGATCGGAATCTCGTCCAAGCGATTCCAGCGTGCTGTACTCCCATCCGTCGCCGTTGGTTCAAATTTGACGACAAGTGTTCTATGCGTTTGCGAAAACCCGCTGTAACCCTTAGATTTTCGGATTTGATGTCATTGACGATGACCGAGGACTTCAACCACCAAGACGTGAGGAATACGTAGTCCGACGCCTTTCTACCGCTGCGTGTAGGGCAATGACGGCAAAGATGTGTGTTGGAATTGTCGCGCAGGTAAGAGATGTGCGATTTTGGCACGAAATTTCACGATCCACTGTATAGGGCTGCGAATGGATAAACCGTGAATACATCAGACTTCGGGTCCTAGCTCTGTATGCGCTGCAATTCTTCCTCCAACACGGAACGTTGCTGCATCAGTTTCTTCTGACCTTCACTTGACACATCTTCATCTGCAAGTCAAAGCGTGAAAGCTGCGTAATCCGATTCATCAGCGTCCTTCTTCTTTATCTTGACGCCGTTCAAACCCCATTTCCGCATCGGCGACCTTTTTCCTTTTGCAGCGTATCTAATGTACGCATAAGCCCAGTCACAGCACGGATGAACGAGTTATCACGCTGACTCGACGACAACGCCGCGCGCGCTGATTAACTCCATCTTCGCAAGGTCTTCGTATGCGCCCCAATGAGGCACTGCCGTGGGAGTCGTCCTGCTTCTTTGGCATCGTGAGAGCAGGATGACCAGAGCAATGACAAATGCTCCAAGGATGTAGATGTTGGTTTTCCTTGAATGCAAGCGGTATCTCGTCGTGAACTGAAAATACCACCTCACATAATCCCACGGCATATGGTACGGTTTTCCTGCAAGATAAACGGTGTGCCAAGACGAGGATTATACGCCACAGTTTCTAGCAATTTCTGCGTTGCCATCCACGCACCGACCAGCAGCGTCATCAGAAGATATAGACGCGCACAAAGTTATTCATTGCTATACTCGTATGCGCCGATCGAAAGGTGCTTGATTGATAAACACGCTGAACTGATAGCCGGGCGTAATCTCAATCGTCGGCTGTGCATCTATCATCTTGGCAATCAGCGTCTGCCCGGTGCGAAGAATGGCGGCGACTGCGCCTGATACAGCTTCTTCTCCAGGGGCTGCGGTTATCAGTGCCGGATGGTCACCTGTCAGACTCTGCATCCTGCCCCAAGCAACGCCGTGATGAGACGGCACGATAAATTGAGCCACGATGATCGCCATATGTTTATCCACCAATCCGGGACCATGCGCCATCAATCGCCTGTTGATCCGGAGAGTGAGTGACGCGCCATTGGGCAGGATGATTCGCTGAAAAACAACACCTATGCGCTTGCCTCCTGCAAGTGCCGTTTTTCCAATCAGTCGGCTGCCCTGCGGAATCAGCAAATATCGACCTGTGAGGCTGTCACAAATATCCTGCCGCACTTGCGCCAGCTAGACATCCCGTTCGGGACGTTGCTTGTGACACCGGTAAGCAGCGTCGCCTGAATGACAGACCCGGCATTCAAAATATAGCCGCCGCCTCCATTCTGTACGGGGGGAGAGGGGGGCGTATAGCTGATATTTTGTACGGTACTACCGCTATTTACCGCTGCATTTCCAATCGACTGGATAGCGGCGACCAGCGTGCCGTCTGCGAACTTTGCGTCTGGACAGCAAGTGCACCGCCATCAATAATGGCACGTTCTTTTGCCGCCTGTTCCGCAGCTTTTTCAGCTGCCTGCACGACTTCCGGCATTGGGATCAATCGTCTGCATTACCGGCGCAGAAGGTGTTGCTCCTGCGGGTACGGTCTCCACCGCACAGGAGTCGTTGCTGCTGTACAGTATCAAGCGGCGGATTCTCATATCGCTTCCTGTCTGCAGCTGTAGCCCATTCGTCTGCTGTTTTCCTTGTGTCTTGCGCAATCTCTGAATACTTGGCAGGGAAGGCATCCGCAGGAGTTCCTGCGGTCACAGTTCCCGTCGGTCCTCGTTTGCTGTTGCGCATTTTCTCCTCACTCGCCGCTAAAGCGCGTTGCTCGCTACGGATGCAGCCGCAAAAATAGCGACTGCGCCCTACGCCCACCATGATGAGCTTTTTCTTCACGGTTTTGGCGCGTTCTGCCGGGTCTATATCATCATACGAAACGTCGCCGGAGGCGGGTATTCATCTTCTTCATAAAATCCTCTTCATTGGAGCAGAGTCTCTATGAAAGAGTACTGCTGATCTTCTGAACATCGAACCCCATCACTTGTGTTTCCACCGCCTTATCCTCTTTTGCCGGATCGTCTTTTTGGGCAATATATCAACGTATTCACGATCTGAATATTTGAGCCGCGCGTGATCAAATACGCGATCCGCAATGATATACCGTGACGGACACGATAATTCACAAGGGTCAGCTCCCCTGCTTACTTCTTCTACCCGATACGGACAGGCAGATCATCTTGCTTGCCCTTGCCCAGTTTGATGTACGTCCGTGTTCCGTCATCGAAAACTTCGAGAGGAAACGGACGCTCATCCGCACGCTTTGACTGCCCTGACTCACAATCACGATGCAGAGCCTTACAGACGCTTCGTCCATCAACCTGCTCCATGAATATTTCGTTGAATACTTCCTGCCCGGTGTCACCTCCACCGAGGGGTACACGTTTTCAGGGTAGTTCCAGCCATTACATTGGCGTATAGTCCCTCTGCCTCCGATAATAAAAGACGATACGCGCGGCTTTGTGTGTAGATGACAAAATTCGTTGTCACGCCGTCCACAACAGGCTTTGATGAAAACGTGCGGCGTGCCTCGATCACCGCCGTTTCGAGTCATCCAGCGTGCGGTATCTCCCGCGATAACGCCGCTGATCTCTTCTCTCCCGCTTTGAGCGTAATGTCTCACGACATATCCCTTGCGTGCAAAACCTACACACGCCATCGTAGTTATATATATACTCTAAGCGTGATTCCGTATGCCTATGCCTCAGCAGTCTGTATGTATGGAGGCAGATGCGTTAGCATGCTGAAAGAGGCTGCACTTCATGATCAAAAAGGCATTTTTTACCTTACGCCCTCAGTTTCACAATGTCACCCTTTATTTCTTTTCTTCCATCTCTTTTCGTGATTGTCAAAGTTCTAATCTTGAGTCCGAGCGGATTGATAAGCAGCTCTTCCTCTTTCTTTGGCGGATCAAGCACAACCGAAAGCAGTGCCGTATAGCTTGTTTTTCACACCTGTGGCATTCCCGCTCAGTGCAAATTCATCTTCACCCAGCGTACCTGATACGTTGACGGTGATCCCGGCTGCGCTCTGAATGGGATCGGATTGTCGGCTGTATTGTTGCTCTGCCAAACTTCGACGCAGGATTATCCGTCTGCAACATGGCGTTTAATTTGTTCGCCGCTTCCTGCGTCATGTTGTGCGTGTGCCCAGTTCGTCTTATACTGCACCGGATCAAGCGGTACCGTCCTTGTATCTCGAATGAACTGTACGAGAAACGCTATCGCACCTCTGCTTCCTGCGGATTGTAATTCGTCGCTTTCAGCTCGCCAGCTTCCACCTGTCCCGTAGCGTTATCCACACGAACGACATGGGTCTTAAAGCTCGCTGTTGTCACGACAAAACCATAGCAACAACACATAGGGCAAGCAGTGCCATATAGAGAAGATTCTCTTGGCAACGTCTTTGTCAATGCAAGATTGTATAAATCCGTCTGGAAGCGTTTTGCGGCACCACGATCAAATACGTCATCGCTTTGCCTTTTGGATAAAAATCTTTCCTGTTGTTCCATGCACCTATCACCTCCTTTTTATGAATTTTATCATATATGTTTTATGTAAACAGATAAACGTTTAATTACAGATATTATATTTAGTGTCAGCTTGTTGTTTATTGCTATAAACGCAAGAAAAGAGTAATTGGTTTTGATGTGAGATATTGCCTTAAAAAGCGTAATATGATATTATGGCGATAACAGAAAAGGAATGCGCGATTTACAGAAATCTCTTTGAGTTTCATGCGCCAGCCTCGGCTGGACCGGTGCGCCTCCGGCGCAATGCGAGTCGCCGCATCTCATCATGCCTTCAGAAAGCATGATGAGGCACATCCATGCGTGCATGGATGTACGAGATCGCCGCTCGCGGCGATAAAACATTGCTGGCAGCGAGGGTCAAAATGTCAATTTTCTGTTTCGAGAATACCCCGCACGGTACATGCCGTGACGGCTCAAAACTCAATACAAAATTGCATTTTTGAGTATATTGCCCGTGAAGGAAAGTTCGAGAAAAGCCGGTCAAGACAGGGAAGACCTTGTTTTTCTCCTGCACCGGCAATCTGCCGGAGTGGGCGGAAAAACGCCTCTGATTTTGAGAGCAAGCCGAAACCCACCGACGTAAGAACGTCGTGCATATCGAGTTCCGCATCGGCTTGCAGGAAGAGCTGACCTTGAGGAAAACAAAGCACTGATCGAGGCGATTCATAGAGGGAGACGGGAATAAAAAGCACCACGCATATTCATACGCGATTCATGACAAAACCGGCAGCATTCGACAGCCAGCATCGCAACATTCACTGTCATTTGATGTTCAGCGAAAAAGTGTTGAGGCGGATCGCTCGCTCTCAGAAGATAAGTTTTTCAAAAACTACGCAGAGAACGAAGCGGGTGAACCGACACAGGGCTACCGCACAGAGACGTATTGGGCACGGAAGGAGGCACTGCTTGAACTGCGTGAAAAATGGGCTAGCTCGTCAACGATAAATTCAAGAAAAAGGTCTGTCCTGCCGAATCGATCATCGAACGCTGGATGCACAGCGATCGATCTGATTGAGCAGGGGAAACTAGAGGAAGCGGTGCTGCTCGATCGGACACCAGCACCGCACCTTGGAAACATGTTACAGAACCTGCCATGATGATTCAGTTCGCGATTGAGGAGGCATACCGCGGCTGATGATTCAGAAGTCCCTGCCGATGCCACTGACGAACGCTCGCCAGAAAGGGTGAATATCGCTGTATCGCCAACGATTTTTGCACTGCGCAAAATCGCACGATAGCTCAGCAGGAACGCTGCGTATTCGCGCCGAGCGCGAAAAACGCACTGGACGACCGGGAGATTGCAGGGAAATCGAAGACGAGTCCATACACGGTAACAGTGGAGGATGTCTATTCGTATGACGCGAAAAAAGTCTGTATATCGGAAACTGCATAGCGCGTGAACTTGCACAGTATAAACGGATGAAGAAGTCCGCTGACAAAAGATGCAATACACCTCTGCGGTTGATCGTGCATTTAGCGGTGAATATGGTAAAACAAAAGCCTACGCCGCAGCGGCAAAGAAGCTACAAACGGCTCGCGCACATGCAGATGCCCTCGTACAGAAAAAGAAAATCCCCGCACTTTTTCGATGCGTTTGCGCGGTAAAGCGTTTGAGTGATGAAAGAAATGCACTAGGGGAAAGAACTGGCCGTACTCAAAGCGAAAATAAGGACAGATGCTTTCCGGGAAAGGTAGATGCCATCGTTCGAGCAGAATCAGAGTACACAGCCGACAGATGACAGCCATCGCCGCTATGTATAAAAACATGTGGCAGCACTGCGAAGCGGAACGCTATGCAGCGATTCGCAGCCGTCTGGAAAAAGTGGATCGTGCGATGATCCTGTTCGCGGACAAGATGCCGCGTACGCTCAATCGGTATTCAAAAATGAGAGGAGAGACGCCGATCGGCAGCTTGAAGTCTAAGACGTTTGACGGAAGAACCTATGCCTTCTTGGGGCAGCCGCGGATGACGGCAAGAAAATCATTATGGTTGAAGCCGTCGTATGAACGATGACATACGGCGCGGCTCTGTCCCGAAAATATCAGCTGCTCTTTGATCGTGAGAAGGGCGGATCATCTCTGTGCCGAAGCACGCGATACGGACGAAACGTAGAGACCACGTTCGCCTCTACCGTACAAAAACATCGACGTGATACAGCGCATGGACAAAACGGGAAAAGAGGGCACGCTCGCCTCGCGTCAGACGGGAAATCAGCCGTCGCGTAAGAATGATCCGTGGGAAGATTTCAGCTCTAGCAGACCGCTTCCTTAGAAAGCATGAACAGCAGGGGAAAATCACGGTACACTGGCAGGAGGATCAGACACGCGATGAGGCGATAGTACGAGAAGAAAAATGTACCAAAATTGGGGCAGGTAGTGTTGACAGTTTTTGTCATCTTGTTTATAATAAAAATAACAAATGACAGTCGCCGCCCGACAGTGCGACTCATCAAGTGGGTCGAGGTTCAAATGTTAGTCGCCCGACGGTGCGACTCATCAAGTGGGTCAGGGTTCAAATGTAAAGCTCTCGTCTTTTAGGCGGGGGCTTCTTTCATAAAGTACGTTATGAATGCGGATAGTTTCTACTTTTGAAGGATCAATATTTCATAGATTTCCCCGACACTAATTTAATGAAAAACCATGAGCGTACCCTCAACAGGACTGCATGGGCGTCCTTGCTTTTTCTGTATGCGCGATAAAAAGACAAGGATATTCTATGGATGATTCCGATTTCATCAAAGATCGCTAGTACAAGTCTGTCATAGAGCTAGAAAACAGACGATGGGGCAGATGTGATACAATCGTTATCGGAAAAGTATTGGGGAAATGAACGCGCCTTTCTTCTACAAAATATATTGCCCCGTCGCAGACAAATATATCGATCATGAATATACTTCAAACGGAAAGAAACCAATACAGCTTCAGAAGGAGTTAAAAATGAGCTGCATGAAAAAGCTGAACGCGTTTTAGAAACGTATACATTCCGCAGTAACAAAAGTGATATTTCCTGATGTAGAAAAAGATAAAAGTCAGGTTGTTGTACCAGCTCGCAAAGAGATCGTGCACAGGAAAATACGCAATCAAATGGGATCAGGTTCAACAACCCTAAAAACGGCGTCCCGTAATGCGAGAATACGGGCAAGGATCAGCAACATGGTCGTGTGATAATCTTTCGTGCACAACAAAAAGGTGTCCACAACGGACACCTTTTGCATTGTGCACGGGAAGGAGCACTTATCATCGCCCCATGCTCGTGCTTTTCCCTGCTCTTTTTAGAGCGTAAGTGAAACCTTGCGCTTGCGAGGGAATGGTTGCTTTCTTCTCGATCGGCGTCTTTGCCGGTTCAGGCTCTTTCTCAGGCGTCTTCGTGCAAAGTGCCGCTCTTTCCATTCGCGATGATCGACGCACCGCGATCCTTGCTGATCTCACGCTCCTTTTCAATCATGCTCTTTCATATAGTCCGCAGCGCGTTCTGCGTCACGCGCCGCACGGAAGGTTCATTCGGATCGTCACGCCAGACACAGATGCCCATGATTTGAGGTATGCCGCGTGATTGTTCCGGTGATCCCATCGTGAAATTTATCCCGTATTCCTGATGAATGAACAGCGACGCAAGTTCTGCGCAATTCTTCCCGCGCGTAAGACTTGCTGCCGAACGTGCCCCCGCTGTCAGTAGAGCGATCCAGACAGGGATTCATGCCCTGTGCTGTGCGCGATCTCGTAGACTACCGTCGCGCAAAAGCGTCTGTGAGTCTTGAAGCCCTCTTTCGGTGTCACATGAATCTCATCTGTCATGGGCTGATAGAAGATTTTGCCGCCTGATCGAAGTGAATTTTCGCTTCGCTGTTTTGCGATCATGCGCCATCTTCTCGTTCAACACCTCTGGTTCTCTGCAAGCCCTTCTGCAACAGAGAATCCTCCATTTGCTCTGCATTAAATACCACATAGGACTTGATGATCGGCTGCGACAGTCGCTCCTTTTTGACAGCCATACGACCATCAGCATCTGACCTCATACACAGGTTCTCCCGTTTTGGGGTTCTTCTCCCAAACCTCACGTTCAAACTGGTATTACTCGATATGAGTGCCTTTCTCGCCCTTCTTGATTCGTCCGCCCATCTCCTGCCTGCTTGAACGTACCCCAGCGGGATCTGTATATCCGTGCTGCATCGCAACGAAAGGAAAGGCGAAGATTGTTGCCGCCGCGATAGTAACTGGACGACCGCTGCGCCGCTGATGTTCGCGGGCGTCCACTCACGGTAAGACCGGATTCCCAAAACAGCGGCTTTCCGGCCTCGATGTCGGCAACAATCTTTTCGACGACCTCCTTGCGATCCTCCATGATCTTATCCATGCTCATTGTTCCGTCGCCTCCTCGTCATCCTCAGCTTGCAGTTCGCTCTCCTCTTCCGGAAGCAAAACATCTTCCTCGGGCACAATACCGTATTTCTCGATAACGTCCTGCGCCTGCGTCCTTGTCTTTAACATGTCCATTCCTCCTGTCGTAACCAGTTCTGCCCGACAGCATTCTGCATCGGCACGCATGGAGAACACAGCACCGTTGTTATACCAGACGTAACCGTTCTCATGCGCCGCACAGCTCTCAGCGGAAAATACACTTCTGCCATCTTCGATTAGCTCCAAACGCATCTAGCATCCCTCCTCTCTACGTCCCAGTCCCTTTGACACGCTGCTTCCACGCTTGAACAAAGGTCTGTTCCGTATAAGCCTCGCATCCTGGAACGGTAACAGGCTCATAAGCATCTTCCTCTGCGCGACTATAGCCTCAATTCGCGCCTTTTGCGCGGCAATCGCTTCTTGTCGTCGCCGCTTCCTCTTTGGCGGCGATTTCCTCCACCAAACCCTTTCCCGTCCACATAGTCCTGTTCAAGCGCACGACGCAGCCACCCGCCCGGATTCTTCACCTTGCCTCTCGACCACGAGCCGCCGCAGGTAACGGCACTTGTCCCAAATGGTCATGTAGCCGTATTCCCGGAGAAAACCCCTGTGCGGTATTCTCTGCAATGCCAAATTCGCCAAGAACGGTGATTACTTCGTCCTCTGCCACACTGCTGCTCGCCATCAAAAAGCCTTTGCAGAAGAACTTTTGTCTTCCTGGAAAGGACACTATGGAGTTCTCTCGGCGCAGTGCCCCATTTCCTCTCTGATCACATCTAGGACTTTCTGACGTGTCGCGTCTCTCTCTGAAGTTCTTCTTCCCTAGAGTGAATAAACACCCATCTTCTTCAGCTTTTGCTTGAGTTGCTTGTTGTTGTTGATGTTGTTGTTTTTATTATCATGATGATTAAGAACAACAACACCATTGGTAGTATTAACACTTGTATTATTAGTGTCCGCTTTCACGGTGTCCCATGAAATAGGACGCGTGGATTCTGCGGTCTTTTCGCCGTGTCCTATCTCATGGGACACGGTTTCTTCAATCGATCTGTCCGGAGCGCTTTCTTCCGGCTGCTCAACTTTTTTTCTGCCCGCAATTCCAAAACACGCTGCGGATCAGATTGATCTCGTATGTGTTCCGGAAAAAAATTTCTGATTGCCGCTGCGTGATTGGATCACCGTAATATATCCATAGTCCACGAGCTGCTTCATATATTTCGCATAGGTGTTCTTGTTGATCTGCAAGTCGTAGCAGATTTTATCCCTGCCGGGAAATGCGCCGTTCCCAAACGTGCACACATAGGAGTAAATCGCCTTTGCGATCACATGCAGCTCCCGATCCTGCATGACGTATTTTCCGACCATCCCATAGCCGCGATCAAGTATGCTTTTGGGATATTGACGAATATGTTCTTCGGGGCTTGTGATTGTTCCATCGGTGACCTCCTAAATCCGTTGCTTCGGTTGATTGTTCCAGCAATACTGTGTGTCGCCCTGACGCCATATCCAGCGCAGCCACATCATCCCACGCTTCAGACTGCTGTTTTTATATCGTCGAGCTTATGAATTGCACTGGAACGGGGACATGAGATAGGGCTCCCACGGAAGCGGGTCATAGTCCACCTCTTCCATCAGGGCGTAGATGATTTCCTTATCCAGTTTTCGAGCGACTTCCAGCTCCTCTAGTACGCCTGCTTGCTGTTTCGCCCAGCAAGGCAGCACATAAACAACGTCTGCACGTACAGCATTTCTTTTGTAATACGAGATAATCGCCCATTTTCAGCCCGGAGGAAGCACGGCAGGATTGATAACTGTAACACCTTGCTCCTGCAAATTCTTCTCTGCGCTCGTGAATTGCTCTCTATAGTCCGTAACGCCGGTGATTGCACCGGCGATAAAGGCTAATTTTCCTTCAAGATTCATAGCTCACTCACCTTCCCTATAAAGTGATTTCAGTGTAAAGAATGTGTGATATAAATACATAGGGCTTATAAATGGCATGACAATAGCACCGAAAAAGTAATAATTATCACCTGTGCAATAGACGATAATCGCCTACCTCCATGCTTTTCGTTATAAATTTGGATCAACAGCCCCAGAAATATGGTAATGATTCCTGGCGTGGATTAGAGCTTCTTTCTCATCATCTGCTCGATAAACACCCATAGATAACCCGGTAACTGCAATAATCATGTAAAATGTCACTCTGTTTTCATGACTGGTGTTCCTCCTTTGATCTGGAGATGCGAGTATAATCGCTCGTCGGCGATAAAGACAATTTTCCCTTCAAGATTCAGTGACGAGACCTCTACCTTCTTGTGAAATTAAACTTCTCTATCATCCAGCAATGGATTTTCTAATTTCGACAATGCGTCGCATCGCTCTAAAAAGCTCTAAAAGAGCAAGATATTGATCTCATCGAAGTATTCTCCTCTACATCATGTGGATAATGTTCATCAATATATGCAGCAAATTCGTCCAATGAAACGCCCTTCTCCAAATCTACCAAACTAGATTGAACTAAGTCACGTTCGGCAAAGTATTGTGTACATACCGGGCTTGTATAATACCACCCTAGAGATACCACCTGCAGCATACACTCGGATAACGCTGTTTCATCATTCACACTGATATTAGATAAGATAGCACCATCTAATTTCGCATCTGATAGTTTCGCATATCTAAGGTCGGCTTCGCGTAAAAGTAGCGTTGCGCAGATCGGCATACTCCACTCTCGCTATAAGACAGGTCTGCCCCGAAAGTTCTGCATCAGTGGAAATCAGTTCCTCGGAGCTTTGCGTAACGGAAATTAGCGCTGACAGCATGACATTATGCAAATCTAAGTGGGATAAATTAGCATATTCAAAATCTGCTGGCTTTTCCTTTTTGTCTAGTCCAAACAGCCAATCCAGGTGCGAACATAGAATCTCATCCCAACTGTTTATTTGTTGGGTTTTTGAGTCTTTTCCCTTTCATGTTATTCTCCTTAGTTACTATATTTATAGTAACCTTAAATTCTTCAAATCATCCAATCATCCAGTGAACATAGGGCGTTTTGTGCCATTGAGGTAGCGATAACTTCCTGTGGCTGATCCTTTTCTCAAGTTCAATTTTCAGTTTTACAAAGGATTTCAGACGCTTCCTCATTCGTCCATGTGGTCGCTACTCGAAATCGTAGAATTAAGCGGAGGCAGGGACGGTTTCAGTGGAATCCTTGTCCCTGTTTCTCTGCGATCGGCAACCGCTCCCTGTCCTTCCACTTCTTCAAGAATTGTTTCAACAGGCCGCTCCTGCGGTCGTTTCCTGATCCTTAATCGCCTGAACGGTCGGGCGCATCCCTTCCTCATCGATCACAGCAAGAGCGTCATCCTGTGCATCTGCAGACAAGCTTGACAATTCGGCAGCGGCGGTCGCTGTCATACGTCCATCCTCGACGGCCTCTTTTGCCGCATCGGATAACTTACCAATAGATTCTTTGCGCTGCAGCGTCGTTTCGGATATGCCCAGACACTTCGCAAAAATGCCTGAATTTTCCTGTGACCTCCCTGACGCTTTCTGTTGGTCGTAGATTTTCCGAATGATCGGCTGATGTATAAAAATCTCTGCCGCTTCTCAGTGGGGGAAAGATTGCGCCGTGATCCCTTGTTTGGAAACACAATGTTCAGTATTTCCATCTCGTGTAACGAAATGACACCTTCCAGCGGGTTCACAACTTCCCGAACGATCGTCGGCACGCGCGGATCATCCGTCGTTCCATGTTCAAGGCGATAGAGCTGTGCAAGGCGACGTCGATGCCCGCTGAGAATCATGAACTTTCCTTCTTCATCCGGATGTGGCTTCACAATCAGCGGCTCGATCCGCTGCGTAAGATCGATCATTGCAGCAAGTTCCTCGATGTTATCTGTACTGTAGAACGCGTTTTTCGGATTCGGCACAAGATCATGCACGTCCCGCAGAATGATTTCTTCGAGCAGGGTGTCCGTATGGACACCCTGCCCGATCGGCTGTGAGTTCTTATTGAGGAGCTTTGCAGTAAGCCCCGATTCTGCTTTTCATCAGGCTTCCTCCTCCATCTCAGGAGTTCTCAGGAATCGAACAAGGTCAAGCGCAAAGCCGCATGTCGGCGAATATTCATAGATACTCCTGTGTTCCTCTGCCGATGCTTCCGGCTTATCCTTCGTATAGCGGATGCGTGTTAAACAACGGAATATCCTTGCGCATTTTTGCAAGAACACTGGAAAGCGTGCGGCGTGGGGAAAACTTATTGAGAAGACGATCCACGAAAATGCAACGCGGGATTGTAGTCTGCTTTGATTAGCTAATGTACGTAATCATCTGTTCGACGCCACGAATACCGTACAGATCGGGCGTTGTCACGATGATTACGTCATCGCTGGCCGTCAATGCGTTGATAACAGATGCGTTAATCGTCGGGGATTATCAATCAGACAAATATCATATTCGCCATCGATGCTGCGCGCATTTCCAAGAATGGACTGCTGTACGATGTTCTCGTCCTTGATAACCGTCACATTGGCGTCAAGCAACCGTTCATCACTAGGGAAGATCGATTGCCGGATACCTGGTCGATGAGATTGCGGCGCGGATCGGCAGTGTGCCGGTCAGGACATCGGCAATCGTGCGCTCCGGATGCACGTCAAAAACAGCGTCGCATTGCCTTGATCGTCGTTATCGACAACCAAGAACACGCAGATCGCAGCCTCCGCAAGAGCATAGGCAAGATTGACCGTAATCGTCGTCTTTCCTACGCCGCCTTTTTGTTGATGAGGGATATGGTTTTCATAAAAATCAGTCCTTTCGCTATTGTCTCTATTGCGAAAGTCTGCTATACTCAGATAAGCGATGATCTGTTTCGTGCAGACTTTTCATCAAAATGCTGTCGGTGTCCGCTGGCAGCATTTTTCTTTTTGAGGGGCTGAACGAGTTGTGCTCTGGGTTCCTCTAGCATATCAGAGAAACAACGCCCCAAAAATCCTATGATTTTTCACTTTTAGCTGATCCCCATATATCAAGCACATCTGTGCCGGGGCATTCAGCTATTTTCATAGCAACCAATGTTGACGGAATCTCCGGCTCGACATCATCCTCATATTTGACATACAGATGAAAACGGAATGCCGATCGATTCTATGACCTCTCGCTGTGACAGCTTCTTTCGTGCCCGAATCTGCCGCAGACGGTTTCCAATACGACGCTGGAAAGAAGCAAGAAAAGGGCTCTCCTCTACAAACGTCTTCCCGCAATCGTGGCAACGATAGCGTCGCCGATTGTAAACGTATCTCTTAGTCGCCCCCGGGATTCCACGCAACACCTGTGGACGGTACTGATGTACGCCGATATGGGCTGAGCTGCAAAAGGGCAGGTGACATGCCCCGGATGCGGCAGATGAAAATGTACCTCTCCATCCGTCATGCTCTCCGCAATCATCGGGGAGTCTATCAGCGTGGTTGACAAACTCCGTGAAACTGATATTCTCACCTCTTTTCGAAGGAGTCGTGCTGCGAAGATACAATTTGCTATCTCACAACATTTATTATAGAGCCGATACAGAGATGATCCATACCGTGCCGTTTTGTATTCTGTTCTCTTAGAACAAGTCGTTTGCAAGGACGATGGTCTGCTCACGCGAGGGCCGACGGAGACGATGCCGAGGGCGATGCCCGTGATCTCTGCCATGCGCTCGCGGTATTTGCGTGCCTTTTCAGGGGAGGTCGCCGTAGCTGCGGATGCCGGAGATGTCCGTCTTCCAGCCCGGGAAGCGTCTCGTGAGACCGGTTCTGACCTCGGCGAGGACGTTGAGGCTCGCGAGGGACGCCCTTGAAAGTTCCTCCCTTGTGCTGGTAGCCCGTGCAGATCTTTGATCTCGTCGAAGCCATCGAGGATGTCGAGGCGCGTGACCGCCATGTAGTCGATGCCCGAGAGCATCCCCGCGTGGCGGACGACGACGGCGTCGAGCCAGCCCGGTACGACGCGGAGCGCCCGTGACGGTGCCAAACTCGTGTCCCGCCTCACGCAGTTTCTCTCCGATGGGTTCGAGCTGCTCCGTGGGGAAGGGACCCTCGCCGACGCGCGTGCGGTATGCCTTTGACGACGCCGACGACCTTGTCGATCTTCTTCGGTGCAACGCTCGCGCCGATGGTGACGCCGCCGCGAGATGGGGGTGCGATGCGGTGACGTGAGGGTAGGTGCCGTAGTCGATGTCCAGCATGGTCGCCTCGTGCACCCTCGAAGAGACTTTGCGCCCGGCGGCGATTTCCTCGTTGACGATGAGGGATGGTGTCGGTGACAAGCGGGCGCAGACGCTCGGCGTAGCCCTGATACTCCTTCAGCACCTCGTCATAGTCAAGGGCTCGTGGTGGTAGACGGCGGCGAGCTCTGCGTTCTTGTTGTCGAGGTTCTTCTTGAGCTTCTTGGCAAACTCTAGCCGTCCATGAGGTCACAGACGCGGATGCCGATGCGGTCGTCACGATCCGCTAGCAGGGGCCGATACCGCGTCCCGTCGTGCCGATTTTGTCCGCGCCGCGCTGGGCGTCGCCGATGCCGTCCATCAGTCGCGGTGGTAGGGCGTGACGACGTGCGCACGGTCGGAGATGCGAATGTTCGATGTGATGCCGCGCGCCGCCATATGTCCATCTCCTGCAGACAGACCTCGGGGTCAAAGGCGACGCCGTTCGCGATGATGTTGTGCGTGCCCTCTAGAGGATGCTGCAGGGCAGGAGGCGGAGTTTATACTCTTCGCCTGCCGCGACGACGGTGTGTCTGCGTTGCAAAGCCGCCCTGATAGCGGACGACGGTCTGCCTTGCTCGCGAGGGTAGTCGACGATTTTCCCTTTGCCCTCGTCGCCCCACTGGGATGCCGGTAATAACGATGGTTGACATGAGTGAGTCCCCCTTATTTCTTCTCCTGAGAGATCAAATCGTGCAAAGATGTCGTCGACGTTGCGCGGGAAAGTACTGGATAGTCAAAGTCGCGCATCGATTTCCTCCTTCGTGAGGTGGGCGGAGATGTCGGCGTCCTTTCGACGTTCGTGCGGAAGTCTTCCTTTTTCGAGCCAGCGCTTCATGGCGTTGCGCTGTACCCAGACGTAGCGGTCTGGCGCAGGATGCCCTTGTTGACGAGTGCCACTAGGATGCGCTGGCTGCAGATGAGCCCGCCCGTGCGGTTCATGTTGTAGCAGCGTAGCGTCGGGTGAGACGAGAGTTTGTCACGATGCCCGTCAGCTTGTGCAGGCAGTAGTCGACGTTGATCGTGCTGTCGGGCAGAATGACGCGCTCGACGGAGGAGTGCGGATGTCGCGCTCGTGCCAGAGGGTGATGTCCTCCATCGCCGCGACGGCGTTGCCGCGCACGAGGCGTGCCATGCCCGAGACGCGCTCGCAGTTGATCGAGATTGCGCTTGGCGGCATCGCCGACGAGGCCCTTCTGTCCCGCCTTGAAGAATTCCTCTGCCTCGCGGATGTCCGTGCGCTGGAGGTTGCGGATCTCGGTGGCGATCTTTTCCAGCGTGCTCGCGATGATGGCGAGTGTCGTGACGAACTCAGCGTGGCGGTCACGCTGGATGACCTGCGTCGCGAGAGCGCGGACGGGGTCAGGCCGAGGCTTGCACGTGAGCTCCTCGATGCGCGGGTTGATGTTGAGTAGCGTGCCGACCGCGCGCCCGAGAGTTTGCCGACGGAGACGATCTTCTTGCAGCGTGTTCGAGGCGCTCGATGTCGCGCTCGATCTCTGCACTCAGAGAGAAGCTTCAGGCCGAAGGTCATCGGCTCGGCGTGGATGCCGTGGGTGCGCCCGGATGCACGGTGTGGCGGAACTCATTCTGCGCGGCGGCGCAGGACGGTGCGAACTCCTGCAGATCGTCGAGGATGATGGCGGCCGCGTCACGCATCGACGACGCAGTATGCTGTCCTTCACGTCGCTCGAGGTGAGTCCCTTGTGAATGTGTTTGAGTCCTCGCCGATGTTCTCTTCGAGGTTCGTGAGGAAGGCAATGATGTCGTGGTCGGTGGTCTTTTTCGATCTCGTTGATGCGCGCGACGTCGAACTTTGCCTTTGCCTGATGTTCTCCAGGCGGCGGCGGGATCTCCCCAGCTCTGCCATTGCCTCGCACGCGGCGATCTCGACGTTCAGGATGGTCTGCCACTCATTTGCTGGATCGACCAGAGTGCCCTCATCTCCGGTCGCGTATAGCGTTCTATCATGTGCGTCCTCCTGACTGAAGATTGTCGTGCGCAAACAGATCTTCACCCTATTACTATCATATGTCTCCATGGGACGAATGTCGATGTGTGCCCTCCCTAGTGACTTTCGTGTTACGATATATTATCCATATCATTTTCATGTGCGATATAATAGAAGCACGGGATGAGAAGGAGACCGGATGTTTCGTCGATTCTCGCGGTCGGCGATGTACTGCACGGAGCGGACTGCCTCGAGACGACTCTGGGCGAGGAGGTGCGTTTGACGACGCGCGCGATCTGCTCGTCTTTCTCGGCGACTATGTCGACCGTATGGATCTGCGCCTGTCCGCACGCTGCAGTTCGTGACAGCGGCAGACGGAAAGAAAGTACCGCAATGTCCACGCGCTCGTGGGCAACCATGAGGGCGATGATGCTCAACTACGATGGATGCACGTATGGCCCTGGGATGTACGCTGCTGGGACAGTTCGATCTGTGGCGGCTGGCGAACGGCGGCAAGATCACGAGCAAACTGCCGCGCTGCCAGTGGCCGAGGCTTGACGCTGAGCGGGGTTCGTGCGGCAACGTCCGATTTCCCTTCCGCACGTCACACGAGGACGAGGAATTCTCTGTCCATGCAGTGAATCCTGTGGCAGAGGACAGCCGTGAGGATATGCTCTCTGGATCCGTGAGAGAGTTTTCTGCATGGGTTACTACGGCGATACCGTTGTCGTGGTCGGGCATGCGCTGCACGCGAGACGCTGCGGCGCGACCGTGCTGTCCCGCTCTCTTTGCGAGGTGCAATATTGTCGCCTGCGGCACGAGCATCTCTGCACGACGGGCGCTTCAGCTGTGTGGGCATGGCGCGCTATCTGCGCCTGCGCCGTGGCGGGCACAGGCTCTCGTTCAGTGCGCACTGCTGCTGTGTGCCGGGCAAGGCGACGCGCGCGAAGGCGTCGGACGCACGATGAAAATAGTTTCAGGGCGGCATGGAGCTGCTCTGTGCCTCCGGTCACAGAAAATGGAACTATGGAGGACGCCCATGAAAGAAAGGGAAGAAGTAGAGAAGGCACGTACGGCCTCACGCCGCCACGTTTATCAAGAGGCGGTGGCAGCTGGGAAATTGCCTGCAGTTGTCGCGGGCGGCGCGGTGCTCTGGCACGATGCACTGGTGAAGTGGCTGCTACGGACGGATTCTATCCCTTTTTCCGGATGGCTTCGTGGAGCGCCTGCGGCGCGTCCGTCACACGCAGGATCCCTGCAGCGGTCCGCACGTCATCATGTGGGGAGACGCCGAAGGAATCCGCCGGACAGATGCCGAGGTGCAGGCACCCGACGTGGATATTGCTGCGGTTTCCGGCCGTGGATGCTGCGTTTACCGACATGATGATGTGACGGTGCATCGGTACGTGGTGGAGGTCGATCAGCTCGATTGCTTACGGGGGTGGGTACCGCTATCGCATCACCGCCGAGGGCGGAACGGCGGCATGGCTGCCGCTCGCGACGCCCACGATCTGACTCTGCCGTGCACTGGTGCTGCTCTTTTCGCGGCCGGTCGAGCGACTGTATGCGGACTGGCAACGAATGCTGCATCTCGCATGGGCACACTGTGCCGGATGCGGCGTCTTCGCCTGCCTCCACGGCGACCTCGTGGATAACTGAGCGGGGATCGCTATCGGTGGACAGCAGGTTCTTTAACTGCGTGGATGAGATGGAGCGCGTGAGTCCCGATGGCGCCGGTCGCGCGGGAACCACGAGACCCTACGACCGCCGGTGGCAGACCGCGTCTGCTGCGCGTATCTGAACTGCTTTCGGACGACGCACGCAGCAGGAGCAAGGCGTTCGGGCGAGTACTACTACTCGCTGACTGCAGGCGGAGGCGCACTCTGTCATCCATTTTCTGCACTGCGAAAGGAGATCGGCGGCTTTAAGAGCGGGCTGGTCGAAGGCGCTCGCGTGGATCACTGCGCGACCTGAAGAGCGCACCGCAAAGTGGGTTTTCATCGTCCTCATGCACAAGAGGACGTGATTGCCGTCTCCACGTTCATGTGGGCGCCCTGAGGCGCGGTGAGGGCATTGATGAGGAGATCGGCCGGGTGTGGATGCCCGTCTTTGACGAGCTGCTCATCGATGTTATTTCACGGCGCATCCTGCGCATTACCACAATCGTGGGCATCTACGCGTTTGCCAAAACGCCGGAGCAGAAGGAGCCCGCTCTACATCCCTCACGGGTGTTGCGGGGAATGTGCGCTATCGATCTCTGGATCGACCATGCCTTTGACGGTGACGCTCCCTGGCCGGAGACGGACAACTATCTCACGATGGGTCGCAGCCGATCAGATTGGATCACGTGCTCCGCCCGACGGGACGGAGATGGATCGCGTGACGGTGACGAAAACAGTAAGGGAATCGCCCGCTCCGTGGAAGGGCACATAAGGGACTGCTATGCAGGCTTGCAACTTCGTCAGCAGTCTTTTATGTGATTGATACGCTATTAGTAAAACCAATGTGATATTCCGGTTGACAATAAAACAAAATGGCAGAGTAAGATAAACAGGTTTATGAATCGATCAGTTTTATGGAGGTATCTGAAGATTAGCAAGTTACGTGAAGTAATCCTATGCGGGCTGTTCATCGCTCTCATTACGGTCGGGACGTTCGTGCGCATCCTGTGGGGACGGATGTCTACACGCTGCAGTTCCTCTTTACGCTGCTCGCGGGACTGATGCTCGGTGCGCGTCTCGGTGCACTCGCCGTCGGTACGTACGTGCTCATGGGGCTCGTGGGGATTCCCGTGTTCGCCTCAGGCGGCGGCCCGGCCTACGATGCTTCAGCCGACGTTTGGCTATCTCGTCAGATTCACCCTGCAGGGGCTGGGTGACGCACGCACTGGTGCGCCGCGGTGTGCCGACGTTCCGCCGCGCCCTTGCCGCGTGTTCGGCAGGCATGGTGGTGGTCTATGTCCTCGGCATCTCGTATTTCTACTTTGCATCGAACTACATCATCGACGCACCGATCGGCTTCTGGGTGGCGGTCTGGTACTGCGGCGTGCTGCAGGTTCTGCCGGACTTCCTGCTCTGCGTTGCGGCGGCGTATATCGGGATTCGCTTCTACAAGGCAGGGCTCTGGATTCGTGAGACGCAGGAGATGCAGACGCAGCTCTGCTCCCGTGCAGAAGCGCGGCGGTGCATCAGAATCGCATGGATGTCTGACGGGAGGCGTATCATACGTGGGTAAGGCGTTATTTGTCACGGGAACGGGAACGGACATCGGAAAGACGTATGTCACGGGGCTGATCGTGCAATGTCTCCGTGATGCTGGTCTCTCGGCAGGCTACTATAAGGCGGCGCTCTCGGGCGCGGAGGTCGCTGCAGACGGCACCTCCTGCCGGGCGATGCCCTCCATGTGCGCGCGCGTCGCGAGGGAGCTCGATCGCCGGATGTCACCGTCTCCCTATGTTTATCGAGATGCGGTCTCGCCGCATCTCGCGGCGCAGATCGAGCACCGCCCGATGGACTTTGCCAAGGTGGCAGAGGACTACCGTCGTGCGAAGGAGCGCACGGACTATCTGACGGTGGAGGGGAGCGGCGGCATTATCTGTCCGCTGCGCTGGGACGACGATGAGCACGTCGTCCTCGACGATCTCGCCGTGCGGCTGGGGCTCGCCGCCCTCGTCGTTGCCGATGCGGGGCTCGGGACGATCAACGCTGCCGTACTGACGGCAGAGCATCTGCGCGCACGCGGCATTCCCTGCGGGGCTTTATCTTCAACAACTGGCGGGGCGGTCCTGATGCAGGAGGACAATGTGCGGATGGTCGAGGAGATCACGGGCGCACATGTCTTGGCGCGTGTGCCGCACGGCGCGGCGGAGCTGCCGATGGGGGCGGATGCGCTCGCCGCGCTGTACGAGTATTGTAATGTTAGGGTTAGGGAATCACTGCGTGTATCGGTGATTCCCTGTTTTGCTAAGGAGGGACATTTTATGCCGACCAGAGAGAGCGCGACCTGCGCCATGTTGGCATCCGTGTGCGCAGATGAAGGACTATGAGCAACTGCCGCCGATGGTGATCGACCATGCAAAGGGGCGTGGCTCTACGACGTGCACGGCAAGGGCTATCTCGATATCGTCAGCTCGTGGTGGGCGAATCTCCTCGGGCATACGAACGAGAAGATCAATGCGCGGATTGCGGCGCTAGCTGGATCGGCTCGAGCACGTTATCTTTGCGAATTTCTCCCATCGTCCCGCGATCGAGCTCGCGGAGCGGCTGGCGACGCTCGTGCCCGAGGGACTGACGAAATTTCATTTCAACGATAACGGCTCGTCCGCTGTGGAGGCGGCGCTCAAGATGGCGTTCCAATACTGTCAGCAGACGGGGCGCACGGGAAAGACGCGGTTTATGTGTCTCTCCGAGGGGTATCATGGCGAGACAATCGGCGCGCTCTCCGTGGGGAGCATGGATCTCTTTGCCGAGATGTATAAGCCGATGATGATGGACAATATCCATATCGAGGCGCCCGACTGCTACCGCTGTCCCTATGGTGAGACGCGCGACACTTGTTCCTGTGCGTGCTTTGAACACGCGGAGCGTGCCTTTGCCGCGCACGGACATGAGACGGCGGCGATGATCGTCGAGCCGCTCCTGCAGGGGAGCGCGGGGATGCGCATCTACCCCGAGGAATATCTCCGAAAGCTGCGCGCCCTCTGCGACGCGCACGATGTCCTCCTCATCGCCGATGAGATCGCGACGGGGTTCGGGCGTACGGGACGGCTCTTTGCGTGTGAACGTGCGGGCATCACGCCCGATCTCATGTGCCTCTCGAAGGGGGCTGACGGGCGGCTATATGCCCATGTCCATCACCGTCGTCAAGGAGAAGATCTACGACGCGTTCTATGCGGACTGGAGCGAGGGCAAGGCGTTCATGCACAGTCATACGTACGCGGGAAATCCGCTCGGCTGCAGCGCGGCACTCGCCGTGCTCGACATTCTCGATGAGGAGAATATTCTGGAGCGCGCGGAGGAGACGGCATCGTGGCTGAGTGCGCGCATGGAGGAGACCTTCGGCGCGCATCCGAACGTCGGCGAGATTCGCCATATCGGGCTGATTCACGCCGTCGAGCTGATCGAGGATCGCGCGGCGAAGCGTCCCGCTGACGGAGGGCGGCGCCTCGGCTACGCGATTTATCGCCGTGCGCTCCGGCACAGGCTGCTCCTACGGCCGCTCGGCGATGTGCTCTACTTCAATCCACCGCTGAACATCGGACGTGACGATCTTGATACGGCGATCGCACGGATGCAACAGTCGATGGATGAGGTGCTGGGGATATAAAGAAGATGACGGACTGCTGTACGAGGAGAGATGAGCCTCGTGCGGCAGTCTTTTCGTGAGAGTAATTTTCACTGATTGAACGCGGGCGTATTCCATGCTATAATAGCATCATTCGAATTCGTGCGAAGGGAGGTGCGGCAATGCCGCTGGATGAGTTGCGTGGCGCGTGCGTCTCGCACGCCGACGCAGAGCGAGTCAGCGTAAGTTTCGCGCGGCGGCAGGGGTGATCGTCCTGACGATCGCTGTCCTCGCGTGGTATCTCGGCTACTACATACGGCGTCCTGCCTACGCCCTTGAGGCAGGCGGCGGCGGCGCTCACCGCGCATGACGCGGAGGCGTTTCAGCGGCGCGTGAATATCAATGCTGTAACGGCGGCGGGGTATGACGATCTCACCTATGTTCTCTTTTCAGGGCGATACACATTTGAAGGAAAAAGAACGAAATAAATCAGGAAAGTTCTACGAGAACGTCAGGACGGCGTCGCAGGCGGGATGGCACAGAGCATTTTGACGGCAATCGGGAGCGGGACATGGCCGACCCCTGAGGGGGTAGATCCGCTGAAGGGACGCCAGCTCGGCATCGACTTTGAGTATCTCATGGAGTGCAGCCACCTGCGCGATACGACCCTCCTGCACATCGACAGCATCGTGCGGGACGGGAGCACCGCAATGGCGAACATCACCGTGCGCGATGAGGGAACAGACCTGGAGTTCCCCCTGCAGCTGCGCATGGAGCGCGGCGATATGGGCTGGCAGGTCGTGCGCATCGTGAACTATCGTGCCTATCTCGAGGCGGTACAGAAGGCGGCGGCGAGCAACCTCGGGCGCTACATCGACGCGACGCGCCCGAGTGTCGACCGCTATAACGGCGTTTTCCGCTCGAAACAGCGGGAGTTCCGCAATCTGACCGAGACGGAGCGCAGCACGTATACGACGGTCTACCGTAAGTCGCTGACCCATCTCCTGCAGGACGATATGATCCCTCTCCTCAAAAAGTACCAAAAGGAGCTGGACGCTGTGGACGTTCCGAACGGCGCGCAGTACCTCGCCGCACAGCGTAAGGCGGCGACGGAGGCGTTCATCGGCGCGTATGAGAGTTTCGTCAAGGGGCTCAACGGCGGGACGCCCGAGGACTTCGCACGGGCGGAGACCCTGCACAGATGGCGCTCTCCCTATGATCTGCGTGTCGGCGACATGATCCGCCGCGGGGCGGTGAGTGCGGAGACGCCTGCAACACCATAAATAGGAATGAAAGAGAAGCGTTGTACGATTTTGGTATCGTACAACGCCTTCCTACCTGTTATTACGATTAGAACGCGAGGGACGATTGCGCCCTTGTACTTATCGTTGATGAAGTTCTTGACCGTCTCGGAGTGGAGCGCTTTGACGAGCGCCTGAATCTCCAGGGCGGTTCTCATCGCCCTGACGGACGACGAGGATGTTGACGTACGGCGAGGTCTTGTCCTCCATGATGAGAGCGTCGCGCGTCGGTACGAGATCCGCCTGCATTGCCCAGTTCGTGTTGATGACGGAGATATCGACGTCATCCAGTGTACTGCAACAGCTGCGGCGCCTCGATCTCCTGGATCTTGAGGTGCTTCGGGTTGTCGACGATGTCCTGCACTGTCGCCGTCGTACCGGCACCGTCCTTCAGCTTGATGAGGTTCGCACGCGCGAGGAGCAACAGCGCGACCGCCGTTCGTCGGGTCGCTCGGGATGGAGACGGATGCACCGTCCTTCAGCTCGTCGAGCTTCTTGATCTTGTGCGAGTGAGACGCCCATCGGCTCGATGTGGACACCGAGAACGTTAACGAGCTTGAGCTCAGGGTGCTCCTCAACGAAATTCTTCAGGTACGGCTCATGCTGGAAGAAGTTCGCGTCGATCTCTTTGTCGTTCGTGGCGATGTTCGGCTGAACATAGTCGTTGAACTCGACGATTTCGAGCTTTACGCCTTCCTTTTCAAGTTCGGGGCGGATCGCCTCGAGGATCTCCGCATGGGGAACGGGCGATGCACCGACCTTGACGACCTTCTCCGCCTTGGCGTTGTCGGCGGGTTTGTCTGCGCTGCCGCCGCAACCGGCGAGGAGCAAATACGGTGACGGCAAGCATAAGAGCGAGCAGTTTTTCTCATAAAATACCTCCTTAAAATATTTATCTCTTATTCAGCCGCGCAGCGAGGGTGTTGCCCACGAACTGCACGAGCTGGACGAGAACGATGAGAATGACGACGGTCGCGAGCATGATGTCGGGACGGAACCGCTGGTAGCCATAGCGGATCGCGAGATCGCCGAGACCGCCGCCGCCGATCGCGACCGGCCATGGCGGGACTCGCCGACGAGTGCGATGACGACCGTCGTGAGCTGACTGACGATGCCGGGCATGGACTCCGGCAGGAGTACGCGCGTCACGATCTGCAGCGGTGTCGCGCCGCATGGAGAGCGCCGCTTCGATGAGACCGTGCGGCACCTCGCGCAGCGAGGTCTCCACCCTGCCGCCGATGAACGGGACGGAGGCGATGACGAGCGGCACCATCGCCGCCGTCGTGCCAATCGCCGAGCCGACGATGAGGCGTGTCAGCGGGATGATCGCCACCATCAGGATAATGAAGGGGATGGAGCGGATCGCGTTGACGACGGCGCCGACCGAGCGGTTCACCGCCGGTGCATCGAGGATCCTCGCGCGCCGTCACGTGCAGGAGCACGCCGAGCGGGATGCCGAGGCACTCGAGATGACCATACTGACCGCGACCATGTAGACCGTCTCTCCGAGCGCCTTGAGTCAGCAGGGGAATCATTTCGGCGGACTAGCCGATCACCCTCCTGTTTCAAATGCTGTTCCGAGAGATAGTCAATGGCGCGCTGTATCTCCTCCGGTGCGCCGCGCATCCCGATGATCATGCGCCCGAACAGCAGCTCCTTGATCTGGTCGAGTGTGCGAAGAGCATCGTCACCTCAATGCTGAAACGGCGGATCATCTCCGCGAGCACGGGATCGTCCGCACGCTCGCCGAGGAACGTGAGGCGCAGGAGCATATAGCTCCCCGCGCTCGGCGTTTTTCTCGACGGGGTTGCCGCGGAACGCCGTCGGCAGCTCGTTCGACAGGAGCACACTGATGAACTCCTTCGTGATCGGCTGCTGCGGTGCGGTGAATATGTCCACCACATCGCCCTCCTCGGCGATCACGCCGCCGTCGATGACCGCCACGCGGTCACAGATATCCTTGATGACCTGCATCTCGTGCGTGATGACGACGACCGTCAGCCCCATGCGGCGGTTGATGTCGCGGATGAGCGCGAGGATGGACTTCAGTCGTCTGTGGGTCGAGCGCCGAGGTTGCCTCGTCGCAGAGCAGCACCTTCGGATCGCCCGCGAGTGCGCGTGCAATGCCGACGCGCTACTTCTGTCCGCCGAGAGGTGGCTCGGTGGGCATCCGCCTTGTCGCCGAGCCCAACGAGTGTGAGCAACTCTGTCACCTGGGGCGGATCTCCTCGGCGGATTTCCCCGCGAGCCGCAACGGGAACGCCACGTTGTCGTAGACCGTCGCAGAGGACAGCAGATTAAAGTGCTGGGAAAATCATGCCGATGTCCGCCGCTCCTCGCGCAGCTCGCTCTCTGAGACCTGCATGAGATCGCGTCCGTCCACGAGAACTGCGCCGCTCGTCGGGCGCTCGAGCATATTGATGCAACGGATGAGCGTTGACTTTCCCGCCCCCGACAGCCCGATGATGCCGTAGATGCTGCCGCGCTCAATCGTGAGATCAATGCCGCGCAGAGCGTGCACATCGCCTGTGTATGTTTTGACAATATTCTTTAGCTGTATCATTTGTAGCCTTTCTTTATCGATACCGATTAAACGTAGCATAGACGCGCCGCTTTGTCAATGACTTCGCCGTTTGATGGAGGACGTGTCGTGTAGGTTTGTCAATTATATGTTACACAGAGAGAAGGAGAGAAAGGGGCTCATGAGGAGACGTCCATTATTGTGACACTGTGCTTATCTGCATAGGAAAGAATCGCTTGATAATACCTGATGTCCTGTGTTATGTTTTTCATGAGAAAGCCTCCTTTGTGTGTGGCTTGTTTGCGTAGATAGCGCATAACACAAATTGGCTTCCTCTTTTTATTTACTTGCGTACCTATAGTCAAGCGCTATGACGTTGCGATCCGCTTTAGGGAGAAATAACGCATGGACAACCGGATGGTAGAAGTACTAAACCGTATTCGCTTTACAGAGAGATATCAAGCGCTCCGCATACAGTATTCTTTTGATCTAGAAGAGAGCTTTGAAGACTACGATAATCAGCATGTCTTGGAAATGCTTCAAGAGATAGGCTATACATCTGTGAAATATTGGAGAAAAGAGGATTTTTTTCAAGCCAAAAAGAAGAGCAACATATACGAATTTAGATACCATATTTGTATAAAGTATGGTGTCGCTGAATTGATGTGGTACGCTATGAAGGATAATAAATATTATGAAGGGAACTTTCCCAAATTTAGAATATGAACTACTGAATTTGGAAAATAGAAATCATTCGCCAAATTTTCGCAATTACGAGGATCTCCATGGAATTACTCACAGCAGCATTTCAGATGTGCGAAGATATGACATCTGAGTTTTTGAACGTATACGGTGACCCCTCTTGAAAACACGCAAACGCCCTCTTTACTTCTCCCTCATCCCCTCTCTTCTCCCCTAGCTATCGCCGCCCCTGCCCAGCAGGAACAGCTCGAGCAGTCGCGAGCACAGGAGAGCGGGCGGCAGGAGCGTCTCGGTAGGAGCGTGTATAATAAATTAAGGAGATGGAGGGATCGCTGTGGAAAGAACAAAATGAGGGCAACCGTTGTATATATGTTGCTGCATGTTTACGATCTGGCCAAATATAATATAGAGGCAAAAGAAATCGGCGTCTATAGCACTCGCCAAAAAGCGCAGATGGAAGCGGCAAGATACATGAAGCTGGGTGGTTTCCGTGACTATCCATATTCTTGCTTTTACGTGATTGAATATGAAATCGATGCTTGTTATTGGCAAGAAGGATTCATCGCCCGAATGACCCCGCAAAACATCTCCTGCGATATCCCTCTTTGGGCAAGTGAGGAAGAAGTGCGCAAAGGAGAACGTCCGCGGCAATTTCTCAAGAGAATCTTGGCAAAGCACGGAAAAACCGAAAAACCAAAAAGCAGGTTCTTCTCTGAAGAATCCGGAGCCTTGGTACGGTATGCCAGAATTATCACGGAAGCGAAGGAGTGATACGTATGGAATACTGTTACGAACTGGGACACTACTATGAAAACGAGCACGGCATGGATATTTTCAAGATACTCGGCATCTTTTCAACGAGAGAGAAAGCCGAACAAGCACAAATCATGTACAGCAAAAAACCCGGATTTCGAGATTATCCGATGGACTGCTTTTATATCGACAAGCATCACATAAACATCGGAAGTTGGGATACAGGATTTGTGCATGATGACGATGACGACTTTGATGAGAAATGAAAAAAATAGAAAAATCCTTGACACAGCATCTCCGATGTAGTATCATACAATGACCTATTGACGTAAGTATGGGATTTGTGCGCCTTTTTCCAGGGGAGGACGCCGCGCAGTATGCTGTGCGGTTAGAAAGGACAAGAGAGCAAGGTACTCACATGGCTGCCTTGTTCTTTTTGTGTCTGTTCAATCCAGAGGACGGCACTCAGATGCCAGAGGATATCCAGCGAAAAAGGGTGACAGCGTTCATGTTCAATCCTGTGTCGGTCGGCCGTCGAACCCGCTACAGCTACGCGCGGATCAAAGAAGTGATGGAGATGCCGCATCTTCTTGACATCCAGCGCGAGGAGCTATCGGTGGTTTCTCCGAGGTGGGGCTTGCGGAGATTTTCCGCGACATCTCGCCCATTCAGGATTTCTCCGGGAATCTCATCCTTTCCTTTTGAGTCGTTTGCGCTCGGTGAGCCGAAGTACGATCTCGACGAGTGCAAGGAGCGCGATGTGACGTACGCCGCGCCCCTGCGCGTCAACGTGCGCCTCGTGAACCGTGAGACGGGCGAGATCAAGGAGCAGGAGGTCTTCATGGGCGATTTTCCCGCTCGCGAGCGGATACGGGGACGTTCATCATCAACGGCGCAGAGCGCGTCATCGTCAGCCAGCTCGTCCGCTCGCCCGGCACGTACTACGGTGTGGAAATCGATACGACGGGCAAGGAGCTCTTCAACGCGACGATGATCCCGAACCGCGGCGCGTGGATCGAGCTGGAGACGGATGCAAACGACATCGTCTCCGTGCGTATCGATCGTACGCGCAAGATGCCCGTGACCTATCTCATCCGCGCCCTCGGCTACGAGACGGACGCGGAGATTCGTGCGCTCTTCGGCGACGACCCGCGCATGCTCGCAACGATCGAGCGCGATACAGACGAGGTCAAGACGCGCAACCGCGCGGTCATCGAGATCTACCGCCGTCTGCGTCCGGGTGAGCCCGCGAACGAGGACAATGCGCGTCAGCTTCTCGAGACGCTGTTCTTGACCCGCGCCGCTATGACCTCGCGACGGTCGGCCGCCTGCAAGCTGACGAAGAAGCTCGGCTGGCGCCGCCGTCTGCTGGGCGAAGGTACTCGCTGAGCCCGTTGTGGACGTGGAGACGGGCGAGATCGTTTTTCCCGAAGGGCGAGCCGATCACGCCTGCGATGGTGGATGCGGTCAGCGAGGAGCGCGAGACGGCGCTCTTCGGTGACGGCGAGCTCATCGCATTTCAGGTACGAAGCCCGACGGCGAGATCTATCGGATGCTCTGCGCACCGACGCGCGACTATCAGTACCGCACGGTGACGCGTGAGGGACATCATGGCGGCGATCAGCTACCTCCTCGGCCTCATGGACGGCTTTTGCAGCATACGGACGACATCGACCATCTCGGCAACCGCCGCGTGCGTGCCGTGGGCGAGCTGCTGCAGAACCAGTTCCGCATCGGCCTCTCACGCATGGAGCGCGTCGTGCGCGAGCGCATGTCGATTCAGGAGACGGAGAGCATCACGCCGCAGGGGCTCATCAATATCCGCCCCGTCGTGGCGGCGGTAAAGGAGTTCTTCGGCTCCTCGCAGCTCTCGCAGTTCATGGATCAGCACAACCCGCTCTCGAGCTGACGCATAAGCGCCGCCTCTCGGCACTCGGCCCGGGCGGTCTCTCGCGCGAGCGCGCAGGCTTTGAGGTGCGCGACGTTCACAACTCGCACTACGGCCGCATGTGCCCGGTCGAGTCGCCGGAAGGTCCGAACATCGGACTCATCGGCTCGCTCGCCAACTATGCGCGCGTGAACCGTTTCGGCTTTATGGAGACGCCGTATCGCCGCGTGGACAAGGAGCATCACCGCGTGACGGAGGATGTGCGCTACCTCACGGCGGACGAGGAGGACGATCTCATCATCGCGCAGGCGAATGAGCCGCTCGACGCGAACGAGTATTTTTGTCAATGAGCGCGTGACGGCACGTTTCCATGAGGAGACAGGCCTGCACCCGCGCGAGCGTGTGGACTATATGGACGTGTCGCCGCGCCGGGTCTTCTCCATCGCGACGGCGATGATCCCGTTCCTCGAAAACGACGATGCGAACCGTGCCCTCATGGGTGCAAACATGCAGCGTCAGGCGGTGCCGCTCCTGCGGACTGCAGGCGCCGCTCGTCGGTACGGGCATGGGTACAAGGCGGCATGCGACTCGGGCGTTATGGTGCTCGCGAAGCACGGCGGCGGGTCACGGACGTTACGGCAGATGCGATCACCGTCCGCTCGGACGAGGGCGCATTTGATACTATAAACTGCAGAAATTCATCCGCTCGAACCAGGCGACCTGCATCAACAAAAAGCCGCTCGTCTACGCGGGTGACCGCGTGACGGAGAGCAACCATCGCCGACGGTCCCTCGACGGACAACGGCGAGCTCGCCCTCGGCTACAATATTATTGTCGCCTATATGCCGTGGGAAGGCTACAACTACGAGGACGCCATCCTCCTCAGCGAGAATCTCGTCAAGCGCGATCTCTACACCTCGATCACATCGAGGTATGAGTGCGATGCGCGCGACACGGCTCGGCCCTGAGGAGATTACACGCGACATCCCGAATGTGGCGGAGGAAGCCCTCAAGGATCTCGACGAGGACGGCATCATCTCCATCGGCGCGGACGTGCGTCCTGGCGACATTCTCGTCGGCAGGTCACGCCCAAAGGGCGAGACGGAGCTGACGGCAGAGGAACGCCTGCTGCGCGCGATCTTCGGCGAGAAGGCGCGCGAGTGCGCGATACCTCGCTGCGCGTACCGCACGGCGAGGCGGGCAAGATCATCGACGTGAAGATCTTTACCCGTGAGAACAACGACGAACTGCCGCCCGGCGTCAACCGCCTCGTGCGCGTCTATATGCGCAGAGCGCAAGATCTCGGTCGGTGACAAGATGTCCGGTCGTCACGGGAACAAGGGTGTCGTCTCGCGCATCATGCGCCAGGAGGACATGCCGTTCCCTGCCGGACGGCACGCCGGTCGATATCGTGCTGAACCCGCTCGGCGTTCCGTCGCGTATGAACATCGGTCAGGTCTTGGAGACGCATCTCGGCATGGCGTGCCGCGTCCTCGGCCAGCGCATCAGGACGGCGATCCGACGGTGGAGGGCGATCTCCGCGCGGCGGGCTATGATTTCGATAAAAACGGGATGCCCGTGCCCGACGTGGCCGGCATCCACATCGCGACCCCGGTCTTTGACGGCGCGGGCGACGACGACGTATTCGGCACGATCCGTGCGGCGGGACTTCCCTCCGACGGCAAGACCGTGCTCTACGACGGCCGCACGGGCGAGCCGTTCGAGAACCGCGTCACGGTCGGCTGCGTCTACATGCTGAAACTGCATCATCTGGTTGACGACAAGATTCATGCGCGCTCACGGGGCCCTGTACTCGCTCGTCACGCAGCAGCCGCTCGGCGGCAAGGCGCAGTTCGGCGGGCAGCGTTTCGGCGAGATGGAGGTCTGGGCACTCGAGGCATACGGCGCGGCGTACACACTGCAGGGAGATCCTGACGGTGAAGTCCGACGACGTGGTCGGCCGTGTCAAGGCATACGAATCCATCGTCAGGACAATATCCCGAGCCGGGCGTACCCGAGTCGTTCAAGGTGCTCATCAAGGGCTGCAGGCGATCGGCCTCGACATCAAGGTACTCAACGAGGACGCGAAGGAAATCGCGATCCGCGACGAGGAGGACGAGGATATCAACGAGGCGCGTTCCCTCGACCTCGATGTGGAGGGGCGTGGACGAGAACGGTGCCGCGCCGCCTCCTCCGCGGATGACTACGAGGAGAACGCGGAGGCTGAGGAGTCTGCGGATGAGGACCTCATCGCCGATCTCGGCACCGACGAAGATCTCGCGGCGGACGACGTGGATGCGATTCTCCATGGCGGACTGGACGACATCGACAATCCTCATGAGGGACGATCTATAAGGGAAGGGAGTGGCAGCTCTTGCTGGATGTAAACAATTTTGACTCGATGCGGATCGGACTCGCTTCTCCCGATAAAATTCGTGCATGGTCGCACGGCGAGGTAAAAAAGCCGGAGACCATCAACTATCGTACCTTGAAGCCCGAGCGTGACGGCCTCTTCTGCGAGGCGCATCTTTGGACCGACGCGCGACTGGGGTGCCACTGCGGAAAGTACAAGCGCATCCGCTACAAAGGCGTTGTCTGCGACCGCTGCGGCGTCGAGTGACGCGCGCAAAGGTGCGCCCGCGAGCGCATGGGCATATCGAGGCTCGCCGCACCCGTCTCGCATATCTGGTGCTTCAAGAGATTCCGAGCCGCATGGGACTCATCCTCGATGTCTCCCCGCGTTCGCTTGAAAAAGTGCTCTACTTCGCCTACTACATCGTCCTCGATGCGGGCGAAACCGATCTGAAGAAAAAGGAACTGCTCTCCGAGCGCGAGTATCACGATGCGCTCGAAAAGTATGGCAATACCTTCCCGCGTCCGGCATGGGCGCGGAGGCGATCGAGGAGCTTCTTGAGGAGCTGGATCTTGAGCAGATGAGCGCACAGCTGAAAAACGACGTGCGGACGACTCTGGACAGAAGAAGGTGCGTGCCATCCGCCGCCTCGAGGTGGTTGGAGGGCATTCCGCAAGTCCGGCAATCAGCCTTCGTGGATGATCGCTGGACGTCGTGCCCGTCATTCCGCCTGACCTGCGCCCCATGGTGCCAGCTCGACGGCGGACGCTTTGCGACCTCTGATCTCAACGACCTCTACCGCCGCGTCATCAGCGCAACAACCGCCTGCGCCGCCTGCTCGACCTCGGTGCGCCCGACATCATCGTGCGCAACGAGAAACGCTGCATCTGCAGGAGGCGGTGGACGCGCTCATCGACAATGGCCGCCGCGGCCTGCCTCGTCACAGGACCCGGCAACCGCGCGCTGAAGTCGCTCGGATATGCTCAGAGGGCAAAGCAGGGGCGTTTCCGTCAGAACCTCCTCGGCAAGCGTGTCGACTACTCAGGGACGTTCCGTTATCGTCGTCGGCCCGGAGCTAAAGCTCCACCAGTGCGGCCTGCCGAAGGAAATGGCACTCGAGCTCTTCAAGCCCTTTGTCATGAAAAAACTGCAGGCGGACGGCGCTGCCCACAACATCAAGTCGGCAAAGCGCATGGTCGAGCGCACGCCCCCGAGGTCTGGGACGTGCTCGAGGATGTCATCAAGAGCATCCCGTGCTCCTCAGCCGTGCGCCGACGCTGCATCGTCTGGGCATCCAGGCCTTTGAGCCGGTGCTCACCGAGGGGCGTGCTCTGAAGCTGCATCCGCTCGCGTGTACGGCATACAACGCGGACTTTGACGGCGACCAGATGGCGATCCATCTGCCGCTCTCGGCGAGGCTCAGACGGAGCGCGCGTCCTCATGCTCGCCGCAAACCACATCCTCGCGCCGAAGGACGGCAAGCCCATCATCGTCCTTCGCAGGACATGGTGCTCGGCTCATGCTACCTCACGAAGCTGAAACCCGGCGCAAAGGGCGAGGGCAAGGCTTTTACGGGCATCGCCGAGGCACTCCTCGCGTATCAGGAAAGGTGCTCGACCTGCAGGCGGAGATCCGCGTGCAGCTCACGGGCTACGGCCTCGTCCGTAGCTCGCTCGGCACTCTCATCTTCAGCGAGATCCTGCCCGAGGCTGCGCCACTACACGCAGGATGCCGAGACCGGCGAGTGGCGTCTCGGCGTCCTCATGAACAAGAAGGAGCTCGGCAAACTCGTCGCGAACTGCTACGATCATTTCGGCGCGACGAAGACCGCTGAGGTCATCGACAACGTGAAGAACCTCGGCTACCACTACGCCCGCATTGCAGGTATGACGGTCGCCGTCTCCGACGTCGATCGTGCCGCCGAAGAAAAAGAAATCATCGCGGACACGCGGGCGAAGGTCAACAAGGTCGAGCGTCAGTTCTCGCGTGGTCTCATCACCGAGGACGAGGCGTATAAAAGGTCGTCCAGCTCTGGACACAGGGCGACGGACGACGTTGCGGACGCCATGATGGACAACATGGATCCCTTTAACCCCATCTTCATGATGGCGGACTCGGGTGCCCGAGGCACAAGCAGCAGATGCGTCAGCTCGCGGGCATGCGCGGCCTCATGGCTGACCCATCGGGTAAGATCATCGACCTGCCGATCACGGCGAACTTCCCGTGAGGGTCTGTCCGTTTCCGACTACTTTATCTCCTCGCATGGTGCGCGGAAGGGTCTTGCCGATACGGCACTCCGTACGGCGGACTCGGAGCTACCTCACGCGCCGTCTCGTCGACGTGGCACAGGATGTCATCGTCCGCGAGGAGGACTCGCGACGTCTCTGCGATCAACCTCCTGCAGGTGCGTGCACGCATGGCAGAGTCTGCGTTTGACGCACTCGAACTCCCTCGTCGACAGCCTCATGGGGCGCCTCCTCGCGGCGGCGATCTATGACCCCGAGACGAAGGGGATCCTCTACCCGCAGGACACGACGCTCGACGACGAGGGTCCTCGAGACCATCGGCGAACGCGACATCCGCGAGATCATGGTGCGCGGCTCCTCCGTCAATGCGGAGGGGCGGTCAGCAACGCCATGGTCACGGAGAGCATCACGCTCGGCAGAGCCGGATGCGGAAAGCGCAAGAAGGCACACGCTGCCATCGTGCGCGAGCTCAGCAACAAGAAGTCGTGCGCGAGGGCTGCCCTCGACGACGGCACTGTCCTCGCAGAGGAGGGCGCGATCCTCCTCGACAAGATGGTGGAGACGATCCTCTCCTCCGAGCTCCACGAGCTCAATATCCGCAACAACAACGTGCGCGGCATCGAAGTCGAGGCCATCATGGAGGGCGCGGGCGTTATCAGAGTCGCTCGCCGACCGCATCGTCGGCCGCGTGCTCGCCGAGGACATCGTGGATGAGGCGACGGGCGAAACCATTGCCCACATCAACGACTCCGTCGACGAGGCTCTCGCCAAGCGTATCGAGGGCGTCGAAAGCGCGTCTCCATCCGCAACGTCCTCACATGCAGAGTCGCAGTTCGGCGTCTGCATGAGTGCTACGGCCGCGACCTCGCCAATCAGGCGGAGGTCGAGATCGACGAGGCGGTCGGCATCATTGCCGCACAGTCCATCGGCGAGCCAGGCACACAGCTCACCATGCGTACCTTCCACTCGGGCGGTGTCGCAGGGTGACGACATCACCAGGGTCTCCCGCGCGTCGAGGAGCTCTTCGAGGCGCGCAAGCTCGCCACAACGCCATCATCGCAGAGAACGAGGGTGTCGTTGCCATCGACGACACGGGCAAGGTATGCGCACGGTCACGATCACGCCTGAGGGCGGCGTACCGCGTGAGTACTCTGTGCCGTTCGGTGCGCGCATGGCCGCGCGTGACGGCATGGTCATGAAGCCGGGTGACAAGATCACTGAGGGCTCCGTGAACCGCATGACATCCTGCGCGTCTGCGGCCTGCAGGCGACCCAGCGCTACCTCGTCTGACGAGGTGCAGAAGGTCTACAAATCGCAGGGCGTTGAGATCAACGACAAGCACATCGAGGTCATGGTGCGGCAGATGCTGCACAAGGTCAAGATCGAGGAGCCGGGACCACCGACTTCCTCCCGGGCAGTACATCGAGATCAACGCATTCGAGGCGGCGAACACCAAAGGCGATCGAGGAGGATGGCGAGCCCGCTGTGGCAAAAGCCCATCCTGCTCGGCATCACGAAGGCATCGCTCGCCACGGATTCCTTCTCTCGGCGGCCTCCTTCCAGGAGACCACGCGTCCTCACCGACGCCGCGATCAAGGGGAAAGATCGACCCGCTCGTCGGCCTCAAGGAAAACGTCATCATCAGCAAACTCATCCCGGCCGGTACGGGCATGACCACTCCGCCATCTCGAGATCGTCGACCACGCACCGCAGCCGGTGCCTGAGCCGCCAGAACCCGAGGCGCCCGCCGAGGAGCCCGTCGAAGAAGTCGACCTCTCACGGCTGGAGAAGCTGAGCAGCTGAGATACCATAGATCAATGAAAATACTGCCTATGGTGATCATAGGCGGTGTGTGTGAATTCTTGTTATAATAATCATGTAATCACGCTAGTGGGAGTAGGTTATGAAAAATCTAAACTTTTATCGGGGAAAGCGTGTCCCTCCCTCACAGGGCATACGGGCTTTAAGGGCATGTGGCCCTGCTCCTGCTCCTCCGGGCGGGGGGCAGAGGTGACAGGGTTTTGCACTCGACGCGCCGACGGAGGGCGGACGGGAGACGCTCCGTCAGCTTGGCGTTTTGAAGGAACTGCGCGATCTGCGCGGCGATGTCGCGATGCCGATGCACTCGGACGCGCGTTTGCTGCGGCGCGGCCGGAGGTCGTCTTTCACCTCGCGGCGCAGCCGATTGTACGAGACGAGCTACCGCCAGCCCGTGGAGACGTTCGCGGCAAATGTGATGGGGACAGTCAATGTCCTTGAATGTATCCGCACATCGGACACCGTTTGTTCTGCGCTCATTGTGACGACGGATAAGGTCTATGAGAATAAGGAGTGGCCGTGGGGCTACCGCGAGAATGAGCCGCTCTTGGGCTATGATCCGTATTCGGCGAGCAAGAGCTGTGCGGAGATCGCCGCATAGCTATCGGCAGAGCTTTTTCGCGGATGGCAGGGGTGCGGCTTTCGACGACGCGCGCGGGCAACGTGATCGGGGCGGCGACTTTGCACCCGACCGCATCATCCCCGACTGTATCCGCGCAGCGGTGCGCGGGCAGGTGATCGACATCCGCAATCCGCATTCGACGCGTCCCCTATCAGCATGTCTTAGAGCCACTCTCCGTGTATCTGATGCTCGCGGCACGGCAGGTGGAGGATGCCGCTCTGGTCGGGGGCATGGAATGTCGGCCCCGACGATGCAGAGCTGCGTGACGACGGGAGAGCTCGCCGATCTCTTCTGCCGGACGTGGGGCGCGGGCGCACGGTGGGAGGCACATGCAGACGGCGGCCCACATGAGGCGCATTTTTCTGAAACTCGACTGCTCGAAAATAAAGAGTGAACTCGGGTGAAACCGCGCTGGCATATCGCCGAGGCCGTGGAGAAAAACGGTGGAATGGGCAAAGGCATGGGAGGCAGGTGCGGGTATGCGTGCGGTGAGTGAGGAGCAGATCGAGTCGTTTTTAGAGCAGGGAGAAATCGGATGAGTGAGCAGGAGATGCGCGGGAGATTCTCGCGCTTGTACGGGCGTACTGTGAGAAGTATCATGCACCAAAGGAGGATTTCTCCCCGGGGGATCGTCTGCCGTATGCGGCGCGCGTTTACGATCATGAGGAGATGGAGAATCTCGTCGCGAGTGCGCTTGAGTTCTGGTTGACGGCGGGGCACTATACGGAAGAGTTCGAGCGTGGGCTGGCGGCGTATCTCGGGTGAAGCACTGCTCGCTCGTGAACTCCAGGCTCGTCGGCGAATCTGCTCGCCTTTATGGCACTCACGTCGCCGCTCCTCGGGGCGCGTGCCGTCAGGCGCGGTGATGAGGTTATCACGGTGGCGGCGGGCTTTCCGACGACGGTCGCGCCGATCATCAGTACGGTGCGGTGCCCGTCTTTGTCGATGTGAGTCTGCCGACGTACAATGTGGATGTGTCGCTCCTAGAGGGAGCACTCTCCGCGCGGACGAAGGCCGTCATGATCGCGCATACGCTCGGCAATCCGTTCGATCTGGCGGCGGTCAAGGCGTTCTGCCAAAAGCACAACCTCTGGCTCGTTGAGGACAACTGTGACGCGCTCGGCTCGCAGTATACGATCGACGGAGAGACGCGCTATACGGGCACGATCGGCGATATCGGTACGTCGAGCTTCTATCCGCCGCATCACATGACGATGGGCGAGGGCGGCGCGGTCTATACGAATGATCCGCTCCTCCACCGCATCGTACGCTCCCTGCGCGACTGGGGACGCGACTGCGTCTGTGCGTCGGGGCAGGACAACCGCTGCGGACATCGCTTTGACGGGCAGTACGGCGCGCTGCCGCGCAGCTACGATCACAAATATGTCTACTCGCATTTCGGCTACAATCTCAAGGTGACGGATATGCAGGCGGCCGTCGGTGTCGCCCAGCTGAAAAACTGCCGTCCTTTGTCGCGTCGCCGGCATAACTTCGCGCGGCTTCGCGCGGCACTCGCCGATCTGGGCGATGCCTTTGTCCTGCCGGAGGCAACGGCGCATGCAGAGCCCAGCTGGTTTGGCTTTTTGCTGACCTGCCGTGACGGCGTGGACCGCGCCAAGATCGTGCCGTACATCGAGGGGCGGGGCATTCAGACGCGCATGCTCTTCGCGGGGAATCTGACGAAGCACCCCTGTTTTTGATGCCATGCGTGTCTCGGGCGAGGGGCTACCGTGTGGCAGGGACGCTCGCGGCGACCGACCGCATTATGAACGACACGTTCTGGCTGGGTGTCTACCCGGGCTGACGGATGCGAAGATCGACTATATGGCACAGGTCGTACGGGATGCTGTGCACGCAGTGCGGTGAGTGCTGTATCAAAGCGAGAGGGCGGAGCTAAGGGAATCACTGATAAATTCGGCACAACCATCTTGACACTCTTTTTCGCCCGCTTATCGTTAGCAAATCCTCCACATAGCCCTGCTATGCGTCCGGTTTGCTGCCTCGATCGGACAAAAATCTGTGCCAATCTGGCGACCTCATTTTATCAGTGATTCCTTATACTTCCGCTCTTTTGCGCCGCGGGCGGATGGTGATGAGGAAGGCGGTGGTGTAGGGCGGTGATAGGGATAGCACAGAGAGGCCGATACTGCCGACGAGAGAGCGGACGATCTCGGTGGCGATCATGTTGAGGTTGAGGACGTGGCGGAGCGGGAGATCGGGCTGCGCGGAGATGAGGAGGATGAGCGGGAGCGCACCGCCGATGTAGGCGAGGACGAGGGTGTTCGCCATGGTGCCCATGACGTCGCGGCCGACGCTCATGCCCGAGGAGACGAGAGCGTCGAATTTCGTCTTGGGGGCGAGCTGTTTCATCTCGTACTGGGCGGAGGCGATGGAGACGGCAACGTCCATGACGGCACCGAGGGCACCGAGGACGATGCCCGCAAAGAGCAGCTCGCGGAAGTCCACCGCCTGCGGGTAAAGAGTGCCGCGAGCATGCCTGCCTGTTCCTCGGCGATGCCTGTGAGGTAGGTGCCGTGGATGGCGATGACGGCGAGGATGCCCGCGACGAGGATGCCGCCGATGGTGCCGATGATGGCGCCCGCCGCCTTGACGTTTCGCCCGCTGACGATGAGCTGGGTGGCGAGGGTGATGATGCTGCCGATGAGGAGCGTCCAGAGGATGATGTGCGAGGGTGCATAGAGGATGAAGGAGATGAGCCCTTCGCGATGAGGAGGACGGCGAAGAGGAGGACGAGGAGTGCCTTTCGCGCCCGTCACACCGCCGAAGCAGATGAGGAGGGCGGCAAAGAGAGCGAGGAGGAGGAGCATGGCGGGGGATCCGGTCGTAGTCGACGATGGCATAGTCGCTCCCTGTCGGGCGGACGAGGATGTCTCCCTCCCTCCGGGTGGATGTCAAAGGCAGGATTGTTGAAGGTGTGGTGGAGGATGGTCTCCTCCGTTCCCCGCCGAAGGACCTGAGTCGAGGCGGATGCGCACCTCATAGGCGGCGCTGTCGGGCGCAAAGGAGGTTGTGCCGCCCGCAGCATTCTCCACGTGGAGAATTTCTGCCTTATAGGTCGGCGGGTCACCGTCCCTCGCCCGCCGGGAGATGGGTGAGGACAGCATAGAGGAGGACGAGGGAGAGCACTGCGATGAGGAGGCGGGGGCAGACGGCGGGGATCATGTTTCATGACAAACTCCTTTGAATTGTTACAGTATTTACGCATATTATGACACGAAGAAAAAGTGATTTCAATAGTTATTCCTGATTATGTAAGAACTATTGACAGATACATCATTCTCACATATACTGAGAACAACGAGATGATTCCAGAGAGGATGGCGGCTCTCGTCATACCTCACGGCGCAGGGAATTATCATTGTCTCACGGAGGAATCCGTCAAAGGCTGCCAGCGGGCGGTCTTTCTTTGTTCGGATTCATTCGTATGGATTCGTGAGATAGCTTGCCCTATGGCGGGACAAGGCGCCAAGGAGGATAGAGGAGCTTTCGGCGGGACTGCGGAGGAGTCTCGGCAGACGCAGGGAAAAGCGATATGGCAAAGGAGGAAATACGATGTTCTCGAAGACGGATTTTTGGATTGGCCTTGCAGTTGGTGCGGTTGCCGGTATCTTTGGCTATCGTTTCATGCAGGAGCGCACGCAACAGCTGGCGGCGCTCGAGGCGGGCACGGCGGATCTCTCGCTCGCTGGGCTCCAGCGTCAGAAGGAGGAGCTCGAGGATCTGATCGCGGCACAGGCTGCATCGGAGAGTAAGGAATCCGATTTATCAGTGCTTCCTTAAGACTTCACGCCACGGGGGCTGCTGCGCATCGCTGCGCAGCCCTTTTCAACAAATATGGATAAAGAGAAGGGGGTTTTCAATGAGTATTTTTCGATACGATCAAGAATGCGATTCCGCACTCGGCGATGGATATGTTCATCCGCTCGACGGATGTCGCTTCCTATGTGCCGGGACGGGTGCGGCTCTACAGCAGCAGCTCGTGAACAACGCTTCGCTCGAGAAGCAGGTGCATGAGCGGCTGAATGCGCTCGTGGAGATCGAGCGTGTGGATACCAATATTGCAACGGGGTCGATTCTCATCACCTATGAGCCGGAGCGCCTGCGTGCAAACGCGGAGCTGCGCGCGTGGAGGACTATATGCGCACCCATGCGAGGAGGCGGGCATCGTGACGTATCTGTCCGGACTGATGCTCGGCGCATCACTGGCCAATATGGCGCGTCAGATGATCCTCGGCACGGGGGTCGCCCTGCTGATGGCAATATCCCTGCATGGACTGGGCGGCGGCCTGTTCGCTGCGCCGGAGCGCTCGCGTGGAAAGCATCCGCACGTGCTGGCGCACACGGAGCGCCGTCTGCCATGCCGGTTTCCTGTGCAGTGCCGACGGCGGTCTTTTCCCTGTGTCCATGCCTCGCCGGGACGGCGTCGCTACCGTACGCCGTATCTGACGGAAGCCTTTGCCCAGGTGCTGGAGGATCGTCTCCTGCGCCTGCCGTTCATCCGTGCCGTGCGCACGAATACCGAGTCAGGAAGCATCCTGCTCATCTATGCGCCCGAGGATGAGGCACATGTCCTCGTTCTGGCGGAGGGCTGTGCGCGATTTTTGCCGAGGGCAGGTGCAGCCGCCCGCGACGCTCGCGAAAAGTGTGCGCCGCTCGGTGGAGTCGCTCAGCGCGTGGATTCAGCGGAGTACGGGCGGAGCACTCGATCTGAGCTCGCTGGTTGCCGGCGTCTTCATCATGCGCGGCGTGCGCCAGCTGGTGATTTCCAATAATACGCCCTCGGGCTCTCAGATGCTCTGGTGGGCACTGTCGCTGATGAGGGGATGGAAGGTATGACACGAGTGATGCACAAGCGGATCCGTCTCTGGCGGCATTGCCGCGCGAGGATGCACAGCAGCTCGCGGCGCGTCTGCGTCGCTTCCTGCAGTGGTGGCGGTATCCGCCCGAGAAATGCGTGGATCTCTGGCATGTGGGGATGCTTCCGACGGCGCGTGTCCTCACGGCGGCAGAGCGTGCCGTGCGCGCGGCAGCAGAGAGAGCGGTGACGCCGACGGAGCGGCTGGCGGAGTTCCGCCGCGATGCGGTGATTTCGCTCGCGAGCTTTTGCGGCGATGGAGCTGCTGCGGCGCGGTGCGCCCGAGCTCTTTGCTTCGGTGAAGGTACTGCGCTCGCTGCTCGTGCTCGCGATTTCGCGCAATTTCATCAAGACGGGCATCGGCGGTCTGATCGAGGAGCGGCAGCCGAATGCGGATACGCTCACGACGACGGCGGTGATCGCCTCGGTGCTCGCAGGGAAAGCCCGAGTCGAGCCTCATGCTCCTCGCGCTCAGCAACGGGGCGGAGATGCTGACGAGCTACGCGGCGGAAAAAGCGCGCTCGCACATCTCAGGGACTGCTGTCGCTCGGTCAACGCGATGTCTGGCTCGTGGAGCAGACGCCGAATGGGCGAGGTGGAGCGCAAGGTGCCTGTAGGGAGGTGCGTCCCCGGCGATACGATCGCCGTGCACGCAGGGGAGAAAGATCGTCATCGACGGCCGCGTTCTGCGCGGCAGTGCGGCGGTGACGCAGGCGTCCGTGACAGGGCGAGTCCGCCCCGCGATGAAGAAGGAGGGCACGCCGGTTTACGCGGGCAGCGTGGTCGAGGCGGGCGAGCTCGTGATCGCGGTGGAGAAGGTGGGCAGCGATACGTCGCTTGCCCACATCGTCCACCTCGTCGAGGAGGCGCAGACGCGTCGCGCACCCGTGCAGAATTTTGCCGATCAGATGGCGAACTATCTCGTGCCCGTGTCCTTCCCTCGGGGCGGCGATTGTCTACAGGGGCGACGCGCGACTGGGGACGCGTGCTGAACCTGCTCTTCATCGACTTCTCCTGCGGGCTGAAGCTCTCGACGGCAGACAGCGATGTCGGCCAGCGATTGCAGCAGCGGCCAAGCGCGGGATTCTCGTGAAGGGCGGCACTACATCGAGGCACTTGCGCGCACGGATACGGTCGTGCTCGACAAGACGGGCACGCTGACGGTCGGCATCCCCGAGATCACGTTCATCTCGTACGGCGTCGGGCGTGACGGAGAAAGGAGATGATTCTGCTCGCGGCATCCGCCGAGGAGCACTCCGTGCATCCGCTCGCCGTGGCGATCCGAAGTATGTGGAGGAAAAGGCGTGGCATGCGCCGCAGCACCGCTCCTCCGAGACGATCGTAGCGCGCGGGATGCTCGCCGAGGTGCCGGATTTCGAGGGCTTTACGGGCGGAACGATCCGCGTCGGCAGCCGCCGTTTCCTGCAGGAGAACGGCGTGACGGATCCGGAGGATCTCGCTGCGTCCACCTCCGGCAAGAATGTGCTCTTTGTTGCGCGTGACACGCGCCTCATCGGCGTGATCGGGATCGAGGATCCCATCCGTCCGAAGATGAAGAAGACGCTGAATCAGCTGCGCCGCTGCGGCGTGGACGAGATCGTCATGCTGACGGGCGACGCTAAAGGCAGTCGCAGCCGAGGTGGCGCGCGATATGGATGTGGACTCTATCATGCGGAGATCCTGCCCTGAGGATAAGTCGCGCTATGTGAACCAGCTGAAGCAGCAGGGACGGTGATGGTCGGCGACGGCATCAACGACGCGCCCGCACTCGCCTTTGCCGATGTCGGCGTATCGCTCGGCGGACGGCAGACGGATATTGCGGCAGAGTCCTCGGCGGTGACGATTCACGGCGAGGATCCGATCCGCCTCGTGGAGCACTGCGCCTCGGACGGCGGACGATGCATCTCGTGCATCAGAACTTTAAGGCGACGCTGCTCGTCAACTCGTCGGCGATGCTGCTTGGCGCGCTCGGCGCGATCAGCCCGCTCGCAGCCGCTGCGATTCACAACACGGCGACACTCGCCGTGGTGCTGGTACAGCTGCCGCATTCCTGACGCCTGAGGGCGGCATGTTTACACGGAAGATGGCAAAGTAGAAAGCTCGAATCTTTGTTTGTTGATTTTTTCTCTCGTCCTGTTGTAGAATACGGTGTATGAATGAGAGGATAGGATAGGATCTACGATATGCCGATCCGCTGTTTTGAGAGGAGAGTTTGACCGATGGCAGGAAAAATGAAGAACTGCTCGAGCTGCGGGAAGGTGTTCGTTTCAATCAACAACTCCCGCATCTGCGCGGACTGCCGCGAGAAGGAAGAGAAGTGGGAAAAGGAGATCATCGAGTACGTGCGTGATCATCCGAAGAGCCAGATCCCTGAGATTGTTGAGGCAACAGGTGTGCAGGAGCCCTGTTATCCGCCGTATGATTCGCGAGGGTCGATTCCTTGCCAGCAACATTGACCTTTACTATCCGTGCGACAAGTGCGGTTCACCCATCCAGAAGGGCAGTACTGCGAGAAGTGCCAGAAGGAATGCGCGACGAGCTGACGGCAGCTGTCGGCAAACAGAGCGCCTCCGGCATGCGCACATCGGAGAGCGGCGGCGGGCGCCGCGGCTATATGACCCTCGGCGGCAAGTAAGACTCGCTGCGGAGACGTACTTAAGAAAAATCTTAAGTACGTCTCTTTTTCGATAAAGAAGGTGAAAGGATTCCAAACAGATATCGTGAAGAGATGAAACACAGAGATGCGCAAGGCTGCGGCAGTGTTTTCAGATATAGGTGGTGAAAGACATGTTGATCAGAAATCAGGCAATTTCGGCGGTGAGCAGGCTCTACGCCGGTGCTCGAGCATCAGGAACACGCCGTGTAGATGCGGCGGGTGCCGTCCAGGCACCGGATGCACTCGAGCTTTCGGGCGAGGTGCAGAGTTTCGGAGACATCTTACAGCAGCTGCGCGGCATGGATGATGTCGCAAGGATCGCGTGGAGGCGCTTTCGCACGCGTGCAGAATGGGGCATATTCCCCGCTGCGGCGGATATTGCGGCAAAGATGCTCGCGATGCGTTACTGATTGGAGCAGCTCATGTGGATGCATTCACGGCGACGCTCGAGGAACTCTCACGCCAGTATGAGGAGATCCGCGACTGCAGGAAAAGAAAGCGCGAGATTCTCGTCGCACTCGACATGGAAGCTCTTGAAGCTGACCGCCGAAGAGGATTTTTCTTGCGCGTGCGGTCGAGCGCCTCGAAACGGATCGACTCGCGCATCTCGCAAACATCGCGAAGTCGACACCGGGCGTGAGTGCCGAGACGAATATGGAAGAGCTGGCGCTTCTGCACCGAGCGATGCCGTACACCGCAGCGTACTTGCGGCGAGCCGCCGGCTGAGCAAGATCGTCGCAGAGACGAAAGAACTTCGCGACGGCAATGCACTCCTTATCGAGGCGGGCTCTCATGGCGGTGAATCGTCAACTCGGACGCATCGGCGGTGCCGTGGTCGACCCCGTATATGGGCAGCGGCGGCACGGAACAGGTGCGGCATCTGCGCAGAATCTGGACTATAAGGCGTGAACGGCAATGACGAATGAGACCCGTGCGGCACTTGTACTCCTGAAGGAACAGATGACTGCCGCGGAGGAGGCTCTGGCCTCCTTTGACGCACTTATCGAGGCCCTGCAGAGCAGCGCTTTGCTGCGGGGATCGGAGCGCGCGACGGCGGAGGCGGAGCAAAGTCTCTCTGCGGTCCGCACGATCGCACGCCGTCAGGCGGAATATCTGGACACCCTGCAGGCACCTGATCTTTCGTCGGCTCGTTGAACATGAACCGAATCTGCGGGAGCGCATGGTTGCTGTGCGCGCCTGCACGCTGTGCGCGCGTCATGAGAGCACTGCGCGAACGGGTACGTCTGCGGACCAGCTGCTGGAAAAAGAGTGCGGATTTTATCCGATACCAGCTCAACGTGATCTCGGGTACGGCGGCGGATGATACGTACGGGCGCTCTCAGCCTGTGCAGCAGGACCGGGGGCCGGCGTGCGGCGCGAGATAGCAATGTTTGATGCGGATGTATAACAGACGATGTTAGAGAAAAGAGTGAGGGAATATGCGGTCAACATTTGCCGGTCTTAATACCATGGTGCGGGGCATTCAGAACAATCAGCTCTCGCTCGATACGACCGGGCCACAACATCACAAATGCATCGACAGAAGGCTATTCGCGCCAACGTGTCGACTCTGCAGCGACGAACTATCAGGAACGACCGGCACTTTACGGAGACGTTTATGTCGGCGGCGGCGTTGATGTCATCGCGCTGAATCGTGCACGCAACATTTACGCGGATAAGCAGTTCTGGTCGGAAACGTCGACGCAGACTCTCTACAAAACGTATAAAACGAACTACGATAAAGCGGAGGGCAGTCTTTAACGATGCAAAGGAGACGGGCGTCCTCAATGCGATGCAGCAGTTCTACAGCGCGTGGGTTAACCTCTCTGACTATGCTAGTGATGCCGCATCCCGCACGTCGGTCGTGCAGAAGGGCAACAACCTTGTTGACCGCATCAAGACGGGGGCACGTCAGCTGCGGGATCAGATCAATGCACAGTACGATGAGATGCGCATCCAGGTCGGAAAAGCCAATAATATCACGGAAAAGATCGCCGTTCTCAGCAAGAACATCATGCTCGCAGAGACCAACGGCGGCAAGGCGAAATGATCTGCGTGACCAGCGCGATCTCCTCGTGGACAAACTCTCAGAGATCACAAATGTCAACGTCTGCGAGGAGGCGAATGGCGGTACACCGTCGTCTCAAACGGCATGACGCTCGTTCAGCGTGACAGCAATCTCACGATCGAGATGAGTCCGCCGATCAACAACGAACGGTATGGCATCAATGATTACACACTCCGTATCAAGGAGGCGGGCGGTCTTGGCTATGTTCCGCAGGGCGGTGTGCTGAAGGCACTGCAGGACACAATCGTACAGGACAAGAGTACATCGACAACCTTGCCGATATTTCGGCAACGCTCACGACGACGTTCAATGATGTGCATAAACTTGGTGCGGGAATCGACAATGACTCGACAACGTGGACGAATTTCTTCGGCCGCAACGATTTTCCACAGCGACATCACAGGCAACCACTACACGGGCGAACGGTATGTGTGGCATGTCGACCCGACGACGGGGGACCGCTGGATGACGGCAACGGCGCAGAGCGTGACGCGTGCGGCAACTGCTTCGGGAGCAACAGTGACGGCGGTTGATACGACCATTGCTGCCGACATCCATGAGATGCGCTCCATGCAGATCATCAAAGCCCTCAAGGTGAGCGATGAGCTGACGGCGCAGGGGGACAGAACCTTGTCGCCGCCCGTCAGATTCAGGAATACGGCACCGATCTCACCGACGAACCCTGATCGGCAGGTACTGCCGACAGTCGTCGCCGGCACCATGACGTATACCTATACGTTTTGCTGCGATGAACGGCACGGCAGATGGGACGATGGCCGTCGAGCTGAGCAAGTTCTTCAACATGGATCAGAAAAATACGATCAATGTGGCGGAGCTTGTCGGCCTGCCGCCGAACGAGCGTGAGCGTGCGATTGGCACGGTCTCCATCAACCAGTATTACAACGGCGTAATGAATAAGCTCGGCGCAGATGCCGAAAACCTCGACAAGAAGATGAAACAGCAGGACGACCTCATGGTGCAGATCACCCAGTGGCGTCAGTCCACGGCGGGGTCGACTGGAACGAGGAACTCTCGAATATGCTCAAGTTCCAGACGGGTATGGCGCATGCTCGCGTGTGCTTACATCGATGGACGAGATCTTGGATCGTCTTATCAATAATACCGGTGTCGTTGGAAGGTAAGGGGGCAGACGATGATTCGCATCAGCAGTAATTACAGTGTCCAACGTTATCAGAAAGACCTGAACGAGCTGGACTACACCAAGTCGAAGCTCATGGAGCAGGGCGACGGGAAGAAGCTGCACCGTCCCTCAGACAACTCTGTGGACTACTCGCGTTATCTGCGCTACAACGTCTCCGAAGGCGAGAATGACCGCTACCAGGAGAGTGTTAAGGCCGGCATTTCATGGATGAACACATCCCAGACGGCACTCAGCTCTATGGAGGACATCCAAAAGACGTTCAAGGCCAAGACCATTCAGGGCGCGAATGATGATAAGGATGAGAACAGCGGCGACTGGCCCGCGATTGCGCGCGAGATGAAGGCACAGATCCAGCAGATTGTCTCACTCGGCAACACGCAGCTCGGGGATCGCTATATCTTCTCCGGGCAGGCAGATCTGCGTCAGCCGTTCTCCCTCTCGGATGAGAAAAAGCCGCTCAGCCGCGGCCTCGCAAAGACGCTGGACGACCGTCAGGCAGCGTTCTTTAATGATGCAAGCAACACGGACAGTGCGGATTTCCGCACCAGATGCTTTCTCTCGACGGCAGCGACGGCAAGACGTATTATCTCAACACGCTGACGGGGAATATCTACACGAAGGAATTCGTGCAGGAAGGATACAAGGATGTCATTTCGCACGGCCGCTCGACGGTATCGGCAGCGGACAGTGTCGGCAGCATCACGACGGTGCAAAATTTCATTAAGAACAACTTTAAGAATACGGGCGAAATCATCGATGATCCTGCTGCCTCGCCCGGCCTTGGTGCGAACTGGTCGGACACGACGGCAGTCGCAGGCGTGACGCTGAAGTTCTCGACCGTGCGCCAGCAGATTGCTGCTTACAACGGCGATTTCCGCTATATCTCGATGGTCAAGCAGAATGGATCGACGGAACCGACAGCGGATACCGTCAACAAGACAGGCCTCGATCTCTTTGGGCGCGACCTTTTCGATGACAAGAATTCGGGCAATGAGCCATCGGGCACAGCGATGCTCAACAACATGCTGACCGTGTACGCCAAGACGAATGCGGCCGATCCGCATTGGCTCAGCTCAGACGGCATTTCACTTGCGGATACGGCAAACCAAGTGACGCTGCAGGCACACACGGAGACCGGGGCACGCACCCAACTCTACCGGAACATGACCGAGGTTCTCACCGATCATAAGGAGAACATCACGCGTGATATCACAAACGTTTCGTCGGCGGATGTCGCAGCACTCGCGATGAAGATGATGCAGCAGCAGACCGTCATGAGCATGTCGCTCTCGATGGGCGCACGTATTTTTGCCGCCTCGCTTGTAGACTATCTGCGGTAAGAGCAGCTGAGCTGATGCAGTATGGGAAAGGATGCCCTTAATGCTCTATTTGAATGTGCGGCATACGCTCCCAATGATTGGGATACAGTCGCAGAAAAACAGACTGGACTCCGGCATTCAGCAGCCGCAGTATGACCAAGAGACACAGACAGCACGCTCCAATCGGGGAGCGACGCAGCCAAAAGCTTTCCATTGACAGCTATCCCAGCCGTCATAGCTATGGCTTTACCAGTGACTCGGATTTTGCTCGTGAGAATATGGAACGCGGTTTTTCGGACGTTCAGGAAGGAACTTCGAAGCATACGCAGATGGGCTGGTCACTTGCCGAGGACGGGCCAAAGCCCGGGCGGCAGGTAGCCATCGAGCAGATCTACAGCGAGATGATGAGTATCGCCGATCAGAATCGCCAGCTTGTTGCCCAGGCGATTCCCGATCCCGAGATTCACTTCGATGTCGCTGAGACGGGCGGCGAGCCGACCATCGGGCGTACGACGCCGCATTGGAATGTAACGAGCCGTGCACGTGTCGAGTACAACCGCGGCAGCATCGAGACCTATCTGCAGCGAAAAGGTGAAATTCATGCATGGGTCAGCGAAGGAAAGTATGATATACTTGCGTAACAGGAGCCTTGGACGATGAAGATTATGACCAGTCGTTTCGGTGAGATCGAGGTTGCGGAGGATGCCGTTATCCACTTTTGCGGCGGGAATCCCTGCCTTTTGAGGAGGAGCACGAGTTCCTCATCATTCCGTATGGGGACGACAGCCCATACTCATTTCTCCAATCGGTAAAGACGCCGGATCTTGCCTTTCTGATGACGATGCCGCACACCTTCTTCCCGGATTATGAGGTCACGATTGATGATGATGTGGAGCATGAGCTCGCACTGACCTCGCCGGATGATGTACTGATCTATACGGTGCTGACCCTCTCCGGCAAGGAGATACGTGATCTGACGGCGAACCTTATTGCACCGATCGTCATCAACGCGAGAACCCGCAAGGGAAAGCAGATTGTGCTCGACCGCAGTCCGTATACGACAAAGCATCGCCTGTTTCCTGCAGATCAGGAGGCAAAGTAATGCTCGTACTTACACGGAAACCAAGACAGCAGATCATGATCGGCGACAATATCGTCGTCAATATCGTTGAGGTTCAAGGCGACAACGTGCGCATTGCTATCGATGCGCCGCGCAGTGTCAAGATCTATCGCGGTGAAATCTACCGGGCGATTCAGGAGGAAAATCAGCGTGCGGCAGCGCCGCAGGCGATCGACCTCAGTGTCTTGCCCAAGAGTTTATCATAAATAAGGGGATTGCCGGCCCCATGCAGTCTGCATGAAGATATGCGGATGTGATTGCCGGCATGGCCTAAATATTTCAAGGAAGGATAGAGAGGAATGCAGGATGCATTCCCTGAAACACATGGAGGGGAGCCTTATGGCGGTAGCAAGTGTCCAGGATTATATGGTGGCGGCGTTTGCCGTCAACAGCATGCAGGACAGGGAGAGGCGGCGGACCGCAGCCTCTCCCGCTCGACAGCGGCGGAAGCTGCGCGGCCTGTCTCTGCATCCGATGCAGTGCAGAAGGCACAGCAGGAAAATGATGATGCACATGAGACGCAGAAACAAAAGCAGGTCTCAGAGGAGCAGGCGGCGTACATCACAAAAGCAGCTCAATGAAATCATGCGGCGCATTGACGTGAATCTCAACTTTCAGTATCACAAAGAGGTCAACGTCATGTCGGTGCGCATGCTGGACAAGAAAAACAGGGAACTGCTGCGTGAGATCCCTGCTGCGTCCATGATCGATCACATGATCAAAGCACGGGACTGGATTGGTACATTCCTGGACAAGATGGCGTAAGGCAAGAAGGAGGAAATTATGGCAGGGAGCAAGAGGTATCTACGGACTTTCGGGTTCGGGGATTGATGTAGAGTCACTGGTCAAGGTCGGCATGATGTCCGAACAGAGGAAATATGACCGCCTCTATAAGAAGGAAGTCGAGACGGAGTGGCGCAAAAGAAGCCTTCGCTGATGTCTACAGTGAGGTGAACACGTTCCGCAGCAGCATGTCGGACATGCGCCTGAGCTCGCGGACAAAGCCGATGACGGCGACGAGCTCGCTCTCGGATGTGGTGACGGCGACGGCGAATGCAAATGCCGGTGTCATGTCGCATACCGTGGAGGTCACGCAGGCAGCCTCGAATGCCTATCTGATGACGACGGCGGGGCAGAAGGTAGCCCGCACGAATGCGGCAGCTCCTACGAGTGTTGCCCTGAAGGATGTCGCCTTTGCGGGCGGCGCGATGCCCGCCGGCATGGCGAGCGGCGATACGGCGCTCAGCTTCAAGCTCTCGAACAGGGACGGGTACGGCGGAGGTCAAGTTCACGGCAGAGAGATCTTTACGAAGAACCTCACACTCAACGATCTCGCGACGCGCCATCAACAATGCACGCTTTATCGACAGTGACGGCAAGAAGTCTGCGCTCAACATCACGGCAAGCTACGATGCCGTATCCGATGCGTTCTCCATCGTGAACACGAAGTCGGGCAGCGACAACAAGGTCAGCCTTTCCCGTGGATACGGGTGCGGGTTCGGCGGCGGATACGACAGCGCTTCTGAACAACCTGAAGCTCGGGCAGGGTCAGCGGCGGAGCAATCAGCGCGCCCCTTTCGCTTTACGGCGGCGGGCACGACCTCCACACTTGAGGCGGCGGGTACGAACGCGAGCGTCAAGGTGGACGGGCGTACCTACACAGATCTGCAGGAGAATAAGCTGCAGGTCAATGGCGTCACCTATACGTTTAAGAAGGCAACGCCCGCCGGCACGACGGCACAGGTGACCATCGCACAGGATCAGGAAAAGCTCGTCGAGAACGTCAAGAAGTTCGTTGAGGACTACAACAAGCTGCTCGACGATCTCCACGGACGCTATAACAACAATAAGTATCCTGATTACGAGGTTCTGACGAAGGAGCAGGAAGCATCGATGTCCCACGAGCAGGTGGAGAGTGGAACGAGCGCGCCAAGTCGGGGCTGCTCTACCGCGACGACTACCTCCGCTCGATCATCAGCGACATGCGCGATGCCGTGACCAACCGTGTCGGCTCCGCGCCGGGGCGCTACAACAACCTCGCGGCAATCGGCATCACGTCGAAGGATCAGAGCGGACATCTTCAGCTCGATGAGAACAAGCTCCGCACGGCAATTGCGGCAGAGCCGGATGCAGTCAACCAGATCTTCTCCCATACGGATGACGATGACAACTACGGCGACAACGGCGTCGCGACGCGTCTCGCCGAGCGCCTCGGCAAGCGCATGGAGTCGCTCAAGAACCATGCGGGCATAACGGCGAACAAGTCCGACCGCAGCGAGCTCGGCAAGCTCATCGAAAAGCTATGAGAAGCAGATGAGCGACTTCAAGCAGCTCATGAGCTCTTTTGAGAATCAGCTTTACAAGAAGTACAATGCGATGGAGGAAGCCATCTCGAAGCTCTCCTCGCAGTTCGGTTTCTTCTCCGGACAGTGATGCTAGGAGGATTCCCACATGGTCAACAGTGCCGCGGAGGCCTATAAGAAGCAGCAGATCATGACGGCGACGCCCGAGGCGCTGACGCTCATGCTCTACAACGGCTGTCTGAAGTTCATCAAGGAGGGGGCCGATGCACTCACCGAAAAGAACTATGAGGCGGCTAACACCTCGCTGCAGAAGGCACAGAACATCATCTCGGAGTTCCGCGTCACGCTCAATATGGACTACGAGATCTCACATCAGCTTATGCCTCTGTACAATTACGCATACGACCGCCTTGTTGAGGGGAATCTCGATGACAACCTCGACGCCATCAAGGAGGCGGCGGACATCATCACAGAGCTCCGCGATGCGTGGGCGCAGGCGATGAAGAAGGCGCGCGAGGAGAAGGGGGCGCAGAATGCGGAAGGGAGCGGCGGCTATGCCGGATAAGGCCTACGAGGAGGCACGCTCCCTCTGGGAAAAGTACCGCATGCTGACGCATGAGCTTATGAAGTTCATCGATGAGGAGGAGGTCGATACCTTCCTCGATCTTGTCGACCAACGCGGGCAGATCATCGAGATGCTGCAGGCTCTGCCTGCAGACGCCTATCGAGGCAGCGCAGATTTTGCCGCACTTGATGCGGAACTCCGCCCGCTCGAGATGCAGATCCAGTACAAGGCGCGCGCATGGCTGAACCGTTCGCGCCGTCGGAATGCAGCCGTACACAGCTACGATACGGGCGAGGGCAGCCCCTGTGGAGGATATCTCAACCGTCGGCACTGAGAAAACAGGACTTTTTTCCCGACGCCCTCTTGACAATACGGGAAAAAAAAAGTAAACTATTTCATGAAAAACACTTAAGAACGTCCCCATTTGGACGATATACTATATGTAACAGGGTAATATGCAAGCGGTGCGGCTGCCATGGATGGCTAGCTAGCAGCCATTCAGGATAGACGCGTCACTTGCTTATTATACAGCGGGCATGGATGTCCGCACATAAAAGTTAAGATTCCGGATCATCCGGGAACACACCAGGGAGGAATTTTCACATGGCAATGGTAGTTAAGAACAACATGTCGGCGGTCAACACGCTCAACATCCTGAACAAGAACCAGTCGGCTCTTGCGAAGAGCCTTCAGAAGGTCTCCTCGGGCATGAAGATCAACGATGCCGGCGACGATGCTTCGGGCTATGCCATCTCCGAGCGCATGCGTGTCCAGATCCGTTCGCTCGATCAGGACAAGCAGAACACGCAGAACGGCAACAGCATGATGAAGACGGCCGAGGGCGCTGTCGCAAGCACGGTTGAGATCCTCAAGACCCTGAAGGAAAAGGCAATCAACGCTGCGAACGACACGAACACGGACGAGGATCGCCGCACGATCCAGAAAGAGATCAACCAGATGGTTGACCAGATCGACGACAACGCACTTGCTACGTACAACGGCAAGTACCTCGTCGATGGCTCGCGCAACAGCATCGGCACGGCAACCTGCACGACGCTGACGAACAGCGCTCTGAGCACGGCTTCGGCATGGGACTCTAAGCTGACGAAGCTCCAGAGCCGCCAGAACGAGAGCCTCAACATCCAGTCGACGGATAACGTGACGATCTCCTACGTTCGTCAGGGCCGTACGTACACGACGACGTTCTCGGTCGGCTCGCTCGGTCTCTCGGATATCATCACGGCGAAGGCCTACAACGGGACGGAGTCCTACGCAGGTACGGATCTCGTTGGCGGCACGACGGCTGGTGCTTGGATCGGTCTCGACAAGGCCGGCAACAGCGTTTACACGGCTGACAACAAGACGGCTCTCGATCAATGCTGCTGGTGCAGGTACGACCTACCAGATCTCTGCGTTCACGATCGGCATCACGGACAACACGGGTGCTCTCCGCAAGACGGCGAACACGGCACTCGATGGCTTCAGCGAGCGTATCCGTGCAGAGAACAAGTCCGAGGACAATGCTCTCGTTCTCCAGACGGGCGTCAAGGCCAACCAGGCAATCAAGGTCAGCATGACGGATATGCGTTCGCTCGCACTCGGCATGAAGGGCACGGATGGCTCTGTCATCAGCGTCCAGACGCAGGAAAAGGCGAATGCAGCGATCAACTCGATCGACTCCGCTCTCCAGAAGGCGCTCGACGAGCAGGCCAACATCGGTGCTGTCCAGACGCGTCTCCGCTACACGGCTTCGAACCTCACGACGCAGTCCGAGAACGTCCAGAACTCCGAGTCCACGATTCGCGATGCGGATATGGCAAAGGAGATGACGGAGTACACGAAGAACAACGTTCTTCTCCAGGCTGCTCAGTCGATGCTCGCACAGGCGAACCAGAACAGCTCTGCTGTCCTCTCGCTCCTCCGCTAATTCGTTTCGACGATTTATACGGAATTCAGGAATCCCTCCCCTCGGGGAGGGGTTCTTTTTTTTTTGCCAAAAATCCCTGTATCGCGTATAATGGTGCATAGAGAGAAGGTGTACCGGATGAGGATATCTGCGTGCTATATTGTCAAGGATGAGGCGGAGGAACTGCGTCGTTCTCTTGCCTCTGTACGAGCTGCAGTGGATGAGATCATCGTTGTTTCGACGGCGGGCAGTCCTGCCGTGCAGGACGTGTGTGCTGCGTTTTTGGTGGAAGTTCATGACTTCGCATGGGTGAATGATTTTTCTCTTGCCCGCAATAAGGCGCTGCAGTATGTAACGGGAAATATCGTTGTTTTTTTGGACGCAGACGAATACGTTCTGCATCCGGAGCATCTGCGTGAAGGTATCAGAGATATTGTGCAGTCCTCACCTGATCTCGATATCATCATGCTGCGGCGATATTCATTCGTTACGGATGAATCGATGATCGATGCCCAGCAGGATTATAGTCCGCGTATTCTTCGTATGCCGGGAATACACTATGAAGGGATGATTCATGAACAACCGATGCGTGACGACGGGAAAGAACGAATTGTCGTTTATGCAGATGAGAGGCTTTCCGTCGGGCATACCGGGTATACAAAGGAGCGCGGACCGGAGAAGATCCGCCGAAATATTGCCATGCTGGAGGAGGATGCGGCGCGGCACGGCCATACAACAATGCATGACGCCTATCTGGCCGACTGCTATTTCGGGCTGCAGGACTATGCACGTGTCTTGGAGCTCTCGCGCAGGGTGCTTACAGGCAATATCACATTTAGTGATGGGATGAGCAAGGTCTATCATCAGATGATTGAATCGATGCGTGCGCTGCACTACTCCGATGATGAAATGCTTGCTCTCGCCGAGGAGGCGCTTGCGAGGTATCCGGATCTTCCCGATTTCTATGCGCAGTTCGGGATGATCCTATGTGGACTTACACGCTATGAAGATGCGGCGGAGTGCCTGACAACCGCACTGGATAAATTCGATCATGGATTTTCAGAACGTCATGATTCGAGCTTCTTTAATCCGATGGTGGCAGCACGTGTAGCGGCACGTCTCGCTCAAATCTATACGTATCTGGATGATGAAAGAAGGGCGCAGTTTTGGCAGGAAAAGGAAAAAACGTACATGGAGGAAAATACAATCGGATCAGCTGAGCATACACTCCGCCTTAGTGCCTGCTATATTGTGCGCGATGATGCCGCGCATCTGCGGACGTCCATCGATAGCCTGAAGGATGCAGTGAACGAACTCATTGTCATTGATACGGGGTCTCATGACGATACCGTGGCCGCTGCAAAGTCCTGCGGAGCTTCTGTGTATAAAGTTTCATGGACAGACGACTTTGCTGCGGCGCGCAATGCGGCGCTTTCCCATGCCACGGGGGATTGGATCGTGTTCATTGATGCAGATGAATATTTCTCCGCAGATACACGGGGACATCTGCGGGGGCGATTAAAACAGCGGATATTGAGGGGGAAGAAGTCCTTCTCGTCCCTTGGCACAATATCGATGAAGTGACCGGGGAAGTGCTGCTTGACTCCTATGCGCCGCGCATCTTTCGCCGCCGCACGGGACGTCACTATGTTGGCCGTATTCATGAAGAGCTGCGCGATGCCAATGGGACTGTGCCAAAAACCAATGCCGTTGCTCCTGCCCTGCTGACGCTCGTGCATACTGGTTACTCTGCTGTGCTCACCCGTGAAAAGGGAGAGCGCAATCTGCGCATTCTGTTGGCGGAACTCGAGATGACAAAGGAGCCAGAGCGGATCTGGGGCTATCTCGCGGAGACCTATGATAATCTGGGCGACGCCTATCACGCAGAGCAGTACGCATGCAAAGATGTGTCGCTCGGACGGCGCGGCGTCGTCTATGCGAGCCGTTGCTGGCGTATTCTGCTGCGCATCTATGGCGTACAGCCGGAGCGGCGGGATGCGTATCTGGCTCTTGCGGAAAAGGCCGTGCAGGCGTTTCCGGAGCTGCCCGAGATGCATGCGGAGTATGCGGAGGCGCTGGCGGCATTTCATCGCTATCGTGAGGCGGCAGCGGCGGCTGTGCCGGCACTGGAGCTGCCGCTCCCGACGGGAACAGAGCAGTCCCTCTTTACGGATGAGATGAAAGCTGAGCTGCAGCGGCGTATGGCGATCTGGCAGCGCATCGACGCTCATGCGAGAGAGATCCGCATCGCAGCCTGTGTCTTTGCCCGCAACGATCGTCGGGATATGGAGCATTGGCTGAAAAATGCGGCAGTCTATGCGGATGAACGCATCGTCCTCGACACGGGTTCGACGGACGGGACGCGGGCATGTGCGGAACGCGCAGGTGCGAAGGTCTATGATTTCCTCTGGCAGGATGACTTCGCCGCTGCGCGCAATGCCGTGCTGGCACATGCGAATGCGGATTGGACGGTCGTGCTCGATGTGGATGAGAGTTTTTTTGATCCATCCGAACTGCGCTCTTATCTAGCGATGATGGATGTCGTGATGCCGCATAAGGATGCTGTTCTCCTGCCGATCGTGCATGTGGATGAGGATGATGATGACCGCGAGATCGGGCGCGCGCCGCACATCCGTCTCCTGCGCATGGGGCGCGGCCTATTCTATGAGGGGCGCGTACATGAGACACTCCAAAAGCGGGACAGTGAGCCGCAGCTCTATCATGAGCCCGTCGCCCTCGCCATCCGCCACGTGGGGTACTCGGCGGGGCGGATCCGTGCCAAGCACGCGCGCAACCTTGCCCTGATGGAGCGGCGGATCCATGAGGAGGGACTTCGTCCGGGGGACTACCGCTATCTCGCCGATACCTATTATGGTCTTGGACAGTATGCAGCAGCGCTCCTCTATGTGCGTGCGGCCTTGGAGGAAAATGTCACGTCCATTGGTGCGCAAAGCCACCTCCATCACCTCCTGCTCGACGCGATGGAGAAGGAGAATGTTCCTCTTGCCGAGCAGATCGCAGCGGCGCATGCGGCATGCGAGGCATTCCCAAATCTGCCGGACTTTTATGGGCGGCTCGGCCTTCTCCTAGATGCAGCGGGAGAGGATGCACTTTCTATATTGACGCGCGCGATGGAGCTCTATGCGCAGCCCGAGGATACGGGCGGAGAAACATCGGCATTCGCTGCATGGGCAGGTGCGGTGTCGGCGGTACGCGCACGTCTTCTTGCCGCAGCGGGAGAGCGCGCGGCGGCTGAGGAGCTTGCACGTGCGTTCTCACTCGGGACGGCGATGGAGGAGACCATGGATGTCTTGGTCGAGCTGCATCGCGATATGGATACGGGCGCGCTGCTCACAGCACTCCGCGAGCGGCTCGGCGGAGATCGGGAGAGCCTTTCTTATATCATCCGTTTTGCCGACAGCTATGGCTGGCTGCACTTGGGCGAGGCGGCACGCAATGTCTATCGGCAGAAGACGGTCACGGAACTTCCAATGCCCCTGCCCTATCGGTGGCTGCGCTCGGATGCGCCCGCAGAACTGGGGCAGCATATTGTTGGAATGCTTGCGGGAGACGTACGGGAGATGCCCGAGGTATTGCTCCGCCTCGGACAATCCACACACGGAAAGCCGGCGCCTCTATGAGCGGCTGCGGGCCTTCTGCCGCGGGAGATGCAGGAGTTCTGGCGCCACTACGATGAGCCGGATGCCGTCCCGCGCCAGCAGCGCGCGGAGGGGCTGCATCTCGTGCGCGAGGCGTTTGTACGCCATGCGGATACGGCGCAGACGGAGCGCTTCCTGCGCATCGTAGTATCATACGGCATGGAGGAGCTGCGTATCGCTGCCGACGCCTATATGGCGGCAGGACGCTATGCGGCGGCGCGTGCGGCATGGGAACTCTGCGCGCAGCAGGGCGGCGACGCGGATGCTCTCTATGGTGCGGGGCTTTGCACGATACGCATGGGCGATGCGGACGCGGGACGTGAATACCTCATGCGGGCGCTGGCGGCCAATTCGGCGCATCGCAAGGCGAGGGAGTTGATGGAGTGGATCGGATGAAAATCTCAGCGTGTGTCATTGTCAAGAACGAGGCGGAGAACCTTCCGTGCTGGCTCGCCTCGATGCGCAGCTTTGCCGACGAGATGATTGTCGTCGATACGGGTTCGACGGATCAGAGCGTGGAGACTGCACGTGCAGGCGGGGCGCGCGTGCTCCATTTCGACTGGATCAATGATTTTTCCGCAGCGAAAAATTTTGCGCTCGATGCGGCGACGGGAGACTGGATCGTCTTCCCCGATGCCGATGAGTACTTTACGGAGGAGAGCAATCCGCGCGTGCGCCCTCTGCTTGAGGAGTACGACGCACACCCGTATCTTGACGGCTTCATCGTGCATCTCGTCAATATCGACGTGGATACGGGGGCTCTTCTCGGGACGAGTGCCGAGGTGCAGCGCATTTTCCGCCGTGCACCGCACATCCGCTTTGTGGGCAGCATTCATGAACACATAGAAAATCTCAGCGGCGATACGGCGCGGCAGATGATGATCGCGCCCGGTCTGACACTCTATCATACGGGCTACTCGCCGCGCATCATCAAGGGCAAGTCGCAGCGCGATCTGGAGCTCCTCCTTGCGCGCCGTGCACGCGGAGAGTGTGCGAAACTCGACGAATACCATCTGATGGATTGCTATTATACGCTTGAGGACTATCCGCAGGCGGCACACTATGCACGCCTTGCACGGGACAGCGCGGATCGGCCGGTCGGTTCGGAAAACCGCCCCCATGCGGTTCTCCTGCAGTCTCTTATTCTGATGGGGGCATCGGACGCAGAGATTCGAGCGGCGTATGATGCGGCGCGCGCGGCACTTCCGGAAAAGGCGGACTATCCGCTGATCTACGGGACGTATGCGTGGGATCAGTCGTATGTCATGACGGCGTGCGCTGCCTACGCGGAGGGGATCCGTCTGCATGAGGAACACTATCGTGAGGGGGACTTCTCTGCCGTGCTTCTTCCAACGGCGTATATGCGCCTCGGCGAGGCAGCGCTGCTGCGCAATGCGCGGGAGGAGGCGATCCTGTCGGCGGAGCATGCACTCTGCCTGAATCCGCGTCATGCACCGCTCCTCGCCGCGTTTCTGCGGATCATGGCGGCGGTCGGCGCAGACGATGCCGCGCTGATCGAGATCTTGAACGGGATCTATGATCGTGAGGCAGATGCGGCATTTCTCGCCTCGGTGCTGGCGGGCGCGGATTTTCCTCTCGCAGCGCTCTACTATGATCGGCGCAGTACGGCGAAGTTCCCGCCGCGCCGCCGTCTCCTGCTCGCGGGGATGCCAAATGCGGCAGCGGCATCGCTCATCGAGGAAATGGAGTGCGCGGCTGCGGTCGGAGCGGCCTGTGGAACGACGCTCTCTCCCGAACAGCAGAGCGCACTCGCCATGCTCCTGCCGCGCTCCTGCACCGAGGTTCTCGCGGCACCCGAAGCACAGCGGATGCTGCGGCGCGTTGCCCGGCTGGCGGAGGTGCGGAAATGAACGGACAGAAACTGGAGGCGCTGCGCGACCGCATCTTTGCGGCCCTTGAGCGCGGAGCCGCGCGGGAAGCGCAGCGCAGCATCGAGAAGCTGCGTCGCTATGAGCCGGCGGAGGCGGCAAGTCTCCTGACGGCGCTCTGCATTGAGGAGAGGGATGCGAAGGGTGCCCTGAAGGCGTGGCAGGAGTGCAGGACACGTGCGCCGCACGAGCCCTATACGATCTTCCTGCGTGCACGCATCCACCTCCTCATGGGGGAGCGCAGGGCAGCGCTGCGCGTACTGGCGCCCTCTTTTCGATGCGCCCATGTCAGCGGAGGTCGCGGAGAAGGTCTATAATCTCGCGGGGCAGTGCGCACGCTTTCTTGGGGCTGCGGATAAAGCCGTCGGGTTCTATGCGCGTGCGCGCGATGCCGCGCCAAATCTCGCGCTGCGTGCACTCAATGCGAGCAATGTGCTCTTTAACCGTCATTATCTTTCTGCTGCGCCCGTCGAGGATCGGCAGGCGGCAGAGGAGTACGGCAGTCTCTTTGCGGCGATTCAGGCGCTTGATCACCGTGCACACCGACGAGGGCAGCGGCTCCGCATCGGGTATCTCTCCCGATGTCAGAGAGCATGTGGTGCTCTCGTTTTTCCTATGCGCTGATGACGGCGCTCGACCCTGCGCGCTTTGTGGTGACCGTCTATGCGCTCGGCGCGGAGGACTCCTATACGGAGCAGGTCAAGCGTTCGGTGCAGGACTTTCGCAATCTGTCACGGCTCACGCCGGAGGAGGCAGCGTATGCGATCTATCGCGACGGGATCGACATCCTCGTTGACCTTGCGGGGCATACGGCGGGCAGTACACTGCCGATTCTCGCCTATCGTCCCGCGCCCGTCCAGATCTCGGGCATCGGCTATTTCGCCTCCACGGGACTCAGAGCGGTGGATTACTTCCTCGCCGATCCCATCCTTGCCGCAGGAGATGCGGAGCAGGGCTTTACCGAGGAACTGCTCGTTCTCCCTGCGACGCATTTCTGCTGGCAGCCGCTCCGTTCTGCGCCTGCCGCCCTGCATCCGCCGGCCGCAGGCCGCAGCATTGTGTTCGGCAGCTTTAATAACTTTACCAAGGTCAATGACCATGTCCTGCGCGTATGGGCGGAGATCCTGCGCCGTGTGCCGGAGAGTCGGCTCTTTCTCAAGGCGGATATTTTTTCCGAGGGCGATGCGCGCGCGGAGGTGCTGGAACGGATTGCCGCGGCAGGCATTCCCACGAGCCGTGTGGATGCAGAGGGGAATTCTCCGGACTATCTCGCGGCGTACAACCGCATGGACATTGCGCTCGATCCATTTCCCCTATCCCGGCGGCGGGACGACCTGTGATGCGCTCTATATGGGCGTGCCCGTGGTGACGCTTTCGGGGGAAACACTCGGCAGCCGTTTCGGCGCGTCGCTCCTTGTGAACATCGGGGCAGAGGCGCTGGTCGCTCATACGGAGGAGGAGTACATCTCCTTGGCCGTTTCTCTCGCCGGGGATAGACAGACGCTGGATGCACTGCATACGGGGCTGCGCGGGATGCTGGCGCAGTCACCCGTGATGGATGCGGCGGGGTACGGCGCGGCGGTCGGTGCGGCATACGAACAGGTGTGGTCAATCTATGAACAGCACGGTGAACAGCTAAAGTCCATCGATGATCATGACGATAGTATCTATAAGGACAGTAAGGCTCTGCGGGGGCGGCTCTTTGCCCTCCTTCGGGCAGAGCAGTATGCCGCGGCGCAGGAGCTCGCGGAGAATGCCATGGCGCATGGCGCAGCGGAGGATATGCTGCGCTATCTCCACACCTACGCCATAGAGCGGCAGGGGGATCTGCCGCGCGCGATGGCTCTCGCGGAGGCGTATCTGAAGACGGGCGGCAATGCGCTGCGCCATGAGTTCATGCGGCTGCGTGCCGCCGTTGCCTATCGGATGGGCGATGTGCGGGCGGCGGAGTACTATCGCTGCGCCTATGAGGAGGAGCCGTCCGATCCGGCGCTGTATAGTTCCTTCCTTTTGGCGAAGAATGCACAGGATGTGGATGACGAGGAGCTCTTTCCAGGCGCATTGTACCTACGGTGAGCTTTTCGCCCGTGTGCCGCAGTATACCTACCGGAAATTATACACGCATCCAAAGATTCGCGTGGGCTATATTTCGCCGGACTTTCGCCGCAATGTGCTGCAGCATTTCGTGCAGCCCTTTCTGACGATGTATGATCGCACGCGCTTTGCGGTCTATGTATACAGCACGGCGGAGCAGCCGGATGAGGTGACGGCTGGGCTGCGTCCACATGCGGATCAGTGGCGGGAGATGGGCGGACGCACGGCGGAGGAGATCGCTGCGCAGATTCGTGCGGATGAGGTGGATATTCTCGTCGATCTGGCAGGACATGCAGCGAGCGGCGCCTTGCCCGTGCTCGCACGCCGTCCCGCTCCCGTACAGATGATGGGGCCTCGGCTATATGGCGACATCGGGGCTTCCTGCCGTCGATTACTTCCTCACGGATGCACTGTGCGATCCCCATTGGTGGTGAGAGTGAACGGTATTTCACCGAGAAGCTGATCCGCCTGCCGAGCCAGTTTCGTCTATGTGCCGCGCGCGGGGCTGCCCGCGCCGACGGGGACGCCCGCGCGTCAGCGTGGATCGATCCTCTTCGGCGTGTTCAACCAGTACCGCAAGTGGACCGACGAGATGCTCTGTGTATGGCGGGAGATTTTGGAACGCGTACCGCAGTCCAAACTGCTGCTAAAGTCGCAGGTGTTCTTTGCCGCTGCGATGCGGCGGGAGGCAGAGGAACGCCTTGCGCGGCTGGGATTTGATCTTGACCGCATCGTACTGGAACCCGCGACGACGGACTATATGGAGCGCTATCTCGATGTGGATATTGCGCTTGATACCTATCCGTGGCCAGGCGGCGGGACGACCTGCGACGCGCTCTATATGGGCGTGCCCGTGGTGACGATGTACGGCACGCGGCGCAGTACGCGCTTTTCCTATGCAATGCTGCATCTCGTCGGTGCGGAGGCGCTGGCGGTCACATCTGCCGCGGCATACATCTCCTGCGCCGTCTCACTGGCGGAGGATCTGGATCGTTTGGACGAAATGCACCGTACGCTGCGCAGGAAGATGGAGACATCGCCGCTCATGGATCAGGCGGGCTATATGCGCGCGCTGGAAGAGGCTTATATCATGGCATTGAGAAATGTCGGACAGGGGCTATGATGAAAAAGAAGAAAAAGCAGAAGGCACAAGCGGTAAAACACCGTAAGGTGCAGAAGATTCGGCTGGGTTATCTTTCGGCCGATCTGGGTGGAGGGCGACTGCTCGAGCTGCTGCCCATGTTCTTCACAGCGTACGATGCCTTTCGCTATGAAATTTATGCCTATCATACAGAGATCGGGCGGCGATTCGTCACGTTTTGCTGAGAAGGCGACGGTACGTGAGGTTGGTACGTGTACGCCCGAAGAGGCGGCGGAGCTCATTCGTCGTGATCATCTCGATCTGCTCGTCGATCTTTCGCTCGATGCGGTCAGCGAGCATCATGCTGCGGTGATGCGGCAGAGACCGGCAGAGCATATCGTGTCGCTGGCGGAGCATGTTCCCGCGGGGCTTGCCGTGCGCCTTCCGATGGTCGAGGGGCAGGAGGTCTTCCCCTACTGCTATACGCAGATCGAGGAAAAAACAGCATATACCTATCGTCCCCCGCTGCTCGATACGGGCATTCCAACCATCGGCGTGTGCGGCAGCATGACGGCAGGCGAATCCTCCCATGTTTTGGAACTCCTGTCGTATCTGCTGCCCGCGATCGGCGATGTGCACCTCGTTTTGCCCGCGTCCATCGCGGGGGGGCTGGGCGCAGAGGACATCGAGCAGATCGCTGCGTGCGGCAGTACGGGGTCATCCCTTGATTTCGTGGATGATCTCTCATACGATACACTGGATGGCGTGCTTGGCCTGTCGGTCGATCTTGTCGATGTCTGCCGTGCGGCAGCGCATGGGATTCCCTTGATTACGGCAGAGCATCTTGTGCGGGATCGCTGTGCAAAACATCTGCTGTGTCATCTGGAGCTCCCCCCACGATGCGACGTACAAGGAGCGGCGGCCGCGTGCCTAGCTCTGTGCGCTGACCGTGAACGATTGTCAGCGTATCATGGACTCCTGCGCTGGCGGCTGTTTGATTTTTGCGATGCGGGGACGCTTCAATTTGCACTGGAGCGTGCCTACGAGCGCGTTCTTGCGCAGGGAGACGGGCGATCTGTCGCTGCGCTGAGTGATGAACTTGCCCGTGCCGCATCGGTGCAGAACTGGAGTGTCGTGCTTGCCGTTGCCCATCAATTAGATGGGCATGATGCACTCTCTGCGGAGCAGCGCATGAGCCTTGCATGGGGCTATCACTTTGGCGGTGCAGCCCCGCTGGCGGCACGGTGGGCAATGTCCGCACAGGGGCTTCCCACGGATCGTGAGGGGGCGCGGCTCTACCTCTCGGTTTCAGGAGTTGAGCCGGGAACAGAGAATGGCGTAGTTGAACGTGTGCAGCATGGACTAAAGCGCATCGAAGAAGGTCTCTCTGTTGTACCGGAGGTTCGGGCAGCTCTTCTGAAGGCATACGCAGATCATGCGCCTGCGGATAGTGATGCGGAACTGGCATCACAGTGTGCGATTGCCTATGCGCGTGAGGCGGCCGATCCTTTTCTCCAACGCGTTTACTATGGTGTGGGACTGTTGAAGCTCAATGCGGCCGATGTCAGTGCGCAGGAGGTCTATGAGAAGAGCCTGGGCTATGGCACGCTCTTTGCAGATGTGCAGCCCTACACGCATCGGGAACGACGAAAAAAGGACAAGATTCGTATCGGCTATATCTCCGGAGATTTTCGTCAGCATGTCATGCAGTACTTCATTTGGCCGTTTTTGGCGGGGTATGATGCAGAGGCTTTTGAGGTCTATGTTTACAGCCTTGGCAAATCAGATCAGTATACCGACTTTTTTAAGACACTCGTGACGCGATGGCGTGACCTCTCAGAGCATGCGCGGAATATGGAGCGCATTGCGCGTGAGATCCATGCGGATGAGGTGGATATCCTGTTCGATCTTGCCGGGCACACGGCACGGTCAGGGCTTGCCGCCCTTGCATGGAAGCCGGCGCCTGTCCAGCTCTCGGGGCTTGGCTACATGGCAACGACGGGGCTGCCTGCCGTGGACTACTTTGTGACGGATCACTGCTGCGATCCCGAGGGGAACGGCAGTGAGGCGTTCTATGTGGAAAAACTCCTGCGCCTGACGAGTCAGTTCTGCTATAATGGGTATACCCACCTCCCGACATCGATCGGGACACCTGCACGGGAACGAGGTTATATTCAATTTGCGACGTTCAATCAGTATGGGAAGCTGCAGGATGACATCCTAAAGGCATGGCAGGAGATTATGGAACGTGTGCCCCGTGCCCGCCTCCTTTTGAAAAACAGTGCATACGGAAAGAAGCATGTTGTGCAGTCGGCATACGAACGTTTTCGCCGCCTTGGATTTGATATGAGCCGCGTGCAGTTTGAGCAGGCTACGCGAGATTATATGAATCGTTATCTTGATGTGGATATTGCGCTCGATACCTTTCCGTGGCCGGGCGGCGGGACGACCTGCGATGCACTCTATATGGGCGTCCCTGTCGTATCCTATTATACGGAGCGGCACAGTACGCGTTTCACGTACAGTATTCTGGCAAACATAGGGCTCTCCGATCTCGCGTCGACGCGCCTCTCGGACTATATTGAGACAGCAGTGGCACTGGCGGGGAATCTCGATCTCCTCGATGCCCTGCATCGTGAGCTCCGTGACCGGATGAAGGCATCACCCGTTATGGATCAGGCAGGGTATATTCGCGAAATGGAGGAATGCTATCGTGCCATCTGGAACGCGTGGGAGAGCGAGAACACGTCCCTCTAGCCGTGTCTTTGCCCCTGTGGAAAAGGCGATGGCAGCAGGGCATCTGGAAACCGCGCTGCAGGCTCTGCAGAAAATCGAACGGGATCATCCGCTCCCACAGGAGCGGGCATGGGAACTGCATGAGCGCATGGGACAGCTGCTCTACTGGCTGGCCGATCTCCCCGCTGCATTGCCGCATCTGCGGCTGGCGTGGGAGCTGCCGCGTGAGAACCACGGCGATCGTCTTGCCGCGTTGAGCAACTATCTCATGTACCTTCACTATGTGGACGGCATTACGGATGAGATGATGCACGATGCCCATGCAGCATATGCACCGATGCTCGGAACTCTGCCGCAGTTTTCCCACACACTGCACCATCATGAAAAGCTGCGCATCGGCTATCTCTCACCGAACATGGCAGATCACATTGTTCTGAACTTTGCCGTGCAGCTCTTTTCCGCCTACGACCGAGCGCGCTTCTCCGTCCATCTCTACGATGTCGGGGGGCAGCACAGTGAGGTGACGGACTGGGTCGCCGGGATGGCGGACAGATATGAAGACCTGTCGAAGTGCAGCCCACAGGAGGCGGCGGAACGCATTCATGCCGATGGGATCGACATCCTCTTTGATCTGGCGGGACATTCGGCGGGAGGAAAGACGCTCATGATTGCGGCGTATAAGCCTGCCCCCATACAGCTCTCGGGGATCGGATACTTCAATACGACGGGGCTTTCTGTGATGGATTACTTCCTGGGGGATCCCGTCTGTGACCCGCCGGGGGAAGAAGCGCATTTCACAGAGCAGATTCTGCGCCTGCCGCAGACACATCTGTGCTTTACCCCCTCGGAGCGGTTCCGTCCCTATGAGCATTTGCGGCGCACGCCGCATGAAAACGTCGTCTTTGCCAGTTTCAACAACTTCGCAAAGATTACGGATGGGATGCTGACGGCATGGGGGGAGATCCTGCGTGCCGTTCCCACGGCGCGGCTCCTGCTGAAGAACGTGCATCCGCTGAAGGAGACGCTGACGCGGATGAAGAAGCGCGCCGTGCAGGCGGGCATTGATCCGGCACGGCTTGAGCTGCGGCCGGGCTCCAAGGACTATCTGACGGACTATCTGGATGCGGATGTGATCCTGGATACATTTCCGTACCAGGGCGGCGGGACGACGTGTGAGGCACTCTGTATGGGACTTCCTGTCGTTGTGCGGGCAGGGACGCGTCATGGCGCACGGTTCGGCGTGAGCCTCCTGCACAGTGCAGGACTTTCCGAGTTGATTGCAGGCAGTACGGAGGAGTATATCGAGCGGGCCGTTTTGCTGGCGCGTGACAGAGAGCTCCTCGGCGCACTGCAGACGGCTGTTCCGCGCATGATGCGCGCCTCTCCGCTGATGGATGCGGCGGGCTATGTGCGTGCGATGGAGACGGCGTATCAGATGATATGGGAGCGGTATCTTCATGAAAAAACGTAAGAGAAACCGCGCAGAGCGTGCACGCCGAAAACGTGCGCGGCGGGAAGAGAAACGGCAGATGAAAGGGACGATGACGATGGCAGAGAAGAAAATCATTACAGCAGAGCAGATTCATGCGTACATAGGGAAGGAGAAGTACGCAGAGGCAATCAATGCCTTTGCCGATGCCCTCGCACAGGGAGAGCCTCCGAAGGAGTGCTACGCTGATGTGGCACGTGCCTACTTTGAACTGGGTGACTACAAACGTGCGGCAGACTGGGTGTCGAATGCCCTCTCGGTGGATTCGGGCAATGTCGATGTGCGCATTCTGCTCGCTCGCATCTGTCAGCGCGAGCGGCGGACGGATGATGCGATGAAGCTCTATGAGAATATCCTTGCTGTGCATGCGGCTGCACTTACCGATGCACAGCGTGTGGAGATCGAGCAGCGTGCGGGTCTCGACGCACGTCTCGCGAGGGACAAGACACGCACGGCATACCCACATCTCGCGGCACTTCTGGGGCTTGCCCCTGCACCTGCCGCAGCTGCTGCGCCTGCTGAATCCTCTGCGGCGCCGATCGAGCCCGTCCCCAATTCCTGCCGCATCGACGGCTCAGTCCTCCGGCAGCGCCAAGGCGCAGGCCGCACAGATTCTGGCGCAGTCCATCCGCCCCGCCGAGAAGATGGCGGCACTCAATGCCTTTGCGGGTGCGGCATACGTGCAGGATGACTATGCGGGGGCACGGGAGCTTCTGACGGCGGCACTTGAGCTTGATCCCGGCTGCGATGTGACGCTGCGCAATATGGCACTCCTCCTGCATGAAATCGGCGAGCGGGAAAAAGGCTCTTCAGGTCGCGGCAAAGATGGGGCAGATGGACTTCATGCTCCTGCGCACGCTGAAATCATGAGCACGCTCAGCATTGTTCTTACGCTGACGGAGGCGGGGGAGTATCTGCGAGAGACGGCAGAGTCCGCCCTTGCGGCGGCGTCTGCGGCAAATCTTGCGGCGGAGCTGATCGTCCCCGTTCCGCAGGGAGCGGAGGCCGCCGTGCAGGCGGAGCTCCGTGATATGCCCTGCCGCATTCTCCCTGTGGCGGAGGAGCATCCTGCTGCATGGAACAATCGCGGTGCAGAGGCGGCGTCGGGCGATCTGCTGCTCTTCCTGCAGGAGGGAGTAATTCTTACCGCCGTAGGTCATGGACAAGATGAGCGCGTATTCTTCTTTGATCAGCATGTCGCGGCTGTTGGTCCCTATAGCGATCACACAATCTTTTTCATGGCAGTATCTCAATGCTGAAACGCATTATCGCAATGGAGAGATCCTGAAGAGTGGCTGCAGTGGGCATGACGAAAGAAGCGGTGAAAAGTGCCTTTTCTTGAAGGACTTTGCTCTCATGGTACGCCGTTCGGTATTTTTTTCAGTACGGCGAGTTTTGATGAAGCGTTTGAGCGGGCGCAGCGGTGCCGATCTCGATCTCTCATTGCGCCTGCGCTGTGCAGGCTATACTCTCCTGCGTGTATCAGCCTATGTTCGCATCGTGCGGCGGAGAAAGTGTGAGCTCTGGGATCTGACGCTGACTGACCATGCGCACGCCCCTTCTGGAGCGATGGGGACTGGATGTCGGTGTTCCCGGAGATGCTCTGGCGAGCGGCACTCGACGGCATTGACGGAGCGTGGGATCCTGCCCTCGTGCGTGCGACCTGCCGCAGTGCGGTGCTGCGTGCGCCGCTCGTCAGCATCATGATTCCGACGTATAATCGTCCCCGTTATTTCCGTGAGACGCTCGAATCTGCGCGCGCGCAGACCTATCCGAACATCGAGATCATCGTCTGCGACAACAGCACGGACGAGCGGACGGCGGAGCTGATGCAGGCGTACGAGGATGATGCACGCATTCGCTATGTGCGCAACCGAGCGGCGCGGACAAAGGCGGAGAATTTTATGCCGTTCGAGCGTCTGGCACAGGGGGAGTATCTGCAGTGGTGCATGGACGATGATATCCTTCTGCCCGACAAGATCACACGGATGATGGACGCCTTCCTGCGTGAGCCGGGCATAACCCTGGTCACGTCGCTGCGCGGCGTTGTCGACAGCGACGGCAATTATCTCGGATTATGGCAGGGAAACGTGCCGGTACATGGGACGTACGAGTGCTATCGTGGGGCGGCTGTCGGTCAGGCAATGCTGATGGATCAGTCGAATTTTCTCGGGGAGCCGTCCGCCGTGCTCTTTCGTCGGGATGATCTAAAACACCACTATTGGCGAGCAGAGGCACGCGGCTATCAGACGATCTCGGACTGTGCTATGTGGTTGGAGCTCATGGAGCATGGGGATGCAGTCATCTTTGCGCGCCCGCTCAGTCTCTACCGCCGCCATGAGGAGCAGGAGGGCGCACAGGCAGATGTCATCGTGCGCAGTCGTGTGGAGTGGCGCCGCCTGCTCGAAGAATATTGGCATAAACGTATTTTTATTACGCAGGAGCAGGATTATCGACACGTTCTTGCACGGATGTCGGAAGAGCAAAGTGTCATTGCCCCTCTGCTTCCTCAGGTTCCTGCAGCGCTGCGGAAGGCGTACGAGCAGGAGACGCCTCCATTTTCCATCATTCTGATGAATCGTGTGGAGGAATGCGCCCCTGTGCGGATGGATGCTCCACTGAATCTGCTCGCCGCGCGCGGCAGTGTTTCGCTTACGGGGTGTATGAGTGCGAAAGATACGCCGCTTGAGCTGTATGATGTGACAAGCATGTATGACAGCATCATCCTATTTGAGCGTGCCAACCTCATGCCCACAGCCAACGTGCGGCAGATGCTGGCAGAGGCTGCATCACATGGCAGCATCGTATTGCAGGAGATGGACGATCATCCCCATGTGAATGAAGCGGCGGCGCGTGATCATTATTTTCTCTTTCGCGCCGTTTCTGCGGTACAGACCTCAACGAAGTATTTGGCCGATTATCTGCGGGAATTTAATCCCCATGTCTATCTCTTTGAAAATCAACTGGCAGAGCTGCCGCCCGCGCGCAGCTACGATGAAAACGCACCGCAGGTGACGATTTTCTTCGGTGCGCTGAACCGCCGCGCGGACTGGGAACCGCTGATGCCAAGCATCAATGCAGCGATTCAGGAGCACGGAGATCGCCTGTATTTTCGCGTGGTGTCGGACTACGCATTCTATCAGCAGCTGCGGACGGAGCGCAAATCATACGTCGGCGGCACGCAGGATGGATCTGTCGTTGCCCCCTATGAGCGCTATGTGGAGGAACTCCACTCCTCGGACATTGCTCTCCTGCCGCTCAATGATACCGAGTTCAACCGCGCCAAGTCCGACCTCAAGTTCATCGAGGCGGCAGGGAACGGTGCGGCGGTGCTCGCCGCGCCGACGGTCTACGCGGCGACGGTGCGCGACGGGGAGACGGGGCTGATCTATCACAGTCCGAAGGAGTTCGCACAGAAACTCGATCTCCTGATCCGCCGCGCTGATCTGCGGCGGCGCCTTGCGGAGAACGCCTACCGCTATGTGGCAGAGCAGCGCCTCCTCGCAGGGCATCTGGATGCGTATATCCTGGCGTATCGTGAGCTCTTTGACCGCAGAGAGGAGCTGGAGCGGGAGCGCCTGCGGCGCGTCGCGAAATACTTCCCTAACCTTTGATACTGTAAAAAAGTGTGAATAATTACTCTTTGTTGTGATTTTGGATAATGATTGACAGATGATATGGCGGCTTTTATAATAAAGATAGGTTACGTGTAGATTGGAGATAGTTCTGCTTTCTGCACGATACTTCTATCATGGAAAGGAGAGCCGACATGACGGGAAAAGTAAAATGGTTCAGCGCGGATAAGGGATATGGCTTTATCTCCCGCGAGGACGGCGATGATGTGTTCGTCCACTTTTCTTCGATTCAGGGTGAGGGATATAAGACGCTGAGCGAAGGACAGGAAGTGGAGTTCGACATTGTCGAGGGAGCACGCGGTCCGCAGGCAGACAACGTGATCAAAAAGGAATAAGGTCAAAGGTTTGAAAAGCCCGGCTTACACAGCGGGCTTTTTCATTTGGCAAAAAAGTGCTTCACAAAAATCTGAATTTAATGAAGCGCGTGCAATTCCTTTGCAGGTATTTTCTCCTTTATGTCGAACTAAACAGGTAACAGAGGGAGTACGTGCTCCCGTAGATAGAAAGGGGCTGTGTTTCATGGCTGCATTCACGATTCGAGGAAAGAACGTCGAGGTTACCCCTGCACTGCGCGACTATGTGGAAAAGCGCGTCGGCAAGATCACGAAGTACTTCGATAATGTCGGCGAGATTGCGGTTCTGCTCTCTGTGGAAGGGAAGCACCACAAGGTAGAAGTGACTGCCCCCGTCGCACGCGGCGTTCTGCTGCGCGGCGAGGAGCATTCGGAGGATATGTACAGCTCCATTGATCTGGTCATCGAGAAGCTCGAGCGCCAGATCCGCAAGCAGAAGACGAAGCTCGAGCGGCGTTTCCGCCAGGGCGGGTTCAAGGCAGAGGCGGTCGAGACGTTTGCCCAGCCGATGCCGGAGGATGAGGATCTCTACCCCGTCGTCAAGACGAAACGCTTCTCGCTCCAGCCGATGGATGTGCAGGAGGCGATTATGCAGATGAACCTCCTCAATCATCATTTCTTCGTGTTCCGCAATGCGGAGACGGAGGAGGTCAACATCGTCTACGGGCGTCACGATGGAAAGTATGCGCTGATCGAGGTCGAAGAGGGCTGATCGCGCGATCGGATCCCGAGGAAAGGGGCTGTTGCACGAAGGTAAATTTATCTTTGTGCAACAGTCCATCTTTTCGTATAGGGGCAGATCGGCGAAACAACGGTAACGAAAACTTGCACCTCTATAGAAATAGGGCACACGAATAAGGACGATTGCAATGCTCGCCCTTATTCGTGTGCCCTTATTTGTTTATTTCCGACGTCTTCTTATGCCGCTTCTTTCAATGATACCAGATTCTTTCGCAGCCGTTACAGTCTGTACACGTGTAGATGGTCTTTTCGCTCACATACCCGCTCGCACTCTTTGTCCTGCGCGTCCCCGTCACAACAAGTCGCCGCCCCTCGGCGCACTGGTAGACATCTTCCGCCGCAAGGTAGTTCATGTTCTCCCGCCGCCCGATGTCCTGCTTCCATTTGCGCTTCTTGCTCACTTCGTAGTTGTTCGGCTTGATGTAGGAGGTCTGTCCCTTTTCCCTCAAATACAGGTAGTTCTCCTCACTCTCATATCCTGCATCAGCCACGAGTTTCCGGCTCCTTTTCCCGATGTGTGCATGAAAATCCTCCAAAAACGGGATGAGTGTCCGTGTATCTGTCGGGTTCGGGTAAACACCTGCCCATACGATAAAGGCTGCCTCCACGCCATATTGCAGATTATATGCCGGCTTTAACTGCCCGTTCTTCATTGCATCTCCTTTCATCCGCATGAAGGTTGCCTCATAATCTGTCTTGGAAAAGCTGTTGCGATCCCCGCAGATGTGCAGCTTCTTTGTGTAGTCCTTCAGACGGTTGATGTAAGAGTCCAGTGTCTCCATGGTACGCTGAAGCACGGTCTTTCGTTTTCCGCTCCCATAAACGAAGATGATGCTTTTGCTCTCTTTGGATGCGTTTCAAACGTCGGCGCAGACGTTTCAGATGGTGCAGGCGAATCTCAGAGCCACAGCGCAGGTGGATACCGAACACTTTTTCTACGCCGGCAAGAAAGGTGTCGAGTTTCTCCATGAGTTTGGTACGGTTCTTTGCAACGCCTTTTTTCCAAACGAAGGTGTACTTGCCCGCAACTGCTTCGATCTTTGTGCCGTCGACAAAGAGGTTCTCAAACGAGATGGCTCCAACGGATGCAAGAAACTGTGCCATTTGTGCCAGAATCTCCTTGGCGTAGGGGGCAAAGTGATCCCTGCGAAAACGGGCAATGGTTGTGTGATCCGGTGCGGGTCGCCCTTCGAGCAGATACATGAAGTGAATGTCCCTTAGGCATACCTCCTCAATGCGGCGGGAACTGTAGATGCGGTTCATGTAGGCATAGATGAGGATGGCAAGCAGCTGATGCGGTGATACGAGATTTCGCTCGGCACGCCGAAAGCTCCTGTAAAGCGGCGTAAGATCCATCTGATGAACACAGTGGAGCAGGAGACGAACGGGATCCAAAGCACGAAGGTGCGGCTCTTTGATACGTGTCCTTTGAATGGAGGTCATGGATATTCTGTGTATCACATCTTCGATGAATATGTACAGTATCTCAATTCTAATGACTAATTTTTAGGTTTTTGTGTCCAGTTTTTGTTGACTAGCGCAACTCTTTTTGAAAAACTTCTCCATTCAACCCCCCTGTTACACTCTCACTGCCGTCCCATCTCGAAACACCACCGTCAGCCCCTTGTCCATGCCCACAGTCATGTACTCCACCATACTCGCCCAAAGCTGGCTATTGAACTCTGCCACAGGATCGGTCTGGGTTTTTAGCCGCTTGATAAATCCCTCCAATCGCTCGGACTGCGCTTCCTTGGCAGAGATGGCTTCCGTCACCTTGTCAAACCGAGCCTTGGCAGCATCATATCTCGCCACAAGCACCTCGTAGTGCTTCTGATACTCCTCCTGATTCTGTGCAATGCGGGCGTTCTCACGGATGCATTTTTCCCTTTCGCCGCTGTCGCCTGCGGCAAAAAACACGAATAACAAAGGTGCGACACGCCCTTGTTTGGCAAGATCCTCATAAAAGAAAGACACCCTCAAAACACGGCGATGCCTATGGCATAAATCGCTTCTTGCACGAACACAAAAAGGAAGTTACAATGAAAAGCGACCAGTAGCAGAAGCTTGTTCTCAAAGCAAGCTGCCATTTTAAATCGAGGCTGTTTTATGAACATTATTATACGTTTGCGAAGGCTCTCGCCCTTCCCGTATCATCATCTTAAGTTTTCTCTGTTTGATTCTCTGCGGCACCGGGCTTTTGATGCTGCCTTGGGCCACGGCAAACGGCGAAGGCGCCTCCTTTTCCGATGCGCTCTTCACCTCCGTTTCTGCCAGCTGCGTGACGGGCCTTACGACTGTCGACACCGCTGCATACTGGACGCTTTTCGGTCAGCTCGTCATCCTCGCCATGATTCAGGTCGGCGGCTTCGGCGTCATTACCGTCGCTGTCTCTCTCGCCGCCCTTTCAGGGCAGCGCATCGGTCTCATGCAGCGCAGTCTTTCCAAAGACGCTGTCTCCGCTCCGCAGCTTGGCGGCATCGTACCGCTCCTCTACTTCATTTTGCGCTTGACTTTCTTCATTGAATTTCTCGGCGCCCTTTTTCTCGCCCCTTCCTTTTGCCAAAAAGTCGGCCTTTTACGCGGCATTTACTTCGCGGTCTTTCATTCCATCTCATCCTTCTGCAATGCAGGCTTCGATCTCTTCGGCAATTCCCTGATGGATTTCGTCGGCGATCCTATCGTAAACGTCACGGTCATGCTCCTCATCATCGCCGGCGGACTTGGCTTCACCACCTGGGCGGACATCCGTCTGAACCGCGGAAATTTCCATGCTTACACCCTGCAAAGCAAGATCGCCCTGACGATGACGGCAGCTCTCATCCTGATTCCGGGGCTTTTCTTCTTTTTCTTCGAACTCGATCCCAGCACGTCCCTCAGCGAACACTTCCTGATCTCCTTCTTTCAATCCGTTACGACCCGCACCGCAGGCTACAACACGATCGACATCAAGGATTTCAGCGAAACGGGACGAGCCGCCCTCATCGCCTTGATGCTCATCGGCGGCTCGCCCGGCTCCACCGCAGGCGGCATCAAGACAACAACAGCTTTCACCTTGTTTGCCATCATGATCGCCACCTTCCGCCTCAAGAAGGATCCGACTTGCTTCTCGCGGCGTCTTTCCTCCGAAACACAGCGTCATGCCGTCACCATCCTCATGATGTATCTCCTGCTTTTCGCTTCGGGCAGCGTACTGCTCAACCTCATTGACGGCATACGCCTGATCGACAGCGCTTTTGAGACGGCTTCTGCGCTGGGAACCGTCGGCCTTTCCATCGGCGTCACCGACGATCTGGGGCCGCTTTCCAAATACGTCATGATGCTTTTGATGTTCTTCGGGCGCATCGGAGGTCTCACTGTCATCTTTGCTGCCCATGCACACAGCAGACAAGACTCCGGCCGCAGCCCGGAAGAACGAATCACCATCGGATAGGAGGAACATCATGAAATCCATCCTGCTCATCGGACTTGGCCGCTTCGGCCGCTACATTGCAGAAAAGCTGCACGACATGCAGCACGAGGTCCTCGCCGTCGACCACGACGAAGACCGCGTAAACAGCATTCTGCCGTTCGTGACGAACGCACTCATCGCCGACAGCACCAATGCCGACTTTCTGCGCTCTCTCGACATCCCCAACTTTGATGTCTGCATCGTCGCCATCGGCGATGACTTCCAAAGCTCCCTCGAAACAACCTCGCTTCTCAAAGAATTTGGCGCACGCTATGTCGTAGCGCGCGCCTCGCGCGACATTCACGAAAAATTCCTGCTGCGGAACGGCGCGGACGAAACCGTCTACCCGGAGCGCCAATTCGCGCTTTGGACGGCCATCCGCTGCAGTTCCAAGCATATCCTCGACTACTTCCCGCTCAGCGACGAATACGCCATCTACGAAGTACCCGTACCCAAAGCATGGGAAGGGAAAAGCATCATCGAGCTTGATATCCGCCGCCGGCATCACCTGAACATCCTCGGCATAAAAGCAGGCGACAACATCGACCTCAATATCTCTGCCCAGACGATCTTCGCGCCGGATGCCGCCGTTCTCGTCGCCGGCAGACAGGAAGATGTCGCTCATGTCTTTCAAAGAAATGGCTGACCGCTCCCATAAAATATGGCGGGAAGACGATTTCATCCCCCCGCCCCGGTCTCTGTCAAAAATGAAAGCAGGGACATCCCCTGTATTCTTCGGGCAGATCCTCACCAAGATTCATCCGGCCTAAATTCTTGACCGGCACAGATCTTTCTTCCGGAAATACATATTGATTGAGGTACGCGATAAAATCCTCCTCGCTGTAACATACCCCGCCCTCGATTCTGAATTTCTCGGCATGCGGACTATGGTGCAGCCAATCACGGGCAAATTCCAGACAATACTTCCACCACTGGGTCGGACTGAATACACCTGTCATACCGCCGTGTGGAGAGGCAAAGAGCGATCTTGACATCGCCCGCTTGCTCACGCGCCGGCTGAACGAACTCGCGCCCGGCACGAGCAGCTTCCCATGGCAGAAGGATGCTGCCGACTTTCTCGATGAAGTATTTACTTCCACCGTATATGAACGCCTTTCCATCAAACATTGGCGTGAATTGGAAGCAGGCACACGCACATACGATATGGGCATACCGTGGAAAGATCACCGCTTCGCCACGGACGATGGAAAATTTCACTGCTGCTCTCTCTCATATAAACGACATACTCTTTCCGACATCGAAGTATCCATTTTATTTTTTGACACCACACGCACAGCAAAACATTAACGGACAGCATCAAATGCCGGAAACACAGCTTCCCGAACATCCTGTGGTCTTTCTCCATCCAAAAGCCGCAGCAGCAAAGGGGCTCACGGAAAACAGTCCTGCCGTCCTATGGAATGAAACGGCAGAGATTGCTGTCACCGTCTGCCTCACAGAAACTGTCCCGGAGGATATCATTCTCTGCCCGCACGGGGAAAGCCGTTCTTCCTCGCTCAACCGGCTAACCGTAAGTCAATCCACTGACATGGGCGAAGTTCGGACAGGTGCACCGGGTGTCGCATTGTACGATGTCACCGTCGACATACGCCCGCAATTAGAGCGCGAAACCCCTTCATTTTATCAGTAATTCCCTAAAAGACTTCAACTCTTTTTGAAAAACCTCTCCATTCAACCCCCTGTTACACTCTCACTGCCGTCCCATCTCGAAACACCACCGTCAGCCCCTTGTCCACGCCCACGGTCACACATTCCACCATGCCCGCCCAGAGCTGGCTGTCGAACTCTGCCACAGGCTCAGTGCGGTTTTTGAGCCTCTTGATGAACACTGCCAACTGCTCGGATTGCGCTTCCTTAGCAGAGATAGTCTCCAACACCTCGTCGAACCGAGCCTTGGCGACATCGTATCGCACTACCAGTCCTTCGTAGCTGCGCTGATACTCCTCCTGGCTCTGAGCAATGCGGGCGTTCTCTCGGATACACTTTTCCGTCATCTCTACAAGTACCGCCAGTTCCTGCTGCAGTTTGATTTTTTCCTCCATGAGTGCCGTCGTGTCGCATAGCGTCTGCCTGACGAGCCGCGCGTTCGTGACAATCTCCTCCCGCTCCGTCACCAACCGATTAAATGCCGTGACAAAGGCTTCCTTGATTTCCTTCTCCATCACATGAGGGGTTCGGCATTTCTGCCCGTCGTACTTGTTGTTGCATCGATAAATAGTGCGTCTGTACTTATCCGTGGAATGCCAAACTTTAGCGCCGAAAGAACCGCCGCATTCGCCGCACTTGATCTTCCCCGAGAAAATGCTTACGCCGCTATATCTTCCCACCTTCCCGTGTACGACGCTCCATCTCCCTCTGCACCATCTCGAACACGGCAGGGTCGATGATGGCAGGATGCCTCTGTTCCACAAAGTAGCTCGGCACTTGTCTGCAGTTCTTGACGGCTTTCTTGGTGAGGAAGTCCGGCGTAAAGGTCTTCTGGATTCTCGCGCAGCCTGTGTATTTCTCATTGCTGAGGATGCCCCGGATGGTCTTGGCGTTCCATTTTTCCTTACCCGTGACCGTCAGAATGTGCCGTGCGGTCAGGTTCTTTGCGATCCTGCCGGCTGTCATACCTTCAAGGAAAAGCTGGAAGATGAGCCGCACGATCTTGGCTTGCTCCTCGTTGATGGCGAGATTGCCGTCCTCGCCCTTGTCATAGCCGAGAAAGTGCGAGTAGCCGACGGAGAACTTGCCGTCGGCAAACTTTTTCCTGAGTCCCCATGTGACGTTCTCCGAGATGGATCGTGCTTCCTCCTGCGACAAGCTGCTGAGGATGGTCAGGAGGATTTCAGCATCCCCATCTTTTCCCTGCGCCTTTTCAGCAGATGTGCTATAATGCAGCCATTGGGATAGGAGGAAACGATGCGAAGAATCTATGCCGTTCATCAGTGGGTGAGTCTGATCTGTGCGCTCTTTTTGCTGCTGCTGACGCTGACGGGGCTGCCGCTCCTCTTTCGCGGGGAGATCAATGCGTGGAACACGGTGAATATGCCGGAGAGCGGGGAGCCCATGCCGATGGCGGAGCTCTGGCAAGCACTGCCCGAGGGAGAGGCGGCGGTGCGTGCAGCGTATCCGACGAAGGAGATCCTGGCGGTGACGCCGGATGACACGGATGGGACGCTCTATTTCCGCGTCGTGGAGCGCGGCGCAGCGGCGGGACGCTCCCACATGCGCATGGGCGGCGAGCAGATCATGTACGATGTGCGCACGCATACGGCATTTGACCGCACGGAGCGCGTCTATCGCCATGATGGGGTGCAGATCTTCATGCACACGATGCACATTCTGCACGTCCGCATGGGCATGGATACGGGGGGACGTGACTTTCTCGCCCTGATGTGTGCCCTCTCGGTCATCTCCATCGTGACGGGCATCTATCTCTATCTGCCGATGATGAAGAGCATGGCGTTCGGTACGCACCGGCGCAAGACTAGTCGCGTGTTCTGGTCGGACTGGCACAAGATCACGTCGATCTTTGCGGGAACATGGGCGACGGTCATGTGCGTGAGTGGCATCGTGATCGTCCTCTACTCGGTCGGGATGCGGGACTATCACAGCACGGCGCATATTGCGGCGATGGAGCATTTTGCCGCGCAGGAGCAGCAGGCGGAGACGCTCCGTCCCGCAGATGCACTGGCACGCGTCGAGGAGAGCCGTCCCGGGCGGGATGTGATCTCCATGCAGCTGCCGACGGCATCATATCCCTTCTACGTATTCCAGACCGCCGACCCGCCCGTGCGCGCGACGGACTTTGTACTGGGCGAGCAGACCTATCTTCCGGCGGACGGCGGCACACCGTTCACCGTCCCCGTACCGGCGTGGATGAAGGCGGCACCATTCTTCCTGAACATCCATATCCACAATCATGAGCTCCTTGCCGTAAAGATTTTCTGGGCGCTGCTGATCCTCATGACGGCGGCGATGATCGTCACGGGCATTGTGCTCTGGCTGACGCGCTGGCACAGCCGCATTGCGGCGGCTGCCGAGATCGCCGTGAAGAAACGCTCCAATGCGTCGTGGGAGGAGCCCGCACGCATCGCATTGGGGAGCCTTGTGATCTTCGTCGCGCCGATTTACGGCGGATGGGCAGGCGAGGGACTGGCACTTGCGCTCAGTGCGTACCTGATCGTGTATTTCGTACGCGCCGTGCGCAGATGATCGTTTGCCGCTGTGAGGCGGCGCCGCACCGGGGAGGAGAACAGCGTTGACGTATCGAGGACTGACGACGGCGGAGGCGGAGGCCTCGCGCCGCATCCATGGGGCGAATGTCCTGCCGGAGCCGGCGCGGCTGACCTTCGGACAGGCGTTTTTGGAGACCTTCCGCGACCCGATGATCCGCATCCTGCTCGTGATGGTTGCACTCATGGTCACGATGTACTTCGTCGGCTATGCGGAGATCTATGAGCCGGTCGGCACGATCGTCACGGTGCTCATCGTGGCAACGGTGACCGCGCGGACGAGCCTGACGAGCGACGACGAATACCATGCGCTGCGCGCGCGCACGGCAAAGGACAGGGCAAAACTGCGCCGCGACGGCGGACTCCATGTCCTGCCCGTGGATGAGATCGTGGTGGGCGACCTCGTCATCCTGCAGGGAGGCGACAAGATCCCAGCCGATGGAGTACTCATCTCAGGTGACCTGCGCGTGAGCAACGCAGCGCTGAACGGCGAGACGGAGGAGTGCCATAAGCGCGCCGATGCGGCTGCCGTATTTCCGGAGAAGACGACGGGGGATACCTTTGTCGATGGCACGACGCTCTTTCGCGGGAGCGTCGTCTTTGACGGCGAGGGCATACTGCAGGTGTGCCGCGTCGGTACTGCGACCATGATGGGACAGATGGCGTCGGAGATGCAGGCACGTGAGCCCGCGTCTCCGCTGCAGGTCAAGCTCGCCAAGCTCGCCGATCAGATCTCGGCGTTCGGCTATATCTCGGGCATCGTGATCGTCGCGCTCTACATGATGTTCTTTCGCCCTGCGTGCGGGCGGCATCGAGGCGTATGTCCTCCTCGGCTGGGGACAGGTCCTCGTGGACGTGATCGAGGCGGTCTCACTCGCCATCCTCATCATCGTCTGTGCTGTACCCGAGGGGCTGCCGCTCATGATCTCCATCGTCCTGATGCAGAACACGAGCCGCATGCTCTCACGCGGCGTGCTCGTGCGCCGCGCCGTCGGCATCGAGACGGCGGGGCGCTGAACATCCTCTTCAGCGATAAAACGGGGACAATCACGGGCGGACGGCTCTCGGTGGTCGAGTTTTTCACGGCAGATGGGACTGTCTACGGCGCCGATCTCCTCGCGGGAGAGACGGCGCTCGCGGCGCAGCTGCGGCGCACCATCGGCCGGAACACCGCCTCCATGTACGATGAGAGCGGGGCCGTCGTCGGCGGCAAACCCGACCGATCAGGCAGTCATGTATGCCCTAGGGGAAAAGAACTGCCGCGCCCTGCAGGCGGATGAAACATCCCAGGCAGGGCAGCGGCAGACGTTTAACTCGGTGAACAAATTCAGTCAGGCAGAGCTGCCCGCACGCGGCATTGTCGTCTATAAGGGGGCGCCCGAGGTGCTCCTCGCCCGCGCGCAGTATGCACTCGATGCGGCGGGAAATGTCGTGCCCTACGATGCCGACGCCCTGACGGAGACGATCAACGCATACGCTGCACGCGCCATGCGCGTCCTTGCGTTCGGGTATTCTGCATCGGCATTTCGCACGAATGAGGTGAATGCGGACACCGTGCTCATCGGCTTTGCCGCGATTCGCGACGATGTGCGCCCCGAGGCGCGTGCGGCGATCGCCGAGGTGCAGGCAGCGGGCATCCAGGTCGTCATGGTGACAGGCGACCGCCGCGAGACGGCGGTCGCAATCGCGCGTGATGCGGGCCTCCTGCGTGCGGACGGGGAGCTCGTCCTGACGAGCAGCGACCTCGCACAGATGGACGATGCCGCCGTGCAGCGCGTCCTGCCGCAGCTGCGCGTGATTGCACGTGCCCCTGCCGACGGACAAGTCGCGTATCGTGCGCCTCGCACAGCAGATGAATCTCGTCGTCGGCATGACGGGGGACGGGGTCAATGACTCGCCCGCCCTGCGGCGCGCCGATGTCGGCTTTGCGATGGGGAGCGGCACGGAGGCGGCGCGGGATGCGGGCGACATCGTCATCCTCGACGATAATTTCCGCTCGATCAAGGATGCGATCCTCTATGGACGCACGATCTACAACAACATCCTGAAGTTCTGCCGTTTTCAGCTTGTCATCAACATCGCCGCCGTCGTCGTCAGTGCATTTGCGCCATTTCTTTCGGCATCATGGAACCGCTGCGCGTGACGCATCTGCTCTTCATCAACCTTGTCATGGACAGCCTCGGCGCGATCATGCTCGGCAACGAGCCCGCCCATGAGAGCTATATGCACGAGAAGCCGCGCCGCCGTGATGCGAGCATCATCAGCCCCGCGATGGCGGCGCAGATTCTCTGGATGGGGACGTGGCTCGTGCTGCTCAGCTTTGCCTTCCTCACGCAGCCGATTTTTGCCGCGTGCTTTGCGGGGCAGGCGGAGCAGTATACGGCATATTTCCTGCTGTTCGTATTGGCCTCGCTGATGAACGGGTTTAACGTGCGGTCGGGCGGCTTCGGCATCTTCCGTGATCTCGGGGCAAATCCGGGATTTCTGCGGGTCTGGGGCGGCATCGTCCTCATCATGGCGGCCATCATCAATGCACCGCTTCTCCCCCATGAGATCGGCGCATGGATCGGTGCGATGTTCAGCTGCACGCCCATCCATCCGGGCGGCTGGGTGCTCGCCTTCCTCCTCGCTGCAACGATGCTCCCCGTCGATCTCCTTCGCAAGGCACTGGTACGCGCCCTGCGGTGAGGGGTGCTTCCCAAAAGCCTCCCCGCATCGGCGGGGATACAAATGTGCCGTTCGAAAGCCTCCCCGTGATCACGGGGGAGGGGACCACTGCGGTGGTGGGGGCACAATTATCTAAAGTCGGGTACGTACTCTGTGCCGACCGCCTCCGCACCCTGCACGTAGACCTGCGTCATGCCAAGATCGCGTGCGGCATCGACGACGGACTCGTACTCGAAGGTCGTGAGCCGGCGGTGGAGCGGCGGGAACTCCGCCGCGCGATAGAGTGGAGTATACTGCCGCATGAGACTGAGCTGTATGCGCTCACCGAACGCCTTCCAGAGACGACGCACGAGGGCGATGCTCTCGTGACGGTGTCCCGGCAGGACGAGATGACGGACGAGGACGCCGCGCAGGAGACGCCCGTCCGCGGCAAACTGCAGTGCGCCGACCTGCTCGACCATGGCACGGAGTGCGGTAAATGCGGCCGTCGCGTAGTCGGGGGCAGCAGAGTAGAGTCGTCCGCTCTCCTCTGTGTTGTACTCGAGATCGGGCAGGTAGATGTCCACCGCGCCCGCGAGGCGTGCGATATTCTCCTCCGTCTCATAGCCGCCCGTGTTCCAGACGACAGGGATGGTCAGCCCTTCTGATCGTGCACGCGCGAGTGCGGTGAGGATCTGCGGCGTGTAGTGCGTCGGTGTCACGAGATCGAGCGTTGCGGCGCCCTGCGCCTGCAGCGAGAGAAACGCCGCCGCAAGCTCCTCCTCCGTCATCTCTCTGCCGTGTCCCTCGTGGCTGATCTCGTGGTTCTGACAGTAGACACAGCGGAGTGTGCAGTGGGCGAAGAACACCGCCCCTGCGCCGTGCGCTCCCACGAGGCAGGGCTCCTCCCATGTGTGCAGCATCGTGCGCGCAACGCGCGCCAGTCGCCCTGCGTCGCAGAACCCGCGCCCGCCTGCCGTGCGGTCGACGCCGCAGCGCCGCGGGCAGAGCGTACAGTGTTTCAGCAAATCAATCAATCGTTTCTCCTTATGTGTGTGTGCGGTTTTTCCCCAAACCTTTCATCGAGGTTCATCTCACCCTGCAGCGTGCTGAGATTCTTCCGATAGAAAGTCGCATGCGTCACAGGCGCTCCCATCGCCTCACGTGCGTTGACACTTCCCCGCATCGGCGGGGAAGCTATATGCCGTTTCCATACTCGCATCGGCGGGGAAGTTGATGATGGCCGTTCTCCAGCCTCCCCGTGATCACGGGGAGGGGACCGCTGCGGTGGTGGGAGGGCACAATCAAGATGGTAGAGTGCAGTGCTCTGCAGCAAACCTTAGTGGAGCACGCACAGCTACCTATATTTGTCGCACAAGAAAACCGAGACGGCAAGTCCGTCTCGGTTCTGTCCGATCAATGAGAGATATTACGGAAGTACGACATCAACCCCCAGGTCTGCGGCAGCGGCACGAATATCGGATGGTGGTTCTGTATCCGTGACGAACCCCGACAGGGAATTGAGCGGTGCATAGTCATAGTTGCCATCCGCGGCGAATTTGCGCGCCTCCGCGAGTACGTAGGAACGCTTGCTGCGTGCGATGATGGTTGCCTTGTTGAGTCCGTCATCGATGTCGTAGGTGGAGACACTGTTCGCCTTGACATTGACGCCGACGGCGCCGACAAAGGCAATATCGGGCTTCAGCTTTCCGATGAAGTCCTGCGTCATCCCACCCCAGAATCCGTCACGTCCGCGGTTGATCTGCCCGCCCGCAAAGATCAGCTCGATGCGGGGATTGCGTGCCAGGACGCCGAGCACATCGACCATGTTCGTGACAACAGTCAGATCACGGTCGCTCTTCATGAGCAGTTCTGCAATGGCAAGGTTGCTCGTGGACACGTCGAGGAAGACCATATCCTTGTCGTGGATGAGAGAGACAGCTGCCTGCGCGATGCGCCGCTTTGCCTCGACATCCATGTGACGATGACGGCTTACCTCGATCATGTGAACGCTTTGGGTCAGTTTCACGGCGCCACCGTAGGTGCGCTTGAGGCGTCCTTGCCGCTCCAGTGACCCGAGATCCTTGCGGATGCAGTCCTCGGTGACTTTGAATTTGGCGCTGAGCTCCTTGACCTTAACCTTGCCGTCACGCTCCACCATGCGGACGATGAGCTCTTGACGCTCCTCCAGAAACATGATATTCACTCCCTTTACGCAGATGAAAATAGAAACGCTCATATATCTGCGATTCAATGTAGCGTTCGTTCTTTGAGTTCAGTGTAACTCAAAACAGACAAAATAGCAAGACAATTTTATCTATTGAATTAAATTTATAAGAGTGAATTCACAGTCTATATTCTATTATAATAGACAATTTCCTTTATTTCGTATCATTAAATTTTGATTATGTGGGAATAAAATGAAAAAATACTCCCGATCACGATAATTTCCGTTGTGCTGTATACAATGGCTGCGTCGCAGTAGGACGCACGTGATCGGGGGTAATTCTTATTTGTAGAGAGTGAATTTGTTTCCTGCGCGCAGAAAGTGAGATTACGCGCCGACCTTCAGCTTATTGCGGCCGAAGACGTGGCGGTTAAAGCCGATCTCTTCCTGTGTCATGCCGAGTGCGAGCCCGACGAGCTGCTGCAGGTGGAGGATGGGCATATCGGTCTCGCCGCGGACGGCATCACGCCCCTCGGGACCGTACATATCAAGCTGCATCTGGCAGAGCGGGCACGGCGTTGCGATGAGATTAGCCTCCGCATGTGCCGCACTTGCGGCGATCTGTCCCGTGACGGTCAGTACGTCGTGCTCGGCGGTGAACTGCGCGTGGAAGCCGCAGCATTTGCGCCCCTGCGTCAAACCAGACGGGCTCCGCACCGAGGCGGCGCACGAGCCGCTCGAAGGACTCGGGATAGTCGCCCTCCTCATAGTGCATCTGCGGTTTCGGGCGCAGAATGTGGCAGCCATAGTAGCAGGCGACCTTTGTCCCCTTCAGCGCATCCGTGATCTTTCCGTCGAGCACCTCGGGATGCTCATCGAGCACCCAGAGGAAATGTGTGATGTCGCTCGTCCCCTGATATGCGTACGGATGTCCCGCCTCCTTCAGAATGGCGTTCACCTTATCCTTCAGCCCCGGCTCGTGATCGAGACGGTACTTCGCCGTGCGCAGCTGCAGGGTACAGGTGTTGCAGACGGTGAGGATGGGGAGCCCCATATTCTCTGCGATGGAGATGTTGCGTGCGTTTATGGCGAGCATGGCGAGGTCGTTCACGCCCTGCCCATGGGATGCACCGCAGCACGTCCAGTTTGGAATCTCCTCGATTTCAATGCCGAGCTTTTCGCAGACCTTCTTGAGCGAGGTATATGCCTCGGCTGCCGCGCCGTCGAGGACGCAGCCCGGGAATAGTGCGTACTTCATTATGCGTCCTCCTTATCGGCACTTTCTGCTGCCTTGACAATGGCGTCGATGGTCTTGATGTCGGGGTTGACGGGATGCTTGGCGAGCGGATCCATCTTGCCGACGTTCATGAGGCGCAGTGCCATCGGCAGGCGCAGACTTGACATGAGGTAGCCCTCGGACTTGATGTTGAGCTTCGACTCGTCGAGTGTGCCGGAGGTCTGGATATCGTCGTAGATCGCCTTTGCATGACGTGCACCGACATTGTCGTCGAGGTGATGCTTGAAGGTCTCCGCCTTCAGCTTCTCGATGGCGCCGGCGGGATCGAGTCCCTTCGGGCATTTCGCCGTGCACTCCTGACAGTTGAAGCAGCGCCACAGCCCGGCCTCGATGACCGCCTTCAGATGTTCCTCGGGGCTCTTGCTGCGCGAGTCGGCAACGAGCTTTTCCGCTTTGACAAAGGCAAATGGATCGAGGAAGTCGTCCTGATTCAGCGCGTTTTTATTGCACTCGGAGACGCAGGATCCGCAGAGGATGCAGCCTGCGTATTTTTTGTACTTGTTGAAGTCCTCGGGGGACTGGAGGCAGCCCGTTTCCGCCGTGAACTCGTCCTTTGGATGGAGGGAGGGCTTTACCTTTTTGAGACGCGCGTACTTTGGATCCCAGTCGACGATGAGGTCGCGGATCACGCGAAAGTTGCCGAGCGGCTCAATCGTGAGCGCATCGCTCTGATAGCGTGCCGTGAGGTCGTCGATCAGTACCTCGCAGGAGAGTTCGGCGTTGCCGTTGACGCGCACGGCGCACGCGCCGCAGATGCTCGAACGGCAGGAGCAGGTGAAGGAGAGCGTCGGATCCTGCTGCTCCTTGATGTAGGTCAGCGCGCCGAGGACGGTGAGCCCCGTGGAGCGCGGCACGGTGAACGTGTCCACCCACGATTTGCCCTCGACATAGCGATGGATTTTGAGTGTTACGTCCATGTCAATACTTCCTTTCCTTCGGCGGATACTTCGTGATGACGACATCCTGGTACTCTGCCGTGTACTTCCCGTCCGGCTGTTTGTAGATCAGCGTATGCTTGAGGAAGTTCACGTCGTCGCGCTTTGGGAAATCGCGGCGCGAGTGTCCGCCGCGGCTCTCCTTGCGCGCCGCTGCCCCCTGCACGATGGCATGGGAGATCTGCAGGAGATTGCCGAGCTCGACGTACTGCTCGTTCCATGTACCCCAATATTGTTGCCACACTTAGGACATTTTCCTACAAGGGGTCCCGAGCGCTTAGTGGGAATTTGTACCCCTTATCGATACAAATTCCCCGTAGGCGCTAGGGACCTCTTTAGCTTCTTGGAAGCTGTCAGTAGTATACCTAATAATTTATCTACATTCCCTTTAGTAACGTGTAACTTTCCAAATTTACAAAAGCGACTCATAGAATTATTTCCTCCCGTTAAATAATAGATAACTATTAAAAATAGACAATACTTGCTCATAAGTAACGGTACTTAAATTGTTTACTTTGGCGTGTTTCATTGCTTGATGAAACTGATTTTTAGTAAACAGTTGACGATATTCTCGATTGACCCATTTTGAAACAAAGTACGTATATAGCTTCCAATATTTATCTGGAACATCTGTGGTATGGCGGGTAAGTTTTATTAAGACACTGTTTACTTTTTGGTTTAGGGATGAAAAGCATTCCGCTGGCAGCTTAAGCAATTGCTGAATCGAGACTTGAGTGTGCAAGAGCAACCCTAGTGTTCGGTGAATATCCAAGGTACGCTTGTAGAATCCTTCTTCAACAATCAGATAGATGTCAGACGCATGGCTTTCAAAAACCACTTTTTTAATAATTTGTGTGCTTAAATGGTAAGGAATATTCCCAACAATTTTTATACCTCTGTTTGTTAGGGAATTGAAACTGTAGAATATCTTGGTGAATTAAAGTGACACGAGTATTCAGTTTTAATTTTTCTGACGATAAGTTGAATAGATGACTGTCTAATTCAATAGACGTTACCTGTTTACTTATTTTAGCCAGTTTCGTCGTTAAATGCCCTTTACCTGTTCCAATTTCGTAAACGGTATCGGTTTCTTTTTAAATTCAATTGTTTTATTATTTGGTTGAGTACTTTTTCACTCGTTAAAAAAAGTTTTGAGAATATTTTATATTTTTTTGTTCATGTAATCTCTCCTGAAGTGATTACATCTATAAACAAATACAGAAGTTGATAGCCCATGTAGTCCATCTCGTAGATCGTCTTGCCCGCGTTCTCCGCGAAATACTCGACCGCGTCCTGATCACAGAGATAGTCGCCGCCCTTGATCGTGTCGAATGTGTGCGACTCGACACTGTCCTTGGGATCGGTGACGCCCGTCACGCCGTTCATGCCGCCCTGCGCCATCGTCGATGCCGAGCGCGTCGGGACGAGCTTCGTCAGGACTGCGACCTTCAGATCCTTGTTCTGCGCCGCTGCGAGCCCTGCGCGCATCCCTGCGCCGCCGCTGCCGATGACGAGCACGTCGTAGGTCACGTCGCCGCGCCGCACCTGCTTCGGGATGTTCTTTCCCCCGCAGCCGAGATAGGCACCGGACATGAGGACAACGCCCGCCGCCGCCGTTCCCTTGATAAAGGTGCGGCGTGAGATTTCCATTGCCATTGCTTTCCCCTCCTAATGATACATAGAATCTATTCCAATTATAAATAAATTCTATAATATTTTTTTCTATTTCGTTTTTTTGGGGAAAGAACTCCTTCTTTTGGACAAAAAGAAGTACTTTTACTGAATATTGCGGAGTGTGAGGGAGGAATAGTGCAAAAAAAGCTCCCCTGCCGGAGCGGGGGGGGAGCTGTGTGTTCGCTGCTGCATCAGAACGAACCGTATGCCGGCATTCCCGTGCTTGCGCAGCGCGCGGGATGTTGTTAGAATACAGGATATCGGTGCTTCCTTAGCCGCGCAGGGCACGGCGTTTGAGCACGTAGTTCCACACGGTGACGATGCCGGCGGCGATGATCTTAGCGAGCATGTAGTAGACGCTGAGCCCGTCGACGAGCACCCACATGAGGAGCTGGTTGAGGACGAGCCCTGCGATGCTCGAGCCAAAGAAGAGGACTTTTGCGCGGCGCGTCTCGGCGGATGCGCCGTGAAAGACGTAGATGAGGCAGAGGCGATAGTTGACAAAGACGGAGACGCTGAAGGAGATCCCCGACGAGAGGAGATAGTAGAGCCCGGCGTACTCTGTGAGGACGTAGAGCAGTCCGTAGTCGAGCAGGAAGCAGCCGCCGACGAGGAGGAAGCGGAGAATTTCGTGAAATCTGGATGGCATGGGTCACCTCGGATGAAAAATTTGGCGATACGATATCGTCGCTGAAGAAAAGGATTCCTATCTATGATACAAAAGTTTTTTCGGTTGTTCAAGTCGCCCCTTGTTCTTCTGCTCGCTATGGCACTCCTCCTCGGCGGATGCGGGGGCGATGTGACGGCGGAGGAGACGCGGATCGTGATGGGGACGGTGGCGCATCTGACGGTGCGTGCGGATGAGATCACGTCGCAGGCGGCGCTGCGGGACGGGCTGGCGGTGCTCACGGCGACGGAGGAGGATGCAGACGGTGCGGTGCTCGCCCGTGTGGAGGCGGCGGCGGGGACGGGCGCGTGGACGGAGGTGTCGCCCGCACTCTATGAGACACTCTCTCTGGCGCAGGAGATGGCACGGCAGTCGGACGGCGCCTTTGATGTGACCTCGGGCACGCTGACGGAGCTATGGGATGCGGCGCGTGCCGCGCAGCATCCGCCAACGGCGGAGGAGATTGCGGCGGCGCAATCGCGCGTCGATTGGCGTGCACTTGAGCTGCGAGAGCGTGCCGCTGATGATGGAGAGCATCCGGAGGTGCGGCTCCTGCGTGCGGGGATGAAGATCGACCGCGGCGCACTCATCAAGGGGCTGGCACTCGACGGCATCGCACGCAGCTGGGCAGCAGGCGGCGCCGTGAATGCCCTTGCCGATCTTGGCAGCAGCTCGATTCTCGCGTGCGGCGTGAATGCGGAGGGGGAGCCGTGGCGCATCGGCGTCCGCAATCCGCGCGGGGAGAGCCGCAGTGATCTCGCTGCGACGGTGCAGCTCTCGGATGCCATGCTCTCCGCCTCGGGCGACGATGAGCGATATTTCCTCTACGAGGGGCGGCGCTATCATCATCTCGTCGATCCGCGTACGGGCGACCCCGCAGAGACAGGGCTCGCATCCGTCACCGTCATTCTGCCGCAGGATGCGATGACGGGAACGATGTGGGCGGGGCACGAGGGACAGCTCTCGGATATGCTCTCGACGGCGATCTTCGTCATGGGCGCGGAGCGCGGGCGCAGCCTCCTCACGGATATTCCGGGTGCACAGCTCATTTTGATCGGAACGGATGGACGTGTGATCGAGTGAAAAAAAACCTGCCATACGGAAGCGGATCTGTTTCCGATGGCAGGTTTTTTGTAGCGTAAATTATCCGATCTGTGTGACGTGGCTGACCGTAAATCCCTTTGCCGCCAGGCGCTCCTTGACCGTCTCCACATCCGCAATATCGGCGCGGATGATGATGTCGTAGGTGCCGCTCGGCTGGGGGATGGTGACCATGCTGTCGATGTTGATGTCGAGGTCGGCGAGGACGGTCGCGATGTCGCGGAGCACGCCCTTGCGGTCGGCGACCGCAATCGTGAGGCGCGTCTTGCCGCTGTCGAGCCCCATGACGGTGACGAACGCACGGAAGATATCCGTGGAGGAGATGATGCCGACGACCTTGCCGACCTCGGAGAGGACGGGCATGCCGCCGATTTTCTCGCGCGCCATGACGAGCGCAGCCTCCTCGATCGTCGTCGTATCCGTGACGGTGATGACGTTCTTCTGCATGACGTCTGCGACCTTGATCTTCGAGAGCAGGGTGCGCATCTCAAAGCGGTCGAGCGTGGTCGCCGCCGAAGGCGAGGCGCGCAGGAGGTCGCGATTTGTAAAGAAGCCGACGAGCTTTCCGTGCTCGACGACGGGCAGGCGGCGGAAATGCCCCTTGTCCATGATCTTTGCCGCCTCGTCGATCCCCACATCGGGGGCGATGGTGATGGGGTTCTTGGTCATGCAGTTGGCAACAAACATAATGCTCCTCCTTGCAAGAGTGAATTTGTATATTACTGTAATATTCGCGCTTTAGGTCGTGTTTTCCTTCTTTTCTTATCCGCCCAGATAGGCCTTGCGAACTTCCTCGCTCGCCGCAAGATCCTTTGCGGAGCCCGAGAGCGTGATGCGTCCCGTCTCAAGGACGTAGGCGCGGTTCGCGATGGAGAGCGCCATGTTGGCGTTCTGCTCGACGAGCAGGATGGTTGTACCCGCCTTGTTGATGTCAACGATGATGGAGAAAATCTCCTTGATGAGGAGGGGAGCAAGTCCCATCGACGGCTCATCGAGGAGCAGGAGGCGCGGGCGGCTCATGAGTGCACGTCCCATGGCGAGCATCTGCTGCTCGCCGCCCGAGAGCGTGCCCGCCTGCTGGGAGATGCGCTCCTTCAGGCGCGGAAAGCGCGTAAAGACCATCTCCATATCGCTCGCGATGCCGTCCTTGTCGCTGCGGATGAAGGCGCTGAGCTCGAGGTTCTCGAGGACGGTCATATCGGCAAAGATGCGCCGCCCCTCGGGCACCTGTGAGATGCCGCGGCGCACGATCTCATGTGCGCCGAGCCCCGCGATGCCCTGTCCCTCAAAGTCGACGGCACCACTCTTCGGTGCGATCAGCCCCGAGATCGTGCGCAGCGTCGTGGACTTGCCCGCGCCGTTTGCGCCGATGAGGGTGACGATCTCCCCATGATGCACCTCGAGCGAGATCCCCTTCAGCGCGTGGATCGCACCGTAGTATACATTGAGATCCGCGATGCGGAGCATGGGCGCGCCGCCCTGCGGCTGATTCGTTTCGTTTGCCATGATTATTCCTCCGCTCCCAGATATGCGCGAATGACCTCGGGGTTCTTCCGAATCTCCTCCGGGCTGCCATTCGCGATGATCGCGCCGTACTCAAGGACGTAGATGCGCTCGCAGATCCCCATGACGAGCGACATATCGTGCTCGATGAGGAGGATCGTGATGCCGAATTCCTTCTTACCCAGCGGATCATCTCCATGAGTTCCTTCGTTTCCTGCGGGTTCATGCCGGCCGCCGGCTCGTCGAGCAGCAGGAGCGCGGGCTGTGCCGCAAGGGCGCGTGCGATTTCGAGACGACGCTGTGCGCCGTAGGGGAGGTTCTTCGCCTTTTTCCCTGTGCCACGCCCTCGAGGTGGAAGATCTTCAGCAGGCGCAGTGCCTCCTCCGTGAGCTTCTCCTCCTCCGAACGATAGCGCCCGACGCGCAGCACCGCCTCGACGAGCCCGTAGTTCATGTGGCAGTGGTAGGCGATCTTGACGTTGTCGAGGACGGAGAGCTCGCCGAACAGGCGGATGTTCTGGAACGTGCGCGCGATGCCACGCGCCGTGATTTCGTAGGGAGCGAGCCCGACAATGCTCTTGTCCTTGAAGAGAATCTCGCCCGTCGTGGGGCGGTAGACGCCCGTGAGGAGGTTGAACGCCGTCGTCTTGCCCGCGCCGTTCGGCCCGATGAGACCGATCAGCTCGCCGTATTTGATGTGCATGTTAAAGTCCGCGACGGCCTTGAGCCCGCCGAAGACCATGGAGACATCCGTTGCTGAGAGCAGATCCTTTGCCATTATGCCTCTCCTCCCTTCCGAAAGAAGCGGCGAAGCGGCTGCATCGCCGTGACCTCAACATAGCCGAAGAGTCCCTGCGGACGGTAGAACATGAGCAGGATGAGCGCGAGTGCATAGATGATCATGCGCGCGTTCGGGAAGCTCGCCAGTGCCGCCGAGAGGAAGGTCACGACGAGTGCGCCCGCGATTGAGCCCGTCATCGAGCCGAGGCCGCCCATGACGACCATGATGAGGACGTTGAACGACTGCATAAACGTGAAGGACGCGGGGCTGAGAATATACATATTGTGCCCGAACAGGCAGCCCTGCCACGCCCGCGAAGAATGCGCCGATGGTAAAGGCGAGCACCTTGTATTTCGTCGTGTTGATGCCCATGGACTCCGCTGCGATCTCGTTCTCGCGAATGGCGAGGCAGGCGCGCCGTGGCGTGAGTTCACAAAGTTCTTGATGATGTAGAGCGTGGCGAGCATGAGGAAGAACACCCACGTGAAATTCGTGAGATGCGGGATGCCCTTAAATCCTGCCGCACCGCCGATATAGGGAACGTTGATGATGATGATGCGGACGATCTCGCCGAGACCGAGGGTCGCGATGGCGAGGTAGTCGCCGCGCAGGCGCAGCGTCGGCAGACCGATGAGCGCCCCAAGCAGCCCTGCCGCAATGCCGCCCGCCAGGAGCGCCGCCGCAAACGGCAGGTGGAAATTGTCGTGAGCACGACGCCGACGTACGCGCCGACCGCCATAAAGCCCGCGTGTCCCGAGAGAGAACTGTCCCGTGTAGCCGTTGATGAGGTTGAGACTTGCCGCGAGGATGATGTTGATCCCCGCAAAAGATGAGGTTGAGCTGCCAGAAGGCGTTCAGCACCCTGCGCTCGTCAGTCCCATGATGATGGCGTAGATGATGAGGGCAAAGACGAGCATCTTGAGATCATTTTTTTGTTGATGGATTCATCGTCACCCCTCCTTAGACCTTTTTCCTTGACATTCTTGCCGAAGATACCCGCCGGCCGGATGAGCAGCACGAGGATCAGGATGGCGAATGCCGCCGCATCGCGGAACATGGAGAATCCGAGCCCCGAGATGAACGCCTCGACAATGCCGAGAACGATGCCGCCGACGACAGCACCCGGCAGGATGCCGATGCCGCCGAACACCGCTGCGACGAACGCCTTGATGCCGGGCATGATGCCCGCGAGCGGATCGATCGAGTTGTAGTAGATGCCGATGAGCACGCCCGCAACGGCGGCGAGTGCCGAGCCGATGGCGAACGTGATCGAGATGATGCGGTTCGCATTGATGCCCATGAGCTGCGCCGCCTCCGTGTCGTAGGAGGCCGCACGCATCGCCTTGCCGATCTTCGTCGAGCGGACGATGTAGGTGAGGATGAGCATGAGCAGGAAAGTGACGCCCATGATGAGCAGCTGCTGGCCGCTGATGATGAGTCCGCCAAGGTCAAACGACACATCGCTGAGTGTGGCGGGGAACGTGCGCGGCGTCGGCGAGACAATCGCCATCATCGTGTACTCGAGGAGGAAGGACACGCCGATTGCCGTGATGAGCACGGAGATGCGCGGCGCATGGCGCAGCGGACGGTATGCCAGCCGCTCCACCACGACGCCGAGCAGGGACGTGACCGCCATGGAGATGAGGATTGCCGGCACGACGGGGATCCCGAGCGTAATCGCGTAGAAGCCGAGGTACGCCCCGACCATGTAGATATCGCCATGGGCGAAGTTGATGAGCTTGATGATGCCGTAGATCATCGTGTAGCCGAGAGCGATCAGCGCGTAGATGCTGCCGAGCGAAATCCCGTTGATGAGCTGCTGCAGAATCTGTTGCAGTACCTCCATAGAAAAACCTCCCTGAGATGATGAAAAGAGCCGCAGGATGCGGCTCTTTGAACGTGTTCTGTGCAGATTAGTTTGCGCTCGGCATGATCTTTGCGACAACCGTGCGGTCGCCATCCTTGTTCTCGAGGATGACTGCCTGCTTAATCGGGTTGTGGTTTGCATCCATCGTGATCGTGCCCGTGCCGACGACGAGATCCTTCGTCTCCTCCAGTGCCTTGCGCAGTGCCTCGGGATCGTCAGAGCCCGCGCGCTCAGCGCATCGACGAGGAGCTTGCCGGCGTCATAGCCGAGAGCAGCGAAGACGTTCGGCATGTGGCCGTATTCCTTCTGATAGGCGTCGATGAAGGGACGTACCGACTCGTCCTTGTCGGAGTAGTGCGTGCTGAAGTACGTATGGTTCAGTGCATCTGCACCGGCGAGCTCGGCGACCTTCGGATCATCCCAGCCGTCCGTGCCGATGATGGGGGCGGTGATGCCGATCTCACGCGCCTGCTTGACGATCTTGCCGACTTCCTCATAGTAGGCGGGGACGAAGATCACGTCCGCATTCGCCTCGCGCAGACGCGTCAGCGTCGCCTTGAAGTCCTGATCCTTGCCGAGGAACGCCTCGGTCATGAGCACCTTGCCGCCGCCGGCGGTGAAGACCTTCTCAAAGACCTGTGCGAGGCTCTTGGAGTAGTCCGTCGAATTGTCGAGGTAGATGACCGCCGTCTTTGCCTTCCAGCGTATCGAGGGCAAACTTTGCCCATGACATCGCCCTGCTGCGGGTCGATGAAGCAGCTGCGGAAAATCCACGGCTTTACTTGGCCGTTCTCGACGGTGACATCGACCGCCGTCGCATCCGGTGCAATGACCGGGATCTTGTTGTCCGTCGCGACCTGCGACTCAGCGATGACATTTGCCGTCGTCGCCGGGCCCACGATGGCGCGGACGTGATCGTCAGAGATCAGCTTCGTCGCCGCATTGACGGACTCCGCCGCCTCGGACTTGTTGTCTGCCCTCGACGAGCGTGATCTTCTTGCCGTTGATGCCGCCGGCATCGTTGGCCTCCTTGATGGCGAGCTTCAGCCCCTCGAGCGTCGACGCACCGTAGTTCGCCGTGTTGCCCGTCATTTCAAAATTTGCGCCGATGCGGATCTCGTCAGACTTTGCGTTGTTTCCTCCGCAGCCCGCGAGTGCCGAGCCGAGGAGTGCTGTTCCGACGAGTGCGGCGGCGAGGCGCAGACCTTTCCTCCGAATCTCATGGATATACCCCTTAATAATTCCAATGAAGGCAGGCGCGAATGATGCGGCGCCTTCAAAAAATATAGTCCACATTATACGGGAGTGTGCGCCGTTCGTCAAGGGATACATTTGACAGAGAGGATTTTTCATTGCTATAATAACGGAACTTCATCGATATATCTTTCTCACAGCGATGGGGGAAGAGGATTTACACAAGGGAGAACAATATGAATGAGAAGAAATTTCCCGCTCACAAAGGAGGAGACATTGCGTCTCATCGAGCGGTACCCGACCCCGTTTCATCTCTACGACGAGGCAAAAGATCCGTGCGAATTTCCGCCGTCTGCGCGAGACATCTCGCATGGGCGCCGAGCTGTCGAGACACTTTCGCTGTAAAGGCGCTGCCGAACCCACGCATCGTGCAGCTCCTGCACGAGGACGGTGCGGGCACGGACTGCAGCAGCATTCCCGAGCTCATCATCTCTGCGGCGGCGGGCGTCAAGGGCGAGGAGATCATGCTCACCTCGAACGACACGCCGTACGAGGAGTTCCAGAAGGCGATCGAGCTCGGTGCCGTCATCAACCTCGACGACCTCAGTCACCTTGACTACATGGCGAAGCACGCCGGTCTGCCGAACCTCTCTGCTTCCGCATAACCCCGGCAACCTCGTCGAGGGCAACGACATCATCGGCAAGCCCGTCGAGGCAAAGTATGGGCTCACGCGTGAGCAGATGTTCGAGGGCTATCGCCGTGCCCTTGAGATGGGCGTGAAGCGGTTCGGCGTGCACACGATGGTGATCTCTGCCGAGCTGCGCACGGAGGCATTCCTCCTCACGGCGCGCCTCATGTTCGAGCTGGCGGCAGAGCTGAAGGAAAAACTCGGCATCCACGTCGAATTCGTCAACCTCGGCGGCGGCTTCGGCATCCCGTACCGTCCCGAGCAGGACGGCATCGACTACGACGCCGTCGGCGCGGGCATCGAAAAGCTCTACAATGAGATCATGCGCCCCGCCGGGCCTCGGCGACGTCGGCATCCGCACGGAGAGCGCGCGCGGCATCACGGGCGATGCGGGCTGGCTCGTCTCCACCGTGCTCCACGAAAAGGACACGTACAAGAAGTACATCGGGCTCGACTCCTGCATGGCGAACCTCATGCGCCCCGCGATCTATGGGGCCTATCATCACATCACCATCCTCGGCAAGGAGAACGAACCCGCCGATCGCGTCTACGATGTGACGGGTTCACTTTGCGAGAACAACGACAAATTTGCCATTGACCGCGCCCTGCCGAAGATCGACATCGGCGATATCCTCATCATCCACGATACGGGTGCGCACGGCAGTGCGATGGGATTCAACTACAATGCAAAGCTCCACTGCGCGGAACTCCTGCGCCGCATGGACGGCTCCATCGAGCTGATCCGACGCCCGCAGACCATCGACGACTATTTCGCTACGCTGAAATACGAGGGCTCACTGATGAAGTGAGACGGTGAAAGGTGACTGGACTGCACACTCCACGGCAAACGCCTCGTTCGTAGCGGTCGGTTATACGCTAAATACGACGAATTTCTGAAAACGCGCTTTCCGCTGAACGGCGAAATTTCGTCAGGGGCGTACCACGCACTATTCCACCGCTTGGGTTGCTTAGGGGTGCTGCAGTCACGCTCTACGTAACGCTTATCTGCCGTCATTCGGCCTTCCCCGTTATCACGGGGAAGGGCACAAAGGACTGCTGCACGAAATTGATGCTCGTGCAGCAGCCTTTTATATAAATATTCTCTCTGTGCGTTAGCGCAGCACCAGTGCTCAGAAGGGCGATCTCGATCATGGCGGCGATGCCGAGGACGAGCGTGCCCATCGTCTGGACGCGGTAGCCCTGATCGGGGGTGAGGCCCGCTGAAACTCGGAGACGACCCAGAAATACGAGTCGTTCGCGTGGGAGACCGTCATTGCCCCTGCACCGATCGCCATGCAGACGAGCGTTGCCTGCAGCGGCGTATCGAAGCCGAGTACCGTGAGCAGCGGGGGCACTGATGCCCGCCGTCGTAATCATGGCGACGGTCGAGGAGCCCTGCGCCGTCTTGAGCACCGCAGCGAGCAGGAACGGGAAGAAGATCCCCATCCCGCCGAACACATCCGCATGTGCCGAGATGTACTCACCATGTCGGAGGTCGCGATCACCTTGCCGAGCACACCGCCCGCCGCCGTGATGAAAAGAATGGGGCCGACGGTCATGAGACTGTCGTTGCAGATGGAATAGAAACTCCTCCGACCGTCCGACGGAGAAGAGCTGCATCGTTGCGAACGCCATGCCGACGCCGAGGGCGATGATCGGCGTGCCGAGGAACTTGATGACCTCGCCAGAGAGTCCCGGTCACGCCCAGCCATGGTGACAATGGAAGACAGTGCCGCGAGGCGCAATGGGGACGATGATCGGGGCAAGCGTGCTGAACCCGGAGGGGAGCTTGCCGTAGGAGGCGATGAGCGCGGTATAGCTCTTCGTCACCTCATCGGGCTGCGCCTCGTCCTTCGACTGTACCTTGGTGCCGATCCAGCGCGCATAGAAGTAGCCTGCGATCAGCGGGAAGACCGAGCAGAGGAGACCGAGCCCGATCACCTGCAGGAGATAGTCGCCGATGCCGAGCGTGCTCGCCGCAGCGATCGGCCCCGGTGTCGGCGGGATAAAGACGTGCGAGATAAAGAGACCGGCACTCAGCGCAAACGCCATGGAGACCGCAGAGGCTCCCGTGCGGCGGACGAGCGCCTTGCGGATGGGGTTCAGAATAACGAAGCCCGAGTCGCAGAACACGGGGATGGAGACGACCCAGCCCATGAGCTGTACGGCGACGACAGGCTTGCTCTTGCCGACGAGGCGGATCATCATATCCGCCAGCTTCAGCGCACCGCCTGTCTTTTCCAACACCGTGCCGATCATCGCACCGAGGATGATGACGATGCCGATGCTCGTGAACGTCCCCGAGAAGCCCTGCCCGATCACGGTCGCAAGACCGTGCTGAACGCTGCCGTCCGCGAGCTTATGATCGACAAGCGGGATGCCTGCAACGAGCCCGAGGGCGAGGGAGACAAGCATGATGGAGATAAACGGATGAATGCGCAGCTTTGAGATCATGACGATCATGATGACGATCGCCAGCCAGAAAGCGAAGATCAGTGGCAATCCGGTCATGGCAATACCTCCTTGCGGCGGAAAAAGCGATGAAACGGTTTCCCGTTCAAAACGAAAGATCAGTCCGTCTCTTATTTTAATCCTGTTCAAAAAGCGTTTTGGCAAGTGTGAAGAAGAAAAAAAGCGGACGCAAATTTCCCGCATCCCGCCGTCGTTTCTTATCTTTTTGCCGTGATTCCGAGAATCTTGTCCAGTTTCTCGCGGTCGTAGCTGAGCGCAAAAAGTCCTTGCCATCCGCCGTCGTCACGGGGACGATGGTGTCGCCGGAGAGCGCCTTGCACTCCGCGAGGGCGGCAGGGGTCGTGCTCGATATTGTGCCCTCGTAGGGGATGCCGCGATATTTTCAGGTAGCGTTTCACCTTCGTGCACCACGGGCAGACCGTGATGGAGTAAACCTTTACCATGGGATCCTCCTTATGCGCCGATGAGCTTGTCGATGGCGGGCTGGTCAAAGCCGCGCACGTACTCACCGCTGTCGGCGAGGATGACAGGGCATGCGCCCTCGCCCGTGAGCTTCACGAGCTCGTCGTAGGCGGCAGGGCTCCTTCTCAATATCGCGCACCTGTAGGCGACGCCCTTCTTGTCGAGATACTTCTTTGCCTTCGTGCACCACGGGCACGCATCGAACGAAAAACTTGAATCATGGGAATCTCCTTGTTGCTTGTATCGAATAGCGGTTACTTGAACGCCCCTATCGGCTCACTGTTACCCCCGCAGTGGCGGGGAAGCGAATATGCCGCTATCTCAAAGCCTCCCCGCCACAGCGGGGAGGGGACCATGCGAAGCATGGTGAAGGGGCGCCCTCATTACTTTTTTCAAACCCGCGAGATACTTCTCCGCGTGGAGGGCGGCGGTCGTGCCGTCGGCGGCGGCGGTCGTCAGCTGGTGGATCTCCTTGACGCGGATATCGCCGGCGGCAAAGACCCCCAGGATCTCCGTGCGGCAGTCCTCACCCGCCGGGATGTAGCCCGCCTCCGTGAGGCGAGCTGCCCTTGAAGAGCTCCGTATTCGGGATAACGCCGATGTTGACGAAAATCGCATCGACCGGCAGCGTCTCCCTTCGCGCCCCGTATCCTTGTGCAGAGATCGACGGACGTGAGGCGATCCTCGCCATTCAGATGCGTGATCTCCGTCTCGAGCATGACCGTCACCTTTGGATTGGCATAGAGCGCATCCTGTGAGGACTTATCCGCGCGCAGCTGGGAGCGGTGGATGAGGTAGAGATGCTTGGCGTACTTCGTGAGGAAGTTCGCTGCATCGACCGCCGCGTTGCCGCCGCCCATGACGGAGATCACCTTGTCCTGATACGTGTGCCCATCGCACAGCTCGCAGTAGTGCACGCCGCGATTGAAGTAGTGAGGCTCCTGCGGCAGGGGGAGCTTGCGGCGGTTCATGCCCGAGCGATGATGATGACGGGCGTCTCGTAGACGCGCGTCTCGGTCTCCACGATCTTCGGCGTACTCTTTAGATCGACGCGCTCAATGCGGTCGAACTCGTCGATCTCCGCACCGAAATTCATCGCCTGCTTTTCGAGCGTGCCGATCAGCTCCATCCCGCTCACGCGCTCGAAGCCCGGAAGTTCTCAATATCCGCCGCCGTGGCGATCTGACCACCGACGAGCGAGTTCTCGAGGACGAGCGTCTTGAGATTCATGCGCCCCGCATAGAGCGCGGCAGTCAGCCCGCCATGCCGGCACCGATGATGATAATATCCTTTTTCGATATGTTCTTTTTGCCATAGGTTCATCTCCCTGTGATCCACGATATTGACCTTTTGATTTATTATAGCATGGCTGTCAATAGAGTATTTCTGTTTTTGGAGAGTTGTTGTTAAAAATAACACAAAAATAGCCCACACTCCACTGTGGACTATCTTTGCTGTGTATTATATTTTTAGGAGAGCTTTGGAAACATCCGAGGATGTTTCCTCAACGAAAGCTTGTATAGAATATATCACACATGAGAAAAGAAAATCAATAGGTTTTTGAGAAAAATTTTTCAATATTTTTTAGGATAAGCGTTTTTATTTCTCATCTGCATCGAGTGAGGTGAGCGGCGTCCCGCAGGGCTCTCAGCGAGCCGCTGCAGGAGCAGGGCGTAGAGTGCCTCGATGGGGAGTGTGCCGCCCGAGAGGACGCCGAGCTCTGCTGCCCGCACGCCGACCTCATAGCGGCGGATGTCCGCGCCGCCCTCAATGCACTGCGTTGTGAGGACGACGGTGCAGCCTGCCTCGTGCGCCAGCTGCAGGGCGGGGAAGAAAACTATCCTCCGCATCTCCTGTGGGGACGCTGCCGAGGCCGTAGCCCTCGATGATGATGCCGCGGCAGCCTGCCTTGATGCAGGCTGTGACGGCGTCGGGGACATCCCGGGTAGAGACGGAGGACGGCGACGCGCCGCTCCAGTGTCCCATGCAGACAGAAGGGCGCAGATGGCGGGACGGGCGCGGCATCGAGGTCGATCTCTGTACGCCCGATGCTGCGGAAGGCATCGTCGGCGAGGGAGTGAATTTTCTTTGCGGCGTTGCCGTGAATGATGTGTCCGCCGAACGCGATCATGACGCCCGCATGTCCGCTGAGCGCGGCGCGCGCGGCGAGGCGCAGATTTGCCTCCCGCATCCGAGCCTGCCGTGCCGAGCGGCCGCTGCGCCCCCGTGAGGACGACAGGGCGGTCGATATGCTCAAGCATATAGTAGAGGGCGGCGGCGGTGTACGCCATGGTATCCGTGCCGTGGGAGATAATGATGCCGTCGTGTGTCTGACGGCAGTCGGCGACGCACCGGGCGATCTGCTCCCAGTGCGGTCGGGCGATGTTGGTCGAGTCGAGGGAGGAGGTCGAGCGTCTCCACAGCGGCGTCTTTCACGCCCATCGCGGCGCGCAGGTCGTCTGCGGAGAGTGCGGGACGCAGACCGTGTTCCGTTTCCCGCGAAGCAATGGTGCCGCCCGTGGCGATCAGCAGGATTTTTTTCATGAATGCAGCTCCTTTTTCTCGCGGCGTCGTGAACGGTAGTCAATCCACATGTGGTGCAGGGTCATGAGCGGGTGATGCAGGAGCATCCGAGGTCCGCTCCAGCGCATCACCTCACGGACTTTCTCCCGCATCTCATGGCTGTAGCAGTGAACGGGACAGGCGGAGCAGAACGACTTGACGTCCATGCGCGGGCACGCCGCGATACGGCTGCGGGCATAGGTGAGGAGGCGGCGGCAGTCGGGACAGAGCGAGGGTTCGCTCTCAGATGTGGCACAGCGATTCGCGTGATGGTGTCCGCGGCGGTAGATGCCGATCATCATCGACATCGACCTCAGTTTCCAGCGCACGTTTTCTTCGGTATCCATCGTGCTCCCTGTAGAATATGCCAGAGGCGGGAGCGCATTGGTGCTTGGCAGACGATTGGCGGCGTGTGTGTATAGGGCTAGCTTTCTCTCGACCGCATTCTGGGGAGCGAACATCGCCTCGATTACTGCGATCTAGCGGTGTCGCCAACCATGACTGCGCGGAAGCGGCGCGATGCCGACAGGAGGAGCTCGCAGCTCGAAAATCGCCTCGCCGCGTTCTCGACAAAGTGAAGAGCTGTAAAGGTCGTCTCAGCGCAATCGCGATCGTCAGCATCCGCTCCTGAGCACTGCTGAAACCGTGAGGTACGCTCTGCGATGGTCAGCGATCCCCTGCACAGATATCGGCATGTCACAGTGCTCCGCTTCGTGATGTGAGACGACAGACGTCATCTCGTAGGAGTAATGCACGTCCTTGTCGAAGATGCATGAGGCTGACGGTTCTTCGAGCAGGTCGAGTGCAAAATTCCCGATGGCGGTGAATGTAACGCTGTACTTCATAGAAAAATCTCTCCTTTATGATAGTTAATCCTACGCTTATCTTACACCTTTGTATGAGGGAATGGCAAAGTAGAGTGCGTTGTGTACTCATCCGTGTACGCTGCTTTCTTTTGCTTCCTGTGCCTTCAGAAATTTTTCGAGCAGATCCATTTTGTGCTCCATTTTGTGGACGAATTCGCGCGGCGGCGCGATCCTCTTCGTTTGGATGCTCGGCGGCACGCACCCAGCGTTCCTGCGCCTCGGGGCTGTTGTGAGTGTCGTCGGGATCGGATTTCTTTCGACGCTCGATGAGGGCGGGCGCGAGCTTTTCCCTGCGCGGAGAACGTGCCGAGGATTTCGCAGCCCTCCCCGAGGAGATAGGCGGCACGCGCAAAGGAGGTGACGGCATGCTCTGAGCCGACGTCCGTTCCGTGCGTCTGGAAGAGGACGACGCGCGTATTCGCGACCTGCGGCAGGTATGCCTTCATGCGGTCGTCGGGGCCGCCGCGCCGTATCCAGTAGCCGAGGGCGACAACCTCGTAGGCGGAGAGATCCGTCGGTGCGTTCTGGATGGGGAAGAGATCAGCCCCTGCCGTCCCGGCGATCTCCTCGGCAATCGTTTTGGTGTTTCCGGAGGCGGACGAATAGATGACGGCCCATTTTCTCATGTGACAATACTCCTTTACATTTCCCTGCGGTTTGCTAGAATGATAGCTGTTGGAAATTATTACAGCACATTTTTCACGCATTGTGCAAGGATATCAATCACAGGAGGCAATATGAGATGAAATATGAGATACGCCATGCGGCGGCACTGCTCTCGACGGGACACGGGATGGTGGATTTCTATGGAAACTTTCTGCCCATCCTGCTCCCGCTGCTCATGACGCAGTTCGGTCTGTCCCTGACGATGTGCGGCGTGCTCGTCATGGTCTCGTCGGTGACAACGAATATGCTCCAGCCCGTCATTGGCTGCGTGATGGATCGGCGGAACTTCAGCCCGCTCCTTCCGTGGCTCGTGCCTGCCGCCGCTGCTCCCATGTGTCTGGTGGGGTACGTATCGCATACGGCACTTCTCTTCCTCGTTGTCGCCGTGACGGGCATCGCTGTTGCGGCGTATCATCCGCTCTCCTCCATGCTCATCGGACGGACGGCGGCAGAGGGCGCGGAAACGGGATGATGAGCTACTTTCATCGCAGGGGAAACGCGGGCATGGCGTTTGTCCCGCTGATTCTTGTCGCCTTCCTCGACTACTTTCCGCTGCGTGCGCTGCCTCTTTTGCTCCTCCCGACGATTCTGATCGCTGTGCTGTTCCTGCGCTCGGGGCTCTGCGCCGTCTCCACGCTGCCCGAACACACGCCCGCACATCCGTCGAAGCTCTCGCACGTTCTCTTTGCCCGTACGACGATCACGCTGAACCTCGCGATGGGGCTGCGCTGCTGGACACACGGTGCATTCGGGACGTTCCTCCCACTCCTCCTCGTCCACAGCGGTGAGGATACGCACGCAGCAGGGGCTCTTTCTCATGATTTTCATGGTCGGCGGCATGGTCGGCGGACTCGTCGGCGGCAACCTCGCTGATTCGCTTTCGGGGCGCAGAATCATCGTGGGGGCGCTCCTCCTCGGCATCCTGCCGTCTGCCTACTACTTCACCCATGTCAGCGCGGACGTACTGGGCGGTGCCGTCCTCTTTGCGGCGGGCTTTATGCTGATGGCACCGCAGCCAGAGCTCGATCATCTGGGCACAGCAGGCACTCCCCGAGAACGCGGGCATGGCGTCGGGGATGATGCTCGGCATGTCGTTTGGTCTCGGCAGCCTCGGCGTCGCGGCGACGGCGGCACTCGGCGATCAGCATCGGGCTCGCGCCCGCGCTCCTCGTCTCCGTCCTTGCACTCCCGCTTGCGGCTGTCCTCGCGCATATCTGACGCCGGAGCCGCGTTCAGTAGCGCACCTTTTTTACGCTGTGCATGATCCTCGGGACTGTTACACGAAGTTTTCTAACTGCGTGCAACAGTCCCTTTTTATCAGTGCTTCCTATATACATAAATTATATTTCACATGAAAAACATTGATAGTATTTATTTCTTCGTTTCGTTGAAAAGTGAATGCGATTCAAGTATTATGAAAGCATCATATGGGAATCTATTTTCACCTGTAGAATAGGAGGCAGAATATGCTGCAGAGCAAGAGCTGGGACGGTTTTGAAGGGGGCGTCTGGCAGGAGGAGGTCAATGTTCGTGACTTCATCCAGTGCAACTACACGCCGTATGATGGCGACGAGCTTTCTCGCGCCGCCGACAGATGCGACGAACCGCCTGTGGGCGCGCGTGCAGGAACTGCAGAAGGAGGAGCGCGCGAAGGGCGGCGTCCTCGACATGGAGACGGAGGTCGTCTCGGGGCTGACGGCATACGGCCCCGGCTACATCGACCCCGCGCTGAAAGACCTCGAAAAGGTCGTCGGACTGCAGACGGACAAGCCCCTAAAGCAGGCGTTCATGCCCTACGGCGGCATCCGCATGGCGGAGGAGGCTCTCGAGAACTACGGCTACAAGGTCAGCCCGAAGCTCCACGAGGTCTTTACGAAATATCATAAGACGCACAATGCAGGCGGTCTTTTGACGCCTACACGGAGGAAATCCGCGCGGCACGCCGCAGCCACATCATCACGGGACTGCCCGACACCTACGGACGCGGGCGCATCGTGGGCGACTACCGCCGCGTCGCGCTCTACGGCATCGATCACCTCATCGCGTTCAAGCAGGAGCGATCTCCTGAACTACGGCGACGGGCGTCATGACGAACGACGTCATCCAGCTGCGTGAGGAGGTCGCGGAGCAGATCCGTGCGCTGAAGGGCATGAAGGAGATGGCGGCGAGCTACGGCTTCGACATCGCGCAGCCGGCGCAGAATGCACGCGAGGCAGTGCAGTGGCTCTATTTCGGCTACCTCGCGGCGATCAAGACGCAGAACGGCGCCGCGATGAGCGTCGGACGCATCTCGACCTTCCTCGACATCTACATTCAGCGCGACCTCGCGCGCGGCACGCTCTCCGAGACGGAGGCACAGGAGCTCATCGACCATATCGTGCTGAAATTCCGCATGGTGAAATTTGCGCGCATCACCTCCTATAATGAGCTCTTTTCGGGCGACCCGATCTGGGCGACGCTCGAGATGGCGGGCATCGGCATGGATGGCCGCCACATGGTCACGAAGAATGACTACCGCTTCCTCCACACGCTCGAGAACATGGGGACCCTCCCCGAGCCGAACCTCACCGTCCTCTACTCCTCGCGCCTGCCCGAGACGTTCAAGAACTATGCGGCGCGCATCTCCATCCGCACGAGCTCGATTCAGTACGAGAACGACGATGTGATGAAGCCCGAGTGGGGCGATGATTACTCGATCTGCTGCTGCGTATCGGCGACGCAGACGGGCAAGGAGATGCAGTTCTTCGGCGCGCGCGAACCTCGCAAAAGTGCCTGCTCTACGCGATCAACGGCGGTATGGACGAAAAGAGCGGCGTGCAGGTCGGTCCTGCCTACCGCCCGATCCGCACGGAGTACCTCGAATATGACAACGTCATCATCAAGTATGAGCGCATGATGGACTGGCTCGCGCATGTCTACGTGAATGCGCTGAACATCATCCAGTACATGCACGACAAATACTACTACGAGGCGGCGGAGATGGCACTCATCGACACGGATGTGCGCCGCACGTTCGCGACGGGCATTGCGGGCTTCTCCCATGTCGTCGACTCGCTCTCGGCGATCAAGTATGCAAAGGTAAAGCCGATCTACAACGACCGCATCGTCGTGGACTACGAGGTCGAGGGCGACTTCCCGCGCTACGGCAACGACGACGACCGCGCGGACGAGATCGCAAAGTGGGTGCTCAAGACCTTCCTTTCTAAAAATCAAGGCACGTCATACCTATCGCCACTCCGAGCCGACGACCTCCATCCTCACGATTACGTCGAACGTCGTCTACGGCAAGTATACGGGCGCGATGCCCGACGGCCGCAAGGCAGGGGACACCGCTCGCGCCGGGGCAAACCCGAGCTACGGCGCGGAGTGCTGCGGCCTGCTCGCCTCGCTCAACTCGGTGGCAAAGCTGCCGTACCACTGGGCCCTCGACGGCATCTCGAACACGCAGAGCATGAACCCGTCCGCGCTCGGACACAGCGAGGATGAGCGCGTGGAGAACCTCGTGAGCGCGATGGACGGCTACTTCGATCAGGGGCGCATCATCTGAACGTCAACGTATTCGGACGCGAGACGCTCGAGTACATCATGGAGCACCCTGAGGATCCCGCCTACGCGAACTTCACCATTCGCGTCTCGGGCTATGCGGTCAAGTTCATCAGCCTGACGCGTGAGCAGCAGCAGGATGTGATCTCGCGTACCTTCCATGACCGGATGTAACGGTCGGATCAGCTCCACGGAGAGCTTTGGCTCGGTGGACGGGCCCCGGCATCCGCTTCATCGTCTTTGTGCAGGGGTGCCGCTTTCGCTGCCGCTACTGTCACAACCCCGAGACATGGGGGACAGAGGGCGGCGAGGAGCGCACGCCGGCGGATGTGCTGCGGCAGGCACTGCGCTATCGTCCGTACTGGAAGGAGCGTGGCGGCATCACCGTCAGCGGCGGCGAGCCGCTGCTGCAGCTCCCGTTTGTGACGGAGCTCTTTCGCCTAGCGAAGGAGCAGCAGGTCAACACGGTCATCGACACGGCGGGCGGCCCGTTTACCGATGATGAGCCATTCTTTCAGCGCGTTTCGAGCGCTGCTGCCGCTCACCGATCTCTTTCTCCTCGACATCAAGCAGATCGACCCCGCGCGGCATCTCGCGCTGACGGGGCACGTCAATGCGCCGGTACTGGCACTCGCGCGGTACCTCTCGGAGCAGCGGGAAAACGGATGTGGATCCGTCACGTGCTCGTGCCGGGATGGACGACGGATGCGGATGATCTGCACCGGCTGGCGGACTTCATCGGAACGCTGCGGACGGTCGAGCGCGTGGAGGTGCTGCCCTATCATGCGATGGCGCGGCACAAATACGAGGCACTTCATCTGCCGTACCCGCTCGAGGGATACGCCCGTGCCGACGGCGGAGGAGATCGCGCGCGCCGAGGCGATCCTGTGCGGGGAAAGACCTGTCGCGCAGAGGATAAATAATGGAGCACTGATAAATTCAGCACCGCCATCTTAGCGCATCTTTTTGCCCGCACTTCGGCGGAAAATCCTCCACAGAGCACCACTCTGCGTCCGGTTTTCTACCTCGTTCGGACGAAAAAATCTACGCCAATCTGACGGACTTCATTTTATCAGCGATTCCATAAAAACTGCGGTATGGAGCATGATGCTCTGTGCCGCAGTTTTTTTATCAAAGTGGCGCGTGGACTCAGAAAAATCGCTCTCAATTTTAACTCACATCCCATTCTTCATGAAAAATTCAGGTCACAGTGGGAAAATGCCCTCAACAAAGGGGGGATTCTATGCAGTGGAAAAGCATAGGAACGTTTGTGAGAAAGAAGCAGAACACAGTGCTCTGTGCAACGCTGGCGGGCATGATGCTGCTGTCCAGCGGGTTCACGATGAACGGCTTTTCCGAAGAATATGCACCGCGTGAGCGTGCACGTTGACGGAGAGACGATCAACGACATGACCGTGCAGACGCAGCCCAATGACATTTTTGCCAAACTCGGCGTCGAACTCGGCGAGAAGGACACCTACGAGGTGCGCGAGGGCGCGGATGGCCGTCATACGGAGATCTCCGTACGACGCGCCGTACCCGTCACGATCTCCTTCTGGGGCGATACACAGCAGGTCATGACGAGCGGACGCACCGTCGGCGACGTTGTGGCAGAGTACGGCTACAATATGAACGAGGTCGATGTGAGCCCGGGGGTTGAGACACCGGTCACGGCGCACCTCGCGATCCAGCTCACAGAGAATGAGCAGGCGGCAGAGCAGCGGCGCGCGCGTGAGCGCGAGGCCGAGCGCGTGAGCCGGGGCATTCCCCGCTACCGTGCAGCGTATACGATGCGCGCATCCGCCTACCTCCCGAGTGACGGGGCGGTGCGGGCATCACGGCGACCGGTATGGCGGCGCGCCGCGGTGTCGTCGCCGTCGATCCGAACGTCATTCCGCTCGGCTCGCGGCTCTACATCCCGGGCTACGGCGAGGCAATCGCCGCGGATACGGGCGGGGCGATCGTCGGCAATACGATTGACCTCTGCATGGAGAGCTATGACGAGGCCATCCAGTTCGGACGACGATCGGTTGAGGTCTACGTCCTCGAGTAACAAAAGAGAATCACTGTGGAAGTATTCACACGGTGATTCTTTTTATTGACAAGAAATGCTTTCAGTGGTACTATTCTATCGTACCATAAAAATTACATATAGAAATTGGATCAAGTGCAGAGGTTTTGCATAGCAAAGCCTCAATGCTTCATAGGGAATCCGGTAGGGAGAGTATGATCTCATAAGCCGGAGCGGTCACGCCACTGTATCAGGGAGCAAATTCGCACGCCAGCGCGAGCTGGCAGTCACTGAGGGAGTCCCCCCGGGAAGATGCGAAGGAGCGATGAACTGGAGCCAGGAGACCTGCTTGATTAACAATCACCGATTGACCTGCGAGTGATGGGGATGGAGATTTTGCGGATTCGTTCGCTTGATATAAAGTTTGGCGCAGATGCGACCAAACCACACGAGAACTGAGTGACGGTACCGGAAAAGACCCATTCTGCTGCTGCGGGATGGGCTTTTTCTTTGCAAGGCTCGATTCCCTGCGCGATCCTGCGGAGATCTGTGTGCACGTCTGGGAACATGCGCAGAGATTTCCCCAGGATGAAGGAGCACTGCTCCTTGGGGAAACATTGCTCATCTTTTCAGTTCTCGTTTTTCCCCCGTGATGGGGGAGCGCTCTGAGGGTGGAAGCTCAGAGCGATTTTTAAGGAATGCAATTCCGCGCGTTTATCTTTTTTGCCCTGTCGGCTCCAATACGCTTTCGCGTAGCTCTTCTATGCGCTCAGCGCATTTCATGGACAGGAGAAAATCTTGCGTGCACAGAATTGCTTTATCTTAATGTCGGTTCATCCATTGAACTGACAGAGCCTTCCCGGAATAAATTAAAGGAGGACGTACTATGCCGGAAGAAAAAGAGCGGTCGAGCGACGAGGAACTCAGAAGCTTCTGAAGAAATCGGCGGATGTCGAGAATTTTCCCCGATGTTCCGCTCGATGAATTCACGCCGCCCACGGACGAGGAGTGAAAGCCGCCTGTGAGGCACTCCTGAAAGGGCGCGCCGTTCGAGAAGAAGATGTTCACGAAGACCTACGAGGGGATCACCTTCGACCCGATGTATACGCGAAAAGCACACGGAGGACATCCTGCCGAAAGGGCGTCATGCCCGGCATGGGGAGACTACCTGCGCGGCGTGGATGCGGCGGGCTACATCGGCAAGCCGTGGGGCATCGCACAGGCGTGTGACGAGACGCTGCCGGCGGAGAACAACGAGCTCCTGCGCCACGAGCACGACAAGGGCGCGACGATCTACCATATCGTGCTCGACACGGCGTCGCGTGCCGGTGTGGATGCGCGTCAGGCGGAGGCGGTCGGCGACACGGGGACGAGTGTGACGACGGTCGAGGACATGCACGTCCTCCTCACGGGACTTGACCTCGCGAAGTTCCCCCTCTATGTCTACGCAGGCGCGAACGCCGTGCCCCTGCTCGCCCTTGTGGCAGCGGCACGCCGTGCCTCGGGCGAGGACATGGCAGAGGTGCGCGGCATCGTCGGTGCCGACCCCATCGGCGCACTGGCGGCGGACGGGAAACTCCCCGCCTCCCTCGATGCCCACTATGACAGCCTCGCAGCGGCAGCGCGCTGGGCGACGGTAAACGCACCGCATCTGCGCACGGTGTTCGTGCGCAGCGACGTCTACAGCAACGGCGGCGCGAACGATGTGCAGGAGGTCGCTTCGGTTCTTGCCACGGCGACGGCATATCTGCGCGCGCTCTGTGAGCGCGGACTCACGATCGACGAGGCGGCGTCACAGATCGCCTTTGCGTTCTCGATGGGCGCGAACTTCTTCCTGCAGATCGCCAAGCTGCGCGCCGTGCGCCCCCTCTGGGCCCAGATCGTGGGCGCGTTCGGGGGAAGTGCAGAGGCACAGAAGATGCGCATCCATGCGCGCCCTGCGCTGTTCTTCAAGACCATCTACGACCCCTACGTCAACATGCTCCGCAACACGACGGAGATCTTCTCGGGCGTTGTCGGCGGCATCGACTCCTTCGAGAGTGCGCCGTTCGATGAGCCCATCCGCAAGGGCGACGAGTTCTCCCGCCGTATTGCACGCAACGTCCAGATCATGCTGCAGGAGGAGTTTGGCCTCCTCCAGCCCATCGACCCGCCGGCGGCTCGTGGGCAGTCGAGACGCTGACGCGCCAGATGAAGGAAAAGATCTGGGCAGAGTTCCAGCGCATCGAGAAAGAGGGCGGCATCATCGCGGCGCTCCGCGCAGGCTCCCTACAGGAGAGCGTGGCAGCGGTGCTCGCCGCACGGTTCAAAAACGCCGATCTGCGCCGCGACCGCATCGTCGGCAACAATATGTATCCGAACATGACGGAGACACTGCTCGAGACGCGTGCAGAGGATACCGCAGCGCTCAAGGCACAGCGTACGGCGGACATCGACGCCTACCTCTCGGACATCGACGTGAAGCACCGCGACGAGGCGCTCGCATCTCTGCGGCAGGCGCACAGCGTGGATAACGCGGTCGAGGCGGCACTCGCGGGGGCGACGATTGCAGAGCTCATGACGGCGGTCACGGAGGGGAACGGTGCGGAGACGGTCACGGCGATTGCGCCGCATCGCTGGAGCGAGCGGTTCGAGGCACTCCGTCAGCGCACAGAGGAATACAAGGCGGAGAAGAACGACAACGTGAAGATCTTCCTCGCGAACATGGGGACCCATTCCGCAGCACAAGGCACGCGCGGACTTTACCACGGGCTTTTTGCAGGTCGGTGCATTCGAGGTGCTCTGGCAACGACGGCTTTAAGACCGTCGAGGAGGCGGCGGATGCGGCGCGCGCCAGCGGTGCAGATGCCGTTGTCATCTGCTCCACGGACGCGACCTACCCCGAGATCGTTCCCGCACTCGCGCCGAAACTCCATGAGGTGCTGCCGAAGGCCCGCGTTTTTCCTTGCGGGCGCTGCGCCGAAGGATCTGCTTGAGACTTATAAAGGAAGCGGGCATTGATGAATACATCTCCGTCCGTGCGAACTGCTACGAGATCCTGGAGAGCCTTCAGAAACAGAAAGGGATGATTGCGTAATGGCAGGCTTCACGAACCCCGACTTTACGGGCATGAGCCTCGGCGAAAGCCCGTCCGCAGACAGCAAGGAGTGGCGCGCCCTCTTCGAGGGGAGACGGGACGAACCTTTGAGGCACTCACACACAAGACGATGGAGCGCGTCCCCGTGAGTCCCTTCTACGACCACGATGTATATGCGCACATGAACCATCTCGACTTTGCGAGCGGCATTCCGCCGTGCCTGCGCGGTCCGTACTCCACGATGTACGTCTTCCGTCCGTGGACGGTACGCCAGTACGCAGGCTTTTCGACCGCCGAGGAGTCAACGCATTCTACCGCCGCAACCTCGCTGCGGGGCAGAAGGGACTCTCGATCGCGTTTGACCTCCCGACGCATCGCGGCTATGATGCGGACAACCCGCGTGTCGTCGGCGACGTGGGCAAGGCAGGCGTCTCGGTCTGCTCCATGCTCGATATGAACATCCTCTTCTCGGGCATCCCGCTCGACCAGATGTCCGTCTCCATGACGATGAACGGCGCCGTGCTGCCGATCCTCGCCTTCTTCATCGTCTCGGGCGAGGAGCAGGGCGTCGACAAGAAGATCATGGCGGGCACGATCCAGAACGACATTCTGAAAGAATTCATGGTGCGCAACACCTACATCTACCCGCCGGAGATGTCCATGCGCATCATCGGCGACATCTTCGAGTACACGACGAAGTACATGCCGAAGTTCAACAGCATCTCCATCTCGGGCTACCACATGCAGGAGGCGGGCGCACCGGCGGACATCGAGCTCGGCTACACGCTCGCGGACGGCCTTGAGTACATCCGTACGGGCATCAAGGCGGGGCTTGCCGTCGATGATTTCGCAAAGCGGCTCTCGTTCTTCTGGGCGATTGGCAAGAACTACTTCATGGAAATCGCCAAAATGCGTGCGGCGCGCGTCCTCTGGGCAAAGATCGTCAAGTCCTTCGGGGCACAGAACGACAAGTCCATGGCCCTCCGTACGCACAGCCAGACGTCGGGCTGGTCGCTCACGGCACAGGATCCGTTCAACAACATCGCGCGCACGGCGATGGAGGCCATGGGCGCGGCACTCGGCCACACGCAGTCGCTCCATACGAATGCGCTCGACGAGGCAATCGCCCTGCCGACGGACTTCTCGGCACGCATCGCGCGCAATACGCAGCTCTACATCCAGGACGAGACGAGCGTCTGCAAGATCATCGACCCGTGGGGCGGCTCCTACTACGTTGAGTCGCTCACGAACGAGATCATCCGCCGCGCTTGGGCGCACATCCAGGAGGTCGAGGCACTCGGCGGCATGGCAAAGGCGATCTCGACGGGACTGCCGAAGATGCGCATCGAGGAGGCGGCGGCACGCCGTCAGGCACAGATCGACTCTGGCATCGAGAGCATCGTCGGTGTGAACAAATACCGTCTCGAAAAGGAAGACCCCCTGCAGATCCTCGCGATCGACAATACAGCGGTGCGTCAGGCGCAGGTGGAACGCCTCGAGAAACTGCGTGCCGAGCGCAACGCAGACGATGTGCGCCGCTGCCTCGAGGGCATCACGAAGGCGGCAGAGTCGCGCGACAACGGCAACCTCCTCGAGGCGGCCGTCGATGCGGCGCGCGCACGCGCCTCGCTCGGTGAGATCTCCGACGCGGTGGAGAAGGTCTCAGGACGTTTCCAGGCGGTCATCCACACGATCTCGGGGGTCTACTCCTCCGAGTTCACCGACAAGACCGAACTCGAGCGCGCACGTGAGATGGCGGACGAGTTCGAGGAGCTGACGGGACGCCGCCCGCGTATCTTCGTTGCGAAGATGGGACAGGACGGACACGACCGCGGACAGAAGGTCATCGCATCCTCCTTCGCCGACATGGGCTGGGACGTCGATGTGGGGCCGCTCTTCCAGACGCCCGCCGAGACGGCGCAGGATGCCGTCGACAACGACGTGCACATGGTCGGGTTCAGCTCGCTCGCGGCGGGGCACAATACCCTCCTGCCGCAGCTGGTGGATGAGCTGAAAAAGCTCGGACGCGACGACATCATGGTCTGCATCGGCGGCGTTATCCCCGTGCAGGACTATGACAACCTCTATGAGCACGGCGCGGTCGCGATCTTCGCCCCGGGCACGAACATCCCCGAGGCGGGCATCAAGCTCCTGACCCTCCTTATCGCACGCGCGAAGGAAGAGGCCGCGGGCTGAGGAAATATTGGGCGCCGCTCTCTGTGAGGGCGGCGTTTTGGCATATTAACATGGCTGCTGTGCTCCACGCGAACACCTCGTTATGCAAGCGGTCGCGTTCTCGTTCGCTTCAAAATACCGGCGCACTTCTTAAACGCGCTTCGCTTGAACGAAAGAAGTACGCCGGGGGCGAGTCGAACGCTCTTCTCCGCTTGCTCCACTAGGGTTCGCTTGGAGCAACACGCCGCCAAATGACACAGACAATACTGACCCCCAAATTTCCTCGTTGGAAAGGAGGAATTATGAGCGAAAAATATACAACCGAGCGCCCTGACTGGGTGCCCGAGGACGCCGACGCGAAGTTTACGACGAGCGTCATGGGCGGCATTGAGGGCATCAAGGATCTGACTGTCGGCAACATCAATCCGAAGCTGCTGAACGGGCAGGGCATGCCCCATCGCAAGCTCGTCCTCTCCGAGGACGACTACGTCGAGGGTGTGGCGCGCGGCGACCGCATGACGCTCTCTCGTGCGATCACCCTCATCGAGAGCAACAGCAGCAAGCACTTCAAACGTGCGCAGCGCGTCCTCCAGCGTCTGCTGCCGCGGACGGGCAACGCACTGCGCATCGGCATCACAGGCGTTCCGGGCGCGGGTAAGTCCACGATGATCGAGGCGTTCGGCAATATGCTCTGCGACATGGGGCATCGCGTCGCCGTCCTCACCGTCGACCCCACAAGTTCTGTCACGAAGGGGTCAATCCTCGGTGACAAGACGCGCATGGGGACACTCTCGCGCCGCCCGGAGGCATTCATCCGCCCTTCGCCGGCGGGCGGTACCCTCGGCGGCGTCGCGCGCAAGAGCCGTGAGACCATGCTGCTCTGCGAGGCGGCAGGCTACGACGTCATCATCATCGAGACGGTCGGCGTCGGGCAGTCCGAGACGACCGTGCGCTCGATGGTCGATTTCTTCCTGCTCGTTGTGCTGACGGGTGCGGGTGACGAACTGCAGGGCATCAAAAAGGGCATCATGGAGCTCGCAGACGCCATCGTCATCAACAAGGCGGACGGCGACAACCTCCTGCCCGCGAAGGTCGCGCGCGGACAGTACGAGCGCATGACGGAGTTCATCCGTCCCGCAACGCCGGGGTGGGAGACGCACGCCTATCTCGCCTCTGCCATCAAAAAGACGGGGCTCGCGGAGCTCTGGGAGGTCATTCGTATCTTTCGTGAGAAGACGACGGCGAGCGGCATTTGGAAGAAGCGGCGTGACAGTCAGCTTCTCGACTGGATGAACAGCATGATCGACGAGCATCTGCATAATTTGTTCTTCGACGATGCTGTCGTGCGCGGTCGGATGCCCGAGGTGCGCGAGGCAATCCTCTCCGGCGGCATCTCTCCGACGCAGGCGGTCGCCGAGCTCCTCGGCGTCTTCGATGTGCGGCGTGCGGCGGCGCGGCAGGTCGATCTCTTTACGAACTGATTGCCAAAAGACTCCCCCGCCATAGAGGCAGGGGGCTTTGCGTGCCATATCGGGCGGTATGGAAGGGGGAATTTTATTGCAGAAACGCATCTGCCTCTCGGGCGCAGATATGTACGAGCTCGAGGAGGTGTTTCGCGGACGGCGCGGCATCGTCTCCGTGCGTACGGGCTATATCAACGCTGCGCCGCAGACCGCGCACGAGGACGCACTGACGGGTGCGTCGGGCGGGCGCGTGGGCGTTGAGATCGTTTACGATCCGAAAAAGACGGACATCTCACAGCTCCTCGACCTGCATTTTTCCGTCGTTACGCCGTACAGCATCGACGGACAGGGCTACGTGCGCGGTGCCGTGTATCGCGCGGGCATCTTCTACGAGAGTGCGGAGGACGAGCCGCAGATCGCGCTCTATCTCACCTTTCTCGCGGGAAAGGGGCGCTGCCCCGCGACGGGGGAGCACCTGACGCTCAACGATCCGAACAGCAGCGCGGCGGCGCGGCGCGTCATGCACGCGACGATGGAGCGGCTGAGCTCGTTTCAGCCGGCAGCAGAGGAACATCAGGGCTATTTGCGGCGGCATCCCGAGACAAAGACCTACATCAATCTCACGCAACTGCCTGAGTAATCTTAGGGGGCTGCTGCACGAAGTTTTCGACTTCGTGCAGCAGCCCCCATTACTGTCATAACATCAAAAAACTTCCCTCAGATCAGATGATTTGTGGTATAATGGGGCAAGGGAATGTTCCTCGTGAAACGAGAGGGAAATTATGACACTACGAGGGAAATTGCAGGCAACATTTGTTGTCCTATTCATCTTCATCATCGGCGTTGTCGGTCTGAACTTTTTCCACCTTTGGACAGCTCGATGGCTATGCGCCGGCGGTGAATGCCTCGGGCTCGCTCCGCATGCGTGCGTATCAGCTCGCATGGCTGTCCGCGCGCTCCGTGCCTGCCGGGGCGGAGGAGACGGCGAACATCCGCGGGGATATGGCAGCGCGCGTCGCGGAGTACGACCATATCCTGACAGGGCTGGAGCAGGGGGATGAGGGACTGCATCTCCTTGCCCCGTCGGATGCTGCCGTGATGGCGCAGCTGCAGAAGGTCAAGCCGCTGTGGCAGGCCTACCGCGACGACGTGATCGCCGTCATGGACGCAGGCACCCCTGCGGCAAAATACGAGGCGAACGCGAAAGTCTCAGCAGAGGTGGCGGACTATGTCGCCGAGGTCGATGCGCTCGTGCGCGCCTATGATGAGGCGAGCCGTGCGCGCATTGCCCGCGCCAAGATGATCGAGGGGCTCATCCTTGTCCTCGCTCTCCTTGTCGTTGTCGGCGCATCCCATTTCATCCGCGCGCAGATTCTGCGCCCGCTTGCTGCGCTCACCGCGTCGTTCCACGAGGTGGCGGGCAAAGAGGGGGATCTCACCCAGCAGCTCAGTGCCGACCGTTATGATGAGATCGGACAGATCGTCCACTCGTTCAACAGCTTTGTGAGTGACCTGCGCGAGCTCATTACACGAGCACAGGCGTGTTCGACCGAGGTCTCGGGGCTCGCGGATACCGTCTGGCATGCGAGCGTTGAGAACAGCAAGGCAGTCGAGTTCAATGCCGTTGCGGTGATGGGGACGGCCGAGCGCACACAGGAGCAGCATGAGGAGGCAGAGACGCTCACGCAGAGCCTCGCGGGCATCGCCGCCCACATGGATGAGATTCGCCGCTATGCAAGTGCGGAGGGAGCGGATCAACCGGCGCTCATTGCTTCCATCGAGATGGTCGGTGCCTGCGCACAGGTCGCGGCGGCAGCCTCCGCCTCTCTCAGCAAGGCCTCGGAGGAGATCGCGGGGCATACGCAGGACGCGGCGGCGTCCGTCGAGGAACAGACCGCCTCACTCGCAGCGTTTGCCGCGACGGCGGAGCAGCTCAAGGGCGCAGCTGAGGATCTGGACGGACTTGTCGGGCGTTTCAAGGTATAGGGGGAGCAGCACGGGGGAGCTGCTGGGAACCACTGGGAAAAGGGGAGTATCATGCAAAGTTAAGCACATCGCAACGAAGTTTCTGGTTGTACTATTGCCACTGTTTCTGGTCAGCTTCATTATTCTTTCGGGGATCAGTTACTTTGTGGCGCGCGGTCAGTTGCTTGAGAGTGTGAGCGAGAACGCAGAGTTGGTTCGGCAGATGACGGCGGTGAAGCTCACCAACGATGTGGAGCGCAAGGCGGATCTGCTGGACGGGCTTTCCCGCAGTCCGGTCATCGCGCACGGCACACGCGAGGCGCGCATCGATGCTTTGCAGGCGTTGAAGGCGCAGATGCCCAGCTTTGCGATGGTTGCCTTTTCGACCCCGGAGGGGCAGGCGTACAGCGATACGGGACAGGATATGGATCGCTCGTCGCGTGACTACATCAAGAAGGTGCGCGAGACGAAGCAGCCATTCTTTGCACCGCCGTCTGTCTCCGGCACCACGGGCAAGCTCATCTGTGTGCTCGCCTATCCTGTGCTGGATGGCGGCGAGCTGGTCGGCATCGTCTACGGGACGATGCAGCTCGACTCGCTGACCGAGATTGTCGGTGACGTGAAACTGCTCGATACGGGCTATGCCTTTGTTGCGGATGAGAGCGGCCTCGTCGTTGCGCGTCATGATCGACCGGACGATGTCGGGAAACTGGATCTCTCCAAAAAGGATCAAGGAGAGGACAGAGTTCTTGACGAGGCGCTCGTGCAGGCGTTCAAGGATACTGTATCGAGCGGTCAGGAGCGCATGGTGCGCTTTCAGAGCACGGCGGGGAAGGAGCTCGATGCACATTTACTGCCGATCCATCTGAAGAATCGCACGTGGGTGGTGGTGGCCTGTGTGCCGATCGATGAGATCAACGCACGGGTAAACGCGCTGCTCGGTCTCCTCGCCGCCGTCACGCTTGTCGGAATCCTGCTTGCCGGTGCGGTCATCGTGCTCTTTGCCCGCCGTACGGCGGCACCGCTTGTGCGGCTCAACGAGGCGTGCCGCACGATCAATGACGGGAACCTATCGGCGGCGGACATTCCCGTGGAGTCTGCCGATGAGATCGGGCAGCTCGCGCAGGGATTCAATCAGATGAAACAGACCCCTGCACGGCCTGCTCGCGAAGATACAGGAGAATGCCCAGAGCCTCGCCCGCTCGTCGGAGGATCTGACGGCAGCTGCGCATCAGTCGGCGGAGGCATCGAACGCCGTGGCGATCTGCGGTGACGGAGATCGCCAATGGAGCCGTACAGCAGACAGAGGACACGGCACATGCGGATGAAACGGCGCAGGGAATTGCCGGCGGCACGACGCGGGCGGCACAGCTCGCCGATGAGATCGCGGCGACGACGCAGACGACCGTTGCGTGCGTCGAGCGCGGGCGCTTTGTCGGTACAGCAGATCGTCGGACACATGACGGAGATCGAACATGGCACAGAGATTGTCCATGGATCCATCGAGGATCTTGCCAAGAACTCGCAGGAGATATCTCATATCGTCGAGATGATATCGAACATCGCCGGACAGACGAATCTGCTCGCGCTCAACGCAGCCATCGAGGCGGCGCGTGCGGGAGAGGCGGGCAGAGGGTTCGCCGTTGTCGCCGAGGAAGTCCGAAAGCTCGCCGAGGAATCGGAAAGCTCCAGCCGCCAGATCGCCGAGCTCGTCCACGAGATCGAGGCGGGGATGAAAAATGCCGTGCAGGCGGGTGATACGAGTACGGCGAGCGTCGCGAGCGGCAAGCAGGCAGTCGAGGATGCCGATGCTGTCTTCGGCGAGATCCTGAGCTCCATCGAGAAACTCTCTGCGGGGATCCGTACCATCGCCGAGAGCATCCGCGAGATCGCGGAGGGCAGCCGCAGCATGAGTGATCGCGTTGCCACCGTGCGGCGCATCTCGGAAAAGAGCGCGGATGAAACGCAGACGATCTCCGCATCGACCGAGGAACAGTCTGCCTCCGTGGAAGAAATCGCCGCGGCAAGCCGTACGCTCTCCCATCTTGCCGATGAGCCGATGGCAGAGGTCGGCAATTCAACCGAAATAGTCGAGTCGATGCCGTGCTGCGATGAGCAGTACGGCGGCATCTGTGCGCGGAGAACCGAAATACTCTGTGCGTCCCTTTGCACAGCTTGGCACGTCTGTATTATACTGATGATAGGATATAAGCGCAGAAAGGGGGAACCATGGCGAAGTCAATGCAATCCGGCAGGACGTACCAAGGACGCAGGGAGAGCGTCATCTCCCTGGCGTTGTCGTGCGCTGAAGCGTGAGGACAGGGACAAGGAATGAGATCATCGCCGACATGGCGGATCGTAATGAGCACCAGTTGTCGATGAACATCCGCGTTGCACGGGAGACGGTGCTCACCTTTGATCAGCAACCGCGCATGGGAGTATCTTCCTGGGGCGAAGAAACCGGAAGGAGCGGAGGATTTCAGCGCGTCACCGGAAAGAATCATCAGCACCGACGACGCCCGCCGATCTCTTTCCGCACGCGCGGATATTCTCCTCGACGACCTATCTCGTCGTCGATCAGATCATAATTCTGCGCCCCATCGTGATGTTGGATGACGCACGGCTCACCATCGCGAGGGACGTGCCATCGACTTTATCGATGGACGGAACCCCGTGGGCGAGGAGGCAAAAGGAGCGGCGATCATCGGCGCGGAGGATCCCGACTTCATCAATGGCCCGGCGTTCTCGCACAGAAGCATGTGCACGATCTCGACGTGGCGCGCCCTGCCGACCGAGGTACAGGAGAAATACATCGGCTGTCGGAAGTACATGATCTGGAGCTCGACGACGACGAGAAGGATCCGCGCGCACACAATATCATCTCACAGGACAACCGCGACGACGAGGAGCATAAGATCGTGCGCATGAACGTCGTCTATGCGAACCCGGGCGAGGGCGTGCGCGGCACGTACTTCATCGGCTATGCACGCCACTGGGACGTGACGCGCAAGATGGTCATCAACATGTTCACGCAGGACGATCGCCTGCTCGAGTATTCGACGGCACTCGAGGGACAGCTCTTCTTCATCCCGTCGAAGGAACTCATGGGTCGCATCGCCGAGGGCGAACTGTTCTAAAACGGAACATACCGCTGTACCGAGCATCTCGGTGCGGCGGTATTTTTTCTTGCGATTTCTCGGGAAACAACGTAAAATATTAGTATGGCAAACGAGGGAGAGGCTATGAGCAAGGAAACGGCGGGGCGACAGTATCAGGACAGTGTTTTCCGTGCATACTTTAACGATGCGGATCGTCTGCGCGATCTGGCAGGCGCATTGCACGGGCGAACGTATACGATGGACGATGCCGTAGAAATCGTGACACTGGAGGGGACATTTCTCTCGCAGGTAAAAAACGATATCTCGTTCCTGCTGGCGGGGCGTCATTTGGTGTTCATTGAGCATCAGAGTACACCGAACGAAAATATGCCTCTGCGCTGTCTCTATTATATCTGTGAGCAGCTGCGCAAGGAGATCGACGGCAAGCAGCTCTATCGAAATCGTCGAATACCGCTGCCCGTACCGGAGTTTCACGTGTTTTATACCGGTGTGAAGGAGCTGCCTGAGGGAGCTTGTCATGCGGCTTTCCGATTCCTATCAGCACGCGGGTGATGAGAGGATACACTTAGAACTGCTGGTAACGGTACACAACGTCGTCTATCGCGCACAGAAGGCACTGCTCATGAAGAGCCGCGCGCTGCATGACTACAGCTACTTTATCCATGACATCAAGGAAAATATTGCGGCGGGTATGGAGCTGCCGCAGGCTCATCCGCGCGGCGATGCATACGTGTATCGAACGCGACATCATGCGAAATTTTTTGAAAGAGCACGAGAGGGAGGTTGTCGACATGGTGAATTTTGAGTGGAATCAGGATCTGTTCGAAGCGGCGAAGTTTGAAGATGGACGTGAACAAGGACGTGCGGAGGACGTGAGGGGCGTGATGAGGAGCGGGGCACCATGATCCTCAATATGCTGCGTGAGAAGATGCCGCTTGAGCTGATCGCGAAAGGTGTCGAATCTCTCTCTTGAGAAGGTGCGCGAACTCGGACAGATGCACAGCCTGCTTTAAGGACGTTTTTGATCCCATACAAAAATCCCGCCATACCGTTTGTCGGTGTGACGGGATTTTGCGTCAATGCTGGGTTATTCTTTGATCGGTTTTTTGAGCATCGACAGGATGACGGCACCGACGAGGGCACCGATGATGATGCTCACGAGGTACATGAGCGGGTTGCCGATGGTCGGGACGACGAAGATGCCGCCGTGCGGGGCGCGCAGGGTGCAGTCAAAGACCATGGTGAGTGCGCCCGCGAGTGCCGAGCCGACGACCATCGAGGGATGACGCGCACAGGGTCTGCCGCCGCGAAGGGGAATGGCACCCTCCGTGATGAAGGAGAGCCCCATGACGTAGTTCGTGATGCCCGCCTTGCGCTGGCTCTCGGTGAAGCGGTTCTTAAAGAGGGTGGTGGCGAGGGCGATCGCGAGCGGCGGAACCATGCCGCCGGCCATGACTGCCGCCATGACGTGATACTCGCCCGAGGCGAGGAGCCCCGTGCCCGTGACATACGCCGCCTTGTTGATCGGGCCGCCCATGTCGATCGCCATCATGCCGCCGACGACGATGCCCATGAAGACGCGCGCCGAGGGATCCATGCTGCCAAGCGTCGAGACCATCCATGTGTTGATGGCGGCGACGGGCGGCGTGATGATGAAGAGGGTGATAAAGCCGATGATGAGGATACCGAAGAACGGGTAGAGCAGGACGGGCTTGATGCCGTCGAGTGCGGCGGGAAGTCCCGCGAAGCCCTTCTTCAGCAGGGTTGACGGCGTAGCCGCCGATGAAGCCCGCGAGGAGTGCGCCGAGGAAGCCCGTGCCGTGCGCGCCCGCGAGTGCACCGCCGACGAAGCCGACGGCAAGGCCGGGGCGGTCAGCGATGGACATGGCGATGAAGCCCGCGAGAACGGGGAGCATGAAGCCGAACGATGCGCCGCCGACATCCATGAAGAATTTGGCGAGCGGGGTGTTCGAGCCGAAATGCGACGGGTCGATGCTGTAGTCATCAAAGAGGAAGGCGAGGGCAATGAGGATACCGCCGCCGACGACGAACGGGAGCATGTGCGAGACACCGTTCATGAGGTGCTTGTAGATCTGGCGTCCGAGGCTCTCCTCCTCGGATGCATCCGCCCCCTCTGCCGTATCCGCGCCGCTCGCGTGATAGATAGGCGCAGAGCCCGCGAGGGCACGGTCGATGAGCTCGTCCGCCTTGTTGATGCCGTCCGCGACCTTCGTGATGACGACGCGGTGTCCGTCAAAGCGCGACATGGCGACGTTCTTGTCCGCCGCGACGATGATGCCGTCGGCGGCTGCGATTTCCTCGGGCGTGAGGACGTTCTTGGCACCTGCCGAGCCGTTCGTCTCGACCTTGATGGAGATGCCGCGTTTTCTTCGCGTGCTGCTCAAGGCTCTCTGCCGCCATAAAGGTGTGCGCGATGCCCGTGGGGCAGGCGGTGACGGCGAGGATCTGGATGTGGTCGGCGGCAGGTGCGCTCTCCGTGCTCTCCTCTGCCGCGTTCGGTGCGGTGAAGGTGCCGTTTTTCCTTCGCGTCGATGAGGCTGCGGAACTCCTCGACGGTCTTGGCGGCGATGAGTGCCTCCTGAAGTCAGGATCCATAATCATGGTCGCAAGGCTGGAGAGGATGGTGAGGTGCTCATCGTTCGCGCCGTTCGGTGCGGCGATCATGAAGAAGAGGCGGCTCGGGTTGCCGTCCATCGCGGCAAAGTCCATGCCGTCGGGGATGGTCATGGCGGCGAGCCCCTGCTGTCTTTACGCCGTCGCTCTTGGCGTGCGGCGTTGCAATGCCGTCGCCGAGGCCTGTCGTACCGCTCGCCTCACGTGCGAGTACGTCCTTGACGTACTGTTCCTTGTCACTGAGGTTTCCGCCCTTTTCCATGCAGTCCGCGAGCAGACGGATGGCCGCCTCTTTGGAGGCGGGGCGGAGACGCCGAGGGCAATGCTCTCGGGCTTCAAAAGGTCGTTGATATGCAAAGGAAAAACCCTCCTTTTTATTGTGTTGTGCCTGCTGAGTAGTACTCCTCGCAGAACATCCATCGTTACGTAGCGGTCGGGCACTCATCTGTGCAAATACCTGCGGATTCCAAACGCGCTTCGCATTTTGAACGGTTCAAGCGCAGGGCGTCAGAACGTGCCCGGTATTTTTGCCGCTGCTCGACCGCTTGCTAACGAGGGTTCTGCGTGGACGCACGCCACTGGATGCACAGCTACGATGGGATTACATTTATCTGCGTAGGACGCACGCCCATGGGCTGACAGCTGTGATGCGTTACCTCACTCGATGGTTTTTCAGCAGCGCGAGCGCCTCCTCGCGTGTGGCGAGGTTCGGCGAGAATGCCGAGGCGGAGCCGGTCGCAACGCCCATGTAGAAGGCGCGCTCGTAGTCGCCGTCCGACTCCATATAGCCCGCGAGGAAGCCCGCGACCATCGAGTCGCCCGCGCCGACAGAGTTGACGAGGGTGCCCTTCGGCGCGGCAGAGCGATAGAATACGCCTTCCTCTGTGAGGAGGATCGCGCCGTCGCCCGCCATGGAGATAAGGACGTTCGTCGCTCCCTCGTCCTGCAGGCGTTTTGCGTGCTCGATGATCTCGTCGTCTGTTTTCAGCGTCACGCCGAACATCTCGCCGAGCTCGTGATTGTTCGGCTTGATGAGGAATGGGTGATACTTCAACACGCGCCGCAGGAGATTTTTGGTCGCGTCGACGGCGATGCGGATGCCGCGTCCGTCGAGGTGCTCCATAATGCGCTCATAGATGTCGTCGGGCAGTGTGTTCGGAATCGAGCCTGCGAGGACGAGTGTATCGCCGCGCTTCAGCCGATCGAGTTTTTCAAACAGCGCGCGCTGCGCCTCGGGCGGGAATCTTCGGCCCCTGCCCGTTGATCTCCGTCTCGCGCTCCGCCTTGATCTTGACGTTGATGCGCGAGAATCCCTCGTCGAGGCGCACAAAGTCCTCCGTCACGCCGAACGAGCGAAGCTGCTGCTGCATCGCCGTGCCGGTGAATCCCGCGAGGAAGCCGAGTGCCGTCGAGTCGTGTCCGAGATTTTTCAGCACGATGGAGACGTTGATCCCCTTGCCCCCGGCAGGATCTGCTCATAGTTCACGCGGTTGATCTCGCCCGGCGTGAACTGCTCCAATCGGACGATGTAGTCAATCGACGGATTGAAGGTGACCGTGTAAATCATATACATCCCTCCTGTCCCATAATATATGGATCTCTTTCCAATATTGCTATCATATAATGCAGGCACAGTAAAGTCAAGAAAGCCATTCTCATATTGGTGGACTTGTCAGCGAATTTTCTTTCCTCTATAATAGAACAGAGAAATACAGCGCTTTTTGGGGAACGGGAGGACGTATGAACGAAATCGTAGACAGCAGTACCGCGCAGGTGCTCGTGGAGGCACAGGAAAAGCCGGCACCGACGCCGCGCCCCAAGAAGGCGGCACCAAAGGGGCGTTTTTCTACATCAAAAAATGCCTGCGGCTCATCCTCGGCGCCTTCATCACCGCCGTGGGGCTCGAGCTTTTCCTCATTCCGAACAACGTCATCGACGGCGGCGTCGTCGGTCTGTCGATCATGTCGCAGACGATCACGGGCATGAGCCTCGGCGTGTTCCTCGTGCTCTATAATATCCCCTTTGTCTTTATGGGGTATAAGCAGATCGGCAAGAGTTTTGCCCTGTCGACCGTCTTTGCCATCATCATGCTCTCGATCTGGTCGGGCGTGCTTCACGATGTGCCGAAGGTGACGAAATGACCCGTTCCTCGCTGCGATCTTTCGGCGGCGTGGTGACCGGTCTCGGCGTCGGTATCGTCATGCGTACGGAGGCTGCTTCGATGGGACGGAGATCGTCGCGATCATCATGGATGCGCGGACGCAGTTCTCCGTCGGCGAGGTGGTCATGTTCATCAACCTCTTTATCCTCTCCTCGGCAGGACTCCTCTACGGCTGGGACAAGGCGATGTACTCGCTCTTTGCCTACTTTGTCATCGCAAAGATGATTGACGTCGTGCTGAAGGGACTCGATGAGTCGTATGCCGTCATGATCGTCACGAACGAGCACGAGGAGGTCACCGCTGCCCTCAACGAGCGGCTCGGACGCGGTGTGACACTGCTCCACGGGGCGGGCGGCTACACGGGCGAGGCGAAAGGAAGTCCTCTACTGCGTGGTGACGCGCCTCGAGCTGGACAAGCTCAAAGAGATCGTCCTCGACAAGGACGAGCGCGCTTTTGTGACCATCAATGCCGTGCACGACATCGTGGGCGGACGGTTCAAGAAAAAGGCGATTCACTAAGGATTCCCAAAGTCTCCCCGTCACGGGGAGGGGCACGCAGGGTGGAGGGGCATCGTCTGCGATGTATCCGTGCTTTCTTGGGGAGATTGATCGACGATGAAACAGTTTTCTCAGATATATGGCTCTGCTGAGCTTCTTTCTCCTGCTCTTGCCCACGTCGTCCGCGTTCGGAGCTGCGCGCATCGCACAGCTGCCGCTCGTGGTGGAGGGCGGTGCGGCAGACGTTGATGCGGAGACGGTGGATGCGCTCGAGGAGATGGTCGCGCGCGATCTCCACATGCCGCTGAACGATACGATGGGCTGGCTCACCTATGTCGATGATCGTGTGCTGATGGATGCGTATGATAGTGCCTGTGGGCAGTACGTCACGCGGCGCGGCTATGACTATCCTGCCGTCCCTGCGTGCGACGGCAGATGCCGTGGAGGCAGACCTCGTCGTTCTGCCGATCCTCACGACCTACTATGAGGAGATATATTACACGAGTATCTTCTATGAGGAGAATTTTCTGCACAGCGGTGCCGCCGTCCGCCTTCTCGTCTATGACCGCGCAACGGGGGAGGTCATTGACCGCCGCGATGCGCGCTCCTATGCGGATGAGGATCAGCCGAGCGGCAGGGCGTATGTCCTCGCGGGCGAGGTGATGCGTAACGTCCTCGCCGCTGCCAATCTCCGTGCGCACGTGCGCGATCTGCGCGAGACGGCGCGGGGCGCAGAGGGCGCAGTAGTATAACTAAAAACCGCATCACGCGAGATGGTGAATCTCCACGTGATGCGGTTTTTTGATGTGCGACTAAGATGATGAATTTATCTGTGACACACTAATTGTTCAGCTTCGGATAGAGCCGCTCTGCGTTCTCTGTCGTATAGCGTGCGACGTCCTCGATGGTCTCACCGCGGATCTCGGCGATCTTGGCGGCGATATGCGTGACGTAGGCGGGCTCGTTGCGCTTGCCGCGCAGGGGGACGGGGGCGAGGTAGGGGCAGTCCGTCTCGACGAGGAGTTTGTCTGCCGGAGCCTCGCGGACGATGTCGGGCAGCTTCGCCGCGTTCTTGTACGTGAGCGGCCCGTCGATGCCGATGCAGAAGCCCATCTTCCAGAGTTCGCGCGCCATCTCGAGACTGCCTGAGTAGCAGTGGAGGACGCCCGTGAGCTCCGCACCCTCGGCGCGCAGCATGGCGAGCGTATCGCCGTGCGCCTCACGGTCATGGATGCAGACGGGAAGCCCCGCCTCACGCGCGAGGTCAAGCTGCGCTGCAAAGAGGTCACGCTGCAGGGCGCGGCGGGATGCGTCCTTTTCCCAGTAGTAGTCGAGTCCGATCTCGCCGATGGCGACGACCTTCGGATGCTGGGCCCATGTGAGGAGCTGACGGCGCATTTCGTCCGTCAGCACACACGCGCTCTCGGGATGGATGCCGACGGCGGCGTAGAGTGCGGGATGTTCCTCCGCATCCTGCACCACCTGTGCGGATGCCGCCATCGTGTCGCCCATGCTGATGATCTTCGCTACGCCTGCCTCACGCGCGCGTGCGATCACGGCGATGCGGTCATCGTCGAATTTTTTTCATCGTAGAGGTGGGCGTGCGTGTCGATGAGCGTCATGCCTTCTCGACCTCGATGCGCGGGAAGAGCTGCTCTGCTGTGCCGACCGTATGCCCGTCAGGTGTCGTGCCCCATGCGGCGATGTCCGCCAGCTGTACGGCGTCAAAGTCTGACGCAAAAGCCGAGTTGCTCGTGGATGCGGCGTGCCGTCGTCGGCATGAACGGCGTGATGAGAACGCTGACGATGTGCAGCGTCTCGACGAGGTGATAGAGCACAGCGTCCAGCTCTGCCGCCTTCGCTTCGTCTTTGGCGAGCGTCCACGGGGCGGTCTCGTCGATGTACTTGTTCGTGCGCGAGATCAGCGCCCAGACGGTCTTTACTGCGGCGGAGAGCTCCATCGCGTCCATCTGCTCCGTATAGTCGCGCACCGTCGCCGTCGCCATCGTTTCGAGTGGCGCGTCGAAGTCCGTATGTCCTGCGCCCTTCGTGATAACGCCCTTCCGATATTTTTCGCCATGGAGAGCGTGCGGTGAAGCAGGTTGCCGAGATCGTTCGCGAGATCGGAGTTGATGCGCCCGATGAGCGCGTCGCGCGAGATGTTGCCGTCCTGTCCGAGTGCGATCTCGCGCAGGAGGAAGTAGCGGATAGCGTCCGCGCCGAACTCCTCGATGAGGGCGACGGGGTCGACGACGTTGCCGACCGACTTCGACATCTTTGCACCGTTGACGATGAGCCAGCCGTGCCCGTAGACTTTCTTCGGCAGATCAAGTCCGAGCGCCATGAGCATACAGCCCCAGATGATCGTGTGAAAGCGCACAATTTCCTTGCCGACGAGATGCACGTCCGCCGGCCAATATTTATGGAACATTTCCTTGTCGTGGAGGTAGCCGATCGGCGTGAGATAGTTCGTGAGCGCGTCGAACCAGACGTAGACGACGTGTTTCGGGTCGAACGGCACGGGGATGCCCCAGTCGAACGAGGTGCGCGAGACGCACAGATCCTCCAGCCCCTGCTCGATGAAGGCGATCATTTCGTTGCGGCGCGAGACGGGCTGGATGAAGTCGGGATGCTCGTTGATGTAGGCGAGCAGACGATCCGCATACTTGCTCATGCGGAAGAAGTATGCCTCCTCGGAGACCTCCTGCACGGGGCGGTGGCAGTCGGGGCAGCAGCCGTTCTCGTCGAGCTGCAGCTTCGTCCAGTAGCTCTCGCACGGCGTGCAGTAGAGCCCCGTGTACGCACCCTTGTAGATGTCGCCCTGATCGTAGATGCGCTGGAAGATGTCCTGCACGAGCTCATGGTGGCGCGGCTGGGTCGTACGGATGAAGTCATCGTAGGAGATGCCGAGCAGCCGCCACAGCTCCTGAAAGCTCGCAACAATGCGGTCGACGTACTGGATGGGCGTGATGCCCTCCTTCTCCGCTGCCTGCTGGATCTTCTGCCCGTGCTCATCCGAGCCGGTCAGAAAGAACACGTCGAAGCCCGCGAGCCGCTTGTAGCGCGCAATGGTATCCGCGACCGTCGTGCAGTAGGCGTGACCGATGTGCAGCTTCGCACTCGGGTAGTAGATGGGGGTGGTGATGTAAAATGGAGTCTTTTCGCTCATAAATCATGCCTCGTTTCGATATAATTTCCTGTATATAGTAGCACAGAGTGTGCGGGGTGACAACTGCGGCGGCATTCTAATCTACAAGTCCTCTCCAGACACGAGGCGCACATTCTCCTGTGCGGCGGCCTCACGCAGTCGCTCGGTGAAGCCATAGAAGGAAAAAATCATATAGTGATCGTTTTCCCGGATATTTCTCTTGCGGCCATTTGCCTTGCAGCTGTCGGAGTACGTCAAGATCGGCGGGTGTATGGCGAAATTTACATTCCGCGAGCAGAAAGTTCCGCTCCGCGCGATCTGCGGCGACAATGTCGATCTCCTCCGACACGGTGCGCCTTTTCCCATCGGCGGTATGCGTGACCTTCTCCCACCAGCGGCCGATCTTAACAAAGTGAAACGGCAGGTCATTTGCACGATTGCGGCTGCGCAGATATTCGATGCAGATTTGTTCGTAGGCACGGAGGTGAATTCGTGCAGCTGGGGGAAATGAGATGCTGCCCATACGCCTGCCGCGTCGCCCGCCTCAAGCTCTGAGTGGCTGCCGTAAGAAATGCGTACCAGAAACGGAAGTATGCGTCCGTCAGCTGATACAGTCCCGCGTCCGCTGCCCGCCCGCTCCTTCACGGTGGAAAGCACGGAAAAACTCCCGTGTGACGATGCCGATCTCCATGAGGTTCTTTAGGTAGACACTGATTTTTCGTCTTTTCGATCTGCGTCTTGCTGTGGATGAGGGCGAGGTATTGTTGCCGAGCGCCACCGCCTCAATGATGGCGTTGTAGACGCTCGTCTCGCGCAGCTCCTGCCGCAGCAGGAACTCCACCTCGCTGTAGAGGACACAGCCCTTTTGCAGGATGTTCGTGCAGATATTTTTCTTCGAGGATTTCTGGGGTTGAAACTGTATTAAATAGTAGGGAATACCACCGAGAATCGCATAGACTGCGACCTGATCCTCCACGCTGTACTGTGGGAAAAACTCCCGCACGTTTACAAAGGGCAGCGGCGACGCTGCAGATGCCCGTCGCCCTGCCATACAGCGGATTGCGCTCGGCGAGCAGCTCGTTCTCGATAAAGCTCATCGCACTGCCGCAGAGGATGAGCATGACGTTTGCCTGCGAGAGCTCGCGATCCCAGAGATTTTTGCAGGATGGACGGCAGCGCTGGATGGCTCGCGCACATATGGGGAACTCGTCGATGATGAGCAGTTTCTTCCCCTCAGATGGGACATCCTGTATGCTCCTGAGCGCTGTCTCCCAATCCGAAAACGAGGTCAGAAAATGCGCCGCAGGATGCCCGTCTGCAGGATGCGCTTTGAAAAGCGGGCAAGTTGCTCCTGATCGGTACACTCCCGTACAGGGCGTAGAATACGGCAGACTTATCCCGTGCGAACTGTTGTAGCAGCTCTGTCTTTCCAATGCGTCGCCGTCCATAGAGCACGATGAGCTCGGCGCGTTCCGAGTCATAGCGCTCCTGTAAAAATCCAGCTCGCGTTCGCGACCGATAAACACAGTACCACCATCTTTCTAATCACGATTATTATAATCGTGATTAGAAAGATTATACAACGGCACTGAGAAAACATCAAGGGAAACGCGGATAAAATAGTCCTTCAGATCGGCGCGGATCTTTTATCTTCCTCCGCCAGCACGGCCTGATACACATCCGCCGCGAGATGCCGCGTTCCTGTGCGGTGCGGCGCATGGCTTCCTTCTTGTCGAGGCCTGCGGCGATATGTGCTGCATAGTGCTCTATGAGGGACATCTCCTCCCCGTCATCCGCCGCAGCATTCTCGTCTGCGCCCGCGACGACGATCACGAACTCGCCGCGCGGCTCGTTCTCCCGATAGTAGTCTGAGAGTTCACCGAGCGGCGCACGGCGAAAACTCCTCGAATTTCTTCGTCAGTTCGCGCGCGGCGCATGCCTGCCGTGCTCTGCCAAGGCTCTCTGCGAGAGGCGTCGAGCGTCTCACGCAGACGGTGCGGCGCCTCGTAGAAGATGAGCGTCTCGGGATAGGCGGCGACGCGTGCCAGCACCTCGCGCCGTTTCTTTTCCTTGCGCGGAAGAAAGCCGACGAAGGTGAATCCCTCAAGCGGAAGTCCCGCGCAGATGAGTGCGGAGAGTGCGGCGTTCGCGCCCGGCAGCGGGGTGACGGGGATGCCTATGGCGATGGCGCGGCGCGCGAGATCCCCGCCAGGATCGGCGATGCCGGGGAGCCCGGCGTCACTGACGCAGACGATGGTTTCCCCTGCCTGCATCCGCGCGATGAGTTCGGGTCCCCTACTGTCCTTGTTGTGCTCATGGTAGCTGGTCTGGGGGTATGGATGTCATAGTGTGCGAGGAGCCCGCGTGTATGGCGCGTGTCCTCGGCAGCGATGAGATCCGCCGTGCGCAGCAGCTCAACGGCGCGGTAGGTGATGTCGCCGAGGTTGCCGATGGGCGTTGCACAGAGATAGAGCCGTCCGTTTTCGTTCACTGCTGTTCCTCCGTTTTTGTCATTCCTACCCTGTTTTATACGGGACGGACGCCCTGTTGTCAAGGAAAAACCGAAGGAAATCGTTATGTCTTTAAAATTTCTATTATATTTTACTTTTTCGCTTTTTCATTTTTCCTGCATTCATATATAGTATAGACATTAAAGACATCAATCAGGGAAATGATGTGAGGTGTTTCAGATGGAAGAAAGACGCATGTCCTCATCGTGGAGGATGAAACGCGAATTGCTCGTTTTTGCAGATGGAATTGGAGCACGAGGGCTTTACGGCCGAGATCGAGGGGAACGGTACGCGTGCCTATGAGCGCATCATTCAGGAGAATTTCGACATTATCCTGCTCGATGTGATGTTGCCCGGCATGGACGGGATCGAGATCTGCCGGCGTGTGCGCACGGTCTCAAACGTGCCCATCATTATGTTGACGGCGCGCGATGCGGTGGAGGACAGGGTCGAGGGGCTCGACATCGGCGCAGACGACTATATCACGAAGCCGTTTGCCGTGCCTGAGCTGATCGCTCGCATCCGCAACGCACTCCGCCGCCGCGACATCTCGACGGACGATGCATCCGACCGTCTGACGGTGAAGAACCTCATCATGTTCCTCTCGCGCTATGAGGTGCAGGTGGACGGAGAGACGGTCGCGCTCACGAAGCGCGAGTATGACCTCCTGGAGTACCTCCTGCGCAACAAGCGTACGGTGCTGACCCGCGATCAAATTCTGCAGGAGGTATGGGGCTTCGACTACACGGGCGAGACCAATGTCGTCGATGTCTACATCCGCTATCTGCGCGCCAAGCTGGACGACCGCTTCCATAAGAAATACATTTATACGGTGCGGGGCGTCGGCTATGTGGTGCGCGATTAGAGAACGCCTGTCGGACTGGGCTGACCGCTGTCTCTATATCCGCATCTCAACCAAGATCACGTTGATGTATGCCGCCATCCTCTTTTTCGTGCTTATTCTTTCGACAACGATTCTGGGGATGGGCGCATACATCTTTTTTTATCGGCAGGCAGAGGTTGATCTCGACCGCAGCATCCGTCATGTGATGAACAACATCGAGAGCGGAAATGCGGCTGAGGCGAAGTTCTGGTTCGAGGGTCCCGTGATTCCCCGGCGTGATCGTGCGGATCACGGATGATGCGGGGCGGGTTGTTCTCGATACGGATCCGCACTTCCCATCGAATGCGGCGATTGAGCAGGGGCGCGTGCAGACGCCGTTCTGGGCAAATCCCGAGATGGAGGTCTCCGAGTTCCACAACGGCTCGGTCTATCATGCCCAGCGCACGCTCGAGTATGGTGGCACCACCTATCGGATTCATTTTTCCGCACGATTACAACGGAAAAGGATTTTTTCTACTCGCTGCAGCGGCTGCTCTTCTATACCGTTGCGATCTGCTTTGTACTCGCACTCATCGCAGGGCATTTCATCAGCCGGCGCATTCTGACACCAATTCGCGCGATCACGCGGACGGCAGGCAGCATCGAGGTGGAGCGCCTCGGACAGCGTCTCACGATCCCGCGTGCGCGTGACGAGCTCTCGGAGCTGGCGCGTACGTTCAACCGCATGCTCGAGCGTCTGCAGGAGGGCTTTGTCCAGCAGCAGAGGTTTGTCTCGGATGCCTCCGCATGAGCTGCGCACGCCGCTGACGGTCATCCTCGGATACTCTGACATGCTCTCGCGTTGGGGGCGTGAGGACAAGGACATCCTCGCGGAGGGGCATCACGGCGATCCGCTCTGAGGCGGAGAATATGCAGCAGCTCATCGAAAAACTGCTCTTTCCTCGCGCGTGCCGACCAGAGCGGCAGGCGGTGCACAGGAGGCGGTGCTTCTCACGGAGATTCTCGCCGACACGATGGAAAAAGATGCAGATGGTGACGAGTTCGCATGAGGTCGTTCTGGACAGGAACGATGAGGCGGTGGTCAGTGCCGATCCCGTCCTCCTGCGTCAGCTTTTCCGTGTATTCCTCGAAAACAGCAGAAATACACGCCTGCCGGAGGTCACATCCGTGCGTCGTCCATCCCTGGCAGAGGACGGCAAATCCGTCACGGTGACGCTCTCGGACGACGGCATCGGTATCGCGCCGGAGCATCAGGCGCATATCTTCGAGCGGTTCTACCGCGTGGACTCCTCGCGTACAAAGGAGACGGGCGGCTCCGGGCTGGGGCTCTCGATCGCACGCTGGATCGCCGAGCAGCATGGCATCCGCATCGCGGTGAAGAGCGCAGAGGGCAGGGGACAGACATCTCCCTTGTTATTCCTACAATTAAGTAGTGTAGTACTGAAAAGGCGTCGCCCATGGGCGGCGCCTTTGTGATACAATAAGAGCAAAGAAATCACGGATCATACGCATGGAAAAGAAAGGACGGATTGCGATGAAAATCCTCATCACGGGAGCGACGGGGCAGCTCGGCTATGACTGCGTGAAGGAGTTCCATGCGCGTGGACACGAGGTACAGGCGTCTCCTCGGAGCTCTTTCCGCTGTCGGACGAGAACGTCATGCGTGCCGTTATCGAGGCCACCGAGCCGGATGCCATCCTCCATGCGGCCGCATACACCGCCGTGGACAAGGCGGAGGACGAGCCTGCCCGCTGCCGTCTCATCAATGCAGCGGGGACGGAGATCCTCGCTCGTCTTGCCGCGGAGCGCGGGATCAGGCTCCTCTACATCAGTACGGACTACGTTTTCCCCGGGACGGGCACGACGCCGTATGAGACGGATGATATGACGGGGCCGCGCAACGTCTACGGTGCGTCGAAGCTCATGGGCGAGGAGGCAGTCATGGCGCATCTCTCCCAGTACTTTATCGTCCGCATTTCATGGGTGTTCGGCATCCACGGCAAGAACTTTGTCAAGACCATGCTGAATCTCGCGCAGGAGCACAAGAGTCTCTCCGTCGTTGGCGATCAGGTCGGCTCGCCGACCTACACACATGACCTTGCGCCGTTGCTTGCCGAGATGATCACATCGGAGAAGTACGGCATCTACCATGCGACCAACGAGGGATTCTGTTCGTGGGCGCAGTTTGCCACCGAGATTTTCCGCGCGGCAGGGAAGACGGTGCGCGTCACCTCCGTGCCCACGCACAGCTATCCGACGAAGGCGGTGCGCCCGCTGAACTCGCGCCTCAGCAAACAGAGTCTCGATGCGGCGGGATTCCGCCGCCTGCCCCGTGGCAAAGATGCCGTGGCGCGGTACATCGAGGAACTGCGGCAGGAGGAGGGAGGAGCCCGTCCATAATGCGGCATGCACAGGCTCCATGAGAATACAGTAGGTCTGACGTTGACAGGGGCGTGACAAGACACGCCCTTCTGCTATAATAATGGATGTTTTTTTACATCCCATCATCGATTCTCGAAGGAGGAGATTTTTTTGCTCAGAAGTATCAGCCGCAAGTACCGTGAGACGGCACTCATCAAGCTCATCGCGGTCGGACTCATCATCGGTATCCTCATCGCGCTCTATGCGCCTGCCGCGATTCCCGCTCGTCGCCGTGCTCGGTGACGTGTTCGTGCGCGCCCTGAAAGGCGTCGCACCGATCCTCGTCTTTGTGCTCGTCATGAATGCCATGGCGCAGCGCACGGTCGGCTCGGGCTCAGCGCTCAAGCCCATCGTGCGCCTCTACGTCATCGCGACGTTCCTCGCGTCCATCGTCGCCGTGGCGTTCTCGTTCGCCTTCCCCTCGTCTCTCCACCTCGTCGTGGCAGAGGCGTCGGTCGCGCCGCCGAGCGGCATCGTCGAGGTCATTCACAACCTGATCCTCAACGTCGTCGACAACCCGCTCCACGCCATTGCGAACGCGAACTACATCGGCATCCTCGCGTGGAGTATTCTTGCAGGCGTCGCCCTGCAGAAGGCAAATGCAACGACAAAGAATACCGTGCGTGACTTTGCCGTCGTCGCGACGCAGATCGTCCTCTGGGTCATCCGCTTTGCCCCGTTCGGCATCATGGGACTCGTGGCGGATGCGGTCGGCACGAACGGCACGGATGCGATCATCAGCTATCTGCATCTGCTCGCTGTCCTCCTCGGCGCATTCTTCTCTGTCGCGCTCATCATGAATCCCGATCATCGTCTGGCTGCACATCCGCCGCAACCCGTTCCCACTCGTTCTCGCGACGCTGCGTGAGGCAGCATCTACGCGTTCTTTACGCGCAGCTCGGCGGCGAATATCCCCGTCAATATGCAGCTGTGCAAGCGCCTCGGACTGAATCCCGACGTCTACTCCATCTCTATCCCGCTCGGCGCGACGATCAACATGAGCGGCGCGGCGATCACGATGCCGTGCTCTCCCTCGCAGCAGCTCGTACGCTGAACATCACCGTCGATCTGCCGACGGCACTCCTGCTCTGCCTTGTCGCCACCGTCGGCGCGTGCGGTGCCTCAGGTGTTGCGGGCGGCTCGCTGCTCCTCATCCCCGTTGCCTGCTCCTCGTTCGGCATCAGCAATGACATTGCGATGCAGGTCGTCGGCGTCGGCTTCATCATCGGCGTGCTGCAGGACTCCTGTGAGACCGCACTCAATAGCTCGACCGACGTGCTCTTTACTGCGACGGCGGAGTTTGCCGACCGTGCGCGTGCAGGGCACACTCAAGGATGAGGACATGGTACCGAAACGACGAAATCGTATAAGAGATGTAAAAAGCAATGTAAAAGGAGCAATCGCCAGTGGCGATTGCTCCGCTTTTTGCTCTCGTTTGTTTGCTGTCAGGTCTTGAACTTGGCGGCTGCCGTGTTGAGCTCGTGCGCCATGTCCGAGAGTCGCGGCTGCTTGCCGCGATCTCCTCCATGCCGGCCGCCTGCTCCTCGGTCGCCGCAGAGACCGTCTGCGACTCCGATGCGACCTTGGACGCTGCGTCGTGAATCTCGCCCGTCGCGGTGTCGATCTTCGCGGCACGCTGACCGAGATCGTCCATCGTCGCCTTGATGGAGCCCGCATTCTCCTGAATGCGGCGGATCATCGAAAGGATCTCCGAGAACCCTTCGCCCTGTTGCCGCGACGTTCTCGCGTCCCTTCTCCGCCTCGGTGCGTCCCGTCTCCATGGCGGTGACGGCTTCCTCCGTCTCCTCCTGGATGGCGCGGATGAGGTCGCCGATCTGCTTCGATGCGTTCTGCGACTCCTCGGCGAGCTTTCTGACCTCCTCGGCGACGACGGCGAACCCATGTCCGTGCTCACCGGCGCGCGCTGCCTCGATGGCGGCGTTGAGGGCGAGCAGGTTCGTCTGACCCGAGATGCCCGAGATCACTTCGACGATGTTGCCGATCTCCTTGGAGCGCTCGCCGAGTTTGGCGACAACCTCCGAGGAGGAGACGACCGTATCGGCGATGGCATTCATCTGATCGACCGTCGCCACGACGAGCTGGTTGCCCTCCTCAGCCTTCTGTGAGGTGTGCTCGATGTCGTCGGCGACGTTCTCGATGGCGCTCGTCGCATCCGAGAGTCCGCGCGTGAAGGCCTGCACCTGATGTTTTGCCTCCGAGACCGAGTCCATCTGGCCGTGCGACGCCTCCGCCACCTCCGTGATGGACTGGGCGACGCTCTGCGTGGCGTGCGCCGACTGCTCCGCCGTATTCGTCAGGGTGCCCGAGGCATCGGCGACGGACTCTGCCGTCTTCTGGATGGTCTTCGTCATATTGCGGATGTTTTCGAGCATCTTATTCGTCTCATCCGCCATCTGAGCGAACTCATCCCCCGAATCCGTCGACAGATGGATGCGGAGATCGCCCTGTGCGATCTTACGCAGACTCGTGAGTACCATGTCAACCGAGCTCGAGATGGTGCGCAGCAGGAGGAATCCGCACACACAGGTCAGGAGAAGGACGATGACCGCAACGATGATGGTCGTCGTGATGACGCTCTCATAGACGGCAGTACCGTTGTCGTTTGCCTCACGCGCACCGGCGATGCAGCGATCCCGGTCTTTTGTGATCAGCTCAGTAAACTGCTTGTATTTTTCCAGTGCAGGACCATCGAGGTAGGTGAATGCCTCATCGTTCTTGCCCTCGGCGAGCATCGACTCGACCTCACTGTCCGTGGCGCGGTATGCCGCCCATGCCTTGCGCTCGTTTTCCAGAATGGCGCGGTCTTCTGCTGCTCCGTCCGGTGTCGTGTAGACGATGTTGGAGAGTGCCTTCTCGTACTTGAGCGAAGGCGTCGTCCGTCTCCTTTTTCAGTGCTGCCAGCGTATTGTCGATCTCCGCGCGCTTTGCGGGATCCTTTGCCACGGCGCGGATGATGGCGACTCTGCGCTCTGCGCTGGCGGCGTCTGCAACGTTTGCCACCGCCGCCAGATTGTCCGTCCAGCCCACCAGATCCACCACGGTTTCGTGCAGCTTCTGTCCCGAGTAGCAGGCAAATGCGCCGAAGCCGAGGAACATCACAATGAGCAAGGCAAAACTCAGAATGATCTTCTTTGATACGGTGATTCCATTCATTTCATTCCATCCCTTCTGATTATTTCAGTGAAATCGTGTAATCGTTCCCTCTTTTTCTGCAGAGCCTCCTCTCCTGCTGTAGTCGATCATACTCCCCCCGACGTAATTGTCGTCATGTACCCTATTTTATGGCAGTACAACTAATGCCATTATAACCCAGAAAATATCCTTTCACAACCTTTATTTATCGGATAATAAGAAAATCGAATACACATCTTATGTCAGATCAAAAAACTCCCGCACGGGCGGGAGTTCGGGCTCTATGGAAAATTTTCGGGAGTATGGAATGGTTCCGCATACGCTCAGAGGAAACTGCAGGCGGCGGTTCAGGGTCGCGCCGAGTGCCGCTGCGGCGACTGCCTTGATGAGGTCGCCCGGGATGAAACTGGACGAGTGCCATAAAGGCGGCACTGATGCCGACGAATTTATCGCCGAAGAGGATGGTCAGCCACAGCGTGGCAAAGAGATACGTGACGGGGACGCTGATGAGCGCGCCGACGACGGCGTAGCGCGGAAAGGAGGGGTATGCCCGCGAGGGAGACTCATCGGCGTATAGGGCGACAAGAAAGCCGATGAAAAAACCGCCGCGCGGCCCCATGATGATGCCGAGTCCGCCGACACCGCCCGCAAAGACGGGCAGGCCAATCGCACCGATCGGTGTGTAGCCGATGAGCACGACGGCGGTCTGGCGCGGAGTCAGGACGAGTGCCGCGAGGCACATGACGAAGGTCTGCATCGTCAGCGGTGCCATGAAGGGGACGGGAATGGCGATAGGCGCTCACGCAGATCAGTGCGATACAGAGAGCCATCCGCGTGGTATTCGAACGGAGAAAAAAACGATCATCGTACGATGTCATAACAATAATGCCTTCTTTCTTATGTGGGGAAAATTGTTGCGGCACAGGCGGATGATGATGTCCTCGAGCAGTTCGTCGCCCGCCTGTCCCGTCTTCAGCAGGTAGTCGGCATCGGCGAGGGCGAGGACGGCATCCCGCAGCGTGGACTCCCGAAAGCCGCGCGCGTGCCCGCCGAGCTTTTTCGGCGATGAAGGGTGCAGCCCCATGATCTTGCCGAGCCCCTTGGGCGGGTGTCCGCCCGCGAGGAGGCGCCGCGCCTGCCAGAGCTGGCGGACGTGCCGCGTGAGGAGGGCGAGCAGCACGGTAAAGTGCACGCCGTCCGCGCGGCAGCGAGCGAGGAGATCCATGGCGCGCCGCACGTCGCGCGCACTGACGGCATCCATGAGCGCAAAGACGGAGACCTCGGGCATCTCCGAGAACGCCGCGCGCAGATCCGCCTCCGTGAACTGTTTGTTGTCGGTGTAGAGCGTGAGCTTTTTCCAGCTGCCGGTCGAGAAACTCCAGTGAGATCGTCTGCATCATGCCGACGACGTTCAGAAAAGAATGTGCGCGCCTCGCGCTGCATGGAGCGCCCCATCTCGCGCAGACGCTCGTTCAGCCATCCCTCGACGTTCCACGGACGCACGGCCTCGCTCTCGAGGATGCGCCCCGCCTTCTGCACTGCCTGATAGAGTTTGCGCCGCTTGTCGGGCTTTGCATTGAGGGTAAATACGACGTAGGTCGTCGGCAGGAGATTCGTCAAGAGGGCGAGCAGACGCTCCGCCGCAGCGTCCTTCGGCACAGGGGCATTGCCCTCCGCCGCCTTTTTCCCCGCGCGAAAGACGGCGGCGTCATGGACGAGGACGACGATCTTGTCCGTGAAAAAGGGCGCGGTCTCCAGCGACTCGGCCAGCGCGTCGATGGAGGGCATCTCCTCATAGCGGATGAGCGCGTCTGCGCGCGCGGCGGCATCGGGCAGGAGACGGCGCAGGATCGCCTCCTCGGCGCGGCGGATGTAGTACGGCTCCTCCCCGGCGAGGAGGTAGATCTGCGGCGGCGTGCCCTGTGCGAGCGATGCCATAAACTCATGAGCGTTCATCGGCGATAGCGTGCCAGCTCATCGCCGACCGTCGTCGGCTCCGTGTGCCCCGAGTAGAGCACTGTATCGGGCGGCAGGGGTAAAGACCTGCGTCCGAATGCTCTCCCAGAGTGCCGCCGTGTCGCCGCCCGGGAAGTCCGTGCGCCCGACGCTCGCGAAAAAGATCGTGTCGCCGACGAACGCGATGCCGTCGTGTGCGCTGTAAAAGATGCAGGAGTCCGTCGTATGCCCCGGCGTATAGCGCACCTCAAGTGACAGCGCAGGATTTGCCGCGAGTGTGATGTGCGCACCGTCGGCGAACGTCTCCACATCCGCGAGCGTCACGGGCGCACCGCCCCATGTGGAGAGGTTCCAGTTCGGGTCGCTGCAGTAGCGCGGGCTCTCCGCGGCGGCGCAGACGGGACAGGGGATGCGTGCACGAAGTCGTCCACGCCGCCGATATGGTCGAAGTGGCAGTGCGTGAGGAGCAGCCGCTCGATCGTCCAGCCGCGCTCTGCGGCGTGTGCAGCGAGGCGGCCGCCCTCTGCTCCTGCGTCGATGAGAAAGCCGTGCTTTGACGCGTCGTCGATGTAGAAATAGGAATGGGTCGGGATCATATCGCCGACGGTGACGCATTCGATCATGGGTGAGACTCCTTTATCCATTCATAGGCGCGACGCGGCGTGCCGTCCGCGACATAGATCGTGCCGCAGAAGACGAATCCGGCCGCGCACAATAGATGCTGCATGGGATGATTGTCCTCGTGTGTATCGGCACGCAGATGGCTGTACTGCGTGCGTGCAAAGTCCAATATGGCGCGGAATGTGCCGCGGTGCGAGCCGTCGCTGCCCACGCGGTGGAGCGTGGCGTACGGCGTATCGTCGCGCCACGCTCCATTCTCGATGTGCGCATAGGTCGGATCGTCGCCCGCGATGAGGACAAAGACAGCGTGGGGCGCAGCGTCCACATCGTGGAGAACATAGCTCACGCCGCGCGCGATGTCCGCGCGGAGGAGCTCCTCTGTGGGATAGCCGCCGCTCCACTGCGTCGGGTTGCCAGCTGCGCGCATCGCTGCGCGTGCCGCGTCGTAGATGCGCAGCATCTCTGGGATGTCCTGCACCGTTGCCTGTCGTATCATGAAAATGCCCTCCCAATAGTTCTCTCCTATTCTACACGATTGGGAGGGATTTTGAAAGGGGAAGGCTTGCTGCCTTGATCGGGTGAAATTCACTTGATCGACGATGCCGAAAACTGCACACACAAAAAAGAAACCCACATGCCGAGCTTGTGCATGTGGGGGAATTTTATGCCTCTTTTTCGCGAATTTTTTCTGCGGCGCGCGCTAGGCAGTCGGCGATCTCGCCCGTATGCGCCACGGGCACCCAGACGCCCGCCTTCGGCTTTCCACATATCGTCGCTCTTCTTGCGCCAGAACGGCGTGATGGCGGTGTACTGCCGCCCGCGTGAGCGGATGATCGAGACGCGGATCGCCTGCGTTGCTGAGATTTCGAGCATCCCGATCTCCGTGGTCGCGTCGATGCTTAGTGCAAAATCCTGTGCCTTTTTCAGGTTTTGCGCTCGTGTTGTCTTTGTTGCCATACTTATTTCCTCCCGATAAATTCGTTCTCTCCTGTTCATCATACCAATTTTTGGAGGAATTGCAATGTTTTTTATAGGAAATACCCCACGTGGGAGCGTTCTGTTCCTACGCGGGCATGCCGTATGGACATTATTCATCTGTGTACCGCAGGGTCAGGCGCCCCGTTGCGCGCGTTGCAGCGAGATCGATGACGCGCTGGTTGCGTGAGCCGCGAAAATGGAGGGTGAGGTCGCGCTCCTCCTCGCGGTAGTCGCCGTCGACGAGGACGTCGAGCTCGTCGAGGAGGGCGTCCACGGCGGAATTTTTCTGTGCACGCAGCTCCTCAAGGGTGTAGCCTGTGTAGCTCCAGACATCGAGGCCGCGTTCGTGCGCCGCGCGTGCGAGCGGGAGCAGTGCTGCTGGCTGCAGAAAGGGCTCACCGCCGCTGAGGGTGAGCCCTGTGAGAAGTGGATTGGCATCGAGGTCTTGGAGCACCGCATCAACGGTGGTGACCCGTCCGCCATCCGTTGGCTGCGTATCAGGATTATGACAGCCGGGACAGCGGCGCGGGCAGCCCTGCGTAAAGACGGTCAGCCGTATCCCCTCGCCGTCGACGATGGAGTCGCGCGCAATCCCCTGCGATACGGATCTCAGTGGAGTCCGTGCTTGACACGCTCATGTTCTTCTGCCTGCTTTGCGTTGTTCCAGCGATCCGTCGTGCCGACGAGGTAGCCCGTGATGCGGCGGATGCGCTCGAACTTCGGCTGACGCATCTCGTAGCCGAGGGTGACGCGGCCGTCGTCTGCTCCCGTGATGGAGAGACGGTCGAGCTTTTCGTTGGTCTGTCCCTCAATGTAGGCGATGTAGTTCTCTACCTCGTGTGGGGTGATGTCCGAAAGTCCGTTGACGGTGACGTTGATGTCGTTGACGATCATGCTTCATTCTCCTTTTTCCGCGCGGCGGCGGGTCTTTGTTAGCGTTTGCGGCTCTGTGCCGCTGCGAGTAGAATTATACAACATCTTGTGTGTGGACGTCAATAGAAAATCTATATATAGTTGTTTGCCCACAAGGTTATCCACAAGGATTTTTCGGAAAAGCATGGGACTTTCGTGAAAAAACCCGCTGTCATGCGGGTCGAGAGGCATGACAACGGGCTGTAGTTATCCACAGTTTCCCTAGGGAAAAACCTGTGCATTCTGTGGATAAAAGTGGACGGATGTGTGACGTTTCGTCAGATACTATGAGCAGCTGCTTCGTATGGACAACGCATCATTCACTCTGTGCCTTCGTCGGGGCAGGAGACTCTGCGGGCGCATCCTCCTGCTCCTGTATAACGGTGCGGATGGGGTAGGGGATGTCGATGCCCTCGACGCGGTAGCGATCGGTGAGTGCCTTGATGAAATCGTGGATGATGAGCCCCTGCTGATCGAAACTGGCTCGACGGGAGGATCACGGCGAAGTCGATGGAGGAGTCATTGAATTTGGTATAGCGCACGAGCGGCTCGGCGTTGGGGTTGTTGTCGACGCGTGCGAGCACTTCCTTTGCCGTCTCGATGGTGACGCGCTCGACGAGCGCGAGGTCACTGTCATAGGCGACACCGACGGGGACGCTGATGTTGAGATTGCGCGTGGGCATGCTGAAGTTTGTGATGTTCGCACCTGCGATGGTCTTGTTCGGAATGACGATGGTATTGCTTGCACCGAGCGGGACGATGGTGGTGAAACGCCATGTAATGTCGGTGACGCGTCCCTCCTCACCCGTGCCGAGGCGGATGTAGTCGCCGATGCGGATCTGCTTTGAGAGGATGAGGTGCAGCCCTGCGAAGATGTTCGCGAGCGTCTCCTGCAGAGCGAGGGCGACCGCCATGCCGCCGACACCGGCGGCCGTGAGGATGGGCGCGATGGAGATGCCGTAGTACTGGAGGATGACGAGGACGCCCATGACGTAGATGACGCCGATGAGGATGTTGTTGAGCAGCGTGGTCTTCGGGAGATCCTTGTTCGACCGCTCAAAGTACATGGTGACGACGCCGTCCACCGTACGCGCAAGGACGCGCGTGATGGTGATGACGTTGCTCGTGAAGAGCAGATAGGGACAGCAGCTTCGTCAGGGTCGGCGAGATCTCGACGGCCTCGATCGCCCAGTAGAGGCCGATGATGAAGCTGAAGAAGATCGGCACGCCGTGCATGGAGCGGATAAAGACGTATTTCCATGTGCTCTCATCGACCGCAAGATGATGGTTGATGTAGCGGCGGATGAGACGGTCGGCGATGATGCCGACGGTGAGTGCGCCGAGGACGATGCACGTCGGGACGAGAAGGAGCTCGACGATCGCCTCGATGTCAAGGGACTGCAGAAATGTAAACAAGAGGGTCTCCTTTCATGAGAGACAAAAAACAATAATTATGGAAAGAAATTCTTCGCGCGATGCCATGAGCTGCATCGTACCCGACGGACACGTGATGGGGAGATGGAACAGGGGCGCAGTGGGCACAGTGCTGCCAAGCACATGGCGCGGCGGGTCGATGATGGAGACGGCAGAGCCGTGCGCGCGCATCTGTGAGGAGAAATGTCCGTTGATGACGTTAAACAGTTCGCAGGCGGCATCGACGGCGAGGTCGTCCATGCCGCTGAGGGAGATGCCGCTGTACCCTGAGGCGAGCGCGTGAAATGTATCAGGTGGGGCGGCAAGTGCGACGATGAGGGGAATGCCGTCCATTGTGAGATGCTGGGATATGGTGATGTAGGGCGGCTCTTCCTCTTTTTGTGCCGCCGTTGCCGTGATGTGGGCATAGACGGACAGCCCCGTGAGAAAACTCTCCATATAGTTCGTCCGCAGCTCGCTCATACGTCCTCCAGCCGCCGCCGTATCTTGCTGATGGCTGCGGTGATCTCGCTGTCCGCGTATGGCTTTCCAATAAAGAGGAGTGCGCCGCACTCCTCTGCGGCAGCGATGTTCTCCTCTGTGGCGGCGGTGGAGAGAATGATGACGGGGAGCTGCGGGCGCGATGCGTGCAGGCGGCGCAGGACACTGATGCCGTCGAGCTTCGGCAGGATGAGGTCGAGAAATACCGCATCGGGCGCGTCGGCATCGATGCGCCCGAATGCCTCTTCTCCGTCTCGTGCCTCGATGACGCTGTGTCCGCGGTCACAGAGCTCCGCCTTGAGTTTCATGCGCACGAGGCGCGAATCATCAACAATGAGAAATTTCATCGTGCTCCTCCTTTGCAGGCAGTGCCGCCGCACCGAAGGCGCAGGGCAATAGCTCGGCCGGGGTCATGACGCGCACCGCACCCGCCGTGTTTGCAAGCAGGATGCGGCGGATGGGGAACTCCATAAGCATCTGCCGGCACATGCCGCAGGGCGCACAGACGTCGGGGCTGTCCGCGATGACGGCGAGTGCCGCAAAACGCCGCTCACCATGGCTGACCGCCGCCGCGAGGGCAGCGCGCTCGGCACAGATGCCGACGGGGTAGGAGGCGTTCTCGACGTTGACGCCCTCGTAGACGCTGCCGCTCTCGGTGAGGAGTGCCGCACCAACGGCAAAGCCGGAGTAGGGGGCATAAGCGCGTGTGCGTGCGGCAGCAGCACGCGCGATGAGTTCATCGTCCGTCATGAGGCTGTTCTCCTTCCAACTCAAGTCCCGCGCGCTTGCGCGCGGTATACTCACGGTCGAGGATGCCGAGAATGACGAGATTCTCGTAGGCTCCGCGATGGAGAATGGTCTCGCGGATGAGCGCCTCACGCACCATGCCCTCGCTCTCATAGAGGTGCAGGGCACGTGCATTGTAGTCCTTGCAGTCAAGCCATGCGCGGTGTGCGCCCATATCCTCGAAAGCCCATGCCTTGAGGAGCCTCATCGCCTCGTGCCCGTAGCCAAGTCCCTTTTTTGCGATGACGACGTGCGTCCACTCCTGCTCCTTGGATGGGAGCAGGAGGCCGCCGACGTGCAGGTAGCCGACGCGCTCCCCGCTGCTGCGCTCCACGACGATGATGTCGATGGCCGCCTTTGCCTGTGTGATGATGATCGTGTGCTCTTCGCGCGTGAACGGGACAATGTAGTCCCTGTTGTCTGCATCTTCCTGCAGCGCACAGATGTAGTCGATGTCCTCCTCGGCGGCGCGGCGCAGGATGAGACGCGGCCCCTCTCTCAGCAGTTCAGCCATGGTGTATCCTCCCCCTCGTGACAGTAACTCTGCTCTATTTTACATGGAAGGCGGGGAAAATGCAAATCTTTCCTCATGAGCAGGGAATGATGTTGACGATGCGTGGGGAAAAACATATAATAGAAGAACGATAGAGGGACAGGAAAGAGAGGAAACCATGGAAGAGCAGAAGAAGCTGTCGGTACGCGATGTGCTGTGGCGCAAGAAACGTGCACGTGATAAGGTGCTCGATGCCGTGGGGAAACTGTGTGATGAAGCGTGGGCCGTTGTGGATAAAATCACGGCGGAGCGTTCAGCAGCGGCGAAGGATGTCGCGCAGGCGAGGGAACTTGGGCTGCGGCTGCGTGCACTTGGCTATCTTATCGAAGGGGAGCACTACATCGACCGCATTGCCTTTGAACTGCGCAGCAGGGACGTTTATCTGACGGCCAACGAGGTCGCACAGGCATACGTTTCCGAAATGGTGGTGTCCTTCCTTGATGCGATTCTCAGCTATGTCAAACAATGCACGTGGGACGACAAGGAGCTGCGGGACAGTTATGTGCCCTCCTTGGAACAGTCGCTCGAAGAGATTCGGCAGGCAGTTCTTCCTGTACCGGCGTCTCAGGCAGAACACGAAGATGCAGACGATTGATCGATAAAGAATTTAGGGGGATTTCCTTACATGTTCGGTATGTCAATGGACATAGGAATTGATTTGGGGACGGCGAATGTGCTCGTCTATGTAAAGCGAAAGGGGGTTGTCCTCAAAGAACCGTCGGTTGTAGCGGTGAATCGCGATACAAACCAGGTGCTTGCTATTGGCGAAGAAGCGCGGCAGATGATCGGGCGGACGCCCGGCAACATCGTTGCCATCCGTCCGCTGCGCGGCGGCGTCATTGCAGATTACGACATTACGGAGAGTATGCTGCGCTTCTTCATCGACAAGGTAGTTGGACGCAGCATTGTCTTCCGTCCGCGCATTATGATCTGCATCCCTTCGGGGGTGACGATGGTGGAGCAGCGCGCCGTACAGGAAGCCGCCGAGCAAGCAGGTGCACGCCACATCCAGCTCATCGAGGAACCGCTTGCAGCGGCGATGGGCGCGGGGCTTGACATCGTGGAGGCGCAGGGCTCAATGGTCGTCGACATTGGCGGCGGAACGACGGATATCGCCGTTATCAGCCTCGGCGGCGTTGTGACGAGTGCGAGCATCCGCGTGGCGGGGGACAGCTTTCGATGAGGATATTGTTGACTATGTGAAACGCGAGTTCAACCTGCTCATCGGTGAGCGTTCGGCAGAGGAAATCAAGATCCGTGTCGGTGCAGCATATACGGCGGCACGACGCGAGCAGATGGACATTCGTGGCCGCGATCTCCTTTCGGGGCTTCCGAAGAATGTCACATTTCTACGGCACAGGCCTCATCCGCCATCGAGAGCTCGGTCATGCGGATCGTAGACTGTGTGAAAAAGGTGCTCGAAGAGACACCGCCGGAGCTTGCCGCCGACATTATGGATCGCGGCATTGTTCTGACGGGCGGTGGCGCCCTGCTCTACGGCATGGCAGAACTCCTTCAGCGAGAGACAGGGACGCCGACCGTTGTCGCCGATGATCCTATGTCCTGCGTCGCCCTCGGCTGTGGTAAGGCCCTCGATATTTTTGATAAATTCGACGGCAAAGCGACGAACACGTCATTTGGACGAAAAAAATAAATAAAGGAAAAATGAGATTTACAGCGAAATTAATACAAGTGAAGGAATAGTGTTCGGGAAAAGAGGGAAAAACTATGTGGAGAGGCCTCTATATCGCCGCGTCCGGCATGATTACAGAGACGAAGCACACGGATATGATAGCGAACAACCTCGCCAACGCTGCGACGACAGGATTTAAGCGTGATGATATGGCGATTCGCGAGTTCAAGCCGATGCTGCTGCGCCGCATCAATGACCATTCGGCAGATACGGATGTGACGAGCTTTAAGGGGTTCCGCATCCGCTCGGGCGCTCCGATTGTCGGTACGCTCGGCCTCGGTTCTGCCGTGGACGAGATCGCGACGGATCATCTTCAGGGAGCACTCCAGGCGACGGGGAACACCTATGATTTTGGAATCTCCGGGCCGGGGATATTTTTGTCGTCGATACACCGCAGGGGCCTCGGTATACGCGCGACGGAAGTTTTTATCGCTCCTCCACAGGGCAGCTCCAGACCGTGCGTGGGCAGGCGGTGCTCTCATCGCAGGGGCAGCCGATTACGATTCCTGCCTCAGCACGTCATGTGACCGTTTCTAGTGATGGGCGCATTTATTCGGACGGCAGACAGATCGCGCAGCTCGGCTTCGTCCAGTTTGACGAGGAAAAGGCGGTCATCAAGCAGGGGGACAATCTCTACAAACCTCAGCCGGGCGCACAGCCGCAGCAGGCAACGGGGGTTATCGAGCAGGGAATGCTCGAGATGTCGAACACGAGTGTCGTCACGGAGATGGTCGAGCTCATCAACAACTACCGCGTCTATGAGGCGGGCTCAAAGGCCGTGCAGACACAGGACAGCCTGCTCGACAAGGCAGTCAACGATGTCGGACGTACGAGTTAAAAATACTTAAGAATATCATCAAAGATTTCGATATAAAAGTGAGTAAACTGTCATCCAAAATTCTTGGAGGGGGACATCGACTATGATGCGAGCACTTTGGTCTGCGGCGTCCGGCATGAAGGCGCAGCAGTCCCAGATGGATGTTGTCGCGCACAATATTGCCAACGTCAATACCTACGGCGGCAAGAAGGTACGTGCCGAGTTCCAGGATCTTGTCTACCAGACGCTCCGTGAAGCGGGCGCACGAAACGGCGCGGATTCACAGTACCCGACGGCACTGCAGATCGGCCTTGGAACGCGCTTGGCGGCGACGCAGCGCGTCTTTACCCAGGGAGCACTTCAGACGACGGACAACCCAACCGATATCGGCATCCAGGGGGAGGGTTTCTTCCGCGTCACGATGCCCGACGGGACAACGGCATATACGCGTGACGGCACATGGAAGCTCGACAGCGACCGCCGCATGGTTACCTCGGACGGATACCTGCTCGCCGACGGTATTACGATCGGACAGAATGCACCGCTGGATTCCATTACGATCTCCGGCGATGGGCGTGTTTCCTATCGTGAAGCAGGGCAGAACCAGCAGCAGGAGGCGGGGCAGATTACCCTTGCTCGCTTTGTCAACCCCGCAGGGCTGACGGCGGTCGGCAAGAATCTCTTCGTCGTCTCCGATGCGTCGGGCGAAGCGATTGAATCGAATCCGGGCGAGGACGGCGCAGGGACGCTGACGCAGGGCACGCTCGAGATGAGCAACGTGCAGATCGTGGAGGAAATGGTCAACATGATCGTTTCTCAGCGAGCATACGAGTCCAACTCCAAAGCAATCACGACATCTGACTCTATGCTGGAGATTGCGAACCAGCTGAAGCGTTGATTCGGTGCAGAATTTTTACAGCCATTCTATTCCTATGGAGTGGCTTATTCGCTTTTCTGTGGCCGCATGATGTGTTTGCTGCTTCTTACTCTGAGGGGCAGGCAATTCGGTTCCCCAATGTCATCTCTGCGGAGCAGATGGCTGAACTTGCGGGACAGAAGATTGAAGAACAGCTCACTGCGCTTGGTGAGACGCGCCGCCATGAGGTACACCTTCAGCGCAGACCAGGTACGATACGCCTGCCGGCAGGAGAGGTGACGGCGGTTGTCACCTTCCCGCGCGGCGTTCCCTACGGGAGAGAGTTCCCTGTCTCGTGTGCCGTTTATGTGGACGGCGTGCTCCAACGGCGTACCGCGTGTTACTATCAGGTTACGGTCTATGACCATGTGCTCGTTGCGATGACGGACATTCGCATGGACGAGGCGATCACGACTGCCAATGCACACGTCGAGGAGAGCGCGGTGGATACCTTGCCCGAGACGACGGTCACGGACTTTGACCGTCTCGCGGGACGCGTCGCAGGACGCTACATCCGTAAGGGCTCAGTCATTACACCGACCCTCCTTGCGATGCCGCGCGTCCTGAGTGCGGGCAGTCCGGTAGAACTCGTTGCAGAGAGCGGCGGCATCACGATTCGCGCCGAGGGCGTGGCACTGGAAGCAGGACGCATCGGTTATGTGATTCGCGTGCGCAATGCCAGCTCAGGCAAATTGATGCGCGGACGCGTGATCGATGAGAAAACGGTACAGATTATTGCGTAATTGAGGATAACATTCCATAAGGAGTTCATCATGCGTAAAGAAAAATGGCTAGCGGGCGTGCTCGCCGCCACGCTTGCGACGGCAAGTTTTGCACCGACCGCAGCGGCGGAATCCCTGTGGAAAAATACGAATGGATATACGACGAAGTCCGTGTTTACCGACCATCGAGCCTCGAGTGTCGGTGACATCGTGACCATCGTCATCAGTGAATCGACGACGACGTCGGCAACGCGCAACAGCTCGAATGAAAAGAGTGGCTCGGTGAAGCTCGGCGGCGGCATCGGCATCTTCGACTTTCTCCAGGCAGCATCGGCAAGCGGCTCGGATAAGTTCACCGCAAAGGGATCCGCCTCGGCGACGAATCGTGTCGCAGGCAACGTCACCGTCACGATCTCAGAGATCACGCCGGCGGGGAACTTTGTCCTCGAGGGAACGCAGTCGATATGGCAGAACCGCAACGAGCACAAGATCACGTTCCGCGGTGTCTGTCGTCCCGAGGACATCTCTGCATCGAATACGGTGCTCTCGACGCGTGTTGCGGACGCCACTGTGCGCTTTGACGGCAAGGGACCGCTCAACGCAAAGCAGCGGCAGGGTATTCTCACGCAGATCTTCAATATCCTTTTCTGATAGGAGGCGCTTTTTATGAAGAAAACAACGATCCTTCTGCTCCTCCTTGCACTCCTCATCGGGGCTCTGCCGGGCGTTGCCGCGGCGGATTCCGCCGTGACGCGCATCAAGGACATTACGAAGGTGCAGGGCGTGCGCAGCAATCAGCTCATGGGCTATGGTCTTGTCGTTGGACTTGAGGGGACGGGCGACGGCTCGAGCTCGGGCGAGACGGTGCAGTCCATCGCCAACATGCTCGTCAGTTACGGCATCAATGTCAATGCGTCATCCATCAAGCTAAAGAACGTGGCTGCCGTCATGGTGACGGCGACGCTTCCTCCATTTGTACGCGAGGGCGACAGCCTCGATGTGACGGTTTCCTCCATCGGTGACGCGAAGAGCCTGCGCGGCGGAACGCTCCTCCAGACACCGCTGCGTGCAGGCAACGGCGAGGTCTACGTCGTGGCACAGGGCGCAGTCTCTACGGGCGGCTTCTCCGCATCGAGCGGCGGCAGCAGCACGACGAAGGCATTCCCGACGGTCGGTATCGCCGTGAATGCGGGCATCGTCGAGCGCACGGTGGAGGATGACATCGGCACGGATGGGCATATCGCGCTCTCCATTGCAAAGTCGGACTTCACGACGGCGGCGCGCGTCGCAGGTGCCATCAATGCGCAGTACGGGAACATTGCCCAGGCGACGAACCCGGGGCGTGTGGATGTCGCCGTGCCCTCGTACTATCGCGGCAACGTGGTCGGCTTTGTCGCCTCGATCGAGGATCTGCCGGTACGTCCCGATAACATCGCGCGCGTTGTGGTCAACGAGCGTACAGGAACGATCATCATGGGCGGTGATGTCTCTGTCGACGCGTGTGCGATCACGCAGGGCGGGCTGACCATCCGTATCCAGGGAAATCCCGATGTCTCGCAGCCGGGACCGTTCAGCTACGGCAATACCGTCGTGACAGACAGCCCTGATGTTCAGGCGTCGGAGACAAAGGGAAATACGATTGTTCTGCCGGCGACGACAAATGTCAGCGACATCGTCGGCGCGCTCAACACGGTCGGTGCGACGCCGCGCGACACGATTTCGATTTTACAGGCGATGAAGGCGGCAGGTGCACTGCACGCCGAGCTGGATATTGTATAAAGGGAGACAGTGATATGACCATACAGCCAATCGGGGATGGTTCACTGCTCGGCAACGCGGCACAGACCTCCTATGATGCGGCGCGCATGAGCGCCGAGGGGAAGTCGTTCAAGGCAACGCTTGATGAACTGCAGCGCAAGGCGGACGCAGCGGAGAGCCATACGGGCGAGACGGCACCGACAAAGAATCCCATGACGGAGGATGCACAGCAGCAGAAGAAGCTGCGCGAGGCGTGCGAGGGGTTCGAAGCGATGTTCCTCAGCATGATGTATAAGCAGATGCGCGCGACTGTACCCGAGAGCGATCTCTTTGGGAAAGAAGTCAAACGCGATCAAGATTTTCGAGGATATGCGCGACACGGAGCTGATGAATCAGGCCGCAAAGAGCGGCGGCATCGGTCTTGCAGACATGATGATGAAGCAGCTGTCGCCGACCATCCGCAAGAGATGAGAGAGTAATAAAAAAGGGGAGCTGGAACAGCATCCCCTTTTCTGTTGTGTTCATTGGAATGAATGTGGAGCGATCAATGAAATTTTTTAAGAAAGTCTCTGTCCTCGCCGTCGCCGTCCTCGTGGCGCTGTCCTCCTATGCAGCGGCAGCAGCATCCCTGACGGGACTGCGTTCCTCGAGCACAGCGACGCGTGACCGCATCGTCTTCGATCTCTCGGAGATGCCGCTCTATCAGGCGCGTCCCTCCGACGACGGACGTTCCCTCACCCTCGATTTTGCCGATGTGGATACGGCGCTCTTCAAGCGTATCGCTGTGCGGACATCTCGCATTGAGGCGGTTTCCTACGAGCGGCATCACGGGCATTTCTATGTGACCGTTGCACTGGCGAAGGGGATGGATTATTCCATTGGGAATCTGACGAATCCATTCCGTATCTTCGTCGATGTTGCACCGAAAGGTGCATTGACTGCGCAGCGGCATGCGAGCGTGCCGCGTCCGTCCGTACCGCCTGCGGATACGGATGCGCCCGCCAAGGCACAGCTGCCCCGCATGGAGGAGAAGCAGCTCGCCGCGGGGCTGACGCAGCGGGAGTACGTCTATGCCGATGAGGATGGGCAGGTGACGGCGTACTTTATCGAGGCGGATCCCGCACGTTATCGCGTGCGCCCCGCGCTTGCCCGCGGCGTTATCCCGGGGCGGCAGACGGTGAGCGGCATCGCACGGGACACGAATGCGGCGGCGGCGATCAACGCCTCCTATTTTGCACTGAGCGGAGAGCTCATCGGCATCACGAAGATCGATGGGACGGTCGTGAGCAGTACGTATTTTAACCGCAGTGCCTTTGGCGTGATGCCCGATAACTCCTTTGTGTTTGGTACGGTGTCCTATAACGGCACGGTGAAGCTCGATCAGGCAAGCCTGCCCATCTCGGGCGTCAACGCCGAGCGCGGCGAGGACAACCTCATCATCTACAACCGCGCCTATGGTCGATCGACGGGGACGAATCCGTATGGCCTTGAGTATGTCGTTCGCAATGGACGCGTGGCGGAGATCAATACGAATGATTCGCTGATCCCGTCCGATGGCTATGTCGTCTCGGTGCACGGCACGTCGATGGATGCGTTCGCTGCAGCAGGCGTGCGCGTGGGTGATCCCGCCGTGCTGACGGAGGATCTGGGGGAGCCGTGGAATCGTGCCGTGCAGGTGCTCGGTGCGGGGCCCGCGCCTTGTCGAGAATGGCAGTGTCCACGTGACGGCGGGCGAGGAGCAGTTCCCGGGTGACATCCGCTACGGGCGTGCACCGCGTACGGCGGTCGGTGTGACGCAGAAGGGGAATATCCTCTTTGCCGTCGTCGATGGGCGGCAGTCGCACAGTCATGGGCTGACGCTGACGGAGTTCGCCGATCTGCTCGTGCAATTCGGCGTGCGCGACGCGATCAATCTGGACGGCGGCGGCTCCTCGGAGATCTATGCGGATGGGGATGTGCTGAACTCCCCCTCGGACGGGTCGGAGCGCGCCGTGGGGAGTGCGCTGATATTGCAGAAGAAGTAAATTGTAGACGAGGAGATTAGTAGACCGCATACTCCACGCAAACACCTCGTTGCGCAAGTGATCGTGTGCTCGTTCGCCTAAATACCAGCGTACTTCTTAAACGCGCTTCGCTTGAACGACAGAAGTACGCTGGGGGCGAGTCGCACACTTTACTCACTTGCTCCACTAGGGTTTGCTTAGGAGTATTGCGGTCTCTCTATCGTTCAACAACAAACAGAGGCTATTGTACAAGGTGTTCCGTCTTGTACAATAGCCTCTTATCTTCCCAATATGGCGTTTAGTTCGTCACATAGAGTGCCTTATATGGATTGCTGCTGCTCGGGACGATCTTCGTGAAACCCTCCTCCATGACCACGTTCTTGTCATAGCTGAAGATTGTGCAGAACTCTGTCAGCCGCTCGTCGATCGCGGCGATGTCCTCTGCGTCCGCCCGCGACACCTCAACGTTCTGCGGGAAGCGGATCGCGTCGCAGCTGCCGCGCAGGAACATCGTCCCGCCGTGCATCCCCGTGCAGGGGAAATTGCTGACGATAGGCCTTTCCCTGTGCCGTCAGGCCGAGGACGATGATCGTGCCGCCCGCCTGATACTCGCCGAGGAAGCTGCCGCACGTACCGCCGATGATCATGGTCGGCGACTTGTCCTCATACGCCTTGATGTGGATGCCCGCGCGGTAGCCCGCGTTCCCCTTGACGTAGATTTTTCCGCCGCGCATGGCGTAGCCCGCCGCGTCGCCGATGCTGCCGTGGACGATGATCGTGCCGTCGTTCATCGTGTCGCCGACGGCGTCCTGTGCGTTGCCGTGCACGACGATCTTTCCGCCGTTCAGATAGGCGCCCAGCGCGTTGCCGGGCACGCCCGTGATCGAGAGGGAGACGGGCGCCATGCCCGCCGCGATGAACCGCTGCCCACAGCAGTTCGTCAGCTGCACCGGCGCCTTGATGCCGCGCAGGCGGTCGTTGAGTGCCTTGTGATCCAGATGGTCTGCATCAATAGAAATCATATCGTTCTCCCTCCCCTCATTCGCCTGCGTGCGCGACGCCGAGAATCTCAAGTTCCTTCTCCGTGAGACCGATGCCGCGCAGCATGAGGCGGTTGCCGCGCAGCGCCTCGATGGAGTTGATGCCCATGCCGCCGAGCATCTCCTTGATCTCGTGCCGCCATGCGGTCATGAGATTGACGAGACGCTGACTGCCCTCGTCGGGGTTCAGACGCTTGACGAGCGCAGGATCCTGCGTGGCGATGCCCCAGTTGCAGCGGCCGATCTGGCAGCTGCGGCAGAGGTGACAGCCGAGCGCCATGAGCGCCGCCGTGGCGACATAGCAGGCGTCAGCGCCGAGCGCAATCGCCTTGATGACATCGGCCGCCGAGCGGATGCTTCCGCCAACGACGAGGGAGACATCGTTGCGGATGCCCTCCTCGCGCAGACGCTTGTCGCATGCTGCGAGGGCAAGTTCGATGGGGATGCCGACATTGTCGCGGATGCGTGTCGGCGCAGCCCCCGTGCCGCCGCGGAACCCGTCGATGGCAATGATGTCCGCGCCGCTGCGCGCGATGCCGCTCGTGATGGCGGCGATGTTGTGCACCGCTGCGACCTTGACGATGATCGGGACAGTGTAGTTGGTCGCCTCCTTCAGGGAGTAGACGAGCTGACGCAGATCCTCGATCGAGTAAATGTCGTGATGCGGTGCGGGCGAGATCGCGTCCGAGCCCTCGGGGATCATGCGCGTACGTGACACGTCGCCGATGCTCTTCGTACCGGGCAGATGCCCGCCGATGCCGGGCTTTGCGCCCTGTCCCATCTTGACCTCGATGGCGGCACCCTGCGTTGAGGTAGCGCTCGTGCACGCCGAAACGTCCCGATGCGACCTGTACGATCGTGTTGTCGCCGTAGGCGTAGAAATCCTCGTGCAGACCGCCCTCGCCCGTGTTGTAGTAGATGCCGAGCCGCTGCGCCGCCATCGCAAGGCTCTTGTGCGCGTTGTAGCTGATGGCACCGTAGCTCATCGCCGCAAACATGACGGGCATGGACAGCTCAAGCTGCGGGGCGAGATTCGACGTGTCGATGCGCCCCTGCGGCGTCGCGGACGATGGCGTTCGGCTTTTTCCCGAGGAACACGCGTGTCTCCATCGGCTCACGCAGCGGATCGATGGGGGGATTCGTCACCTGCGAGGCGTTGATGAGAAGGCGATCCCAGTAGATCGGCATGCGCTTCGGGCTGCCCATGGAGGACAGCAGGATGCCGCCGCTCTCCGCCTGCTTGTAGATCTCCTTGATGGTCTGGTTCGTCCAGTTGTCATCGTCGCGGTAGGTGCAGTTGGTGCGTGCAATCTTGAGTGCCTTGACGGGGCAGATCGAGACGCAGCGATGACAGTTCACACATTTCTCGTCGTCGGCGACCATGATCTTTAGTGTCGCGTCGTAGTGGTGCACCTTGTTGGAGCACTCCTTTTCGCAGAGGCGGCACTTTGTGCAGCGGGGGTGACGCAGCACTTCAAACTCGGGGTACAGATAGTTCAGACTCATTTAGAAACACCCCTCTTTTACGTTGACGATAAACGGCTCGCCGCCGGCGGGCGCGTAGATATTCTCGGCATCCGGCTCCATGGCACGGATGGCGGCCTCCTCACTCGCGATGTAGACGCAGTCATCCTTGCTGCCGGTCACCATCGAGCGCAGCTTCAGGCGGTCGTTCAGCGCCATCATGCCGCCCGTGTAGCCGAGGATGATGGAGAAGGGGCCCGTGATGAGCAGCCCCGCAAAGACCGTGCGCAGATACGTGTGGATCTTCTGCGCCGCCGGGTCTTTGCGCGCGATCGTATCCCAGAACGGCGCAGCGATGACAGCCGCGAGCTCATGGAGTGAGAGCTTCTGGCGGCGGAGCAGGAAATCGGCGATGTAGGTGATGACCTCCGTGTCCGTCTGCAGGGTGCATTTGTAGCCGTACATCTCGATAAAGCGGCGGTTGGCATCATAGGACGAGATCTCGCCGTTGTGCACGATCGTGCGGTCGAGGAGGCCAAACGGATGCGCGCCGCCCCACCAGCCCGGCGTATTGGTCGGATATCTGCCGTGCGCCGTCCAGGAGTAGGCCTCGTACGTATCGAGGCGGTAGAACGTGCCGACATCCTCGGGGAAGCCGACCGCCTTGAAGATGCCCATGTTCTTCCCGCAGGAAAAAACGTAGCAGCCCGAAAGCTCCGCATTGAGCTTCGTGACCGTGCGCACCATGTACTCCTCCTCGTCCTGCTGCGCAGCGGCGAGCACCGAGCGCAGGGGGGAGACGAAGTACCGCCAGATCATCGGCTCGTCCGTAATGGCAGGAATCTTGCGCGTGGGAATGCGCTCTGCGCGGACGACCTCAAAGCTCTCGCGCAGAATCCCCTCGCAGACGCTGCGGCGATCCTTGCTGTCAAAGAAGATGTGCAGGGCATACTGATCCCGATGCTCCGGATAGATGCCGTATGCCGCGAACCCGCCGCCGAGCCCGTTGGAGCGGTCATGCATCGTCGCGATTCCGCGGATGATGACATCGCCTGGGATCATGCGCCCCTCCTTGGAGATGAGTGCGGCAATCGCACAGCCTGCGGGGATCCTGACCGATCCTTCCCGTTCCATATCCAACAACCCTTTCTGAAAACGATTCCTATTATATAGGAGTAATGTCCTGTACTAATGGACGTGGGGCATAGACTATCATAGATGAAGTAAGAAGTCAATTTGCACACCTGTATACATGCAGAGATGATAATTCCGTGACAAAAGTTATGGACGAATCCTCGCCCTTGTGTGTATGATGTCGTGTCACAGCATTTCCATGAAGCAGGGTTGACACTTGCACAACGGGGAAAAAGCGAGTAGAATCGGTACGCATGGAAAACTATGGAAAGAGGGATAGCATGACACCGAATATGAATTACAGCAAGTTGAAGGACTCCTACCTGTTCTACAACATTGCGCAGAAGACCAAGGCGTATCTCGCCGAACATCCCGGTACGCATCTCTACCGCATGGGCATCGGCGATGTGTCCCTGCCGCTCTGCCGCACGGTCATCGACGCACTGCATCACGCCGTGGACGATCAGGCGGTGCAGGAGAGCTTTCACGGCTATATGCCCGAGTGCGGCGCACCGGAGCTGCGCGCGACGATCGCGGCGTACTATGCGCAGCGCGGCGTGCAGCTGGCGCCCGAGGATGTGTTCGTCTCGAGCGGTGCGAGCGATGAGCTGGGCGACATCCTCGACATCCTCGGCAGAGATCAGCGCGTTCTCATCATGGAGCCCGCATATCCTGCCTACGTCGATGCGAACATTATTGCAGGCAACGAGATCATCCATGTCGCATCGAGCCGCGAGGACGGCTTCCTGGCACTGCCCGACCCGTCCGTGCATGCCGACATCATCTACATCTGCTCGCCGAACAATCCGACGGGCGCAGTCTTCTCACGTACGCATCTGAAAAGCATGGGTGGATTACGCGAACAAAACCGATGCGATCATCCTCTTTGATGCCGCCTACGAGGCGTTCATCGAGGATGCGGAGATCCCGCACAGCATCTTTGAGATCGAGGGCGCAAAGACCTGCGCCATTGAGATCTGCTCCCTCTCCAAGACGGCGGGCTTTACGGGGACGCGCTTCGGCTATACGGTCATCCCGCAGGAGCTCATGCGCGGCGGGCTCTCGCTGAATGCGATGTGGGTGCGCAACCGCACGACCAAGACGAACGGTGTCTCCTACATCCTGCAAAAGGGTGCGGCGGCGGTCTTTACGGAGGAAGGGCAGCGCGAGATCCATGAGAATATCCGCGTATACAAGAAGAACGCGGCGCATCTGATGGCGGCGCTCGATACGCTCGGGATATGGTACTGCGGCGGCAAGAATGCGCCCTACATCTGGATGCAGTGCCCGAAGAACATGGGGAGCTGGGCATTCTTCGACTACCTCCTGCATGAGATTCAGGTCATCGGCACGCCGGGTGAGGGGCTTCGGCAGCGCGGGCGAGGGCTATTTCCGCTTCTCGACCTTCGGCTCGCCCGAGGACACCGAGGAGGCGGCGCGGCGTCTGGTCGCCCTGCTGGGGAAGTAAAAAAGAACGGATTGTTTTATCATCATCCAAAGGCGCGGGGCACTGCGCCTTTTTTCATGACAGAAATAATTTTGACGCTATAGATGCAATATGTTAAAATGTGAGGAGATTTGTCTGTGTCACAATGGATGGAAAGCGACGCTCTGCGCGGCGTCGAATGTAGGTGGTAGAACGTTGAAAAGCGACATGTTTGATGTCATACAGGAGGATCTCGCAGCATTTGAGCCTGCGCTTGAGGAGGCGATTGTCTCCGAGACGCCGCTCATCACAGATATCGGGATGCACCTTGTCTCCTCGGGGGGCAAGCGGCTGCGTCCTGCGCTCTTCCTGCTGGCAGCACGCGGCGGAGCCTCGTTTGACCGTGCGCGTGCGATGCCCGTGGCTGTGGCGCTCGAGCTCATCCACACGGCATCCCTCGTACACGACGACGTGATCGACGAGGCGGATACGCGGCGCGGTGCTGAGACGACGAATGCGAAGTGGGGCAACCAGATTGCCATCCTGAGCGGAGACTATATCTTTGCGCGCGCGTTCAAGCTCGTCGCGGAGGAGGGCTATGACTCATCCGTCTATGTCAAGCTGGCGCATCTGGTCTGCACGCTGAGTGAGGGCGAGATCCTGCAGGATCATACGGTCTATCAGATCCCCACGGGGGAGGATGCCTACTACGAGCGCATCCGCAAGAAGACGGCGGACTTCCTCGAGATCTGCTGTGAGCTCGGCGGCTTCATCGGCGGGATGAGCCCTGCCGATACGGCACAGATGGCAGAGTACGGCCGCGATATCGGCATGGCGTTCCAGATCACGGACGACCTGCTCGACTTCCGCCGCAGCTCCGAGGACATCGGAAAACCCGCAGGACATGACCTCGCACAGGGCTATGTGACGCTGCCCGTCATCCGTGCGCTCTCCGTGCTTGGCGCGGGGGAGCGGGAGGAGCTCGCGGCACTCATTACGAATCCGAAAAAATCGTCCGACGAGGTCGCGCGTGCGCTCGCACTCGTGCGTGCCTCGGATGGGCTGGACTATGCGCAGGAACAGGCGGATGCCTATCTGGCGCGCGCTAAAGCGGCGCTGCCTGCGAGCCTTGACCCGCGGATTCGTGAGACCTGTCTCATGGCGGCGGATTTTATCGGTCGGAGAGAATTTTAAGCTGACAGCGTTGGGACTTTTCGTCATGCGTACCTCGATGTACGCATACAGGAGGATGTATTATGTTCGGCATCGGTGCACCGGAGCTGGTATTGATCTTGATCGTGGGGCTGATTGTCTTCGGCCCGGGAAAGCTGCCCGAGATGGGGCGGACGCTGGGCAAGGGACTGCGCGAGTTCCGCAAGGCGTCAAATGCGTTGACGACAGCGATCAACACACCTGATCCGCCGACCTGCACCGCCCGCACAGAATACGGCGGCACAGCCGCAGCCTGCCGCAGCGCCGACGGCGCAGCAGGCTGCACCAGTGGCAGCAGAGCCGGCTGCACCGGCGGCAGCACAGCAGAGTGCTCCCGCGCCGGCGGCGACCTCGCCGACGGCGGAGACCGCAGCTGCTGCGGTCGAGGCACACCGCGCCGAGCAGAAGGCCGCGGAGACGAAGCAGTCCTAAGGAATCACTGAGCTCTCACGGCTGCGCAGAACATCACGATGATATTGTGCCGAACGGCATGGTTTAGGAGGATATTATGTTTGGATTGGGCGTTCCCGAACTCGTACTTATTTTGATCATCGGACTCGTTGTCTTTGGCCCCGGCCGTCTCCCCGACATCGGGAAGGCGCTCGGCAAGAGCATCAAGGAGTTTAAGTCGGCAAATAGTGCAAAGGACGAGCCGCCGGCGGAGATCAACGTGACGCATGAGACGAAGCAGCTGCCCGAGAATGCAAAAAAAGAGGAAAAGATCTGATCCATGGCAGAGGAAATGAAAGCGGACGGCGCGGGGACGCCCCCGGCCGAAGAGACGTCGGTGCCTGCGGTGCAGGAAACGGGTGTCAAGCCGCTGCCGCCGGAGGATGCAGGCGCGCCGCAGGATGATGACGGCAGCATGTCGCTCATCGCGCATCTGACCGAGCTGCGTTCGCGGCTCATCAAGTGCCTGCTCGCCGTCGCTGTCGGCTCGGCGGTCGGCTACTACTTCATCGGCGACATCATGCACTATCTGACCCCTGCCGGTCGGAAAACTCTACTATATGCAGCCCGCCGAGGCGTTTTTTACCTACATCAAGATCGCCGTCGTCGTGGGCTTCCTGCTTGCGCTGCCCGTGATCTTCTATCACGTCTGGCGCTTTTTTCTGCCCGCGCTCACCCCGTCGGAACGCATGGTGCTCGCCATCGTTGTCCCCGTCTCGGTGGTGCTCTTCTTCCTCGGGCTGGCATTCTCGTTCTTCCTCGTCTTCCCTGCGGCAATCATGTTCTTCAAGGGGTTCGGCAACGATGAACTGGAGGCACTCTTTTCCGTCAATCGGTATTTTGAGTTCGTCATCATGTTCGTCCTGCCGTTCGGCTTTGTCTTTGAGCTGCCGCTCGTCATTACGATTCTTGGGAAACTGGGCTTTATCACGTCAAAATTCCTGAGCAAGTACGCGCGCATCGTCATCTTTCTCTCGTTCGTCATCGCGGCTGTGATCTCACCGACACCCGATGTCTTCACGCAGTCGATGATCGCTGTGCCGATGATTGCGCTCTACGGCGTGGGGTATTTGATCGTCCGCTTTATCCTCCGAAAATAGGGGTTGGCGGACACGTTACGCAGAAGAAACACGATATATTAGGAGGGAATACCTTGGCATATAAGGATCTGCGCGAATACATCGCGGCACTTGAGGAGCGCGGGCTGCTCCGCCGCATCACGGCGGAGGTTGACCCGGAGCTCGAGATCACGGAGATCACGGACCGCATCTCGAAGCGCGAGGGCGCGGAGAACGTCGCCCTGCTCTTTGAGAATGTAAAGGGCTCAAAGATGCCCGTCCTCATGAATGCGTTCGGCAGCTACGAGCGCATGGCACTCGCCTTCGGCGTGGAGAAGCTCGACGACGTGGCCGATGAGCTGACGGAGATCCTCAAGATCCCGCACATCTCCCTGCAGAACAAGATGAACCTCATGACGCTCATCCCGATGGCGCGCAAGGCGATCAATTTCCCAAAGTACGTGAAAAATGCACCATGTCAGGAAGTCATCGAGACGGAGAACCCGAATCTCGACGAGATCCCCATTCTGAAGTGCTGGCCGGATGACGGCGGCCCCTTTGTGACGCTGCCGCTCGTCTTTACGAAGAATCCCGAGACGGGCAAGCGCAACGTCGGTATGTATCGCCTGCAGAAGTACGACAGCCGCACGACGGGGATGCACTGGCATATCCACAAGAACGGAGCGGAGAACTTCCGCGCGATGAAGGCGCAGGGCGGCAAACGCATCGAGGCGGCCGTCGCCATCGGCACGGATCCCGTCGTGACCTATGCGGCGACGGCACCGCTGCCGCGCGACATCGACGAGATGGTCTTTGCGGGGTTCCTCCGGCATAAATCGGTCGAGCTCGTGAAGTGCGTTACGGTCGATCTTGAGGTGCCCGCGACGGCGGAGATCATCCTCGAGGGCTATGTCGATACGGACGAGATGCGCCGCGAGGGACCGTTCGGCGACCACACGGGCTACTACTCCCTCGCAGACGACTATCCCTGTCTTTCACATCACGGCGATCACGCACCGTAAGGATCCCATCTACGCCGCGACGGTCGTCGGACGCCCACCGATGGAGGACTGCTTCCTCGCGAAGGCGACGGAGCGCATCTTCCTGCCGCTCTTGAAGCAGATGCTGCCCGAGGTCGTCGATGTCAACATGCCGCTCGAGGGCGTGTTTCCACGACTGCGTCGTCGTCTCCATCAAGAAGCAGTTCCCGATGCACGCGCGCAAGGTCATGCACGCGCTCTGGGGCATGGGACAGATGATGAACGTGAAGATGATCATCGTCGTGGACGCCCACGTCAATGTGCAGGACATGAAGGAAGTCTGGTGGCGTGTCTTTAACAACATCGACGCGAAATATGACCTCGAGATCGTGCAGGGACCGCTCGACGTGCTCGACCACTCCTCGCCCATGGCAAAGTGGGGGTCGAAGCTCGGCATCGACGCGACGAAGACGTGGCCGGAGGAAGGCCATGCGCGCGAGTGGCCGGATGAGATCACGATGTCGAAGGAGATCACGGAGCGCGTGACGGCGCGGTGGAAGGAGTTCGGTCTGGATTGAGCTGGTGGATGGAGCGCCTGCGGGCGCATATGAACAACACAGCGTTTCACCATACCGTGTTCTCTCTGCCGTTTGCCCTCATGGGGGCACTCCTCGCCGCAGGCGGCGATCCGCCGCTCGGGACGCTCGGCTGGGTCGTGCTCGCCATCACGGCGGCACGGTCGGCGGCACTCGCCCTCGACAACCTCGCCGATCTAAAGTATGACAAGCAGCAGCCCCGCCTCGCCTACCGTGCGATGGTGCAGGGGCGCGTCACGAAGAAGGAGGCGCTCGTCTTTATCGGCGTGTGCCTCCTTGTGCTTATCTTCGCCGTGCTGCAGGTGCATCCGGTCTGCATCCGTCTCCTGCCGTTCGCTGCTGTGCCCTTCCTCATCTACCCGTACATGAAGCGCGTGACAGGATGGGTACATCTCTTCCTCGGCATCGCCATTGGCATGGCGCCGGCGGGCGGCTGGGTTGCGGTCAGCGGGAAAATCGAGCTGCCGATGCTCGTGCTCTTTCTCGCGGTCGCCCTCTGGATCGCTGCGTTCGACGCGATGTACGGGGCGCAGGACGAGGCGTTTGACCGCAGTCAGGGACTCCACTCCCTCGCGGTGTCGTTCGGTGCACGCGGTGCATTCCAGATCGCGCGGGCAATGCACGTCCTCTCGATCCTGCTCTTTATCGCCCTCGGCGCGATGATGCATCTGCACTGGCCGTATTTCATCGGCGTTGCGATTGCAGCAGCGACACTCGTCTACCAGCACCGCATCGCAGGGCCGACGGACTTCTCACGCGTGACGCAGGTGTACTTCATGCGCAACGGCATCGTCTCGATTGCGATTTTCGTCTTTACGTGGATCAGCTATATGGTATAAAGGAGAGCATGATGGCACGGATTCTCTCGGGCAAGGAATTTGCCGCACGGATAAAGGAAGATGCCGCACGCGGCGTCGCAGAGCTGAAGGCGGCGGGCGTCTTGCCGCGCCTTGCCGTCATCATCGTCGGCAGCGACCCCGCCTCCGAGGTCTACGTCCGCAACAAGCAGCGGACGTGCGAGGAGCTCGGCATTCGTTCTGACCACATCGCCCTCCCCGCCGAGACGACGAAGGAGGAGCTCCTCGCATGCATCGAGGAGCTGAACGTCGATCCGGAGGTGCACGGCATCCTCGTGCAGCTGCCGCTGCCCGCGCAGATCGCGGAGGACGAGGAGGAGATCCTCTCCCATATCGACCCGCGCAAGGACGTGGACGGCTTCCATCCCGTCAACGTCGGACATCTGGTGCTCGGCGCACCGGGACTGCGCCCCTGCACACCGGCGGGCTGCATCCGTATGCTCGACTACGCGGGCATCCCCATCGAGGGGGCGCATGCCGTCATCATCGGGCGCAGCAACATCGTCGGAAAACCCATGGCGCATCTCCTCCTCGAACGCAACGCAACCGTGACGATCTGTCACTCGCGCACGCAGAACCTTGCCGCGATCGCGCGCACGGCGGACATCCTCGTCGCTGCGGTCGGGCGGCCGCGCTTTGTCACGGCGGACATGGTGAAGGAGGGCGCGACGGTGATCGACGTCGGCATCAACCGCATCGCGCCGAAGAAGCTCGTCGGCGACGTGGACTTTGACGGTGCGGCGGCTGTCGCGGGGGCGATCACGCCCGTGCCGGGCGGTGTCGGACTTCTCACCGTCGCCATGCTGATGGAGAATGTAGTACAGGCAGCCAAAGCGCAGAACCCCTAAGGAGGATACGCCATGAAATCCGATGTCGAAATCGCGCGCGAAGCCAAACTTCGCCCCATTACAGAAATTGCGGCCGCACTGGGCATTGATGCGGATACGATCGAGCCGTACGGCAGGTACAAGGCCAAGCTGACGCGCGAATCCCTTGCGGGCGCCCATGGAAAACCGGGAAAGCTCATCCTCGTCACGGCGATCAACCCGACCCCCGCGGGTGAGGGCAAGACGACGACGAGCGTCGGGCTTGCCGATGCCCTCCATCGGCAGGGCAAAAAGACCATCGTTGCCCTGCGCGAGCCGTCGCTCGGCCCATGCTTCGGCATGAAGGGCGGTGCAGCGGGCGGCGGCTATGCGCAGGTCGTCCCCATGGAGGACATCAACCTCCACTTTACGGGAGACTTTCACGCCATCACGACGGCGCACAACCTTCTCGCCGCACTCATCGACAACCACATCTTTCAGGGCAACGCACTCGATCTCGACGTGAACCGCATCGTGTGGAAGCGCGTCCTCGACATCAACGACCGCGCCCTGCGCCACGTCGTCACGGGGCTCGGCGGGCGCGTCCACGGCGTGCCGCGGGAGTCCGGCTTTGACATCACCGTCGCCTCGGAGATGATGGCAATCCTCTGTCTGGCGGAGGATCTCGCCGACATGAAGCGGCGCCTCGGGCGCATCCTCATCGGCTATACGCGCGGCGGACGCCCTGTGCACGCGGAGGAGCTCGGTGCGACGGGGGCCTTGACCCTGCTCTTTAAGGATGCCGTGAAGCCCAACCTCGTGCAGACCATCGAGGGGACGCCCGCCCTCATCCACGGAGGCCCCTTCGCGAACATCGCCCATGGGTGCAGCAGTGTCGCAGCGACCAAGGCGGCACTGTCCTGTGCGGACTACGTCGTCACGGAGGCGGGCTTCGGTGCAGATCTCGGCGCGGAGAAATTCTTCGACATCAAATGCCGCCTGGCGGGACTCGCCCCCGATGCCGTCGTCATCGTCGCCACCGTGCGTGCGCTCAAGATGAACGGCGGCGCGGCAAAGAGCGACCTCGGCACGGAGAATCTGGACGCCCTGCGGCGCGGCGCGGCGAACCTCGAAAAGCACATCGAGAACATCGGAAAGTTCGGCGTGCCCGCCGTCGTCGCCGTCAACGTATTCCCGACGGACACCGAGGCGGAGCTTGCTCTCCTCGAGGAGCTCTGTGCGCGCCTCGGTGCGCCTGCCGTGCGCTCGAGGTCTGGGCAAAGGGCGGTGAGGGCGGACTTGCCCTAGCGGATGCGGTAGACGCAGCACTCCGGCAGCCGGCGCATTTTCACCCCCTCTACGACGCGGCAAAGCCCATCGCGGAGAAGATCGAGACCATCGCGCGGGAGATCTACGGCGCGGACGGCGTGGACTTTACCGATGCGGCGAAGAAGCAGCTCGCGGAGATGGACGCGCTCGGCATGACGGAGACGCCCGTCTGCATGGCCAAGACACAGTACTCCTTCTCCGATAACCCCACACTCCTCGGACGTCCGACGGGCTTCCGCATCACCGTGCGCGAGCTGCGCGCCTCCTGCGGAGCGGGCTTCGTCGTCGCTCTCACGGGCAATGTCCTCACCATGCCAGGACTGCCGAAAGTGCCCGCCGCGATGGGCATGGACATCACGGCAGACGGTGTGATCACGGGACTGTTCTAAGAGAGATAGGAGCGCGGCAGAGATGGACATCGCGGAGCGACTGGAGGAGCTGACGGCGCGCGGCGCATACGGGGAACTTTGTGCGGAGGCACGGGCATATCTTGCGCGCAGCACAGAGGAACAGGACGAGGATACGGCCTATATGGTGCGTGTGCGCCTCGGTGAGACATTGCTCGCACTGTCGGCAGAGGCCTTCGACGCCGAAGGCTATGCGGAGGGCGTGCGCCTTTTGATGACGGCGTACAATGAGCGCGGCAATACGGGCCTCTTTGAGCTGCTCTCTTCCGTTGTGTATCAGCCCAATGAGGCGGCGCTGAGGGAGAACTACGCCGAAAATTGCCGTGCATTTGCCCTGCTGCGAACCGATGCAGCTTTGCCGGACTACGATCATCTTCCTGTGCTTTGCTTTCCCATATCCAATACAAACGCGGTGCTCTTTACAAAGGAGCACCGGCGTTTTCTTATGGGGGAACGGGAAGACGGCTGGCAGATGCTCGATCATGCGCTGCTCTTCTCTCATGATGATGCGGACGAACTGACGCGGGCGGCAGAACGCTTTTCACGCGCTGTACGCGATGCACGTGTGCAGGAATGTGCCGCACAGCTGATGGATGCGGTACAGCGGAATGACTTTGGTACGGCGATGCAGCGCTGTGCCGAGGAGTATCATCGGCTCTGCCCCGAGGGAGAGGAATATGAACTCTTCCGTGGGGAGGAAGCACTATGGCGGCAGGATACGGATGCGGCCATAGCCTATGGAGAGGCCGCATACGAAAAGCGGAAGATGAGTGCGCGTACATGTGATTTTCTGTCTCGTGTCCTATCATGCTGCGGGGGAGTTTGCACAGGCAGTAAAATATCAGGTTCTCTCCGCAGAGAAGACGGAACTGAGACTCCCACGCGATTCTGCGAAAATGTCTGCCTGTTTACACGCCATTACCATCGCTGACTCGGATGCACGCTATGCACCGTTTGTGCATCGTGCTTCTTTTGTTGGCGGGCAGATACAGTCTGCCTTCATTGTGCTCCTTGCCGAAGAGGTGCTGCGTTTTTCGGACGATCTTCCTCGTTACTGGGCGGGGATTTATAATCCCTATGGGCAGATGCACGTCAGGGCGAGACTGTTGTCCCTTATGAATGCAGCGATGGAGGAGAATAGAACGAGTCTTTATTGTGACATAACATTTGATCTTATCAAAGCGGAGGAAAAAGCAAAGACGGTTATTGCACCACAGGGAGGGGGGCCACTTCTCGTCCCGATTGCCGCAAAAAAGGAAAAACAGAGAGTAGACTTCTTGGAGCCCGATGGCGAGCACTCCATGATCCTGAGCAGAGGGGAGTTCTCGTTCTATCGTATTGAGCAGACAACGCAAATCCAATCCGATGCCCCGTTTGCTGTGGGGGCACCCATTGTGCTCCATCATGCCGCGCACCGAAGAAAGATTGTGTTGAATCTTTTGGTGGATGGATTGGCTTGGCAGGAGATGAGATGGGAAAATTTTCGACTCGTACCAAACCTGATGAGGTTCTTTCAGCGTGGGGTTATCTTTGACAATAACTTCTCTGCATCTGAGTATACCTATCCTTCACTCACTTCCATTGAGACTGGGCTGTATCAACATCATACACAGATTGCAGAGCCCGGCAGGCCGTTTGTGCTTTCTTCGTCCTATACCACTGTGTCGGAACAGATGAAACGACTCGGCTATTATTGTGTCAATCTGATGGGAGACAGTTCCTTTGTTTATAACGGAGCTTCGCGCGGTTATGATCGATTGATCATCAATCCTTGGATTATGCGTGCTGCAGAGGGTGTAGAACGAATGATTCGCCATCTGGATGCGTTTGATGAATGTGATAATTTTGTTCTTCTCCACGTTGCGGATTCACATCCCAACAATTGCGATATTCCATCTCCGGCAAAAGCGCAGACCCATCTGCCGATCAAAGATGCACTGCAGGAGCAGGATCCGAGTGCTTCGGTATTTCTCAAGCCAAACCCGCTTAGTCAATATGTCAATCGCTATGAGGTGCAGGCGATGGACCGCCAGCTCGGCTATCTTTTTGATTACATTACCACGCACTATGACGACGATGAGTACATTGTCCTGCTCTATTCCGATCACGGTGCGCCTGTGTATGCATGCAGTCCGTATCTCCTCAGTGAGGAGCAGACGGGCGCGGCGCTGATGGCGCGGGGCGCGGGGGGTGCCGGCACGCGGGCGCGTGGACGAGCTGACGAGTACGGTGGACATCTACAAGATCCTCGGAAAACTCGCGGGCTATCCGATTGATGCGCCGTATCTTGACGGGAATCTTCCGGAGGTGCTCGGCGGACAGCGGCGTGCCTATACGGTCAGCAACTCCATCTATCCCGGACAGACGTATAAGATCTGCGTGCGCACGGAGCAGCATGCATTTCATCTCGAGACGACGGAATTTACGCGTGAGGATGGGACGGTATCGTTGGATTCATATACCTACCATATTCACGAGCGAAATGACGACTATCGTGAGATATTTGACGATGCACTGGCGCGGCAGTTCCTTGACATCGTGTGGGACTATACCAAGAGCTTTCGTCGGTAAATCATCGGAAAACGCCGTACCTAGGTCTGCATCTTGCAAAAAACGCAGTTTTGTGCTACTCTAACGAGTGCAATTCATAGATGAGCGGACGCCTCCGTCCCTGCGGGACGAGGGCGTTTCTTTCGGGAGGAATAGATCGATGAGTCAGGAATCCGGTGCCAATATTCCAAAGACATACGACCCGCAGAGCTTTGAGCGGAAATGGTATGACTACTGGGAGCAGCATAAGCTCTTTCATGACGAGGCAGACGAGAGCCGTACGCCGTACAGCGTGGTGATCCCGCCGCCGAACGTGACGGGGCAGCTCCACATGGGACACGCCCTCGACAATACGCTGCAGGACATCCTCGTGCGCTACCAGCGGATGCGCGGCAAGAACGTGGTCTGGATCCCGGGCTGCGACCATGCGGGCATCGCAACGCAGGCAAAGGTGGAGGCAGCACTGCGCGAGGAGGGCACGACGCGCTTTGACCTCGGCAGAGAGAAGTTCCTCACGCGTGTCTGGGACTGGAAGCAGCAGTACGGCGACCGCATCATGTATCAGCTGCGGATGCTCGGCGCATCCTGTGACTGGGACCGCGAGCGGTTCACGATGGACGAGGGATGTTCCCGCGCCGTGCGCGAGGTCTTTGTCAGTCTCTATGAGCAGGGCCTGATCTATCAGGGGACGCGCATCACGAACTGGTGCCCCTCCTGCATGACGGCGATCTCGGACATCGAGGTCGAGCATGAGACGGAGGCGGGACACCTCTGGCATCTGCGCTATCCGATTGAGGGCACGGACGACTATGTGGAGATCGCGACGACGCGCCCCGAGACGATGTTCGGCGATACGGGCGTGGCGGTACACCCCGATGATGAACGGTACAAGGCACTCGTCGGCAAGACGCTGATCCTGCCTGTGGTGGGACGCCGCATCCCGCTCTTTGCCGATGCCTACGTCGATCCTGCCTTCGGAACGGGCGCAGTCAAGGTGACGCCCGCGCACGATCCGAACGACTTTGAAATGGGACAGCGGCACGATCTTGAGCAGATCATCGTCATCAATGCCGACGGCACGATGAACGAGAACGCGGGACGCTATGCGGGGATGGACCGCTATGCGTGCCGCAAGGCACTCGTGAAGGAGCTCGAGGAAACGGGCGCCCTCGTGCGCACGGAACAGCATGAGCACGCCGTCGGACACTGCTCGCGCTGCAAGACGACGATCGAGCCGCTCGTATCGAAGCAGTGGTTCGTCCGCATGGAGGGACTCGCGAGGCCCGCGATTGAGGCGGTGCGCGACGGCAGGATCCGCTTTGTCCCCGAGCGTTTCACGAAAATCTACGAAAACTGGCTTGAAAATATTCGCGACTGGTGCATCTCGCGCCAGCTCTGGTGGGGACACCGCATCCCCGCATGGCACTGTGCGCACTGCGGCGAGACCTCCGTGTCGCGCGACGACCTCACGGCGTGCCCGCACTGCGGCAGCACGGACATCCACCAGGATGAGGACGTGCTCGATACGTGGTTCAGCTCCGGCCTCTGGCCGTTCGAGACACTCGGCTGGCCGGAGCAGACGGTCGATCTGCGCCATTTCTACCCGACGTCGGTGCTCGTGACGGGCTATGACATCATCTTCTTCTGGGTGGCGCGCATGGTCATGATGGGGCTGCGCTTCGGCGGCGATGTGCCGTTCCGCGATGTCTTTATCCACGGACTCGTGCGCGACAGCGAGGGACGCAAGATGTCGAAATCCCTCGGCAACGGCATCGACCCCGTGGAGGTCATTGAAAAGTACGGTGCGGATACGCTCCGCTTCATGCTCATCACGGGCAATACGCCCGGCAACGACATGCGCTTCTACTGGGAGCGCGTCGAGGCGGCGCGCAATTTTGCAAACAAGATCTGGAATGCCTCGCGCTACATGCTGATGAATCTCGAGGGATCGGACGCATCGTTCGTGCCGACGGCGGAGGACTATACGCTTGCCGACCGCTGGATCCTCTCGCGCGTGGAGGAGACGACGCGCGACGTGACGGCGAACCTCGAGCACTACGAGCTCGGTGAGGCGGGACGCACGATCTACGAGTTCCTGTGGAGCGAGTTCTGCGACTGGTACATCGAGCTGACGAAGGCACGCCTCTATGACAAGGAGAATGTCCGCGCGAAGAATACGGCGCTCTATGTCCTGCGTACCGTGCTTGAGCGTACGATGCGCCTCCTGCATCCCTTCATGCCCTTCCTCACAGAGGAGATCTGGCAGAAGCTGCCGCACGAGGGCGAGAGCATCATGCGTGCGCCGTGGCCGGAGGTCACGGAATCCGCCATCGACACGGCGGCGGAGCAGGCGATGACCGCGATCATGGAGGTCATTAAGACGACGCGCAATCTGCGTGCGGAGCTCGGCACACCGCCGAGCAAGAAGAGCACGCTCATTCTGCGCGTGCGCGACGCGGCGCTCGCCGATGTGTTTGCCGCGCATGAGGACTACTTCTTTGCCCTCGCATCCGCTTCGGAGGTCTCCTTCCTCGCGGCGGATGCTCCCGATCCGGAAAATGTCGTGACGGGGGCACTCGCGGGCGCGGCGGTCTACCTGCCGCTCGCGGGGCTGATTGATGTGGAGAAGGAGACGGCGCGCCTGACGAAGGAGCGTGCCAATCTCGAGAAGGAGATCGCGCGCCTGACAGGGCAAACTCTCGAACGAGGGCTTTACATCGAAGGCTCCTGCCGCCGTCGTCGCCGCAGAGCGCGAGAAACTGGCGGGCTACGAGGAGAAGATCGCCCTCATACGGACGCGCCTCACGGATCTTGAGAAGCTCTGAGGTGATTCGATGAACTACGAGGAGTCACTGCACTATCTGGATGAACTGAATACCTTCGGCATCCGCCTCGGCCTCACGCGCATGGAGGAGCTGTGTGCGCGGCTCGGACATCCCGAGCGCAGCTATCGCGTCATTCATATCGCAGGGACAAACGGCAAGGGCTCCGTCACGCAGATGATGGACGCCGTATGCCGTGCGTCCGGCATCCGCTCCGGGCGGTACCTCTCGCCGCATCTCATCTCCTATACGGAGCGCATGAGCGTCGGGGGAGAGGAGATCAGCGAGGAGCAGTTTGCGGCGCTTCTCACGCGCGTGCGTGCGGCGGCGGATGCCATGACGGCGGAGGGACATGAACATCCCACGCAGTTTGAGGCACTGACGGCACTCGCCTTCCTCTATTTTGCCGAGGAAAAGGTAGAGGTCGCCGTGGTTGAAACAGGCCTCGGCGGACTGCTTGACTCGACGAACGTCGTCCTGCCCGAGCTGACGATCATCACCAATGTGGCGATGGATCATGCCGACCGCTGCGGCGGCACGCTCGCAGGGATCGCGGAGCACAAGGCGGGCATCATCAAGGAGGGCGTGCCCGTCATCACGGCGGCGGCAGGCGAGCCGCTTGAGATCATCGCGGCGCGTGCGGAGGAGCTGGGCGCTGACCTCTTTGTTTTCGGCGAGGACTTTTCCGCACAGATGCTGCGCGCGGAGAGCGGCGGGCAGTACGTCGCCTTCCACTCCGTCGTCTCCCGTGAGCCGGCGCCGTTTGAGATGGCGCTCGCGGGGCCCTATCAGGCGGAGAACGCCGCACTCGCCATCATGGCGGCAGAGCTCATGGCGCGCGAGGACGCACGCGTCACGGAGGACGCCGTACGCACGGCGCTGCGCACGGTGCATCATCCTGCGCGCTTTGAGATCCTCTCCTGCGGGGGGCAGACCGTCGTCGTGGACGGTGCGCATAACCCCGCCGGGATGCAGGCACTGCGCGCGGGGCTCGATGCCTATTTCCCCGCGCAGCCGCGCGTCTTTCTGCTCGGCATCCTGAAGGACAAGGACATCGACCACATGCTTGCGATCCTCCTGCGCCCCGGCGATCAGGTCGTGACCGTGCGCCCCAACTCGGAGCGCGCGGCGGGCGCAGATCTCGTCGCCGCTGTGGCGGCGGGCATGGGGGCGGTCACACATGCGGCAGGGGATCCTGCGGCGGGGCTCGCAGAGGCTCGCGTGCGCGCACGTGCGGCGGATGCGCTGCTCGTTGCGGCGGGCTCGCTCTATCTCGTGGGCGGCATCCGCGCCATGCTCCTTGCGGGGAGGTGACCTCATGGGACAGGAAAAGGACTACTTCCGTGAGCGGCGGCGCACGCTGCGCCGCACGCGCTGGAGCGAACGTATGGCGCGCGCGATGCAGTATGCGCTCATCGCAGAGGCGTTTCTGATTCCGCTCGTGCCGCTCGCGGCGATGGTGGTGCTCCTCGTCGGCTGCGCGGCGCTTTGCGTGCGCCTGCGCATCGATGCGGACTTTCACCTGCGGCGTCTGCCGTACGATGCACCCGCGCTCCTCTTTGTCGTGATCGCCTTCCTGTCGGTCGCCGTCGCGCCCGACATGGCGTTCAGCTTTTACAACTACTCCCATCTCGTGCCGATCTATGCGCTCACCTATCTGCTCACGGGGCAGGCCCTGCGGAGCGCAGAGGAGCTGCGCCCCGTCGTCATCGCTATGGCGGCGGCGGCGGTATTCGTCATCCTCTACGGCTTTTATCAGTTCATCTTCGGCATCGACATCTCCGCGATGAAATGGGTGGACGGTGCATCGTTCCCCGAGCTGTCGAAGCGTGTCTTCTCGACATGGGAAAATCCGAACATCCTCGCGGGCTACCTTGACATCGTCGTCTGCCTGGCACTCGGGCTGGCGGTCGGCCTCTCGGGCTGGCGGCGCGGCCTCTCGCTCACGATTCTCGTCCTCGCGCTCGCGTGCCTCGGCATGACCTACGCGCGCGGCGCATGCCTCGTGATCGCCGTCATCTTGGCGGGCTATGGCATCCTGCGCGACTGGCGCGTGCTCCTCGGCATCGTCGTCATCGGCGCGGGCATCCTCTTCTTCGACCCCGTGCTCTCGGATCGTCTGCTTTCCGTCTTTACGCGGATTGACACCTCCTCGGAGATGCGGCTCGCCTTCTGGGAGAGCACCGTGGCGATGGTGCTCGACCATCCCTTTCTCGGCATTGGCTGGGCCATGTACTTCATGGTCTATCCCGAGTACGACTTCTATCTGCAGGGGGCACCCGTCAAGATCGTTCACGCGCACAATATGTATCTGAACTATGCGGCGGAGATCGGCATCCCCGGAGCACTCGCCTTCTTCTGGTTCTTCTTCGGCTCGCTGCTGCTCGCCTTCCGCCTGCCGCGCAAAACCCCGCCGTGGGCGGACGTGCTCGCGGCACACGAACACGAGTGGCACGCCGTCGCTGATGTGCGTGAGGCACTCATGGCATGGCGCAGCAAAAAATTTGTGGAGGGCTTTGCCCTCGGTATCGGGCTCGCCATGCTCTCCGTTGCCCTGAACGGGATCACGGATCATCTTCTCTTTAACATACCGTCCTCTATGCTGCTCTGGATGCTCGCCGCGATGGCTGCGGCCGTGCATACGATGGCGGGGGAGATGAAGGAAGGATAACTATGCAGGAACATCCATCGATATCCAAGGCAACTGTCGATCGCCTGCCGCGCTACTACCGCTGTCTGCGGCAGCTCAGTGATGAGGGCGTCAGCATCGCCTCCTCCGAGGAACTCGGCCGCCGTCTCTCGATCAATCCCGAGCAGATCCGCAAGGATCTCACCGCCTTCGGGCAATTCGGAAAAAAGGGCGTCGGTTACTACGTCGCAGAGCTCAAGGAGAGCATCGGCGGCATCCTTGGCCTCGACCAGCACCTCAGTCTCGCCATCGTCGGCATGGGGCATCTGGGCGCGGCGCTTGCAAACTATCAGGGCATCGAGCGTCTCGGCTTTTCGCCTTGCGGCGATCTTTGACAGCAACCCCGTCGTCATTGGTACGCGCGTCGGGGAGCGGCGTGTGGAGGACATCGCCTATCTCGCGGAGATCGTCGCCGAGCGCAGCATCCAGATCGGCGTGATCGCCGTCCCCGCTGCACACGCCCAGCATGTGGCGGATCAGCTCGTCGCGGCAGGGCATCAGCGGGATCTGGAACTTTGCCCCCGTGAAGCTGCACGTGCCGCCGTCCGTCCCCTTCGTCAGCGAGGATCTCTCGGTGGGACTGAGCGCGCTCTCCTACTACCTGACGCATCGCAGCACGGAAAAATGACGTGTTGTCTGAAAAAAATAAAGGAAGAATAAATACTTTTCCTCTTTTTTCACAAATTCACAGAAAATGCCGTCAATGTAATCTTGACGGCATTTTTTTTTCGTGATATTCTTAGGAAAGATATAATTGGCGTAGAGAGGTACGATAATCTACAGTTATTTCGGATACCCCATACAGCCCCTATTTACGGGGGGATTTACGAGAAAACAGAGGGATTCAAGATTGCTGTCAAAATTATATGCCGACTGCGTCAGGAGAGTATTCATGGGTGACGGCGGTAAGGAAAACATGAAACAAAAATCACAGTCATGAGACATGTGCTGTGATGATTCGTGTGTTCCGCGTGCTGTCCGCTGTATCTGAGGGAGGTTATTCTATGATCGATATTTCCGATCGCGTGCCGAAGTCCCTGACGGATCGTATTGTAAGTGCGGAGACGGCGGCAGAGTACTTTGCCGACGGCATGACCATCGGTGCGAGCGGCTTTACCCCGTCCGGCTATCCGAAGGCAGTTCCGCTTGCCATCGCCGAGCGCATGAAGAAGAATCCGTTCAAGGTCAACATCTGGACGGGTGCCTCGACGGGGCCTGAGCTGGACGGTGCGCTTGCCGAGGCGGAGGGCATCAAACAGCGTCTCCCGTATCAGACGAGCACGCCGCTGCGCAACGCCATCAACTCCGGCAAGGTCAACTACATCGACATGCACCTCTCTGAGGTGGCACAGCAGTCGCGCGAGGGCTTCCTCGGCAAGATCGACGTCGCTCTCGTGGAGGCAGTCGCCATCACGGAGGAGGGCATCATCCCTCGACCTCGGTCGGCAACACGCCGTCGTTCGTCCAGAGCGCAGACGTGGTCATCGTTGAGGTGAACACGAGCCAGCCGATGGAGCTCGTCGGGATGCACGACATCTACATCCCGCTCGATCCGCCGAACCGTCTCCCGATCCCCATCACGAAGGCAGGCGATCGCATCGGCACGACATTCATCCCGTGCCCGCTCGAAAAGATCAAATACATCGTTCCCTGCGACATCACGGACAAGACCCGCGCCCTCGCGCCGGTCGATGACATTGCGCGCAAAATGGGTGCGTTCACGGTCGACTTCCTCAAGAAGGAAATCGCCGAGGGTCGTATGCCGAAGGGACTGCTTCCGCTGCAGTCGGGGGTCGGCAACGTGGCGAACGCCGTGATTGCGGGCTTTGTGAACTCCGACTTCACCGACCTTGAGGTCTACACCGAGGTCATCCAGGACGGCATGTTCGACCTTGCCGATGCGGGCAAGCTGAAGTTTGCCTCCGGCACAGCATTCTCGCCGTCGCCTGAGGGGCTCCAGCGCTTCTACAAGGACATCGACAAGTACAAGAAGATCATGATGCTCCGTCCGCAGGAGATCTCGAACAACCCCGAGGTCGTCCGCCGTCTCGGCGTCATTGCGATGAACACGGCGATCGAAGTAGACATCTACGGCAACGTCAACTCGACCCACGTCACGGGCTCGAAGATGATGAACGGCGTCGGCGGCAGCGGCGACTTCGCACGCAACGCCTACATCACGATCTTCTACACGCAGTCCGAGGCAAAGGGCGGCAAGATCTCGTCCATCGTTCCGTTCTGCTCGCACATTGACCACAGTGCACACGATGTAGACGTCGTCATCACGGAGCAGGGCGTTGCCGACCTGCGCGGCAAATGCCCGCGTGAGCGTGCCCTCGAGATCATCAACAACTGCGCGCATCCCGACTATCGCCCGATCCTGCTCGACTACTACGAGCGTGCTCTTGCGGCGACGAAGGGCGCACAGACACCGCATCTGCTGGACGAGGCGCTGTCCTTCCATCAGCGCTTCCTGGCCACAGGATCGATGCAGAAGTAATCCGACGTATCCATCGGTACTTTCGGGGAGTGCAGCATCTGCTGCGCTGCTCGTCCATAGTATATAACCCAATGAGAACTGTAAAAGGTAAAGGAGAAGACTTTCATGAGCAATGAAAAGATCCAGGCGGAGCTTGACAAGTACAATGCTGCCGTAGAAAAAGCCACGGCAAAGTTCCCGGCACGTCCGCACATCCCCGAGCAGGGACTCTACACCCCGCTCGACATCCAGGAGACGGACTATGCAGAGGACATCAGTTTCCCCGGCGTCTATCCTTACACGCGCGGCGTGCAGCCGACGATGTACCGCGGACGCTTCTGGACGATGCGCATGTACGCAGGATTCTCCACGGCGGAAGAGTCCAACAAGCGCTATCGTTACCTCATCGAGAGCGGTGCAACGGGACTCTCCTGCGCATTTGACCTCCCGACGCAGATCGGCTACGACTCCACGGATCCGATCTCCGAGGGCGAGGTCGGCAAGGTCGGCGTTGCGATCGACTCCCTTGCTGATATGGAGATCCTCTTTGACCAGATCGATCTCGGCAAGGTCTCCACGTCCATGACGATCAACGCGCCTGCGTCCGTCCTTCTTGCGATGTACATCGCAGTGGCGGAGAAGCAGGGCGTCTCGGCGGACAAGCTCAAGGGCACCATCCAGAATGACATTCTGAAGGAGTATGCAGCACGCGGTACGTACATCTTCCCGCCGCGTCCGTCCATGCGCCTCATCACGAACATCTTTGAATATTGCTCCAAGAACGTCCCGAACTGGAACACCATCTCCATCTCGGGCTACCACATCCGCGAGGCCGGCTCCACGGCATCGCAGGAGATTGCATTCACCATTGCAGACGGCATCGCCTACGTCGAGGCTGCGATCAAGGCAGGCCTCAGCGTCGATGCGTTCGCAGGCCGTCTCTCCTTCTTCTGGAACGCACACAACAACGTTCTCGAAGAGGTCGCGAAGTTCCGTGCCTCCCGCCGCATCTGGGCAAAGGTCATGAAGGAGCGCTTCCATGCAGAGAAGCCGAAATCCATGATGCTCCGCGTCCATACGCAGACGGCAGGCTCGATGCTCACCGCACAGCAGCCGAACAACAACATCGTCCGCGTCGCACTCCAGACCGCAGCAGCAGTCATGGGCGGCACGCAGTCGCTCCATACGAACTCCCGCGACGAGGCGCTTGCGCTTCCGACGGAGGAGTCGGTCATGGTCGCCCTCCGTACGCAGCAGATCGTCGCGTACGAGAGCGGACTTGCCGATGTGGTTGATCCGCTCGCAGGCTCCTACTACGTCGAGGCGATGACGAACCGCATCGAGAAAGAGGCGTGGGAGTACATCAAGAAGATCGACGATCTCGGCGGTGCGGTTGCAGCGATTGAGAAGGGCTACATCCAGAAAGAGATCCAGGACAGCGCGTACAAGTGGCAGATGGACGTCGAGTCCGGTGCACGCGTCATCGTCGGCGTCAACAAGTTCCAGGTGGAGGAGGAAGCTCCGAAGAACCTCCTCAAGGTGGACGCTTCCGTCGGCGAGAAGCAGAAGGCAAAGGTCGAGGCCATGAAGGCAAAGCGCGACAACGCCGCCGTTCAGGCAGCCCTTGCCGAGCTCAAGAAGGCCTGCGCCGACGAGCATGAGAACCTCATGCCGCATATCCTCGCAGCAGTCAAGACCTACGCGACACTCGGCGAAATCTGCGGTGTCATGCGTGAGGTGTTCGGCGAGTACGAGGCACACGTCAATCTCTAAGCGGTACGCGCGAACGGCTGTTGGATGAATGCACAGGGGACGCCGCACGAGGAGTGCGGCGGCTCCGTTCAGGAGGAATAGAAAAATGGCAGAAAAAATCAGAGTGCTCGTTGCAAAACCGGGTCTGGATGGTCATGATCGCGGCGCGAAGGTCGTCGCACGCGCCCTGCGCGACGCTGGCTTCGAGGTCGTCTACACGGGACTTCGCCAGACGCCGGAGGAGATCGCCGAGGCTGCTCTGCAGGAAGACGTCAACGTCGTTGCGCTGAGCATCCTCTCGGGTGCGCACCCGCATCTTTTCCCGAAGGTCGTCGAGCTCATTCGCGGCAAGGGAATGGACGACGTCCTCGTCATCGGCGGCGGCGTCATCCCCGAGGGCGACATCCCTGCGCTGAAGGCAGCGGGCATTGCCGAGGTATTCACCCCGGGCACACCGACCGGCGACGTTGTGAATTTCATCAAGGAACATGTGAAGGCGTAAGCGTCTGATTTGCTTGGAGACACTGCTTCTGCGGTGCTTTCCTGAAAGGATGGATGACAGGCAATCCGATTGTCCCGTCATCCATTCCCTATGTTCTTATGAAATCACAGCGCGAAGGAGGTGGGCGTATGGATATTGCAGCCGAGGTGCTGAAAGGCAATCGCCTCGCTCTCTCGCGCGCCATCACGGCGATCGAGAACGAGCGGGCGGATGCCACCGACATCATGAAGGCGCTCTATCCGCATACCGGTCATGCCTACGTCCTTGGCATCACGGGTCCGCCCGGTGCCGGCAAGAGCACCATGACGGACAAGCTTGCCAAGGAGTACAGAAAGCGCGGAAAGACCGTCGGCATCATTGCCGTCGACCCCACAAGCCCCTTTTCCGGCGGAGCCATCCTGGGCGACCGCATCCGTATGAATGATCTGACGCTCGACGAGGGCGTTTTCATCCGCAGCATGGGGACACGCGGCAGCCTTGGCGGCCTCTCCCACAAGACAGCGGATGCGGTCAAGGCGATGGATGCGTTCGGCAAAGATGTCATCTTTGTCGAAACCGTCGGTGTCGGGCAGTCCGAGGTGGATATTGTGCGGGCGGCGGACACGACGATGGTCGTGCTGATTCCGGGCATGGGCGATGACATTCAGGCGATCAAGGCGGGCATCTTGGAGATCGGCGACGTGTTCGCGATCAACAAGTCCGATCTCGATGGAGCAGACAAGCTCGTCCGCGAGATCAACATGATGCTCGATCTGGACGATCACATGTCTGACTGGCGTCCGCCCATCCGCAAGGTCGTTGCGAACCGCGGCGAAGGCATCGCAGAGCTCGTCGATACGCTCGAGGAGCACCGCAGCCACATCGAGGGGAACGGCGTACTTGCCGAACGGCGCACGCGCCGCACGCGCGATGAGATGCTCGACATCCTCCATGCGGGCGTACGGCGGAGCATCGAGAGCCGCATCGTCGATACGGGACGACTGGACGACTATGTGGCACGAATCAAGGCGCATGAGACCGACCCATACACCGTGGTGGGCGGGGTCATGAGCGAAATGTTAACGAAGTGAGCGAGTGCAGCAAGACGCACTCCTCCGAGGAGGAAGTTTGACATGTTCAAAATTCTTGGCGTAGATCACATCGGCGTTGCCGTACAGGATCTCGAAGAAGGAAAGAAACTCTGGTCGGACATCATTGGCATTCCCTGCACGAATCAGGAAACCGTTGCAGAGCAGAAGGTCACGACGACCTTCCATCCGACGCCGAACGGCAGCGAGATTGAGCTGCTGATCGGCACGGCGCCTGACAGCCCGATCACGAAATACATCGAGAAGAAGGGCGAGGGCATCCAGCACGTTGCCCTGCGCGTCGACAACATTGAGAACGCGATTGCCGACCTCATGGCAAAGGGCGTCCGCATGATCGACGAGAAGCCGCGCATCGGTGCGGGCGGCGCAAAGATCGCCTTCCTTCATCCGAAGGCGACGAAGGGCGTTCTCCTCGAAATCTGTGAGCATCCGGATCGCTGAGCAGCGCACTGCCGCAGTTGATCTCCTCGGGATGTCGGTTCTTTGCGCATCTTTGTGAGACAAGTGCGGTGCATTCCCCAAAGCGAACCTTAGTGAAGCAAGCGAGTAAAGCGTGCGTTTCGCCCCCTGCGGACTTCTGTCGTTCAAGCGCAGCGCGTTTAAGAAGCCCGCAGGTATTTAGGCGAATAAGCGCGCGATCACTTGCGCAACGAAGCGTTCGCGTGGGGGATGCGCTATCAACATTCACATTTATGGAACGAATCGAAATCTCGAGGATTTGACAGATATACAGGAGGGATAGAATGTCCACAGTCCAGGAAAAAAATTGAGCTGATGCTGGCGAAAAAAGAGCATCTCATGCAGGGCGGTGGTGAAAAGAGCATCGCAAAGCAGCACAGCAAGGGCAAACTCACCGCGCGTGAGCGCCTGAACCTGCTGTTTGATGAGGACACCTTCGTCGAGCTCGACATGTTCGTGCGCCATCGCTGCACCAATTTTGGACAGGAGAAAAAAGAACTGCCCGGCGAGGGCGTTGTGACGGGCTACGGCACGATTGACGGCCGTCTCGTCTACGCATTCGCACAGGACTTCACGGTCGAGGGCGGCTCGCTCGGCGAAAAGCACGCACATAAGATCTGGAAGGTCATGGACCTCGCCATGAAGATGGGCGCACCCTGCATCGGCATCAACGATTCGGGCGGCGCACGCATCCAGGAGGCAGTCGATGCACTCTCGGGCTACGGCGGCATCTTCTACCGCAACACGAAGGCATCAGGGCGTCATTCCGCAGATCTCCGTCATCATGGGACCCTGCGCGGGCGGTGCGGTTTACAGCCCGGCGCTCACGGACTTCATCTACATGGTGAAGAACACGAGCCAGATGTTCATCACGGGTCCTGCCGTCATCAAGTCCGTCACGGCGGAGGAGGTCACGGCGGAGGAGCTCGGCGGTGCGATGACGCACAACTCCCGCTCCGGCGTCGCACACTTTGCGGCGGAGAACGATGAGGACTGCATCGAGCAGATCCGCTACCTGCTCTCCTTCCTCCCGAGCAACAACATGGAGGAGACGCCGCGCGTGGAGACGGGCGACGATCCGAACCGTCAGGACGAGAGCCTCAACACGGTCGTGCCGGACAACCCGAACGCACCGTACGACATGAAGGATGTCATCCGCAGCCTCGTCGACAACGGCGAGTTCTACGAGGTACATCAGCACTTCGCAACGAACATCATCTGCTGCTTCGCACGCTTTGACGGACGCGCTGTCGGCATCATTGCGAACGAGCCGAACGTCATGGCAGGCTGCCTCGATGTCGACGCATCGAACAAGTCCTCGCGCTTCATCCGTTTCTGCGATGCGTTCAACATCCCGCTCGTCAACCTCGTCGATGTTCCGGGCTTCCTGCCGGGCGTCGATCAGGAGTACAGCGGCATCATCCGCCACGGCGCGAAGATGCTCTACGCATACAGCGAAGCAACCGTGCCCAAGATCACGGTCATCACGCGCAAGGCATACGGCGGTTCCTACATCGCCATGTGCAACCGTGAGCTGGGTGCCGATCAGGTCATGGCATGGCCGACCTCTGAGATCGCCGTCATGGGACCTGCAGGCGCGGCAAACATCATCTTCCGCAAGGATCCCGACAAGGACGCGCGCACGGCAGAGTACATCGAGGAGTTCGCGACCCCGTACAAGGCGGCAGAGCGCGGCTACATCGACATGGTCATCACGCCGAGTGAGACGCGCCCCTACATCATCACGGCACTCAACGCGCTTTCGAGCAAGCGTGAGGACAACCCCGCGAAGAAGCACGGGAACATTCCGCTTTGATTCAGCAGGAGGGATAGAATGGCTGCAAACAACGTGGCGCCCGAGGTCATCGCCGCCATCACCGCCGCCGTCCAGGCGACGACGGGCAACAAAGTCGTTGCTGTAAGCGTCAAACCCGCCGAGGTCTGGACGCTTGCCAACCGCAGCAGACGCTGAGCGTCCTGCGAGATACAATCTGTCATCAATTTTAATGTTGGAGGAATCACACATGAAAAAGTTCAACATCACGGTCAACGGCACTGCTTACGAAGTCGAGGTTGAGGAAGTACGCGCAGCAGCTGCTGCTGCCCCTGCTGCACCGAAGGCCGCCGCTCCGGCAGCTGCGCCGAAGGCTGCTGCTCCGGCTGCTCCCGCTGCTGCACCGAAGGCTGCTGCCGCCGGTGAGCGCTCGGTGGATGCACCGATGCCGGGCAAGATTGTTGAGGTCAAAAGTCTCGGTCGGTCAGCCGGTCAAGGCAGGCGACACGCTCCTCATCCTGAGGCGATGAAGATGCAGAACGAGATCGCTGCGGATGCAGACGGCACGGTCAAGGCGATCAACGTCACGGCAGGCCAGTCCGTCAAGGTACGCGACTCGCTCGTGATCCTCGGCTAAACTGCAAAGAAAATCCGAAGGAGCCTCTGCGGAGGCTCTTTTTGTTATCCTTGTCAAGGACGTTTGAAAATGATAAAATAAAGCGGATATAATTCTGCATCAGCGAAGGGGAGCGTATGCATCTGAAAATCCGTATCCTTGATAAATATATATTTCGAGAGGTATTTCTGTCCTTTCTCTTTGCCATCTGTGCGTTCTCAGCAGTATTTATCGGCTCGGGCACGCTTTTTCGCATTGCACAGTACATCACGGATTACGGGGCATCCCTGCCGTCTGTCATTAAGATATTCGTGTTCAGCCTGCCTGGCGTCGTCATGTGGACGTTCCCAATGTCGATGCTCCTCGCGAGCCTTCTGACATTTGGCCGGCTCTCCTCGTCGAGTGAGATCACGGCGATGAAGTCCTGCGGCATCGGCTTCGGCCGTATTGCTGCGCCTGCGATCCTGCTTGGCTTTCTCGTGAGCGTCGGTGCGATCCTATTCAACGAGCACGTCGTCCCGCGCGCGAATACGGCGTACCGCAACGTGATCTACTACGAGATCGAGGGCAACTCGGGCATGAAGTCGCAGGAGCACGTCATCATCAAGGAGATTGAGGGCGGGCAGATCAAGCGCCTCGTCTACGCACGTTCCTATGATGCCGAGCAGCAGCATCTGACGGGGGTCAGTCTGCAGATCTTCGGGGCAGACGGCAAGGTATCGCATGTTGAGAACGCCGAGTATGCAGAATGGACGGGATCTGAGTGGATCATGCATCAAGGAGATGTTTACGACATCGCGGATGAGCATCTTGAGCGACGTATGCACTTTGAGACACAGGTGCTCCCGGTAGAGAAAAATCCGCGGCAGATTATTCGTGAGCAGAAAGCTCCTGAAGAAATGACGATGCGTGAGCTGCGGCACCAGATTGCGCTTATGCAGACACAATATGTCAACACAAATAAACTGGAGGCAGAGCTCTATCAGCGCGTCTCCGTTCCTATGGCGAGCCTGATCTTTACACTGATCGGTGTTCCGCTCGGCCTTCAGCCGACACGCAACTCCTCATCGGCAGGATTCGCCATGAGCGTCATCATCATTTTTATTTACTATGCGCTGATGACCATGGGCAATGCACTTGCGCGCGGTGGTGCGCTTCCGCCGATGTTCGCCGTATGGATCCCCAACATTGTCGGCATTTCGCCGGCGGGATTCTGCTGCGCCGTGCATCCCAGTAATGGAATCACTTGATCAAGCAAAGGGGTGACATCATGTACGGCGTTACACTGATCCTTGTTTTGGCAGTTGTCGGCGGTGTCATCGCTTTTATTGGTGACCGTCTCGGCACACGCATCGGAAAGAAAAAACTTACGCTCTTTGGGCTGCGCCCGCGCCATACGGCGGTGGTCGTTACGATCTTTACGGGCGTCTGCATCACGACGGTGACCTTCGGCATCCTCGCGGCGGCATCGGAGAATGTGCGTACGGCACTCTTTGGGATGGATCGGCTGAACGCCATGATCGCGGATACGCGCGCGGCACTCGATGAAACAGCGTCGGCACTCACTTCGGCAGAGGATGCAAAGCAGCAGGCGGATGCGGAACTCGCGAAGTCCGAGGAGGAGATCGCGGGACTGCGCAGTGAGCAGGACGATCTGCGTGCTGAGTCGGATCGTCTCTCGGCGGGCAACCGTGCGCTCATGATGGAAAAGGAAGGGCTGATCTCGCTCAACGGACGGCTCTCGGGCGAGAACGCAAAGCTCCTGACGGACATCGATGAACTCGGCGTGCGTGCGAATGTCCTGCGCGAGAACATCATGAATCTGCGCGAGGGCAACATCGTCTATCAGGCAGGGGAGATCATCGCGAGCGGGACGATTCCTGCAGGGCTGACGCGTGACGAGGTGGAGCGCGGGCTGGAGGGGATTGCACAGCTCGGCACGCGCAACGCCTCGACGCGCCTCGGCGAGAACCATACAGATCAGGATATATGGATCTATGGGCCGCAGTATGAGTCGGCGGTTCAGACCATCATGAACAGCCCCGTGAATATGGTCGTGCGCATCGTCGCGGCGGGCAATCTTGTGCGCGGCGATGAGATCCGCGCGACGATTGAGCTATACCCGAACCGCATCATCTACCGCGGCGGCGAACTGATTGCTGCGCGTGTCTGCGCGCCGGAGGGACAGGGACCCGCCGCTGAGGAGGCGGTCGTCTCCTTCCTGCGCGACGTGAACGCGGCTGCGTCAGCAAAGGGGATTCTCCCCGATCCGATCCGCGGGACGGTCGGTGTGATCGAGGGGGCGGAGTTCTATGGCCTCGTGCAGGAACTGATGGCGCATACAGGGAACGTCATCCTCTCCGCCTATGCGGCGGCCGATACGGATGCGATGGGACCCCTGCGCCTGCGCTTTAAGGTCGAAAGCGAGAGCGGCAGTTGAGCGGCGCGGTTCTCGCCGTTGACCCCGGGCGCGAGAAATGCGGCGTCGCTGTCCTCGCGGCAGACGGCACAGTGCTCCTGCAGGAGGTCGTGCCGACGGCACAGCTCGCAGCGATGACGGCGCGTCTCATCCATACGTACGCACCGACGGTGATCATGGGCAACGGGACGACGAGTGCAGCGGCAAGGGCTCGCGTTGAGGAACTCGGCACGGAGGTCACCCTCGTCGATGAGTATCGTACGACGGACGCGGCAAAGGCGGCCTACTGGACGGCGCACCCGCCGCGCGGCTGGCGGCGGCTCATACCGCGTGGGATGCTCGTGCCGCCCGTGCCGGTAGACGATTTCGTCGCTGTGATACTCGCACAGCGATATTTGACAGAAGTGTCGCAATAAAGTAAGATGAAACTATATACATCTTTAAGGAGAGCAATCATTCATGCCCGATAATGTCTTAGCCTTTCTGGTCGCGCTTGGCGTGGCACTTTTGCTGACACCTGCTGTCATTGCGTTTGCGCGCCGCACGGGAGCACTCGATAAACCCGATGCGCGTAAGGTGCACGTGCGCCCCATCCCGCGCATCGGCGGCATCGGCATCTATGCGGCATTCATGGTGTCGATTCTCGTTCAGCTCACCTTCGTCGACCTTGCCCCCGAGTACATGATGAGTCTCATCGGACTCTTGGTCGGCGGAACGATCATTGTCGCCATCGGCATCATCGACGATTACTGCGACCTGCCGGCAAAGGTGAAGCTGCTTGGGCAGATCATCGCGGCGGCCGTAGTCGTCATCGGATTCGATGTGCGCATCGACGTCATCACCGACCCGCTCGGCGACTATATCTACCTTGAGTTCCTTGCGATTCCGGCGACGATTTTCTGGATCGTCGGGCTGACGAATACCGTTAATCTCATCGACGGACTGGACGGACTGGCGGCGGGGGTATCCTCCATCGCGGCGCTGACGATCTTCCTCGTCGCTATGGAGGAGGGCATTCCGACGGTCGCTATGGTCACCATTGCGCTTGCAGGTGCCGCGGTGGGCTTCCTCTACTATAACTTCAACCCCGCGCGCATCTTTATGGGCGACACAGGGAGTATGTTCCTCGGCTTCATGCTCGCGGGCATCTCCGTCGTCGGTGCGGTCAAGAGCGCGGCGACCATCGCCCTCATCGTACCGATTCTCGCTCTTGGACCGCCGATCCTTGATACGACGTTTGCCATCGTCCGGCGTGCGCGCAACCACCGCCCAATCTTCAAGCCCGACAAGGGACATCTGCACCACCGCCTTCTCGCACATGGCTTCAGTCAGAAACAGGCGGTGCTGCTCATGTACGTCGTCAGCGCGCTGTTCGGCCTGTGTGCACTCGCGCTGACGGCGGTCAGTATCCAAGCGGCGGCACTCATCATCCTGCTCGTCGCGGCAGCGGTATTCGTCGGCGCGCGCAAGCTGGGCATCCTCGGTATGGATGCGCCGCAGAAGTAGTGTATAAGAGAAAAGAGAACTATGTGTCCCCAAGTGAACCTTAGTGAAGCAAGTGGTGAAAGTGCGCGGTACGCCCCTGACGGACTTCTTTCGTTCGAGCGAGCGCGTTTAAAGTTCGTCGGTATTTAGCGACCAGCGCACGATCACTGTGGAACGAGGCGTTCACGGGGGACACATACGACAAATTTATCCTGCTATTCGCAGAGAGGAGCAGAGGAGAATGACCGGCAAAATCAAAGTCATGTCGATCTTTGGGACGCGCCCGGAGGCGATCAAGATGGCGCCCGTCGTCATGGAGCTGGCGCGCCATCCGGAGGAGATTGAGACACAGACGCTCGTGACGGCACAGCATCGGGAGATGCTCGATCAGGTGCTCCATCTCTTTCACATTGTCCCTGACTACGACCTCAACATCATGGCGGCGGGGCAGACCCTCTTTGACATCACGACGCGCGCCATGCAGGGCATCAACGAGGTGTTCCAGAAGGATCGCCCCGACCTCGTCCTCGTCCACGGCGATACGACGACGACATTTGCGGGGGCGCTTGCCGCGTTCTATCATCAGATCCCCGTCGGACATGTTGAAGCAGGACTTCGTACACATAATATCTATTCACCTTTCCCCGAGGAGATGAATCGCCGCCTCACGGGCGGCATCGCGACCCTGCATTTTGCCCCAACGCCGACGGCACACGATAATCTTGCAGCAGAGGGGATATCTGAGCAGCGCATCTTCGTCACGGGCAATACCGTCATCGATGCCCTGCACCATACCGTGCGTCCCGACTATGTGCTCCCGCCGGAGCTTTCGCAGGTGGACTTTGAGCACCACCGCGTCCTCCTCGTGACGACGCATCGCCGCGAGAATCTCGGCGAGCCGATGCGCCACGTCTACCGCGCCGTTCACGACATCGTGGACGAGATGGGGGACGTGGAGGTCGTATTCCCCGTACACCGTAATCCGAAGGTACGCGAAATCGTGCGTGAGGAGCTGGGTGAGCTGGCGCACGTGCACCTCATCGACCCGCTGGACTACGAACCGTTCGCCAATCTCATGGCACGCGTGGATATCGTGCTCACGGACTCGGGCGGAATTCAGGAGGAGGCACCTGCACTCGGCAAACCCGTCCTCGTTCTGCGCGACACGACGGAGCGCCCCGAGGCGGTGACGGCGGGCACGGTGCATCTCATTGGCACAGCGCAGGAGCGCGTCTACGCCGAGACCAAGCGTCTCCTCACCGATCAGGCGGCATACGCGGCAATGGCGGAGGCGGTCAATCCCTACGGCGATGGGGAGGCGGCACGCCGCATCATCGAGGCAATTCTCTATCACGCAGGACACATCCACACGCCGCCGGAGCCCTTTCGCGGCGCGTGACAGATCGGCGAGAGAGAGGAGGGGACGCCGATGCAGGAAAAGAAGCCAATGCCGTCGGGGATGGCAGATGCCATGCGCGCCTTTGGGCTGCTCTCGGGGGTCGGCATCTACTTTGTCGTCTTTCTCGGCATCTTCCTCTTTCTTGGGAAATGCGCCGATGATTTTTCTCGGGACGGGGCGCGTCTGCACCATCACGGGGCATCCTCCTCGGCTTTCCGGCCGCGATCTACTCACTCTATCGGCAGCTGAAGTATTTCAAGCTGGTGTAACGCCGTGCGTATGGGACGCACGGCGTTCGGATTTATGGGAGATATATGACATGGGGAACAAGACAGTAAACGATGTCATGCAGAAGATGATTGCCTATTCGGAGGGCAATCTGCACGATATAGCACACTTTATGAAGGTCTATGCCTTTGCCCGCACGATCGGCGTCGCGGAGAATCTCACACCGACGGAGCAGGAGACCGTGGAGATCGCCGCGATTCTGCACGACATCGCCTGCCCGCTCTGTCGCGAGAAATACGGCAACACAAACGGCAATCATCAGGAGGAGGAGGGCGGTCCTCTGACGAAGGAGTTCCTCAAGGACATCGAACTCCCTGCGGGGATGGCGGAGCGCCTTGTCTACCTCGTCAGCCACCACCATACGTATAACGATGTGGACGGGCGCGACTATCAGATCCTCCTTGAGGCGGACTTCCTCGTCAACGCCGACGAGAGCCACATGGGGGCTGCGGCGATACGCAACTTCCGCGACCACGTATTCAAGACAACGACGGGCACGCATCTGCTCGAGACGATTTATCTGTAAAGGAGCGTGTCATCCATGCCGGATACCACAGGGCTGCCGACGTTTAAGTATCATCCGCATCTGTACGAGGGGGATGAGGTCTGCTTCGAGCATGGCGTCTGCGAATGCTGTGGACAGGAAGTGGATGCGTACATCGATTTGATGTATTGCCGTGCAGATGTCAACTGCATCTGTCTCAACTGTGTGGCGAGCGGTGCCGCCGCCGCGAAATTCCACGGGGATTTCGTTCAGGATGCGGAGCCCGGCGTGACTGACCCGGAGAAGATCAAGGAGCTCTTTCAGCGGACACCGGGCTACTGCAGCTGGCAGGGCGAGCACTGGCTGACGTGCTGTGACGATTTTTGTGCCTACCTCGGCACGGTCGGCACGAAGGAGCTCGAGGAGATGGGGATTGCCGACGCTGTCATTGATGAATACGAGGCGCGGGATGAGTATGCGGATATTCGCGATGTCCTCGTGAAGGACGGCGCGCTCTGTGGCTATCTCTTTCAGTGTCTGCACTGTGGTGCGCATCACCTGTGGGTGGATGCGGACTAGGGAATCACGGATCAATTAAAAAACGATGAAAACGCCCCGCAGGGCTGACCTGCGGGGCGCTTCTATATATTCGGGTGATTTGTTAGTCTCTCAGCTCTGTTCCGTCATGGCGGCGGCGAGTGCTGCGCCGAGAGCGGAGCCGGCGTTTTCGAGAATGATCTGGATGTTGACCGCCTCGTCGAGGAGGAGCTTATCGAGTGCGCCGCGCAGATGGTGCGCGACGAGGGGCACCTTCTCGTAGACCGAGCCATCCACGGCGATGAACTGGTTCTCTGCCTTTGTCTCACCCGCGCGGTGACGGATGATGCCCGCGTAGGTCGCGGCGACGATGTGCGCGGAGCGCTGGATCACCGTCCCCGCGAGATCCTGCATGAGGGCACGGTCGGCGGCGGAAAAGGTCATGCCCGTCTTGGCCTCGATGATCGCGCCCGCGGCGTGGCGGTCGAGGAAGGCATCTGCCACGATGGCAGAGAGCTCGATGCTCGTGAAGGGATACGAGGCTCCCTCCTCCCCGAGGAGATCGGCGAGTGCCGAGCCGTAGAGCATCCCGAGGTAGCGTCCCGATACCATTTTTTCGAGCCGTTGTGCACCGGGCTGCTCGGAACAGGCGTCGATGGCATTATCGTATTTTCGAGAAGGGGAGGCGGTTGAAGCCGCCCGACTCCATGTTGATGACCATGGGCTTCTCGCTGCCGTCCGCGAAGTTCTCAAAAATAGCAGGTGTTCTGCCCCGTGGCGTAGATCGAGCCGATGTAGGTGTGCTCACGTTTGTATGCCGCCGCAAGGAGCACGGCAACCGTGTCGTTGATGACGGCGACGGGCACGACGTTCTTCATGCCGCGCCGCATGAGTGCATCCTCGAGGAGATCGTTTACGACCTTGCCCTCGACGCCCTGCGTCGCGAACTCCTTCGTCCATGTGATGAGCCGCGCGTTGCAGAGGTTCGTCTGCTCCGAGGGGAAGGAGAAGGTGTGGCCGAGCAGATACTTGGTCTCGTGGTCGCCCTCGATTGCCTCGTCGATGATCTCGGCGAGGAAGTCGAACATCTCATCCGCCGTTGCATCCGCGCAGACGTAGTCGTAGACGCCGGGGAGGGTGAGCGGCTTGGCAACCTTGCTTTCGACCTTATACTTGCCGCTGCCGTCGAGGCGGAGGCGGAGGGCGCGGACGTTCGTCCCGCCGAAGTCAAGCGCGAGGAATGTGCCGGTCTCCTTACCCGTCGGCAGGCTCGCGAACGTGCGGAGCATCCGCAGGCTCGCGCCTTCTTTGTGCGCAAGTCCTGCGTGCATCTCGGCGCGAAAATCATCGGCAATGTGGTGCAGCGTATCGTCGTCCAAGGTAAAGGCTGCCTTGATTTCCTTAAATTTCTTACGATCCAGTTCCATGATTTTCTCCCTCCCCGTATCAGCAAAAATGATCGAGCATCGCACCGACGCTCGGGAATACCGCGCGCGCCTGTTCCTGAATCGCGGGGCGCGCTGTAGTCAGTGAAAACCCGTCAAATGCCTTCAGCATGGGCAGGTCATTCGTCTCATCGCCGATGGCGTAGATCTCCGCATCATCCCAGCCCATGACGCGGAGGAGGGTACGGATGCCCTCATCCTTGCCGATGCCGGCGGGCGTGATGTCAAGGCTGCATGCGTTCGGAAAGGCGTGGATGAGGTCGCCGAGCTTCGCGTTCAGTACCTCTGCGCACGCGTTGGACTGCTCCGGCTCCGGAAAGCCGAGGGAGAACTGATGGATCTTCGTCAGCCCCGCGATGTCGGATTCCTCAATATAGGTGATGGGGAAGTCCCACTCCTTTGCCTCGCGTTCGATCCACGAGCCCTCGGAATGGTGGCAGAGGTAGGTCGTCTCTGCCGCCGAGAAGGCGAAGTGGAACGATTTCTGCGCCGTCGGCTCGGCGGCGATTGCCGTCAGCGCGCGCGGTGCGATCTCCGCCTGAAAGCGCACCGCATCGTCCGTGCCGCGGATGATGCCGCCGTTGTTGCAGACCGTGTAGTCGAATTCAACGCCGTAGGCGCGCAGCTGCGGGACGAGCATCCCGTAGTCACGCCCTGAGACGACGCCGAATTTATGCCCCGCCGCGCGCCAGCGGGCGATGCCCTCCTTCGTCTCAGCGTCGATTTTGCCGCCGCGCAGGAGTGTCCCATCATAGTCGCTTGCCGCTACTTTCATCCGATTTCCTCCTCATAGACGATGGCTTCGAGCGGGCGCAGCGCGTACAGCGGCGCATCCGCATAGTTTCCGATGAGGCGCGTTCCGCGCTGCAGCTCTGCGGGGAGCGCTGCCTGCTCTGTCGTAAAGTTGACCGCTGTGACCGTGCGGCGGTTTCCCTCTATCCGCGCAAACGCATAGATCTGTTCGCTGTCCTTCAGCAGCTCCTCATACTTGCCGCGCAGCAGAAGCGGATGCTCCGTCCGCAGGCGGATGAGCTTCTTGTAGTAGGCGAGAACGGAGTTCGCATCCTTTTCCTCTGCCGCCGCATTGACGGCAGGATAGTTCTCATTGACGGGCAGCCACGGCGTGCCCGTTGTAAAGCCCGCATGCGTGGTATCATCCCACTGCATCGGCGTGCGCGCATTGTCGCGGCTGTTGAAATGAACGAAGGACAGTGCCTCAGTGGGTGGGTATCCCTCCGCCCGCGCCAGTTCGTACTGTCCGTGCGAGGAAATGTCGTCATAGTCGGAGATGCTGTCCCATGCGACGTTCGTCATGCCGAGCTCCTCGCCCTCGTAGATGAAGGGGGTGCCGCGCAGGGTGAGCAGCACCGTGGCGAGTGCCTTCGCTCCGAGGACGGGGTCGGCGTCCTCGGGGAGGAAGTAGTTCACCGAGCGCGCGCGGTCGTGGTTCTCAAAGTAGATCGGGCACCAGCCCTCGCGGGCGACCCCCGCCTGACTTGCGGAGAGCGCCGCCTTGAGCTTTGTCAGCTTCCACGGCTGCATTTTGCACCATGTCTCGCCGCTTTCATAGGGGACGAGGACGTGGGCAAACTCAAAGAGCATGGAGAATACGCCGTTTTCGCCGACCCAGTCGGGGAGCTCTGCGGGGCTGACGCCGTTCGCCTCACCGACGGTGAAGATGTCGTGCCCGTCAAAGACCTCGCGGCGGAACTCATGGAGGAAGTCCAGAATGCCGGGCGTATTGACCGTCATCGTGTGGACGCTCACCATGCCGTCTGCCGCATCGGGCGTGCCGTCGGTGAAGACGGCGGGTTTCTTGATGTAGGTGATCGCGTCGATGCGGAATCCGCCGACGCCCTTGTCGAGCCAGAAGTTTGCTGCGCGGTAGAGAGCAGCGCGCACCTCGGGGTTCTCCCAGTTGAGATCGGGCTGCGCCTCGGCAAATGTGTGCAGGTAGTACTGCCCGCGCTCGGGGCAGTATGTCCACGCAGAGCCGCCGAAGATGCCGCGCCAGTTCGTCGGCGCACTGCCGTCCTCCTTCGGGTCGCGCCAGATGTACCAGTCACTCTTTTCGTTCGTGCGGCTGGAGCGCGACTTCAGGAACCACGGATGCTGGTCGGAGCTGTGGTTGTAGACGAGATCCATGATGATGCGGATGCCGCGCTCCTTTGCGCCTGCGATCAGCTCCTCCATCTGGTGCATCGAGCCAAAATCGTGATTGATGCCCGTGTAGTCGCTGATGTCGTAGCCGTTGTCGACCATGGGGGACGGGTAAACGGGGGTGAGCCAGACCGCGCCGACACCGAGCTCCTTCAGATAGTCGAGCTTTTCCGTGATGCCGCGCAGGTCGCCCGTACCGCTGCCCGTCGTGTCGTTGAAACTCTTCGGGTAGATCTGGTAGACGGCGGTGTTCTGCCACCATTTGTACTCGTTCATCGCAGACCCTTTCCTTTCCCTATTTTTCCTATTATCGAGATGCTGTGTTGACCGTATAGAACCGTGAATGATTGTGTAAACCCGCAAGCGAACCCTAGTGGAACGAGCGGCGCAGAGTGTGCGACCCGCCCCCGCGTGATTTCTGCCGTTCAAGCGAAGCGCGTTTAGAAATCACGCGGTATTTAGGCGGACGAGCACACGACCGCTTGTGGAACGAGGTGTTCGCGGCGGGTTTGCACAACAGTATACGTGCTTCTCAGAACGTCAGCACGGGCGTCTCGCCTGCCTTTGCATCCATGCCCGTCGTCTTCTTCATCAGCGGATACTCGCCGGAGTTCGTCACCGCCATGATGACCGTATCCTGATAGCCCGCCTCGTGGATCACCGTGCGGTCGAACGTCACGAGCGGCGTTCCTGCCTTCACGCGGTCGCCCATCGCGACGTGCATCTCAAAGCCTTTGCCCTCAAGCTTCACCGTATCCACGCCGATGTGGATGAGCATCTCTGCGCCGTTGTCCATGCGCAGACCCACTGCATGACGGCTGTCCTCCATGACCATCGTCACCTCGGCATCCGCCGGTGCAACGACGACACCTTCCGTCGGCTCGACGGCAACGCCGTCGCCCATCATCTTCTGCGAGAACATCTCATCCTTGACCTCGCTCATATCGATGACATGTCCCGTCGAGACCGCGTTGATCGCGACGGATTTCTCCGTGCCGACCGCCGTCTCTGCCGCATCCGATGCGGGGGCGGTGAGCAGTGCCTCAAAACGCTCGCGGATCTGCGGCACCGAGAGTCCGACAATGACTTGGAATGCGTGACCGTTGCGCACCAGACCGTGTGCGCCTGCATCCGTAAAGGCAACCGCCGGGGCAACGCGCTCGGGGTCGCTGACCGTGACGCGCAGACGCGTTGCACAGTTCGTCACGTCGACGATGTTCGACGGGCCGCCGAGTCCTTCGAGGAATGCCTTTGCCTTTACATCGCGCTCATCGAGCTTCATGCTCGGCGCAGCGGCACCATCCGCGGCATCACCCGCCTGTTTTGCTTTGTAGTCCGCCTTCGTAAAGAGCTTGTCATCCACCGTATCATCCGTGCGTCCCGGCGTCTTGTAGTCCTTGTGGATGATGATCCAGCGGAATACAAAGAAGTAGATGGCGGTGAAGCACAGTCCGATGACGATCTGCGTAATGTACTCCATGTAGTGATACGGGAAGAGCGGGATCCAGTTCTGCACGAATGCGTCGATCAGACCGCCGCCGAAGTTCCCCGACAGTCCGAAGGAGTAGAGGGTTGCCGACAGCGTTGCCGAGAGCAGCGCGTGAATCAGATAGAGCAGAGGAGCGACAAAGAGGAAGGTGAACTCCAGCGGCTCCGTGATACCGCAGAGCATCGCCGTAATCGTCGCGGGGATGAGAAGCGCCGCCGTCTTTTTCTTCTTCTCGGGCTTGGCGCAGACATAGATCGCGAGAGCCGCACCCGGCAGGCCAAACACCTTGCCGCTGCCGTGGAGGGCAAAGCCGCCCTCGGGGAAGAGGTCGCGCAGACTCTGCGCACTCGTCATGAAGTCATTGATATGTCCGAGCCAGTATGCCTGAATGCCGCCGTCCACAATCGCGGGTCCGTACATGAAGGGCAGATAGATGAAGTGATGCAGACCGGCGGGCAGGAGGATTTTCTCCGAGAACGTGTATGCCCAGACACCGACGATGCCGCTGGTTTTGAGGAAAAACTGAAAGTGCTCGATGGCGTGCTGAACGGCAGGCCAGACAAAGCAGAAGATGAGTGCCATCGGGATCATCACGACGAAGCCGATGGCGACGACGAAGGCAGGTCCCTTGAAGATGCCGAGCCAGTCGGGGATGTCCGTGTCATAGAAGTGATTGTGCAGGAACGCCGTGCAGCAGGCGATGAAGATCGCACCGAGCATGCCCATGTCGAGCGTCTTGATGTTGGCGATCATCGCGAGTCCGTGCCGGGGCCTGCTGCCTGACTGTAGTCCACACCGAACATATCCGCATGGAGGTGAGGAAACCAGCGATGAAGTAGTTGAACAGCATATAGATGACGAACGACTCCATCGCACAGCGCGCCGGCTCCTTCTTTGCGAAGCCGATCGGCACGGCAATGGCGAAGAGAATCGGCATCTGTGCGAAGACCGTCCACGCACCCTGCTCGACCACGTACCAGAAATCGTACCATACCGTCCCCTGCGCGGCGATATTGCCGAGCAGCCCCGTGTTTTTACATACGATGGACACCGCCACCGTGAGACCGAAGAATGCGAACAGAATGACGGGCGTATACATCGCGCCGCCGAACCGCTGCATGTTCTGCATGATGACATCCTTGCTGAGTGCCATGTGCTTTCTCCTCCTTAACCCATTCCGCAACGACATTGGATCAGCCATAATCCGTTATGTCTACGATAATGCAAAAACGCCGCGAAAGCAATAGCTTCGCGGCATTCGGGAGCGATATACAGAGGTCGTACCGAAGTACACGGCGTGAAATTTGTTACATCCCGGCGCATTCCTCCGCATAGAGCCGATAGTGGACGTACCAGATCTCGAGCAGGAGGAAATAGGCGAGCATGGACTTGAACTGGAGACGCGCCTCGTTCTCGGGCAGATTGAACTCTGCGGGCATGACGTAGAGGTTCTCCGTGGAGCGGCTCGCGAGCGTATTGTGCCGCATCTCCGTGATGGAGAGGACGGGAATGCCCTTCAGGTTCAGCTGCTCCGCAAACTCCACCGTGCGCGCCGACTCGCCCGAGAGCGAGATGAAGATAAAGAGATCGTCCGGCCCCGCCTCCTGATAGACGGAGTAGAACTCCTCTCGCCCTGCGATCTCATAGATAAAGATATTGTCATAGAAAAAGAGCCGTTTCAGCTCCTGCATCACGTTCGTCTGCACGTAGCCCGAGGCGTAGCCAAAGACGCGGTGCGCCCCGTTCATCAGGCGGCTCGCCCGCGTGTAGTCGCGCTGCATCAGCGCGCGCCACGTTTGATCGTAGAAACCGCTGAGCGCCGTGCGGACATCCTGCGGCGGCACAGCGGCAGGAGCACCCTCCATGCGCATGACCGCCTTCATCTCGCCGAACCCGTCAAAGCCGAGCTTTTGCGCAAAGCGTACGACCGAGGCACTCGAGACAGCGCACGCCCGTGCCAACTCGTGGATGGAGGAACGGCTCGCCGCCGCGCGGTTGGCGTCGATGTAACGCCAGATGCAGCGATCCGCCTCACTCAGTTCACGCAGGTGCGCATTGATTCGCTCCGTGAGCATGGCGCATCCCCTTTCATGTCATACATTTCTTTCATTATAGCACAAATTTCGTTCACGGGCATGGAGACAGAAAGAATGACTTCATGACATTTGTCATGAAAAAAACCTGAAAATAGGGTGACATATCTCAGATGACATTATTTATCACAGTAATTATAATATGAAAAAGTAATCATCTGCTTTCTAAGATCAAGGGGATTTCATCATGGAGATCGCATTCTGCCGCATCGACGACCGTCTGATCCACGGACAGGTCGCGACGGTCTGGACAAAGATGACGGGCTGCAATCGCATCATGTGCGTCAATGACGATGTGGCGCAGGACGAGATGCGCAAGAAGCTGCTCATTCAGGTTGCCCCTCCGGGCATCAAGGCGTATGTCGTTCCTGTGGACAAGGCTGTTGCTGCGTACAAGGATCCGAAGTACGATTCCTTCAAGACGCTCTTTTCTTCACGAATCCTGCGGACGTTGTGCGTGCGGTGAAGGGCGGATTCCGTTCAAGTCCGTCAACCTCGGCGGCAAGTGCTTCAAGGATGGCGACACGCTTATCTCACAGGCGGTTGCCGTCAACGCAGAGGATGTCAAGGCCATCCGGGAGCTCCTCGATATGGGGATTGAGGTGGAGATTCGTAAGCTGTGGAATGAGCCGAAGGGCGACGTCATGGAGGCGCTCAAGGCAAAGGGGCTTGTTTAGCCAAGATTGGACATAGGAGGTAACGTATATGGATACAGTACAGTTTGTCCTGCTCATCGCCGTTGCGGCGCTCACAGGCATGGCAAGTGTGCTCGATGAGGCACAGTTTCACCGCCCGCTGATTGCCTGCACGCTCGTCGGACTTGTGCTCGGCGATGTCACCACCGGCGTCATTCTCGGTGGAACGCTCGAACTCATGGCACTCGGATGGATGAACGTTGGTGCAGCAATGGCTCCGGATGCGGCTCTTGCGTCCGTGGTTGCGACCATCCTCGTCATCGTCGGACATCAGGATATTGCCGCGGGTATTGCTCTTGCGGTTCCGCTTGCGGCGGCAGGTCAGGTGCTCACGATCTTCGTTCGTACGATCACCGTCTTCTTCCAGCATCTTGCGGATAAATTTGCAGATACGGGCAACACCTTCGGTATTGAGATGTGCCACGTTGCAGGTCTTCTTCTGCAGGCCATCCGTGTCGCTGTTCCCGCTGCACTCGTTGCACTCATTGCGGGCACGGATACGGTCAGTGCCATGCTCAATTCGATTCCCGAGGTCGTGACGCGCGGTCTGCAGGTTGCCGGCGGCTTCATCGTTGTCGTCGGCTATGCGATGGTCATCAACATGATGAATGCAAAGTCGCTGATGCCGTACTTCTTCCTCGGTTTTTCTGCTCGCCGTTTTCACGAACTTTAACCTGATCGGCTTTGGCGCGGTCGGCCTTCTCTGTGCGTTCTTCCACATCAAAGGACTGGAGCGTGAGGCACAGGCGGCTGCTGCATGTGCCGGCGCCGGTACGGGAAACCCCGTCGATGATGTTGATGATTCAGATCTGATGTGAGGAGACAGGGCAATGACTAAGACATTAAACAAGAAAGATCTTTTCTGGATCTTTGTCCGTTCCAACTTCCTGCTCGGCTCCTTCAACTTCGAGCGTATGCAGGCGATGGGGTTCTGCGTTTCGCTGATTCCTGCGCTCAAGAAGCTCTATCAGGGCGATGAGCTCAAGGCGGCACTCAAGCGCCATCTCGAATTTTTTTCAACACGCAGCCGTTCCTTGGTGCTGCCATCATGGGCATCATCGCCGCGATGGAGGAGAAACGTGCGAACGGTGCAGACATCAGTCAGCAGACCCTCTCCGGTGTCAAGGTCGGTCTTATCGGACCGCTCGCCGGCGTCGGCGATCCGATCTTCTGGGGCACGCTGCGGCCTGTTCTTGCTGCACTCGGCGCAGGCATTGCACTCACGGGCAGCATTCTTGGACCGATCATCTTCTTTGTCGCATTCAATGCCCTGCGCCTTCTGACCCATTGGTACGGCGTTATGTATGGCTACTCCAAGGGCACGGAGCTCGTCGAGGGCATCGGCGGCAACAAGATGCGCTATCTCACGGAGGGCTCATCCGTGCTTGGACTTCTCGTCATGGGCGCACTCGTCGCGAAGTGGACGACGGTCAATATGCCGCTCGTACTTTCGGAATATGTGAACGCAAAGGGCGAGGTCGTTGTGACGACAGTGCAGTCGATTCTCGACAGCCTCATGCCCGGGATTGTTCCGCTTCTCATGACGTTCGCCTGCATGTATCTCCTGCGGAAGGGGGTCAATCCGCTCATCATCATTCTTGGACTCTTTGCCATCGGCATTGTCGGTTATACCATCGGCCTGCTTGCCTAAACAGTTTGGGGGTTGCTCTGCGAAGAAAAATTCGTGCGGCAGCCCCTTTTGATATATAATGGAGGACAGATGGATAACGGGCATGACGGCTGTGCAGCATCATGCCTTGATGAGAGGAAGCACTGAACAGGAGCCGCATCATGCAGAAAGGATTGTCATGGCGATGGGGACTGCTTCTCGTCGTCCTTCTCACGGGACTCGCCTGTGCCCAGTTTGCCCGGACGGATCACTCCGCACGCGGGAACGAGATGCGCACGAAGTTCGGCGCCGTCTACATGACGACGAACAATCCCTTCTATGAGATCATTGATGAGGAGATCCGCACCGTGGTTGAGAACAACGGCGATGTCCTCATCTCGCGCGATCCTGCCCTCAATGCCGATCGGCAGATTGAGGAGATCCGTGCGCTCATTGCGGAGGGGGTACGGGTACTCTTCATCAATCCCGTTGACGGTACGCGAATGAACGATGTGCTGCGTGACGCACGTGCTGCCGGCGTCATTGTTATCGCTATTGATACGAATATTGCAGCGGGGAGCGATGTTGCCGCAACTGTTGTATCGGACAATTACAATGCGGGGCGGCAGTGCGCCGCACATTTGCTTGCACATGCGGACGGCGCACGCATCGCTCTGCTTAAACACGCCGAAGCTCGCTCGGCGGAGCAGCGCATAGAAGGCTTTCGTGCGGAGATAGCACAGCATCCGTCCTTTCAGATTGTCGCGGAGGCGGACTGCAGCGGACAACTGGAGCGCGCCATGCCCGCCATGGAGAAAATGCTCATGGAGCATCCCGAGATCGATACGGTCATGGCTCTGAACGATCCCGCTGCGCTTGGCGCGATTGCAGCACTGCAGAGTGCAGGGCGTATGCCGGGGGATACGATGGTGTACGGTGTGGACGGCGTGCCGGAGAGTCGGGAGCTCATCCGCACGGGCTGGATGACGGCGACCGCTGTGCAGTCGCCGCGCGGTATCGGTCGTATGGCGGCAGAGGAGGCATATCGCATCCTTTCGGGGGAGTCGGCAGCTGATATCGACCTGCCGACACGTCTCCTGACACGCGCAAATATGGATGAAAATGACGACGGGGGGTGGGACTGAATGGCGGCAGAGGAGGTTCTGCGCACCGTATATGGGCGCGTATTTGGCGAGATGCACGGACTGCTCTACGCATACAACGCTCTCGTTATCGCTTTGCTGAGCGCCTTTCTCTGTCTGACGCAGTATAAGATCTACACGTCCATGAGCGCATACGCGTTCTTGAAACAGGTGGAGGCACTTCCTCTCCCTCTCGTAGAGAGCTGCCTGCTGACGGCGCTGTCCTTTCTCATGCTCGTCCTGTTCGGCGGGCTCTACCGCATGGATCACTCGGATCGGCGGCCGCGTCTCTATCTCCTGCTCATGCTTGAGATTGCCGCGTGCATGGCACTGATGCGCGGCGTAAACTTTGCCTATGACGGCGTCGTCCTGCTTGTTGTCGCAGATCTGATGCAGCGTTATGAGGGACATCATCGAGCCTATTTCCTGATTGGCGCGCTCGTTGTTCTCTACCTCATCGCGAATGTCAATCTCGCACTCTACCAGACGAAGGTCATCCCCTTTGAGTCCTACGTCGCCTATTATAACAGCGAAACACAGAGCATCCTGCGCGCTCTTCGGAGCGCCTGTTCTTCGCTGAAACACGATCCTCTTTATCTCCTACATCGTCCTGCTCATCCGGCACAAGAATGAGGAGCGTGCACGCATTCGTCTGCTCAATGAGAAGCTCGAGGAGGCAAACCAGCGTCTTCGCGCCTATGCCATCCATGCGGCACACATGGCGGAGACGCGTGAGCGCAACCGCCTCGCGCGGGAAATCCACGATACGCTTGGACATGCACTGACGGGGATCACTGCAGGGCTGGACGCCTGCATGGTGACGCTGGACTCGTCTCCCGCATTCACGCGTGCGCAGCTTGCGCGCATCCGTGATGCGGCGCAGCATGGCATTACGGACGTGCGCCGCTCGATGAAGAAGCTGCGCCCCGATGCGATGGAGAAGCTGCCCTTTCAGGAGGCGATCACTGCCATGACGCACGATTATGCACAGACGTCGGGCATGGAGGTTTCGCTCGATGTACAGAAGTGGCCGGCGAATCTGCGTGAGGATCAGGAGGATGTCATCTACCGCGTCCTGCAGGAGAGCTTGACGAATGCCCACCGGCACGGACAGGCGAAACACGTGCACATCACCATCGGGGAGCAGACGGGGATGCTCTGCATCTGCATTGCCGACGACGGTGTGGGCTGTCCAAAGGTGATCCCGGGCTTCGGCCTGCGTCACATGCAGGAGCGCCTCTGTCTCCTGCATGGCACGGCGGCGTATCGGAGCGGAGCGGGATTTACCGTGGATGTCACGATACCGCTCAGCGGGGGAGGAGAGACTGTATGATCCGCATCATGATAGCTGACGATCAGGAACTGATACGGGAGAGCCTTAAGATCGTACTTGAGATGAATGAGGATATGGAGGTTGCGGCGATGGCGTCGAATGGGCGCGAGGCGCTTGCTGCTCTCGCGAAGATGCCCATCGATATTATCCTCATGGATATACGCATGCCGGAGCTTGACGGTGTGCTCTGCACGAAAGCGGTCAAGGAGCGATATCCCGACGTGCGCATTATTATCCTCACGACGTTTGATGATGACGACTACGTTTACTCCGCACTGAAATACGGGGCGAGCGGATATCTGCTCAAGGGCGGGAGCGTGCAGGAGCTGGCGGATGCGATCCGCATCGTTGTCTCCGGTGGGAATATCCTCAACCCCGATGTCACGAACAAGGTGGTGAAACTCTTCAGCCAGATGGCTCATGGCTCCTATGTCGCGGAGACGGATCTGCAGGGCCTGCAGGATCTCAGCCACACGGAGCGCAGCATTGCCCAGCTCGTCGGGCGTGGCCTCTCGAACAAGGAGATCTCTGCTGCCCTTTCACTTTCGGAAGGCACCGTCCGCAACAGCCTCAGCACAGCACTCTCAAAGCTGAATCTGCGCGACCGCACACAGCTTGCACTCTGGGCCGTGCAGATCGGACTCTCGCAGATGAAGGAGGGCGGGGATGGGTGAGATTCACGCGCAGCGAAAAATCGCTTTCGTCCTTCTCGTGGGCCTCGTTGTTGCGCTCCTTGTCACATGGCTGGTACAGCGCAGCAGCCCCGTCCTGACCGTCGGCATCTTTGCGGGCAGCAATTGGGGCGTGCCGCAGGGCGAACCGTATGCCGTCATTGATCGGGCGATTGAAAAAGTTCGAGGAGAGGCATCCGGGCGTTCGTGTCGTTTACGTGAGCGGCATACGCCGTGAGGACTATCCGGAGTGGCTTGCCGCGCAGTTCTTGAAAGGAGAGGAACCCGATGTTTTCCTCCTGCCGACCGAGGACTTCGAACTCTACGCGGAGCGCGGTGCACTTATGGAGATCACTCCCTTTGTGGAGGGCGATGCGGAGTTTTCCCCAGAGCTCTATGATCGTGCGGCATTTCAGAATGGACAGAAGGATGGACGCTCCTACGCACTGCCCTGCGAGAACATGATTACCCTCATGTTCGTCAACAAGACACTGCTCGCACATGAGGGGCTCGCCATGCCGCCGCTGGACTGGACGTGGACGGATTTCTGCGCACTCTCACGCCAACTTACGAAGGATACGGACGGCGACGGTGTGCCCGATCAGTTTGGCTATTACGACTACACATGGGAGCAGGCGGCCGTGGCGAACGGCATCCGTCTTTTTCGGGAGGATGGAAAGGCTTCGTATTTCGCCGATCCGCGCATGGAGGAGACGGTGCGCTTCATCAAGGAGCTTGAGGGAACACACGCGGGGTATAAGGTCACGGCGCATGACTTTGATATGGGGCGTGTCGCGTTTCGCCCGTTTACCTTTGCCGAGTATCGTACGTACAAGCCCTACCCATGGCGCGTGAAGAAGTACAGCTCGTTCGAGTGGGACTGCATCCCGCTTCCTGCAGGACCATCGGGCGGCAATATCACCACAATGGACAGCCTGCTCGTGGGGATGAGCGCACGTACGCAGCGGCAGGAACTCGCATGGTCGTTGATGAAGATCCTGACCTCCGATCCGGAGATACAGGCGATGGTGCTTGAGAGTCGCATGCCCTGCCGGCGCGGCGTGATGTCATTCGGTCGCGTGCAGCAGAGGAAATTTTTTCTCTGGGATGCAGGGGAGAATGCGATGACGGCGACAGATGTGAGCGATGCTATGAGTGCTGCTGTCACCCCGTACCGCTTCGAGCGGCGTGCGGAGGCAATGCTCTATGCCGACCGCGAAATCACGGCGATGATCGAGAAGCCGCCGCCGTTTCACAACGCGCTCAACCGCCTGCAAAAGGAGATCAATGCAATTTTGCAGCAGTGAAGTAAGGAAGAGTGAATAGGGGAGAATGTATGGACTATAAAATCGTTTTCTCGGATATTGACGGCACGGTGCTCACCTCCGATCACCACGTTCTTCCGCGCACAGCGGCAGCGATACGGGAGATCACGGCAAAGGGCGTTCCATTCGCGCTGGTCTCAGCACGGATGCCCGAGGCCATCGCTCCGGTCGTGGAGGAGATCGGGGTGCGCACTGCCGTGATCAGTTACAACGGGGCCTCGTCATTACACCGGACGGGACGGAGATCCACGATGAACGCATGACGCGCGCGCATACGGAGGCCGTTCTGCACCGCGTTACTGCGCAGTATCCTGCGGCATCCATGAATTACTATGCGGGCCATACATGGTACGTGCGTAATCGTGATGATCCCCGAGGTGCGCAGAGAGGAGGGATTACAACGGTCACGTCCGTCACCGCGGATTTTGCGGCATTGACGGCGGCCGGGGTTCTGCCGAACAAACTCTTTGCTATGGGGGCGCCCGCGCTGATCGAGCGCATGGAGCGGGAGCTGGCGGCCTTCCCGGAGCTTTATCATGCGCTCCTGCCGCATCTCTTGGAGATCATCGAACGCTGCGTATCAAAGGCGGCGGGGATCGAGGTGCTGCTCAAGCATTACGGGATTGACCGCACGGAGGCGCTTGCCTTTCGGCGACAATTACAACGACGTTTCGATGCTGCGCTGCGTCGGACACGGCGTCGCGATGGGCAATGCCCCCGAAGAAGTCAAGGGATTGCCGCAAGCGTTACGGAGGCGAATGATGCCGACGGCATCTATCACTTCCTGAAGAGAAATTGATATGGTGGATTGAGAGGGGTATGCAAGATGTTTGGAATCATTGTTGGAACGCATGGGAAGTTTTTCCGAGGAAATCGTGACGTCCTGCGAGATGATCTGCGGGCCGCAGCCGAATGTGCGCGCGGTGACGCTCGTGCCGGGCGAGGGACCCGACGATGTCGTGAAGAAATATGAGGAGGCGATTGCGGCCCTTGATTGTGCGGACGGAGTCATTTTCCTCAACGATCTCTTTGGCGGGAGTCCCTACAACGCCGCCTGCCGTCTCGCAGCAAACAATGAAGCGTATGGCATTGTCACCGGAGTCAATCTCCCCATGCTGATCGAGATGGTCAGCGCGCAGCTTGTCGGCGGAGCGTACAATATCCTCGCTCTCATGGAACAGGCGGCAGAGGCGGGAAAGAACGGAACGCAGCTCTTCCATGCCTCGACGATGGGCGATGATGAGGATGACGATCTCTAAAAAAGATGCACTGAGTTGGCGGAGCTGAACGGGTCTGTGCTTTCTCGGGGGTGTATGAGGCTGTATCAGCACATACAAACACCCCTTTTTTATTGCGCGGAAAATGGTTCTTTGTTATAATGAGAACATTGTATCGAACGGGAGAGGGGCGATGATGTGATACGGCTGATTTTTTCAGATATGGATGGGACGCTCTTGGATGAGAATGGGCGGCTGCCGGAGGAGTTCGGCGATCTCTATGCGCGGCTGAAGGAGCGCGGCATCCGCTTTGCACCCGCATCGGGACGGCAGTACGCGTCGCTCCGACGGACGTTCGCCCCGTGGAAGGACGAGCTGATCTTCGTCGCGGAGAACGGGACGATGGTGATGGAGGGCGGCAGGGAGATCTTTTCAAGCGAGATTGAGCGGACGCTCGTGCTCGATGCGCTGCGGACGGGCATGGAGCTCTCCGGCGTGCACATGGTCATGTGCGGGAAGAAGAGCGGCTACATATTGTCACGCGACAATGTACCGGCATTTCGTCATGAGCTGGATCAGTACGTTACAGTGTCGTCGGTCGTAGAGGACTTCGCCGGCGTAGAAGATGTCCTGATAAAAATCTCGCTCTGTGATCTCACGGGACACGCCGAGACCTCTATACTGCCGACGATGCAGCAGTACAGAGATCGCCTGCAGGTCACGCTATCGAGTACGAAGTGGATCGATCTCTTTAACCTTGGTGTCAGCAAGGGGGCGGCCGTCGCACAGATTCAGCGGCAGCTCGGTATTGCGCCCGAGGAGTGTGCGGCATTTGGTGACTACGACAACGATCTTGAGCTGATGGATGCCGTGCACTACAGCTTTGCGATGGAGAACGCCCTGCCCGCCGTCAAGGAGCGTGCGCGCTACCGTGCGCCGAGCAATCGCGAGCACGGTGTGATAGCGGTCTGCGAGCGCATTCTCGCGGGCGAGTTTGACTGAGGTGTAATATGCGCTTTGACTATCACATGCATCTTGAGTACGGCTCGTATGATGAGGACTACGCGGAGGGATTCTTCCGTGCGGCAGAGCAGCGCGGCGTCTATGAGATCGGCTTTTCGGAGCACTCCCATACCTTTCCCGAGTTTGAGCAGCTCTACTATGACGATCTTATCTTGGACGACAGTTCTGTGGGGCAGTTTCAGCGGAAATGGCTGAAAAAGAACAAGTTCAAGTACACGCTGGACGAGTATTTTTCCTTTATTGAAAAGCTGCGGAAAAAGCACAAGGTGCGCGCGGGCATCGAGGTCTGCAATTTCCGTGATCAGGCAGCGGTCGCAAAGATCCTCGCCGCCTATCCGTTTGACTACGTGATCGGCTCGGTGCACTTCCTGCACGGCTGGGCGTACGATACAGAGGCGATCGTGGCGGAGTGGGACAACCATCCGCTGACGGAGATCTACGAGTGGTACGCGGAGGAGGCGGAGCACCTCGCGGCGGCACATCTCTACGACGTGCTCGGGCATCCGTTCAACATCCGCCTGTACCGTCACTTTCCGACGTTCGATGTGACGCCGTATCTTGAGCGCGTGGCGGCTGCGATGGCAGCGGCAGACATGATCGTCGATCTCAACACGGGGACGTACTATCGCTACCCGGTGCACGAGTTTTCGCCGTATCCGGATTTTATGCGCGCGGCGCATGCGCACGGTCTGCCGCTCATCACGACCTCGGATGCACACAAGCCCGAGGACTGTGCGCGCTATAATGAGGAGGCAGTGCAGTATGCCCGCTCCTTTGGCTATACGGAGCAGATTCACTTTACGGGCGGGCGCACGCGTGAGAGCGTCCCGCTGATCTGATGCACAGCGTCGAGAGAGGAGAGCAACGAATGAATGCAGTGAGATCGTTTTGGCTGGGGGCGGCGACGCTCCTCCTTTCCCTGCTCATGTTCTGCCCTGCGGTGCTTGCCGACGACGGGCAGACGTGGGTCTGGCTGAGCTCGAACGACAAGTACTCGAAATTCTATGCACCGTCCTCTGTGCGTACGGTACAGTCGTTGGAATACGCGGGAACAGGCTCGCTGGTCGCGACAGCAATTGATGCAGAGATCAAAACCTCGTTCAGTTACGAGGGCGCGGAAGAAACCATTCACAACTACAAGATCGAGCATGTTATTTCGGATCCAAGCCAGCTTGCCTGCTCTGTCGCACAAGTGCGTGTTGTGCCGCAGAGCCGTACGCTTCAGTACCTTAGTGAAACGTTCTACGATCGTGCAGGAAAGGTGCTCTGGTCAAAGGGCGAAGGCAGAGAAAAGGAGATGAACTCCCAGCAATTCGACGAGGAGTTCTATGCCGCTGTTGTTGATGCCGTGTTTCATCGGGGAGAGATGGATCGTCTGCGGGCGGATGACCGCTGGATTATGCTTTGGTCGGAGGAGACACCGGCAGGGGTAAAGACTCAGGTGACGGCAGATACGTCAACCATGCGCCGTCTGCACGACAATCTGATCTTTTGGGCATGGACAGAGGTTCGTGATGCCGACGGAAAGGCTCTTGAGATCAAGTTCGACAAACGTGCAGTGAACCTCCCACAGGGCACGGAGCGCATTGTCACGGGACGCTATTGGTCGCCGCAGGCGGGCTGGCAGACCCTCGATGACGGCTATGAAGGAGCGTACCGCATGATTAATCGAGATGCGCCCGAGGAGCGGGGCCTCATCCGTCTGCGTGCGTTTGCCGATGGATACAGTACATGGGTCACGCGCTATCAGGTAGGATAGCGCGGAGGAGAATGGAAGAATATGCCGATTAAGATACCGAACAATTTGCCTGCTGCGAATGTTCTCGAGGGGGAGAACATCTTTGTTATGAATGCGGCGCGCGCATACAGCCAGGACATCCGTCCGCTGCGCCTGCTCATCCTGAATCTCATGCCAATCAAGGACGTGACCGAGACGCAGCTCCTGCGCCTCCTCGGCAATACGCCGCTGCAGGTGGAGGCGGACTTCATCTATACGGAGTCCTACGTCCCAACACATACGTCACGCGCCTATCTCTCAGAATTTTATGGAACGTTTGCCGAGGTGCGCCATAAAAAGTACGACGGCTTCATCATCACGGGAGCGCCGGTCGAGCAGTATGCCTTTGAGGAGGTCGCCTACTGGGACGAGGTCGCAGAGATCATGCAGTGGAGCAAGAAGCACGCCTTCTCGACGTTCCACATCTGCTGGGGGGCGCAGGCGGGGCTCTACTATCACTACGGCATCCCGAAGCACTGGACGGAGAATAAGGTCTTCGGCGTCTATGAGCACCATCGCTGCGTGCAGCACGAGAGCCTGCTGCGCGGCTTTGACGATATTTTCTACGTGCCGCACTCGCGCCATACGGAGACACGCCGCGCCGATGTCGATGCCGTACCCGAGCTGACCGTTCTCGCCGAGGGAGATGCGGGCGTCTACATCATCGCGAATCTGCGGCGGCGGCAGTTCTTCATCACGGGACATGCCGAGTATGATCCGCTGACACTGAAGGCAGAGTATGACCGCGATCGCGCGGCGGGGATGAACCCCGACATCCCGGTGAACTACTATCCCAACGACGATCCAAGTCTTCCGCCCGTTGTTCGCTGGCGCAGCGTCGCACATCTGCTCTTTGCGAACTGGCTGAACTACTACGTCTATCAGGGTACACCATACGAGCTGGACAGCCTTGACAACGCGGAGGACTGAGGAGCGGTGAAATGCTGCATCATCTGGAATGTTCAGCGAAAATTCAGCTTTTGGTACTACCATAGTATTCGTTAATAGAACAATACGATGGGAGCGATCGATTTGCAGAAACGATGGGGTGCAGTGCTGGCTGCCTGTGCCGTCCTGCTCATGGGCGTCCGCACCGCCGATGCGGCGGAGGCCATTCCAAAAAACATTTACGAATGGGTACAGTCCACGGCGCGGCAAGGCTACTACTTCAACAAGGAGTACATCCAGTACGCCGCCGATGCGCACGGCTATATCGACCTCACGAAGATTCTCGTGCCGACGCTGCGCGTCTACGATAATATCCAGATCCAGGATGTCGTTTCGAAACGCCGTTGGCGGATGTTGCCTCTTGATGGATACGGCGATCTCTCTGGGGCAGCGGAGTATCTTTCTGATCGACCTGCGCGCGGGCACAGTTCGCGTGACGGCGCATGAGGATCTGGACAGCGCGTGGGGGACGATCTCGCGCGAGGAAAATGCCAAGGAATTCTCCCTCGCCTCGCTCTCTGACAAGGATGTTGAAAAAAGTTTTTCAACGCTATCATTGCCTATGCAGCTGCCCATCAGGAAGAATTGATTCATCGTTCTAAGGGAATTTTGAGCGATGCGGATCGCAAACAGCTCGCACAGCGTGAGAAATCAATGCAAGCACGCATAAAAGGCGAGACTGAGAGCCAAAAACAATAAAATCAATTAACAATGAAGCATCACTGAATGTAAAGGCTTGATGCTTCTTTTTTTTCTAGCTTTTTTCCAAAGAACCAAGTATAATAGGGATGAAACTACTAGGAAGAGGATGTGACGCGCATGACAGACAAGGAATGGATGCAGCACGAACTGAATCGTATGGTGAAGGCCGAGGGCGGAAAGATCAGCGTGGAACGCATGACCGAGATCGTCTCTGAGCTTAGTCAGCGTCTGCGTGAGAATCCAAACCTGCCGCGTGAGATGAACACGCTTACGCCGGATGAACTGATCGCACGCGCCCGCAAGGCGTCGGGGGAGGAGCGTTACCGCATCATCAAGCGTGTTCTGCGCATCGAGCCGGAAAACATCACGGCGGCGTGCATGCGCGTGGAATATCTGGCCCGCAATGCCGATGACCGCGTTCACCACTACGAAGACCTGGCACGCAAGGCGACGGCGCGTCTCACGGAGGAGGGGCTCTTCGCTGAGGAGAACATCGGCAAGTTCTGGGCAATGCCGCAAACAAAGCCCTATATGTTCCTCCGCCTTTCCTATTTGGAGGCTCTGCTCGCCGCACGTAAACTTCGTCTTGCAGCGAAGGAGTGCAAAGAGATGCTGCGGCTTTCGGAACACGATGGCCTTGGGCGCCGCTACCAGCTCATGTTTCATCTATGCCACGATGGAGGAGGGAGATGCCGCCATCGAACTCTATCAGCACTATGAGGAAGGGGTGGCGATGATGTATCTGCCCCTCACGATGCTGTTCTACCGCCTCGGCAAAGATGAAGATGGCGCGCAACTTCCTGAAAGGAGCTCGCCGCCGTCAACCTCGATACGGAGGAGTTCTTTCGAGCGCGGCGTGCGCGGGAGATCTGCCAAGCGCGCGCCGGGGCGTTATGCCGGCTCCTTTGCCATCGGCACGATGG
>BNJU01002625.1_pt1 | contig 259847 bp, 256 predicted proteins | sample 8539281 | NCBI WGS metagenome assembly BNJU01 (sample SAMD00202456, study PRJDB9452) | human saliva metagenome | isolation source: human saliva | place: Japan
AGAAATACAAGAGTTGTTGCCATTTTTTTCAAGCTAATTAATGAATCTAATATTTGTGCAGAAAAAAAGGATGAAAGAGATTTTGGTATTGAGAAAAAAATAGTGAATTATCAATTGCAAATAGGTAATTATAGGAGAGCTATTCGGTATTTTTTGGCAGTAAAGTTGTTGTTGAATGATTTAAAGTCATATAAGAAAAAAGCAGCGAAAAGGGCTACAGAATATATGTTGAGAAGATCATAGATATGTGCTTGAATATCTTATCCCTTTATCATAGTCAAATCAGAAGAATTATACTATAATGAGATTACTAGTCAAATTCTATGATAAATAAATGGAGATATGGAGGAGAGTATGAAAAAAAGAATTTTTCTGGCAGCAGCACTTAGCTTTGGTCTATTGCTTTCTGGATGTTCCAATACATCAAAGACCACAAATAACTCAAATAACTCAAGTGAGACCACAGTGGCAACAAGTACAACAGTGGCAAGTACTACAACAGAGAATCCCAGTGCGGCAAATACCGAATTAGACACGAAGTCGGTAGCGGGGACGACGGTTAATTTCTATGGTTGGGGTGGAGATGACAAGCTCAATGCATGGTTAGATGACTACTTTGCACCAAGAATGAAGGAAAAGTATAATGTGACCTTAAAGAGAGTTCCAATGGATATTGACCAAATTTGAGTCAATTGTCCGGAGAGATTCAGGCTGGAGAAAAAGAAGGCGACATTGATATGATTTGGATCAATGGAGAAAACTTTAAGACAGCGAAGGACAATCAAATGCTCTATGGACCATTTACAGATAAGTTACCAAATTTTAATCGCTATGTAGATGCCAATGCTGACAACATTAAGTATGATTTTGCCTACCCAGTAGATGGGTATGAGGCACCTTATGGAAAGGCTCAATTTGTTTTTGAGGCAGATACAGCGACAGTTCCAGCATCAGAGTTTCCGACGGATTTAGATAAGCTTGAGGAGTTTGTGAAAGCACATCCAGGTAAGTTTACCTATCCTGCACTTCCAGACTTTACAGGAAGTGCCTTTGTGAGAAATGTTATTGCCATTACAGTGGGAAATGATATTTTTAAGGGATTAAAACCGACGAAAATAGATGTCAAAATAGAAATTACGCCAGCAATTGATTACTTAAAGTCGTTGAATCCTTATTTGTGGAACCAGGGAAAGACATTCCCTGCATCTTCTACAGAATTAGAGAATATGTTTGCCGATGGTGAGGTTTTAATCAATATGACCTATGGGGCATATTCAGTGGCAGCCAATATTGAGAGTGGAAAGTTCCCGGAAACAGTTCAATCTTTCCAATTTGACAAGGGAACTTTGGGAAATACCAATTATATTGCAATTGCGAAGAACTCAAAAATAAAGAGGGAGCAATGGTAGCCATCAATGAGATGTTGGATCCTGAGGTGCAGGCAAATCGCTATGCGAAGTTAAAGACGATTCCAGTATTAGATAATGCTAAGTTGTCATCAGAACAAAAGGCGGCGTTTGACCAAGTAGATTTGGGGAAGGGGACAATTCCTCAACAGGAGCTAGCTTCAAAATTTATTCCTGAAATTCCAGCAGAGTTTGTTCCTATTATCGAAGAAATCTGGAATGAGGAAGTTGTGGGAAAATAATGAAAAAATGGGCACCGTATTATTTACTGCTGCCATTTATATGGTTGATGTCTCTATTTTTAATGGGACTGTGTACTGGAATCGCTCAGAGTTTTGGAGTGATTCCAGTTTTCGGATTGACGAAACCTACGGTACGCTATTATATAGAAATTTTGACTCACAAGGATTTGGTGGCATCCATAGTGTATTCACTAAAAATTGCGATGGTATCTTCGATTTTTGCAGTTATTTTGGGAAGTATCATTTGTCTTTTTTTGGTGTATAGAGAGAGGGATAATAAAGATGAAATGTCGATTACAGAGAGAATTTTTAAACTCCCCGTAATTACACCCCATGTAGTGACGGCTGTATTTGCAATCAATCTTTTTTCAAATAATGGTCAGCTCGCAAGGTTATTTTTTCACTTGGGGATGATTCAAAACCAGAATCAGTTTCCGACATTGATTCATGATCGTCAAGGAATAGGGATTGTTTTGGCCTATGTATGGAAAGAGGCACCATTTATTGTATTTTTTGTACTTTCTTTGATGAAAAATATTAATGGAAAATTGGGAGAAGTGGCAAGAAACTTGGGAGCAAGTGAGATACAAACAATGTGGAGGGTAACACTGCCGTTGTGCAAGGAAAGTATTTTGAGTGCATGGATGATTATCTTTGTCTTTGCCTTTGGCGGTTATGAATTGCCATTTTTATTGGGAGCAACTTGGCCAAGGGCATTGCCTGTTTTGGCTTATCAGGAATTTACAACTCCAGATTTACAACACCGACCGTATGCAATGGCAATCAATGGATTAATTTTATTTTTGTCTATAGTTTGTGCAGTTGGATATTTTTATTTGATGAAAAAGTCAATGGAAGAAGATGAAAAATAGGATGAAAAGAAAAAAGAAATGGGTGCAATATCTAGTTTGCTTTTGTTTGTGTGCCATCGTACTCTTGCCACTAATGAATATTGTACAATGGATGGTTATGGAGCGATTGCCGTGGCCGCAATTTTTTCCAACGCACTATTCGCTGAGGGGAGTAGGAGAAATATTTCGAAGAAGAAGGGAGACAGTGGAGTTGTTTGTCTCTTCGATTGGAATATCGACAGCAGTTGCTATGATTTCATGTGTGATTGGAATGATGACAGCACGGGCGTTGCTCGTTTATCAATTTAGGGGACGGCAGTTTTTCTTTTTTTTGACTATTTTGCCGTTTATGGTACCAGCTACAGTATTTGGAATGGGAATACAGTTTTATTTTATTCAAATGGGGCTAAATAACACCGTTTTGGGTGTAATATTGTGCCATGTGCTATTGTCTTTGCCTTATTGTATACAAATTATAATGAGTGGAATGAGAGCATTGGGAACGAGGTTAGAGGAGCAGGCAAAGGTTTTGGGGGCAGGATCTTATCGAGCATTTTTTGTAGTTACCCTGCCATTACTTATTCCAGTACTTTTACCAGCATGGAGTATGGCCTATATTGTTTCATTTAGTCAATATTTTATTACACTTTTAATTGGTGGTGGAAGAGTGAAGACTTTTACTATTGTTATGATGCCCTATTTGCAGAGTGGAAATCGAAATATAGCCAGCGTCTACAGTGTACTTTTTTTGCTTCTTAATGATTTTGTTTTCTTTATTTTTACAAAATTGGCACAAGTTCTCAATAGAAAGAATGGAGGGGCATACTATGAGGCTTAGAATGGAGCATATTTTTGTGAATATTGGAGAGAAGAAAATACTAAAAGATATTCATATGGACATTGAAAATGGAGAGTTTGTCTCTATATTGGGGGCTTCTGGATGTGGAAAGACAACATTGTTAAAATGTATTGCAGGTTTAATACAAAGTGATAATGGAAAAGTCTTTCTAGGTGAAAAATTAATGAATGATGTAGAGGTTCAAAATAGAGGAACGGTAATTGTTTTTCAAGATATTCGACTTTTTCCCCATATGAATGTAGAAAAAAATATTTCATTTCCGATGGATTTGCAAAAAATGGACAAAAAAGGACAGAAAAGGGAAGTAAAAAGATTATTGAAAGCTGTGGAGCTGGAGGGATTTGAAAAGAGAAAAGTTCATCAGATATCTGGTGGTCAGCAACAGAGAGTAGCAATTGCCAGAGCCTTGGCTGCAAAGCCAAAGGTTTTGTTGTTGGATGAACCATTTTCGGGCTTGGATGAGGCATTGAAGTTACAAATGTGTCAGCTTATGAAAAAAATTCATAAGGAACAGAATTTGACAACGATTCTTGTAACTCATGACAAGAGGGAAGCAATGCTTTTATCTGATCGGATTGCTTTTATGGATGATGGACAAGTGATCCAAATGGATAGTGTTGAAAATATTTATTATCAGCCAAATCATTTGCTTTGTGCGAAGTATTTTGGAAAATGTAATGTAATGCAGGGAAAAGTACAGGATGGACTCTTAAGAATTCAGGGTCTTTGTTTTCCGGTGAAGAAAGCAGATGGGGAGTACAGTGTAATTATTCGTTCACAAGATCTTTATTTATTAAAAGAAATTGTAGATGAAGATTTTCAGGCTAAGGTAATAGAAAAACATTTTTTGGGTGATCGAATCGAAATTTTGTTTTACTGGAATGGAAAAGAGTTAATTGGTGATTTTGTTAGCTTTGAAGAAGCAGAAAATTTAAAAGTCGGAGATATTGTGTCATTGGGTATTCGCCTTGAAAAGATTATATTGATTAAGAAGGAAGAGAAGAATGAAGAAAGTTGTATATGATTGTGACAATACTTTTGGGATTAAAAATTGTGATGTGGATGATGGATTAGCATTATTGTATTTACTTGGCTGTGGAGAGGTTGAGCTTTTGGGCATAACTTCGACTTATGGCAATTCAAAGACAGATATTGTGTATCACAATACAATTCGTATGGTGAAGGAATTGGAACTTGGTCATATTCCAATTAAAAAAGGAGGAGAAAAGGCGGGAGAAGTGGAGCATGAGGCAGGGCATTTTTTGGCAGAAATGGCAAGAAAGTATGAAAAAGAATTGTCCATTCTTGCAACAGGATCTTTAACGAATCTTTGGGCGGCTTGGAAGATTGATCCACAGTTTTTTGACCATGTCAAGGAAGTTGTTTTAATGGGAGGAATTACCGAACCACTAGTTTTTCAGAAAAAGGTGATGGATGAGTTAAATTTTTCCTGTGATCCAGAGGCAAGTTATACTGTTCTTACAAAGGCAAAAAATGTGGCTACGGTGACAGGAAATGAGTGTCTAAAAATTTTATTTAGGGCAGAAGAATATAGGGAAAAAATTTTAAAGTTGAATACAAGAAAGGCAGAGTTTATCTACAATAGTATCATTGGGTGGTTTGACTACAATATGGATTATTATGGAATAGATGGTGCATATAATTGGGATGTCTACTCAGCAGTCTATCTTGTCCATCCTGAATTATTTGAGGACCAATATTGTGAAATGGATTTATCAAAGGAAGATTTAAAGAGAGGATATTTGCGGATTTCTCGGAATGGAACAAATGTAGTAAATCTTCCAAAATTTGTGAAATCCGATGAAATACGAAGGGGAAATTTATCGTGCTTGGAATAAAATGATTGTATAATTTGCTTAAAAATGCTATAATTTTACCACATGATATTATGTAATAATGGAGGGGAAAATGAAAAAGAGAGTAGTATTTGTAAGTATGGCAATGGCGGCAGCATTGCTCACGGCCTGTGGGGGAACACAAAAATCAGAGACTACAACAGCACAGACAACAGTACAAACAACGGCAGGACAGAGCACAGAGGCACAGACAGCAGCAGTAAGTGCAGAAAATACAAGTAGCACACAGACAGTGGATAAGCAAAAAGTATATGTGAGTGCAGAATGGGTTAAATCTGTGATTGATGGCAAGCAACCGGAATCTAGCGATTATAAGATTATTGAAGTTGCTTGGGGCAAGGAAAGTGATGACAAGGCCTATACAAAGGGACATATTCCAGGGGCATATCATCTCAATACAGACGATCTTGAGTCAGATAAGGATTGGAATCTTCGTACACCAGAAGAAATTGGAAAGCTTTTGGCTAGTTATGGCATTACAAAGGATACGACAGTAATTCTTTATGGCGCAGATGGTGTGGATTCTGCAGACGATCGAGCAGCATTTGCTTTTCTTTGGGCCGGTGTAGAGAATGTCAAGTGCTTAGATGGAGGATTTAAGGCTTGGGAAAAGGCTGGATACAATGTGGAAACAACTTCAAATAAGCCTGTGGCGACAACAAAGGATTTTGGTGTAAAGATTCCAGCACATCCAGAGTATGTTATGGATATTGAGACAGTAAAGAAGAAGTTGGCAGATGATCCAAACTTTAAGTTGGTATCTATTCGAAGCAAGGATGAGTTCGATGGAAAGACGAGTGGATATTCCTATATCGACCGTGCTGGAGAGCCAGATGGTGCAATTTGGGGACATGATACAGACGATGGTTCGTATACCAATGCAGATGGAACGATAGTAAAAATCGACACATTGGAAAAATATCTTGGTGAATCAGGTGCATCTATGAAAAATGACCTTTCATTCTATTGCGGAACAGGTTGGAGAGCGGCAGTTCCATTCCTCATTGCCTATGAAAATGGCTACAAGAATATTTCAGTGTATGATGGCGGATGGTATCAGTGGCAGATGGATCCAAATGATAAGGTTCAGCTTGGGGATCCAAAGTCTGGAAATATGAAAGAAGTAACTGTAAAAGACCTTACCACAGATAAGGCAAAGAAAAAGTAGATAGAATAGAAAAAAGGCTGATGTTTAACTTTGAGATGGACATCAGTCTTTTCTCATAGGAGATGAAGGTGAAAAAAGTGTTGTCGATCATTACGATAGTTTTAGAAGTATTGTTTTTGGTGGGAGCAGGAATTATACGCTATTTCACAGAGAGAAAGATGGGAATGGCAAGGCATATGGTCTATATGACAAGAAAGTGGAACGAGGTTGTACCACTGGAAGTTTTACGTTATGTTATTCCGATTGTGCTTATTATTTTCTGTATTTTTTCCTATCGATACTTTGTGGGAGTGAAAAAGACAGTAAGAAGGACAATTGCCTTTGCTGTTACTGCAATATTTTGTGTTGCTTATATTGTGTATTTTATTTATGGATTTGTTCAATCCCAGAGAGATTTTTTTGAAGTTGGATTATTGCTTTCTATTGCATTACTACTTCAGATCATAAGATTGTGGATATTGATGTTGGGGAAAAAATAATGAAAAATAAGAAGTTATACATTTTTATTGGGATTATTCTTTTGCTTCTTGTTGTGAATCACTTTTTGGGATTTTCAAAATATTTTACATCAGGAAAACTAATGGAAGATTTGCAGGTGGTAGTGAAACAGAATTTGGCTCTTGCAATATTGATTTATGTCATTGCAACAGTGGTAGGTTGTGTGGTTTTGGCTTTGCCAGGGATTAGTTTTGCAGTGATTGCCGGTGTGCTCTTTGGACCATGGCTTGGCACGGTTTGTTGTATTGTGGCAGTAAGTCTTGGGGCAATGGCTTCATTTTTGGCAGGGCGGTATTTTTTGCAGGATTCTATTCGACCGCTTGCAATGAAGAATACATATATTCGAAAGTGGCTATTTGAAGGAGGAAAACAAAATAAGATTCTTATTTTGATGATTACGAGACTTCTACCTATTTTTCCCTATAATTTGCAAAATTTTGCGTATGGAATTACAGATATTGGATTTATTGATTTTAGTATATATTCTTTTATTTTTATGCTTCCTGGGACAGCGATGTACACAATTGCCAGTGCAGGAGTTGCCAGCCAAAAAAATCGTTGGTTCTATATTGCAATTGCTGTGGTCATTGCCCTAGCTCTTTTTCCAAGTGTTCGCTATGTGAGGAGGAAGTATATTGAAAAATAGAGATGGAAGCATTCAAAGTTGTATTCATTGCCATAAATGTCAAAAAAATTGTAAATTTTTGACAAAATATGGAATAGATATTGGAGATGAAGAGAAATTGAGGGAATTGGCCTATCACTGTTTCTTGTGCGGACGCTGTACTCAAGTCTGTCCAATGCAAATTGATGGTAGAGCGGAAGTATTAAAAATGCGACAAGAGAATGGAAGTGTATCAGGGTATTCTTGGTTACTTTTGGAAAAGAAGAACTATCTCTTTAAAAATTATAGTGGAGCAGAGGCAAAGAGGGTCATTTTTCCAGGATGTAATTTTCCTTCGTTTTATCCAAAGACGACACGCCATTTGATAGAGCTATTGCATGAAAAGATAGGAGCTGGAGTGGCCTTTGATTGTTGTGGAAAGCCAGTAGCAGAACTTGGGTTAGTGACAGAGGAGAAAACTATTATTCAGAGAATACAGAAAAAAATTGAGGAATGTGGGATTGAGGAAATGATTATGCTTTGTCCCAATTGCTATGATTTTTTGTCTGGAAAGCTCAAGGCAAAGATTACAATGGTGTATGATGTCTTAACTGAGCTTGGGATTGGAGAAAAGATTGAAGAAGGAGTAAAACTTTTCCCACCATGCCCACAGAGAGAGAGAACGGAATTGTTGACTTCGGCTTGTCAATTTATTTCTACAACGCCAGAACAGATAGAAGACATTCAATGTTGTGGACTGGGTGGCTGTGCGGCCATGAAGGAAAGAGAATTGGCCAAGGAACTTTCCTCTGGAATCCAAAATGAGAATCAACCAGTTTACACCTATTGTGCCACCTGTGCTGGGAATTTCCATCGAAATGGCTCTGATGTAAACCATATTTTGCCCAAAATTTTGGGTACAAATGAACAAGCAGATATTTCAGCATCATTGATGAATAGGGCAAAAATGAAATTTTTTAAGATGAGGAAGAAAAAATGAAAGAAAAAAAGAGAATCATTTTACTTGTTGTTTTGTTTGCTTTTGTTTTGACCTTTTTCTTTGTGCCACAAGTCAATCGCATAATGAAAGAAATTTTTCGTGTTTTTGCTACGGGGGATTTTCGAGTTTTGAGAGATTTTGTAGCTCACTATGGCGGCTATGCAGCATTGGTTTCCTTTTTGTTGATGGTGTTTCAGTCCTTGGCAGCACCCTTACCTGCTTTTTTAATTACCTTTGCCAATGCAAATCTCTTTGGATGGTGGAGGGGAGCCATTCTTTCGTGGTCATCAGCTATGGCAGGGGCTACCATCTGCTTTTATGTGGCTCGAATTCTTGGAAGAGATGCAGCAGAAAAGTTGACGAGTAAGGTGGGAATGGGTCAAATTGAAGAATTTTTCAAAAAATATGGAAAAAATACAGTTTTAATTTGTCGCTTGCTTCCCTTTGTTTCTTTTGACTATGTCAGTTATGCGGCTGGTTTAACTTCGATGAGTTTTTGGTCATTTTTTGTTGCCACAGGAATTGGGCAGCTGCCAGCAACCCTAGTTTATTCCTATGTTGGAAGCTTTTTGACAGGGGGAGCAAAAATTATGGTAACTGGACTTTTTATTTTATTTGCTCTTTCTGCATCGGTTATGATGCTTCGTCATATTTATCAGGGAAGGAAGAAAAATGAGAAATAATGCATTGATTATATTTACACGAGTTCCTATAGAGGGAAGGACAAAGACAAGATTAATGCCTTATTTAACAGGAATTCAGGCAGCAAAGCTTCATGCAGCGATGTTAAAAGATATTCAAGAGAGGATAGATAAGGTAGAGGCTGATGTCTTTGTATTTCATATTCCAGAAGATATCCATGGTTTGTTACATGAGATATTTTTTCGAGCGAAAGGATTTTTTCCTTCAAGAGGGAAATGATTTAGGGGAGAGAATGAATCGTGCTTGCAGTAAGATTTTGAATTTGGGCTATCAAAAGATTGTATTAATAGGGACAGATGTTCCTATGATCACAGAAAGAGAGATTGCTAGGGCATACCAAAAATTAGATTTTAGTGATGTGGTATTTGGACCAAGTGAAGATGGTGGCTATTATCTTGTGGGGATGAAAAGGAAATTTCCCATTATTTTTGAAAAACAAGCTTATGGAGAGGGAAAAGTTCTGACACAGACAAGAAGTCGACTGCATAGAGAGGGAGTTTCTTCGAGTTTAGTTCGGACGCTATTTGATATTGATGAAAGAAAAGATGTCGATCAATATCGAATGGCGGCAGTAAAAGACAAAGATATCCAAAGGATGGCAACATTTTGTTGTCTGCAAAATTTTTTAAAAGTTTCTGTCATTGTTCCCATCTACAATGAAGAGAGTACAATTCTTTCACTAAAGGAGCAACTGTATAAAGTAAAGGATCAAGCGGAGATTATTTTTGTAGATGGACAAAGCACAGATCACACCTTGCAGCTTTTAGGCGATGAGTTTGTGGTTTTACAATCGAAAAAGGGAAGGGCGGCACAGATGAATTTGGGAGCAAAATACAGCACAGGTGATATTTTGTTCTTTTTACACTGTGACAGTATACTTCCAGAGGATTTTTTACAGCAGATTAAGGAAGTGGCAAAGACACATCTTGCTGGTTGTTTTGGCATTGCATTTGATACAAAGAGTGTATTGATGAAAATTTGTCAAATTATTTCAAATCATCGAATTAAGGATAGGAAAGTGATGTTTGGAGATCAGGGCATTTTTATCTGGCGGGAATTATTTGAAGAGATGGGTGGATATCAAGAGTTGCCAATTATGGAGGATTATCAATTTTCTTTGGATTTAAAGGAAAGAAGGGTGAAACTTGGAATTGCAAGAAAGAGGATTTATACTTCTGACCGAAGGTTCCCAAGAGTACGATGGGCAAGTTAAAAATAATGTGGAAGATGAATCGATTGAGAAAATTATATCGTGATGGTGCGAGTATTGAAAAAATTCACCGAGCATACAAGGATGTAAGATGATGAAAAGGATAAAGGGATTGGAAGAATATGTGCAATGGAGTGTTTATCGTCAAGCACTCGGATTGCCCGAGGATCACGAAGAACAGTATGAGCTCTTGGCACAGGGGGAGTATAATATCAATTACTTCTTTGTGCATCCAATAACACGGAAACGCTTGATTTTGAGACTAAATACATCAAGTCAAATGCACCTAGAAAATCAGATTGAATATGAGCATCAAACTTTGAAGTTTTTGGAAAATTCAGGTCATACACCGAAAGTGTACTACTGTGATGGAAGCAAACAAAAGCTAATGTATGGTGTGTTGGTAATGGAATTTTTAGATGGAAAAAGTTTAGATTATACGAAAGATGTTCAGGTAGGATTGAGAATTTTATCGGATATTCATGCAATAAAAGTTCCAGAGAATACCCATCTTTTGCGACCAAAGAGTGGTCCAGAAGCAATGCTTTTGGAGTGCAGAAATATGTTTATTCAGTATAAGAAATCAAGTCTTTGTGAGAAAAAAATACAATCCAGAGTGGAGAAGATGCTTGACACAATGGGAGAGAGAATAAAAGCAGTAAAGATGATCAGTCCATACTTGTGTTGTATTAATACAGAGTTGAATAATACGAACTTTTTAATCAATCCTCAAGGGCAAAATAGTCTCATTGATTGGGAAAAGCCACTCTATGCAGATCCTGCACAGGATATTGGTCATTATTTGGCACCAACGACTTCTTTTTGGAAGACAGACATTATTTTTGACTTTCTACAAATTGAAGAGTATATTGAGCATTATATTGAAGAGGTCAATGGAAGATTTGACTGTACAGGTTTGAGGGAGAGAATAATGAACTATATTCCCCTCAATTGTATGAGAGGCTTGACATGGTGTGCAATGGCCTGGGTAGAATATCATCAACCAAATCGAGCCATTTTCAATGTAGATACCTATGAAAGTTGAGTAAGTACTTAAGTGATCCATTTCTTTCTAAAATTGAAGAATTGGTTCTTTATTGACAAATCTTTTTTGGATCATTAGAATTAAGAAGGGCGTTAGGGGCGAAGTCTTCTGACGCTTATTTATTTTAGTGGGAGGAAAAGTGATGGTAAAGTATGTGTTTGTTACAGGTGGAGTAGTATCAGGGCTTGGAAAGGGAATTACGGCAGCTTCTCTTGGGCGTTTGCTAAAGGCAAGAGGGTACCGTGTGACGATGCAAAAATTTGATCCCTATATTAATATGGATCCAGGGACAATGAATCCAATCCAACATGGAGAAGTTTTTGTTACCGAAGATGGTACAGAGACAGATCTTGATTTGGGGCACTATGAGCGGTTTATCAATGAAAATCTAGATAAAAATTCCAATGTAACAACAGGAAAAATCTATTGGTCAGTGCTCAATAAGGAGCGCCATGGAGATTATGGCGGAACAACCGTGCAGGTCATCCCACATATTACAAATGAGATTAAGAGTCGCATCTACAGGGAAGAATGTGAGAGTGAGCAGATGACGATTTCCATTATTGAAATTGGTGGAACCGTTGGGGATATTGAAAGTCAGCCATTTTTGGAGTCAATTCGTCAATTTCAGGCAGAGGTGGGAAGGGACAATGCTATTGTTATAGAGGTGACACTCGTTCCTTATATCAAGGCTTCTGGGGAGCTAAAGACAAAGCCAACGCAGATGAGTGTAAAGAGCTTACAGAGTATGGGAATTTGGCCAGATATTTTGGTATGTCGCTCAGACTATCCAATTGAGGATGGGATGAGAGAAAAAATTGCACAATTTTGTAATGTAAAGAAGGAGCATGTATTACAAAATTTGGATGCCAATTCGCTCTATGAAGTGCCACTGATGATGGAGGAAGAAAATCTTGCCAAGGCAGTATGTGAATGTTTAAAGATTGATTGTCCAGAGCCAGACTTGACAAGATGGAAACAGATAGTTCATAATCTGCACAATACAGAATATGATGTGACCATTGCTCTTGTGGGAAAATATGTTGAATTGCATGATGCCTATTTGAGCGTGGTGGAAGCTCTCAATCACGCGGCCATTCAGGCAAAGACGAAGGTTCATATTCGCTGGATTGATTCAGAAAATGTGAATCCAGACACAGTGGAGGAGTATTTGCATGATGTCGATGGAATTTTGGTACCAGGTGGATTTGGCACCCGTGGCATTGAGGGAATGGTTCAGGCCATTCAATATGCAAGGACAAAGAAGATTCCATTTTTGGGGCTTTGTCTTGGAATGCAACTTTCCATTGTAGAATTTGCAAGGCATGTCCTTGGGCTTCACGATGCATCGAGTGTAGAGTTTGATCCAGAGACCAAGAATCCAGTGATTCACTTGATGCCAGAGCAGGAGGGAGTAAAAAATCTAGGAGGAACATTGAGACTTGGTTCCTATCCTTGTGTGTTGAGTGAGGGAAGCATTGCCTATGCACTGTATGGAAAAAAAGAAATTACAGAGCGCCATAGACATCGCTATGAGGTCAATAATGACTATGTAGCGAAATTTGAGGAGGCGGGAATGAGTGTTTCTGGCAAGTCGCCAAGTGGAAGAATTGTAGAAATGATTGAGTTAAAGGATCATCCATTTTTTGTGGCCACACAGGCACACCCTGAGTTTAAGTCAAGACCAGATGTCATTCATCCTCTATTTGCTGGGCTCATTGGTGCGGCATTGGAAATGAGAGCACAATAAAACAACAAATATCTTGTAAAATAAACAAACGGACGCAACCAAAATGGTTATGTCCGTTTGTTTATTTATTTTGTTGTATTCGGATTGTGAACCATCTATTTAATTTGATTCAACAAGAGCAACAATATCATCGGCCATCTTCTCAAGGGCTGCCACTTGATCTTCCTTTAGAGAAGACTTAATCGTGAGCATATCATCCATAATGGTGATATGCTTCATTGCAGCGAAGATCTCCTTCATTGTCTTTCCAGCAGTAACAGCCCAAGTACCATTTTCAATAATGGCAACGGTCCTCTTTTGGAAGTTATGAAGTCGCAAGTCATTTAAGAAGTCTTCCATAGGAGTGAACACACTTCCATTGTAGCTGGCTGAGGCAAATACAAGGGCCTTTGCACGGAAACATTCAGAAACAAGATAGGACTTGTCGATACCGGCAACATCATACATCTTGATATGTTTAAGTTGCGCTTTGCAAGTTCATTTGCAAGGTACATTGCTGCATTTTCTGTATTGCCATAAACTGATCCATAGAAAATGACAACCTCATCATCTTCTGGTGTGTAAGTTGCCCACTTGGAATATTTTTCTACAAACCAAGTGATCTTCTTTGGTTCTCTCCAAATTGGACCATGGAGTGGGAAGAGGTATTCAATGTCAAGTCCAGCAGCTTTATTGAGGAGGGCTTGAACCTGAATGCCGTATTTTCCAACAATGTTAGTGTAATATCTTCTTGCCTCATCCAATAATTCTGTCTCAAAATTCACCTCATCGGCATAGAGATTTCCACTGAGGGCACCAAAAGTACCAAAAGCGTCTGCAGAGAAAAGTGCTTTTGAAGTGGAGTCATAGGTGACCATAACTTCTGGCCAATGAACCATTGCAGCAGTATAGAAGGCGAAATTGTGCTTTCCTGAGCAGAGACAATCGCCTTCCTTCACTTCCATAGTGCGACCTGCAAGGTCAAAAGTGAAGAACTGTCGAATCATCTGGAATGTCTTTGCATTTCCAATGATTGTGGTTTCTGGGTGGCGAAGAACAACCTCGGATAGAGTAGCTGCATGATCTGGCTCCATATGGTTGACAATCACATAATCGAGTGGCCGACCATTGAGAACATTTTCTACATTCTCAAAAAAAGCCTTACTGACAGATGCATCCACTGTATCTAAGAGAACAGTTTTCTCATCCATTACAAGATAAGAGTTGTAGGAAACGCCATTTGGAATAGGATATACATTTTCAAAAAGGTGAAGTCTCCTGTCACTAGCTCCTACATAGTAGATATCATCAATAATGTTTCTTGCCTGATGCATTTTAATCCTCCTAAATATTGAAAAGTTATGATAGTATTATAGCATAGTATTGTGAGATAGGAAGTGTAGTATATAAATAAAAACATATTTTTTGGAGGCAGTGATGCGTGAAATATTGAAAGATATATTTGTTAACGAAGTCAATTTAAAAATGAAGGATCCCCCATTTTTAAATTTGATTGTGGTCAAGGCAAGCCCGCGAAGTCTTCTGTTTGATACAGGAGTGACAAAAGTGGCAAGTGAGTCCTGTGCACAGGCATTGTATGATATGTTGGAAAGTCTAGGAATTGAGATCAAAGACCTAGACTGTTTTATTTCACATGCACATCCAGATCACATTGGGCTGGCAAAAGAATTGTCAGAAAAAGGGGCGACTATTTATGCCAATGCTGATGAAATGAAGGCATGGGATTCTCTGATTTATTATCAAGTGGCGGATGAAAAAAAGCGTGAGAGATTATTTCAAAGTGTAGGTTTGGAAAGAAAAAGCTTCCTGCTGTCTATGAAAAGATGTCAGAAACGGCAATGAGAGAGTTTTTCAATATGCCTTTTGCCAATTTTGAATTTACACCTATTCGGCCGGGGGATATGCTATCTTATGGGGAGTATCATTTTCAGGTTGTTTCACTTTCTGGTCATACGAAATACCAAATGGGATTGATGGATGAGGAAAAGAAGGTTATCTTTTGTGCCGACCACATTATGCAAAGAATTGTGCCCATTGTTGGAGCCATTGATGATGGAGAAAATGCCCTGGAATGCTATTTTCAGACGATGCGGTTTTTGAAAGAAAAGTGCAGGGGCTTTCTTTTTATTCCCTGTCATGGAGAGGAATTTAGAGATCTTGAAATTGAAGCAGATCGCATTATCAATCATTATTTGAGCAAATGTCAATTAATGATTGATCTTCTTCGCAAGAAAGGGGAAAAAATGACGATTCGAGATATTGGGACAACGATTTATGGCAGGGATAGAGAACATCCAGATATGAAAAAGTTTAGTTCTTGTCTACTGATTTGGGCAAAGACCTATGCCTGTCTTCTCTATATGAGAAGTTTGGGCTTTGTTTTAGAAGAAGAGGTGGACGGAGTGCGGTACTGGTTCTATAATAAAAAATGACAATGCTACAAAGTAATGGAAAATAATGCAAAGGAAGGATAAGAGTATGGCAATAGATTTTAACCAAGCGGCACTAAAATTACATGAGGAACACAAGGGAAAGATTGGAGTCATCAGCAAGGTAAAGATTGAGACAAAGGATGATCTATCTACAGCCTATACCCCTGGTGTGGCCGAGCCTTGCAGAAAGATTCATGAGGACGAAAAAAATGTATGGAAATACACGGCAAAGTCAAATCTTGTCGCTGTGGTTTCGGATGGAACAGCGGTTCTTGGGCTTGGAAACATTGGGGCAAAGGCAGCAATGCCTGTGATGGAGGGAAAGGCAGTGCTCTTTAAGAATTTCGGAAATGTGGATGCCTTTCCTATTTGTTTAGATACTCAGGACACAGAAGAGATTATTCAGACAGTAAAGAATATTGCACCATGCTTTGGTGGTATTAATCTTGAGGACATTGCTTCTCCAAAGTGCTTTGAAATTGAGCAAAGATTAGAGAAAGAACTAGAGATTCCTGTTTTTCATGACGATCAGCATGGCACAGCAATTGTGGTTACGGCAGCCTTGATTAATGCTCTGAAGGTCGTAAAAAAGGAACTTTCGGACATTAAAGTTGTGTTAAATGGACCAGGAAGTGCAGGAACGGCAATTATTAAGATGCTGATTGAAGTGGGCGTAAAAAATGTCATTGCCTGTGATGAGCATGGCATTTTATACAAGTCAAGAGGCATTGGCATTGAGGATCATAAGGCCATGTTGTGTGAGATTACAAATCAGGATGATCTTCGCGGAAATCTTGCCGATGCCCTTGTGGATGCCGATGTCTTTATTGGTGTATCGGTTGCCAATTGTTTGACTAAAGATATGGTAGCGACAATGAAAGAAAATCCGATTGTGTTTGCAATGGCCAATCCAAATCCGGAAATTAGCTTTGATGATGCCAAGGAAGCTGGTGTGGCGGTAATGGGAACGGGAAGAAGTGATCGTCCAAATCAAATTAACAATGTGCTTGCTTTTCCAGGGATTTTTCGAGGTGCACTTGATGCGGGGGCAAGGGACATCAATTATGAGATGAAAAAGGCAGCAGCTTATACGATTGCAGAGTTGGTGACCAAAGATAAGTTGTGTGCAGATTACATTATTCCATCTGCACTGGAAGAGGGAGTGGCCGAATATGTCGCTAAGGCTGTGGCTGAGGCTGCTGTTACAAGCGGTGCCATAAGAAAATAAAAAACTATTGATTTTTTTTTGACGAATAGTATAATAAGGCTGTAAGTCAAGAAAAAATTAAAGTGAGGAAATTATCATGGCAGGAAGATTGAAATTGATGCGTGCACCATTGCGCTACATTCAAGGATTGGATGCACTTTGTTCATTTCATAAGGAGTTAGGAGATCTTGGAAATCGCTGGCTCTTTATTTGTTCAAACAGTGGACATAAGGCATGTCACGACAAGATCGAATCAAGTTTTGCTGGAGAGAATGATTATAGAAGGTATGAAATTTTTGGTGGTGTATCCAGCACAGGCGAAATCGAAAAGATGAGAAAGATTGTCGCTGAAGATAAAATCGATGTTGTTGTAGGTATTGGTGGTGGCTCAGCCATTGATACGGCAAAGGCGGTTGCGTACTATGAGAAATTGCCAGTGGCTGTTGTGCCAACAGTAATTGCAACAGATGCACCTTGTACAGGTCTTTCCGTTATTTATAATGACGATTATAGTTTTGATCGCTATTTGTTCTATCCAGATAATCCACATGCCGTTATTGTAGATAGTCAAGTTATTGCAGAGGCACCTGTGAGCTTTTTGATTGCGGGAATGGGAGATGCACTGGGAACATATTTTGAGGCCAGGATTTGTGCAAAGTATGATGCTCCAAGTCTTGAAAATGGTGGTGTAACTCGCTCTGCATTAGCTCTTGCAAAGCTTTGCTATGAGACATTAAAAACTTATGGAAAAGCAGCAGTTGCTTCTTGTGAGAACAATGTGGTTACTCCAGAGCTTGCAGCAATTATTGAGGCCAATGTCTATTTGTCTGGCGTAGGTGCAGACAATGGTGGTTTGGCTTGTGCACATTCTTTCTATAATGGTGTGACAGCACTTGGTGGACATACAGCACCACATGGTTGTTGTGTAGCTTTTGGTACATTAGTTCAATTGATTCTTGAAGGTGCAACTAAGGAAGAGTTTAAGGAAGTTCAGGATTTTTGCTTAGAAGTTGGACTTCCAGTGACTTTGGCAGAAATAGGATTAGATATCAATGACAAAGAGGCATTGATGAAGGTGGCAGAAGCTGCATGTGTGGAGGGAGAGACCATCCACAACATGATTCCAGATGTCTCAGCAAAAGAACTTTACAACGCAATGATTACCTGTGATGTGTTGGGACACGAGGTAAAGGAAGCTAAAGTAAGTAAGAAACAAATCAATCAATATTTTATATGCAGAGTAGACTCGAATGCGTTAAGTGTCGGCTGAACAGGGAGTTGTCAGTCGGACGAAGCCAAAAGGTGCGGTATTCGGGTCGCATCCCGCTGCAAAGTAGATAGCAAAAGCTATCTCCCTTGTAGTATGTGGCAAAAATCTGCAAAGGAGGTAGCTTTTATGTTTAGAGAGTCATTAGAAGAGTTAAAAAAGACAAGAACCATCACAATTTGTGGTCTATTTGCAGCTATGTCTTGTCTGATGGGGTCATTTACCATTCGCATTGGAAATATACTAAAGATTGGTTTTTCTGGTCTTATCAATGAGTTAGTTTCCATGTTTTTTGGCCCTGTGGTAGGTGGTGTGTTTGGTGGTATGACCGATGTGCTGAAATATATTCTTAGACCAGATGGAGCATTTTTGATTGGAATGACACTCAATAGTGCATTGGCCGGCGTGATTTATGGCATATTTTTGTATAAGAAAAAGATTTCATTTTGGCGGATTTTGGCTGCAGGAGTTGTTGTTGGCTTTCTTTGTAATATTATCATTACTACTTGGTTGTTGGTTCCACTTACAGGAAAAGGATTTTTTGTCATGTTGCCAACTCGCCTGTTGAAAAATGTTGTGATGATACCGATTAATGCATTCATCTTTTACTTGCTTCAGCAGGGACTAGTTACGGCAAAAGTGCACAGAGCGATTTAGGCAAGAAATATAGACGCTGGACGAAAATGGAAATAAGTTCTATAATATATCTTATAGAACTTATTTTTTTTGAGGAGATTTTTAGTATGAGTGAAAGTTGTAATAGCAATTGTGGATCCTGTGCACAAAGTTGTAGCTCAAGGAAGGCACCGATGGATTTGCGTGCACAACTTGCTAAGGAGAGCAAGGTAAAAAAGGTTATTGGCATTGTCAGTGGAAAGGGCGGAGTTGGCAAAGTCTTTGACAACGACAATGATGGCAGTAAAGACAAGGGCTAAGGGATTTCGCACAGCCATCTTGGATGCAGACATTACAGGCCCTTCGATTCCAAAGGCCTTTGGTATTGAGGGAAAGATTGGTGTGACAGATAGTGGATTGATGGTTCCAGCGACCTCATCGACAGGAATTTCCATTTTGAGCTCCAATCTTTTGTTGGACAATCCAACAGATCCTGTGATTTGGAGAGGCCCTGTTGTTGCTGGTGTAGTAAAGCAATTTTGGAGTGAGGCACTCTGGGAGGATATTGACTATATGTATGTCGATATGCCACCGGGAACAGGTGATGTTCCATTGACGGTGTTTCAGTCCCTCCCTGTCGATGGCATTATTATTGTGACAAGCCCACAAGAATTGGTCTCTATGATTGTGGCAAAGGCTGTCAATATGGCGAATAAGATGAATATTCCAATTCTTGGTGTTGTGGAGAATATGAGCTATTTTGAATGTCCTGATTGTGGCAAGCGTCATGCCATTTTTGGAGAAAGTCATATTGATGAGATTGCAAAGGAATATGGCTTAGAGGTACTTGCTAAACTTCCAATCAATCCAGCTATTGCTCAGGCTGTGGACGAAGGAAGGGCAGAGTACTTAGATGCCCCTTGGCTCGACAAGGCAGTGGAAAAGGTAGTTGGTGGCAATTAATTAGCAAAACTTAGGAAAGAAAGTCAGGAATAGATCATGAAAATGGAAACAAATCCAAATAGTGAATTGATCCAATCCATTGTCTCTACCCCAAATTTGGCAGAAGTGCCAAAGGAGGTTTTTGACAATGGATATGAGTTTCAGCAGGCCATGATGATGTATAATTGTGCCATTCGCGAAGTGAAGACAAAGTTAGAAGTGCTCAATGATGATTTGACAGTGAGAAATAGTAGAAATCCTATAGAAGTCATTAAATCTAGGGTGAAAAAGCCAAAGAGCATAGTAGAAAAACTAAAGCGGAAAGGGCATCCTGTAACTATTCAGGCAATGATGAATAAGCTCGATGATATTGCAGGGGTTCGAGTCATTTGCTCATTTATTGATGATATTTATGATGTTGCAGATATGTTGCGTCAACAAGATGATGTTTCTGTGGTTGCAATTAAAGATTATATTAAAGCGCCAAAGGACAATGGGTATCGTTCCTATCATATGATTATTGAAATTCCTGTGTTTTTTTCAGATCGCAAGCAGATGATGAGAGTTGAAGTTCAAATTCGAACGATTGCAATGGATTTTTGGGCAAGCTTAGATCATCAATTGCAATACAAAAAAGAGATTAAAGATGCAAAGGAGATTGGAGAAGACTTGCGACAATGTGCCGAAGTGATTGGAGACATTGACGCAAGAATGCTCTCTATTCGCCAGCGCCTCGAGATGCAAGAGGCCAAATAGAGTACAAAAAAGCCAGCTAAGAAAAATTTCTTAGTTGGCTTTTTTATATTTAGAGTCCTTCAACAATTTCAAAGAGTAATTTCTCTGTGTCTTCCCAGCCAAGGCAAGGATCGGTAATAGATTTTCCATAGATGTGCTCCTCAACTTTTTGGCAACCTGGCACGATGTAACTTTCAATCATTACACCTTTGACAAAGTTTGCAATCTCCTCTGAATGTCTGCGTGAGTGGAGAACTTCCTTGACAATTCGAATTTGCTCCATATATTGCTTGTTGGAGTTGGAGTGGTTGGCATCGACAATCACCGCAGGATTTAAGATATTTCTCTCAGCGTAGAGATCATGCAATAGCTTTAAATCCTCAAAGTGGTAGTTTGGCATGGTCTGACCGTGCTTATTTACAGCTCCTCGAAGAATGGAATGAGTTAGAGGATTTCCACTACTCTTTACTTCCCAGCCAGAGTACATAAATTCATGGCTTTGTTGTGCAGCATAGACGGCATTTAACATGACAGAAAGGTCACCACCCGTTGGATTTTTCATTCCCACAGGAACATCACAGACACTAGAGGTCAAGCGGTGTTGCTGATTTTCTACAGAACGAGCACCCACAGCGATGTAGCTCAATAAATCATCGAGGTAGCTTAAGTTGTCTGGGTAGAGCATCTCATCAGCAGTAAACATACCTGTCTCCTCAATGACATGTAGGTGCAGTTTTCTGATTGCAATAATGCCGTCATGCATATTTGGCTTTTTTTCTGGGTCAGGCTGATGAAGCATACCCTTATAGCCCTCACCTGTTGTTCTAGGCTTATTGGTATAGATTCTAGGGATAATGATTAATTTATCTGATAATTGATTTCTAACCTTATTTAATTTGTGGGCATAATCGAGAACGGCATCTTCATTGTCTGCAGAACAAGGTCCAATGACAACGATAAATTTATTGCTCTTTCCAGTGATGGCATCAGCTACCTCCTTGTCAAAGGCTGCCTTCTTAGCTGCAAGTTCACTTGAAAGTGAAAATTCTTTTTTGATTTCTTCTGCGGTTGGCAAAAGATTAATATATTTTAAACTCATAAAAATCCTCCTTTTTAATATGGTAAGATTATATGCTATATGGAGAAAAGATGCAAGAACTATTTCACTTTAAATTGATATAACTTTAAATCTAACAAGTATCTGCATATTGACGAGGTTTTTTGGATTTGTTATACTTTGCTCATATATGTATACTATGGGAAAGAGGGCACAAGATAATGAATTGCTATGAAGAATTAAAAGCAAGAGGGTTGATCGCACAGACAACAAATGAAGATGAGATTTCAAAGCTGGTTAATGAGGGAAGAGCGACATTTTATATTGGATTTGATCCAACAGCTGATTCTTTGCATGTGGGACATTTTATGGCTCTTTGCTTGATGAAGAGGTTACAAATGGCAGGAAATAAGCCAATCGCATTGGTGGGTGGCGGAACAGGAATGATTGGTGACCCATCGGGAAGAACAGATTTGAGAAAAATGATGACGGTAGAGACCATTGACCACAACTGCAATCGCTTTAGAGAGCAAATGAGTCGATTTATTGAGTTTGGAGAGGGAAAGGCCTTGATGGTCAACAATGCAGATTGGTTGAGAGACCTCAATTATATGGAATTTATTCGAGACATTGGACCACATTTTTCTGTCAACAATATGCTCCGTGCAGAGTGCTATAAGAATAGAATGGAAAAGGGACTGTCCTTTTTGGAGTTTAACTATATGATTTTGCAGAGCTATGATTTTTATATGCTCTATCAAAAGTATGGTTGTAATATGCAATTTGGTGGGGACGATCAGTGGTCAAATATGCTTGGCGGAACGGAGTTAATTCGAAGAAAACTTGGAAAGGATGCCCATGCAATGACCATCACATTGCTCTTAAATTCTGAAGGCAAGAAGATGGGAAAGACTGTGGGTGGTGCTGTGTGGCTTGACCCAGAAAAGACTTCACCATATGATTTTTATCAATATTGGAGAAATGTGGGCGATGCCGATGTATTAAAATGTCTTCGTATGCTCACATTTTTGCCACTTGAGCAGATTGATGAGATGGACAAATGGGAGGGAGCACAATTAAATGAGGCGAAAAAAATTCTTGCCCGTGAGTTGACCACCCTTGTTCATGGAGAAGAAGAGGCAAAAAAAGCCGAGGAGGCGACACAGGCTCTTTTTGGTGGAAATGGTGCTACAGCAAATGCTCCGACGGTTACACTTTCAGATGAAGATTTTTTGGATGGACAGATTGACATTTTATCCATTTTAGTCAAGGCTGAGCTTGCACAGAGCCGCTCAGAGGCGAGAAGAAATGTTGAACAGGGCGGTGTCAGTGTCGATGGCGAAGTGGTCAAAGACATCAAGACAAGCTATGTAGCAGATGTATTTGCTGGAGAGGGTGTGCTTGTAAAGCGCGGAAAGAAAAAGTTTTGTAGAGTAGTGAAGTAGAGAAATGAACGAGTTAAAGCATATAGTCCGTAACATTTGTTACGGACTGTATCTGCATAATCGCTTATGATAGAGAAACAGTAAAGAGAGCATAACAAAAATAGAGATAGGAGAACAGGAATGACAATTACAAAGGATATGTTACTTGGAGATATTTTGTGAGAGAAGCCAGAGTCAGCAGACACATTGATGCAGGTGGGAATGCACTGCTTAGGTTGCCCGTCTTCACAGATGGAGTCATTGGAAGAGGCCTGCATGGTACATGGACTTGATGTAGATGAAGTATTGGAGTTTTTAAACGACGCAGACGCAAAATAGGGAGAATAAAATGAGTGCATTTTTGGGACCAATTCATATTTGGTTATTTGAAAAGATTAAATTTCAAGAGAATTTAAATAAGCATTTGATTGAGATGGCCACAGTGAAGGGCTACAATAAGGAAAAGCTTGCAGAGGTTGATTCTGTCTGTGGGGTATTGGAAGAGGGAGAATTGGCAGATTTAATTGATGGAATGAATATTCATGGCTGGTTGCAGGAGAGAATTTCCATTGTGGAGAGAAGATTAGCCTATATTACAAAGTCAATGATTGAGGAAGACCAGACACATTTTGCAGATATTCTTGAAGTGGCTAAGGCCATTGGCGAGGAGAAAAAGCCAAAGGGATTGATCACAGCAAAGGAAGGTTATACCCTTTTGGAAGATCTATTGGTGAACGGAATGCCTTGTGATCGTGTCAATATGGTTGTTGCTGATGATGGGGACAGCTTGACATGGGAGCAGACCATAGATATTCACAAGCAATATTGGGATCAATTTGATATTGATGTCAAGTATTATTACGAGATTAGAAATGCAATTATTGAAGGCATTTTTGATGGAAGTGATCTTTCCTATGAGAAGGAGCCAGCAAATCAATTCACATTGAGAAAGAGGTAGGAATGTACGGTATTGAGCTTTTGGTTGCAGAGCATGAGAAGATTCTTGAATTTACAGGATTTTTAAAAGGGGTTTGCTGTGGGCTTTTAGAGGGCAAGGAAGTTGATCTGCCATTGATGAGAGAGTGCGTGGCTTTTGGAAGAAATTATGCGGATAAGCACCACCATGGCAAGGAGGAGCAGATTCTATTTCGAGTGATGCTCGAGAAATTGGGACCTGTCGCAGAAATTGGTTCGCAATGGAATGCTGGTAGAGCACGACCTTGGAAGATTGCATATGAATTGTCTGACAGAGGCTCTAGATGCCTATGAAAAGTCACCTTCAACCTGTGCAAAGTTAGACATTATTATTCATGCAGGTGGTTATGCAGAGCTTTTGAAACGTCATATTGACAAGGAAAATGCGGTAGTTTATACATTTGCAGAGCGTGCACTGAGTGACGAAGACAAAGAGAAAATTAATGTAGAAACAAAGGAATTTGAGGCAGAGAAGGATCAAGCAGAAAAAAGAGATGCATTTGAAGCTTGGTTAGATGCACATAAAAAATAGGGGCAGCAAGCCCCTATTTTTATGCGAAAATATGAACTTACTTATATTCCATCGTCACACTGGCGATGGAAATATCTGCTCCTTGGGTTAAGGTTTCAAGTTCATCTTGATTTAGGCTTTTTAGGCTGCGATTATAATAGATTTCATCATAAAATAGGGGATCGAGGTCAATGTCTTCCTTTTCGTAGACAATATCCACCATATCCAAGGTATCATTTTGCCAAATAAAGACACCTTGTTCATCGAGATTGGCATTGTAAAAAAGAGCTAGAAAGTCAGCAAAGTTGGTTATATGGAATTGACTTGACACCTTTTTGATGCGTTCTCCCTGTTGATATTCATTTTTATATTGGGCAATGGTCTCATCATCTAAATAAACTTTTGAAAAGCCACTGATGGCATAAATTGTATCCTCTGTAATTTTTTGGTTATCTACAAATAAGATTGTCTTCCATTTTTCCATTGTTATTCTCCATTCATCCATTTGGTATTTGCAACAATGGTATTATAACATAGCACATATAGGGGTTCACTAACTTTTCGCAATGCTTGCGGGTGTTAAAATAAAATTTTTGTGGTATAATGACTGACAAGACAAATGAGATGAATTTTTAGCAATGGAGAAATTATGTTTAGAACAAGAAGATTAAGAGCAAATGAAAAAATTAGAAATATGGTGAGAGAGACTAGGATAAGCAAGGATTCCCTTATTTATCCTATGTTTTTTGAAGAAGGAGAAAATATATTTGAAGAGATTCCATCTATGCCAGGGCAATACAGAATGAGCATAGATCGCTGTGACTGCGTTATAAAGGAACTCTTAGAAGCAGGTGTAACATCAGTAATGCTCTTTGGCATACCAAAACATAAGGATGAGGTGGGCAGTGAGGCCTATCATGATCATGGCATTGTGCAGGAGGCCATTCGCTATATTAAGAAAAATACCCACAAATTTATGTGATTGGCGATGTGTGTATGTGTGAGTATACTTCACATGGCCATTGTGGAATATTGAAGGGATCGGATGTAGACAATGATACGACCATAAAGTATTTGGCAAAGATTGCACTGTCTCAGGTAGATGCTGGTGCAGATATGGTGGCTCCATCGGATATGATGGATGGTCGAGTGGGAGAAATCCGAAATCTACTTGATGAAAATGGATACAAAAATATTCCTATTATGGCTTATTCGGCGAAGTATGCCTCTGCCTTTTATGGTCCATTTCGGGCAGCAGCAGATTCAGCACCTGCCTTTGGAGATAGAAAGACATATCAAATGGATGTGCACAATGTGAGAGAGGCACTAAAGGAAGTAAAAGAGGATGTCCTAGAAGGGGCGGATATTGTGATGGTAAAGCCAGCAATGAGCTTTTTGGATGTCGTGAGCAAGGTAAAAGAGATCACAGATATCCCTGTGGCGGCCTATTCTGTCAGCGGGGAATATGCGATGGTAAAGTCTGCTGCAAAAAATGGTTTTATTGATGAGGAAAAGATTATGTGTGAAATGGCGGTTTCGGCATTTCGAGCAGGAGCAGATATCTATATTACCTATTATGCAAAGGAGTTAGCAAGATGCATAAATAAGGGCATCATCGGTTAAAGGAGTGATTATGCAATCAAGAGAGTATAAAAATCAGAAAAATATTTTGATTTATCCCAACAATATATCCCAGGGGGAGTGAATTCTCCTGTTCGGGCAGCAAGAGCTGTACATCAAAATCCACTATTTATAGAATGTGCAAAGGGATCGAGAATATGGGATGTCGATGGCAATGAATATATTGATTATGTGTGTTCTTGGGGACCTGCTATTCTTGGACATGCTCATCCCTATGTGCTAGAAAAAGTAGAAAAGGCATTAAAAAATGGACTGAGCTTTGGAGCACCGACAAAAAATGAATATATTTTGGCAGAGATGATCAATGAGGCAATGCCAGTGATGGAGCAAGTTCGACTAGTGAATTCGGGTACAGAAGCCACGATGAGTGCTATTCGATTGGCCAGAGGTTATACAGGAAGAGATTTGATTGTAAAATTTACAGGTTGCTATCATGGCCATTCGGATGGACTTTTAGTAAGGGCCGGAAGTGGTGTGCTGACCGAGGCGATATCTTCAAGTGGTGGTGTGCCAAAGGATTATGCAAAAAATACATTGGTCGCAGAATTTAATGATTGTGCTAGTGTTGAGGCTTTGTTTGATGAGTATGGGGGAAAAATTGCAGCAGTGATTGTAGAACCTGTAGCTGCAAACATGGGAGTTATCCCACCAAAGAAAGGCTTCCTTGAGTTTTTGAGAAAAATTACAGCAGAAAATAATGCACTTTTCATTTTTGACGAGGTCATTACAGGATTTCGATTGGCAAAGGGTGGAGCTTGTGAATACTTCGGGATTGAGCCAGATATTGTTACGGTTGGAAAGATTGTCGGAGGAGGTATGCCACTTGCAGCCTATGGTGGCAAGAGAGAAATTATGGGACATATTAGCCCACTGGGGGATGTCTATCAGGCAGGAACATTGAGTGGAAATCCGATTGCTACAACGGCAGGAATTGCAACCTTGACAACCCTGTTTGAACATCCAGAGATTTATCAACACATCAATGAGACGACAAAGACCTTGGCAGAGGGCATTGAGAAGGTGATGAATGCCAAGGAAAAGAGAGTACAAATCAATCGAGCTGGTTCCTTGATGTCTGTCTTTTTTACCTCGAAAAAGGTGGAAACTTATCAAGACGCACTCTGCTGTGACCTAGAAGAGTATGCCAGATATTATGCCTTTTTGAGAAATAGAGGAATTTATATTGCTCCGAGCCAATATGAATCTGCATTTATATCAGATGCACACACAAAAGAAGATATCAAAAACACACTAGAGGTAATCGCTGAGTTTGGGGGCAGGGAATGATTTTACTGCTAAGTCTGAGCTTTAAAAATACGCCACAAAAAGTAAGGGAGTATTTTGCTTTTGGAAGAGAAGACAAAGAACGACTTTTGACATTATTGTGTGAAGAAAAAGAAATTGATGAGGCAGTGGTGTTGGTTACCTGCAATCGAACAGAAATCTATGTCAGTACAGAAAGTAAGAATGCGACAGGAAGTGTCATTAATATAATCTTGGAAAAGTGCGAAGAGATTGTTGGAAGATCCATCGAGCACTTGCGAGATTATGTGTTTTGCTATACAGAAAAGGGAGCCGTGACTCATCTGTATAAAGTCAGTGCTGGTTTAGATTCTATGCTCATTGGTGAGGATCAAATTTTAGGACAGGTGAAAGAGGCCATAGAATTTGCCAGAGATTGTAATAGTGTGCATCTGTATTTAAATACATTATTTCGAGATGCCATCACACAGGCCAAGAAGATAAAGACAGAGACAATGATTTCAAAATCGGGTGTCTCAACAGCCACACTTGCTTTGAGAGCAGCAAAGGATGTGTTATCTTCATTTGAGGGAAAAAATGTGCTTTTAATTGGGGCATCGGGAAAAATCGGAAATATCGTCTTAAAAAATGCATTGAGTTATGATTTTTCTCATATCTATGTGACAAAGAGAAGTCACAACATTGATATGTCTCCCAATGTAATGGATAGAATCAGTATTATTGAGTATGATGATCGCTACCATTATATTGAGCAGGCCGATGTGATTATTTCAGCGACGAGTGGCCCACACTTTACATTGACGAGGGAACATATTTTAAAAAATAGTCTGTCTGTAGACCAAAAAGTATTTATTGACTTGGCTGTGCCCTGTGATATTGACAATCGGATAAGGAATTTAAAAGGGGTATATTATTATGACATGGAAGATATGAAGAAGTTTGCGGATGAAAACAATGAGAAAAAGAAGTTGAGCATTGAAAGAGCAAAGGTGATGGCTGAGGAAGGTGTAGAAAAGTTTTTGAAATGGGCATTATTTCAAAAGAATTTAGAAGTTTTTTCTAGTGCTGTAGAGAGTCTTGAAGAAGAAATAAAGAGAATTGGAGAGAAAAAGACCTTAGAGCATTTGTTCTACAAGATACGAGACAATGGGAGTCTAGAGGCCTTGCAGTCCATTATTGATATTTTTCAGTGCAATTGAGGAGGTGATGATTGGTGAAGGAAAAGATGAAAGCATTGGCCCAAAGGGCAGGGGAGACAACCAAAAGAGTGACTGATCGAGCAAAGATTGAGCTAGAGATTCAAAGACAAAAGAAGCAAATCCGCAATTATAAGCAGATTGTAGGGGAGTATGTCATTGCTCATCAGATGTTGATGGAAGATCCCATTATCTCTGAGCAAATGGGAAGAATTTTAGATGCACAGAGAAATTGAAAAATTATTAGAAAAGCGATTGAAAAATCATTGAGTTTGTTTCATAATGGTAGAAAATGTTTTTTTGGAGGAATTTTATGAAGCCATACGCAGAATTATCAAAAACAGAGCTTGAAGAACTTCTTGTGCAATTGAAGGCAGAGTATAAGAAGATGCAGGCCAAAGATTTGAGATTGGACATGAGCAGAGGTAAGCCAAGCCTTGAGCAACTTGATCTCTCTATGGGATTGATGGATGTACTCAACAGCGATTCAGATCTTCGCTGTGAGGATGGAACCGATTGCAGAAATTATGGTGTCTTAGATGGAATTAAGGAAGCAAAGGAATTGATGGGCGATATGATGGAAGTTCCCTATGATCACTTGATTATCTATGGAAATTCCAGCTTGAATATTATGTATGATACCATTTCACGTTCTTATACTCATGGTGTTATGGGAAATACACCTTGGTGCAAGCTTGACAAGGTAAAGTTCATCTGTGTTGTTCCTGGATATGACAGACACTTTGGAGTTACAGAGTACTTTGGCATTGAAAATGTGTGTGTACCAATGTTAGAGACTGGTCCAGATATGGATTTGGTAGAAAAGTTGGTTTCCACAGATGAGTCAATCAAGGGTATTTGGTGCGTGCCCAAAGTATTCCAATCCAACAGGAAATTCTTACTCTGATGAAACTGTAAGAAGATTTGCTAGATTAAAGCCAGCAGCAAAGGACTTTAGAATCTATTGGGACAATGCCTATACAATTCATCATTTGTATGATTTGGATCAGGATCATTTGATTGAGATTTTGGCTGAATGTAAGCGAGCTGGAAATCCAGATATGGTCTATAAGTTCGCGTCTACTTCAAAGGTAAGTTTCCCAGGCTCTGGAATTGCAGCAATTGCCTCTTCACTCAACAACCTTGAGGACATCAAGAAGCAATTAAAGAATCAGACCATTGGTCATGATAAAGTAAATCAATTGCGTCATGTGCGATACTTTAAAAATATCCACGGAATGGTTGAGCATATGAAAAAGCATGCCGATAGCCTCCGTCCAAAGTTTGAAGCAGTAGAGAGTATTCTTGAGAAAGAACTTGGTGGACTTGGCATTGCAAAGTGGACAAATCCAAAGGGTGGATATTTTATTTCTTTTGATACCATGGATGGATGTGCGAAGGATGTTGTAGATGCTTGTAAGAAGGCTGGCGTTGTGATGACACCTGCAGGGGCAACTTATCCAGGTGGAAAAGACCCACACGATAGAAATATCCGCATTGCACCATCATTTCCACCGGCAGAGGATATGAAGACTGCTGCACAACTTTTGGCACTTTGTACAAAGCTTGTTTCAGTAAAGAAGTTATTGGCTGAGATCAGTGAGGGCAAGAAGGAAAAGGAAGTAAAGAAGGAAGAAAACAAAAAGGCATAAAATAAAAGCTGTTGTCCTATTCGTGGGCAGCAGCTTTTTTGTCATTTTGACTAAGTTGTTGTCTGTATTTGGCATTGCAAGACATCTCGTCCTCGAGAAGGTCCTGTAAAGTCGTGTGGTCAATTACGCTATTGACAGCATCTTGCACTCGCTGAAATAATTTTTTTGTAGAACAGGTTTGATCTCGCCCACATTCTGGAGGGGTTTTCCCATCCAGGCAGGACACGGGAGCTAGACTTCCTTCGGTGAGACGCAAGATATCCCCGACAATATACTCACTTGCAGGTCTTGTCAAAAGATATCCCCCCTGCGCTCCACGCACGCTCTTGACATAGTTGGCCTTAACTAATATGGACACAATTTGCTCTAAGTATTTTTCGGAAATTCCTTGATGTTTGGCAACTTGGTTGATTTTGGTTGTGTGATCGGGTGACATAGCAAATTCTAACATCATTCGCAATGCATAGCGCCCTTTAGTTGATATTTTCATAGATAAAAACCTTTCAATATTCTTTCCATCATTATATACTATTTTTAGAGGAATCGCAATGAATAGGATAGGAAGGTTAATGGAAATATGCAATATCGATTTTTAGTATTAGATTTAGATGGGACATTGACGAATAGTCAAAAAGTGATTACACCAAGGACAAAAGAAGTGTTGATACGTGCACAAGAAAAGGGTGTTTGCTTAGTATTAGCGAGTGGAAGACCGACTCATGGCATTGTGCATCTAGCTGAGGAGTTGGAATTAAACAAATATGGCGGATATATTTTGGCTTTTAATGGAGCAAAGATCATTGAAGTGCATGGGATGAAGACCGTATTTGACCAACATATTGAAAGGAAGTACTATAGAGAAATTATTGATTTTTCTAAGGAATATGGAGTCGATATCTTGACCTATCAGGGAGATGAGATTTTACTGACAAATAAAGAAAATCCCTATGCAAAGATTGAAGCAAGAATTACAGGAATGACACTGAGGCAAGAGGACGACTTAGAAAAGGAGATTCAAGAAGATGTGCCAAAGTTTATTTTGCTGGGAAATGGCGATGATGCGTATCTTGCCAATGTAGAACAGAAGATGAAGGATAAGTTTCAGGAAAATATCTCTATTTCTCGTTCAGAGGCATTTTTCCTAGAAGTGATGGCCAAGGGAATCGACAAGGCAAAGTCCTTAGAGAGATTATTGGAGATAAAAAATGCCACAAAAGAAGAGATGATTGCCTGTGGGGATGGATACAATGATTTGAGTATGATTTCCTTTGCAGGTCTTGGTGTGGCGATGGGAAATGCAGTGGATGGCGTAAAAAATGTAGCAGATTATGTGACACTTTCAAACGATGAAGATGGTGTTGCTAAAGTAGTAGAGGAGTTTATTTTTTAGTGGAAAAAGAAGTAGAGTATTTTGAGATTGGTGGTGGACTGGGGGGCAATCAGGACTGGTTTTGTGATCGGTGGATGTATCTTGGAGGGTGTGCAGCAGTCACGGCCTGTGATGTATCTATTTATTTGAAAAAATATAAAGGTGTGAAAGAGCTCTATCCGAATGATGAAAATGCTCTCTCAAAGGAAGATTATATTGCGTTTTCCAAAGTCATGAAGCCCTATCTTCGCCCAAGATTTACAGGAATAGATAAGTTAGAGATTTATATTGATGGCTATGGAAAGTACATAAAGGATAGAGGCTGTGATGAAATTCAACTTTTAGGACTTTCAGGAGAAGAAAGTCTGGAAACTGCAAAAAGAGCAGTAATTGAGCAAATAGATGGGGGCTATCCCATTCCAAATTTGACTCTTCGCCATAAATGCACAAATGCAAGATTATGTTTGGCATTGGTACTTAATTATTGGTTATAGGATAGAAGATGGAAAGATGTCGGTGAAGGTTGTGACCTATGGCAAGAGTCAATGGCTTGATTTTGAGATACTTTGGAATACAGGCTTTCGAAAAAAAGGTGGCTTGATTTTATTGAGGGAAAAGGAGCTTTCATCATAATGGAAGGGAAAAAATTAAGAAAATTATTTTTTTCTACCCTCTATTTGAGTACATTTACTTTTGGAGGTGGCTATGTCATTGTCAGCTTACTCAAAAATAAATTTGTTGATGAATTGGGATGGATTACACAAGATGAGATGATGGACTTGGTGGCCATTGCACAGTCTACTCCAGGCTCCATTGCTGTCAATGGAGCCATCGTTGTGGGCTACAAGATTGCAGGAATTCCAGGAATTTTGGTCTCTATCTTGGGGGCTGTGCTACCGCCCTTTGTTATTTTAACCATAATTTCTGCTGTCTACAGTGCTTTCAAACAAAACTTTACCATTCAAGCACTACTGACAGGAATGAAATCGGGGGTGAGTGCCGTGATTATTTCTGTAGTCGTGGATATGGGGATGGGAATAGTCAAACTTAGAGAACCTATTTTAATTCTAGGGATGGTCCTTGCGTTTATTGCCAATTACTGGTTTAAAGTCAATGTGGTTTGATTATTGTGATTGCGGCATGTGTTGGAGCAATGGTTACCTATATGAAAGGCAGGAGGCAGAAAAAATGATTCTTTGGCTATTTCTTGCTTTTTTGCAAATTGGGGCATTGAGTTTTGGGGGAGGTTATGCCGCAATGCCCCTTTTACAGTCCATTGTCGTTGATCACTATCACTGGATTTCTATAGCAGATTTCACTAATTTAGTGACAATTTCACAAATGACACCAGGACCCATTTCCATCAATGCAGCAACATTTGTCGGAGAACAGATCTTTGGAATGGGAGGGGCAATCGTTTCCACGCTTGGGGTGGTGATTCCCTCAGCTATTTTTGTCAGTATTTTGGCTTGGCTCTATGAAAAGTATACCGACATGGAACTCTTACAGGGAATTTTAAAGTTTTTGCGTCCCATTGTGGTGGCAATGATTTTATCAGCAGGAATCACCATTTTGATGAGTGCCATCTTTGACCAGGCGACAAAGAATGTGCACTGGAGAGGACTTATTATTTTTATTGTGGCACTTGTTGTGCTCAGAAAGTGGAAGACGGACCCGATTGTTGTGATGATTGGCTGTGGCGTTGCAGAACTGATCAGCCAACTTGTTTTCCACCTCCTATAGATGATAGAATAGAATACAGAACAGAAATAGAGATAGAAATGGAGAAAAAATGAGATATCCTGGAATAGTACATATTAAAAAGGGAGAGGCCAGAGCTTTAAAAGCAGGTGGAGCGTGGATTTATGACAATGAGATTGAGCGTATGGAGGGAACTTTTGACAATGGAGACCTTGTGACCGTACTTGATTTTGATGGCTATTGCTTGGGGCATGGATTTATCAATATTAACTCAAAAATTCGTGTTCGCATGATGACGAGAAAAGAAAATGTAGTGATTGATAGAGAATTTATCGCAATGCGAGTGAGAAATGCTTGGGAATATCGAAAGAATACGGTGGATACTTCAAGTTGTCGCTTAATTTTGGCGAAGCAGATTTTTTGCCAGGACTGGTGATTGATAAGTTTTCGGATATTTTGGTGGTTGAATCCTTGGCTCTTGGCATTGACCGAATGAAATTAGAGATTATTGGATTGGTAAAGGAAGTTCTTGCTAGAGATGGAATCCACATTCGTGGTGTCTATGAGCGTTCTGATGCCAAGGAACGCATCAAAGAGGGAATGGAGAAGGTCAAAGGATTTATTGGCGAACCATTTGACACTGATGTGGAGATTGTGGAAAATGGAGTAAAGTACATTGTTGATGTCAAGGATGGACAAAAGACAGGATTTTTCCTCGATCAAAAGAATAATCGCAAGTTAATTCAAGATCTTGCAAGGGATAAAAAAGTACTCGATTGCTTTACACATACGGGATCTTTTGCACTCAATGCAGGGAAAGGAGGAGCAAAGAGTGTTCTTGGCGTTGATGCCTCTGAGTTAGCCATTCGTCAGGCAAGAGAAAATGCAAAAAAAAATGGCTTGGAGAATCGTGTAGAGTTTGTGAGTGCTGATGTCTTTAAACTTTTGCCAGAGCTTGAGGAAAGAGGGGAAAAGTATGATCTTGTTGTGCTCGATCCACCAGCATTTACAAAGTCAAAGAATTCAATTAAAAATGCAATTAAAGGCTATAGAGAGATTAATATTCGTGGAATGAAGTTGACGCTAGACGGTGGCTATCTTGCAACCTGTTCTTGTTCTCACTATATGGATCAACAAACTTTTGCAAAGACCATCAACGAGGCAGCGAAAGGAGCTCATAAGCGTCTTCGACAGATTAGCTTTTCAACCCAAGCACCTGATCACCCAATTCTTTGGGCAGCAGCAGAATCATACTATTTAAAGTTTTATATATTCCAGGTATGTGATGAGAAATAGGAGAAAAAATGATTATTGCATTTGATATTGATATGACATTGCTCGATCATAAGGACTATGAAATTCCAAATTCAGCAATGTTGGCGATTCGAAAGTTAAAACAGGCAGGACATAAAATTGTACTTGCCAGTGGAAGAAATTTACATAATTATTATAGCAGGGATATTGTGGATTCAATTTTACCCCATGCACTTGTAGAACTAAATGGAGCAAGAGTAGTTGTCGGAAAAAAAGTCATTTCTGATATTATCATGGACAAGGCACTCGTCAAGCGGATATTGACTTACAGTGAGGAACATGGAGAGGCTGTTGGAATGACAGATGGAGATGATGACTACTATACAAATCAGGACTACATCTATGAGAGAGAGATGCTCAATTGGGGTGAGTGTGGACGAAGATTTAAGGATTATCATTTACTTGAGAAAATGGATGTGCATACGCTAGTCTATTATGGCGATCCTGCGGGAGCAAAGAGATTAGGGGAGCATTTTCCGATGTTGTCTGTGTTACTCTTTCTGGAAAGGGAGGGGCAGACATTGTTCCCAATGGCATTACAAAGGCTGAAGGTCTGAAGGAACTTTGCCACTACTATGGAATGAGCATGAAGGATGTTGTGGCCTTTGGCGATGGAAGTAATGATGTTGAGATGCTTAAGGAAGCAGGAATGGGTGTGGCCATGGGAAATGCCGTAGAGGAATTAAAAGTCGTCGCCGATATGGTCACAGATCCTATTGGAGAAGATGGTGTGTGGAAGGCGTGTAAAAAGTTGAATTTATTTTAGTCTATTTTTAGATTGGAAGGAGTAAATATGAGAGAGCAAATTCAAAAATTGAGAGAAGTGATGAAAAAGTATGGAATGGATGCGTGGGTTGCCCCTACAGCAGATGCCCATCAAAGTGAGTATGTTGGTGACCATGACCAATGTAGAGCCTATTTAAGTGGTTTTACAGGAAGTGCGGGAACATTAGTTGTATTGAAAGATCGTGCGGCACTTTGGGTTGATGGTCGCTACTTTGTGCAAGGAAGAAAACAACTCGAGGGCAGTGGAATTGATTTGATGGAAATGGGAGAAAAGAAAGTTCCAACCTTACTTGAGTATCTCAAAGAAAATCTAAGCATTGGAGAGACTTTGGGCTTTTATGCAAAATTATTTGGTGCAGGAGAGGGCGAGCAATGGGAGAAGGAATTGCACGGAATTCAAATGCGTACAGATGTCGATATTGTCGATGAAGTGTGGTTAGATCGTCCAGCACGCAGTGCAAAAAAAGTGTGGAGAATTGATGCATACTGTGGTGAGGATACAAAGTCAAAGTTAGAGAGAGTGCGAAAGGAAATGAGGGAAAATCGTGCCGATGTTCTTCTTGCATGTTCACTTTCGGATATCGCTTGGTTGACCAATCTTCGTGGCGATGACATTGAATGCAATCCCTTGTTTTTATCGTATTTGGCAATTGAAGAAGAGCGTTGTACACTCTTTATTCAAAGTTGTGCAATGAGTGAAGAAATTGCAAATTATTTGAAGGATCAGGGCATTGAGACAGCAGAGTACGACGATTGGAATCAGTTTGTAAAGAAATTAAAAGGAAGAAAGATTCTACTTGATCAAAGGGATTGCGACTATCAAACACTTTGCGATGCGAGAAAAGACAATGAATTTATCTTTGTGGTTTCACCGTTGGCATTGATGAAAATTGTAAAGAACGACACAGAAATTGCTAACATGAGAAAGAGCCATGTTCGAGATGGCGTGTATATGGTGAAATATATCAAGTGGATAAAAGAAAGTGTCAAGAGGGGGGAGAAGATCAATGAAGTGGAGGCTTCAGATTACCTTGATAATCTTCGCCTAAAAGATGAAATTGGTGGGCTTGGCGTGGAACTTAGCTTTGATACCATCAGTGGCTATGCGAGCAACGCAGCCATTGTTCACTATAAGGCCAATAGAGAAACAGCAGCTATACTGGAACCAAGAGGACTCTATTTGTTTGATTCAGGTGCACAGTATAAAGATGGAACAACAGATGTCACAAGAACCATTGCCCTTGGAGAAACCAGTGACATAGAAAAGCAGGATTACACATTGACAACGATTGGAATGCTTCGGCTATTAAACGCAAGATTTAAGGAGGGAGCAAGAGGATATAATCTCGATGCCTATGCTCGAATGAAGATGTGGGAGTATGGCAGAGACTTTAATCATGGCACAGGTCATGGGGTTGGTTTTTGCAATACTGTACATGAAGGACCGAAATTCCATTCGCCTTACACCAAATCCAGATCCAAGGAGAGATGTGGTTATTCGCGAAAACATGGTAGTCAGCGATGAACCAGGCATTTATATTGAGGGAAGCCATGGCATTCGAGTAGAGAATTTAGTGGTGAGTGTAAAGGATGAGCAGGAGGGATTTTTGCACTTTGATTCATTGACCATTGTACCTCTTGATCCAGAACCACTCAATGTGGATATTATGGAGGAGAGAGATAAGCAATTATACAATGAATATCAAGCAATGGTGTATAAGACGCTCAGCCCATACTTAGATGATGAGGAGAAGAAATGGCTTTTAAACGAGACAAGAGCGATATAAAAAAGAGCACAATAAAATGTGCTGTGGCAAAGCGTTGTGGGGGTTGCGATTACATTGAAATCGACTACAAAAAAAGCAACTGGAGAAAAAGCAGGAGACAGCAAAGAAATATCTTGCAAAAATTTGGAAAAGTGGAAGAAATTGTTCCAATGGAAGAGCCTTATCATTATCGCAATAAGGTGAGTGCAGCATTTGGATTTATGCGAGGTCAAGTCATTGCAGGGACTTATGAAAAAAAGTCACACAATATTGTGGATATACAAAATTGTCTGATTGAGGACAAAAAGGCCTCGGCCATTGTGGCAACCATAAAGGAGCTTTGTAAATCCTTTAAAATAAAAACCTACAATGAGGACACAGGATATGGACTTTTGCGTCACACTCTAATTCGTGTAGGTAAGGCAACAAATGAGGTGATGGTGGTGCTTGTCACCGCCTCGCCGATTTTCCCAGGCAAGAATAATTTTGTCAAGGCATTAAAAAAAGCTCATCCAGAGATTACGACCATTGTTCAAAATATTAATCCAAGGGGCACGAGTATGGTGCTTGGCGATCGCAATGAGACACTATTTGGCAGGGGATATATTGAAGATGTTCTCTGTGGCTTGACATTTCGCATTTCACCAAAGTCATTTTATCAGGTAAATCCTGTGCAGACAGAAAAACTATATCGTTTTGCCATTGATTGTGCAGAATTTACAGGTGAGGAAGTGGTACTAGATGCTTACGCAGGTGTGGGAACGATTGGATTGATTGCAGCTTCAAAGGTAAAGCAAGTCATTAGTGTTGAACTCAACAAGGATGCGGTTAGAGATGCCATTTCCAATGCAAAGAGAAATGCCATTAAGAATATCACTTTCTATGCCCAAGATGCAACTACATTGATTGTGGCCGCAGCAGAGAATGGAGAAAAGATAGACACAATTATTATGGATCCACCTCGTTCAGGGAGCACACCAGAGTTTATTGCTGCGATTAGGAAACTTTCACCAAAGCGAGTGATCTATGTTTCTTGTAATCCAGAGACTTTAGCTAGAGATTTGGAAGTTTGTAAAGTATAAGTACAGGGCGAAGAAGATTCAGCCATTTGACTGTTTCAGTCAGACTGCTCATTTGGAGACGGTAGTGCTATTGGAGAAGTAGAGAAATATTCTTAGTATTAATTAGATTTTAGAGGAAGTATAACTCGAGGAGAAGTGATTTAGATTAGAGAGCCGCTAGGCAATGCCTAGGGCTCTTTTTTGTATAGATAAAAAGTTTAAAACACAGATTATTCAAAATTTAATCATTATTTTCACATAATTTTTGGGTATCCTAGGATTAATCAAAAAGAAAAGGAGGAACCCAAGATGAGAGAAGAAAAGAGAATTGCTCTAATACCTGCTTATGAACCAGAAAAAGAGATGGTAAAGATTGCCAAGGAGTTGAAAGAAGAGGGCTTTTGTGTAGTGATTGTCAATGATGGCTCTAGTCAAGAATGTGATTCGCTCTTTGTTCAGGCCAGTGAATATGCTGCAATTTACACCCACACTCATAATCGTGGAAAAGGTGCAGCGATCAAGACAGGGCTAGAATATATTAAAAATAATTTTTCTATTCCCTATGTCATTGTTACTGTGGATGCAGATGGACAGCATAAAGTGGATGATGTTTTGCGGGTTGTGAAAGTGGCTGAGGAAAATCCAAATAGTCTAATCTTGGGCAGCAGAAGGTTTCAAGGAAATGTGCCATGGAGAAGTCGATTGGGCAACAGTATCACTCGGATGGTATATAAGGTCAGTAGCGGACTAGATGTCTTTGACACACAGACAGGACTTCGGGCATTTTCTGACAGAATGGTGGAAGAAATGCTTTCCGTTCGAGGTGAACGATATGAATATGAGATGAATGTACTCTTGGAATTAGCGAGAAAGGAAGATATCAAAGAGGTGGAGATTGCAACGGTGTATCTCAATGACAATCGATCATCTCATTTTTCTACAATCAAGGACTCTTATCGAATCTATAAAGAGATTATTCGCTTTGCTTCGTCGTCACTCACTAGTTTTTTGGTAGATTATGGATTGTATTGTCTGTTATTTATGATTTCGGGGGCAATGGTAGTTTCAAGTATTTTGGCTAGAATGGTCAGTGCAAGCCTAAATTACAGCCTCAATCGGAAGTTTGTATTTAAAAGCCAAGAGGCAGCCATCGAATCTTTGCCCAAATATATCACACTTGCTCTATGCATTTTGTTGGGAAATGTGATATTGCTCAGAGGAATTGTTTCTTTTGGCATCAACGCCTATTTGGCAAAGATTATCACAGAGATTATGATGTTTGTCATCAGCTGGAGTGTACAGAGACAATTCGTTTTTAAAAAAGGAACTCGGGAGGGAGATTTATATGAAAAAGCATAAGTGGAATATTCTATTTTTGACATCAATATTGGCATTTACAGTGTATATTTCAATGGATACTTTTGTTATTTCAAGAGCATATCAGGTAAATACAACAAGCGTGAATACCTCTGCATTTGCCAATACGACAACAAAGGCAGCGACATCGGCTACAAAGACAACAAAGTCATCCAGTGCAAAAAATAGCACATCAAGTGCCAATAAAAGTAAAAGTGAGACGACAGTAGCGAGCAACCAGACGAAGACGAGCACAGATGGTGGAAAGGAGATCAAAAGCTACAGCCAAGATGGAAAGAACATCAGCTTAAAGGAATACACCTATGAAAACACGAAGGTCTATGTCGCTGACATTACGCTTGATTCTGTACAATCACTAAAGACGGCCTTTGCCAGTGATACCTATGGAAAAAATGTCACAGAGACAACTTCACGGATTGCTAGTGAAAAAAATGCCATTTTATCTATTAATGGGGATTACTATGGGGCAAGAGAGGATGGCTATGTGATTCGAAATGGTGTAGTTTACCGAGATGAGGCAGGAAGTGAAGATGTACTTTGTATCTATGCCGATGGCAGTATGAAGGTGGTTGATCCGTCAACCGTGACCGCACAGGAATTAGTTAATCAAGGGGTTTGGCAGGCATTTTCATTTGGCCCAGGACTTGTGAGTGAGGGAAAAGTGAGTGTGTCAACCGATGCAGAGGTTGGAAGAGCCATGGCGAGCAATCCAAGAACAGCTATTGGGCTGATCGATAACAATCACTATCTTTTTGTGGTCTCCGATGGAAGAACGCAGGAGAGCGAAGGACTTTCGCTGTATCAGCTGGCACAATTTATGAAGAGCTTGGGGGCAAAGACAGCCTACAACTTAGATGGCGGTGGCTCATCCACGATGGTATTTCAGGGAAGTTTAATCAATAAGCCAACAACATCGGGAAGAGATATTCGAGAGAGGAAGGTGAGCGATATTGTCTACATTGGATAAGATTTATCGAGATAATATTTTTGGACATATGATTTTTGCAATTTTTATTGCTATTTTTGGTGCAATCTATGAAAAGTTTAGCCATGAAGTGTATTCCTATTACATGATCTATGCCTTTATGATTCCACTTTGTCTGGGAAGCTTTGCCTATCTTTTGGCGAGCAAGAGGGCAAAAAAAGAGCCAAGGAATATTACCGTAAGTGCATGGAATGCGGTCGTGGTGACTTTGACCATTGGAAGTATTTTTCAGGGAATTTTAGAAATTTATGGAACAACCAATCGTTTAGTTTGGTTCTATCCTGTAGCAGCCATTCTCTTTTTACTCATTGCTATAGGTTCAAAATTTCTAAATAACAGAAAAATGGTAGAAGAAATGAAAAGTATTCAGAAAATTCAGAAAGCATAGAGAATATAGAATTAGATGCTGGTTTTTGTTTTGAAGACCAGCATTTTTGCGTAATGATACATATTGAATGAGTTGTCTAAATATATAACAAAAATCTTACAATTGGTATGAGAATTTTTTTCTAGCTCTTTTTCTAGCTATAGAAATTATGATATACTCTTTTCAGTGAATAAAATTAATAAAGGTATTGTTAATTATCTGAAAAGATTATACAATAGTGGAGTAATATTGTAGGATACATTGAGGTGAGCAATGGCATTTCAATTAGATGGAAAGCTGGTTGTGGGGATCTCTTCGAGGGCATTGTTTGATTTAGAGAGGGAAAATGCAATTTTTGAAACCGAGGGAATAGAGATCTATGCAAAGTATCAAAGGGAGCACGAAAATGATGTACTAAAGCCGGGAACGGCTTTTTCTTTGGTACGGGCATTGCACCAGCTGAATGCAGGCGGAAAAAAGTTGACAGAGATTATTATTATGTCAAGGAATACAGCAGACACCAGTCTGCGTATTTTCAATTCTATTGAACACTATGGTTTAGATATTACCCGAGCCGCATTGGTTGGCGGTGCACCGATTGTAAAGTATTTAAATGCATTTCATACCGATCTCTTTTTATCAGCAAATGGGTCAGATGTGCAAGAAGCTGTCGATGCAGGGGTGGCAGCAGGTCTAATTTATTCTTATCCAGAAGTCAAGATCAATCCAAAAGCAGAAATTCCACAAATTCGAATTGCCTTCGATGGCGACGCCGTACTTTTTTCAGATGAAGCAGAAAAAATCTATCAGGAGAAGGGTTTAGAAGCATTTACTTTGTATGAACAAGAGAATGCAAAAAAGCCATTGCCTGAGGGACCCTTTGCCAAGTTAATAAAGACCATTTCCTATGTGCAGCAGCAATTTCCACCAGATGCAGTTCCGATACGAACAGCACTTGTGACAGCAAGAAATGCACCTGCACATGAGAGAGTGATCCGGACATTGCGGGCGTGGAATGTTCGCATTGATGAGGCCTTTTTTCTTGGCGGAATAAAAAAGAGTGAGGTTTTGTCTGCATTTGGTGCACATATTTTCTTTGATGATCAGAGTGCTCATTTGCGTGCAGCTTCAAAGGTAGTGCCAGCAGCTAAAGTTCCATATAAGAAAAAATAAAGCAAAAGAGTGTGGGAATATGAGTAGAGAATCCAGAAAAAAAATAGCGACAGAAAATATGGATGTTCTGAGGCTAGGTTTTTATACACTGAATGACAAAAAAATAGAGCTTACCATTCCAAAGAGCAGGCGGCAGGCCGTGGAAGTTTACACACCAGATCTACTTGCCAATTTGCATGTTGGCAATCAAATGATGTATGATTCGACCAATGTCATTGTCAATGACCTAAATAGTTTTGATGCAGCTTGGCAAATGAGGGAGAGCGGCAGGAAGATTTTAGTCCTTAGTTTTGCCAATGCATATAATCCAGGTGGTGGATATCTGCGTGGAGCTAATGCACAAGAAGAGGTACTTTGCCGTCAGAGCAGTTTGTATCAGTCCATTAGTGGCAGCCAAGCCTTAGAAATGTATGAGGCCAATAAGGAGAATGTGGCAAGCAACACAGACCTTGACTATTTATTGCTCTCTAAGGATGTCGAAGTCTTTCGAAGGGCAGATGGAAGTTTTTTGCCTGAGCCCTATCAAGTTTCTGTTATGTCCTTGCCAGCACCAAATACTCGTGTAAAGGCAGGAAAATTAAACTCTGAAGAGTTGGGCGAAGAGAGAAGACATAAATTTCGTTTGGGTATTCAGGTGGCCGCAAAGGAGCACTATGACACCTTAATTCTTGGTGCGTGGGGATGTGGAGCATTTGGCAATCCTCCAAAGGATGTGGCCAATGATATGTATCAAGTTCTTGTCGAAGAAAAGTGGATGTACCACTTTAAAAATATTGTATTTGCAGTGTATGACACAAAAGATGAGCGTCCAAATTACAATGCCTTTTTGGAGCGATTTGGCGATCATGAGGTGATGCTCAATCCAGATATGAGCGACGATATGTATGATGACGATGTAGACGACGATGATAACTACACAGACATCGACGATGGTGTCAAGGAATATATTCCAGAGAGAATGAAGGAAGAGCCAGTTGTGCAATTTGTTTCCTTTGACGATCAAAAGGAAGAATCTGTGCCAGTCGAAAAGAAGACAGAGAAAAAAGAAAAGAAAGATCGTGAGATTAGACAAGTTACTCTGTTGAGTGACGAGGAGGAAAAGACGATGATTACAAGACATGCGCTACCAGCGCTTTTGATGAATAGAAAGAGTGCCAAGAATGAGGACTTGGGCTATATTCAAGGAATAACAGCAGATGGAAGAATTTTCCTTGCAGAGCTCTATGATGAGGTTTCATCGGATGGCATCAGCTTGACCATTGTGATGGATGCGGAAGGATTTTCCATTGATGGGGATAGAGAAAAAGTCAATGATCGCTTTAAGAGCGATATTGATGGTGCACTCTGGAAAAAGGGCGTGATTGTCACAAACTTGATCGTTACTGGTGGCGGATATGGCGAAAAGTACGAGCAATATACCAATGAGGTCATTCGCTATCTTGTTGACAATCAGATGGTGACCTTCCTCGGCGAGAAAAATGTATCGATGTATGTGACACAGGATGCCAATGGGGTCAAGTTAATTGCAGTTAATATTTCGCTAAAATGTGGAAGAAAGCTCAATGCCAAGACAAATTGGGAGTTTATTCCATTTGATGATGAAAGAAAGTCACTGAGTGTAAAGTACATGGTAGACAAGCCAGAGGATGGTTCAGAGCCAGATGGCTACGATGCCGGTGTATTTACAAAGCACGCAAAGAGAAGATAGAGAATATAAAAAATCACATAAAAAGGGGGGCGTTGTATCTATGCAACCCCTCCTTTTATAATATAACAGCCAGAAAACCCATGGTCTTTAGACCGTGGGATGAATGGCGTTAGGTTTACAACATATATATTTTACTTAAATACTATCATTTAAAATATATGCTATAATACATATATAGGAAATCCTATTTCCGAGTCTATGAAAGGAGAAAATCGTATGTATCTTACTGTAAAACAACAAGTGAAACATCTGTCCAAGGAAGATTACATCACAATCAGGGAACTTTGTCATACGGCTAAGAATCTTGCTAATGAGGCAATCTATAATGTGCGTCAGCATTATTTTACAGAAGGTGAATTTCTCAAGTATGAGAAGAATTACACTCTTTTAAAGAATAGTCCCTAATTATAAGGCCTTAAATTCCAATATGGCACAGCAGATACTGAAAGAGGTTGATGGCTCGTTTCAGTCATTTTTTGGTCTGCTTAAACTTGTCAAGCAGGGAAAATATGCTTTTATGGATTGTAAACTGCCACATTATCTTCCAAAAGATGGATACACAACACTGATCATTGGTTTTGTAAGACTGAAGGGTAATCAGCTGATACTTCCGTTTTCCAATAGTTTTAAGAAAACGCATAAGTCTGTTGAAATTACGATACCACCCATACTTCTTGATAAGACGATAAAAGAGATACGCATGATACCGAAAGCGAATGCAAGGTTCTTTGAAATCCAGTATATATATGAAGCTGAATGTATTCAAAGAAATCTAAACACAAACAACGCACTTGCACTTGACCTAGGTATCAACAATCTCGTAACAGCCGTATCAAATAGTGGTCAATCGTTCATTATTGACGGGAAAAGACTTAAATCGATCAATCAGTGGTTCAATAAAGAAAACGCCCGTTTGCAATCGATAAAAGATAAACAGCATTTTAGTAGAAAGCCTACAAATAGACAAAAAGCAGTTGCTCGTAATCGCAACAATAAGGTGAACGACTATATGAATAAAACTGCTCGTAGGGTGATAGATTATTGTATCATCAATAATATAGGTACGCTTGTTGTTGGTTACAATGAGACTTTTCAACGTAACAGTCATATTGGAAAGCAAAACAATCAAAATTTTGTAAATATCCCTTATGGACAGTTGCGTAACAAATTGGAATATCTTTGCAAACTAAATGACATTGTTTTTGTAAAACAGGAAGAATCCTATACATCGAAATCATCTTTTTGGGATAGAGACGATCTCCCTGTTTACAATGCCGATAATCCAAAAGAGTATCCGTTTAGTGGCAGAAGATTACATCGTGGTCTATACAAAATGGCAAGTGGTAAAACAATCAATGCAGATGTTAACGGAGCATTAAATATCATGCGTAAAGTAGTGTTGTGGATATGAATATCCTATACAGTAGAGGCGAAGTGGACACGCCGATAAGAATAAGGATTGCCTAATTACTTAGGTGGAAACTTAAATATCAAACTTCTTAAATAGAGCTGTTAGGCTCTTAGAAGCCCATTACCTTTAGGTGATGGGTAGTTCACGTTATACTGTACAAAGATTCCATAGATTGATTGAATGGAGAAAGGTGAAGAAATGTTGAATATAAATAGAAATACAGGAAGAAGAAAAATAAAGAAGATAACTGCAGTGATTTTAATGGCCACTGCACTTTCTACGCTGGCTGTTCCAATGCCAGGATTTGGCGTGAGAAATGTCATCACTGCTTATGCAGCACAGACTCCAGAGGTTGCAGCACAGGGTGCAATTCTTGTCAATGAGACAACAGGAGAGGTACTCTATGAAAAGAATGCCGATACCCGTTTTTATCCAGCATCAATTACAAAAATTATGACGGCACTTTTGGTGGCAGAGAGAGGAAATCTCGATGACACGGTGACCTATTCTGCTGCAGCAACCACAAATTTGGAATCGGGTGCCGTGACACTGGGTGTAACTGCAGGAGATAAAATTAGTGTGCGAGACAGCCTATATGGGCTTTTGCTCTATTCAGCCAATGAAATTGCCAATGGACTGGCAGAGTATGTCTCAGGATCTGTGCCAGCTTTTGCGGATTTGATGAATCAAAAGGCAGCAGAGCTTGGCTGTACCAATACACATTTTGTCAATCCAAATGGTCTAAACAATGCCAATCACTATACAACACCGAGGGATATGGCAAAGATTGCCAATGCAGCCTATAACAATGAGATTATTAGAAGCATTGATACCACAGTGCAATATACCTTCCCAGCGACAAAGAAACGACCAAGTGCAAAGATCATTACCATGGGCCACAAGATGATTAATCCGGCAGATCCAAGATACTACCCAGGAATTATTGGAGGAAAGACAGGCTATACTTCAAAGGCGGGAAACACCTTAGTTACTGCTGTTGAAAAAGATGGTGTGAGGATGATTGCTGTGGTGATGAAAGCCAGCCAAACACAATATCAGGATACCAAGGCTCTTCTTGACTATGGATTTGCTACGGTAGAGGAAAATAGACAGACTCCAGCACCAGCACCACAGGAGAATGTAAGTGCCAATACAAGCAACAATACAAGTACAACAGGAAATAGTGCAAAGGCTGGGGTTGTAGGTCCAGGGAGCAAATATGACAAAGAAGGGACAGCAAAAAAATGCAGGACCTGGAGAAAATCTACCTAGTGAATCACGCAAGCCAGAACAGCCAGAAAATCAACAAGGAAGCCCACAAACTGTTGCTGAAAGCGAAAGTGCAGGTTGGCATCAGAGTGGACAAAATTGGTATTATATCAAGCAAAGTGGTCAAAGAGCAGTGGGAGAGATGCTCAACATCAAAGGGGCAAATTACTATTTTGATGGCAATGGAATAATGGCAACAGGTTGGCTTCAGGATCAAATGGAGATTGGTACTATTTGCGTGATTCAGGAGATATGATTATTTCCGGTTGGCTCTCCTATAAAAATCAATGGTACTACCTCGGACAAGATGGAAAGATGTTAAAAGATACAGTGACACCCGATGGCTATAGAGTAAATCACGAGGGAGTGTGGTCGTAATTGGGAGTACAGAAGATAATTCAACATACCCTATGGATGGGAACAGCACTGACTTTAGGGGCACTGGTCAGATCAAAGTTTGAGCGAAGTCATTTGAGTGTGGTGCACTACAGAGTGGAGACAGATAAGAAAATAGAAGGAGAGAGACGATTTGTCTTTTTGTCGGATTTGCACGAAAATAGTTTTGGAAAAAACAATCGCATTCTGGTCGAGAATATTGAAAATCTCTCCCCTGATGCCGTACTAATTGGAGGAGACTTACCTGTAGTCAAAAAAGAGCTTTGTTTTCTCCAAACCCTAAATTTGTTAGAGCAATTGACAGAAAAATTTCCTGTCTATTATGCCAATGGAAATCATGAACTTCGGATGAAGCGAAATCGGCATAAATATGGCAATGCCTATTGCTTTTTTCACAGACAACTAGAAGAAATGGGCGTCATTTACTTGAGTGATCAAAAGGCCGATTTTGACCAAGATATCGAAATCTTTGGCGTAGATTTGGATGATCGCTTTTTTAAAAGAGGAAGGACACCAAAGATGGATGGGGAATACCTTAGAAAAAAATTGGGCAATTGTTCCAAGGAAAAGTTTAGCATTTTATTACCTCATTCGCCACTTTATTTTGGAGCCTATGCAGAATTTGGGGCGGACTTGACTTTGGCAGGACATTTCCATGGCGGAACCATTCGTCTACCTGGAAATATTGGACTAATGACTCCGCAATATCATTTTTTTAGTCAATATGTGGTTGGACTAAAGCAAAGGGGCAAACAAAAAAATGATTATTAGTGCGGGACTTGGCACGCACAGTGTGAATTTGCGTCTCAATAATCAACCGCAACTGGTCGTCATTGATATTGTAAATACACAGCAAGGACAGGAAAGTAAGGTTTAGAAAAATGCTGGAAGAAATTTCGTACAAATTAGAGAAATTTGAAGGGCCACTGGATCTTCTTTTGCATTTGATTGAAAAGGGCAAAATGGATATCTATGATATTCCGATTGTGGACATCACAGCACAGTATTTGCACTATGTAGAGACGATGGAAGAGGACAATCTTGACATAAAATCAGAATTTTTTTAGTGATGGCAGCAACTCTTCTTGATATCAAAGCAAAAATGCTTCTGCCAAAGGAAATCAATGAGGAGACAGGCAAGGAGATTGACCCAAGAGAAGAACTAGTGGAGCGACTTCTTGAACATAAGCGCTATTGCCAATTGGCAAAGGAGCTAGCCAATCAGGAATTTTTTGCCCAAAGAAATCTCTACAAAGAGCCGACCATTCCCAATGAGGTTTTGCAATATGAATCTTTAGTGGACCTCGATGTCCTGTTTGGCGATATGAACCTAGCCAAATTAAAGGAAATCTTTGATGGGGTGATGAGACGCAGTGATAGTCGAATGGATAAGCAAAGGAGCAAATTTGGCACAATTAAGAGAGAGCGTATTAGCCTTGAAGAAAAGGTGAGCAGTGTATTAAAGTACGCAAGGAGAAGGAGAAATTTTTCGTTTAAGGACCTCTTAGAGAGACAAAAAAATAAGCTCGAAGTAGTGGTCACTTTTCTTGCCGTGTTGGAGCTAATGAAGGTCGGTGCGATTTGCCTAAAACAGGAGGAGACCTTTGGCGATATGGTGATTGAAAGTAAAACTGAAAAGAATACAGATACGGACATCAAAGAAATGGAGGATCTTGGAATTTCATTGACAGGACTGAGGGAGAGTAAGTAGTGGAGCAGGGAACAGAGAAAAAGGAGATCGAACAAAAAAAGGTACAGCACAACATAATGGAGAAAGAAACCATTGAGCAGGAAAAAATTATAGAAGCTGTGCTCTTTACTATGGGAAAATCCGTAGAGGCACGCCAGCTCAGTGTGGCTCTTGGATGTAGTGTCGATCAGGCAAAGAAAATAGCAAGGAGCTTGATGCAGCGATATGAAAAAGAACAGAGTGCAATGAAGATTATTGAGCTAGAAAATGCCTTTCAAATGTGCACACGCCCAGAATATTATGATGCCCTCATTCGTGTCGCCAAAACCCCAAAACGACAGGTGCTGACAGAGGCGGTTTTAGAGACACTCTCGATTATTGCCTATAAACAACCGGTGACAAAGACAGAGATCGACCACATTCGAGGAGTGAGCTCAGCCTATGCACTCAATAAACTATTGGAATATGGCTTGATTTATGAGGCTGGTCGCCTCGACGCACCAGGGAAGACCGGTGTTACTGGCGACGACAGAGGAGTTTTTGCGTCGCTTTGGGGTGGGTTCTCTGGCAGAACTTCCCCAGATGGAGCCAGATGCCGAGGCAGAGATTATTCATGAAGTCGAAGAAGAGATGAATTATCACTTTGGAATCCCAGAAGAAGAAATCGGGGACGAAGGAATCAAGGAAGAGGAAGAAGATGGAAATTAAAATTAAGTATTTTTCAGATGAGATTGAGCGTTTAGAATATATTGGTGGGAGTAAGAGCGATTGGATTGATCTTCGAGTGGCCAAGGATGTGGAGTTAAAGGCAGGCGAATTTGCCCTCATTCCCCTTGGCGTTGCTATGGAATTGCCAAGCGGCTATGAAGCCCATGTTGTGCCAAGAAGTTCGACATTTAAACTTTGGCATTATTCAGCCTAATTCTATGGGAATTATTGATGAAACCTATTGCGGTGACACTGATCAATGGTTTTTTCCAGCACTTGCAATGCGAGATACAAAGATTTGTGTCAATGACCGCATTTGTCAGTTTCGCATTATTGAGCATCAGCCAAAGCTTTCCTTTTGTGAAGTCAAGGAATTGACGAGGGAGTCTAGAGGTGGCTTTGGCACAACAGGAAAAAATTAGGGAAAATGAGGGAGAGAATACAATGAAAAAGAAGTGGATTTTTCCCTTGCTTGTTGTGGCTGTGGTATTGGTTGGTTGCAGCGGAAAGACAAAAAAGGAACAGAGCATAAAAAATGAGGGAGTTGCCCTGATGGAAAGTAAAGATTATGCCGGGGCAATTAAAAAATTTGATGCTGCTCTTAAGGTCAAGGATTTAAATAAGCTCAATGTTCCAGAAATTGATATTTTGCGTTACCGTGCACAGGCCGAATACCTGGCAGGTGACTATGCAGCGGCAGATCACACCTATACTTTGCTCGGCGAGGTCGATGGCGACAAGACAGAATATAAGAATATGCGAGTGATTTGTCTTTCAAAAGAGGGCAATGAACTCGATAAGGCGAAGGCTCTCTTTGATGAGACCAATGCCTTAAAGGATTCAGGTATTGGACACAAGGAGGCACTTTTAGAGCTTGGCAGGGCTTGGGCAAAAAAGAGCAGTGAAAGTGGTGATCAGAGTTATCTTGAGCAGGCCAAGGCCTATTTTGCAGCGGCAGCAGGCAAGGAAGGCCAAGTGGACACTCAGCTTTGTGACTATATTGGAAAGTTTTATTATGAGATTGAGGACTACCAAACGGCCCTTGCTTGGTTTGAAAAGGGACTTGGCTTAGAGGCAAGTAATCGTGAGCTATTGTTTAATCAAGCAGCCTGCTATGAGCATATGCATGACTATCAAAGCACTCGACTTATTTAAGACATATCAGTCCAATTTCCAAGATGATGCCAAGGCTGCACATGAGATTGCCTTCTTGGAATCAAGATTATAGAGAGTATAAGTAGGATTACGGTATCAGATAGAGAAAGAGAATAGGAATATATGGCAGATTTAATTCAGACAGAAGAAGTTAAGGAAAGAGTGATTTTAGTCGGCGTGGCAACAAGCGACAATGATGACACAGAGCGATCCCTAGAAGAACTTGCAGAACTGGTCGATACAGCAGGGGCTGAGAGCCTCGATCGGATGATTCAAAATCGAGAGCGTGTTCATCCAGGAACCTATGTGGGTAAGGGAAAGATTGAGGAAATTAAAGAGAGAGTCTGGGAACTGGATGCAACCGGTGTCGTTTGTGATGATGAGCTTTCTCCGGCACAATTAAAAAATCTCGAACATGAACTGGGCACCAAGGTAATGGACAGAACCATGATTATCCTTGATATTTTTGCAAAGCATGCCTCTTCAAGTGAAGGAAAAATTCAAGTTGAGCTTGCCCAATTAAAATATTCAGCAGCAAGACTCGTTGGTCTTCGATCCTCCCTTTCTCGCCTTGGTGGTGGCATTGGAACAAGGGGACCAGGTGAGAAAAAAATCGAGATGGATCGCCGACTCATTCACGATCGCATTGGACTATTAAAGGCAGAACTTGCCCAAGTAAAAAAGCACAGAGAGATTGCTCGCCAGGCAAGGGAAAGGTCAAATGCGTTTGTCGCAGCCATTGTGGGCTACACCAATGCAGGAAAGTCTACGCTACTCAATACTTTGACTCAAGCAAGTATCCTTGCCGAGGACAAGCTCTTTGCCACTCTCGATCCAACAACAAGAAAACTTGCTCTTCCAAGTGGTCAGGAGATCCTCTTGACCGACACGGTAGGATTTATTCGCAAACTTCCTCATCACTTAATTGAGGCATTTCAATCGACACTGGAAGAAGCAAAGTATGCCGACTTAATTATTCATTTGGTTGATGCTTCTAATCCTGAGGCGGACACCCAAATGCTTGTGGTTTACGACACCTTAAAAAAGCTAGAAGCCCTCGGAAAAGAAGTGATCACCGTCTACAATAAGACAGATCTTCTCAAAGAAGGCGATGAAATGCCAAGAGATTTTCATGCCGACTATACAATGCGTCTCTCTGCAAAGACAGGCGAAGGCATTGAAGAATTTAAGGAACTCCTTGAGAAAATTCTTCGCAATCGCAAGGTCTATATTGAAAAGATATTTGACTATAAAGATGCGGGAAAAATTCAGCTAATCCGAAAGTATGGAGAGCTCTTGAGCGAGGAGTATCTTAGCGAAGGCATAGCTGTAAAGGCCTATGTGCCAAGTGAAGTGGTGGAGAAAGTATATCGCTAGACGATAGGAAGAGTGGTAGAATATAAAAACTAAGAATAGTGATGGATCTATAGATGATGGATGTCAGAAAAGGCGAGACAGTAAGAATATCTCGTCTTTTTTATGGTATTGGTAAATATAAATGAATAAAGTGTTTGCAAAAGCAATTTTTTTGTGTTATACTCTCAAAAGTAAATGAGGCAATTTGAGTTTTGCCCCGATGGCTTAAAATAGTGCTTTTCAAGGGTTTCGAGCTTGTTTGAACAGGATTTTGGCACCCAAAAGTGCTTGTTAAATTTTTAGCCCGAAAACCGCCTCTCAACCCCTGAAGTTTACAGGCTTTGCAGGGATAGGGTTTAGAAAATGATTCCCCGTCTAGGGGACGGAAACATAGAGAGTTGTATATTGTCGAAGGACAGAGTTTAGTTTAGAAAATGATTCCCCGTCTAGGGGACGGAAACTATTGATGAAGATACATATAATGAGAAACCAGATATTACGTTTAGAAAATGATTCCCCGTCTAGGGGACGGAAACTTGAGAATTGAGTTAGATGCAATTAGTGTACTGATGTTTAGAAAATGATTCCCCGTCTAGGGGACGGAAACTCTCATTATATTCTCCAGGATTATCAATGTTTTTGCCTTTCAGTTTAGAAAATGATTCCCCGTCTAGGGGACGGAAACTTGTTTCATTTAGGGTATTGATGCAATCACTAAATAGAGTTTAGAAAATGATTCCCCGTCTAGGGGACGGAAACCCTTCACGGCGTTGAATATGTCAAGCCCAAGGCGAACGTTTAGAAAATGATTCCCCGTCTAGGGGACGGAAACCCTAACGGCTTGACGGGGAGAAAGGAGATCTTTATGAAGGTTTAGAAAATGATTCCCCGTCTAGGGGACGGAAACAGTCCAAATATGTTAAATGGTATGAATCAGTTAATGGTTTAGAAAATGATTCCCCGTCTAGGGGACGGAAACTACGACGTCCGCAACAAGGCGGACACCTCCGTAGAGTTTAGAAAATGATTCCCCGTCTAGGGGACGGAAACGCAATATGGGCTATTTACGAATGCTGAGACTGTTGAGTTTAGAAAATGATTCCCCGTCTAGGGGACGGAAACTTTATTAAAATCCCATATCCATATCTCCAGAATCATCTTCGTTTAGAAAATGATTCCCCGTCTAGGGGACGGAAACAGTCTTACCAACCTCATAACCCATAACCCCTAGAATTTCGTTTAGAAAATGATTCCCCGTCTAGGGGACGGAAACCATAAATAGATCCAATGAATCACCGAAGGCTCGATGATGGTTTAGAAAATGATTCCCCGTCTAGGGGACGGAAACGGGCGTGTAAAGGTGGGAGAGACCGAGCGCTATAGTTTAGAAAATGATTCCCCGTCTAGGGGACGGAAACCCAGACGAGCATGGAACAATGCCAGAGCGGTCGCATGTTTAGAAAATGATTCCCCGTCTAGGGGACGGAAACAATGCAGCATATTTAATTTTATTGCTACGGACTTCTGCACGTTTAGAAAATGATTCCCCGTCTAGGGGACGGAAACTGATGTTGCTGAAAAGATAGCAAAAGCTATGGAAGGTTTAGAAAATGATTCCCCGTCTAGGGGACGGAAACTTGATAGATTGTATATGTTCCGACGATAGTGTTATGGTTTAGAAAATGATTCCCCGTCTAGGGGACGGAAACACTACAAGTAAGCTCAACAACAGCTACAACTATCAGTTTAGAAAATGATTCCCCGTCTAGGGGACGGAAACATGGATAGACATCTTATCAGCCTTAGTCTCATTTAAGTGTTTAGAAAATGATTCCCCGTCTAGGGGACGGAAACAAGTTCTCACACCATGACACATTCTTTTTTGAGATTGCCTGTTTAGAAAATGATTCCCCGTCTAGGGGACGGAAACTAGCCACATTTCGACTTGGAAGTCAAATCCAACTTCTCCAAGTTTAGAAAATGATTCCCCGTCTAGGGGACGGAAACTGATGGTGATGATGAAATTTTAATTACTCCATCAATTTCTTCGTTTAGAAAATGATTCCCCGTCTAGGGGACGGAAACCTTCAATCTTATCACTAACGATAGCAATTTCTGTCTCTGTTTAGAAAATGATTCCCCGTCTAGGGGACGGAAACATACCTAAAAGAAAATGGAGATAGTTATGTGAAAGACTTGATGGTTTAGAAAATGATTCCCCGTCTAGGGGACGGAAACCACAATCTGGTGGAACTGCTGGTGAATTTGGAGTAGGTTCTGTTTAGAAAATGATTCCCCGTCTAGGGGACGGAAACATAATGAAGCACACTTACTAAGAGCTTGCTCACTAGTTTAGAAAATGATTCCCCGTCTAGGGGACGGAAACTCAATTTCTATATTATTACTACATGCTACATAAAGGAGTTTAGAAAATGATTCCCCGTCTAGGGGACGGAAACATACTAGAGCCTATCTTTTTGAATTGTGTAATCAGTTTAGAAAATGATTCCCCGTCTAGGGGACGGAAACTTTTGTACAGATATAATAATCTTCTAGATCACTATCTCTATAAGTTTAGAAAATGATTCCCCGTCTAGGGGACGGAAACTTAAGAAAGATTTAGATGATGCTGATTCTAAACTTAAGAGTTTAGAAAATGATTCCCCGTCTAGGGGACGGAAACCATATAGTCTTCTTTTCAATTCTACAGCTTAAAGACAGTTTAGAAAATGATTCCCCGTCTAGGGGACGGAAACCTCTTGATAATCCATAGGGAGTGTCTCAAACCACTCCCAGTTTAGAAAATGATTCCCCGTCTAGGGGACGGAAACTGTGTGAGCTCTAAGAGCTCCTCTCTAGGGAGTCCCCAGTTTAGAAAATGATTCCCCGTCTAGGGGACGGAAACGAAGTGGTTCTTCCGTTTGCCCGTGCGGCGTTGGTTTAGAAAATGATTCCCCGTCTAGGGGACGGAAACCTCTTGATAATCCATAGGGAGTGTCTCAAACCACTCCCAGTTTAGAAAATGATTCCCCGTCTAGGGGACGGAAACGTACTTGACAAATCGCAATCTCCTGGAGTCGATTGTTAATCGTTTAGAAAATGATTCCCCGTCTAGGGGACGGAAACTACTTGTCCTTCTTCTTTTTATCACCTCCTCTCTTGTTTAGAAAATGATTCCCCGTCTAGGGGACGGAAACTTTTGTACAGATATAATAATCTTCTAGATCACTATCTCTATAAGTTTAGAAAATGATTCCCCGTCTAGGGGACGGAAACTACGAGCTGTATGATCTGCAGCCTTTGCTGCTGTAGTTGGTTTAGAAAATGATTCCCCGTCTAGGGGACGGAAACTCTAAGAGGATTTCCATGGAACTTAGGTTTCTCAGTTTAGAAAATGATTCCCCGTCTAGGGGACGGAAACCCCTCCTCAACTTCTTGGCTATCGGTGTAATACCAAGTTTAGAAAATGATTCCCCGTCTAGGGGACGGAAACTGTCTTGTTGACCTGCTTGTGCAACATTTTTTCAGAGTTTAGAAAATGATTCCCCGTCTAGGGGACGGAAACATCTGGTGTAAATGATGGAATACCAGCTACTGGAACTCGTTTAGAAAATGATTCCCCGTCTAGGGGACGGAAACTTGATGGTTGTAAGACAACAGGAATTACCACTAGTTTAGAAAATGATTCCCCGTCTAGGGGACGGAAACTTCATTGTTAAGCTTTTCTTGAGACTTTAAGTTCTCAAAATAGTTTAGAAAATGATTCCCCGTCTAGGGGACGGAAACTGGATTTAAGAATCCAGTGTCTCTACTCATAATCATTCTAGTTTAGAAAATGATTCCCCGTCTAGGGGACGGAAACATCCACGATATCCAATGCAACGCTAATAGCTTTTCTCATCGTTTAGAAAATGATTCCCCGTCTAGGGGACGGAAACATCATCGGACACCTTAAATGTCCGACGGATTTCCAACGGTTTAGAAAATGATTCCCCGTCTAGGGGACGGAAACTTTAACTAGAAGAAAAAGAATTACTACAGGTACTGAAGTTTAGAAAATGATTCCCCGTCTAGGGGACGGAAACTTCTTAGCAGTTTCAACTTTTCTAGCTGTTGAAACTGCGTTTAGAAAATGATTCCCCGTCTAGGGGACGGAAACTGAAAATATCCAATGCTAAACGCACGCCCCCGTAAACAGGTTTAGAAAATGATTCCCCGTCTAGGGGACGGAAACATAAACCTGTGTTTGGGAATATCGGTCGTGATGATTCGAGTTTAGAAAATGATTCCCCGTCTAGGGGACGGAAACAATGATCCTCCTGTATATCGATGTAGACTCTTTTTTGTTTAGAAAATGATTCCCCGTCTAGGGGACGGAAACATCACTTGATACTTTGACTGCCTCATCTTCACTGTGTTTAGAAAATGATTCCCCGTCTAGGGGACGGAAACTGTCGAGGGCGAGTCTCACGCCCCCATAAAGTGCAAGAACGTTTAGAAAATGATTCCCCGTCTAGGGGACGGAAACTAAGGAGTGCCTCGACCTCACTCCAGAAACGCTCATTGCAGTTTAGAAAATGATTCCCCGTCTAGGGGACGGAAACTCAATAGGCAATATCTTGTTTGTATCTAGTTGATCACCCGTTTAGAAAATGATTCCCCGTCTAGGGGACGGAAACTAAATTCAATGTCCGGTGTATAGAGTGCACGGTTTTTGTTTAGAAAATGATTCCCCGTCTAGGGGACGGAAACGGATTATGCAACTGCTGTGTATTATATTCAGACAGCGTTTAGAAAATGATTCCCCGTCTAGGGGACGGAAACATAATTTCAACACATGACTATTCAAAGCTGCACTAGACTTAGTTTAGAAAATGATTCCCCGTCTAGGGGACGGAAACTATGGAATTATCGTATCAACATTCCCAGAAGTAGGTTTAGAAAATGATTTCCCGTCTAGGGGACGGAAACCTAACCTTACGCATCTTCTCAGGTGTACCGAGTAACACATTCTTGTTTAGAAAATGATTCCCCGTCTAGGGGACGGAAACGTAATTCAATACAGCTGAATATAGGTGAATCTATATTCAGTTGTATTTCGTTAGAAAAAATAGTATAATGGAATTAGTTGATAAATCAATATAACGCCAAGATGGCCCACAATATTATATTAGATGCAATATCTTATCAGCATAATAATGTTGGACTGAAATACCGTTTTAACCATTAAAGGAGATGTTTATGATAAATCTATATAACATAGAAACATCAAATGATATTTCGTATATCTTTTTAGGATATGGGATTGCTAAGAAAATCCCAAAGACCTTTGAGCATAACAAGATATCAGATTTTCAGATCATGCCCGTTGAAAAGGCATATGCCCAAAACTTAATTCCTGATTATATTATTGTTCCAGATACTGTTCCAATCAGTCCCGGTTCACCTGTTGAAACACCACTTGATAGATGGGTTTTAATCTCGTATATTCAGCCTGAATCGCTTGAACCATATTTAAAAGACATCTACATGGAAGATTTATACAAAGCAATGGACCCTGACTGGAAACAAAAAATATAAAATATCGAATTACAAAAGAACAATATAAAGAATAGTGAAATAAACTATTGAAGTTTAGAAAATGATTCCCCGTCTAGGGGACGAAAATGGAAAATCAATCGTCAATCGCAACAGGAGACGGTGAATTTTGGCATTAATCAGTATTGCATTGTATTGATTAATTGATGAATATTAATGGATTCCCCGTTTAGGGGCTAACAACTGTTAAGAGTAATTTATAAAAATTATAAATATGTGTTGATTTTTTTATAAGTTTTAATGATAGAATAAAATATAAATATTGAAAAGGAGGCTTTAAGAACTTTAATTATGAGTAAATACTATTCTATCAGAGAATTTTTCAAGAATTTTAGGAGTATCAGCCCAAACACTTAGAAATTGGGATGCAAACGGTAAACTTCATCCACATCATGTGTCTAGTAATGGATACAGATATTATTCTCATGAACAATTAAATCAGGTTATGAATATAAAATCTGATTTGAATAGAATTGTCATTGGATATTGCAGAGTTTCAAGCAATAAACAAAAAGATGATTTAGAAAGACAAATAGAGAATATGAAGTTGTATCTAAATACTCAAGGAAACCTTATGAAATAATTTCGGATATAGGTTCTGGAATTAATTATAAGAAAAAAAGGGTTTAAGAGAATTAATTAAACGTATATCTCAAAAATAAAGTGGAAAAAGTTGTAGTTCTTTACAAAGACAGACTACTAAGATTTGGATTTGAATTAGTTGAATATGTTGCAAGTTTATATAATTGTGACATAGAAATAATTGATAATACAGAAAAAAATCAGAACAGCAAGAGCTTGTAGAAGATTTAGTTCAAAATTATCACAGTTTTTTTAGTTGTAAATTACAAGGCAAACGTGCTAATAAAGCTAGAAAAATTAGTAAATGAATTAATTGAGGTTGACAGTGAAAAATGATAAAATCAATAAAAAAATCAGACTATACCCAAATAATAAACAGATTACTAAACTATTTCAATATGCTGGATGTGCGAGATTTGCTTACAATTGGGCTATTGCAAAGGAACAAGAGAACTATAAGCAAAAAAATAAATTCTTATCGGATAATGAATTACGAAAAAGAATTTACACAGCTAAAGAAACTGCCAGAGTATAGATGGTTAAATGAAGTAAGTAATAATGTAACAAAGCAAGCAATCAAAGATGCTTGTAATGCCTATAAAAAAATTTTTTTCAAAGGGCAATGCAAATATCCTAAATTTAAAAAGTAAAAAGCATTCAACTCCTTCTTTTTATCAAGATACTGGTAAAATTCAGTTTACAGATACTCATGTAAAAAGTCGAAGGATTTTCAATGAGTAAAAGACGAAATAAACAAAAATTGAATTGGATTAGACTTTGTGAAAAAGAAAGAATACCAATGAACTGTAAATACTTAAATCCACGCTTTACATATGATGGATTGTATTGGTATGTATCCATTGGAATTGAAGTAGATGACAATAATAATCTTCCATCAAATGATGGTGTCGGAATTGATTTAGGTATTAAAAAAACTTAGCAGTTTGTTCTGATGGAAATACTTATAAGAACATAAATAAAAACACAAAAAAAGTAAGAAAAATAGAAAAGAAAAAACGCAGGTTACAGCGTTCAATATCAAGAAGATATGAGAAAAATAAGAAAGGAGGCAGTTATTGTAAAACAAGTAACATAATAAAAAGAGAAAAAGAACTTTTAAAAGTAATAAAACGATTAACAAATATTCGTCAAAACTACTTACATCAGACAACATCTGAAATCATAAAGCGAAAACCAAGTTTTATCTGTATGGAAGATTTGAATGTAAGTGGAATGATGAAAAATAAGCATTTATCCAAAGCAGTACAACAACAATGCTTTTATGAATTTAGAAAGCAGATTGAGTATAAGTCTAACTGGAATAATATTTCAGTCATTATAGCAGACAGATTCTTTCCAAGTTCTAAACTATGTAGTTGTTGTGGAAATATTAAAAAAGATTTGAAACTGTCTGACAGAATTTATAAATGTGAATGTGGAAACATCATAGATAGAGATTTTCAAGCAAGTTTGAATCTAAAGCAGTATGGAGAGAATGTTTTAAAACAATCTGTAGTGTAACACTTTAAAGTTATTACAGATATGTACCGAACGTTAATCGGGAATTGACGCCTACGGAGAGTACAAGAACTTGTAATTAGTATTTGAATTTATTCAGTATGAAAGCATACTCGATGAAGTAGGAATGAAACATAAAAGTTTATTAGCTTTTTATAAGTTTTCAGTAACGGACGAAGAATTAAAAGATTTCAGGAAAGATGTTATTTGAATGAGCTTTGAACAAACTTTGAATACTTTCGGTCTATTTGCTTTCTAAGATATATCTTTCTAAAGTTATATTTTTTTCTATGAAATTTTAAATTTATATTGGGGTGTTTTGCTCACAAAAAAGGAGCTGTTGCTCCCATAGATTATTTTTATTATTTGTCTATGGAAGCAACAACTCTTTTTATCGGTTCTTTGTCAAATATTTTGTGTGAATCACTGTGCTATTCATTTGCTCTATATTTGCTCTATTCTTCTGAATAATTTTGATAGCCTTCAATAGCTTCTTTATAAAACTCGATCATCTCATTTCGGAGGGAGAGGGGACTTAAAATAATCGCGTCTTTGCCAAATTTAGCAAAGTATTTTTTGGCTTGATAGGTCGAACAACGGATAGTGTACTTATTTTGTGTTGGCAAAATATTAATTTTAGGTCGGCCAGCGAGTTTAGTCATGCAGAGAGTTTTTCCGGCTTCAGTCAGATAGACATCAATGTCATCGACATCATCGAGCAAAAATTCAATTCCACGTACACGAATGGCCTCTTCTAATGCTTTGATATCCGTATTGCACAGAGGAGACGGATTCCTAGAATGTATACGAACAGTTTTTAAAGTTAGCTTAGACAGGACAAATGATGCAGGTCCTTTATCTCTTTTCGTGTGCTCTGAGTCAATGGGAATGGTATAACATGCTAAAAAATCTTCGGAGTGAAGATCATTTGGTAGGATTTTGTAGGGAAACACCTTGAAGGAGAGGATCTGATCTCCTACATTTGTATCAATTCTCAGAGGAAGTTTTTCTGATATTGCTGTATTTAGGAGGTCATAAATCTCTTTTTTGTAAATGCGTTCTCTCTCGATAAAGGGAAGCCTTGCATAAACTTCAATAGTGCATTTGACATAGCGTGCAGACATACCATCGTAAAAGTCAGCTTCCTCCAGAGTGGATAGTAATTCTTTTACATTGTTTCTGAGGGAATAGCATTTGCTAGGAATGGTATTTTTTTGTGTCAAATAGCCCTGCAATTCTTCCTCTACTTCCATTCGAGCACTTTTTATTTCATCTTTTTTTCTTTTTTTAGAAGTCTTTCCCTCTTTATCAATTAAATATCTTAGTGTGTGTTCTATGGTATTGGAATCAAGCTCGGCAGCCTTTAATTGTTTTTTGAGTGTACTTTCTTGTATTTCAAGATAGTGATTAATAGAGGCTTTGTTTGCTGGTTCATTGTAAAAATTGGCAACAACAATATTGATAAATTCAGAAATGCTCTTGACAGAAAATATGGACATATCATCTTGAATTACCTTTGAAGCCGTCGTTGAAAAACGAATACGAACTTTTCCTTCATCATTTGAATTATAAAATTTCATAAGAAATTCACCTCCATAAGTTATGACTTTAATTATAGGAAATTACGAAAATGATTGTAGATTGTAATTACTATGATAGTAACATAAATAAAACCAATAATACAATATATTATTGAAAATAGTGAGAAAATCAAAGGAATAGATGTCGCTAACGAAAACAAAGTAAATTTGCTATACTCCAATTACAGGATCGGACGAGAGGAAACAACAAAAAGATAGAGAATAGAGGAAATAGGAGAGGAAATAGGAGGAAGAACTATGGCATGTCTTTATGTGACAGAGCAGGGAGCAAATTTAAGAGCAGTGGATGGAAAGTTTGTCGTTGAGTGTAAGGACGGAAAGACAAAAAGTGTGCCAATCGAGACCTTGGAATCGGTGATGGTTTGGTGGTGGTCAAATGAGTTTGCAGGCACATAGGGAGTGTTTAAAGAGGGATATTAAGGTTGTCTTTCTTTTGCCTACAGGAAAATATGCTGGAAAATTAGAGGGAGCGTCAAGTGGTAATGCACTCAGAATCAAAAAACAAATCTATTTGAGCGACAATGAAGAGCAATGTCTTGCCTTGAGCAAAAAGATTTTGGAAGCAAAAATTAATAATCAAATGGTTTTGGTAAAAAGATATGCCAGAACAAGTAAAGCTGATGTTTCGGATGAAGTAAAACTGATGTCTGCTTTTCGCAAAAATGTAGGGAAGACAAAGGATATCGAGGCAGCTATGGGATGCGAGGGAATGGCCGCAAAGGAGTACTTTAAGGCACTTTCAAAAATGATTAAGAAAGATTTTGCCTTTGATGGAAGATCAAAGCGTCCGCCAAAGGATGCCTTTAATGCAATGATTAGTCTGGGTTATACCATATTGTCAAATGAGATTTATGCAGAGATTGAAGCAAAATCATTGTCCCCATTTGTGGGATTTATGCATAAATTAAAAAGTCAACATGCTGCTCTGGCAAGTGATTTATTGGAGGAGTGGAGGGCAACGATTGTAGATGCTGTGGTTTTTAGTATGATTCAGGGAAATGAGATTTCGATTGACGAGTTTAGAGTGGATCCAGACGGGGAAGGGGTGTGGATGTCTAAGGAAGGAAAGAAGAAATTGATAACAAAATTAGAGAAAAAGATGCGCACAGAGAGTGACTATCTAAGTTATATCGATGGAAAAATGGATTTTCGACAGGCGGTGTGGCATCAGATAAAAACGATTGCTAGTTGTGTGGAAAGTGGAGACTTTGAGGAGTATTGTCCAATTCGGTTGAGATAGGAGAAAGTGTATGGAGCGAAAGTATGTTGTGGTGATTATCTATGATATTTCAGAGGATAAACAGCGATTGAAAATGGCAAAATTTTTGAACTCTTATGGGCATAGGGTGCAAAAATCTGCATTTGAGGCCTGCTTGACAGAAAAGCAATATGATAACTTTATTGCTAAGTTAGAAAAGAGAGTGAACAAAGATGATAATGTTCGCATCTATAAGCTTTACAGTGTCAATGAGGTCAAGGCATATGGGGAGGAGAGAGAAGACTTTGAAGAGGTGGTTGTGGTTTGAGATGGAATGGTTTGCATTAGTTACTTAAATAGTAACTAATATTTAAGAATAAATCACAATAGTAGGATATTTGGTAACAAAAAATAAAAAATATAATACGCTAGATATCACTATAAAGCGAAGGTATAATAAAGCTACAAAGATCACAGAGACAAAAAACAAATAAGATATAGGTAAAGTAAAGGAGAAACATTATGGAAGAGATTGTTGTATTAATTGCACAAGAGGTAGGTAAGGCAGTGGTGAGAGAAGTGGTTGTCAAAGGCGCAATCAGAATCATTAAAAGTATTATTTTTTAGTAAAAAAAGGGAGGAAAAAAATATGAGTGAAGAATTTAAGAAAAAAGCAATGGATATAGCGGTGGAGGTGGCAAAGTCAGCTGCAAGATCATTTCTTTTGCAGATTATCGATGATTTTTTAAACTCAGATAAGAAGTGATAGCTAACGAAACTAAAGAGATTGAGATAATGAGTTGATGTAGGAGGAAAAAAATGAAGAAAGATTTATTAAAAGAATTTGGAAAGGCTTTGTTGGTCAGTGCACTTATGTTTGCGGTGAAGAGTTTAGAGGATAAAGGCACAGCAAATAGAGAGGAGGATTTTGAGATTATAGATGAAGAAGAATACGAAGATGGAGATTAAATTTAGAATGTAGATGAAGATCAAATTTAGAATGTATTGGAGGGAATAAATGATGGCAAAGAAGTATTTAGTAAAAACAGTAATGTTTTAGTGGCAAAAAAATCAAGAAATAAATTAAATTATTATTTAAAGACATTGGGGGGAGAAGAGCTCTATCTCTTTACAAGGGAGTATTCGACGACCTGTTATAATCTATGTAAGTCAGGAGTACCTGTGCAAACAGTATTATTAGCGAGGACACGCAACAGAGCTTTGATGAATTTGTCGAAGTATTTGCGATTTATGATGCCATATTTAGTAGAATATTATAATTTAAATGTGGCTTAGTCTTGAAAATTAAGGAATATTTAACTATAATGTAATAAATGACGCAAATAAAACGCGCAATAGGAGAAAGTATGAGAATAAGTGATGAAGTGATGACGCATGCAGGAAGATTTCATGCAGATGATGTTTTTCTGCTGCATTATTGAAAATAGTAAAGCCAGAGGTAAAAGTAAAGAGAGTGATGCATGTGCCAGAGGACTTTGATGGCATCGCATTTGATATTGGTGGAGGACGGTATGACCACCATCAAAAGGGGGCAGAGGTTCGTGAGAGCGGATATGCTTATGCCGCATTTGGGCTATTGTGGAGAGATTTGGGCCCAAAGCTTGTGGGCAGGGAAATGGCAGAAAAGTTTGATAAGAGATTTGTTGAGCCATTAGACATCAATGACACCACAGGGGCGTATCATCCGCTGGCCAGAGTCATTGGAAATATGAATCCAATCTGGGATGAAGAGGCAGATATTGATGTGTGCTTTGAGCGGGCGGTTGCATTGGCCAAGGTGATTCTTGAAGATGAGTTTCGAGTGATTGCTGGAATTCAAAGGGCAAATCATATTGTAGAGGAGGCTCTAGAGAAAAATTCTAATCATGGGGTGCTCATATTAGATCGAGGTTTGCCTTGGAAAGAGCCTGTTGTTGCCCACAAGGACATTGACTATGTGGTTTATCCATCGGAGCGAGGCGGATATAATGGTCAAGTTGTCGAGCGAAGAGAAGCAGACAGTGAGGAGGCAACGGGATTGTATTTTCCAGAACAATGGGCTGGAGAAAGTGCAGAGAATCTAAGAAAGATGACGGGTGTTGAAGACTTTAATTTTTGTCACGCAGGAAGATTTTTAATTAGTGCCTCTACATTAGAAAGTGCTCTAAAGTTATGTGAGATGTCAAAGAAGATCGCTAAGGAGGAAGAAAATGCCAGCGACACTGAAATTGAAACTAAGAGGTGATGCAAAACAAAAGCATGGGTTTGAAATAGGCTCTCTGTTGCAGGGGGTGATGATGGGGGCGATTGATGGCGAGTATGCCGATCAACTGCATGAGAGCAATTTACATTCCTACAGCCAGTATATTACCGAAGGAGCAGAGGGAATTGAGTGGACAATTAGTGTGCTTGACCAGGAGGCGAAGAAAAGATTTTACAGCCACTGTCTGAATTAGAGCACATTGCATTGCGACATAGAAATGAGAAGTTGGATATCTTGGAACGAAATATCATAGAAGAAGATTATCGAGATTTGATTGAAAAATACTATATGATAGATGGAGATCCCTATATTCATTTAAGATTTGTGTCACCGACATCGTTTAAGGTTCAAGGCGAGTATTCTTTGTATCCGACAGCGAGACTCATTTTTAGAAACTTAATCAATCGCTACGATGAATTTTCAAAGGATTCCAAGATTTATGATCGAGATTTGCTCGACTATATTGATGAAAATGTGATTTTGACAGGGTATAACATGAGAAGTATTCGCTTTCCATTGGAGGGGATCAATATCCCTGCATTTATGGGAAGTATTCGGTATAAAGTTCGTGGACCAAGACAAATGGCAAATATTCTTCGATTGCTCGCCTATTTTGGTGAATATTCTGGTGTTGGGATTAAGACTGGAATTGGCATGGGAGGAATGAAGGTAATCAAATCAAGGGATGGGGGAGGAAGAAGATGAATGAAAAACAAGTAAAACTTGCGATTGGCTGTATGCTACACGACACTTGTAAGGCACTGTATGCAGAAGACAATGGCAAAAATCAAAATCTGAAAAAGAAATTGCAAACAGATGATGTTTTAAAAGAAATCATTAGTCATCAAAAATTGGTGCTACAGGGAGGGGGAAGTGAAGATTCTTTAGCCTATATCGCACATATGGCCAGCAATATTGCATCTGCATCGGATCGCAGAAAATTGGGAGATTCTACAGAGTGGTCCTTTTCCAAAGGATGCGGTACTAGATAGCATTTTTAATATTTTAAATGAGAAAGAAAAAGGTACGGGAAATAAGGTATATCAAGCGAGAAGCTTGGATAAAGGAATCAATTACCCTGTAGAGCAAAATAAGCTTGATAAGAAGGCAAATGTAGATTTTATAGGCAGTGCAAGAGATGGGGTTGATGAAGCCATCGGTCGAATGACCTTTACAGGAGCTTATGTCAATTCCTTACTCGAGGCATTGGAGAGGCATTTGTCCTACTTTGCCATCCTTTGCTGCGACAGATGAGCCAAAAGATGTATCTTTGTTTGATCACTTGAAGATGACGGCAGCCATTGCCTCCAGTATTTATGAATATCTTGAGGAGCAGGGACAGAGAAATTATAGTGAAGAACTGGTAAAAAATGAAGAAGAATTTTGCAATAAGAAAGCATTCCTATTATTTAGTGCCGATTTTTCTGGCATTCAAAAGTTTATCTATGGGCATTTTGGCACATCGGATATTTTGAAAAATTTGCGAGCAAGGTCATTTTATCTTGAGATTATGATGGAAAATCTCATTGATGAGACATTGGAAAAGATTGAATTATCTAGAGCGAATCTTCTCTATGTTGGCGGTGGACATCACTATATGATTTTACCAAACACAAAGAGGGTAAGAGATGCACTGGATGAGGTGGATGCAGAGATTAATGCTTGGCTTAGAAAGAATTTTCAGGCAGAACTTTTCTATGCAACGGGCTATCAAGAATGTAGTGCCAACGAATTGGAGAATAATCCAGCTGGATCATATAAAAAGATCTTTCAAGGTGTATCCGAAAGAATATCAGAGAAAAAGTCAAAAAGATATAGTGCAGATGTCATTCGAGAGTTAAATAAAATCAAAATCAATGATCACAGCAGAGAATGTGCGATTTGTCACAGAAGTAGTGATTGGTTAGAAAGAGATGATGAGGGACGAGATATTTGCCCTGTTTGTGGTGGACTGATGCAATTGTCCAGTGACATTTTAAATCAAAATTTCTTTGTGGTGAGCCAGATAAAGGGTGAGAAAAGCCTTGAGGTTTTTGAGGGAGAGTATCTGATTCCAGTAAAAAATGGCGATGAACTAAAGCAGTGTATGAGGAAGGCAGATTATATTCGCTCCTATTCAAAAAATAGAAGTTATGTTGGAGAGGATACACAGGAAAATTTATTTGTCGGAGATTATCACTATGCAGATACACTGGGAGAACTAGTAAAAGATGCAGTGGGAATTGACCGCTTGGGTGTATTTCGAGCGGATGTCGACAATCTAGGTCAGGCCTTTGTCAGTGGATTTTCAGGGGACAAGCAGACATTGAGCAGGGCAGCAACTTTCTCAAGGAGATTGTCCATCTTCTTTAAGTTATATATCAATAATATTCTCAAAGAGGGAGAGTTTAATCTAGAGGGAAGAGAATTGATAGAGCCAGCAGAGAGAAGGCGAAGGGTTGCCATTATTTACTCTGGAGGAGATGATGTCTTTGTGGCAGGTGCTTGGAAGGATGTCATTGAATTTGCCATTGATCTGAGCAATAGCTTAAAGAAATTTACACAGGGAAAGTTGACCATATCTGGGGGCATTGCAATTTGTGATCCAACTTATCCAATTTCTTATATGGCCGATATTACTGGGGAGTTGGAAGATAATTCAAAGCATTATGAAGATGGGGAAGGAAAAAAGAATGCAATTACACTCTTTGATGACGACAATGGATATCATTGGAATCAGTTGACAGATGAGGTCATTCGAGGAAAGTTTGCAACCATTAATGATTTCTTTTCTATGTTTGAGGACAAGGGAAAGGCTTTCCTCTATCAAGTGTTGGAGTTATTTAGAGGACAAAAGAAAAACAGCATTCATTTGGCAAGATTGGCTTATGTTTTGGCAAGAATGAATCCAGAAAAGAGTGCCGATGACAAAAAACAGCAGGCATACGAGGCTTTTAAGAAATCTATGTATGAGTGGATGCAAAGCAGTGAGGATAATCGACAGACCATAACAGCGATTTATCTCTATATATATTTAGTCAGGGAGAAGGAGGAGAAAGATGGGGTACAACAATAAGGGTGATCTTATTACAGAGGAGAATTATGTTGGAAAGGCGGAGAGTGTCATTACTGCATTGATTGGCAGAAAAGAACTCTTGACGACATCAAAGATTCGTAAGCTATTGGCGATTCTCAGTGAAATTTATACAGATGCAAGGCATGATGGAAAGAAGGAACTCTCTGATGAGATCAAGAGTAGAATTCAGTACTTTAAGATGCGCTTTGTCTATGAGGCAGGAAGAGAAGAGACTGTAAAGGCTTTTTGGGAAGCTGCACAGATTGAGAAGCAGATTGATAAAATTGGGAATAGCAAGAAAGAGCTTATTTTGTTTTGCCACTATATGGAGGCATTGGTTGCATATAGAAAATTTTTAGGTGGAAAGGACGAATAATATGTTTGGGAAGATTAAAATTAGTGGAAGTATTAAGGCAGAGACAGGTCTTCATATTGGAGGTGGCTCAGCATTTGCAGCTATTGGAGCAGTGGATTCACCAGTTATTCGAGATGTATGTGACAATAAGCCAATGATTCCTGGCAGCAGTTTAAAGGGAAAAATGAGAACTTTGCTTGCCAAGCAATATGCCAAGGGTTGGAGTCTGCCTCAAGAGCACAATGAAGATGATGATAAGGTAAGGAGATTGTTTGGCAATACGGCGGATAAGAAGAACCCAAAGACAAGTCGTCTATTGTTTGGAGATTGCTTTTTATCCAATGCCGAGGAATTGGATGATTTTGGCATTAGTGTGACAGAAGTTAAATTTGAAAACACAATTGTTCGAAAGACAGCTGTTGCCAATCCAAGACAGATTGAAAGAGCAGTTCGAGGCACGAAGTATCAGCTAAATTTGATCTATAATGTCGAAACAGATAATGTAGAGGAGATCAAAGAGGACTTTAAGACACTTGCGAATGGCTTTAAATTGTTGGAGTACGATTATCTTGGAGGTCATGGTTCTAGAGGCTATGGACAGGTAAAAATTGAGATTGATGGTGCTGAATTTGTTGTTGGAAATTGGAATAAGGATGAAAGAGCAAATTTGATCAATGTTTAGAGGAGTGCAAAAAAGTTTTAAAGGAGAGATAGTATGAAAACGAAGATTTTAAAATTAAAGTTTTCTTCCAATGTGCATTTTGGCGATGGTGGCTTGACAAAGGCACAGAGCACATTTCGAGCAGATACTCTCTATTCAGCACTTTGCATTGAGGCCTTAGGTCAGGGAAGCTTAGAAAAATTAAAAGAGCTATGTGAAGGTAGAAAAGTTCAGATTTCCGATGCACTTCCCTTTATTAAAGAAAAGTTCTATGTTCCAAAGCCTATGATACATGTTGAGATAAAGAATGATAGTGATGAGGGAAACTCCGTAAAGAAAAAGGCAGTGAAAGCACTAAAGTATATTCCAATCGATCAATTTAAAAAGTATCTTGCAGGAGAAATGGATGTGATCGAGGAAGAGAAATACTTTCACGACGGATTTGCAAAGTCCTTGTTGACGCATAAAGTTTCTATTTCAAGGGGAAATGGTGAGAATAAACTCTATGCAGTTGCTGGATATCGCTACAGAGAAGACAGCGGATTGTATGTACTTGTGGCCTATGAAGAAGAAAAAGATTTTCAATTTATGAAGGAACTTTTTGATTCATTGTCCTATACAGGTATTGGGGGAAAGGTCAGTGTAGGTTACGGAAGATTTGAGGTAGAGGAAGCCAATTTGCCAAAAGAGTTTAAAGATTTATTCAACATTGAATCGTATGAGCAAGTGATGACCTTGTCGATTTCTCTTCCAAAGGATGAGGAGTTAAATGTAGCATTGGAAGATGCGGGGTATACTTTGGTGAAAAGAGGTGGATTTATTGCTTCTACAAACTATGCTGATGCTTATCACAAAAAGAATGATTTGTATATGATCGAGGCAGGGGCAAGCTTTAAACAGAAATTTGCAGGAGATATCTATGATGTGTCGGCCGGAGGCAAACATTCTGTCTATCGATATGGAATACCATTCTTTATGGGGGTGAAGTAGTATGGAAAGCTATTTAAAAAAGTATAAATTTGTATTTAATACTGTGGGTCCCGTATTTGTTGGCAGTGGTCAAAATTTCAAAAAAAAGGAGTACATCTTCGATGAGAAAAAGGGCAGAGTGAAAATCATAGATGTCAACAAGATGCTTGGCTTTATCTGTAAAGATAAAAATCTCATGAGAGATTATGAAAAGTTGATGATGAGTGGTGATAAGAACGATGATTTACAGAGCTTTTTTAATGACCATAAGATTAGTGAAAAAGACTATAAAAATTGGATTCTCAGAGAGTGCAATGTCAAGGGCAACTTCAATCGAGAAGATATCAATACATTTGTAAGAGATGGCCGAGGAGAAGCTTATATTCCAGGTAGCAGTCTAAAGGGGATGTTTCGCACAGTGATTTTATCCTATCTTATTCGCCATGCAGATGAGGCATATAAGAATGAAATGAGAGCAAGAGTATCAGAGGATTTGTCAGATGAACATCTTGATGAGGTTGACAAGGAGATGAGTGTGAAAATTTTTGCACAGTAAGCTGACCGATAGCGATAGGAAAGATATGGTCAACAGCATTATGCGTGGTCTGATTATCAGCGACAGCAAGAAGATTGCCGATAAGAATATGGCTCTTTATAGAAAGTTTGATATGTCAGTAAAGGGAGAAGGACATGAGATTAATTTGGTGAGAGAGTGTGTGGACTTTAAGGTGAAGATTGAAACGACGATCACCATTGACACAACGATATTTCCTTATACTAAGGATGAGCTCTTCAAGATGTTTGAGGAGTTTACTCAATATTACGAAAGAGCATTCTTGAAAAAAAATTTATAGGATATCCAAAACATAGTATGAGCAATAAAAGATTTTTCCTTGGTGGTGGAGCAGGTTTTATTTCAAAGACAGATCTATATGCTCTATTTGGTGATGAGGAAAGGAAAAAGGCAATAGAGATTACAGGGCGAATTTTAGATAGTAAGTTTTAAAATAAGAAACATTTAAGCGATGCCAAAGTCCATAGGATTTCTCCAAGAATTTTGAAGTGTGTGAAGATTAAAGGAAACAAACCGACAAATGTAAGCGGGGGAAAAACGAGGCAATCAGGAAACTCTGGAAGCATGGGAAGAACGATGCAATCGGGAAACTCTGCAAGCACAGAACGCTATCAGATGGGCGAGTGCGAAGTGGTTAGTATGGTGGAGATCTAAAAAAGAGGGGAGTATCGAGATGAAGATACTATTTTCGCCAGTTGGAAATACTGATCCAATATCAGAAAATAATTTGTATGATGGAGCAATGTTACATATATGTAGGCATTATGACATTGATAAAGTGTATATGTATATGTCAGAGCAGATATTTGAAAAGGAGAAGGCAGATCATAGATTTACAAAAATTATTGATAAACTGTCTGAGAAAAAGGGGGGAAATAAAAAGATAGAATGGGAGATTCTCCATAGTCATATTCAAAATGTATATGAGTTTGATAAGTTTATACCTGAGTTTAGAAAAAATATTAAACAGATTATGGAAGAAAATCCAGATGCACAGTTGTATTTAAATGCATCGTCAGGAACTCCAGGAATGAAAAGTGCCATTGTTGTGTTGGGAACTTTTGGAGAGTATGAAAATACAATTATTCAAGTAACAGATCCAAATGAAGGAATGAGCACCTCTAGTAATACTAGGGGTGTGAAGGCGATCGATGTGGATCAAATGTGGAATGATTGTAAGGACAATAATGCTGAGACAAGCAAAGGGAAACGAAGTAAAAAAGTCGATCGTGATTATCTTTTTAATATTAAGCAAAGGGAAGCGTTGAAAGGTTTGATTCATGCCTATGATTATGATGCAGCTTGGGCTGTTGCAAAGATGATAGGTGATCACACCTTGACGAAGATGTTAGAGTTAGCCTATTACAGAAGTCTTTTGGACTTGAAAAGAGTTGAGCAGATAGAAAATGTGATCGGGCAAAGTTTTACCTTATTACAAGATGAAAAGTATAAGAAGGTATTTGAATATGCTTTGAGTCTTGAGATTAAGTTAAAAAGAAGCGAGTATGTGGAATTTGTCCGAGGGAATTTCTCCAATTATTGTAGAACTATTTTGGTTAATATTGAAGAGTTCCTGTAATCTTGGGATTCGTATTGAGGATTACAGGGGGAAGAAACACAAATGGAATAAGAAAAAAATGGTTAAGGGAGATCCTATATTCAATGCTCTGAATAGTGGGTATAAGAATGCTTTTAAGCCAGGAGACATTAAGGCCAATGATTTAAAAATTTTAATTCTTGAATTTTCGGAGGATGAACATTTAAAGAAAATTGTTGAGGAATTGAGAAAGGTTGAGGGAAGTGTTCGCAATTTGGCAGCACATGAAATGGTCTCACTCAATGAAGATGAGATTAAAAAACGGACAGGAATGAGCACGGAAGATATTGTGAGGAATATTCGAGAATTATTTGGATATTCAGGAATAGCTATTCAAGATGATGATTGGAAATCATATGATCACATGAATAAAAGGATTATCGACCAGATGAACAGTGAACAACAGTAGATATGTTGGAAAAAGAATAGAATTAAAAAAATCATTAAGAGCGATAGAGTTTCGCTCTTAATGATTTTTTTGCCAATGTAAGTTACTTTATAAGTAACAGAAAAATTTAAAATATTATAAATATATAGCTAAAATAGGTACAAAATAGTGAGATAATATAACACTAGTTAATTACCAATATAGGTGATATATTATAGGTGTTCGATGAGGAGACACAAAAAAACTGAGTTGTATTTTTTTTAGTAAAGGAGAAAAGTTATGTTCTTTTTATTACCAGCATTGGCAGTAGTCGCTGAAGCTGCCACAGCAGTCACAGTGGGTACACTTTCAGCAGGAACTACAACAACAGGATTGAATTTGAAAGTAATGGAAGGAGCTAAGGATGTAGCCATAGTCATAGGGAAATGAGAAGGATAGTTAGTTATAGGAAAGTCAGTGCGAATCAGGAATATGTATATAAAAATGAGAGTGTTCAAGAAGTTTACTTGAAGACTCTCATTTATTTTGATTAATTGAATTTTTATTGTCGTCTCTTCAATCTTACAGAAACTCCCTAAAAGACTTGTGCAATATTCAAAATAATTATAGAATAATAGATGACACATTGATACGAAATTATAGGAGAGGAGAGGCCATTTATATAAGACTGATTGTCTACAGTCAATATCAATGGCAGAATTCAATTTATGATCAGCAGATTAATCGAGAAAATCCAAAAGACAAAGGCACCGATATGTGTGGGATTGGATCCAATGTTATCCTATGTTCCAAAGCATATAGTGGAGACTTCATTAAAAGAATATGGTGAGACCTTAGAGGGGGCAGCAGATGCCATTTGGAAGTTTAATCAGGCAATTATCGATGCCGTAGCTGATTTGATTCCAGCGGTAAAGCCGCAGATTGCCATGTATGAGCAATTTGGTCTTGCTGGGTTAGTGGCGTATGATAAGACCGTAAAGTATTGTAAGGAAAAGGGATTGATTGTTATTGCTGATGCAAAGAGGGGAGATATTGGCTCGACTTCGACCGCATATGCAGTGGGACATATTGGACATGTTCAGGTGGGAAACACCGTTTGCAAGGGATTTGATGCCGATATGCTCACGGTCAATCCATATCTTGGAAGTGATGGAATTAAGCCATTTGTTGATGTTTGTAACAGCGATGATAAGGGCATTTTTGTCTTGGTAAAGACATCGAATCCATCCAGTGGAGAGTTTCAGGATCGCTTAATTGATGGAAGGGCACTCTATGAGCATGTGGCGGAGAAGGTGGTTGCGTGGGGAAAAGAGAGCATGGATGGAGTCTATTCCAATGTCGGTGCTGTGGTCGGTGCAACTTATCCTGAGATGAGTAAGGTTTTGAGAAAGTTAATGCCAAATACTTATTTTCTTGTGCCAGGATACGGTGCTCAAGGGGGAACGGCAGAGGATTTACGATATTGTTTTAATGAGGATGGACTCGGTGCAGTGGTCAACTCATCGAGAGGAATTATTGCTGCCTATCGCCAAGAAAAGTATCAAAAGTTTGGTGAGGAGAATTTCTTTGAGGCATCTCGTCAGGCGACGATGGATATGATTGCGGATATCAATCGGGTGCTATAATGACAAGGTTAACAATGTTGACAATGCAAACAAGGTAAAATAGTACGGATAATACGGATAAAAAGTAAAGTAAATGGAAATGGGAGAGGAAATAATGAGCAAGCAAAAGAGGCGTGTGCGAGTGATTTCGCAAAGCTGTATTGGACCACATATCTATGACCTGCGTTTGGCGTGCAAGGAAATGGTTGAAGAGGCAGTGCCGGGGCAATTTGTCTCTCTCTATGTCGATGATGCAGCGAGATTACTACCAAGACCAATCAGTATTTGTGGTATTGATAGAGAAAAAGGGGAGCTTCGCCTCGTTTATCGTGTGACAGGAGAAAAGACAGGAACTGCAGAAATTGCAAAATTAGGTGCGGGAGATGAGATTGAAGTTTTAGGACCTCTTGGCAATGGATTTTTACTTGAGGATATGGGAGATGTGATTTTGATTGGTGGAGGTATTGGAATTCCGCCGATGTTAGAGTTGATGAAACAGCTCCCTGAGGCAGGAAAAAAGACTGCAGTCATGGGATATCGGGATAATCAATTATTTTTGGCAGAGGAATTTAAAGCCTATGGCGAAATAGTGGTGGCCACAGAAGATGGAAGCGAGGGCGTAAAGGGCAATGTCCTCGATGCCATTCGAGAAAGAAAAATTAAGGGCGATACCATTATGGCCTGTGGCCCGACACCAATGCTTCGAGCAATCAAGGCATATGCAAAGGAAAATCATATTCGCTGTTACATCTCCTTGGAAGAGAAGATGGCTTGTGGAGTGGGGGCATGCCTAGCTTGTGTGTGCAAGACAAAGGAAGTTGATCATCACTCACAGGTCAACAATCGAAGAATTTGCAAAGATGGACCAGTATTTTTAGCTGAGGAGGTAGAAATCTAATGGCACCAAATATGAAGGTAGAGATTGCAGGGGTTGAATTTCAAAATCCTGTGACTGTGGCAAGTGGAACATTTGGCTCAGGGGCAGAGTACGCCGAATTTGTGGATTTAAATCGATTGGGTGCAGTGACCACAAAGGGGGTGGCCAATATTCCTTGGGCTGGAAATCCTACACCACGAATTGCAGAGGTGTATGGCGGGATGCTCAATGCCATTGGCTTTGCAAAATCCTGGCATTGATGTATTTGCAAAGCGAGATGTGCCATTTTTGCGAAAGTACAACACAAAGATTATTGTTAATGTCTGCGGAAAGACGACAGAGGACTACATTGATGTGGTAGAAAAACTTGGAGATGTGGATGTCGATATGCTAGAAATTAATATTTCTTGTCCAAATGTCAAGGAGGGCGGTATTGCCTTTGGTCAGGATCCAAAGGCAGTAGAGGCAATTACGAAGGCAGTAAAGTCTCATGCCAAACAACCAGTGATGATGAAACTTTCTCCAAATGTAACAGATATTACAGAGATGGCCAAGGCCGCACAGGCAGGTGGTGCAGATGCCCTTTCTCTGATTAACACCTTGACAGGGATGAAGATTGATATTCAAAGGCGGACATTTGCTGTTGCCAATCGCACGGGTGGATTTCTGGACCTGCAATTAAGCCGATAGCTGTCAGAATGGTCTATCAGGTGGCACAGGCAGTACAAATTCCAATTGTGGGTATGGGTGGAATTTCTTGCTGGGAAGATGCGATTGAATTTTTGCTTGCGGGAGCAACCATGGTGAGTGTGGGAACTGCCAATTTTTATAATCCGAATGTGACGATGGAAGTGGTCGATGGCATTGAAAAATACTTGCTGGATCATCAAATTTCAGATGTGCGAGAATTGATTGGTGCTGTCAAGTAAGCGGTGACATTACAAAATAAAGTGAGTAGAAAAGGAATGGGATGAAATGGAAAGATATAAGGCAGAGTTTATTGAATTTATGATTGATTGTGAAGTGTTAAAGTTTGGAGATTTCGTGACAAAGAGCGGAAGAAAGACTCCATTTTTTGTCAATACTGGATTTTATCGAACAGGTGCACAGCTGACCAAGCTTGGAGAGTACTATGCACAGGCAATTAAGGACAATTTTGGTTTGGATTTTGATGTTTTGTTTGGACCAGCCTACAAGGGAATTCCGCTGACTGTGGCAACGAGTATGGAGATTTCAAGATTGACAGGTAAGGAAGTGAAGTACTGTTCCAATCGCAAGGAAGTAAAGGATCACGGGGACAAGGGAATTTTGCTTGGAAGTCCAATTGCAGATGGTGATCGAGTGCTCATTATCGAAGATGTGACGACAGCGGGAACTTCCATTGAGGAGACCTATCCAATTATTAAGAGTCAGGGCGATGCAGATGTCGTTGGTTTGATTGTCAGCGTGGACCGCTGTGAGAGAGGAAAGGGAGAACAATCGGCTCTCAAGGAGATTGCACAAAGTATGGGATGAAGACTTCAGCGATTGTGACAATGCACGAAGTTGTGGAGCATCTTTATAATAAGCCATACAAGGGAAGAATCGTGATTGATGATGAATTAAAGTCAAGAATTGATCATTACTACGAGCAATATGGGGCAAAGAATTAGACAGATGTTTGACAAATTGAGAAAGAACAAGAAGTATAAGTTTTTAAAGCCAGTCAGAAATAAGGGGCAATCTATTCTCGAAGAGGAGAGGTTTAGCTATCCAGAGGATCGAAAGCAAGAAATCAATCCTGCTTTGGTCAATTATGTGCGAAAGCCACTTTCAAGAAGAAGTTTGATGTCGGTATTTTTGAGCTTGATTGCCTCCATCTTTACCATTTGTGCCTATCGTTTAGTTGTGGATTTAAAGGGAGCTCCCGATTTATCACTGTCCGCCTTGGCCATTAGTTCCATTCTCTTTGCCGTGGCAGGATTTTGGTATGGCATACTTTCCTTCTTAGAAAAGGAGACAAGAATGATTCTTGCCTATATTGGACTGGCACTTGGGGGATGCAATTTTTTATTGTGGTTTTTGATTATTGTAGTTGGCGGAATACTTGGAAGAGGGTAGAAGATGGAACGTTATGAACTTGCCACAGAACGCATTCGGCAAATTCCAAAAGAGGATTTGTCAGTGCACTTTGGCGACTTTTTTTGTGTCAATGGCTGAATTTGTCATTGATGTAGATGAATTAAAAAGGGATATCGACAGTGGAAAGTATGAAAACTATGATTTTGAGACATTACAGTCTATTCAAGAAAAATTATATGCACAGATTTTGCCACAAAATTATAACAAATCATTTTTCCATCCCGATGTACTTTTTGAAAAATATGGAGAAGAATTTGGACAGGTGCTTTGTGTCCTTGCAAGAGAGCTTAGAAGCATTATTCCGATGGCTTATGAGAGAAAAGAGGAGAATATCTCCAGTGTGTTGGAGGTCTTTTTAGAAATCTATACAGCAGTTAAGGAAGAAGATGTCACAGCAAAGCAGTTGGAAGATATTTTCTTTTGGTATATGTTTGATTATTTGGATGTCACTGTGCCAGAGCGAGTGAGAGAAACTTTGACACCACAAAATCACTTTATTCGAGATATTATTGAAAATGCAGATTTGAATGACCTTCGCTATTTATTTTTATTTGGTCAATATATTTCAAATAGTGAGATTGCTATGGCAAAGTATCTCAATGCATTGCCAGAAGAGACGATTAAAAAGATGGCGGATACCTACACTCAGGGCTATCAAAAGGGATTTGTCGTGCTGGGAAAGGATTTGAGTAAGGTAAAGAATGTTTCTTTGCATTGTCCGATTGGATTTGAGCGAGTGGTCAAGGTAGCAATTCAAAATTTTTTGGATATGGGACTTGAGCCAATTCTTTACCGAACACCATATCGTTTAGCTGATATTGTTGGGGAAAGAAGCCGTGGATGTGGTGGGCAGAGTCCAAATCGCCAATATGACTATGACCATCGCTTTGACGGGGCATTGATTTTAAAAAAGGCCTTTACAGATAGAAAATTAGCACTGTTAGAAATGGCCTATGAAGAAAACAAAGAGATTCTTGATGTCTATGCGGGACCGGCAGTGATAGAGACTTTTGGAGAGAAGAGCTTTGTGCCAGTAAATACAGAGCATGCCCTCAGTTATAGCGACAAACAAAAGAAGCTTCGCCTTGATTTTTCAAATGAATTTTCAATGCTCTTAAATCGCTATGTTCAAACGGAAAAGACAAGCTTTACGATTATTGCTTGGCCATTGCCAGACATTGTGGAGGACAAAGAATGCTATCGCAAGATTTTTGATGAAATTATTCGCATCAATACACTGGATTATCAACACTATCAGAGGATGCAACAGATCATTATTGATGCTCTTGATCAGGCAGAGTGTATACATGTTCAGGGTGGACAGGGAAATGATACAGATATTACCGTGAAATTACATTCCTTGAAGGATCCAAAGAAGCAGACAAATTTTGAAAATTGTGTTGCAGATGTCAATATTCCTGTTGGTGAGGTCTTTACTTCACCAGTGCTCAAGGGAACTAATGGACTTTTGCATGTGGGAAGAGTCTATATTGGCGATATTTTATTTAAGGATTTGAGACTGTGGTTTTGTGATGGTATGGTCTCAAAGTATTCCTGTCAAAATTTCGAGAACGAAAGTGAAAATCAGAGTTTGATTGAGGAAGTACTTTTAAAGAACAGAAAGAGTCTTCCACTTGGGGAATTCGCCATTGGAACCAATACGACAGCTTATGCAGTGGCAAAGAAGTATCAGATTTTTAATCAGTTGCCAATTTTAATTGCAGAGAAGATGGGCCCCCATTTTGCAATTGGTGATACCTGCTACAGTCACGAGGAAGATGAAGTGACTTATAATCCAGATGGAAAGGCAATTATTGCCAAGGACAATGAAGTTTCTTTGCTTCGTCACAGCAACAGGGAAAGGCCTATATGAATTGTCACACCGATATCACGATTCCATATGATGAATTGGGGGATATCCATGCCATTTGTGCAGATGGAAAAGAGATTGCCATTGTTGTCGATGGAAAGTTTGCTCTAGAGGGACTTGAGGAATTGAATGAGGCCATGGGCTAAATTGTTGGTTAATGCGGAAAATATCCGAATAACATAGATCAATACAAAGGAGAAAAGTTATGTCAAAAGTAGGAATTGTAATGGGAAGCGACTCAGATATGCCGATTATGGCACAGGCAGCCGATTTTTTAAAGAAAATGGGAATTGATTTTGAGATGACCATTATATCTGCACACAGGGAGCCTGATATTTTCTTTGACTGGGCAAAGAAGGCAAAGGAAAATGGCTTTAAAGTGATTATTGCGGGAGCAGGAAAGGCAGCACATCTTCCGGGAATGTGTGCGGCACTTGTTTCGTTGCCAGTCATTGGTGTTCCTATGAAGACATCAGATCTTGGTGGTGTGGATTCACTCTATTCCATCGTACAGATGCCATCAGGTATTCCATGTGCGACTGTGGCCATCAATGGTGGTAAGAATGCGGGAATTTTGGCAGCAAAGATTTTGGCCGTTTCTGACAGCGAGTTAGAAAAAAAAATTAGAGGCTTATACCGAAGAGATGAAAAATGAAGTGGTTTATAAGGCAGAGCGACTAAAAGAAATTGGATATGAGGCATATCTAAAAGAGATGGGCAAGTAGATAGGAGGACAATATGGATTACAAGAGTGCTGGAGTTGACATTGAGGCTGGCTATAAGTCAGTGGAATTGATGAAGAAGTTTGTAAAGAGTACGATGCGTCCAGAGGTCCTTGGTGGTCTCGGCGGATTTTCGGGGGCATTTTCTTTAGAAAAAATCAAGGAGATGGATGAGCCAATTCTTCTTTCGGGAACAGATGGTGTGGGCACAAAATTAAAGCTTGCCTTTTTGATGGATAAGCACAATACCATTGGTATTGATTGTGTTGCTATGTGTGTCAATGATGTGGCCTGTGCAGGCGGAGAGCCACTCTTTTTCCTCGATTATATTGCGTGTGGAAAGAATGAGCCTGAAAAGATTGCTCAGATTGTCTCTGGTGTCGCCGATGGCTGTGTGCAGTCTAGTGCAGCACTCATTGGTGGAGAAACGGCAGAAATGCCAGGCTTTTATCCAGAAGATGAGTATGACCTTGCGGGCTTTGCTGTCGGTGTGGTCGACAAAAAGGATATGATTACAGGCGAAAGTATTCAAAGTGGCGATGTCTTAATTGGTATTGCTTCCAGTGGTGTGCACAGCAATGGATTTCTCTGGTGAGAAAAATTTTTGATATGACGAAGGAAAGCCTAGATACTTATTATGATGAACTGGGAAAGACGCTTGGAGAGGCACTTCTTGCACCGACAAAGATTTATGTCAAGGCGATGAAATCAATAAAGGATGCCGGTGTCAAGGTTCATGGCTGTTCCCATATCACAGGTGGTGGTTTCTATGAAAATATTCCAAGAATGTTGCCAGAGGATAAGCTTGCTGTCATTAGAAAAGATGCCTATGAGGTTCCTGCTATTTTTAAATTGATGGCAAAGAAGGGCAATGTCTCTGAGGAAATGATGTACAATACCTATAATATGGGCATTGGTATGCTCCTTAGTGTGGCAAAGGAAGATGAAGAAGCGACAGTAAAGGCAATTCGAGCAGCAGGTGAGGAGTGCTTTGTGATTGGCCATGTAGAGGATGGAAAAAAGGGCGTGAAACTATGCTAAAAGTCGGAGTATTGGTCAGTGGAGGCGGAACCAATTTGCAGGCCATTTTAGATGCCATTGATGCAGGAAGAGTAAAGAATGCCAAGGTGAGCTTTGTTTTTTCAAATAATGCCAATGCCTATGCACTGGAGAGGGCAAAAAATGCAGGCATTGAGGCTATGGCACTGTCTCCATCCAGCTTTGAAACTCGAGAAGAATTTAATCAAGCCATGCTGAGAGCACTGAAGGAGAGGAATTTGGATTTGATTGTTCTGGCAGGATTTTTAGTTAAGATTCCACCAGAAATGGTTGAGGCCTTTCGAGGAAGAATTATTAACATTCATCCTTCATTGATTCCAAGTTTTTGTGGCGTTGGTTACTATGGTTTAAAGGTACATGAGGCTGCACTGAAAAGGGGAGTCAAGGTGACGGGAGCTACAGTTCACTATGTCGATGAGGGGATGGACTCTGGTCCCATTATTTTGCAAAAGGCAGTAGAAGTAAAAAGTGGTGATACGCCAAAGCGTTTACAGCAGAGAGTGATGGAAGAGGCAGAGTGGGTGATTTTACCCCAGGCCATTCATCAAATCGCAAACAATGAGGAGGTCAAGTGATGAAGGTATTGGTTGTCGGCGGTGGTGGTCGAGAGCATGCCATTTGCACAAAGATTGCACAGAGCAAACAGGTAGATAAAATTTATTGTGCTCCTGGCAATGCAGGCATTGCTCAGGTGGCAGAATGTGTACCAATTTCTGTGATGAACTTTCAGGCATTGGTTGACTTTGCAAAGGAAAAAGCTATTGATTTGACCGTAATTGGTATGGATGATCCGCTCTGTGGAGGGATTGTAGATGAATTTGAAAGGGAAGGACTTCGAGTATTTGGCCCTAGAAAAAATGCAGCGATTCTTGAAGGCTCAAAGGCATTTTCAAAGGATTTAATGAAAAAGTATGGCATTCCAACCTGTGCCTATGAGACTTTTACTTCGCCACAGGAAGCACTTGCTTATCTTGAAACAGCGAAGATGCCAATTGTATTAAAGGCCGATGGCTTGGCATTGGGAAAGGGCGTGTTGATTTGTCAAGATCTTGAGCAGGCAAAGGCAGGCGTTGAGGAATTGATGATCAATAAGGAATTTGGAAGTGCAGGAGAGAAGATTGTTGTCGAGGAGTTTATGGTTGGGCGAGAGGTGAGTGTTCTCTCCTTTGTCGATGGAAAGACCATAAAAATTATGACTTCCGCTCAGGATCACAAGAGAGCGAAGGATGGAGATCAGGGGCTCAATACAGGGGGAATGGGAACATTTTCACCAAGTCCATTCTATACTGAAGAAGTGGATGCATTTTGTAAGGAACATATTTATCAAAAGACGGTGGATGCTATGCGTGCCGAGGGCAGAGAATTTAAAGGTATTATTTTCTTTGGATTGATGCTGACAGCGGATGGGTCCCAAAAGTGCTCGAGTACAATGCAAGATTTGGAGATCCAGAGACGCAGGTCGTACTACCTAGAATGGAAAATGATATTGTAGATGTCTTTAATGCTTGTATTGATGGGACATTAGACCAAATAGAATTGAAGTTTGCCGATAATGCAGCCGTTTGTGTCGTTCTTGCCAGTGATGGATATCCACAAATATGAAAAAGGTGTGCCAATATCTGGATTTTCGGCATTTGACGGAAGAGATGATTATTTTTGCTTTCATGCGGGCACAGCCTTTGACGAGAATGGAAAAGTAGTCACAGCAGGTGGAAGAGTATTGGGGATTACAGCAACGGGAAATACTTTGGCACAGGCAAGACAAAAGGCCTATGAGGCGACGGAATGGATTTCATTTCGCAATAAATATATGCGCACAGACATTGGAAAGGCCATTGATGAGGCGTAGGAAAATAGGATAGATCACAGAGGGGAGGGAGCTACTTGGATTTTTGGATGATATTTGCTGGTATTCTTTTTATCTCACTGTTTGCAGCAATTATTGGACCAGTTGCAGGAATGTCTGCAATCTTTGGTGTTATTGCAGAAGAGGATGAGGAAGAGGAATTTTAGGCAAGATGTCCCATTTTTTCTGGAAAGTTGACAGAAAAGGTGGGGCATCTTTTCTTATTTGAGAAGATATGATAAGATAAAAGCAATGATATTCTGTTTAGGAGGACGAGATGGCAGAGGAAGTAGTATCAAAAAATTTTATTGAATTAGAGATTGAAAAAGATCTTGCAGAGGGAAAATATACACATGTGCAGACAAGATTTCCACCAGAGCCAAATGGATATTTGCATATTGGACATGCAAAGTCCATTCTTTTAAATTCAGGTTTGGCAGAGGAATATAAGGGAAAGTTTAATCTTCGCTTTGATGATACCAATCCGACCAAGGAGAAGGAGGAGTTTGTTGATTCTATCAAGGAAGATGTCAATTGGTTAGGGGCAGATTATGAAGACCGCCTCTTTTTTGCATCTAATTATTTTGATGAGATGTACGAAAAGGCTGTTTTATTGATTCAAAAGGGAAAGGCCTTTGTCTGTGATTTAACTGCAGATGAAATTAGGGAGTATAGAGGAGATTTTAAAAATCCTGGAAAGGAAAGTCCATATAGGAATCGCAGTGTTGAGGAAAACTTGCGTCTCTTTGAGGAAATGAAAGAGGGCAAAGTAGAAGATGGAAGGCGTGTGCTTCGTGCAAAGATTGATATGGCATCACCAAATATCAATATGCGCGACCCTGTGATCTACCGCGTGGCGAGAATGAAGCATCACAACACAGGAGATAAGTGGTGCATTTATCCGATGTATGATTTTGCACATCCAATTGAAGATGCCATTGAGCATATTACACACAGCATTTGTACTCTGGAGTTTGAGGATCATCGACCACTCTATGATTGGGTGGTGAGAGAATGTGAGTACAGTGAGCCACCAAGACAGATTGAGTTTGCAAAGTTATACTTGACCAATGTGGTTACAGGAAAGCGATATATTAAAAAGCTTGTAGAAGATGGCATTGTGGATGGTTGGGACGACCCAAGATTAGTTTCGATTGCAGCACTTCGAAGAAGGGGATATACACCAGAATCTATTCGCAAGTTTGTTGAACTTTGTGGTGTGTCTAAGGCACAATCTTCTGTGGACTATGGGATGCTTGAATATTGTATTCGAGAAGATTTAAAGTTAAAGAGACCAAGAATGATGGCTGTGCTTGATCCAATTAAGTTGGTGATTGACAATTATCCAGAGGATCAGGTGGAGATGCTGCCAATGCCAAATAACATGGAAAATCCAGAACTTGGGGAGAGAATGATTCCATTTGGAAGAGAGCTCTACATTGAGAGAGAGGATTTTATGGAAGAGCCACCAAAGAAGTATTTTCGACTTTTTCCTGGAAATGAAGTGCGCTTGATGGGGGCTTATTTTGTCACTTGCACAGGATTTGAAAAGGATGAAAATGGAAAGATCACGGTAGTTCATGCGACCTATGATCCTGAGACAAAGAGTGGAAGTGGATTTAATGCAAGAAAAGTAAAGGGCACAATTCACTGGGTCAATGTAAGTACAGCAAAGCAGGTAGAGTGCAGACTCTATGAGAATATTGTGGATGAAGAGAAGGGAAAGTTTGACGAAGAAGGCAATCTCAATGTCAATCCAAATTCATTGACCGTATTAAAGGAATGCTATGTAGAGCCAAACTTTAACAATGCAAAGGCGTATGACAGCTATCAATTTGTGCGAAATGGTTTCTATTGCATAGATTGTAAGGATTCTACGCCAGAGCATATGGTATTTAACCGTGTGGTTTCATTGAAGACTTCATTTAAACTCTAAGACGCAAATAGGGAGTGATTGGGAGATGACAACGAAAAGAAAGAAGATTGTGGCAATGGGCATATTGATTAGCATTGTGGCTGTTGCCGCATTGGCTATTCCGGGGATGAAGACATACAAGAGAGTGATGGTTGTGTCGGAATCGGCCTCTTATGAGACAGCAATTGCTGAGGAAAAGCAAAGTGCAGCACAGAGCATTGCACAAAGTATTGCCAACAATAAAAAAAGAGAGTGAAGAGCAAAGTCAAAGTGTGGCTGAAAGCATTGCGATCACTGTGCCAACATTGAGTGCACAGGAGCAAGATTTATTGAATGACTTTATATACACAGATTTCAAATCGCAATTTGGAATCTGTGGCGAGAATTTTACTTGAAAAACAAGAAGATCTGGAGAATTTGTGCGACAAGACATTTGAGGGGCGAACCTATTTGTTTGATGGTCGAGGTGTTCGCCTAATGCCAAAGAAGGGGCAAAATGCCGATGGCATTGTGCTAAAGGCGAGCAATACAATTTTTTATGGAAGTTTTGTCAATGGAAGTATCAATGGCCATGGTATTGCTTTGACGGCCTATAATCTGGATGCTCCGAGATTTGATTATTCGGAGGGAGAGTGGTCCAATGGGTTGATGGAGGGAAGCGGAACGATAGGATATTCCTATCTTGCTCCTTCTCCATCGGATGACAGTATTTCTAGCTATAAGACAGGAAATTTTGTTCACGACAATATGGACGGGGATTTTACCTATGGTGTCAATGAACGAGATGGTGCACAGGTGGTATTTACACTTCGAGCCAGCAATGGCAGAACGGTGATTGACAATCGCTGGAAATGGGATTCGGATGCAAAGGCCTACGCACTAAAAGAAAGCACATCGACAAATCCTGAAGAAAAGGCAAAATATACTTTGACAAAGGAGCAATCCAGTGAAGTGCGCTGGAGCAATCCTGTTCCATTTATGAATTAAAAACTAGCGTTCCAGAGGGTGTCACGATTGATGGTTTTGTAAAACAATCGGCGAATTTCCTCTGGATCTTTTGTTTGTGATAAAATCCACATCAGTTTTGTTGCTGTGGCTTCTAAAGTCATATCGTAGCTTTCAATCAGACCAAATTGCTGTTTGATATTCTTTCCAACCTCATATACAGACATATGGCTTCCTTCGAGTGGAACCTGAGTCGTCATAACAATGGTCTTTCCATTTTCAATTAACTGTTGAATAGAAAGTTTAAAGTCTCCATCCTTATGACTTGGCAAACCACCTACACCAAAGGATTCAATAATGACGGCATCATATTGTGTGCCAATAAAATCGAGGAGTTTTGGATCCATTGAAGGAATTAACTTTAATAGACAAACTTTAGAATTAAGTTCATTGTAAAAGCGAATACTCTCATTTACTGCGGATTTATCATCGAGATAGAAGATGACATGGTCATCTTGAATAGCTGCAATATATGGAAAATTGATGGAAGAAAAGGCATTGTAGCTCTTGGTTCGCTCCTTTCTTGCCCTTGTTCCACTGATGACTTTACCATCAAATACAATATTGACGCCATAGGCATGGTCGTGAGAGGCAAAGAGAATACTGTCATGCAGGTTTGTTCGTGCATCAGTGACATCTAAATCAATTGGCTTTTGTGCTCCTGTGACAATAATGGGTTTTAGTGAGTTTTGAACGAGATAGGACAGTGCGGCTGCTGTGTAGGCCATGGTATCTGTTCCGTGACAAATTACAAATCCATCAAAATCAAAGTAATTACTCTTGATACAATCAGCAATCTGTATCCAATTTTCGGGCTGAATATTGGTGCTGTCGAGATTAAATAATTCGATGGAAGAGACATCCGCAAATTTTTTTACTCCAGGGACATAGGAGAGAAGCTCATATGGCTTAATTTGTGGACGCAGTCCGTCATCACTTTTTGGGAGGCAATGGTGCCTCCCGTTCCAATGAGTAAGATTTTTTTCATTACAATTTTCCTTTCTTAAAGTAGGCAATCATTTCTTGCCCGACACTTATCGTGCTATCTGGCAGCGGAACATCTTTTCGCTCAAACCAAGAAGCTTCTTTTAACTCTTCTTCCTGTAAGGTGATGGTGTCATCGCCATCAAGCTCGGCAGTAAATCCCATCATAAGAGTATCTGAAAATGCCCAAGGTTGTGATTTGTGGGCACGAATATTTTTGATTTTTAGTCCGACCTCTTCCATCACTTCTCTGCGAACAGCATCTTCGGGAGTTTCTCCAATTTCCATAAATCCTGCAACAAGAGCATAGTGTTTATAGGTCGTGTTCCTTCCTTTTGTCAAAAGAATACGATTGCCATCAGTAATCGCTACGATAATGGCAGGACTGATCTTTGGATACTCTATCGCACCACAGTTTGGACAAATGACGGCACGCTCTGTTGTGGAGCGAATGGTCTTACTTCCACAGTGACCGCAATAAATTCTCGATTGCAAAAAGCGATAGATCTGTCCACCCGTCACTCCGGCAAAGCTTGCAGCCTGATCATGAAAATGTCGAAAGGTCGAAATTGGCTCCATAGAGAAACTAGAATGTTTACAAACAGATGGATCATCAATGAGATAATACTCATCTTTATCGATGGAGAATAGGTAATATCCCCCATCTTGTCTTTTTGTCTTTAGGTCTTGAAACTGCGGAATGGTATGATTTCCAAGTTTATCTTTGGAAAGCAGCACTGTATCGCCCTCAAAGTAGAGGGCATAGGCACCATCTCTTGGAGAATGGTTTTTAAACTGTGGGTTGAATATTTTTGGGTAAATTTCTTGTATCATGGGTAATCCTTTTCTTTATTTACTAGTATGCTTGATCAAGTGGCGTGGCATTGGCCACATGATATTTTTCCAAAAGCTCATTTTTGGTATGCCAGAGCTTATTGGAAAGATCGACATAGGTCTCATGAGGATAAGCCAGGCGCTTTGCCTCATCCCAGAGTGTATTTTTTTCTGCATTGCAAATTTTTTGCAATTCCATTACACTTGGGCTTTCATAGACGCATTTTCCATCCACAAAGATGGGAACAAGCAATTCTCGAAGGGTGTAGCTGCCAGGGTCGAGATGAGTTCGTTTCCATGTCTCGATGGGGTCGAAGAGATTGAGTGGTTTGTTTTCATCAAAATGTTCATCGGCCATACAAATTAAATCGGCGATGATTTTGTGTTCCTTTTTGTCATAGATGCGATAAATAGTCTTATTTCCTGGATTCGTAATTTTTTCAGCATTTTCTGAAAGCTTAATCTTTGGAATAAACTCACCAGTTGCTAGATCTTTGATGGCTGCGAGCTTATAGACACCGCCAAAGGAAGGGCACTTATTGGAGGTAATCAAATGCGTACCGACACCCCAGGAATTAATTTGTGCACCCTGAATCTTTAGAGAAGAAATTAAATCTTCATCTAGATCATTGGAGGCAGAAATAATGGCATCCTTTAGTCCGGCCTGGTCAAACATTTTTTTTTGCTTTCTTGGAAAGATAGGCAAGGTCTCCACTATCTAGGCGAATGCCGTAGTGTTCTAGTTTTATCCCTGCCTCCTTCATTTCGAGAAAGACTTTGATGGCATTGGGAACGCCACTTTTTAGCGTGTCGTAGGTATCAACAAGAAGGATGCAATTATTTGGATAAATTTTTGCATAATTTCGAAAGGCAGTGAGTTCGTCGGGAAAGCTCATAATCCAACTGTGTGCGTGTGTGCCCATCACAGGGATGTCAAACATTTTGCCAGCTAAGACATTACTTGTTCCACTACAACCACCGATAACAGCAGCTCTTGCCCCATAGATGCCAGCATCAGGACCTTGTGCTCTTCGAAGTCCAAATTCAAGAACGGCATCGCCATCTGCTGCGTGGACGACTCTGGCGGCTTTAGTGGCAATAAGGGATTGGTGGTTAATGATATTTAATATAGCTGTCTCAAGAATTTGTGCCTCAATAACAGGAGCAATAATCTTGATAAAAGGTTCTCTAGGAAACATCACCGTTCCTTCTGGAATGGCATAGATACTTCCTGAAAATTTAAAGTTTTTTAAATACTCCAAGAAGGTAGGCTGAAACAGGTGAAGACTTTCTAAGTATTGAATATCTTCTGCTGAAAAATGAAGATTTTTTACATATTGAATCACCTGTTCAAGCCCTGCACAGATAGCATAGCCATTGTGTCCAGGATTACTTCGATAAAATGCGTCAAAAATTACAGTTTCATTGGTGTTATGTGATAGAAAATAGCCCTGCATCATGGTGAGCTCGTATAGGTCAGTCAGCAGGCTTAAGTTTTGTTGTGCCATGGGATTCTCCTTTTCTTAAAAATAATTTTACCTAATTATAGCACAGAAAAATAGAAATAGACAATTCTGTGATTTGTTGTTATGATATTGTGCGAAGCTGTTCTTTAGCTTCAGAGAACTATAATACTCAAAGGATGGTGGTATTTCGAGTTACGATTTTTTGATTTAACAAGTTTATACAGACCCGAAGATATGCTGGGTGATCGCGAGTAGCATACCTTTTCGTTGCATATCTCAGTTGTTAGCATAAAATGTTTAGCAACAAAAAATTGAATAGGAATCTGGAACTAGAGTATGGCTCAAACTACAAAATAATTTTGGCGTGAGAGTTGAAAGTTTCAGAGATTCTTCCTCTCACGCATAAAGTTTTGAGAGGATTTCAAGGAATGAAAAAGTTATGGAAACAAGTTTTGAGTTTGGGACTTGTTGCAGTGCTCTCTTGTTCTAGCTTGCCCTTTGGACTTGGCTCAGGTATTGCCTATGCAGCTCAAGAAAATGCAAAGAGCAACCACTTAGACGAGATTCTAAAAAAGCAAAGCAGTGGCCCTTATGACCTTTTGCTCCTGATTAGGCAGGATAAGAATGCTGATGATATGAGTGCGCAAAAGGCTGCAGCAGTGGCACAAAATGACATCAAGGAGATGTTGGATCGTGCACTGGAGCAGGGAAAGGTCTCATCATATGAGAGCTTTTTTTCGTCAAATTCAATCCATGTCATTGCAAGTGATATCGATTTTATCCGACAATTGGCAGCCCATCCGTCCGTAGAGGACATTGCCTTAAATGGTAAAGTCAGTGCAGTGGACACATCAAGTTCATCGAGTGCACAAAATGGTGGAGATGCAATCGACAGTGCAGATGGCATTGATTGGGGCGTAAAGATGGTGCGTGCAAACAGTGTTTGGGATGAATTTCATCTTGACGGAAGTGGTGTGACCATTGGAATTATTGATACAGGTGTCAATTATAAACTTCCTGTACTTCGCAATGCCTATAAGGGCTATGATGCGGCAAAGGGAACATATGACACAAAGTATTACAAGGATTTTATTGATCCAGATAAGGTGGAGCCAGCGGCTTCATCAGAGAACACACATGGAACTCATGTTGCAGGAACAATTCTTGGAAAAGAAGGTGACAGCTTAAATCGAATTGGAGTAGCCCCGGGGGCAAAGTTTATTAATGCAAGGGCAATCTCTGAGGGAATGACCAGCAGTGATGTGATTTTAAGAGCTGGTGATTGGATGTATAGTATGCATCCAGATATTATTAATAACTCCTGGGCAGGTGCATCAAATAATAATGATGAGTGGTTTGCCAGAATGGCACAGACCTGGCAGGATGCAGGAATTATTGCTGTATTTGCTGCAGGAAATGCAGAAATACAGATAGTGAAAGTGGACTTGGCACCATTGCCAATCCAGCAAATCTTTTGGATGTTATCGCTGTAGGAGCAGTAGATAAGAAAAAGAAGATTGCTCCATTTTCAGAGAAAGGACCATCCGTGTTTGATCCTTCTGGAAATGTAACTAAGCCAGAAATATCAGCACCTGGTGTTTCTATTCGTTCATTGAATGCAATGGGCGAGTATGTTAATGACAGCGGAACCAGCATGGCAGCTCCGCATGTCAGTGGTGTTTTGGCACTTTTAAAACAAGCAGATCCAAGTTTGACTCCACAAAGAGCAAAGGAAATTTTGGAAAAGACAGCAGAGCCATTGACCGATGAAAAATTTTCTCAATCTCCCAACATGGCCTATGGCTATGGCTTGGTCAATGCCTACGATGCAGTGGCTAGCTTAAGGGGAAGAGAACAGGGATCCATCTATGGCAAGGTCACAAAGGGTGGCGAAAGAAATATGAGTGCATATGAAGAGGTTGAAGTTTCACCAGCACAGACAACCCAAGCACAGACAACTCAAACAACTCAAGAACAAAGCGAGAGTTCTCACAGTGGAGAGAGCGTATCAGCAGCTAGAGTGGCAACGCCTGCTGACGCTACAGATGAGGCCAAGGAGAACGAATCGAAAGAGGAGACGAGTACTGCTGCGATGGTTAAAAAGCAGAGTATCAACCGAAATATTGCATTTAAGCCATTAATCAAGGTATTGGACACAGGAGCCTATGCCTATGCAAAGTCAGATGGAAGTTATAAGATTCCCCATGCAGTGAATCAAGCGGGTTCACCATATACAGTAGAAGTTTCTGCCTATGGTTATATTACGCAAACTGCACAGGTGGATTTATCTAGTCAGTCAAATCAAAAAGTAGACTTTGTACTTCAACCTGCGCAGATTGCGAAGGTGAGTGGCAAAGTACTTGATGAGACAGGAAATGCTCTTTCTGGTGTCAATGTCAAAGTTGTAGAGGATGAAAATGTCGATAATGTGCAGACAAACGAAGATGGTTCATACCGCATTCAAGCGGCATATGAGGGAAATTATACACTTCGTTTTTCTAAGTACGGATATCTTTCTAAGACCATGAAGTTAAGACTCAATGCAGGCGAAAACACACTAAAAAATGTGACTCTTTTCCAGTTATCTAACTTAGAGGAATATTCACAAAATAATGGTGTTGGTGATGTTGATGGTGCAAATGTGGAAGCTGTAATGACTGGCGGTCAGGAACAGGGTGTTGCTGTGAAATTTGTCACACCTGTTGATGGTGGAATTTTAAAGAGTGCGAATTTGTACTTGGTCAATAGCGGCGATTACCGTGGCAATCACATTCAGGTGGGTGTCGTTGGCTATGATAGTGGAAGACGACTTCGCGAATTAATTCCATTTAGGGATGTGGAAAATGCACACAGCGGCTGGAATAGCGTAGATTTTAGCGATTATTACCTAAAGACAAGCGATCCAATTTATGTTGCTGTTCGCTATGCAAAGCCAATTGGAGAGTCCATTGGCGTGGCGTATGATGAAAATGCATCGGAGAACAATAAAAATCAATCCTATCTATTTAATGGTGAGCTTTCACCTGTATCAGAGCGTTCAAGCCTTTCAGAGGGTGGATTTGCGATTACAACAAAGTGGTATTCTGGAACAACTTCAGGCAATGCAACAGATGTCGAGGAGCCAAATGTTGAAAATTTACCTCAAGTGAGCGTTCCAGAGACTCATTCACAGACTCATTCACAGACACCAACACAATCAACACAGTCAGAAACTTTACCACAAAAAGATTATCGTCAAAAAAGTGATGGCTCAGGTGTAAAAGCACCTGTGGGCACAGAGACAAGTCGAAGTGGTAAGATTTATGGTTGGGAAGATCAGGCAAAAAATATGCATGGACATTTGGTGGCCAGCGATACAGTAGACCGCAAGTGGCAAAGAAATGGCAATCATTGGCAACTTCTTCGAAGCAATGGAGAGCCATATAAGAACACTTGGGTAAAGGCCTACACAACGTCGCAGACAAAACAGGGAACACATTTTTCGTGGTTCCGATTTGACAGCGATGGAAATATGCAAACTGGTTGGGTAAAGGATGAGAAGGGACATTGGTTCTATCTCGAAGAAAGTCAAGATCAATACGCTGGCGAACTTGTTGTTGGTTGGCGAAAGATTGGAGATGATTGGTATTACTTTAATACTTCGGCTCCAAAAGTTGAGGGAAGAATGGAAACCGGTCTATTTGTCGATAAGAACAAAGACACCTATTACCTTCACGAAGGAAAAGACAAGAATGAAGGAAAGATGGCCAAGGGCTGGACACTGATTAAAGACCAATGGATTTATTTTAATGACAGCGGTAAGAAGGTGGCTAGAGCCTTTGACGATGAGTTTTTAAGAGCACAGGATGCACAGGAAAATTCAAATTCATAGTAAGAAAGAGCGTGCCTAGGTTGCACGCTCTTTTTGCTTTGTTGACAAGAAATTTTTGCAATGTTAAAATGACAAACAGGTTATAAGGAGGGGGTAGTTCATAGATGCAGAGTCTGGTTTCTATTCTTTTATTCTTTATTGTCGTTATTCCTGTATTTGTGGCAATCATTTTTACTTATCAAATACGCAATCGACCAAAGACGCTAGAGATGGGGAGCATTGGGTTATTTCTTATGGATATCTTGATGTGGGGAATGGGAACTTTGGGTTGTGGAGGTTGTTTTTACCTACTCTCTCATATTGACTATAGCATTCAGATCTCTCAATATTGTCTAGCTATTGTAGTCATTAGTTTTTTGAATTTTTGTTTTCTTGGAGGAAGAAAGCGATTTAGGAAGGAAAATTGGCATTTTTACTTTTTTGCTATTTTGTTTTTTCTGACCATGGTGGTGACTGTGATGATATTAAAGTATCAATTAAAGGATGCAAGGATTTATCTTTGGTATTTGTCAACACTTTTTATATTTCTTGCCATGGTCGGGACGAGGAAGTAGAACTTGTGACAAATCCTTGACAGCGATAAAAAACTATGTTTAAATAGGGAAGAGAAAAGGCTGAGATGGAGAGAATGTAATTTTATCGACGCATTTGCCTCGTCCTGTTCACAGGATGGGGCTATTTTTATGAAAGGAAGTTTAAATATGTACAACAAAGTACCTACTGATTTGAAATTCGTAGAAAGAGAAAAAGAAGTAGAGAAATTTTGGGAAGATGAAGAGATCTTTGAAAAGAGTATTGAAGATCGAAAAGATTCCCCAACATATATGTTTTATGATGGTCCGCCAACAGCGAATGGAAAGCCACATATTGGCCATGTTTTGACCAGAGTGATCAAGGATATGATTCCACGATATCGAACAATGAAAGGCTATAAAGTTCCAAGAAAGGCGGGTTGGGATACACATGGGCTTCCTGTGGAGCTTGAAGTAGAAAAAAAGCTTGGACTTGATGGAAAGGAACAGATCGAGGCGTATGGTCTTGAGCCATTTATCAAGGAGTGCAAGGAGAGCGTCTGGAAATACAAGGGCATGTGGGAAGAGTTTTCAGGTGTCGTTGGATTTGGGCAGATATGGAAAATCCATATGTCACCTATGAGAACAATTTTATTGAGTCTGAGTGGTGGGCCCTCAAGCAGATTTGGGACAAGGGACTTTTGTACAAGGGCTTTAAGGTCGTACCTTATTGTCCAAGATGTGGAACACCTCTTTCTAGCCATGAGGTTGCACAAGGATATAAGGATGTCAAGGAAAAATCGGCGATTGTCAAGTTTAAGGTAAAGGGCGAAGATGCCTACTTCCTTGCTTGGACAACAACACCTTGGACATTGCCAAGCAATGTGGCACTCTGTGTGAATCCTGTAGAAACCTATGTCCGTGTGAGGAAAGAGGGAACAACTTATATTATGGCGGAGGCCTTAGTAGAGAAGGTATTGGAAAGTGATTTTGAAATTTTAGATCGCTTTGATGGAAAGAGCCTTGAATATAAGGAATATGAGCCTTTGTTTGATTTTGTTGATCCAAAGAAGAAGGCTTGGTTTGTGACCTGTGATGACTATGTCACCTTGACCGATGGTACAGGTATTGTACATATTGCACCGGCCTTTGGTGAGGATGATTCTCGAATTGGAAGAAAATATGATCTGCCATTTATCCAACTTGTCAACAGCAAGGGGGAGATGACAAAGGGAACCAAGTGGGAAGGTGTATTTGTAAAGAAGGCAGATCCATTAGTATTAAAAGATTTAAAGGAAAATGGAAAATTATTTGCTGCACCGACATTTGAGCATAGCTATCCACATTGCTGGAGATGTGACACACCACTAATTTATTACGCAAGAGAGTCTTGGTATATCAAGATGACGGAAGTGAAGGATGATTTAATTCGCAATAATCAAACCATCAATTGGATTCCAGAAAGCATTGGAAAGGGTAGATTTGGAGATTGGCTTGAAAATGTACAGGATTGGGCAATTTCAAGAAACCGCTACTGGGGTACCCCACTCAATGTTTGGCAATGTTCCTGTGGAGCTATGCATTCGATTGGAAGCATTGAGGAATTAAAGTCGATGTCAGAGAATTGTCCAGAACATATTGAGTTGCACCGTCCATTTATTGATGCAGTGACCATCAAATGTCCAGAGTGTGGTGGACAGATGAAGAGAGTTCCTGAAGTGATTGATTGTTGGTTTGATTCGGGATCTATGCCATTTGCTCAGCATCACTATCCATTTGAGAATAAGGAAGTATTTGAACAGCAATTCCCAGCAGACTTTATTTCTGAGGCCGTGGATCAAACAAGAGGTTGGTTTTATTCTCTACTGGCAGTTTCTACCTTAATTTTTAATAAGGCACCATATAAAAATGTCATTGTCCTTGGACATGTACAGGATGAAAATGGTCAGAAGATGAGTAAGTCAAAGGGAAATGCAGTAGACCCAATGGATGCACTCAGGGAATATGGTGCAGATGCGATTCGTTGGTATTTCTATATCAATTCCGCACCTTGGCTTCCAAACCGCTTCTATGGAAAGGCAGTACAGGAAGGTCAGAGAAAGTTTATGGGTACCCTTTGGAATACCTATGCTTTCTATGTGCTCTATGCAGAGATTGATCAGTTTGATCCGACAAAGCATAAGCTGGAGTATGATCAGCTGACTGTGATGGATAAGTGGCTGATGTCAAAGCTTAATTCTTTAATTAAGGAAGTTGATGAGGATTTGGCAAACTATAAGGTGACTGAGGCAGCCAGAGCATTACAAGTCTTTACTGATGAGATGAGCAATTGGTATGTTCGCAGATGTAGAGAACGATTCTGGGCTAAGGGAATGGAGCAAGATAAAGTTTCTGCCTATATGACCTTATATACAGCATTGGTGACACTTTCTAAGCTAGCTGCACCAATGATTCCATTTATGACAGAGCAGATTTATCAAAATCTTGTGCGAAATGTGGATAAAGTGCACCAGAAAGTATCCATCTTTGCGACTATCCACAGGTGAATGAGCAGTTGATTGACAAGAAATTGGAAGTAGACATGGATGAGGTGTTGGACATTGTCGTCCTTGGTCGTGCGGCGAGAAATGAAGCAAACATTAAAAATCGTCAGCCAATTGCAGATATGTATGTGAAGTCTGACAATGTGTTAGACAAATTCTATACGGACATTATCAAGGATGAGCTCAATGTAAAGCAGGTGAGCTTTAGAGATGATGTTGAGGACTTTGTAAATTATACCTTTAAGCCACAATTAAAGACAGTAGGACCAAAGTATGGAAAGCAACTTGGAAAGATTAAAGAGGCATTGGCTCATCTGGATGGTCCAGCAGCAATGAAAAAGTTAAAGAGCGATGGGGCATTGGAATTTGACTTTGATGGCGAGAAAATTTCACTGACAATGGATGACTTGTTGATCGAGACAGCAAAGAGTGAAAATTTTGTTTCTCAGGAAGACAATCAGGTGACGGTTGTACTCGATATTCGTCTTACACCAGAACTGATTGAAGAGGGATTTGTTCGCGAGGTTATTTCAAAAGTGCAGACAATGCGCAAGGAAGCAGGATTTGAGGTTACTGATCATATCATTCTTTCACAGAGTGATAATGATAAATTGGCTGAGATTATCAAAGCAAATGTCGATCAGGTGAAGTCGGAAACTTTAGCTGATGATATTGTCTTTGGCAGTGTCAGTGGATACAACAAGCATTGGAACCTCAATGGTGAGAGTGTTTTGCTTGGAGTTGAGAAGGTAGTAAAAAACAATTAAAAAATGCAAGGTGGAGGTATGTTAATGACAGGACTGATTCGGAGTAAAAAGTTTGATAAGAATCAGATTAAACAAGATATTATTAGCAATGTAAAGATTCTTTATAGAAGATCAATTGAAGAGGCCAACCCAATGGAGGTCTATCAGGCGGTGAGCTTGACTATGCAAAAGCTCATTATTGATGACTGGATGAAGACACAAAAAGCTTATGAAGAGAAGGATGTAAAGACCGTTTATTATCTTTCTATGGAGTTTTTGGTTGGTCGTGCTCTGGGAAATAATATTATTAATCTTGGAGCAGTGAAGGAAGTGAAGGAAGCTCTTGATGAGTTGGGATTTGATTTAAATCTCATTGAGGATCAGGAGAGAGATCCAGCGCTTGGAAATGGTGGACTTGGAAGACTTGCTGCTTGTTTCCTTGATTCTTTAGCAACACTTGGCTATCCGGCGTATGGCTGTGGTATTCGCTATCACTATGGTATGTTCAAGCAAGAGATTAGGGACGGATATCAGATTGAGGTTCCAGATGAGTGGTTAAAAGACGGATATCAATTTGAGCTTCGTCGTGATGAGTATCAGGTTGAGGTTAAGTTTGGTGGTCATGTTCGTGTAGAAGTAAAGGATGGAAAGAATAAGTTCGTTCAGAATGGATATTCTTCTGTGCTCGCTGTTCCATATGATATGCCAATCGTTGGTTATGAAAATGGCATTGTCAACACATTGCGTATTTGGGATGCTCGTTCTGTATCTAACTTCAGCCTTGAGCAATTTGACAAGGGAGATTATCAAAAGGCTGTTGAGCAGGACAATCTTGCAAAGAATATTTGTGAGGTGCTCTATCCAAATGATAATCACTATGCGGGTAAGGAGTTGCGCTTAAAGCAACAGTATTTCTTTATTTCTGCAAGTATTCAAAGAGCAGTCTTAAAGTTTAAGGAAAAGAACAGTGATATTCATGACCTTCCAAAGAAGGTAGTATTCCAGATGAATGATACACATCCAACTGTTACAGTTCCAGAGCTTATGCGCATCTTGATTGACGAAGAGGGACTGTCATGGGATGATGCTTGGAGCATTACAACACAGTGCTGTGCGTACACAAATCATACGATTATGGCAGAAGCTCTTGAGAAGTGGCCAATCGAGCTCTTTTCCAGATTGCTACCAAGAATTTATCAAATCGTGGAAGAGATTAATAGAAGATTTGTCTTGGAAATTCAGTCAAAGTATCCTGGCGATAATGACAAGGTACAGAGAATGGCAATTATTCATGATGGTCAGGTGAGAATGGCCTATATGGCTATTGCTGGAAGCTTTTCTGTCAATGGTGTGGCGAAGTTGCACACAGAAATTCTGGAGAAGCAAGAGTTAAAGGATTTCTACGAAATGACACCAGAAAAGTTCAATAACAAGACCAATGGTATCACACAGAGAAGATTCCTTCTCCATGCCAACCCATTGCTTGCAAATTGGATTACCAATAAGATTGGAGACGATTGGATCACCGATCTTTCAAAGATTGCAAAGCTAAAGGTATTCCTTGATGACAAGAAGAGCCAACAGGAATTTATGAACATCAAGTACCAAAACAAGGTTCGCCTTGCGAATTATATCAAGGAGCACAATGGCGTTGATGTTGATCCTCGTTCCATCTTTGATATTCAGGTAAAGAGATTACATGAGTACAAGCGTCAGCTGCTTAACATCTTGCATGTAATGTATTTGTACAATAAGTTAAAGGACAATCCAGTGCTTGATATTGTGCCAAGAACATTTATCTTTGGTGCTAAGGCCGCAGCTGGATATCGCCGTGCGAAGTTGACGATTAAGTTAATTAACTCTGTGGCGGATGTCATTAACAATGATCCTACCATCAATGGAAAGATTAAGGTTGTCTTTATCGAGGACTATCGTGTATCTAATGCAGAGATTATCTTTGCTGCAGCTGATGTCAGCGAGCAGATTTCTACAGCAAGTAAGGAAGCATCAGGAACAGGTAACATGAAGTTTATGTTAAATGGTGCCCCTACACTTGGAACAATGGACGGTGCAAATGTAGAGATTGTCGATGAGGTCGGTGCAGAAAATGCATTTATCTTTGGTATGAGCTCAGATGAGGTCATTAACTACGAGAAGAATGGTGGATATGATCCAATGGAGATATTTAATAATGATCAGGATATCCGCCGTGTACTAATGCAGTTAATCAATGGTTACTATTCACCAGCTGATCCTGAGTTATTTAGAGATTTGTACAATTCTCTGCTCAATACACTCAGCTCAGATAGAGCAGATACTTACTTTATCTTAAAGGATTTCCGGTCTTATGCAGACGCACAGGAAAGAGTGGATGCAGCGTACAGAGATGAGGACGAATGGGCAAGAATGGCCCTCTTGCAGACCGCATCTGCTGGAAAGTTCTCTTCTGATCGAACAATCGAGGAGTATGTAAGAGATATTTGGAAACTTGAGAAAGTTGTATTAAAGTAATTTTGCATAGTATAAAAACCCCATGGATTCAAGAAAATCGGCTCCATGGGGTTTTCTTATTTTGGGAAAGTTATTCTTTTGATGAAAGTTCCTCCCATTCAAGGTATAAATCATTTAGCTTTTGGCTGTGCTCTTCCTTTTCTTTTTGAAGGCGAGCAAGCTCGATAGCATTTGTTTGAAGTTCAGGATCAAGAAATTGCTCGTCAATTTTGGCGATCCATTCTTCAAGTTTTTCAATTTCCTTTTCACAGCGTGCAATCGCATTTTTTCTCTTTCGCTGTTCGGCTTGCAAAGCCTTACTCGACTTCCAATCACTTTTGCTTTCTGTTGTAGTGAAAGTGGTCGGTTCACTTACATTGTCAATATCAGCTCGATGAGCAGCTTCTGTGATCTCCTTTTTTTCAAGATAGTAATCGTAATTTCCAATGTAATTAAATAATTGTTTGTGGCGAAGATCTAAGATGCGATTGGCTGTGCGATTGATAAAGTAGCGGTCGTGGGAGACATAAATGACCGTTCCAGTGAAATTGGCAATGGCATTTTCAAGAATTTCCTTGCTGACAATGTCAAGGTGGTTGGTTGGCTCGTCCAAAAGGAGAACATTGGCCTTTGAGAGCATTAACTTGACCAAAGAGACACGACCACGCTCACCACCGCTGAGGTCAGCTATCTTTTTGTACACATCATCTCCAGTAAATAAAAATGCAGCGAGAACATTTCGCACACGAGTATTATCTAGATTTGGATAGGAATCCTGCACTTCATCAAAGAGCGTTTTTTCCATATGTAGGACTTGATGTTCCTGATCGTAATAGGCGAGATGGATGCGAGAGCCAAAAGTGATACTTCCGGTATCAGGGGAAATCATATGGTTTAACATTTTTAAAATGGTTGTTTTTCCAGCACCATTGTCCCCGATAATGGCGACATGTTCGCCGCGCTTTATTTCAAAATGAAGATTGGAAAAAAGTTGCTGATTTCCAAAGGACTTAGAGAGATTGGAAACTTTGAGAACATCATTTCCACTTTCTTCGGATTGTGTAAAGAAGAGAGACATATCACTTTTTAGTTCAATCGGTTTGTCGATGCGTGTAATCTTATCGAGCATTTTTTCTCGGCTCTCAGCTCGCTTAATTGATTTTTCACGGTTAAATGAGCGAAGTTTTTCAATCACTGCCTCTTGGTGTTTGATTTCTTGCTGTTGGTTCATATAGGCCTTGAGTGCAGCTTCTCTTAGCATTGCTTTTTTTTGTGCAAAAGCTGTGTAATTGCCAAGATAGGTATTGACCTCGCCATTTTCTACATCGATGACCTTGCCCACAATTTTGTCTAAAAAGTAGCGGTCATGGGAGACGATGACAACGGCTCCCTTGTAGTTGAGAAGATATCCCTCCAGCCACTCGATACTTGAGAGGTCAAGATGGTTGGTTGGCTCATCAAGAAGAATAATATCTGGTGCAGACAATAAAAGTTTTCCAAGAAAGACTCTCGTCTTTTGTCCACCAGAGAGGGAATGAATCTTTTTTTGAAAATCATCTTCCGAAAAGCCTAAACCCTTTAAAATTCCAGAGACTTTACTTCTTGCAACATAGCCATCAGCCAGTTCATATTGGTGAGTGAGATGGTTATAGTCATCATAGAGTTTTTCGAGCTCTTCGCCATGAAGATGTTTCATTTGCTCTTCCATTTTGGAAATCTTTTCTTCCATAGCAATGATGGGTTCGATGACAGTGTAGAGTTCTTCTTGAATCGTATAGTCAGAATCTATATCATTAATTTGGTGTAAGTAGCCAAGTTTAGCATCTTTTGATAAAATAACACTGCCAGCGTCTGGTTGATTTTCTCTGGAAAGAATTCGCAAGAGTGTAGTTTTTCCAGCACCATTTAGACCGACGATAGCAACCTTTTCGTTTTCATTGATAAGTAAGGAAGCATCACGAATAATCGTTTCACTTCCAAACGATTTTGTAATATGCGTGGCACTTAAAATCATAATTTCTCCTTTTGTATAAATAAAATAGATACAATGAGTATAACTTATTGTATGACACAAGACAAGAGCTTAAAAAAACCTTAGATTTTTGAAATAATGCTACCTTAACTCACTAGCTTTTAGATGGTGGGTTAAGGTAGCAAAAAAATAGATATTTGTGATACAATAGCTAGCGTTATGGGAGTATGGAAATCAAAGAATAGACACAAATATTTATTACAGTATCATATTATTTTTTTGTATGTATGTATAGAAAAAGCTTTTTAGTATCAAAAAGAAATATAAGATTATATAAAACAATTTTCTTATGAGATATGCACAAAGAGTAATATAATCATAAAATATATGGAAACAGACAAAGACCATATACACTATATGATAGAAACTGAGCCTACAATATCCATAAGTAAAAGTGGTTAATCTAATTAAGAGTTATACAACATATCATATATGGAAAAAGCATACAGAATATCTTAAGAATCATTTTTGGAAAGAACATACATTTTTGGACGGATGGATATTTTTGCTTGTAGCGTAGGCAATGTTTCTGAAGAAATGTTAAAGCAATATATAGAAAATCAAGGGTAGAAAGGCGGGTAAGCTTAATGTTAAAGGCATATAGATATCGGATTTATCCAAACAAAGAGCAAGAAATACAGTTAGCAAAGACATTTGGCTGTTGTCGTTTTGTATATAATCAAACCCTTGCGTACAGAAAAGATGCTTATGAAAAAGAAAAAAAGTCTGTCAGTAAGACAGATTGTAATAATTATTGCAATAGAGAGCTGAAAAAAGCTTATGAATGGCTAAAAGAAGTAGATAAATTTGCTTTAACAAATGCAATTTATAAAAATGTAAAAGATCTAAAAGTAAGAGATTGGATGTGTCCTTTCTGCAATACAAAACACGATAGAGATATCAATGCGGCAAAAAATATATTGGCAGAAGGATTAAGACAAGTAGTATAAGAAAAAACAATAGGGCAGGGACTGCCCGAATTAACGCCTGTGGAGATAGTAGGTTGCGAGGTCAGCGAAGCAGGAAGCCCATAGGCTTTAGACTATGGGTAGTTCACATATAGACATTACATCTAAAAATATGTTATAATGACTAGGTTATAAGGGATGAAAAATAAGAAGCAAAAGAGGGCGGAAAAATCAATCTGATAGATATGCACGCACATATCATCTATGGTGTGGATGATGGGGCGCAGAGTATTGAGGAAAGTATTCATTTAATAAAAATGGCATATCAGCAAGGAGTGAAAAAAATTATCGCTACGCCACATTCTTACTCGACAATAGGCGTGGAGATAATGAAAAAGAGATTAAGAGTGTTGCAAAGGTACTTGCAAAAGATTTGCCAGAGATGGAATTGTTTTTTGGTGAGGAGATATTGTATTCTGTAGATGTCTTAAATAGGTTGGAAAATCAAGAAATATCAACACTTGCAGGCAGTCGATATGTATTGGTGGAGTTTCAGCCTGTGATTTCTTACAAGAATATGCTCCACAACATTCGAAACTTGATGGTCTCGTCTTATATTCCCATTTTAGCCCATGTCGAAAGGTATGCTTGTCTGAGAAAAAAAAAGGAACGCTTAGATGAGCTTAAGCATCAGGGGACATTATTTCAGATGAATTATCTCTCTCTTAGCGGAAATATTTTTGATCAAAATACTCGATGGTGCAGAAAGATTGTACTAGAAGGAAAGGTGGATTTTTTGTCTACCGATATGCACAGACCAGGTTGGCGACCACCAGATACAAAAGTAGCATTGACCTGGCTAAAGAAAAATCTATCAAGTGAGCATATCGCAGCATTGACTTATCATAATGCACTGGCAATTCTTCACAATCGGCCGATTCGAGCATAAAACAGAGTGAAATGAAAGGGAAAAAACACATGGGAAATTCAGCCAACAACATGGAGCAGGATGTATCAGCAAAAGAGCTAGAAATCGATCTTGTGGCACTGTTTCTAGTATTGAAAAAGCGTCTCTGGATGATTATCTTGGCCGCCATTGTAATGGGGGGCATTGGTTTTGGTTATAGCCGCTACATGGTCACACCAGAGTATCAATCGACAGCAATGATTTATATTCTCTCTAAGGAGAATTCATTGACATCGCTTGCGGATTTGGAAATTGGAAGTAAGCTCACAAAGGATTACAAGGTAATTGCTAGAAGTAGGGCTGTACTTGAGGAAGTCATTGGAAAGATGAACCTTGATATGAGCTATGATGAATTAAAGGGAAAGCTCAAGGTGGAGAATCCGACAGATACAAGAATTTTGTCCTTGACGATTACTGATCCAGATCCAGAAAAGGCAACAAGAATTGTCAATCAGGTGGCAGAGTCTTCTTCTTCCTATATTGGATCATTGATGGAGATGAGACCAGCGAAGATCTTGGAAAAAGGTGTGATTCCAAAGGCACCATCTAGCCCAAGTGTTAAGAAAAATGCAATGATTGGTGCTTTTCTCGGCATTGTTGCTGTTTCAGTCATATTGATTGTCTTTGAGTTATTAAATGATACCATTAAGACAGAGGAAGATGTGGAGAAGTACCTTGGAATTACTGTATTGGCAAGTCTTCCTGATCACACCAAAAAGAGTAGGTATGAGAGGAGGAGAAAATAATGCTGGTAGAGAGAAAGAAAAAAGTAGAATTAAATGTAGGGAATTATGGCTACTTATATGAGGAATCATTGAAGGTATTGCGAACAAATTTGCAGTTTTCAGGCAATGATTTGAGAGTGATTATGTTAACTAGTGCCGTGCCTGGCGAGGGAAAATCCGATACAAGTTTTAATTTGGCACATTCGTTGACACAAATTGGAAAGAGAGTCTTATATTTGGATGCTGACATTCGTCGAACAGTATTTATAGCAAAGCATGCTGTCTCTTCAAAGGTCGATGGTTTGAGTCAATATCTCAGTGGTCAAAAGGGACTCGATGACATCGTCTATGAGAGCAATATTCCTAATTTAGATATTATCTTTGCAGGTCCTTATGCACCAAATCCAGCAGAACTTTTGGCTGAGGCAGAATTTTCCATCCTTGTGGAGCGGGCAAGACGAGAGTATGACTACATTATTATTGATACGCCACCACTTTCTAACATTGTCGATGCGGCAGTTGTTGGGCGATGCACAGATGGTGCAGTCATTGTCATTAAAAGTGGAGAAGTTAGTTATAAGTTGGTACAAAAAGTAAAGGAGCAGTTGTTAAAGGTCAATTGCAAGATTCTTGGCACGGTTTTAAATAAGGTGGAAGTACATAAGAATAATTATCATTATTCTCGAGCATTAGCGAAAACAAAAAAGAAGTAATTGTTGCCCGATAGCCCTTGTTGCTATCGGGCAAAGTTTTGTCTTTTAGGTATGTGCAAAAATACATTGACAATGTTCTTATCATTCACTATACTTAGGGTATAAATGTAGAATTATTAACAAGGAGATTAGTATGGAGGAAAAGCGAATCTCAAAAGCAGTAATTTCGAGATTACCGAGATATTATCGCTATTTGGGGGAATTAATTCAAGAAAAAGTGGAGAGAATATCTTCAAAGGAGTTGAGTATCCGAATGAAGGTGACTGCTTCACAGATTCGACAAGATTTAAATAATTTTGGCGGTTTTGGACAACAGGGATATGGGTACAATGTCAAGTATTTGCACAATGAGATTGGCAAGATTTTGGGTATCGATCGAGAGAACAATTTAATTGTTATTGGTGGAGGACACCTTGGACAGGCGATTGCCAATTATGCTAATTTTGAGCGCAGAGGATTTTATATTAAGGCAATATTTGATATTGACCCAGAGATTATTGGAAAAGAAGTTCGTGGAGTGAGAGTCTATAGTATGGGCGAACTCGAAGATTTTATCAAAAAAAATGATATCCATATTGCAGCCCTGGCTATTCCAAAATTGCAGGCCGAAGAAGTGGCAAAGCGATTGGTTGCAGCAGGGATTGTGGGCATTTGGAATTATGCTCATATTGATCTTCAAGTTCCCGACAATGTCGTTGTGGAGAATGTACATCTTTCTGAATCCTTAATGCGTCTGTCCTATCGTGTCAATCGGGAGATGGATAAAACAAAGAAATGATCATTGGGATAGGGACAGATTTAATTCAAATTTCACGAATTGAAAAGGCCTGTGCAAAGGAACATTTTCTGAAAAAAATTTATACAGAAAAGGAGTGCCGGCTAGCGAAGAAAAGAAGTTCTTTTCTAGCCGGTAATTTTGCTGTAAAAGAGGCAGTGAGTAAAAGTCTTGGCACAGGTTTTTTGGGGTTTATGCCAAGAGATATTGAGGTGCTTAGGGATGAACTTGGAAAGCCCTATGTCAATTTATATCATGGGGCATTGAGGCGTGCCAAACAAATAGGAGCAGAGCGGATTTTGGTTTCTATTAGTAATACCAATGAATATGCAATGGCATTTGCACTGGTAGAGGGAGAATGAAATGTTGGTTTATACAGATGAAGTTCTAGAGAAAATTCCACAGAGAAAAAAAGATGCAAATAAAGGAACTTATGGTCATGTACTGGTGATCGCTGGAAGCAGAGGTATGAGTGGAGCAGCATATTTTAGTGCACTTTCTGCATATAAGGTGGGTGCAGGACTTGTGCGGATTTTTACAGTTGAAGAAAATCGAATTATTTTGCAGACCATGTTGCCAGAAGCGATTATTACTACATATGAACCAGACAATTATGTGAAAACATTAAAGGAAGTGCTTTCTTGGGCAACAGCCATTGTGATTGGACCAGGAATGGGTGAGGGGAGATGGCAAAAAGATCACAGAGCAGGTGCTTGCTTCCTCTCTACTCCCTATGGTTGTCGATGCGGATGCCCTAAATATTGTGGCAAAGAAAAAGATGTCGGTGTTGTTTGGCAAAAATATGGTAATTACACCACATTTAGGGGAGATGTCAAGACTTGTGGGAATGAGCATTGATGAGATTAAGAAGGATAAATTAGCTGTGGCAAGAAAGTATGCACTCCATCATCAAGTTCATGTCCTCTTAAAATCAGAAGAAACACTGGTTGTCAGTCCGAGTGGAGAGGAGTATAAAAATACTTCGGGTTCGCCTGCGCTGGCTAAGGCAGGAAGTGGTGATGTTTTGTCAGGAGTGATTGCAGGTTTATTTTGCTTGGGCTATAATATATTTTCGGCAGCCTCTCTAGGAGCCTATATCCATGGAAAGAGTGGAGAAGTGGCAGCAGAAAAATATGGAGAGCATAGCACCATTGCAAGGGATATTATTGAGAGTATTTCTTGTGTGATGAAAAAGGAGAATTAGAAAGTGATGTTAATTTTTATATTGTTGATTTTTGTGTTTATGGACGCAGTGCTATTTGCATTTGGATCAGCAATACAAAGTATCAATGTGACAGAGTTTGAAAAAGAGATGGAGGGTGGTGATGTCAAGGCAGGGCGAGTGCTTCGCATTTATAATCGTCCAGAGAAATTTGTCAATACCATACAAACATTAGAAATGGCCTTTGCTATTGCAATAGGCTGTGTGATTATTCGAAATTTTTCAAAGATTTGGATGGCTGTGTTGGTTGCCATCATTTCGGCCATGGCGATGGTGAGTATAGGAATGGTAGTTCCAAAGCGATTGGCGATTAAAAATCCTCAAAAGACTGCAAAAAAGTATATTGGACTTGTGCGCATTGTTATGGGAGTTTTCACTCCATTTACATTGATTATTCGTGTGATTTCTTTTGTAATCCTTCGCATTTTTGGCATTGATCCAAATAAAAAAGAGGAAAATGTGACAGAAGAAGATATTATGAGTATGGTCAATGAAGGCCATGAACAGGGCATTCTTGAGCACAGTGAGGCCGAGATGATTACCAATATCTTTGAGCTCAATGATAAGCACGCAGAAGATATTATGACACACAGAAATAGTTTGGTTTGCATTGATGGCGACTGGACTTTAGAAGAGGCTGTGGACTTTATATTGAAGGAAGGAAACAATTCCAGGTTTCCAGTCTATGAGGGTGATATTGATGGCATCATTGGTATCTTGAATATGAAGGACGCATTGATATTTCAAATAAGGGCATCTATCAGGAGAAAAAAATCAAGGAGATTGATGGTCTTTTGCGCGAGGCAAATTTTATTCCTGAAGTAAAGAAGTTAGATGCGCTTTTTAAAGAAATGCAATCAGATAAAATCCATATGGAAATTGTTGTCGATGAGTATGGACAGACAGCAGGCATTGTAACAATGGAGGATATCTTGGAAGAAATTGTCGGAAATATTATGGATGAATATGATATTGATGAAGAGATGATTACAGAAATTGGTGATGGAAGCTATATTATGAAGGGAATGACTCATTTAGAGGATGTTCAAGAAACCTTGCATATTGAGTTTACAGAGGAAGATTATGATAACTTTGATACACTCAATGGATTGATTATTGCAAAGATTGGGCATATTCCAGAGGATGGGGAAAAGTTTTCGTTAGTAATGTATGGCTATGAATTTACCGCAATCAAGGTAGAAAATAAGATTATTCGTTCTATAAAAGTCACTTTACACAAGGACAAAGAAGAAGATTCTACAGAAGATGTTAAGAATTCTTAAAAAAGAGTGCTTTAATTGACGGAAAAACTTTGATATAGTAAAATAAAAACGATATTTAGTAGAGCAAGGAGTGGGAAGAGATGTCAGGACATTCAAAATTTGCAAACATTAAGCACAAAAAAGAGAAAAATGATGCTGCAAAGGGAAAGATTTTTACTGTTATTGGTCGAGAGATTGCTGTTGCAGTAAAAGAAGGAGGATCTGATCCAAATAATAACTCAAAATTGCGTGATGTGATTGCCAAGGCAAAGGCAAATAATGTGCCAAATGACACAATTGAGAGAGGAATCAAAAAGGCAGCAGGAGATTTGAGTGCTGTAAATTATGAACAGAATGTCTATGAGGGGTATGGACCAAGTGGTGTGGCCATTATTGTGGAGACATTGACCGATAATAAGAATAGAACAGCTGCCAATGTGCGTGCAGCATTTACAAAGGGTGGCGGAAATATTGGTGCACAGGGCTGTGTATCATATATGTTTGACAAGAGAGGTCTCATTGTGGTTGACAAGGAAGAATGTGACATAGATGCCGATGAATTGATGATGCTTGCACTTGATGCTGGTGCAGAGGACTTTTCAGAAGAAGAAGACAGCTATGAGATTTTTACAAGTCCAGAAGATTTCTCTGAGGTTCGAGAGAAGTTGGAGAAAGAATATTCCAATGGCCGATGCAGAAATCACAATGATTCCACAAAATTATGTGGATTTATCTTCGGAAGAGGATATCAAAAAGATGAATCGCATTTTGGATCTTTTGGATGCCGATGATGATGTACAAAATGTATATCACAGTTGGGATGAGTAAAAAGGGGGAGTAAGATGGGCAGTACAGATGTAAAAGAGTTATTATATACGCCAAAAGTGCAGGAGCTTTTTGGAAAACTTTATGGATCAGAACAGAGCCCGATGCAGACAAAGCGATATGAAGCAGTAGTTGACGGCTATGTTCATTCTTTTGGTGATGCAGATATTTTTCTTTTTTCCTCTCCGGGAAGAACAGAAATTAGTGGAAATCACACAGATCACAATCATGGCAAGGTGATTGGTGGAAGCATTAATTTGGACTGTGTGGCCGCTGCTGCAAAGACAGAGGAAAGGGCAGTTCATATTATCAGTGAGACATTTCAACAGGATTTTGTGATCAATTTGGATGAGTTAGAGCCAAGTGAGCAAAAAGCTGGAACGCAGGATTTAGTCAAGGGATTGATTCAGGGATTTTTAAATCGAGGTTGCAAGGTAGAAGGATTTAATGTCTATATGACAAGCAATGTCATTGCTAGTGCAGGGGTAAGTTCTTCGGCAGCATTTGAGACCTTGCTTTGTCAAATCATCAATACATTGTTTAATGAGGAAAAATTGGATACTGTTGACTATGCACACATTGGAAAGTATGCTGAGAATGTGTATTGGGACAAGGCCAGTGGGCTTTTAGATCAAATGTGTTGTGCAGTGGGTGGGTTGATTGCCATTGATTTTAAAAACCCAGATAAGCCACTGGTAAAGAAGATAAATTATGATTTTTCTAACGCAGAGCATTCTTTGATTATTGTGCAGACAGGCCGTGGCCACGCCGATCTTTCGGCAGACTATTCGTCAATTCCTCAGGAGATGAACAAGGTGGCCGAGTATTTTGGAAAGAAAGTTCTCAGAGAGATTTCAATAGATGATGTTCTTGATCAATTTTCAAAGCTCAGAGCATATGCTAAAGATCGAGCAGTTCTTCGTGCTCTTCACTTTTTTGAAGAGAATGAGCGGGTGGACAGGGAGATTGCAGCATTAGAGAAAAATGATTTTGAGAGCTTTCTAAAAAATATTGCGGCAAGTGGAAATTCATCGTGGAAGTACTTGCAAAACTGTTATACAACAGCAGAGGTCAATGTGCAGGGAATTAGTTTGACATTGGCACTTAGTGAGCGGTTTTTGGAGCAAAAAGGCTGTGGTGTTTGCCGAGTACATGGTGGTGGCTTTGCAGGAGTTATTATGGCCATGGTTCCTGATGCAATTGCAGATGAGTACATCCAATATATTGAACGCTATATGGGTGAAGAAAACGCACATCGCATGCGCATTCGACCGATGGGATCAATTTGTGTGCAATCTATGTTAGATTGAAAGAGTGAGGTTAGGTTATGAGTGAGGAGAGGTATATGGGAGAAAGTGTAATGAATGCAGAAAAAAGAGAGAAGATCTATCGAAAGGCACCGACATATCAATGGTTTTGTAGTCTAGTGATTACCTTGATTTGCACAGGGATATTTTTTAATATGTGGTATTCCTTTGTCAGTGTCAACAATCAGACAGGGCACCTTTTGGGAACAGCGAATCTCTTGATGTCCACCATCATTTATTTGGTTGTTGTTATTTATGTAATGAATATGACAGGTGGATATAAAATCGGCGTAAATCAAACAATGAATATTATTTCATCGCAAGTTGTTGCATTATGTGTTGTCAATATTATTGAGTTGATTGTATCTTTGGCAATTCTTGGCGAGATACGATTTTTTGTTGTGCTCTTAGTGCGCTATATTCTTGTGTGGGTGATTGAGTCCATTATCATTGGTCTATTGACTTTTTTAATGGTGCATATGTATATTATGTTATTTCCACCACTAAAAATGCTAGAAGTGATGGGAACGAGGAAGAATACACTTTCTGTAAAGATCAATCGCCGTGATGACAAGTACAATGTATGTAAGCGTATTAGCTTTGCAGAAGATGATGAGAGCATTATTCGAGAAATTCAAAAATATGATGCTGTATTGTTGAACGACTTGCCGAGTGAAGATAAGAATAGAATTCTAAAGATTTGCTATAAGGTAAATAAGCGTGTGTATTTTACACCAAAGCTATCAGATATTATTGCAAAATCGTCTAAAGAGGTCAATCTTTTTGATACTCCATTATATTTAAGTGAAAATACGGATATGTCACTGTCCCAGCGTGCGGTTAAGCGTCTGTTTGATATTGCATTGTCCGGTATTTCTTTGATTATTTTATCTCCAATCTTGATTTTAGTTGCTATTGCAATTAAATTGAATGATGGTGGTTCCGTTTTTTATCGCCAGGAGCGTGTAACTTTTGGTGGAAAAAAGTTCTGGATTTTGAAGTTTAGAAGTATGATTGAAGATGCAGAAAAAGATGGAAAGCCACACCCAGCAGGAGAAAATGATGACCGTATTACCAAAGTGGGAAAGGTAATTCGTGCAACGAGAGTGGATGAGTTGCCACAGTTAATTAATATTCTTGCGGGTGATATGTCGATTGTAGGACCAAGACCAGAGCGTGTGGAACATGTAGAAAAATATGAAAATGATATTCCTGAGTTTGTATTTAGAACAAAGGTAAAAGGTGGGCTTACTGGTTATGCCCAAGTTTATGGAAAGTACAATACCACTGCACTTGACAAGTTAAAGCTGGACATGATTTACATTTTAAACTATTCCTTCCGATTAGACCTTCAGATTATTTTTGAGACCGTCAAGGTTATCTTTCAGAAAGAAAGTACAGAGGGATTTGACGAGGGAGGTCAGCATGAGATGCAGGAGTATGCAAGTGGGAAGGAGAAAAAGTGAATGAAAATTCTTGTTGTTTCTGAAAACTTTTATCCAGACACATTTGCAATTAACGATATTGTGCGAATTCTTGGTGAGCGTGGTCATGAGGTGACTGTGCTCACAGGTTTGCCAGATTATACGACATCCTATATTCCTGAAGAATACAAGCATGGAAAGAATCGAGAACAGGTTTATCATGGTGCTAAGGTTTATCGTGTGCCAACGATTGCAAGAAGACATGGACCAATTTGGAGAAGTTTAAATTATCTTTCTTTTGTGTTTAGTGGAAATCGGGCGGCGAAGAAAATTGATTTTGGAGAATTTGATATTATTTATGTCTGGGAGGTTTCGCCGGTGACCATGGCCCTTCCTGCGATTGCACTGAAGAAGAAGTATAAAAAGCCATTGTTTTTGTATTGCATGGACATTTGGCCAGAGTGTGTAAAGGCGATGGGATTTAAGGAGGGCACTTTCTTCTATTCCAAGATAAAAAATTTGAGTGCTCATATCTATCAGCAATGCGATCATATTGCTGTGTCGTCAAAGCCATTTTTTGATTATCTCGAAAAGGTGGATGGATGTTCTCGAAAGAAGATGAGTTATCTTCCACAGTTTGCCTCATCGGATATGTTGGAGAAAAATTTTGAGAAAAAACCCAATGGTCACTTTGACTTTTTGTATATTGGAAATATTGGAAAAGTTCAAGATATTCCATGTTTGGTGGCAGCAATGGCCAAATTAAAGGATCGGAAAGATGTCACCTTCCACATTGTAGGTGGTGGTTCAGAGTATGAGCATGCGATGGCGATGGTCAAGGAAGCGGGGGCAGAAAACATTGTCAAATTCTATGGACCAAAGCCATTTAAGGAAGCGATGACCTATTATAAGATTGCTGATGCTTGTATGCTGACTTTAGATGGAAAAAATCGGATTGGTGATACTTTGCCAGGAAAGTTACAGACCTATATGGCAGCCGGAAAACCTGTCATTGGAGCAATTAACGGTGCTGGAAATGAGGTAATTAAGGAAAGTCGCTGTGGATTAAGTGTTCGTGCAGGGGATAGCGATGGGCTTGCCAATGCTTTCTTAGAATATATTGCCCATCAGCAGAAGTATGCAAATTGTGGCGAAGCGGCAAGAAAGTATTTTCGAGAGAATTTTACGCAGGAAAAACATTTTGAAACTTTAGAAGCACGCTTAAAGGAGATGATCAATCAATGAAGATACTGCTTATAAACTCAGTTTGTGGAATTGGCAGTACAGGAAAGATTTGTGGAGCAATTGCGAAAGAATACGAAAAAAAAAGGTTATGAAGTCAAAATTGCCTATGGTAGAGATGCACAGGTTCCCGAGGAATATCGAAAGTATGCAGTGCAAATTGGAAATAGCACAGAAGTAAAGATGCATGCACTAAAGAGCAAACTTTGGGATGCCCATGGTTTGGGAAGTAAGAAGGCGACAAAGGAGTTTCTTGAGTGGGCAACAAAGTACAATCCAGATGAATTGTGGTTGCACAATATTCATGGCTATTATATTCATTATGAGTTGCTCTTTGACTGGATTAAGTCAAGACCGAAGATGAAGGTCTATTGGACATTGCATGATTGTTGGGCATTTACAGGACATTGTGCATATTTTTCTTATGTTGGCTGTGAAAAATGGAAGAGTGGATGCGGAGGTTGTCCACAATTAAAGGAGTATCCAAGTAGCCTTGGAGTAGACAATAGTGATAAGAATTTTCAAAGAAAAAAGAAGGCCTTTTTGGGTGTAAAGGATATGACCTTGATTACACCTTCGAAATGGTTGGCTAGTTTAGTCAAAGAGAGCTTTCTTGGACAATATCCAATAAAAATTAGTTACAATACGATTGATCACAATATCTTTAAGCCAACTCCAGGAAATTTTCGGGAGAAATATGGCATTAAGAATAAAAAAGTAGTGCTTGGTGTAGCTAGTGTGTGGGAGCCAAGAAAAGGGCTTGATGATTTCTTACAGTTATCTTCTATGCTCAGTGATGATTATGCCATTGTGTTGATTGGATTGTCAAAGAAACAATGTGAGAATTTACCAAAGAATGTTATTGGCATTGAAAGGACCAATAATCAGGAGGAATTGGCCATGATTTATACCACAGCAGATGTCTTTGTCAATCCTAGTAAAGAAGAAACTTTTGGAATGACGACGGTGGAAGCTTTGGCTTGTGGTGCAACACCAATTGTATATAAGGGAACAGCTTGTGAGGAGATTGTTGATATGTATGGTGGCATTGCAGTGAACATGGATATCAACAGTTTGTATAAAGCCATTGTATCCGTTGCAGAGAGTGGGGGACAAGAGTAGATGGTAGTTTCAGCACGAAAGCTAGGAAGTTTAATCTTTCTTGCTGTATTGTTAGTGGTCATTGGCTATGTCATATTGCATGTCAAAGAGCACGAGAGATATGATGTCTATATTGTATTTACCTTTTATTTAAATATTGGTATCTTTTTAATCCATATTTTGAAGGAAGTGAGCAAGCGAAGCTTTAGTTTTTGTCTGTTTTTTGATATGTTTGCCCTATTTTTCTTTGGATTTGCAGCACTTTTGCAGTTTTTTACCAATCAATTTATATGGAGATTACAGGCTGAAAGTACAGAAGTTTTAATTTGTAATCTTATTATTTTTCTTTGGGCAGTCTTCTTTTATTCAGGACGCAATGTAAAGATTGTGTTAAAGGGAAATGATTTTAATAAGAAGTATACAATGCGAAAAAATGCAAGATACATTTTATGCTTCTTTTCCATTTTTATTATGTTGTACTATATTAAGACCATTGGACTTTCAAACTTATTTCTTAGAAGTACAAATTCCTATGGTGAAACTGTAGATACGACGACGGCATTGCTTGCAGTGCATGGCTTGAGAAATATTTCTTTGTATTCTTTGGCCTTTAATATTGTGTACTGCAGGAAGCAGGGAAAGGTCGATGCCATTTGTATTATTGCTGCGGTGTGTTTTTTGGTCAGTTGTTTTCCAACAGCAGTATCAAGAAATGTAGCTGCGGCCTACTATATGGGACTGATTATTTTGACTTTTCCAAAAGTTAGAAAGACGCAGTGGTTGCCCATTATTTTGATTGTTGGTCTAGTCGTCGTCTTCCCTTTGCTTGGAAATATGAGAAACGCAACATCGACAACAGAGGGAATGGAAATGGTACAGGGAACATCTCTTGGAGATACTTATCTGACAGGAGATTATGATGCCTTTTCGATGATTATGATTATTCGAAGATATGTTCTTGATAATGGGGCGACATTAGGAAGACAGTTGTTAGGTGTATTGCTCTTTTTTGTGCCAAGAAAAATATGGCCAACAAAGCCGATTGGTACTGGTGCAACGGTAATTGGTCCAGTAATGAGTCAGTCATTTGCCAATGTATCTGCTCCTCTCATTGGAGAGGCTTATGTCAACGGTGGTATGTTAGGAACCATTGTAATGGGATTTATTGTGGGCATAATGACGGGTAGTGCAGACAATAAGTATTGGAAGACCAAAGATGAATTTGCTAGAGTGAGAATGATTTATCCATTTAATTTGCTACAATTTTTCTTTATGATGAGAGGTGATTTGCTGTCATCATGGGCGTATTTTTTTGCGACTTATTTTGTAGGAAGTGTGATATGGAAGTTATCAGTGATAGAGGAGAAAGCATAATGAAAAAGAATATTCTTTTTATTTCTAATTATCCATCACCATACCGAGTGGAGTTTTTTAACCAACTCGGTGCGGTAGATGAAATCAATTTAACTGTTATTTTTCTAGAGAACCCGTCACAACAGACTCATCGTTCAAAGGACTGGTTTAATACAGATTATTCCTTTTTTCAGGCGGTCTTTTTGACAAAAAAGATTTCTCTTGGAGGAAAGAGAGTGATTCATCCAGAATTACTCTCTTGGGTAAAAAAGCCATTTGATGAAATTATCTTTGGTGGCTATTCCTACCCCTCCTTTATGTGGGCTATGGAGTTTTTAAAGCGCAACAAGAGACCGTTTAGCATGGAAGCAGATGGCGGGTTAATTTCCGAAGATAGTACAATAAAATATAAGATTAAGTCCCATTTTTTGAGTATGCCAAGTAAGTGGTATAGTAGTGGAAGGGTGACAAGTGAGTATTTGACACACTATGGAGCAGATGCGAGCAAGATTGTGACCTATCCATTTTCTTCTCTTTGTCAAAAGGATTTGATGAAGAAAGAAGACTTGGCAAAGAAAAAAGAGGAGAGCAGAGCACTTTTAGGATTTTCAAGTGATCAAAGGATTGCTTTAAATATTGGGCAATTTATTCACCGCAAGGGTGTGGATGTTTTGTTAAAGGCAATTGCTAAGGTCGATCCAGAGATTCTGTTCTTGATTGTTGGTGGAAAGCCAACAGAGGAATATCAAGAAATTATTGAAAAAGAAAAAATTTCTAATGTTAAATTTTTAGATTTTATGTCAAAAGATAAATTGAGTTATTATTATGATGCGGCAGATTTTTTTGTCTGTCCAACAAGAGAAGATATTTGGGGATTGGTCATCAATGAGGCTATGGCTCATGGGTTGCCAACCATTAGTACTGATCGCTGTGGTGCAGGAGTTGAGCTGATCGAAGATGGTCAGAGTGGATTTGTAGTAAAGACAGGGGATGTAGATGCCTTGGCACAGGCAATTCAAAAATTTCAAAGATGGATTTAAAGGCGATGGGAGAGAAGGCACTGAAGAGAGTGCAAGGATACACCATTGAAGAAATGGTAAAAGTACATATTCGTTCATTTATGAGTTAGATTTGGTTAGAGAGTACAGGAGGATATAATGGATGAACTCTAAGATTATCAAGAATTATTTATACAATCTTTCCTATCAAATTCTTGTTTTATTGGCACCGCTAATTACCACACCTTATATTTCTAGAACTTTAGGGGCAAGTGGTATTGGTATTTATAGCTATGCCTATTCGATTGAAGCCTATTTTGCAATATTTGCAGCGTTGGGTATGCAGGTATATGGGCAGTTGAAAATTGCTTCAGTGAGAAACAACAAAGGAAAGTTAACGGCCCTGTTTTATCAGATTATTTTGGCAAAGTTTTTGACCGCAAGTATAGCAGTCATTTCCTACTTAGCTTATGTCTTTTTTGTGGCCAAGGAAAATAAAGTAGTTGCATTTGCACTCACAATGAATGTGGCTGCAACATTTTTGGATATTTCATGGTTTTTACAAGCACTTGAGGAATTTAAAAAGACGGTTATTCGAAATTATGTTATCAAACTGACAAGTTTGGCATTGATTTTCATTTTTGTAAAAAAAGAATCGGATGTTTTAAAGTACACATTAATTTTACAAGGATCAATGGTGCTTGGAAATCTCAGTCTTTGGTTTGGTCTTAAGAAGTATCTTGTGCCAGTGAAAGTGTTAAAGTGGGGAACTTTTGAACATTTAAGAAATAGTTTAGTCTACTTTGTACCGACACTTGCAACAACGCTCTATGCTTACTTTGATAAGACAATGATTGGTTTGATTACACATTCTTCGGTTCAAAATGGTTACTATGAGCAGGCCTATAAGTTGGAAAATATTTCCATTACTGTGGTGAGTTCATTGAGTGTCGTCATTATGCCAAGAATTGCCTATTTGTTTAGCTCAAATAATAATTCAGAAATTCAAAAGATTTTAAAGAAATCATCATCTGTGATGATGATGATTTCAGTGCCGATTTGTATGGGAATTATTGCTGTCTCAGAAACCTTAGTACCTTGGTTTTTGGGAGAAAAGTTTATTCCGGCGACTCCAATTTTAAAGCTCTTTGCGACTTTGGTTGTCATTGATAGTATCAAGGATTTTTATGGAACGCAAATCTTGATTCCAATGAAAAAGCAAAAGTTTTATAATGTCATCATGATTACAGGTGTATTGATGAATTTGGTGTTAAACTATGTCTTTATTATCCGCTATCAGGCATTGGGGGCTTGTATTGCATCTATTATTTCAGAAATTTTTATTGCAGTTGTCTTTGCAGTAAAGTGCAAGAGTGTATTGCACTTTAAAGAAATTTTAGGTAGCTTTTTGAAATATATCCTTGCAGGAGTCTTGATGGGACTTTTGGTCTATCAATTTAATAAGATGCATATGCGAGGAGCATTAAGAATTGCCAGTCAGGTGATTTCAGGTGGTATAAGTTATGTAGTGTTGCTGATGATTTTCAGGGATCAAGTTATCCTTGAATTTATCAATAAATTTAGAGGAAGAATGTTAGGGAGAAGGGAGTTGTAATGGATAAGAAGTCATTGCGACAGGCACAGCTTGCACAGCTGTTGCTTGCAAGGAAACGAAAAAAATCTGTGAGAAACATAATCTCAATTATTTTTTGCTCGCAGGATCGGCATTGGGTGCCGTTCGTCACAAGGGATTTATTCCATGGGATGATGATTTGGACATTGGTATGCTTCGAGAGGACTATGACAAGTTTATGGAATATGCAAAGGAGGAGTTGCCAAAGACCATCTTTATGCAGACTTGGGATACTGATGAAAATTATGCACTTCCATTTTTGAAGTTGCGTCTAGAGGGAACAAAGTTTGTGGAGAGAAACACAAAGGATGTGGATTTGCACAAGGGAATCTACATTGACATTTTTCCATTTGACAATGTACCAGCTGATGAGCAGGCACAAAAGAAGCAGGCGAAGGAGACCTCTTTTTATTGGAAATGTCTGTTAGCTAAGAATCATTATGTGCTCTGGGATGATAAAGATTGGAAGAAAAAATCCATTTATCGATTGGTTCGCATGGCAACGAGTGTGATGTCAAAAAAGCAAATTCAGGCAAAGATTGATGCACAGATGTTGGCCTATAATGGACAGAAGACAGAGGAAGTTGTGGCTATAGGTGGCTCTTATGGCTACTGGAAGGAAAAGAAGAAGAGGCTCTGGTTAGAGACTACCGAGATTGTGCGCTTTGAGGACGATTATTTTCCAATTCCAAAGGCCTATGACGCATATTTAAAGAGTTTGTATGGTGACTATATGAAGTTGCCACCAGAGGATCAAAGAGAAAATCGACACAATATTTGTGAATTTGATCTTGGAAATTATACATTTGAGGGATAGGGTGAAAATTATGAAGAGAGTGATAACTTACGGAACATTTGACTTATTACATTATGGACACATCAATTTGCTGCGCCGTGCAAAATCCTATGGTGACTACTTAATTGTTGTGCTTTCATCAGATGAGTTTAATTGGAATGAAAAGCGCAAGAAGACTTATTTTACCTATGAGCAGAGAAAGCAGTTGTTAGAGGCTGTTCGCTATGTGGATTTGGTTATTCCAGAGACAAGGTGGGAACAAACGCAGTGATATGCATGAGTATCATGTGGACACCTTTGTGATGGGAGATGATTGGAAGGGCAAGTTTGATTTCTTGAAGGAAGAGGGCGTTGAGGTTGTCTATTTAGAGAGGACACCAGAAATTAGTTCTTCTCAGATTAAGAGGGATCTCTATGATGCCAATGCTGTAGATGGTGAGTCAAAGTTAGAGCACGGGGACATCAATACTGATCCAAAGAATTAATTCTGAGGTGAAGAACATGAAAATAGAAAAACTTCTATTTAGTGTAATTATACCTGTCTACAATACCAGAGACTACTTGCCTATGGCGATTGAATCTGTGCTCAAGCAGGACTGCACAGATTATGAAATTATTGTGATTGATGATGATTCAAGTGATGGTTCCAGAGAAGTTGTTAAAGGATATGAAAAGCGTGGAGAGATCATTGCGGCATACAATGAAAAAAATCAAGGTCTTTCAACAGCAAGGAATCAAGGGATAGAAATGGCCAGAGGGGAGTATATCGTCTTTTTGGACAGTGATGACTACTTCTCAAGAGATGCCCTTAGTAATTTTAGGAAAAAGATTGAAGAATATGATCAACCTGATATTATTGCAGGACATGCCTATCGCTTGAATGGCACTTGTATCAGTAAAAAGAGAGGAAATAAAAGTCCCATTGTGGGGGTTATGAAGGGACGAGATTTTCTTGAGGACGGGTACCGCAGAGACTATCTTTTTGCATGTAGTCAATTTTACATCTATCGACGAGACTTTATTGAGGAAAAAAATTTGAGATTTAAGGAAGGTCTTGTCCATGAGGATGAGTTATTTACCCCAAAAGCTATGATTTGTGCTCAACGAGTGGTGGATGGGGATTTTGAGTTTTACTATCATCGAAATCGCCCAGGCTCAATTTCAAATAAAAGGGAAAAAAAGCATGTGGAAGATATCCGCACATTGTGTAAGGAATTGGAACAGTTTTTAGAAGATAGGGGAGAGAGTCCAAAGAATACTTGTTACTTGAGAGACCATATGGCTGTTCTCTATATGAGTGCCACTAGTGTGGGACTAGAAAATCATTTTTTGGATGTGAAGACAGCTAATTCAGATAAAAGCTTTCCATTTCGCAATGCGAAACGCCGAATGACCATTGGGAAAGCGATTATCTATGCAGGATCACCAAGGGTTTATGTATTTCTCAAAAAAGGTTTAACGAAGATAAAGAAAGCTTGGAATTTAGTTTCTAAGGACTGTTTTTTTAGAAGGGCGGTGCTATGATTCCTAAAGTCATTCATTATTGCTGGTTTGGTGGGAAGCCACTTCCTAAGATTGCCAGAAAGTGTATTCAATCTTGGAAGCGATTTGCCCAGATTATGAAATTGTAGAATGGAATGAGAAAAATTATGACATTCACAAAAATTCCTATATGGAAGAGGCCTACCTTCAAAAAAAGTGGGGATTTGTTCCGGATTTTGCTAGATTAGATATTATTTATCAAAATGGTGGCATTTATTTGGATACCGATGTGGAACTCATTCGACCATTAGACGAGCTCTTATATCATCGGGCATATATGGGATTTGAGGGGGAAAGGGATGGAGTAGTAATTAATCCTGGTCTTGGTTTTGGGGCAGAGAAAAATAATCCCATTTTGCTTGAGATGATGAAAGATATCTATGGAAATCGGCATTTTTGCAGAGAGGACAAAAGCATTGACATGACCCCTAGTCCAAGGCTGATGACGGATTTCTTGGTAAAGAAAGGTCTACTTGTCAGAAATCAAAGACAGTGTATTGGGAACGAATTGGAGATTTATCCCAAGTCATTTTTTGCACCAAAGGATTTTTGGGATGGAGGACTTTTTATAAAAGCAGATACTTTTTCCATTCATCACTACGATGCCTCTTGGGTTGATTGGGAGAATAGAGTGGTGAAATGGCTTCGTTGGTTTTTGCCAAGATTTGGTGTATTTGGCAAAGGTTTGCTTTTTGTCTTGACAAAGATGTTCGGTCTCATTCGACATATTCGTCTCTATATCGCAAGAAAGATAAAGAGACAAAAGGGGAAGAGCAATGGCCGTTAAGTCAAAAGCTGTGGCAAAAAATGCCATCTACAATATGCTCTATAAGACAGTGGTACTGATTTTTCCGATGCTAACTTCGATGTATGTGTCACGAGTTTTGCAGGAAGATAGAATTGGAAAGGTTGCCTATGCACAAAATATTGCTTCTTACTTCCTTGCACTTGCTCTATTGGGCTTTTCAGAATATGGCACAAGGGAGATGGCAAATGTAGCAAAGGACAGAGAAAAGACAAATATTGTCTTTTCAGAATTATTTTGTATCAATATTTTGTCCACAACAGTTGCCACGGTGCTATACATTTTATTGGTGTGTTCTCGGGCAAATTTGCGTGTAGATTTTTGGCTCTATATGGCCACAGGGTTGGTGATTTTTTCTAACTATGCCAATATTGATTGGCTGTATCGAGGTCAGGAAGAATATGGCTTTATCACAGGGAGAAGCACTATTGTCAAGATCGTTTCCTTGCTTTCTATGTTACTATTTGTCCATACAAAAAAAGACTTTGTGCTCTATGCACTGTTGACAAGTATGAGCACGGTATATAATAATGCTGTGAGCATTTTTCGGGCAAGAAAGTATGTGAGTTTTACTTCTCAGGGCTTAAATCTCAAGAGGCATATGGAAAGTATGTTAGAGCTTGCAGGAGTGGCCTTTTTTGGAAATCTCTACAATAAATTAGATACAACCATGCTTGGAAAGATGGCAGATGATGCATCGGTTGGATATTATTTTATCGCAAGTAAAATTATTGTTTTGGCAATGATTAGTTGCCAATCGGTTTCAGAAGTTATCTTTCCTAAATTGAGCAGAATGTACGAGGAAAAAGACAATGAAAAACTGGAGAGCCTTGTAGAAAAGGGATTACAATTTTTGATCATCATTTCTTTGCCAGCAAGTATGGGCATTGCTTTGCTTGGAAAGGAAATCGTTGTGGCACTGTATGGAAGACATTTTTTAATGGCAGGTGCCACATTACAAATTTTTGCCCCAATGATGATTATCCGTCCGATGGCAGATTTAATCTGTTATCGCCTATTGATTAGTATAAAAATGGAAAAGAAAAGACTATTTGCCAGTATTTTGACCAGTGGTGTCAACTTTATTTGTAACTTATTGCTCATTCCTATATGGAAGCAAAATGGTGCAGCCATTGCCTCAATTTTGTCAGAATTGGTAGTCAATGCAATTTTATTCTACTATGTGAGACAGCAGGTAAAAATTCGGGTAAAATGGTCGATTTTCCTCAAGACATTGTTAGCTACGGCAATGATGTCGATTGTAATTATGGTGAGCAAGCTATGCCCTATTCCTAGGGCAATTCTTCATTGGCTTGGTCAACCTTTATTGGGATAATGACTTATTTTTTGGTGAGTGTAGTTGCAAGAAATGAAGCGGTTATTACAATATTTCAAAAGATAAGAGAAATTATAAAAAAAGAAAAAAGGAGTGTATAAGATTATGTCATTATATTCAGGAGCAACATTGATGATTACAGGAGGTACAGGTTCATTTGGAAATACGGTGCTCAAGCATTTTTTGACTACAGATATTGGTCAGATTCGTATTTTTTCAAGAGATGAGAAAAAGCAGGATGAGATGCGTCACGATTTGCAGATGAAGTATCCAGATTACTATGGCAAGGTGAAATTTTATATCGGGGATGTTAGAGATCCAAGATCCATTAAGGATGCTATGCCGGGTGTCGACTACATTTTCCATGCTGCTGCACTAAAGCAGGTTCCTTCTTGCGAGTTCTTCCCAATGCAGGCGGTAAAGACAAATGTTGAGGGAACAGACAATATGTTGCATGCGGCCATTGAGGCGGGAGTAAAGCGAGTGGTATGTCTTTCCACAGATAAGGCTGCATATCCAATTAATGCAATGGGAATTTCAAAGGCTATGATGGAGCATGTGATCTATGCCAATGCACGTGTGGCAGCAGAAAGAGGAGATACGATTATTAGCTGTACTCGTTATGGCAATGTAATGTGCAGCCGTGGATCCGTTATCCCACTTTTTATCGATCAAATTAAGCATGGAAATCCAATCACGATCACAGATCCAAATATGACTAGATTTGATGAATCTTGATGAGGCGGTTGACCTTGTTGATTTTGCCTTCCACAATGCAAAGCCAGGAGATCTCTTCATTCAAAAGGCAGATGCTTCGACCATTGGTGTCTTAGCAAAGGCCGTTCAAAAGCTTTTTGGGGAGACAGAGACCAAGGTTATTGGAACAAGACATGGTGAGAAGTTATATGAGACATTGATGACAAGAGAAGAGAGACTTCGCAGTGAGGATATGGGACAGTACTTCCGTGTATCTGCTGATAATCGTGACTTGAATTATGACAAGTACTTTGTCAATGGACAGGTACAAACTATGGCAGATGAGTCCTACACAAGCCATAATACCAATCGCTTGGATGTCGAGGGAACCATCAAGAAATTGATGACAACAGACTATGTCAATGAGCAATTAAAATGGTTTGAGGAGAATAGAAAGTAATGAGGATTTTAGTCACAGGTGCGAGAGGATTTGTTGGAAAAAATTTGGTTGCCAACTTGATGAATGTCAAGGAGGGAAAAGATCGCAATCGAAATTTTGTTGTCGATGAAGTGTATAGCTATGACATCGATACAGATCCAGTACTTTTGGAGGAGTATTGTCAAAAGGCAGACTTTGTATTTCATCTGGCTGGTGTCAATCGTCCAAAGGATCAATCAGAATTTATGGAAGGAAACTTTGGTTTTTCTAGTACATTGCTTGAGAAATTGAAGGCTGCAAATAATTCTTGTCCGGTGATGTTAAGTTCATCTGTGCAGGCGACCTTAATTGGTCGCTATGGCACATCGGACTATGGAAAGTCAAAACTTGCGGGAGAAGAACTCTTCTTTCAATATGCCAAAGAGACAGGAGCAAAGGTTTTAGTGTATCGCTTCCCAAATTTATTTGGAAAGTGGTGCCGACCAAATTACAATAGTGCGGTGGCAACATTTTGTAATAATATTGCCAATGATTTGCCAATTCAAGTCAATGACCGCTCGACAAAACTGGAATTGCTCTATATTGATGATCTGGTAGAGGAAATGTTTGCTGTTCTGGAAATCGCGAACATCATTGTGAGTATCCAACGGCCGATGAAGTGATTGACGGAAGGACATATGATGGCTTGACACCAAGAGAAGTAGAAAATGGACGCTATTGCTTTGTGCCAACAACACATTTTGCAACGCTTGGAGAAATTGTTGACTTTTTGGAGGCCGTCCATCGACAGCCAGAAACATTACTTATGCCATCCATTCCAAATCATTCGCTGGAGAAGAAGTTGTATAGTACCTATTTGTCTTATTTGCCAAAGGAAAAAGCTGCATTTTCATTGCATATGAATTGTGATCCGAGGGGTTCATTTACTGAGCTGTTAAAGACCAGCGATCATGGACAGTTTTCTGTAAATATTAGTAAGCCAGGAATTACAAAGGGACAACATTGGCACAACACAAAATGGGAATTTTTTATTGTGGTATCAGGACAGGGGTTAATTCAGCAAAGAAGAATTGACAGCGATGAAATTATTGAATTTAGAGTTAGTGGGGAAAAGATTGAAGCTGTACATATGTTACCAGGATACACCCATAATATTATTAATTTGAGTGAGACAGAAAATTTAGTGACATTGATGTGGGCCAATGAAGCCTTTGATCCAAAACATCCAGATACTTTTGGAGATCCTGTATAGGAAGAAGGGTGAAAGATTAGAGTGGAGGAAAATAGCATGGGATTTAAAAATAATGGAAAATTAAAGCTGTTGATTATTGTGGGCACAAGACCTGAGATTATTCGTCTCTCAGCGGTCATTAAAAAGTGTAGACAGTATTTTGATGTTGTTCTTGCACACACAGGACAAAATTATGATTATAATTTAAATGGTGTGTTCTTTGATGATTTGGAACTGGATCCACCAGAGGTGTATATGGAAGCTGTGGGCGAGAATTTGGGTGCAACAATGGGCAATATTATTGAAAAGTCCTATACATTGATGAGCGAGATTCGTCCAGATGCAGTGCTTGTGCTTGGAGATACCAATAGCTGTCTGTCCGTCATTGGGGCAAAGAGATTGCATATTCCAATTTTTCATATGGAAGCGGGAAATCGCTGCAAAGATGAGTGCCTTCCAGAGGAAACAAATCGCCGCATTGTAGATATCATTTCCGATGTCAATTTGGCCTATTCAGAGCATGCAAGAAAGTATTTGGCCGATTGTGGTTTGCCAAAGGAGCGCACATTTGTCACAGGTTCTCCAATGGCAGAGGTTTTACACAATAATTTAGACAAAATTATGGCATCTAATATTCATGAGAGATTGGGATTAGAAAAGGGAAAATATATTCTTTTATCTGCACATCGAGAGGAAAATATTGATACAGAAAAGAATTTTAATTCCCTGTTTAATGCGATCAATGCCATTGCAAAGAAATATGATATGCCAATTTTATATTCTTGCCATCCAAGAAGCAAGAAGAGACTGGAAACATCAGGATTTGAGCTTGACTCTCGAGTTATTCAGCATGAGCCACTTGGTTTTCATGACTACAACTGCTTGCAAATCAATGCTTTTGCTGTAGTATCGGATTCAGGAACATTGCCAGAGGAATCTTCCTTTTTTACTTCGGTGGGACATTCTTTTCCAGCGATTTGCATTCGAACTTCGACAGAGCGTCCAGAGGCAATTGATAAGGGATGTTTTGTACTCGCAGGAATTGATGGAAATTCCTTGGTGCAGGCCGTAGAGACTGCAGTAGCTATGCAAGAAAATGGAGATAATGGAATTCCAGTGCCAGATTATGTTGATGAGAATGTGTCAACAAAGGTGGTAAAGATCATTCAAAGTTTTACAAATGTAGTGAATAAGATGGTATGGCGAAAAGAATTATAAGTAAGGAAAGCATAGCTACTCTTTTTGTTATTCTCATTTTATGTTTTATCTGGGGACATTCGATGGTGCCAAGAGCAGCTTCTTCTAGGGAGAGCACAAAAGTATTGGGTGAGGTTGGACCGTGGCTTAGTAACATTGTAGGAGAAAAAAATACCACAGAAGAGTTGGTCAGAAAGATGGCTCATGCCACAGAGTATTCTTGGCTTGCGACGGCAGTGTTTGTCAGGATGTGTCTTGACAAGAAAAAGATTCGCAGGTATAAGGTTTTGCATATGTGCTTTTTTGTCGCATTTATTGACGAAACTATTCAAATTTTTTCAGGTAGAGGTCCACAAATTCGAGATGTTTGGGTGGACTTGTTGGGGGCAAGCATTGGTTTATTGATTGCAACCGTGGTGCGAAAAATTTGGAAATATAAAAAATCTTCTTGCATAGCACAAAAGAAAGTGCTAGAATAGGGAACATATACAGAAACTGATGTCGAGTGGACCGCTTGTCGGTCCACTCGATTGCGTATGATCAGATATTGAAATCTAGAAGAGAAGGGGATGTGTATATGAGTAAAAGCGACACTTATGTGAAGCGGACAGAAGAGTTTTTGACAAAATTACAAGAAACAATGCCATTTGAGTTAGTGGATGTGGAGTTTGTAAAGGAAGCAGGGGAGTATTATCTTCGAGCCTATTGTGACAAAGAAGGGGGTATCGGAGTCGATGACTGTGCAGATATTAGCAGAGCCTTGAGCGATTGGCTTGATCAAGAGGATTTTATCTCTGAAGGGTATATTTTGGAGGTAAGTTCACCGGGACTTGGAAGAACCTTGAAAAAGGACAAGGATTTTGTTCGTGAGATGGGTAAGGAAGTTGAAGTTAAATTGTATAAGGCAATAGAAAAGAGAAAAGATTTTTCTGGAACATTGGTTGCTTTTGATAAGGATATGCTGACCATCGAAGAAGATGGAAATACCTTGACATTTAGCCGAAAGGACATCGCAAATGTTCGCTTGGCGATTGATTTTTAATATTTGGAGGACAATGAAAAAATGAGTAAAGAATTAATGGAAGCGTTGGACATTCTGGAGAAAGAAAAAAATATTAGCAAGAAAACTTTGTTGGAGACAATTGAGAATTCCTTGATTTCTGCTTGCAAGAATAACTTTGGTACAGCGGACAATGTCACTGTAACCATTGATCCAAAGACTTGTGATTATACAGTGATTCAGGAAAAGGAAGTTGTGGAAAAGTTGGAAAAGCCAACGCTTGAGGAAAAGGCCACAAAGATTTCTCTTGCAGATGCAAGGCAAATTGATCCAGATTATAGTGTTGGAGATCGGGCACAGGTTCCTGTAAAGTCAAAGGAGTTTGGGCGAATCGCAACAGGTGTAGCTAAGAATGTAATTTTGCAAAAGATTCGAGAAGAAGAAAGAAAAGTTATTTATAACGATTATTTTACTAAGGAAAAAGATATTGTCACTGGTGTTGTTCAAAGATATTTGGGAAAAAATATTTCAATTAATTTAGGCAAATGCGATGCCATTCTTTCAGAAAATGAGCAGGTGAAGACAGAGGAATTTAAGCCAATGGATCGAATTAAGCTCTATGTTTTGGAAGTAAAGGACACCACAAAGGGACCAAGAATTTCTGTGTCCAGAACTCATCCAGATCTTGTGAAGAGACTGTTTGAAACAGAGGTTTCAGAGGTTAAGGATGGAACAGTGGAGATTAAATCTATTGCCAGAGAGGCAGGGTCAAGAACAAAGATGGCTGTTATCAGCAATGATCCAAATGTCGATGCAGTAGGTGCCTGCGTCGGATTAAACGGAGCAAGGGTAAATGCTGTCGTTGAGGAGCTTCATGGTGAAAAGGTGGATATTATTAATTGGGATGACAATGCAGCATCACTCATTGAAAATGCACTCAGTCCAGCAAAGGTGATTGCAGTTGTAGCAGATGAGGAAAAGCGTGAGGCACAGGTGATTGTACCAGATTATCAGCTTTCTTTGGCTATTGGAAAAGAAGGTCAAAATGCGAGATTGGCAGCACGCTTGACAGGATTTAAGATTGATATCAAGAGTGAGACACAGGCAAGAGAATTGGGATTATTTGATGAGCTGGGCATTGATTATCAACCAGAAGGAATTTCAGATATGGAAATTGCACTGGAAAGTGGACAAGCCAAGGAAGATGCTAATGAGCTAGCATCAGAAATGGGGGATGAGTTTGAAAAATAAAAAAGTTCCGATGAGACTTTGTATTGGCTGTGGTGAGTTAAAGATGAAGTCAGAATTGGTTCGCATTGTAAAGACGGTAGAGGACGAAATTTGCCTAGATGATACAGGAAAGAAATGGCAGGGGAGCCTATATTTGCAAAAATGTAGAATGCCTGTCCAAGGCAATGAAGACAAGGGGGCTTGATCGCTCCTATAAGTCACCAGTATCAAAGGAAGTTTATGAAAAGTTAAAAGAGGAGATGGAGGTAAGATATAATGGAAGATAAAATTTTAAATTTTCTAGGTCTTGCAGCCAGAGCAGGAAAGGTTGTCAGTGGAGAATTTTCAGTGGAGAAGTTAATTAAAGCCAATAAAGCAAAACTAGTCCTTGTGGCTTTGGACGCTTCAGATCCGACAAAAAAACTTTTTAAGGACAAGAGCACATATTATCAAGTGCCCATGTATGTATATGGTGATAAGGACAGTTTAGGTCATGCCATAGGAAAACAGGCGAGGGCGTCTGTTGGTGTGAGTGATCATGGATTTGCAATGGCGTTGATAAAATTACTTGAACAATAGATGGGGGGTATACGATTTGAAAGATAATCAAGAGGTTAAAACTGAGGTGCATACAAAAAAGGTGAGTGCGGTATTTCGCCCACAAAATGCGCAGCAGCCAAAGGCAGGAAGAGAAGAAAATAAGAGGGAAGAGGTGAAATCGGTGGCTGAAAAGAGAAATGATAATGGAAGGCCAACTGCACCAAGAGCAGATCAAGGTAATAGAGAACGTAATAGTAATCGTGAGAGAGGAGGAAATTCCACAGGAAATCGTGAGCGAAGCGGAAATCGTCAAGGAAATCGTGATGGAAACCGCGAGGCAAGAGGAGGCTATCAGGGAAATCGCGAAGGAAACCGCGAGGGAAGAAGTAGTTATCAGGGAAATCGCGATGGAAACCGTGAGGGAAGAAGTAGTTATCAAGGAAATCGCGACGGAAACCGAGAGGGAAGGAGTAGTTATCAGGGAAACCGTGAGGGAAACCGAGAGGGAAGGAGTAGTTATCAGGGAAATCGTGACGGAAACCGCGAGGCAAGAGGAGGCTATCAGGGAAGCCGTGATGGAAATCGCGAGGCAAGAGGAGGCTATCAGGGAAATCGTGATCGCAATGCTGGAAATCGCAATGGGAATCCGGGTAATCGAGATGGCAGAGGTGGCAATTATAGCCGAGGTTATCAGGGCGGTTTTGATAAAGATAAGGATGCTGCACCAAGCAGAAACTTTCCATCAAAAATAATAGTAGTAAGCCAAGTACAGCAAACTTAGATGGTGCATTGGCTAAGAAGACATCTACAACACGATTGAATAAGAATAACTTCAAAAACCAAAAAAATGACAAAAAGCATCGCACAGAGGATGGCCCAGCAAAGGGTGGAAGAGTGAGCAGACATCCATTTATTATGCCAGTTAAGCCAAAGGTAGAGGCAGTAGAAGAGGATATCAAAGAGATTATCATTCCAGAGACCATCACCATAAAGGATTTGGCAAGTAAGATGAAATTACAACCTTCTGCAATTGTAAAGAAACTCTTTTTAAAGGGTGAAGTGATGACATTAAACTCAGAGATTAGCTTTGAAAAGGCAGAAGAAATTGCACTGGAGTATGATGTCATTTGTACATTGGAAAAGAAGGTCGATGTCATTGCAGAGCTTTTGAAGGAAGATGAGGAGAATGCAGAGGATCTTGTGCCTAGACCACCTGTTGTCTGTGTTATGGGACATGTCGATCATGGAAAGACCTCACTTCTTGATGCAATTCGAAAGACCAATGTCACAAGTTCAGAGGCTGGCGGTATTACACAGCATATCGGTGCGTATATGGTTCAAATTAAGGGGCAAAAGATTACTTTCCTTGACACCCCAGGACATGAAGCATTTACAGCTATGCGTATGCGTGGTGCAAAGTCTACAGATATTGCCATTTTAGTTGTTGCAGCAGATGATGGTGTTATGCCACAGACAGTAGAGGCTATTAATCATGCTAAGGCTGCTGGAGTAGAGATTATTGTTGCTGTCAATAAGATTGATAAGCCTGGAGCTAATGTGGAAAGAGTAAAGCAGGAGTTATCCGAGTATCAGTTAATTCCTGAGGATTGGGGCGGATCAACGATCTTTTGTGAAGTTTCTGCAAAGGAAGGTAGAGGAATTGAGAACCTCTTAGAGATGATACTTCTAACTGCAGAAGTGAAAGAATTAAAGGCCAATCCAAACCGCAAGGCAAGAGGTATTGTTATTGAGGCAGAGCTTGATCGTGGTCGCGGTTCAGTGGCAACCATCCTTGTACAAAGGGAACTTTGCATGTGGGAGATTTTGTGGCTGCAGGTGCTTGTTCTGGTAAGGTAAGAGCCATGATCAATGATCAGGGAAGAAGAGTTGAAGAGGCGACACCATCCACACCAGTTGAGATTTTGGGACTTGATAATGTGCCAAATGCAGGAGAAGTTTTGGTTGCAACAGAGGACAATAATGAGGCAAAGGCATTTGCAGCAACCTTTATCAGTGAGGGCAAGAATAAGTTGATTGAGGAGACAAAGGCAAAGCTTTCGCTCGATGACTTGTTTAGCCAGATTAAGGCTGGAAATGTCAAGGAACTTCCAATTATCTTAAAGGCCGATGTGCAAGGATCTGTTGAGGCAGTAAAGCAATCCTTAATTAAGATTTCTAATGAAGAAGTGCAGGTAAAAGTTATTCACGATGGTGTTGGAGCAATTACGGAGTCAGATGTGGCATTGGCTGCAGCAAGTAATGCTATTATCATTGGATTTAATGTACGTGCAGATGCGATGGCAAAGACAACTGCAGAGCATGAAAAGGTGGATCTTCGTTTCTACAAGGTAAATTTATCAGGTCATTGCAGATGTAGAATCTGCAATGAAGGGAATGCTTGAGCCAATTTATGAGGAGAAGATCATTGGTCACGCAGAGATTAGACAGCTGTTTAAGGCTTCTGGTATCGGCACGATTGCGGGATCTTATGTACTGGATGGAAAGTTCCAAAGAGGATGTAAGTGTAGAATTACTCGTGATGGCGAACAAATTTTCGATGGAAATTTGGCATCATTAAAGAGATTTAAGGATGATGTCAAGGAAGTCGCAGCAGGCTATGAGTGCGGTCTTGTGTTTGAGAAGTTTAATGATGTAAAGGAGCTTGATCAAGTAGAGGCCTATGCTATGGTTGAGGTGCCACGCAGTTAATTCGCAGTGGAAAGGCGATAGAAATGAGAAAAAATAGTGTAAAGAATACACGAATTAATGCAGAGGTGCAAAGAGCACTTTCGGAGATTATTCGTGAAGGACTAAAGGACCCTAGAATACATGAGTTGACAAGTTGTACAGAGGCAGTGGTGACACCAGATTTAAAGTATTGTACAGCATATATCAGTGTTTTAGGAGATGACAAGGTGGCAGAGGAGACAATTGCAGGGTTAAAGCAGGCAGCAGGATTTATCCGCCACGAACTTGCAGAGAAAATTAATTTGCGAAACACACCAGAGTTAAAGTTTGTTTTGGATACATCCATGGCCTATGGAATGAAGATGTCAAAGTTGATTGATGAGGTCATGGGAAATGAGTCTACTAAGGAGTAGGAGATGAATATTCTAGAGCAAAAATTGGGGGGAGCAAATACAGTTGCTATTCTGGGGCATATTCGCCCAGATGGCGACTGCATAGGCTCTTGCCTTGGATTATATAATTACATAAGAAAGTATGATCCACAGATAGAAGTGAAAGTGTATATTGAGGAAAAACCAGGAAGATTTCAATACTTAAAGGGGTTTTCTGATATTATTGAAGAGCACTTTGACGAAGTCAAGATGGATCTTTGTATTACTTTAGATTGTTCTGATAGAGAAAGACTTGGAGCACGGGCAGTTATTTTAGATCAGGCAAAAGATTCTTTTTGTGTGGATCACCACATTACCAATTGTGGCTTTACAAAGGATATGGTACTTGAGGCACAGGCTAGTTCAACTTGTGAGGTACTCTATGGTCTTTTACAGCCAGATAAAATTGATCGAGATATCGCAGAATGTCTCTATACTGGGATTATTCACGATACAGGTGTGTTTAAGTATTCAAACACATCAAAAAAGACAATGCAGATTGCTGGCGAATTGATGGAGAAAGGCATTGATTTTGGAAAGATTATTGATGAGAGCTTTTATCAAAAGACTTATGTACAGAATCAAATTTTGGGACGGGCCTTGCTGGAAAGTGTAACTTTCCATAGTGGAAAATGTGTATTTTCTTCCATATCTAGAGAAGTGATGGACTTTTATGGTGTGACAAGTCAAGATATGGAAGGTGTTGTTGACCAGTTGCGCAATACTAAGGGAATTGAAGTGGCCATTTTTATGTATGAAATTGGTCCACAATGCTATAAGGTGAGTATGCGTTCAAATAAATTTGTCGATGTCAGTGCCATTGCATTTCAATTTGGTGGTGGTGGACATATTCATGCTGCGGGTTGCTCGTTTAATGGTTCGACACATGATATCATCAATAATATTTCTGCATTAATCGATAAGCAATTTGAGGCGTATCAAGATGATCAACGGAATCATTAATATTTATAAGGAACGTGGGTATACTTCTCATGATGTTGTGGCCAAGATGAGAGGCATTTTGAGGCAGAGAAAAATAGGACATACGGGCACTTTGGATCCCGATGCAGAGGGAGTATTGCCGGTTTGCCTTGGAAGTGCCACAAAACTTTGTGATATGATGACAGATAAAAGTAAGGAATATCAGGCCGTGCTTTTGCTTGGTGTTTCAACAGATACCCAAGATATCACAGGAAAGATAATGGAAGAGAGAAGTGTAGAATGTGACGAGGAAAAGATAAGGGCGGTCATTTCTAGCTTTATTGGCCAATATATGCAAATTCCGCCAATGTACTCAGCATTAAAAGTTAATGGACAAAAGCTTGTTGATTTAGCAAGAGCAGGAATTGAAATTGAGCGAAAAGCCCGACCAGTAGAAATTTTTAATATTCAAATTCAAGAAATTAATCTTCCAAGGGTGCGTTTTCTTGTTCATTGTTCCAAGGGAACTTATATTCGCACGCTCTGTGCAGATATTGGAGAAAAACTGGGATGCCTTGGGACAATGGAAAGTTTAATTAGAACCAGAGTGGCTAGTTTTACATTGGAAAATGCAATTTCACTGGATCAACTTGAGAAGGCAAGAGATGCTGATGAAGTTGAAAAGTATATTATTCACACAGAACAGTATTTTATAGATTTACCATTGGCCGTAATCAAGGAAGAATATCAAAAGTATGCAGACAATGGGAATAAATTAAAGTTGCATTTTTTGGAAATTAAAGATAGACTTGTAGACAAGACACAGCTTCGCCTGCGAGACAAGGCAGGGCATTTCTTTGGCGTGTATGAATATATAGCCGATGAAAATTGCTTAAAGCCATATAAATTATTTCGAGAGCAATAAGGTAGTGAGGAGTTTTGAAATGGTAGAATTCATCAATGACAGCAATGTAGAAATCAATGAGCCAACGGTAGTGACGATTGGAAAGTTTGATGGCAAGCACCGTGGGCATCAAAAGATTTTTCAAAAGATGAAGGAGGTTGCAAGAGAAGGCAATCTAAAGACCGCCGTCTTTACCTTTCATACTCCGCCTGCCGATGTGATCAATGGGAAGGTGCAGGAGCAGATTTACACCAATATGGAGAGAAGAAGAAATCTTGAGCAAGAGGGAATTGACTATATTGTGGAATATCCCTTTACAAAAGAAATTTCTATGCTCGATGGTTTGACTTTTATTCAGGAAATCTTAATAAAAAAAATGAAGATGAAGGCGATTGTAGCAGGTCCAGATTGTGCGTTTGGCTACAAAAAAAGTGGAGATGCTAAGCTTCTTTATGCCTATGCGAAGGAATACGGCTATGCCGTTTACATTATTAAAAAGGAAATGGATGAAGAGCAACAGGAGATTAGTTCCACATTCATTCGGCACCTCATTGAAGAGGGAGAAGTGAGGAGAGCTAATCAGCTTTTAAAGAAACCTTATTGTGTGAGTGGGAGAGTTTGCATTGGAAATCGCCTTGGTGGATCTGTTCTTGGGTTTCCGACATTAAATATTGTGATTCCAAAGGAAAAGACAATTCCAAAACTTGGAGTGTATGCTTCGAGAGTTCAAATGCAAAAAACAGGGGAAGTTTTCTTTGGAATGACCAATGTGGGGAGAAATCCAACAGTACAAGAAGATGGTGCCCATCATCGCATTCGAGTAGAAACTTGGCTCTATAATTTTCATCGTGATGCCTATGGCGAAGAGATTACTGTGGAGTTTTTGGAATTTATTCGGTCAGAGAAAAAGTTTCATTCTTTAGATGAACTTAAGGAACAACTGAAAAATGACAGGGAGAATGTTCAAAAGGTATTGACAGATTTATGCATCTTATGATAACCTAATCTCGTACTTTTTCGCCCAGACTAGGAACTGGACACTCCAACCTTTTTCTTAGTTTGAGGTTAGTATAATAATATTTTTTAAGGAGAAAGAAATGATTACAAAGGAATTAAAGGCACAGATTATTGCAGATTTTGGTAGAAAGCCTGGAGACACAGGTTCACCAGAAGTACAAATTGCAATTCTTACAGAGAGAATCAATGAGTTGAACCAGCACTTGAGCACAAATAAGAAGGATCATCACTCAAGAAGAGGGCTTTTGAAGATGGTTGGTCAGAGAAGAGGACTTCTTCAGTACCTAAAGAAGAATGATCTTGAGGGCTACCGTGCATTGATCGAGAAGTTAGGCTTGAGAAAGTAATGTAGAGATATGGAGCAGGGTGGAGTTTTCTCCACCCTGTTTTTGCAAAGACAAAGGATAAATCCCGAGACCACTGATATGTTCCTGAAAAATCAGTGATGTATCAGTAGTTTCGGTATCCTTTGAATAGATAAACAAGGAGAAATTATGAGTAAGGAATTTAAAGCTTTAGCATGGAGTTAGCAGGAAGAACGCTGACGGTAGATATTGGAAGAGTAGCTGCACAGGCCAATGGAGCAGCGTTTATGCACTATGGCGATACCACAGTATTGTCAACAGCAACAGCCTCAGATAAGCCAAGGGATGGCATTGATTTTTTCCCACTTTCTGTGGAATATGAGGAGAAGATGTATGCTGTGGGGAAGATGCCAGGAGGCTTTAATAAGAGAGAGGGAAAGGCAAGTGAGAATGCTGTATTGACCTCTCGTGTTATTGATCGCCCGATGCGTCCACTTTTTCCAAAGGACTACAGAAATGATGTCACCCTAAATAATTTGGTGATGTCTGTAGATCCAGACTGCTCTCCTGAACTTACAGCAATGCTTGGCTCTGCCATTGCAACAGCGATTTCAGATATTCCATTTGATGGTCCTTGTGCGACCACACAGGTGGGAATGATTGATGATGAATTTATCATCAATCCGAATAATGCACAGATGGCAGTGTCAGATTTAAAATTGACCGTTGCTTCGACGAGAGAAAAAGTGATTATGATAGAAGCTGGAGCAAATGAAATATCAGATAAAAAGATGATTGAAGCGATCTATATTGCAGATAACATTAATAAAGAGGTTATTCAATTTATCGATAAAATTGTTGCCGAGTGTGGAAAGCCAAAACATAGTTATACTTCATGTGCCGTGCCAGAGGATCTCTTTTTGGCAATGAAGGAAGTCGTACCGCCAGCAAAGATGGAAGAGGCTGTTTTTACAGATGATAAGCAGACAAGGGAAGAAAATATTCGAGTGATTACTGAGGAGTTGAACGAGAAGTTTGCAGAAAATGAAGAGTGGTTAACTCTTCTTCCTGAGGCCATTTATCAATATCAGAAAAAGACGGTTCGAAAGATGATTTTAAAGGATCACAAGCGTCCTGATGGAAGAGAGTTGTCACAAATTCGTCCATTGGCTGCAGAGGTAGATATTATTCCTCGTGTGCATGGTTCAGCAATGTTTACCCGTGGTCAAACACAGATTTGTAATGTCACTACGCTTGCACCACTTTCAGAGGCACAAAAAGTCGATGGGTTGAATATGGAAGAGACGACAAAGCGATATATGCATCAATATAATTTCCCTTCGTACTCTGTAGGAGAGACAAAGCCAAGCAGAGGACCAGGAAGAAGAGAAATTGGACATGGTGCATTGGCAGAAAGAGCCCTTATTCCAGTGCTTCCGTCTGAGGAGGAGTTTCCATATGCGATTCGTACAGTGTCAGAGACATTTGAATCTAATGGTTCGACCTCTATGGCTTCAACCTGTGCATCCTGTATGTCCTTGATGGCGGCAGGAGTTCCAATTAAAAAGATGGTTGCTGGTATTTCCTGTGGATTAGTCACAGGAGAGAGCGATGATGAATATGTATTGCTTACCGATATTCAAGGACTTGAAGATTTCTTTGGCGATATGGACTTTAAGGTAACAGGAACAGATACAGGAATTACTGCTATCCAGATGGATATCAAGATTCATGGTCTCACTAGAGACATTGTGGAGGGTGCTATTTCTAGATGTCATGAGGCAAGAGACTTTATTATGGAGAATTGTATGAAGCCTTGTATTGATACACCGAGAGCACAGCTGAGTGAATTTGCACCAAAGATTGAACAAATCACAATTGATCCAGCAAAGATTGGTGATGTTGTTGGAAAGCAGGGTAAGGTCATCAATAAGATTATTGAAGAAACTGGTGTAAAGATTGACATCAGTGAAGAGGGCAATGTTTCTGTCTGTGGCACAGATAAGGAAATGATCGACCGAGCAATTCGGATGATCAAGAATATTGTGACAGAAATCGAGGCAGGAATGGTGATGACAGGAAAAGTTGTCCGAATCCTTGAATTTGGTGCGTTTGTTGAATTGACACCAAATAAAGATGGAATGATTCATATTTCTAAGCTTTCCGATCAGCGTGTCAATAAGGTTGAAGATGTTGTCAATATTGGAGATGAGGTTACGGTAAAGGTTGTTAAAGTGGATACAGCAAAGGAAGAATTGATCTTTCTTTGAGGGCGTCTGATTTAGCAGAAACAAAAAATTAGGAGAAGCTAAGTAGATGCCACAGTGTGAGTTTCGCTGTGGCATCTTGTATATATGGAGGAGAAAAATGGTTATACAAGAAGCGGCAGAAATGTATTTAGAGACAATTCTTTCACTGAAGAATAAATTGGGCGTAGTGCGTTCTGTAGATGTGGCTAGAGAAATGGGATACTCAAAGCCAACCGTATCAGAACAGATGAAAAAGTTCAGAGAAAATGGCTTTGTTGAGGTAGATGCAGATGGTCACATTCATTTAACTCCTTCCGGAGAAAGAATTGCACAGAGAACACTGGATCGACATCATGTCTTGAGTAAAATTTTTCAAAAAATTGGTGTCAGTGAAGACACTGCAGTTGAAGACGCTTGTCGAGTGGAACATTATATCAGTGAGGAAACCTTTAATGCATTGAAAAAGCATTTTGGTGAAGAATAATGAATTTAATTGCAGCAGTAGATAGGCAATGGGGAATTGGACATCATGGCAAACTCCTTGTTTCGATTCCAAAGGATAAGCAACTTTTTCGCGAAGAGACGATGGGCAGGGTAATTATTATGGGAAGAAAGACATTGGAGTCCCTTCCTGGTGGACAGCCACTCTATGGCAGAACAAATATTGTGCTGTCAAGGAATAGGAACTATCGAGTCAAGGGAGCGGTTGTTGTCCATAGTTTAGAGGAATGTCTTCATTGGTTGAGAGAACATCAAATTGGTGATGAAGATATTTTTGTTATTGGTGGAGAAAGCATCTATAGCGAGTTTTTGCCCTATGTGCAGGTGGCTCATATCACCGCAATTGATTTTACTTATCTTGCGGATGCTCGTATGGAAAATTTAGATGCCCTGCCAGATTGGAAGATAATGGCGGAATCGGACGAGGAGACATACTTTGACTTGACTTATACATTTAAGCTATATGTCAGGTCGAAGTATGTAAAATTTCAATAAAAAGTCTTGATGAAAAATTAAATATTATGTTATAATAGCCATTGCTTTATATAAAAAAGTAAGGGAGATGTGCAGATATGTTTTCAATCGTAAAAAAAAGAAAATTAGCTGAGAAGATTATCTTGATGGATATTGAAGCTAAGCGTATCGCAAAAAAGTGTTTGCCAGGAGAATTCTTAATTGTCAAGATTGACAATGAGGGAGAGAGAATTCCACTCACTGTTTGCGATTACGACAGAGAAAAGGGAATTGTGACGATTGTATTTCAGGAGGTCGGTGCTGAGACAACAAGAATGGCAGAGCTCAATGAGGGAGATGCCTTTATGGATATTGTTGGACCACTTGGAAATCCTAGCGAGTTAATTACAGAAGATTTTGAAACGCTCAAAAATAAAAACCTTCTGTTTGTGGCTGGAGGTGTTGGTACAGCTCCTGTATACCCACAGTTGAAGTGGTTGAAAGAGCACGGAATTCCAGCAGATGCCATTATGGGTGCAAAAAACAAGGATCTATTGATTCTTGAAGATGAGATGCGTGCAGTGGCAAAAGAACTTTATGTGATGACAGATGATGGTTCTTATGAACACAAGGGTATGGTTACAGAGGGAATTAAAGATCTCGTAAATAATCAGGGAAGAAAGTATGATGCCTGCGTAGTTATTGGACCGATGATTATGATGAAATTTGTTTGTATGCTTACCAAGGAACTGGGTATTCCAACGATTGCAAGTATGAACCCAATTATGGTCGATGGTACAGGAATGTGTGGTGCTTGTCGATTGACTGTTGGTGATGAGGTGAAGTTTGCCTGTGTAGATGGTCCTGAGTTTGATGGACATCTGATCAATTTTGATGAGGCAATGAAGCGTCAGCAGACATATAAGACTGCAGAGGGAAGAGCAATACTTGCCCTTCTTGAAGGAGAAACACATCACGGTGGTTGCGGTAATTGTGGAGGTGACAAATAATGATCGAAGTGAATAAAATGAAAAAAGTTCCTGTAGCTGAGCAGGAGCCAAAGGTAAGAGCAACAAACTTTAAAGAGGTTTGCCTTGGATATACACAGGAAGAGGCACAGGCTGAGGCAACAAGATGCCTAAATTGCAAGAATGCAAAATGTGTTGTTGGTTGTCCTGTTTCAATTAATATTCCAGGATTTATTCATGAGGTTGTTCAAGGGGGATTTCGCAAAGGCATCAGAAATTATTGCACAGTCTAGTGCACTTCCAGCAGTTTGTGGTCGTGTTTGTCCACAAGAGACCCAATGTGAGGGTGTATGTATTCGTGGTATCAAGGGCGAGGCGGTTTCTATTGGAAAACTTGAGCGATTTGTTGCTGACTGGGCAAGAGAAAATGGTATTGTTCCAAAGGTAACTGCAGAAAAGAAGAATAAGAAGGTTGCCATCATTGGTTCAGGTCCTGCAGGTCTTACTTGTGCAGGAGATTTGGCCAAGATGGGCTATGATTGTACAATTTTTGAGGCACTTCACGAGCCAGGTGGTGTGCTCATTTATGGTATTCCAGAGTTTCGTCTTCCAAAGGATGGAGTTGTACATCCAGAGGTAGAGAATGTAAAGAAGCTTGGTGTAAAAATTGAGACAGATGTTATTATTGGAAAGACATTGACCATTGATGAGCTATTTGAGGAAGAGGGATTTGATGCAGTATTTATTGGATCAGGTGCTGGACTTCCACAATTTATGGGAATCCCAGGCGAAAATGCAAATGGTGTGTTCTCAGCGAATGAGTTCCTTACAAGAAATAACTTAATGAAGGCCTTTAAAGGACGGATATAGGACACCAATTTCACGAGGAAAGAAAGTTTGTGTTGTTGGCGGTGGTAATGTAGCTATGGATGCAGCAAGAACAGCTCTTCGTCTTGGCGCAGAAGTTCATATTGTCTATAGAAGAAGTGAAGCTGAGTTGCCAGCTCGTGTGGAGGAAGTTCACCATGCAAAGGAAGAGGGCGTTATCTTTGATCTTTTGACGAATCCAGTAGAAATCCTTGAAGATGAAAAGGGATGGGTACAGGGAATGAAGGTCATTAAGATGGAGCTTGGCGAGCCAGATGCATCTGGAAGAAGAAGACCTGTTCCAATCGAGGGTAGCGAGTATGTTATTGATTGCGACACAGTCATTATGTCCCTTGGTACATCACCAAACCCATTAATATCCAATACAACAAAGGGATTGGATATCAACAAGAAGAGATGTATTGTTGCACAGGAAGATAATGGACAGACAAGTCGCGATGGCGTATATGCTGGTGGCGATGCAGTTACAGGTGCTGCAACGGTTATTCTTGCAATGGAGGCTGGAAAAGCTGGTGCAAGAGGTATCGATGCATATCTCTCTGGGAAGGCAGAATAAAATATAGAATAGAAGAGTAGATAGAGGTTGCAATTTTTTTTGCAGCCTCTATTTTTTATTGTTTTCAAAGGATAGTTGTGGCATAATGATGACAGAAGCAATAGAAATACAAGAATACAAGTTACAGAAATGCAAATGATTTGAAGGAGGAAGGAAAATGATAAGTAAGTCTCCAAAAGTTTATACAGGCGAAGATGTCTTTGACAAGGTATTGGAAGACATTGTTCATCTTCTGCTTGAGCCAGGGATGCTCATTAGTGAAAACAAAATGGGGAGAGACTTTCAAGTTTCTCGGTCAGTAATTCGAAGTGCATTTGGGCGGTTGCGTCAGATGGGATTTATTGATATATTGCCGCAGAGGGGAAGCTATGTTTCAAAGATTGACGCAAATTATATTGAAGATTTGTTATTTTTGCAATCAGCTATTGAAAAAGAAGCCGTCAACGATATTCTTTGGAATCTCAGCGAGCAGGAACAAAAAGTGATGATTGGTGAGCTGGAGGCGCAATTGTCTCAACAGAAAATATTTGCACAGGAAGGGGGAAGTTATCCAGAATTTATGCGATTGCATAGGGAGTTTCATCGAAAGATTATGGAAAAGGCCAAGAGACAACGGGTAATGGACATTGTGGGAGATAATCTGCTGCACCTTGAGAGATATCGGCATTTTGAGATTGCCCATACCCACATTACAGAATATTTGTTGAGGGAAAATGCAGAGATGATCGAAGTGTTGCAGAGTAGGGACTTTGCATTTGCAGTGAAAAAAATGAATGAACATCGAGATAGAGAGGTTCATTTGTCGAGGAAGTTAATTGAGCAATATGGTTAGAAATAGTGGATTGTTGGGCGAAGCGAGAGCTTCGCTCAATTGATTAAAGTACTAGTATACTAAATTGAGAAAATATATCAAAGAAAAATAAAAAAACATACTTGACATATAGGAAAAAAAGGAATATACTACCAACATAAAACATATTAAAAGAGTAGGAAAGGTTGGTAAAGCGATGAGTCGTATATATAAAAGTAATGCAGAACTTGTGGGAAATACTCCTCTTGTAGAAGTTACAAATATTGAAAAGGAATTAGGATTGGAGGCAAAGGTTTTAGTAAAGCTTGAATACTTTAATCCAGCAGGAAGTGTTAAGGATAGAATCGGTTTGGCAATGATTGAAGAGGCTGAAAAGACTGGAAAGTTAAAGCCAGGGGCAACTATTATTGAGCCAACATCTGGAAACACAGGAATTGGACTTGCTGCTATCGGTGCTGCAAAGGGATATAAGGTAATTCTTACAATGCCAGAAACGATGAGTGTGGAGAGAAGAAATATCTTAAAGGCCTATGGTGCAGAAATTGTGCTCACTGAGGGAGCAAAGGGAATGAAGGGTGCGATTGCAAAGGCAGATGAACTTGCAAAGGACATTCCAGACAGTTTTGTTCCATCACAGTTTTCAAACCCAGCCAACCCAGCAGTTCACAAGGCAACAACAGGACCAGAGATTTGGAAGGACACAGATGGTGAAGTTGATTTCTTTATTTCAGGTATTGGAACAGGCGGAACAATCACAGGTACTGGCGAATACTTAAAGGAGCAGAAACCTAGCGTAAAGGTTATTGCTGTGGAGCCAGAAGGTTCACCAGTTCTTTCAGAGGGAAAGACTGGACCACACAAGATTCAAGGTATTGGTGCTGGATTTGTTCCAGATACATTAAATACGAAGGTGTATGATGAGATTATTAAGGTGAGCAATGAGGATGCCTTTGAATATAGTAAGTTATTGACAAGAAAAGAAGGACTTTTAACAGGTATTTCTTCTGGAGCAGCACTGAGTGCAGCAATTGTACTTGCAAAGCGTCCTGAAAACAAGGGAAAGACGATTGTAGCTTTACTTCCAGATTCTGGAGATCGTTACTATTCGACACCTCTTTTCACAGAGGCATAATAGATTAAAGGAAAAGGGTAAATGATCATGGGAAAGAAGATTGAGAGAAAAGATAGAAATTTTAAATTTGAAACATTACAGTTGCATGTTGGACAAGAGCATGCGGACGCAGTGACAGATGCAAGGGCTGTGCCAATTTATGCGAGTACATCATTTGTATTTCATAATTCACAGCATGCAGCGGATCGCTTTGCCTTAAAAGATGCTGGAAATATTTATGGTCGTTTGACCAATCCAACCAATGATGTCTTTGAGCAGAGAATAGCAGCTCTTGAGGGCGGTGTGGCAGCACTTGCTGTCGCTTCTGGAGCAGCAGCAATTACTTATGCCATCCAAAACATCACAAAGGCCGGAGACAATGTTGTATCGGCAAAGAACATTTATGGAGGGTCATTTAACCTCTTGCAGCATACATTGCCAGATTACGGTGTGACAACAAAATTTGTTGATATCTTCAATGAAAAGGAGATTGAAGATGCCATTGATGAGAATACAAAGGCTGTATTGATTGAGACACTGGGCAATCCAAATTCAGAGGTTGTAGATATTGAGGCTGTGGCAAAGATTGCACATAAGCACAATATTCCATTGATCGTTGACAATACTTTTGCAACACCATTTCTTGTTCGTCCAATTGAGCATGGTGCAGATATTGTTGTTCATTCAGCAACAAAGTTTATTGGTGGACATGGCACAGCAATCGGTGGTGTGATTGTAGATGGTGGTAAATTTGATTGGGAGGCTTCAGGAAAGTTTCCTTCTCTCTAACTGAGCCAAATCCAAGTTATCACGGTGTGAGCTTTACAAAGGCTGCAGGAAAGGCAGCGTTTGTTACCAAAATTCGAGCACTCCTTTTGAGAGATACAGGGGCCTGCCTTTCTCCATTCCACGCCTTTATCTTCTTGCAGGGATTGGAGACACTCTCTCTCCGTGTAGAGCGTCATTCAGAGAATGCAAAAAAGGTAGTGGAGTATTTAAAGAATCATCCACAGGTGGAAAAAGTTCATCACCCAGCAGTGACCGATGACGAAAGTCAGAAGGAGCTCTACAAAAAATATTTCCCAAATGGTGGAGGTTCAATCTTTACCTTTGAGATCAAGGGGGACGCAAAAAAGGCAATGGACTTTATTGACAACTTAGAGCTATTTTCACTTTTAGCTAATGTAGCGGATGTAAAGTCATTGGTTATTCACCCAGCAACAACAACACATTCTCAGTGTACAGAGGAGGAGCTGTTGGATCAGGGAATTAAGCCAAATACAATTCGTCTTTCTATTGGTACAGAGAATATTGACGATATCATTCAAGATCTCGATGAGGCATTTAAGGCAGTTCAGTAATTTGGAGGCGAGAAGAAGATGAAACTTTCAAATAAATGTAGGTATGGATTGAGAGCTTTAGTGGATTTATCAACGAGGACTTCACAGGAGTATGTCGTTTTGGCTACACTCGCATCAGACAATAATATCTCACAGCAATATCTTGAGCAGGTGTTTGCATCCTTAAGAAGAGCAGGGATTGTGCTTGGTGTTAAGGGAGCACAAGGGGGATATAAACTCAATCGCCCTGCATCAGAAATCAAAGTTTCAGATATTCTTATTGCTTTGGATGGAGAGTATAAGATTGAGCCAGAGAGTGCACAGACTTCTGGGCTGCCGGCTTCAATGGCGATTCAAAGTTTGGTGATTGATCAGATTAATCAGCATCTGGATGAAGTTCTAAAAAATGTGACATTAGAAGATCTGACGAAAGTTTATATAGAATATAGAGATTTTGATCAGTCGATGTTTTATATCTAAGTAGAAACACAAGGGGAGTTGCTAAGACAGCAGCTCCTTTTGTCGTACTTTTATAGTATTTTTGGGCTAAAGATATGTTACAATATACACAATGAGAGCAGAATTTAGGATGATGAAAGGATTTAAGTATGAAATGTCCATTTTGTGGGGGCGACACAAAAGTAGTAGATACAAGGGCCTCAGAAGACAATTCTACAATAAGGCGAAGGAGAGCATGTGAAAAGTGTAAGCGTCGTTTTACAACATTTGAAAAAATTGAGACCATACCCCTATTGGTGATTAAAAAGGATCAATCTAGAGAAGAATATGATCGAGATAAGATTGAAGCGGGGCTATTGCGCAGTTGTCACAAGCGTCCAGTGACAAATCAGCAAATGCAAAAGATGATGGAAGATATTGAGACACAAATTTATTCTTTGGGGAGCAAGGAAATTTCAACAAGGGACATTGGCGAAATTGTGCTGGAAACATTAAAAGGAGTGGATGAAGTTGCCTATGTTCGATTTGCCTCGGTGTATCGTGAATTTGAAGATGTGGGAACTTTTATGGAGGAGATTGGAAAGTTATCAAAGAGGGAGGAAGAATGTTAGAACAATTTTTTCCTGATGCTCTTTCCGATTCCATCTATGATATTGACTTTAAAAAACTCTATCACATGGGATATCGTGGAGTTTTATTTGATATTGATAACACATTGACAGAACATGGAGCACCAGCTACGGCATCGGTTATTCACTTCTTTGAAAATTTAAGAACGATTGGGTTTACTACTTGTCTGGTTTCGAATAATAAGGCTCCTAGAATTTTGCCTTTTGCAAAAGAGGTAAATTCGTACTATGTATGTGATGCAAAAAAACCGAGAAAAAGGGGATATTTGGCTGGTATAGAGAAAATGGGCATAAAAAAGAAAGAGACTTTGATGGTGGGCGATCAAATTTTTACAGATATTTGGGGAGCAAGACGCCTGGGAATTTATTCCATTTTAGTTCAACCAATTAATAAAAAAGAAGAAATACAGATTGTATTGAAGCGAATTCCAGAAAAGTGGATTCTTCATCAGTACAGAAAGAGAGGGTAAATGTTTACGGCAAAAGCAAAGGTATGCGGCTTGATTGCCAATCCGATTGGACATAGTATGTCAATTGCATTGCATGACTGTTTTAATCGGGAAATGGGGGAGGACATTATCTATGTGCCATTGCAGGTGAAAGAAGATCTAAAGACAGCAATCTTGGGTGCCTATTCTTTGGGAATTCACGGAATGAATGTCACCATTCCATATAAGCAGGATGTAATGAAATATCTTATTGACATCGACGAGGAGGCAAGGCGAATTGGTGCTGTCAACACTTTAGTGAGAGCAAATGGAGGATATATTGGAAAAAATTCTGATCTTCCGGGGCTACTGATGCTACTTGAAATGGAGGGCATTTCTTTACAAAATCAAGATGTTGTGTTACTTGGAGCAGGTGGGGCCGCCAAGGCGGCTGCTTATTTGGCTTGTCAGGAAGGAGCGAAATCTTTGACCGTTGTCAATCGAAGCGGATTAGCGGCAGAAATGTTAAAGACAGAACTTTTATCCTATTTTCCAGAATTTTCGATTGCGGTGTGCACCTTGGGGGATGTGGAAGAAAAGATAAATCAATATCTTCCACGCAGAGGTTATCTTGCGATTCAAGCAACGAGTGTAGGAATGTACCCAAATAGCGAAGATTGTATTGTATCAAATCCTCAATTTTTTGAAAAATGTGATGTAGGTGTTGACATTGTCTATATCCCTGAAGAGACCACATTTATAAAAAATTTTAAATTGAGGGGAAAAAAGGCCTGCAATGGATTAGGAATGCTAGTATACCAGGGGGCGATTTCTTGGCAATGGTGGACAGGAAAAATATTGAGCAAAGAAACTAAGGAAAGAGCGATGGAAACATTGCAAAAGATTTTAAATCAGCGTATGAATAGGGAAGAGTGACAATGAAAATTTTAGTAGTAAATGGACCAAATTTAAATTTTTTGGGAATACGAGATGAAAAGCAATATGGCAGTCAAAATTTTGCCTATCTAGAGAACCTGCTCAGAAAAAAAGCAGAAGATGAGGGCTTTGAAATTGAATTATTTCAAAGTAATTATGAGGGAGCAATTATTGATAAGTTGCAGGAAGCTTATCAAAAAAAGGTTGATGGTGTCGTGATTAATCCGGGGGCATTTACCCATTATTCTTATGCGATTCGGGATGCTCTGCAGCCATTGTATTGTCCAAAAGTCGAGGTACATATTTCTAATATTCATAAGAGAGAGCAATTTCGTCACACCTCAGTGACAGCCCCAGAATGTGATGGACAAATTGCTGGTCTTGGGTTGAATGGCTATTTGCTTGCCTGCGATTATATAAAAAAAGAACTTGATAAAGCGTAGGTTTTGTTATAAAATACTGTAATAATACGATTTAGGAGGAAACTCAATGATTTCAGCAGGTGATTTCAAAAATGGTCTTACTTTAGAGATAGAAGAGGGACAGGTATTTCAAATTGTCGAATTTCAGCATGTAAAGCCAGGAAAGGGTGCAGCTTTTGTCCGCACAAAAATTAAGAATGTCATCACAGGTAGTGTTGTGGAGAGAACATTCCGTCCAACAGAGAAGTTCCCAGCAGCTAGAATTGACAGACGAGAAATGCAATATCTGTATTCCGATGGCGAGATGTACAACTTCATGGATACAGAAAATTATGAGCAGATTGCATTAAATGCAGATAAAGTCGGCGACGCATTGAAGTTTGTAAAAGAAAATGATATGTGTAAGGTATGCTCTTTCAACGGCAATGTATTCTCCGTTGAGCCACCACTCTTTGTTGAGCTTGAGATTACAGACACAGAGCCAGGATTTGCAGGAAATACAGCACAGGGTGCAACAAAGCCAGCAGTAGTAGAGACAGGAGCAACAGTATATGTCCCATTATTTGTCAATCAAGGCGATGTAATCAAGATTGATACCCGTACAGGTGAGTATCTCTCAAGAGTTTAATCAAAAACGATGGGAGGCGGTCAATTGACCGCCTTTTTCTTATGGAGGAAGAATGAAAACATTATTAGAACAAATCAATGACACAGTGAGTGATGCTTTTTATCACTGTCAATATGATAGAGTATATGGAAAAACGGGAATTTCAAATCGCCCAGATTTATGCGAATTTCAGTGCAATGGAGCAATGGCTGCGGCTAAAATTTATAAGAAAAGACCAATGGATATTGCAGAAGAAGTGGCAAAAAAACTAGAAGGAGAAAAGATATTCGAGAGCATAGAGGCTGTGATGCCAGGCTTTATTAATATCAAGGTGAGCAAGAGCTTTTTACTCAACCAAATTAAAGCCATGGCAAAAAATAAAAAATTTGGATTGGAATTGCCAGAAAAACAAAAAATTATTGTGGACTTTGGGGGTGCAAATGTCGCAAAGCCATTGCATATTGGACATTTAAGATCTGCTATTATTGGAGAAAGCATCAAACGCATTGGGCTCTTTATGGGACATGAAGTTATTGGTGATGTACATCTTGGAGATTGGGGTCTACAAATGGGTTTAATTATTGAGGAACTCAAAGAAAGACAACCAAATCTTTGCTATTTTGATCCCAACTTTACTGGAGAGTACCCAGAAGAGGCACCTTTTACGATTGCAGAGTTGGAAGAAATTTATCCAACAGCATCAAAAAAATCCAAAGAAGACCCAGAATTTAAGGAGAAAGCACAACAGGCCACTTTAAAGTTACAAAGTGGGTATGCACCATATCGTGCGATTTGGAAACATATTCTTGCGATTTCAAAGGTTGATTTGAAAAAAAATTATGATAATCTTGATGTTTCCTTTGATTTGTGGAAAGGAGAATCCGATGTTCAACCATACATCCCAACAATGATTGAAGATATGGAAAATCGAAAAATTGCCTATGAATCGGAAGGTGCTTTGGTCGTTGATATTGCTGAAGAGGGAGATAGCAAGGAATTACCACCTTGTATTATTCGAAAATCTGATGGAGCTGCACTATATGCGACATCAGATTTAGCTACACTCGTGGAGAGAGAAAAATTATATCAACCGGATGCCTATATTTATGTGGCAGACAAGCGTCAGGATTTACATTACACTCAGTTCTTTAGAGTAGCCAAAAAGGCAGGGATTGTTCCTAAAGATCGCAAACTAACTTTTATTGGATTTGGAACGATGAATGGAAAAGATGGTAAACCATTTAAGACAAGAGCTGGCGGTGTGATGCGGTTGGAGGATTTAATTAAAGAGGTAGAGGATGCCGTCTACACTAAGATTTTAGACAATCGTGATATCAATGAAGTCGAAGCGAGAGAAATTGCAAAACTTGTGGGACAAGCTGCCATTAAATATGGAGATTTGTCCAATCAAGCAGGGAAAGATTATATTTTTGATATTGACCGCTTTGTTTCCTTTGAAGGAAATACTGGACCATATATTCTCTACACAATTGTGCGAATTAAATCCATTCTTGCAAAGTATGCAAATCAGAGCACAACAGAAACGATATCTCCGGAAGATCTAAGGGAAGCCAATCAGGAATCAGAGAAAAAATTGGAACTTGAACTTGCCCGTTTTTCAGAAGTAATCAAAAGTGCTTGGGAAGAGCAGGCACCACATAAGATTTGTCAATATGTCTATGCGATTGCCAATGCATTCAATACTTTCTACCATGAAGTGAAAATTTTGAGTGAGGAAGATATAGAGAAAAAGAAGTCTTATTTAGCACTTATTTTGTTGACACAAGATGTGTTAGTGTCTAGTATTTATTTATTGGGAATGAAGGCACCAGAGAGAATGTAAGAAATCACTAAAACGACAAAAAAATATCAAAATGTTTTAGAAAAAATGCACTACTTAAGTTAGCGAAACATTGAAAAGCCAAAAATCGAATGGTATAATTTAATGGAGCGCTGTGCTTAAGTAGTGCTTTTTTGTGCAAAAAAACAAGTAAGAAAGGAAGAGGAAAAGCTATGAAATTAGCGACATTTAGAGGTGGAATCCATCCATTTGAGGGAAAAGAACTTTCGATGGATAAGCCAGTAAAGGTAGTATTACCACAAGGTGAGCTCGTATATCCAATGGCACAGCATATTGGCGCACCAGCAAAACCGCTGGTGTCTGTGGGAGACGAAGTGCTTGTTGGTCAAAAAATTGGTGAAGCGTCGGGATTTATTTCTGCCAATGTCATCTGCTCAGTGTCCGGAAAGGTAACTAAGATTGAAAATCGAAGAGTTGCCAACGGAAGTATGGTAAATTCCATCATTGTTCAAAATGATGGGGAGTACCGAACCATTCCAAATTTTGGGAAGGATAGAGACGCAAGCAAGCTATCAAAACAGGAAATTCGAGACATTATCAAAGAGGCAGGAATTGTCGGACTTGGTGGTGCGGGATTTCCAACACATGTCAAGCTCACACCAAAGGATGAAAATGCGATTGACTATGTCATTGTCAATGGTGCAGAGTGCGAGCCATATTTGACAAGCGATTACCGCATGATGATTGAGGAGCCAGAAAAAATTGTTGGTGGCCTAAAAATCATTTTGCAATTATTTGACAAGGCCAAGGGTGTTATTGCTGTTGAAAACAATAAGCCAGAAGCAATAAAAAAGTTGCAAGAGTTGGTAAAAAATGAGTCAAGAATAGAGGTTTGTGAACTGTTGACCAAGTACCCACAAGGTGGAGAGCGATCGATTATCAAGGCTGTCACAGGTAGAAAAATTAATTCGTCGATGCTGCCAGCAGATGCAGGATGTGTTGTTGACAATGTGGACACCGTCATCTCTATTTATATGGCTGTGGCAAAGCAGACACCATTGATACGAAAAATTATTACGATTACTGGCGATGCTATTCAAAATCCACAAAACTTTAATGTGCGACTTGGCACAAACTACAATGAGTTAATTGCTGCCGCAGGTGGATTTAAATCACAACCAGAAAAAATTGTATCTGGTGGACCAATGATGGGACAAGCTTTATTTACGACAGATATTCCTGTAGCTAAGACATCATCAGCACTCACTTGTATGCTAAAAGATCAGGTGGCTCAATCAAAGACAACGGCATGTATACGATGTGGTCGTTGTGTCAAGGTGTGCCCGAGCAATCTAGTGCCACAGTTGATGATGGAAACAGCAATCGCAAATGATGCAGAGGCTTTTGAAAAACTAAATGGTATGGAATGTATGGAGTGCGGTTCCTGCACTTATGTCTGTCCAGCAAAAAGACCATTGACTCAAGGATTTAAATTTATGAGAGCAATTGTTGCAGCAAATCGAAGAAAGGCTGCACAGGCAGCAAAGGAAAAGGCCGCTGCAGGGGAGGGAAAGTAAATGGAAAATTTATACAATGTATCAACATCTTCCCATGTGCGTGATAATTCATCAACCAGAGGGATTATGCTCGATGTCATTATTGCGATGCTCCCAGCGAGCGTCTTTGGTATCTATCAATTTGGTATTTCCGCATTGATTATTCTCGTTGGAACTGTATTTGCTTGTGTTGCAGCAGAGTATTTATTTCAAAGAGGAATGAAAAAAGAGCAGACCATTGGAGATTTGTCTGCCGTGGTCACAGGTATGATTTTGGCACTTAATATGCCACCAGAGATTCCTGTATGGATTCCAATGCTCGGTGGTGTTTTTGCCATTATTGTTGTAAAGCAACTCTATGGTGGCATCGGATTTAACTGGATGAACCCTGCACTCGCCGCAAGATGCTTTCTGTTGATTTCCTTTGCTGGTAAAATGACCAATTTTACTTCAAAGAGATTAGGCTTTGATGCCATTACAGGAGCAACTCCTCTTGCAGCTCTTCGTGCAGCAAGAGCGACAGGAAACACGATGACTACCATCAAGGAAAGCTATTCTTTCGCTGACTTGTTCATTGGACATATTCCTGGAACAATTGGTGAAGTATCTGTCATTGCCCTTTTAATTGGTGTGGCTTATTTGTTGATCCGAAGAGTAATTAACCTGCGAACACCAATCGCTTATATTTTGACTGTTGCAGTATTTGTGTTCGTGTTTGGAGAACATGACCCTTCTTTTGTTTTTTTCCATATTTTAGGTGGTGGATTAATTTTTGGTGCTTTCTTTATGGCTACAGATTACACAACAACACCAATTACGCCAAATGGACAAATTCTTTATGGAATTTTTATTGGTATTTTAACAGGAATTTTCCGTCTCTTTGGTGCAAACGCAGAAGGTGTTTCTTATGCCATTATTCTTGGCAACATTGTCGCACCTTTGATTGAGAAAGCAACCATTCCGAAGGCATTTGGAAGGGAGGGCAAATAAATGAAAAAATCAGGATTTATGAAGGATGCTTTTACCCTATTTATGATTACACTGATTTCTGGTGTTTTATTGGGTGCTGTCTATCAAATCACAGCAGAACCCATTGCCATCGCAATGGAAAAGGCAAAACAAGAAGCATACAAAAAGGTTTTTGCCGATGCAGAAAGTTTCAAGGAAAATGAGAGCGAAACTGCTGCCATTGAACAAGCTAATACAGAACTTGCCAATAAAGGTTTTGGAAAAGTTTTGATCAATGAAGTCGTCGATGCAGTGGATGCATCAGGAAATGTTGTTGGTAGTGTAGTGACATCCACATCAAAGGATGGCTATGGTGGAGATGTCAAGATTTCTGTTGGAATTACAAAGGATGGCACAGTAAATAGCATTGCATTTTTAACTCTTGCAGAGACACCAGGTCTTGGTATGCGTGCCAAAGAACCAAAATTTAACCAACAATACAATGGCAAAAAAGTCGATGCATTTATTGTCACAAAAACTGGAAAGAAGCAAGACAATGAAATTGATGCCATTAGTGGTTCGACCATTACCTCAAAGGCTGTCACTAACGCGGTCAATGCTGCATTATTCTTTGCCAATAACTATGTAGGAAAGTAAGGGGGAGAAAAATGAATAGAAATACTGAACGATTATACAATGGTATCATCAAAGAAAACCCTACTTTTGTATTGATGTTGGGAATGTGTCCAACACTTGCTGTTACAACATCCGTTATCAATGCCTTAGGTATGGGACTTTCGACAACCGCCGTATTGATGTTTTCCAATATGATTATTGGTGCAATGAGAAATATCATTCCCGACAGAGTGAGAATTCCAGCATTTATTGTTATTGTTGCATCTTTAGTAACGGTTGTACAACTCTTAATGCAAGGATACTTTCCAGCACTTTACACTTCGCTGGGCATTTATATTCCTTTGATTGTTGTCAACTGTATTATTCTTGGACGCGCGGAGTCCTACGCATCAAAGAATCCTGCTATTCCAAGCTTTTTTGATGGACTTGGTATGGGACTTGGATTTACGATTTCTCTTAGCTGTATTGCCTTTGTTCGTGAGCTAATTGGAGCAGGTGCCATCTTAGGATTTGAAATTATCCCACAGGACTTTAGAATTTCCATCTTTGTCCTTGCACCTGGTGCATTCTTTGTATTAGCTGTACTCTCTGCATTGCAAAATAAATTAAAGATGCCAAGTGCAACCAATGGTTCTGTTGTCCGTTCTGAACTTTCTTGTGGTGGCGATTGCTTGCATTGTCATGGGGCAAGCAGTGTAGAAATCACATTACTTTAGCTGAAGAAGTGGCTAAAGAAGCAGAAAAGAAAAAAGAGGCTGCTGCCAAGGCAGCACAAGTAAAGAAGGGAGAATAAACGATGAGAGATCTTATTTTATTGCTCATTAGTTCCATACTCGTCAGCAATGTTGTATTGAGCCGTTTCCTAGGACTATGCCCCTTCCTTGGTGTTTCAAAGAAGGTAGAAACAGCCTCTGGAATGGGAATTGCCGTTGTCTTTGTCATTACGCTGTCTTCTATTTTGGCTGATCGTATTTATAAATTGGTATTGATTCCTACGCATCTTGAATATATGCAAACGATTGTATTTATTCTTTTAATCGCAGCACTTGTACAATTTGTAGAAATGTTTATGAAAAAGAATATGCATAGTCTGTATGAATCTTTAGGTGTGTACCTTCCACTGATCACAACGAATTGTGCTGTACTTGGTGTGGCTCTTGACAATGTTGCTAAGGAATACAATTTCGCACAGAGTATTATTTATGGTGTAGGTACATCATGTGGCTTTGCACTTTCTATCGTTTTACTTGCGGGTATTCGTGAGAAAATTAATGAGTCAGAAGTTCCTTTCAACTTTCGGGGAATGCCAATTGTATTGGTTACCGCAGGATTAATGGCCATTGCCTTTTGTGGATTCTCAGGACTGATTTAAGAGGGAGGAAAATATGATAACAGGTGTAATTATTGCCGCCATTGTTGTTGGTGTTGTTGGCATCTTGGTTGGTGTGCTATTGGGCGTAGCCAGCGAAAAATTTGCAATTGAAGTTGATCCAAGAGAAATTGCAGTCAGAGAAGCGCTTCCAGGAAATAACTGTGGTGGTTGTGGATATCCAGGTTGTGATGGTTTGGCAAAGGCCATTGCCTGTGGAGAAGCAGAAGTAAACCGCTGTCCAGTAGGTGGTGCTCCAGTAGCTGCAGTGATCGCAGAAATTATGGGTGTTTCTGCTGGAGAGAGAGCGAAAAAAAGGTCGCCTTTGTTCGCTGTAAGGGAACATGCGATAAGAGCAAAGAAAAATACAATTACTTTGGTATCACAGATTGTAATCAAGCGAGTGTCGTTCCAGGATTTGGCGGAAAGTCTTGTTCCTATGGATGTATGGGATTTGGTTCCTGCGTCAAGGCATGTGCATTTGATGCTATTCATGTTGTCGATGGAATTTCAGTTGTTGACAAAGAAAAATGCGTTGCCTGCGGAAAGTGCGTGGAGGCTTGTCCAAAGAAATTGATTGAGCTTGTACCATATAAGTCCCATCATCTTGTACAGTGCTATTCACAGGATAAAGGAAAAGATGTGAAAAGTCATTGTAGTGTGGGCTGCATTGGATGTACGCTCTGTACAAAACAATGTAAGTTTGATGCAATACACATGAATGGCAATGTTGCTCAGGTTGACTACAGTAAGTGTGTAAATTGTGGAGCTTGTGCACAAAAGTGTCCAACAAAGGTTATTCAAACTGACAAAAAGATTGCTTGATGGTCTTGAAAAAGAAAAAACTTTGGGGTATACTAAAAGGGATGATAAAAGTCCAGTTGCCAGAGGCCAGAGACTACATTAGATAATGCATCGGTTGATTGCCTCGTTGCACAAGCGATTTCATCTATTTAATGAAAAAAAGAACGTCCAAGCGGCTAGATTCGCTGGGCGTTCTTTTTATTATCTTATCACTTGAATAGAGTATTTTTATATGATATAATGTGGATTTGAAACGCAAAACACTAAAGGAGAATCCATTTATGAGTTTAAAGGTAGAAAATTTAGAGAAAAATATGGCAAAGCTCACAATTACTGTGGCTGCTGATGATTTCACTAAAGCGATCAAGGCTTCTTATGAGAAGAATAAAAACAAATTTGCTGTTCCAGGTTTTAGAAAAGGACATGCTACACAAGCCATGGTAGAAAAGCACTTTGGCTTAGGTGCATTACTTGATGATGCAATAAATGTTGCCATTGACAATTCTTATCCAGCAGCAATGCAGGAGTCAAAGCTTGAAATTGTTTCAAGACCAGAGATTACCATCACTAAAGTTGCAAAGGGCGAAGATTTTGAGTATGAGGCACTTGTTGCTGTATACCCTGAGGTTAAGTTAAATAACTACAAGGGAATTGAAGTAGAAAAGGCCAATGCTGAAGTGACCGATGAGGATATTGAAAATGCGTTAAAGGGCGAGCAAGATCGCAACTCTCGTATGGTGACTGTAGAAGGTCGTGCCATTGAAGAGGGAGATCACACAGTGATTGACTTTGATGGTTCTATTGATGGCGTGCACTTTGAGGGTGGAAAGGGTGAAGATTATCCATTAGTTATTGGATCCCATGCCTTTATTGAAGGATTTGAGGAACAAATCAAGGGACATAATATCGGTGAGAGCTTTGATGTTCATGTTACTTTCCCAGAAAATTATGCTGCAAAGGATCTTGCTGGTAAGGCTGCTGTATTTGCTGTAACGATTAAGGATGCAAAGAAGAAGGAACTTCCTGAACTCAATGATGAGTTTGCAAGTGAGGTGAGCGAATTTGATACCCTCGATGCATTTAAGGAAGACTTAAAGAAGAAGCTTGCTGTTGCAAAGGAAGAGAATGCGAAGATTGCGAATGAGAACACTGTTGTAGATAAGGTATCTGCACAGGCAGAAGTTGATATTCCAGATCCAATGCTTGACTCAACGATTGATCAAATGGTCAATGACTATGCAAGACGTATGCAAAGCCAAGGCATTCCTCTTGATCAGTTTATGGAATTTACTGGAACAACAATGGAGCAGATTAGAGAGCAGATGAAGCCACAGGCTTTCCAGAGAGTTCGCAATAGAGTTGTTTTAGAGGCCGTAGTGAAGGCAGAAAATATTGCAGCAACTGAGGAAGAGATCAATGCTGAGCTTCAAAAAGATGGCAGATCAGTACAAGATGGATATTGAAAAGATCAAAGAGATCTTTAATGCACAGGGTCTTGATCAATTAAAGCAGGATCTTGCTGTTCAAAAGGCAGTAAACTTCCTTGTAGAGAATGCAAAGTTTGTTTAATTCAATAATAAACTAAGGAGGTAAAAAGTTATGAGTTTAGTCCCTACAGTCATCGAATCGACAAGTCGTGGCGAACGTGCATTTGACATTTATTCGAGATTACTTAAGGACAGAATCATCTTCTTAGCTGATGAAGTCAATGATGTGACCGCAAGCCTTGTTGTCGCTCAGATTTATTTCTTGAATCTGAGGATCCAACAAAGGACATTAATTTATACATCAACAGTCCAGGAGGAAGCGTTGTTTCTGGAATGGCCATCTATGACACAATGCAATATGTAAAGTGTGATGTTTCCACCATTTGTATGGGTATGGCTGCAAGTATGGGTGCGTTTTTGCTTGCTGGTGGAACAAAGGGAAAAAGATTTGCTCTTCCAAATGCAGAGATTATGATCCATCAGCCATCAGGTGGTGCACAAGGACAGGCGACAGAGATTAAAATTGCAGCAGAACACATCTTAAAGACCAAGAAAAAGATGAATGAGATGCTGGCAGCAAATACAGGTCAGCCAATCGAAGTGATTGAGCGAGACACTGAGCGAGACAATTATATGACCGCTCAGGAAGCCCTAGAATATGGTCTTATTGACCAAGTGATTGAGCATCACTAGGAGGAAATATGGCAGGAAAATCTGACGACAAAAAGAAAGCTGTTTGTTCCTTTTGTGGCAGACCAGAGGATAAGTTTAGAAAACTCTTTGTAGGTCATAATGCATTTATTTGTAATGAATGTGTTGGTATTTGCAGTGAGATTATCGAGGAAGAGGCACATGATAAGGCTTCGGCAGACTTTGCAGAAATTAACTTGCTCAAACCAAAGGAAATTAAAAAATTTCTAGATGAGTATGTCATTGGTCAGGATGAGGCAAAAAAGGTGCTCTCTGTTGCGGTATATAATCATTATAAGCGAATTACAGCAACATCTAAATCCGATGTCGAAATTCAAAAGAGTAATATTTTGATGCTTGGACCAACAGGATCAGGAAAAACCTATCTTGCACAGACATTGGCAAAGATTTTAAATGTTCCATTTGCCATTGCAGATGCGACAACATTGACAGAAGCTGGATATGTAGGTGAGGATGTCGAAAATATTTGCTCAAACTGATTCAAGCTGCGGATGGCAATGTCGCTAGGGCAGAATATGGTATCGTCTATATTGACGAGATTGATAAAATTACCAAAAAATCAGAAAATGTCTCCATTACAAGAGATGTATCCGGAGAGGGTGTACAGCAGGCACTTCTAAAAATTTTGGAAGGAAGTGTTGCCAATGTTCCACCACAAGGGGGAAGAAAGCACCCACACCAAGAGCTAATTCAAATCGACACCACCAATATCCTCTTTATTTGTGGAGGTGCATTTGATGGATTGGAAAAGATTATCGAACGAAGACTAAGTAAGGGAAGCATTGGATTTAATGCAGAGGTTGTTGAGAAAAATTCTCAAGCTGTAGATGAGCTTTTCCGTCAAGTTATGCCACAAGATTTGGTAAAGTTTGGCCTAATTCCAGAATTTATCGGTCGTGTCCCGATCACGGTTTCTCTTGATTTACTCGATGAGGAGGCACTTGTTCGTATTTTGGTTGAGCCAAAGAATGCCTTGACCAAACAGTATCAAAAGCTCTTTGAACTTGATGATGTTAAACTTGAATTTACAGATGATGCCATCCACGAAGTGGCCAAACTTGCTGTCGATCGAAAGACTGGAGCAAGAGGATTGCGCTCCATTATGGAAGATGTCATGATGGATATGATGTATGAAATTCCATCAAATGAAAGCATTGGCATATGTAAGATCAATAAAGAAGCAATTGATGGCGGAGAGCCTGAAGTGACTTTTCGAGATGTGAAGGTAAAGAAGACAGAATAGAAGACAAAAAATGCGTTTGCCTTGAGGCAAACGCATTTTTTAAGTAAGAACGAAGAGGAGGAAAAATATGATTATTAAGAGTGCAGAATTAGAGACGGTATGTGGTATAACAAGCACCTTTCCTGACAATGATTTTCCAGAAATTGCCTTTGCAGGGGAAAATCAAATGTAGGAAAATCAAGTTTAATTAATGCATTGATGAACCGAAGATCCCTAGCTAGGACTTCATCATCGCCTGGAAAAACACAGACCATCAATTACTATAAGATCAATGGGAATTTATATTTTGTCGATTTACCAGGCTATGGATATGCCAAGGCATCAGAAGAAGTAAAAGCACAATGGGGAAAGATGATTGAGCGATATTTGCACACTTCAAAACAATTGTGCGGTGTATTCTTGTTGATTGACATTCGCCACGCACCATCAGAAAATGACAAACTAATGTATCATTGGATTTGTCATCAAGGATATGAACCCATCATTATTGCGACTAAGTTGGACAAAATAAAGAGAAGTCAGATTCAAAAACAAATAAAGATAATAAAAGAAGGGCTCAATTGTAGCGAAAACACCACAATTTTACCCTTCTCCTCACAGTCCAAGCAAGGAAAAGAAGAGCTCTATGCCTTGATTGAAAAGATTGTTAACCAAGAAGGTTAAAAGATAGATATTGGTAAATTTCTTGACATTTGTCACGCCAGTTATCACACATATGTGCAGCAGTTTCCTCATCAGGAACAGATAAATCAAGGCTAATGAGAATGTTTTTTCCTTCGCGCACTTCACAATGAACCACATAATCGAGGTTGGAAGTCTGGTAGTAATCGGCGATGTTTCCAACCTCATTGCGCAATTTAAACTTATTTTCCTTGATGTATTCATCAATTTCATTCATAATCGGTGGAGAAATTTTATGGCTAAAGTACTTTAAAGTTTCCTCTCCATCCTTTGTAATTTCATAGCGCGATGCATGGTGATTGGAACGGACATGAATTAGTTTGGCCTCCACAAGTTCAGATATCGTCTCTTGAAAAGAAAAATAATCTGTATACTTATGATTCAAAAAGAACTCCGACATTTGTGCATTGGTCAAGGTAAAGTTGACACGGTTTAACATATACAAAACCATCAATTTATAAAGGATTGTCGTTACAGACATCGTTGACCTCCACTTTCCTATATAATATAACATCATACCAAGCTTAATCTTTTAATTCAAGTATAATTGTAATTTTAAAGTTATTTATGCTATAATGGTACAAGCCGCTTGAGGTAGAGAATATAAATTTAGAATGGGTGCTTTATGAGAGAGAAAATCAATCGACTAGCTAAGGGAATCATCGATCAAGTTCTTCCAGAAATTTCTGTGATTCCAGAAAATATTGATATGCCAGTAAAATCAGGCGAAATAATCAAAATAGAAATCAATATTGAGAGCAAAAATCGCATATATGCAAAGGGATTAGTTTATTCTTCCAATTATCGCGTAAGGGTTCTTGCGCCTTCTTTTGGTGGAATAAAAAATAAAATAACCTTAGAGATTGATACTCGCTTTTTAAATCCCAAAGAGGTGATTAAAGGTCAACTTGACCTTGTGACCAATGCAGGGGAAAAGGTTTTACCTTTTTCATTTACGGTTGTACCTGGGCAAAATACGGACATTTTAGATGATATTGAAAGTATTGAGGATTTTGCTCTCATTGCCAAAGCAGATTGGGAAAGTGCTCTACAGCTTTTCCAATATAAACACTTTTTGCATGCCAAGTTTATGAATACGCCAAGACTCTGTGCTCTATATAGTGCCTTTTTTGACCGTACCAATAAAAATAATGCGCTGGAGGAATTTTTAATTGCTGCTGGAGTAAAGACTCCCGTTTACCTAAGCTTTGAACAACAAAAATTTTCATTTTCTGATCTTTTGGAGGATGTTGTCGTTGAAGTCCCAATCAAGAGAAATACTTGGGGATATCTTGGCTTTGCCATCCACGCCGATGGTGGTTTTGTGGAATTATCTACTCGGATTTTAACGAATGAAAATTTTACAAATCATCAATCAAACTACACATTTACCATAAAAAAGAGCCGTCTCTATCGAGGGCACAATGTGGGAAAAATTTATTTCATCAGTGTGGGAGAAAGTTTTTGTGTAGACATTGATGTCTACTCAGGAAGTGGACAAGAGAGAAAGAAAAAATCCTACGAAACCAGAAGGCATTGGTTTGATTACACTAGGGCACGCATCGCCTTTATGACCAAGGAGAAGGAAAAAAAGGATTGTATTGCCTCCATGGTCAATGCACTTGAAAATCTAGAAGGTGAAGAAACGAAAGTCGAATATCGAAAACTATTACTTGCTGAAGTCTATTATCTTGCAGGTGAAAAGAGTAAGGCAGCGGATATTATCGATGCGATCCGAGAAAATATAAAAGAAAATCGTTTGGATCTAGTAGAAGAATATCTTCTTTTAGAATACCTTGAAGTTGTTGTCTTTGCAAAGGAAAGTAAACGACCAAGCCTTATTCGCTTAATGAGAAGAATGATTACGGAAAATCATCTTCATCAATTATTGCCAAGACTGATTCATCTTGACATCGCATTACAAAATGATGCGTCGGAATTGTTTGAGTTATATAAAGTTGTATATCAAGATGGTTGTACCAGCCCTTACCTCTATATTTGTTATTGTCAATTTTTGGCAAAGCACACTGAATTTTTGCATGATATTGGTGCTTTTGAAGTCCATGCTTTTTGCTGTGGTGCAAAGTATCATGCAATTAGTAGAGAACTGGCTGAAATCATTGCCAAACGTGCCATTAGTATTCGTTCATTTGAAGGCTTACATTTTCAGTTACTTAAGAAGTTATATAAGGATACACCAGAGCGAGAATTTTTATCAGGAATTTGTTCTGCACTACTAAGAGGGAAGATAAAGGATAACAGCGTCCACCATTGGTATCAACTTGGCATTGAACAGCAGATTGCTCTGACTGGCATCAATGAGGCCTTTGTTTTATCTTTGCCAAAAAACTATGACCAAGTCATTCCCGAAGAGGTGCTTTGGTATTTTGCAGATAAAAAAAGACTTCTTGACCAACAGCATAGAGCCTATCTGTATGCCAATATTTTATCCTTTTATCCAAAAAATAGCGAAATTTACCTCGCCTATATTGATGAAATGACAAGTTATGCCCTAGAAGAGGCAAAACAAGCCCATATTGATTCTTCCCTTGCTGTGATTTATCAGGAAGTTTTATCTGTAGACATTGTGGATGAACAGTTGGCAAGGGTTTTGCCATCCATTCTTTGTGCCTATCGCATTCAAAAGGCAGATCCTTTGATTAAACAAGTGGTGGTCATCTATCCACAATTAAAAGGAGAGCATATTTATGCATTTGAAGATGGCGAAAGCTTCATTCCCATTCCAACAGATGATACTATTGTTTTATTCCAAGATGCCTATGGAAATCGCTATGCTCGGTTTGGCAACGAAGCACAGATGGCTCTGGATCTTGTGGATGTGTTGACGCAGTGTTACCATATATATCCGTCGCATCCATTATTGCACATTGCAAATTTAAAGCATATGGTAGAGCAAGAACAAATAGATGCCACAAAAGCTGAACTATTACAGGATGCAATGCGTGATGTAAAAATTACTGCTGCCTTTAAGACAAAGATTTTATCTGTTCTGGTTCAATTTTATCAGCAACAGGCCATGGAGCAGTGGTCTTTGGGGGCAGATGAGTTTTTAGACAGCATTGATAAGAGTTTACTCGACCAAAAAGGAGCGCCAGCTCATTTGCAATACCTTTATTGCCAGAGGAAGAGTGAAAAAGCCTATGCTATGATAAAGACATTTGGTTGCGATAAGCTTTCTTCAAAAGACTTATCCAATCTTTGTACGAAACTATTAATCAATCAAGAAAAGATCGATGATGATCTCTTGCTTAACTTAGTTTTCACTTCGATTATCAATGGTTGTCAAGAGGAGATTATCCTTGATTTTGCAGCAAAAAAATATAATGGTAGTAGCAAAAATATGTATCTTCTCTTAGAAAAAGCCATTGAAGTTGGAGCAAAGACAGCGGATTTAGAAGAACGCCTGCTGGCCCAGATGCTCTTTAGCAACTACAGCGAGCATATTGACCAGACTTTTTATTGGTATATCAGTCGAATGAAAGTCAGTGACACTTTGGTGAAGGCATTTTTTAGTTTGAAATCCTATGCCTATTTTGTCGAACATGAAGATCCCTCTTTACAAGTATTTGAGTATCTAGAGGCCAGTATGGAGACAAGCTCAAATATTCAAAAGATCCCTCTTCTTTATGCAATGGCATTGACAAAGTATTACACTACAAAAGATGTACTAAGTGAAAGACAAAAGGCTTTAGCGAAAAGCTTAGTCTTTTTACTTATTGAAGAAGGTATTCTCTTTGATTACTATAAAAAGCTTGCAAAGTTTATTCCAATTCCTGAAGAAATTCTGGAAAGCTCCATTTTAGTCTATCACACAAAGGGAGAAGAAATTTTCTTGCACAGCAAGGTTTCACCGTATGATAAAGAATATCAAAGAGACAGCATAAGAAATATGTATCAAAACTTCTATGTTGCCACAAAGACGCTATTTTCTGGTGAACAGTGGGACTACAAAATTTATAGCGAAAATAATGGCATTCCTTTACTTGAAGGAAGTTTAAAGGGAGAAGCGATCGATCACCACCAAGAAGATAGTCGCTTTATCTGCCTAAATAAACTTGCAAGTATTCCAAAGTCTCATTTGCAAGCTGAATTAGAAAATTATGTATGTAAAGATGCCATGACAAAGTTATTATTTACAATTCAGACAAAAGGGAGTAAAGATTAATGGAAGCCAGAGTACTGGGGATTGACCTGAGTGATGAGAGTACCACATTGGTTTACTTTGGAGAAACCGAGGCGTTAACTTTTAAAACATTGGTCGCAAGAGAAAAATTAAAAGAGACCTGGTATGTTGGGGATGATGCTTTTGACCAAAGTCTAGGAGAACTTAGCGTGACGGATCGGCTGTTGACTTTGACAGCCAAGCATGGAACCGCAACCATTCAGGGGAAAAAGTATCACGGCAATGAATTATTACGCCACTTTCTCAAAGAAATCATTGAAAAAAGCGTCAATAAATTTGATGCCCGATACCCAGATGAAATTGTCATTTCCATACCAAAAGTAGAATCGAATATTACGAATCAGATTATGGATTGTTTTGTTGATTTGGGCTACTATAGATCACATATTCATATTATTAGTCGAAGTGAGAGCTTTATCTATTATGTGATGAGTCAAAATAAAGATATGTGGACAAACAATGTCGGACTCTTTTTTGTATCCGATACCAAAATCCATTACTATGAACTTCGGGTGCATCGAGGCAGCGGACCAAATCCTGTAGTGATTGCACAGCGAGAAGATATCCATGAAGGATTTGACCAAGATATTCTCAGCACACCAAAGGGGATCAAAATTGCTGATGATATCCTGACTTCGATTGGGAAAGAAGTCTTAGCTAGAAAAATCTTTTCTTCGATTTTATTGGTCGGACGATGCTTTTCTGAAGTTTCTTGGGCAGAAAATTTTATGCGTGTTGTATGTCAGCGAAGAAAAGTTTATTCTGAGCAAGCTCTTTTTGCTATGGGTGCTTGCTACAGAGGTGTGGATTTTGCAAGCCCAAAATCACCATTTCATTTTACTTGCATTTGTGATGGAAGGTTAAGTTCTACGGTATCACTTCCGTTAATCAATAAGAACAAAGAATGTGATACCCCGATTGCTAGGGCGGGAGATAATTGGTACACAGCTTCTAGTCAATGGCGAATGATTGCAGACGGGGTCAATTCACTTGATTTTAAGATTACCCCACTTGACCTTCGAAAACGGAGAATGAAAGTGGTTAAGATTTCGCTTGACTTTTTACCAAAAAGACCACAAAAGACTAGGCGCATCGATGTAAGGACTGTATTTAAAGATGCACAGACGATGATGGTAGAAATCAAAGATGCAGGCTTTGGAGATATCTATCCCATGGGCAAAAAAGCCCATTTAATTAAAGAGGTGAACTTATGGGATTAATTGTATGTGAACAAAGTGAGGTTTTACATCCTCTCTATATTACAGAACTAAATATTCATGTCTATTCTTTGGAGGAATTATTGTATGTCATTTATGAAAATCCTATTCTTGCCAGAGAAAGCTTGATTTCTCAACCACTGTTTGAGTTTTTAGATTTGGAGCTTGGACTTTTGCAATTAAGTTCCTATCTGCAAAAAATGAAAAAAGAACAAGCTTCTAATGATGAGATTTTATTGACTCTTCTTGACTGTACACGTATGTATAGTGCTGTTGAACTCAATCACTATCGAAAAAAACTGGAAGCTTATCGAAAATTGCATAGGGCAGAATATTTATTTGAAATGGCGAATACACTGTTTGAACAAAAAAGATATCAACGGGCAGCAGACACTTATCAAAAAGTATTGAATTTTCCAAAAGACACGGTCGTCACGGATGAATTTTTAGCAAGTGTTCATGCCAATCTTGGCAGTGCATATGCCAATCTTTTTCTTTTTTTAGACGCTTATAAAGAATATGCCATCGCCTACAATCAGATAAAGGATAGGCACTGTCTAAAAGAGATGTATCACATTATGCTCATTGCTCCTGATTTAAGCTTTGATGAACAATATTTTCAAGACCTTGATGAGCAGAGCAAGAAGGAATGGGATGCAGAATTTAGAGATAGCCTAGAACAGGCAACATCGCTTCCAATATTGAAAGAAATTTCACAATGGTTTTCCCATGACCATACAGATGACACAGACAAAAAAGTGGAGTCGATCATTCAGACCTGGAAACAGGAATACCGAAACATGATGTAGAGGAGACAAAATGAAGGAACTAGAAAAAAATTATAATCCATCCCAAATGGAGGGAAAAACCTATGAAAAATGGCTAAAGATGAAGTACTTTCATGCCAAAGTCAACCGTGACAAAAAGCCATTTACCATTGTCATGCCACCGCCAAATATTACGGGGCAATTACATATGGGACATGCACTAGATAATACAATGCAAGATATTTTGATTCGTTATAAACGAATGCAAGGATTTGAGGCTTTGTGGCAGCCGGGAACCGATCACGCAGCCATTGCCACAGAAGTGAAAGTGATCAATCGCCTAAAAAGACCAAGGCATTGATAAACATGACCTTGGAAGAGAGGGATTTTTTAGAAGAAGTTTGGAAATGGAAAGAAGAATATGGCTCAAAAATCATTAATCAGCTCTACAAACTTGGTGTCAGTGCTGACTGGGATAGAGAGCGATTTACCATGGATGAGGGCTGTTCAGAGGCTGTTCAGGAAGTCTTTATTCAGCTCTATAAAAAGGATACATCTATCGTGGTTCAAGAATTATCAACTGGTGCCCGATCTGCCAGACTTCGATTTCTGATGCGGAAGTTGAACATGTCGATCAAGACGGATTTTTTTCTGGCACATTCTTTATCCGATCGTTAAAGAAGAGGGAAAGTTTGTAGAAATTGCAACAACAAGACCAGAGACCTTGCTTGGCGATATGGCTGTGGCCGTCCATCCAGAGGATGAGCGATATCAAGACCTCATTGGAAAAAAAGAGTGCAGTTGCCACTGACGAATAGAACAATTCCTGTGATTGCCGATGAATATGTAGATAAAGAGTTTGGAACTGGCTGTGTAAAGATTACCCCTGCACATGATCCAAATGACTTTGAAGTGGGAAAACGCCACAACTTAGAAGAACTTTGTATTATGCATGATGATGCAACAATCGATTGTCCAGGTTCAAAGTATGACAAAATGGACCGCTATGAAGCTAGAAAAGCAATGGTTGAAGATTTAAAGGCACAGGGACTTTTAGTAAAGGTTGTTCCTCACCGCCATAATGTTGGTACACATGATCGTTGCAAATCAACGGTTGAGCCAATGATTAAGCAGCAGTGGTTTGTCAAGATGGAAGAAATGGCTAAGCCGGCGATTTCTGCTATTGAAAATGGCGATTTACAATTTATTCCAGAAAGTTATGGAAAAACTTATTTACATTGGCTGGAAAACATTAAGGATTGGTGTATTTCTAGACAAATTTGGTGGGGACATCGCATACCTGCTTACTATTGCGAGCAATGTGGTGACATTGTTGTTTCTAAAACAAAACCGACGACTTGTGAAAAGTGTGGTTGTACGCACTTTGTACAAGATGAAGATACACTAGATACTTGGTTTTCTTCTGCTCTTTGGCCATTTTCGACTTTGGGTTGGCCAAAACACACCGAAGAACTCGATTATTTTTACCCAACAGATGTCTTAGTGACAGGATATGATATTATCTTTTTCTGGGTTGTTCGAATGGTATTTTCTGGCTATGAGCAGACAGGAAAGAGTCCTTTTCACACCGTACTCATTCATGGACTTGTTCGAGATTCTCAAGGTAGAAAGATGAGTAAATCTCTTGGCAATGGTATTGATCCACTCGAAGTGATTGAAAAATATGGTGCCGATGCCCTTCGAATGACATTGATGACCGGCAATGCTCCTGGAAATGATATGCGTTTTTATTGGGAAAGAGTCGAGGCCAGTCGAAACTTTGCCAATAAGGTTTGGAATGCCTCTCGCTTTATTATGATGAATTTAAAGGATGATGCCTATAAAAATACTCCGCTTTCTTCCCTCACTCTTGCTGATCGATGGATTTTGTCAAAAGCCAATACTCTTGTTCAAGATGTGACCGAAAATCTGGATAAATATGAGCTCGGTATCGCCCTATCAAAGGTCTATGATTTTGTATGGGAAGAATTCTGTGATTGGTACATTGAAATGGTAAAACCTCGCCTTTGGAGTGAAACAGATACGACAAAAAATGCTGCGCTTTGGACACTAAAGACTGTCTTAAATGATATGTTAAAGCTTCTTCACCCTTATATGCCATTTATTACGGAAGAAATCTTTTGTAACTTAAATGAGCAAGAGGAAACGATTATGCTTTCTCCTTGGCCAAAGTATCAAGAAAAGTATCATCTGCCTGTCGAAGAATCCAAGGTGGAGACCATTAAAGAAGCTGTGCGAAATATCCGAAATGTGAGAAGTTCTATGAATGTTCCACCAAGTAAGAAGGCTTTGGTCTATGTTGTTACGGAAAATGAGGAGATTGCAAAGATCTTTGATGAATCAAAACATTTCTTTAGTATGCTCGCTTTAGCTTCCGATGTGATTATTCAAAAGGATAAGTCAGGAATTGATGATGATGCCGTTTCTGCTGTTATTGCTGGAGCAAGTTTTTATATGCCATTTGCAGAGCTTGTGGATATTGAAAAGGAAATTGAACGCCTAAAGAAAGAAGAAAAACGCTTAGCTGGGGAAATTGCTAGAGCAAAGGGAATGCTTGGCAATGAAAAGTTTATCAGTAAGGCACCACAGGCAAAAATTGATGAAGAAAGAGAAAAGCTTTCTGGCTATGAAAAAATGATGCAGCAGGTAACCTTACAACTTGCACATTTACAGAAATAAAGAAAGAGATGCCAATACAACAGTTTATTGAAGATCTGCCCCTCTGGGCAGCAAAAAAAGAACAGTATTGCAGACATTCAAACTTTTTTGTCTGCAATGGGATCTTTAGAAAAGAAGATGAAGATCATTCATGTTGCAGGGACCAATGGAAAGGGCTCTGTCTGTGCGAACTTGACACAAATGCTTGTGGATGCTGGTTACCGTGTGGGAACTTTTATTTCTCCCCATCTTGTTCGGATCAATGAGCGAATTTTAATCAATCAAGTTCCGATTGATGATGTCAAGTTTTCTTTGGCTGCTTTAAAGATCAAGGATCTAGCCTCCACACTTTGTGCACAGGGACTTTTTCATCCAACCTATTTTGAGTTTTTGTTTTACACTGCAATCGAGGCCTTTGCATCAGCAAAGGTCGATTATTGTATATTGGAAACGGGATTGGGTGGAAGATTAGATGTCACCAATGCGATTTCTTCACCAAAGTTGACCATTATTACAAGCATCAGTTTTGATCATATGCAATATCTTGGAGAAACCATCGAAGAGATTACGAAAGAAAAAGCAGGAATTATTAAGCCCTTGGTACCTTTAGTATTTGATGATCAATTCTCTGCTGCTTCAAAAGTGATTGAGGAGACAGCTAGGTCTTATGGGATTCAAACTTTTGCCTTGACAGAAAAAAAAGAAGTTTATTTTCCACTTCTTTCTTTTTTCAATGCCGATTATAAGAAGGACAATGCAATTTTATCCATGATGGCGATGCAGCTTCTTTGCCCAAGTTTTTCCCTAGAGAGTCAGTTAGCCTCCTTAAAGAAAGTGCAGTGGAAGGGAAGGATGCAAGAAATCATGGCGGATATCTTTGTCGATGGTGCCCACAATATTGGTGGCGTCCAAGCCTTTATTCAAGCCACTCGAACACTTTGTTCGAGTAGACAAAAAAAGCCAATTCTTTTGTTTTCTACGGTGGCAGATAAAAATTCGCAGGAGATGATTGAAAACATTTGTGATTCATTAGCCCCACAAAAAGTATGGATTCCCCACTTGCACACGCACCGTGCATCTGATACACTTACGCTTGCAGATTGGTTTCAAAAGTACACAAAAACATCCTGTGAGATTGTTACCTGCAGCAGTGTCGTCGATGCCTTTCAAAAGGCACTTTCATCAAGACAAGAGGATGAAATTTTGTTTTGTGCAGGTTCACTCTATCTTGTGGGAGAGATTTTAGGAGAATGTAATGATTAATTTTGAAAATGAAATTGTAAACTTTACACCGAGCCTAGAGGTTTCGGCAGTAGAAGATGCCATCATCAAGAGCGATATGATGGATGCCAATGACCTTTTGATGGAATTAATTAAGAAAGAAACGAGAGGACAGGACGAATAATGGATCTACAACGGAAATGTCAGCAAATTTCCAATAGCTATTATAATCTTGGTTTAGAAAAAGCCAAAGTTAGAGACCTCTCTGGTGCAATTGTGCAATTAAAAATGCCCTGCACTTTAATAAGTATCACACCGATGCCAGAAACCTTCTCGGTTTAATTTACTACGAAATTGGAGAGGTGGGAGAGGCCATTGTGCAGTGGGTAATCAGTAGTAATCAAAGGCCAAAAGAAAATATTGCACAGCGATATCTAGCGGATTTAAAAAAGCGAGCAGGTCGTCTGGAAATATATGAACAAAATTTGATTAAGTTTAATCAAGGTTTAAACTATGCAAACAACGGCAATCCAGATTTAGCTATTTTGACGCTGACAAGAGTTGTGCAAGAAAAACCAAGCTTTGTCAAAGCACAGCTTTTACTTGCACTTTTATATATCAATCGAGGAGAGTATAAAAAGGCAGGAAAGGCACTTTTATTGGTTTTGCGAACAGATAAGACCAATGAAAAAGCACTTCGCTATATGGCATTTGTCAAGGAAAATACAGGGCGTGCAGATATCGAAAATAAGAAAATGAGCAGTGCATTTTCTCATCGACAAATGACGGATGATGATGTTATTATTCCACCGACATATAAGGAATTCAACGGTTGGCAGACCGCACTCAACATTGGCGTTGGCATTTTAGTTGGTGCTGCTGCGGTATTATTTTTATATATGCCAACTAAAATGGCTTCTGTTTCACATAGAAGCAATGCAGAGGTTTCTTCTATCAGTGAAAAATTGAGTTCAGCAAAAATGGATAACACCGACTTACAAAAGGTCAATACAGATTTGCAATCACAGGCAGAATCTTTGTCTCAGCAGGCTGAACAACACAGCAAGGATAATAATTATAAGTTTATCCAATATCAAAAGCTGGCGGCCATTGTCAATTATATCCGAAATAAGGATATCCCTATGGCTGCACAAATCTATGCCTATATTGATCCTGCACAGCTTGTGGATATTCCTGAAAGTGGAGTCTCCGTTCAGGAAGTCTATGCCCAAGTTTCCGCCATTCTGAATGAAAAGGGGTGGGCTCCACTTGTCAAACTTGGAGACAGCACAATGGCTGCTGGGGATCCTGCGACCGCAGCAGTTTACTATGATGAAGCCTTTAAAATTAAACCAGACCTTGTGGAAGCTTTTTATAAGCGCTCAACGGCACTTCGAGCAGCAGGGGATGCAACAACGGCCAATGAAATTTTAAAGCAATTGATTGCTAATTTCCCAACATCACCCTATGCCCCAAAGCTCAGGCTGAGCTAAATGCAGCACAGGCCCAGACACAGCCGCAAACCCCTGCACCAGATGCAACAATCGCTTCATCACAGGCACCAACCGCAGCACAAGCTGACTCATCCGCCCAGTCCGTTGCTCCTGAGCAGACACAGCCTGCCTCCTCAGAGCAATCTTCTACACAGCCAGCACAACCAGCAGCACAAGTGACACAGGCAGCAAATGTGGCAGTCGCAGAGACTGTGGCTCCATCAGCACAATAAAGAATAGGGAGAGAAGTATGAAAATTTTTATTATGCGTCATGGAGAGACGGATTTTAATCAAGCTCATCGCTTGCAAGGACAGAAAGATATTCCACTCAATGAAAATGGAAGAGACCAAGCTCGACTTGCAGCAGAGGAGTTTCGACAAAGAGGAATTCTCTTTAACCGAGTTATTTCTAGTCCTTTGTTTAGAGCTCGAGAGACGGCAAAAATCGTTTCTAGGCAAGAAGACATGGAAATCTTTAATAGCCTTACGGAAATTGATTTTGGACGCTATGAGGGCATAAAATATGAAGATATTGATGAGAATATGAGAAACTTTTTTCACGATCCTCAGAAATTTATTCCAATGAGAAAAATGGAAAGCTATACACATCTTTTTGAACGCATTTCTCATTTTTTAGACTGGCTAAAGCAGTTAGAAGGAGAAGGAAATCTCTTAATCCTTTCCCATGGAGCAGCCATTCATGCGATGATGAATCAAATTTATCAACTGAAATTATACGACTTTTGGAAACAGCCAATAGGAAATTGTGGGTATTTTGTCGTTGAAATTCAAGATGGTCAATTTAGGGTCGTTGAAGAAAATTTTCGAGATGGAAAGAACAATTATTTAAAAAAATAGCAAAAAAACGGAGAGCCTTCAAGATGAAAGCTCTCCGTTTTATTTTTGCTTTTCGGCAGAAAGATAAATTAAAATAAATTCCTTTAAATCTCGCTTAAAGTCCATATCAGGGAGGATATAACCCAATAACTCCATTTCTTCTTTAATCTTTCGATTTTCTACAATGGCATTGTACATTCCCATTGCTTGATAGTGTACGGCATGGAGAAGATTTTGTGAACTGACAAATCGAAGAGCTAAATTTTTTGAAAAAATGGTAATAATATCATCTGTATCGGAATAAAAAGCCCGCTTGTATTCCACTAACTTTTCCATAGAAACATTTTCTTCAAAGACGGAGAGGAGATGATAATAGCGAAGGTATTCTGAGTGGTCGGCGATAATGCGACTCCAAATTTCAGCAAAGACTTCCTCTGAATAAGCACAGCCCACAGGATACGAGGCTTTTAATTCATTGTAGTACTTTTCTCTAGCTTCTTCACAAATCATTAAGTAAATTTCTTCTTTTGTGCTGACATACTTATATAGATTGGCTCTGGACCAGGAAAGTTTTTGGGCAATATCGGAGATGGTAATCTCTGAATAGGGCTTCTCATCAAAAATCTTTCTACCTGCTGCCTTAATTTCTTCAAATCGCTCCTGCTTTTGTCCTTCATTTCTTGCTCGAATAAATTTTGTCATACTGTCCTCTATTTAAAATACATAGTGTTTTTTATATCTCTATCATAAGCTCAACAGAAAGAAAATGCAACTTATTTTGTCTTTATTGTTTTCGCAATTTAATCTTATTTCTTGCACTTTTTCTTCTGTCTTCCTCAATGGCCGCATAGTGGCGTTTTGTCGTATTGACATCTGTATGCCCTAAAACATCAGCAACCAGATAAATATCCCCTGTCTCTTTATATAAATTTGTTCCGTAGGTACTTCTTAGCTTATGTGGGGTAATCTTTTTTAATGTTTCCACAGAAAGAGCATATTTTTTTACCATTTTTTCGACACTTCGAACACCGAGACGCTTCTTTTGCATAGATACAAAAATAGTGCATCTTCATGCCCTGGGGCCGCTAGAATAGACTTTCGATACTCCATATATTCCGTAAGAAGTTCTTCCACTTCATCCCCAAAGTAAACCGTCGCCTCCTTTCCTCCCTTCCTTAAAATCTTTATTCCATCATTTTTTAGATCTACATCTTGAATATTTAAGCCAACACACTCAGAAACTCGAATTCCTGTTCCCAACATAAGGGATAGAAGAGTCAAATCACGAAGTTTTGTCTTGTCATGGTAAGTGCGTTGCTTTGTTGTCAATTTCCTTCCACTTTCTACTGCACTCAACATCATTTCGACTTCATCCTCATCCAAGTGCACGATATCCTTTATTTTTGTCTTTGGCATTAAAATTCGCTCTGTGGGATTGTGTTCAATCTTTTCTGTTCGATACAGATAGCGATATAAACTTTTTAAGGTCGATAGTTTCCTCTGAATTCCCTGTCCCTTATTGACAATCTCTTTTTCTTCCTCTTTTCGATACTTTAAGTACTCCATATATTCCTCTAAATCTACAGGAGACAAATTTTCTAAAACTTCGATGGGAATATCTCGGATTTTTTTATACTTTTTTTCGAGTACAGGGTTTGCCTTCAATAAAAATTGAAAAAATACATTCAAATCATAAGCATAGGCAATTCGAGTTCTTGATTGTGTGCGTGGCTCAATTCCTCGAAAAAAATCCTTGCAATAGGGCGGAAGGGCCAAGGTAAGCTTTCGAAGTTTTAATACATTTTCTCGATCAATTTGTTCGTTATAACTAAGTGATGACATCCGATTCTCCTTTATTTTTTGTATATCTATAGTATATCATATAAAAATGTCTTGCCAAAATAGGAAAGTTGTAAGATAATAATAAAGACATAGAGTCAAAGAAATATCATTATTTTCTTTAAGGAGGTTTTTTGAAATGGGATATTTAGAAATTGAGAAGGTCATTGGTAGAGAGATCCTTGATTCTAGAGGAAATCCAACTGTAGAGGCTGAGGTTTACTTAAACGACGGTACTGTCGCTAGAGGAACAGCTCCAAGTGGTGCATCTACTGGTGAATTCGAGGCACTTGAGCTTAGAGATGGTCAAAAGGACCGTTATCTCGGAAAGGGCGTGACAAAAGCGGTTGAAAACATCAACACCATTATTAACGATGTCATCGTTGGTATGGATCCACAGGATACCTATGCTGTAGATGCTGCAATGATCAAGGCTGATGGTACAAAGGATAAGTCTAAACTTGGTGCAAACGCAATCCTTGCTGTATCTATTGCTGTAGCAAGAGCAGCCGCAGAATCTCTTTGCATTCCTCTTTACAGATTCCTTGGCGGTGTATCTGGAAACAGACTTCCAGTACCTATGATGAACATCTTAAATGGTGGTGCACATGCAACAAACACTGTTGATGTTCAGGAGTTTATGATCATGCCAGTTGGCGCACCATCTTTTAAAGAGGCACTTCGCTGGTGTGCAGAAGTTTTCCATGCATTGGCTAAATTGTTAAAGTCTAGAGGTCTTGCAACATCTGTAGGTGATGAGGGTGGTTTCGCACCAAACCTTTCATCTGATGAGGAGACTATCGAGACAATTCTTGAGGCTGTAAAGAATGCTGGTTATGAGCCAGGTAAGGACTTTATGATCGCTATGGACGCAGCAGCAAGTGAGTGGAAGAGCGAGAAAGGAAAGGGACATTACAAGCTTCCTAAGGCTGGTACAGAGTTTACTTCTTCAGAGCTTATCGCACACTGGAAGTCATTGGTTGAGAAGTATCCAATTATCTCTATCGAGGATGGTCTTGATGAGGAAGATTGGGATGGATGGAAAGAGCTGACAAAGGAACTTGGCGACAAAGTTCAGCTTGTTGGTGATGACTTATTCGTAACCAATACAGAGAGATTAAAGAAGGGTATTGACAATGGTTGTGCAAATGCAATCTTAATCAAGCTCAACCAGATTGGTTCTGTTTCTGAGACTTTAGAGGCAATTAAAATGGCTCACAAGGCAGGTTATACTGCAATTTCTTCCCACCGTTCAGGTGAGACAGCAGATACAACAATTGCTGACCTTGCCGTTGCCCTCAACACTTGCCAAATTAAGACAGGTGCTCCAAGTAGATCTGAGCGTGTTGCAAAATACAATCAGCTTCTTCGCATTGAGGAGCAGCTTGGTGAGAGTGCTGTTTATCCAGGAATTAACGCATTCAACATTAAGCGTTAATTTTGGCGTATGGCTTAAAACAGCTTTGCAGCTTTGCAAAGCTGTTTTTTGTTAAATAAAAAATAAGGAGATTGAAAAATGAAAAAATTTTTATTTGGAACAATGATGGTTGCTGCGATGATTGCTGCAGCAGGCTGCGGAAAAAAAGAGAGCACCACTACACAGACTACAGCACAAGCTGAACAGTCTAGTGCAAAAGCAGAAGATACAAAAGATGCAAAGACAGTGGAGGGAACCATTGAGGAAAAAAAGGAAAATCAATTTATTCTCGATGCCAAAGATGGAAAGTCTTATCTTTTCGCCTTCTATGATGGAACGAAACCAGAGGGATATGAGGGTGTCAATCAAGGAGATAAAGTAACCGTTTCTTATACTGGAGATCTTCCAAAAAGCGATGCAGATTCCTTTACAGGAAAAGTAGTATCAATAAAGAAATAGGAAAAATCTATACTAACTATTCGTTAAACAAGTCTTTTGCGAATAGTTGAATATCAAAAAATAAAGCCAAACCTACACTCTTCTAGGTCTGGCTTTATTTTTATCTTGATCCTGGTCCATTATCTGCATCAAAATCCATACGTGGTAAACTGTTGTCGTCATCGCTGTCCTCGTCGCCCACATCTCCTCCTTGTTTTCTTAAATACTCCTCAAGTCCCTCATCGCCAGCATCACCGGCGTCGTAGTCGTCATCATGTAAGTTGTAAGCTGAGTAATCAGGCTTTTCTTCTTCGTCCTTTGACTTTTTTTTTGCCTTATTCGCTTTGGTTGGTGCTGTTGTACTTTTGTGATGTTCCTGTGTAGAAGGTGCTGCTGCCACCGAATAGGTCTGCTGCTGTGATGATGCCGAAGCACTTTCTCCCGAATGAGACTGTGCCACGGTGCCCTGGATTACTTCCCCACCAGCAACGGTTGCCGCCCCCTGCTCTGAGGACGGCAACGAAGAATTCATTGCACTGGTTTTTGACTTAACTGTCGATTCCGCTTTTTTGCTCTTATTTGTCTTTGACGACTTTGGCATCTTTTTTGAGTTTTTTTGCCCATTTGGGCTAAGAGAAGTTTCTAAAGTACTTTCACTTTCTTCTATGCCGTTTTCTTGCAAATCGCTCACACTACGCTCATCCGTCCCTTTCCCGTCTTTTTAATGATATAATCACTAATTTTTTGGACAGAATCACTAGGCGTATAACTTTCATCTTTAAATAAAAGTTGATGTAGAGCAATAACATTGCTTTTTAAGGTGATTGGAACAACAATGGAACGACCATCAAGCTTCATAATTTCCTTGTCAAAAGGAAAGCCTACCGTCTCTGATAGATGATATTTTTTGGTATTCTTTGCCATTGGCAAAATATCATCAATGGTAATATTGGTTGATGTCATTGGTAATACACTGACCACCAATTGCATTAACTTTTTCTTATCCGCTACCTTCGCTTTATCAAAGGCCAAACTAATTACTTTTCGCTGGCGTTCTGTTCTTTGGAAATCGTTATCCATCAAACGAAGTCTTGCATAAGCTACAGCTTGAACCCCGTCAAGATGCTGCAAACCTGGGTGTTGTAACTGAACAGATCCAATTCCTGTGGATTCCACAGTTTCTGTGATAAAACTATTAATATAGGCAAATTCTGCATCCGTCACATCAATATCGACACCACCAAGAATGTCAATGGCGTGAATAACGGCTTCCCAGTTAAAGACGACATAGTCGTGCACATTGATATCAAAGTTTTCCCTAATGGTCTTTAAGGTCTGATCAACCCCACCCTTAAAGTAAGCTTCATTTAACTTATGATAAGTCTTATCATCAATCTTTGAATAGGTGTCTCGATAGAGAGAGACTACCTGAATATCTCCTGTCCCACGGTCGATATTGACTAAAATATTGACATCCGATAGAGCCTCTCCCTTTCCGAATTTACCATTTCTTGAATCCACACCAAATACAGCAAAGGTATAATACCCCTTTTGCTTTGTTTGGAAGCTATAGGCTAAAAATGCACCATAGCCAAGAATAACCACCAAAAAAATAGCTAAAATAGAGCGAAGGACAAGACGAAATTTCTTCTTTTTCTTTTTGCTCTGTTTTCTCGGTTGATTTTGGCTTTGACCTGGTCGATTCTTCTTTTCTTTGCGACCGCCGTCATCTGTATTTGGCAAGACAAAATCGTCACTAAAACTATCAGGAACGACAAAAGTATCTTTGTCAAAACTCTCCTTCATCTGATGTCTTTTTCGCTCTTCTTCACGAATTTTTCGAAGGCGTGCCAAATCGTCAAGATACTTTTGATGCTCCTTTTCTGTGTCAAACTGCTTTTCATCTTGCTTCATAAATCTACTCCTTCATCTCCATCGCTTTAATCTAGCAGGTTTCTATAATTCCAATAGGCACTCATCTTTCCAACGGAAACATTATTGACTGGATTTCCACTTTCATGAATACAAATCATATCTCCATCCCCTGCCCATTTTAAGAAAATAATGACATGACCAATGGATTCTTCTCCTCCTGGGCGGACAATAATATCGCCTGGGCGAAGTGCACTTCGATTAATTGCCCTTCCACTATCGACAAGGGTAGATGTCGAATATGCACTTGGCTGATTTCCTGTTGCACTCCAATATACCCAGTTAATCCATCCTGAGCAGTCAAGTCCTCTAAAGATTCGGCCCTTGTAATCAGGTTGAACCATAGAGTAAAAGCTATTGCCCTCATATCCAGAGCTACTTGGTTTTCCGCCAAAGTAATATGGAATCTTTCCCACACTGTGAAGGGCTTGCTCAATAATGCTGCGACGCTGCTGGCTTAAATCTGCAGGAAGTTCATTTAAATAACCTTGAATTTCCTCGTCTGTCAAGGCCTTTCCTGTAGAAAATGAACTTGCTGAAAGACCAAAATCGGCCATCCAATCCCTTGCAACTAATTGATTGACTTCATTGATCTTATCTTCTGTCCAACCCTTCCATTGATCATTAAAATCCTTTTTATTATTTCCAATAGAATCGAGTTTGAACAAGTTTTTCTTTCCATTGAGCATAGTTACTTGAGCATTTAAACTTAGTGTCAGATGACCTGGGCACTTTGGAAAGATAAGATTGCCATTTGCGTCTGTTTCTAGGGAAGGAGAAGTCTCTGTTGTTGTGGCACTCTCACTACTTGCTGCTGTCGGCGGTGTAGCCACAGGAATGGATGCCTGAGGATTTTCACTTGCCGCTAGTTGTGCTGCTTCTTGGCTAGCCAAAAGAGCTGCACTAGATGCCGCTGCCGCACTGGCCTTTGCCGAAGCCTCTGCAATCGCTGAGCTGGCATTTCCCTTTTTAATCGCAGCTTGCACCTTTTGATCAGTCAAGCAACCTTTGTCATAGCTGACATCGCTCATAGACAAACTATAGCTATGTGACTTTTCCCATAGTTTCTTTGCATAATCAACATAAAGTTGATAATCTTCCCAGCCGTGATAATAGCCATAGACACTGGCCATTGCCATAATTTCCTTGGTGTTTGAGTTATACTCTAAAGCTTTTCCATTTCCGTCATGCATACTGACATCGATTTTTGACCATTTTTTAATGGTCCAAGTCTCTGGTTTTTTTGGATCTTGATCTTTATCTGTGATATCATACTTTCCAAGTACAGAACTTTGTGGCTTTCCAAGGACTTGTGCCATCTTCGCTGGTTTCATGTCCATCTTGTTAAAGATTTCTGAATACCAATCAGCATCCAAATTAAAAATTTCTTGATAGAGCATTCCTGCATAGCTATTGGTTGGCTTTGACTGATCTACCCCTTCTGGAAAGCGATGGGCAAGATTTAAATCCGTAGCCGAAGGTTTCCAGTCGGCAGCTGGAACAGTGGATACATTGCTATACAATGCATTGTAATCGATATCACTGTCAAAGTTTGCCACCTCTGGCAAAGCAGTATTTGTCTCCTCTGCTTGCCCATTTTGTGCCACCACTTGTGGATGTGGATGAGACAGTGCATAGACCTCACCGTATTTTGCAGTTGCAACACCAACAATCATCATGACCGCAGCACTGACGATAGGAATCAATTTCTCACGATTGCGATAAAACTTTTTCAGTTCTTTTAATTTTAGCATTTTTCTCTCACTCTTCTTCTCAAAAAAATAAAATCATTATATAATATTATCATTGTAATAATAACACAAGATGCTGACAAAATAAATCTTTATCAACTTAAGGGTTCCTTAATTATAATATACGGTTTTATACTGCTTTTCAAGTAGTTTTGTTACTAGTTTGTTACTAGTGATTTTCTTAATTTTTTTCAAAAAAATATAAAAAAATAAAGCAGAGCAAAAAAGAAAGGAGAACTTTATGCCTAGAGGACGAGCGATGCGTGCACCCAATGGCTATGGGTCTGTCACCAAATTGTCAGGAAAAAGAAGGCGACCATTTATGGTAAAAGTGGATACGGTAATGGATGAGCGTGGCTATCCAAAGAGTAAAATTTTAGGGTATTTTGCCACAAGAGAAGAAGCCAACATAGCACTTTTAGAATATCATAAAAATCCCTATAATCCTGACACAAAAAAATTAAGTTTTTTAGAGGTCTATGAACTTTGGTTTGAGTCAAAATACACAAAAGGCGTAAGAACCTACAGCCAAAGTTCCATCCAAGCAACAAAAGCTGCACTAAAAAAATGCGAACCGCTCTATCATCTTCCAATGAAAGAAATCAGGACTTTACATATGCAAAATTTACTCGATTCCCTCTCCTGCTCTCACGCTTCCATTGAATTTGTCAAGGTTTTACTCAGCCAAGTTTCTCGCTATGCCCTGCAATTTGATATCATCGAAAAAGATTATGCTGCATTTGTAAAAATTCAACAGCCAGACGACGATGAACATGGTATCGCCTTTTCTTTAGAAGATATTAAAAAATTGTGGGATCATGTTGATTTGCCTTGGGTAGATAGTATCTTAATTTACATTCATACTGGTTGGCGGGCGAATGAACTTTTGCAGATGCCCATTGAAAATATTGACCTGTTTTCTGCTACAATGCGTGGTGGTTTAAAGACTGTCGCTGGAAAAAACCGACTTGTTCCCATCCATGAAGATATTTTTCCACTAATAAAAGCGAGAATGAAAAAGCAAAATGTTTCTCTATTTGGTCCACAATTTATGAAGTATTCTACCTATCGAAATATCTTTTATCGCACTCTAAAGACGGCAGGCATCACCACGCACTACACCCTGCATGACTGTCGACATACTTTTGAGACACTTTTGAATAATGCAGGAGCCAATGATGTTGCCATTGATCGACTGATGGGACATTCTTCTAAGGGGATTGGAAAGAGTATTTACACACATAAAGATCTGACGGAGTTAAGAAAAGCGGTTTCTTTAATAAATACTAAGATTTATTCATTTGACCTTTTGGGAAAAAACAACTATAATTGATATGCTAATAATGTTAAAGTTTAAAGGAGTGTTTATATGTGTGGAATTATGGGTTACACAGGACCATTAGATGCTAGTGAGGTAATCTTAAATGGTCTCGAACAATTAGAGTATCGCGGTTATGACAGTGCAGGTCTTGCACTTACAGGTGTAGATTCAACCATTTCTATCTTTAAAAAAGTGGGAAAAGTTGCAAATCTCAAAGCAGAAAAAAGTCAAATGCCATCAAACGCACACACGGGCATTGGCCACACAAGATGGGCTACCCACGGTGGCGTGACTGATATCAATGCACATCCTCACCGCGCAGGTCGAGTGACATTGATTCACAATGGAATTATTGAAAATTATCATGACTTAATTTGCAGAGTATCACTTAGAAGATAAATTAATCTCAGAAACAGATTCTGAGGTTGCTGCTTGGGTACTCGATGCTGTATATGATGGGGATCCTCTTCTTTCTATCCAAAGATTTGAGAAAAAGTTCATGGTTCTTATGCCTTTTGTATTCTCTTTGATGATCTCCCAGGGGAAATCTATTGTATTCGAAAGGTAAGTCCTTTAGTTGCTGCCTACGCTTCTACAGGGGCATTTGTTGCTTCTGATTTGACAGCACTCATTCCTTATACAAAGGAATACTTTGTTGTTCCAGAAGACAAGATCATTCGAATGACACCATACAAGGTTCGTATCTACCATTTAGATACATTGGATACAGAAGAACCTGAGATTTTGACCGTGAATTGGAGTGTAGAAGCCGCAATGAAAAATGGCTTTGATCACTTTATGATTAAGGAGATTCACGAACAGCCAGATGCCTTTAAAAATACGGTGATGCCAAGAATCAACAAGGGACTTCCAGATTTTTCTGATGACAACATCAATGATGAAATCTTTACAAAATGTGACAAGGTGCAGATTGTAGCTTGTGGTACCGCTATGCACACCGGTATGGTTGCAGCAGCTATTTTACAGCCACTAGTTAGAATTCCGGTTCTTGTCAATATTGCCTCTGAGTTTCGCTATGGCGATCCCCTCATTGACGATCGCACACTCGTAATTGTCATTTCTCAGTCAGGTGAAACGATTGACACTCTCGCTGCAATGCGTCTAGCAAAGGAAAGGGGGGGCAACTACGCTTTCCATCGTCAATGTCAAGGGTTCTACCATTGCTAGAGAAAGTGACTATACATTATATACCCATGCAGGTCCTGAAATTGCTGTGGCTAGTACCAAGGCCTACACCGTACAGCTTGCTGCCCTATATTTAGTCATTTGTAAGATGGCTCTCCTTCGTGGTGCATTTTCTAAGGAGCAGGCAAGAGATTTTATCAATGATTTGATGGATGTCATTTCTAGCATTGAGATTGTTATTGAAAAGAAAGAACAGATTAAAGAGATTTCAAAGAAGCTCTTAACAAGAGATGATGCCTTCTTTATTGGTCGAGGACTGGATTATGCCTTCTCCCTTGAGGGTGCGTTGAAGTTAAAAGAGATTTCTTACATTCACGCTGAGGCCTATGCAGCAGGTGAGTTAAAGCACGGTACGATTGCTTTAATTGATCATCAGGTTCCTGTAATTGCCATTGCAACTCAGGATAATCTTCTTGCCAAAACAATTTCAAACATTCGAGAGGTAAAGGCAAGAGGTGCATATGTCATCCTTTTGACGAAAGAAAGTGCAAATTGATGCTGGAGTATATGATGAATTAATTACGATTCCAGATATTGACGATCACTTTACGGTATATCCAATCGCTGTGGCTTTACAGTTGATTGCTTACTATACTTCCCTTGCCAAGGGTCTTGATGTGGATAAGCCAAGAAACTTAGCAAAATCTGTAACAGTAGAATAGGTAGAATAAATCCCCCCTTACAAGTCGCAATCAAAACTTGTAAGGGGGGATTATGGTTCTTTGTTAAATAAAAAATGTTGAGATTAGCAAATGCCAACCCCAACATTTTTATAGAACCTTTTTATGTTATTCTGGTACAACTTCAATCCAATATCCGTCTGGATCGGTGATAAAGTAAATTCCCATTGCTGGATTTTCAAATGCAATGCAACCCATTTCTTCGTGTTTTTGATGTGCTGCTGCCATATCTTTAGTAGACAATGCAAGGTGATACTCAAGATCTCCCAAATTATATGGCTCTGTTCGGTCACGAAGCCAAGTTAATTCTAATTCAAAGGAACTCTTCCCATCGCCAAGATAGATAAGGATAAACGATCCATCCTCAGCTTCTTTTCTTCGCACTGGCTTTAGTCCAAGTGCCTTGTCATAGAAATCTAAACTCTTTTCTAGATCCAAGACATTAAAATTAAAATGATTAAAGGTAAACATTAACGAATGACCTCCTTTCCCTCCCATATAAGGTCGAAGAGCTACAGGAATGCGGATAGAGCCATCTTCATTTAAGTTATTCTCTAAGAAGGCGATGAGCATTCTTGGTGGTGCAACAACGGTATTATTCAATGTGTGGGCAAAGTACTTCTTGCCATCTTTTGACTTTACACGAATGCGAAGTCTTCTTGCCTGTGCATCGCCAAGATTTGAACAACTACCGACCTCAAAGTACTTTTTCTGTCTTGGAGACCAAGCCTCCACATCACAGGACTTCACCTTTAAATCGGCAAGATCTCCCGAACAGCACTCCAATGTGCGCACAGGAATGTCCATACTTCTAAATAAATCCACTGTATTTTGCCATAATTTGTCATACCACATCTTTGACTCTTCTGGCTTACATACTACAATCATTTCCTGCTTTTCAAATTGATGAATGCGATAAACGCCTCTCTCCTCAATGCCATGAGCACCCTTTTCCTTTCTAAAGCAAGGCGAATAAGATGTCAATGTCTTTGGAAGGCTCTCTTCGTCATTCATTGTATCAATAAACTTACCAATCATTGAATGTTCGCTCGTACCAATCAGATATAAATCCTCACCCTCAATCTTATACATCATGGCATCCATCTCTGCAAGCTCATTACACCCGTGACAACTTCTGAGCGAATCATATACGGCGGAATGCAGTAGGTAAATCCTCGATCAATCATAAAATCTCTTGCATAGGAAAGTACAGCGCTGTGTAACCTTGCTATATCTCCCATCAAATAATAGAATCCATTTCCAGCAACTTTTCTAGCACTGTCAAGGTCAATACCATTGAGCTTTTCCATAATCTCTGTGTGATAAGGAATTTCAAAATCAGGAACAAATGGATCGCCAAACTTCTCAATTTCTACATTCATCGAGTCATCTTTTCCAATAGGAACACTTGGATCAATAATATTTGGAATCACCATCATAATATTTTTGACCTTTTCTTCTAACTCAGCTTCCAATGGCTCAAGCACATCAATGCGTGCACTAATTTGTGCAATCTCGTCCTTTACCTTTTGTGCCTCGTCCTTTTGTCCCTTGGCCATCAATGCACCAATTTCTTTGCTCACTTTGTTCTTCTTTGCACGAAGCTCATCAGCCTCTTGCTGTGTCTCTCTTGCCTTTTTGTCAAGCTCAATCACCTCATCAACTAAAGGTAATTTCTCGTCTTGAAACTTGTTCTGGATATTTTTCTTTACAATATCCGGATTTTCACGCAAAAATTTAATGTCAATCATATTTCCTCCGCCTATATAAACAAATTTAATCAAAAAATATTATACAACACTTTAAAAAGCACCGCAAGGCATCGCAAATTGAGCAAAGGCTATTTTTTCATTTCAAATTGCAATCCCGCACGCACAAGCACAGGATAGAGGGCATTATACAACACAACAACGACAATAGTTCCTGCAATTGCGTTGATCAAGGTCACACCACCTGCGATGGTGCTCATAATCTTTGCAGCATCGGCCTGTACCCCAAGAATATAGATTTTATAAAAATATCCTGCAATGGGATCTGCAATGACATTAAATCCTAGTCCTGCAATGGATGCAAGCAAACTAAAGAGAAAAATCTTCTTTCGATCATTCGTCTTTGTGATATGCCCAATATTATGAGCAACAAATCCTGCAATTAAACCAATACACAATTTTAAAACAAAAGTCTTTGGGGCACTGGTGATATAAACAGGATCAAGTAAATCGGCAATAGTCATCCCAAGACTTCCAGCAATACCACCATAAAGTCCCCCAAGCAACAAAGCTGCAATAACACAGATTGCATTGCCAATATGCAATGCCACCATATCTCCACCAAATGTGGGAATAGGGATTTTTAAAAAAGTAAATGCTACATAACATAGTGCGGTCATTAGTGCCATAACCACCAATTTATGTACTCTTTGATCTGAATTTCTCATACTCCTACCTCCTCGTTGGATTGATAATATTTCGTCACATTCTATCACACTTTATCTTTACTTTCAACTACCAAAAGTAAACCCGAAGAAAAAAAGACCTTCGCTCTATCCTCGACAATCTCGTTACTCACGGTAAGAGTAGGTGTCCTTTGTTGGTCTAAAACGACATTGTAAAGGGGATACAAAAAGCCCACAAGGTGCAGTCCTTCTACCTTTCCAGCGAGAGCATAAAAGGAAATATACTTCCCCACTGCTTTGCCTTTAAAATTTCTGTTGGTTTAGCAATGGCATAGATGCGATTTTTTTCATCTATAATTTCCAGCTGAATGCCAAAAGAAATATAGTGCAGTGTCAGATAAAGATTGGAAAGTTCATGGTCAATTCGCCCGCCCAAGCAACCAAGAGCAAAGATATGTCGATATCCTCGTTCGATGCAAGCTCGAATTGCTAATTCTGTATCTGTCTCATCCTTTATTGGATTATGCCGTTGTACTTCAATTCCTTTTTCTTCATAGGTATGCAAAAGACTTGGATTTACGGTGTCAAAGTCTCCAACCAAAATATCGGGAATACGACCGATTTGATCGAGAAATGCAAGCCCCCCATCGACACAAACTAAGAGATCTGTGTCCGATTTTTGATGTAAAAAATTGAGGGCGAAATCTCTGGATATCTCGCCCCCTGCAATTAAAAATGCGGTTTTATTCTTCATTGTCCATCACTTTTTGAAAATATTGTACATTGTCTGTAATATTTGAGCCAAAAATGGCACTTCCTGCAACAATCATATCTGCTCCGGCATCCAATACCGTCGCAAGCGTCTCTCTATTGATTCCTCCATCAACTTCAATCTGGAAATGAAGATTTCTCTCTGCTCGGATTTTTGCCAATTTTTTAATCTTTTCTGTGCAATAGGAAATATACTTTTGACCACCAAAGCCTGGATTTACAGTCATTAAAAGCACATAGTCAAGCTCAGGCAAAATTTCTTCCAACGTAGAAAGTGGTGTCGCAGGGTTTAAGGCAACTCCCGCCTGAATATCTTTTGAATGAATATGTGCAATTGTTCGATCAAGATGCAGGGTACATTCCTGATGTACGGTAATCATGTCTGCTCCGGCTATAACCATATCATCAATAAAGCGATCCGGCTCATCCACCATCATATGAACATCAAAGAATAACTTTGTGTGCTTGCGGATAGCTGAAAGTACCGGCATTCCAAAGCTAATGCTTGGCACATTCTTTCCATCCATAATATCCATGTGCAAAGAATGGACATCATTTTTTTCTAATTCTTCAATTTGATCCTTTAATTGATAAAAATCTGCTGCCAACAAAGAAGGTAAAAGTGCTCTCATCAATATTTCCTCACGCTTTCTAATTCTTTATAAATTTTTACATAGTTTTCGTAGCGAATTTTTGAAATTTCACCACGATGTACAGCATCCTTGACACAGCAATCGGGCTCTGCAACATGGACACAGCCATGGAAGCGACATTTCCCTTCATATTTTTCAAACTCTGGGTAATAATTTCGCAGTGCTTCCTTTGGCAAATCTTCAATATTGACCGAAGTAAAACCGGGAGTGTCACAAATATAGGTGTTTTCTTCGACATAAAAAAATTCTGAATGTCGAGTCGTATGTCTTCCTCTCGAAATTTTTTTGCTAATGTCTTGCGTCTGCATCAGAGCCAACGGACATAAAATATTCGTCAATGACGACTTTCCAACACCCGATGGCCCAGCAAGAACCGTCGATTTTCCACGCAAATAGGAGCGAAAATCATCAATCCCTTCGCCACTAGCCACACTCATTTGCATGGTAAAAAAACCGGCATCTTGATAAATGTTTGCCCGCAAGCGATCTGTCTTACTTGCGATATCTGCCTTATTCCATAAAATAGCAATTTCTACATTTTGTCGACTCATCATAATGAGATATTTGTCCAGTAGATAAAGCTGTGGATCAGGATGTGTAAATGCTAAGACAACCACAGCTTGGTCGACATTACTGACAGCAGGACGAATGAGGGAATTTTTCCTTGGTAAAAGCTCTACGATATTTCCGATCCGTTTTTCTTTATCTGTCATATCAAAAAGAACATTATCCCCAACCAGCGGCTTTATCTTTTGATTTCGAAAAGCTCCCTTGGCCTTGCAAGAATAAACTTCCCCCTCACAAGCAACATAATAAAAACCTGCAATTCCTTTAATAATCTTTCCTTGAACACTCTTCATTATTGCACCTTAAAGAATTGGACATCATAGGACTTGAGTACATTTTGTGTATCGGCATCAACAACCTCGACATTGCCCTCTTCTACGCCATCTGCACCAACAATGGATTTAAATCGCACAGGTAAAATGGTATCTCCTGTAATGTTTCTTGGCTCCATTAAAGTGCGATATACGGTCTGACCATTGACATCTTGGCGAAGGCGAATCATCACCTTGACCTTACTGCTGCTGCCACCTGGACCAATTAAATCCTTTAACTCAAAGGTTGTATCAATAGAGCCAACATATTGGTAGTTTGACTCTGGGCTAAGTTCTGCACTGGCTGTTGCATTGACATCTTTTTTCTCTTCTGCCTTTGTAGCCTTTGTGGCCTTTGTGGCTGATTCTGTACTACTTTCCGTTGGAGCAGGACCTTGGCTGATGACATAGTCCACCTTTCCACCTAAAGTTGCCTGTGCTCCTGGCTCTGGAGATTGACTAATAATATCTCCAGCTTTGACGGTATCGCTATACTGCACTGCACGATTTCCTGGCTTTAGGTTGGAAGAAATCAAGAGGTTCGTTCCTGCAGCTTCTGGCTGATTGACAATATTAGGTACAACCGTCATTGTATTTTTCTTTCCCTTGCTAATGACCATGGTCACTTCGCTTCCCTTTTCAGGCTGTTCAGGGACAAATCGAATAATTCCGCCCTCTTCGACACTGTCACTATACTCTTCTTCTGTATTTACACTAAATCCCTCACTCTTTAGTGCGGTCTTTGCATCTTTTGCATTCATCGATGTAATGCCAAGAGAAGCCAAATCGACTTTTTGAGAGCCATTGCTAATCACAACGCCAACACTAGAGTGCTTCGAAACAACCTCATCCGACTTTGGATCCTGAGAGATCACCTGCCCCTTTGGCACGCTATCACTGTAGGCATTTCCTGTAACCTTCATGGAAAGTGTAGCTTCTTGTAAGATTTTTTCTGCCTCATCCTGTGTCTTTCCATCTAAATCAGGGACTTTGGTTTGATTGGAGGCAAGTGTTGTCTCGCCATTGGCTCCTGTTGGACTAACCACAGTCTTTGCCTTTCCGATATTTCGCCCAATGATTAAAAGAAGGACAATCGCAACAACGGCACCACCAACACCAAGAGCAGCCATCAACTGCTCAGAGCGTATTCCCCTTCGTTCTTCTCTTTCTTCATCTTCATTTTTTTCTTCTTTTTTGCCAAAATCAGAAGTATCCGAAGAAGAGGATTCAAAAACTTCAGGGACAAAAAAAGAGTCCTTGCTCTCATCTTGCGATGTCTCTTCTGGAAAATCAGGAACTTCAAAGGCATCCCTTGCCTCATCAACATCTCCATCCATCACATTTTCTAGAGTATATTGATTTTGGGCATGTCGGGCATTAATCTCTCCCATCTCCTCCTCGCTCATGCGTCGGGTGTCTCCATTGATCGTGGTCGTATTGCCAACTAAAGAGGGATCATTGGGATCAATCAGTGCTTTTCGAAGGTCAACGAGCAAATCTTCCATCGTTTGATATCTTCGCTCAGGCTTTTTTTGTGTGCACTTTAAAATAATACTTTCAAGACCAGCGGGAATGTCTGGACTGGATAAACTTGGCAAAGGAAGTGGATCCTCTAAAGTGGGATAGAGCAATCGCCACGGTCGTATCTCCATCAAAGGGAACTTTGCCTGTAATCATTTCATAGATCGTAATTCCCAGAGAATAAATATCACTTCGCTGGTCAGAAAGAGCTCCTTTTGCTTGCTCTGGACAAATATAGTGCACTGATCCCACAGCTGCTCCACCAATGGTCTGGGCAGAGACAGCCCTTGCAATACCAAAGTCCGTCACTTTTACCTTTCCATCTTTAGAAATAATCATATTTTGTGGCTTAATATCCCGATGGATAATGCCTCTTTTGTGTGCAGCAGCAATGCCTTGTGCCACTTGAATGCTGATACCAAGGGTCTCCTTGACATTGAGCTTTTTCTTTGTTGCAATATAGCTTTGAGCGTAATTCCCTCCACAAGCTCCATCACAATATAATGAATATTTTCTTCGTCCATGACATCATAGACATTGACAATATTCGGATGTGAAAGCCCGGCAGCTGCTTGAGCTTCCATCTTAAATTTTGACACAAAAGTTTCATCCGTACCAAATTCTTCCTTCAGTACCTTAATGGCAACAAGGCGATTGAGTTTATGGTCTTTCGCCTTATAGACATCTGACATTCCACCAGAGCCAATTTTCTCCAAAATTTCATATCGACCCTGTAAAAATATTCCTGGTTTTAATATCATTATTTTTCCTCTCCCATACCAGACAACAAAATCACCGATATGTTGTCCTTACCACCATTGTCATTGGCTGTCTTGACCAATTCTCTTGCTGCTTTTTCTAATGAATCGGATAGGTTGACAATATCTAAAATACGTTCATCGCTGACCATATTACTCAAGCCATCGGAACATAAAAGAGCAATATTGCCCTTTTTGGGAATCAGCTTAAAATAGTCAATCTCTAGCACTTCCGAAGCACCAACAGCTCTTGTAATAATATTTTTCTTTTCTTGGTATTCTTTGGAATCCCTTGAAAATTTACCAAGGCGTACCATCTCTTCGACATAGGAGTGATCGACAGTCACTTGGTTAATCTTTGAATGATCCAAAAGATAAAGCCTACTGTCTCCAACATTGGCCACCAAGAGTTCACCTAAAATATAGGTGGCTGTCACAAGGGTTGTTCCCATCCCTTGAAAATCTTTATTGGTCTTGGCCATTGAAAAAATTTCCTTGTTTGCGTGCAAAATTGCCTCATTGAGTGCAATTAATGGACGCTCCTTTGAATTTTCAATGTGGTCACACATTCTTTTAACAAGTTCCGCAGAGGCAACATCACCAGCTTTTTCACCGCCCATGCCATCTGCTACAATATAAAGATTTGGAAGTGGTCCAATTCTTTGGTCACAAATAAAGATATTATCCTGATTCATCTGTCTGACCTGTCCACAATCTGTCAATGCCACTGATTGCATTTACTGTTCCCCCTTTATAAAGTCTTTTGGACTTTGTGCATAATGCCTACGAAGTTGCCCGCAAGCACCATCAATATCTCGTCCCATTTCCCTCCTTATAGTAACATTTATACCACTTTTTTCAAGAAGATTTTTAAAAGCGAGTATGGATTTTGGTGTCGATTGCAAAAAATTTCTCTCTTTAATTGGGTTGACGGGAATGAGATTGACATGTCCATGCATGGAAGAAAGTAAGGAAATTAAACGCCTTGCCTCTTTTTCATTGTCATTGACTCCCTGCACAAGACTGTATTCAAAAGTGACTCTTCGCCCTGTCTTTTCAAAGTAATATCGACAGGCTTTTAATATTTCTTTGATGGTATAGCGATTGGCAATGGGCATCAACTCCTTTCGAATTTCATCATTTGGTGCATGTAAGGATAAGGCCAAGGTGATTTGCAATCCTTCATCAGCAAGTTGTCTCATTTTGGGCACAATGCCACAAGTTGACACAGTAATGTTTCTTTGACTAATATGGAGCCCATTTTCGTCACTGATCATTCGAACAAATTGAACTAGATTTTCATAATTATCCATCGGTTCACCCGAGCCCATGACCACGATATTTGAAATTCGCTCGCCCAAAAGTTTTTGAATGCGATAAACTTGATCAAGCATTTCTGAAGCCGTCAAATTGCGTACAAGACCATCAATGGTGGATGCACAAAATTTACAGCCCATTCGACAGCCCACCTGAGAGGAAATACACACCGAATTGCCATGGGTATAGCGCATCATTACACTTTCAATGATATTTTCATCCTCTAGGGCAAATAAATATTTATGTGTGTCATCAATTTTAGATACACGAAGTGCTACTGGAGAAAGTGTTGTTAGGGTACACTCTTTTTTTAATTTTTCCCTCAAAGATTGAGGAATATTTTTCATCTCATCAAAATCAGAAACCAATTTTTGATGAATCCAACCATAGATTTGTTTAGCACGAAATGCAGGCTCATCCGCCAGATAGGCTCGAAGCTCTTCAAGACACATGGACTTAATATCGATCATCTTTCCTCCTCAAATTTTATCTCTATCCTTTCGATAAGGATTTTTCAAAGACACTAATAAAGAAACCATCACATGGATGAATTCCTGGCAAAAGTTGCATATAGCCTTTTGTTTGCGTATCGATTTTTACTGGGGCATTTGATAAATCCACAGGTGAAAATTCTTTGTGTTTTTCCAAAAACCAAGCAACATTGTCTTCATTTTCATAGACATCAATGGTGCAAGTAGAAAATACCAATCGTCCGCCTGGTTTTACATATTGGCAGACATTATCTAAAATTTTCTTTTGTATCTCAGCAAGGTTTTTACAATTTTCTAGGGAGGTATTCATCTTAATATCGGCCTTTTTTCCAATAATCCCCAGTCCTGAGCAAGGTAAATCAGCAAGAACAACATCCGCCTTTTCTTTCCATGGGGCATAAAACTCTAGGGCATCCTTTTGCACTACCTGAATATTTTGAAAACCACTGCGAGCAACATTATCCGACAATATATCCACCTTTTTTTCTGAAAGATCACAGGCAATCACCTCTCCCAATCCATGTAATTGATCAGCCGCATGGATCGTTTTTCCACCAGGGGCAGCACAGACATCGATGACTATATCATTTTCTTTGATTCCAGAAAGAGAAACAACCAGTGAAGAACTTGCATCTTGCACACTGCATTTTCCATGAGCAATACATTCGATTTCAGAAAGTCGATCAAATCCACTAATTTCAAGCACCATTTGGTTGAGTGGAGAGATCCTTACCTTAATATTTTCTTTTTGAAGTTTTTTTATCACTTCTTCTACACTGATGTTTGATGTATTGACACGAATGCTGACTTCTCTGGGCACAAGATAACTTTTTAGCATGGTTTCTATGGTATCAAAGTCATATTGTCTCTTCCAAAGTTCAATAATCCAGTCTGGCATTGAATATTTCGTTGATAAATCAGGAAATACAATGGTTTCCTTTTCTCGAATAATATTTCGCAATATTCCATTGACAAAACCTTTTAATCCTCTAAGTCCTCGTTTCATAGTCAACTTTACGGCCTCATCACAGGCTGCTCGGTCAGGAATGCGATCCATATAAAAAATTTGATAAATGGCCATGCGCAAAATATTTAAAATGACAGGTTTCATTTTATTTTTTTGCACACTGCTGTAGTGTGTCAATAATATAATCAAGTTGAATTTGATAGTCCAAAGTTCCATGGACAAGCCTTGATAAAAATGCTCGATCGACTTTCGATAGATAGGCATACTTTGTCAGAGCTTGATCTAAAACCTGATGGGAATGTTCTCCCCGATCAATTGACAATAAAATTTCTAGTGCAATGGCACGAATATTTTCACTTTGCATAAATTCTTTCTCATTTCTTGTGTGTTAAAAATGGAGGTGTGAAATCACACCCCCAATCAATTGTTTCTTCTTCGCTGCGACAAAAGGATAATGCGCAAAAAATTGAGTGCCGCTGCTGCCGCACTAGCGACATAAGTAAGAGCAGCAGCAAATAATACGCTTTTTGCTCCATGAATTTCATCCTCACTTAACATTTGCAACTGCTTTTAATTGTTGTAATGCTCGAGACGAGGCATTCAATTCAACTGGCAGCGTGACAAATTGAAATAACAGTGCAGCTAAATAGAAAATAATTGCCAAGGAAATCAGCAATTGCCCAATTTTTCCAAAAGTAGACATCGGATTGATGAAAAATCCAATGACAAACATCGGCCAAGCAATATTTGCTCCAATATTTGCCACAGGTACGAGAGAGGAACGCACATTTAAAGGCACATAGCCAAGATTATCTTGAATGGCATGACCACACTCATGAGCAGCTACAGCAATGGCCGCAATTGATCTTTGGTGAAATACAGTTTCACTTAGGTTTACCGTTCGATTTTTTGGATCATAGTGGTCGGTCAATTGCCCAGCCACACCGACAACCAAAACATCATAAATTCCATTGGCTGAAAGAATTCTTTTGGCAACTTCCTCTCCTGTTAGCTCAGTACTACTAGCAATTCTTGCATATTTTCGGTAAGTTGAATTGAGATATTGTGATGCTCCCATCGCAAGGAGCATTCCTATAATAATCAAAATATAGGTCGGATCCCAAAATAAATTGAACATCGTCAACATTTTTCACTCCTTAGATAGTCTTCATTTAAAGTAACTCCTCTTAAAAAGGCTGCTGTATCCATTCTCTTTTTTCCTTCCAATTGAAGTTCCAAAATTTCTAAAAGTCCACCGCCACAAATGACAAACATTTGCTGGTTTCTAAGTAATATCTTTCCAAAATCGGAAGGGGTGTATGAAATATCTTCTGTGCTGTAAGGCTTAGCTTTCCAAATTTTTAATGTCTTATTTCCAAGATAAGAATACGCACTTGGCCAAGGATTTAGCCCACGAACAAGATATTCGATCTCTTGTGGTGATTTTGTAAAATCAATATTTCCCATCGTTTTGTTGAGCATAACCGCATAACCTGTGGGACTTTTTTCCTGTTTTTTAGGATGAAGAAGTCCTCTTTCTAAGTCATTGAGGGTATCAATAATCGCTTCTTTTCCAAGAACAGCTAATTTTTCAAAAAGACTACCCCCTGTTTCATCTAAAGCAATCGGGATTTCATATTGCTTTAAAATGTCTCCAGTATCCAATCCCTCATCCATTTGCATGGTGGTAATTCCTGTTGTCGTACAACCATCAAGGATGGCCCATTGAATCGGGGCTGCTCCTCGATATGCTGGCAATAAACTTGCGTGAATATTTATACATCCATACTTTGGAATTTCAAGAACTTCCTTTGGTAAAATCTTTCCGTAAGCAACAACAACAAAGACATCCGCTTGATATTCTTTTAATTCTTCAATCACTGCCCTATCTTTCATCGACTTTGGTGTGATGACATGGAGCCCGTGCTCAAGGGCCTTTGCCTTGACATCTGATGGTTGCATCTGATGTCCTCTTCCTCTTGGCTTGTCCTCTCTTGTGACGACACAGACCACATCATCCCCTCGTTCAATTAACCCCTCTAATGGTTTTACTGAAAAATCAGGGGTTCCCATAAAAACAACACGCATACTACATTTCCTCTTCTTCTAGTTTTTGCAATTCTTCATTGTCAAAAAGCTCTCCTTCGGCCACTAATTCCACATAAAGCTCACCGTCTAAATGAGCACATTCATGGCAAATGGCTCTGGCAAGAAGGTCCGTTCCTTCGAGTTCAAACTCCTGCATATTTCATCCATCGCCTTTACCTTTACATGTTCTGGTCTTGCCACAATTCCTGTCTTGCCCGGCACACTCAAACAACCCTCATATCCGATTTGTTCTCCATCTTGTTCGATAATCACAGGATTGATCAAGACAATCGGTGAATTTTCTTCTACTTCAATGACAACTACTTGCTTTAAAATACCAACTTGTGGTGCAGCAAGGCCAACGCCCTGCTCCTGTCGCATAGTGTCAATCATATCGACAATGAGTTCTTTTATCTTTGGTGTTACTTCTTTGACCTCCTTTGCTTTTTTATTTAAAATTGGATCTCCAATAACTCTAATCTGTCTTAACGCCATTTCTTCTCCTCTATTCTAAAAAATATAAAATTATGTAAAATCATACATCAAACTGATGCCCAAAAAAGAAGGATGATTTGCAATTTGCTGTTCAATCTTTTCCTTCATTCCTAGTAGTATACCATATTCTATATGTTTAATGTATGCCATTTTTCTGTAGAAATCTTGAATTTTATAAATGGCTGCATTAACTGGACCAATGATTCGACACTGTTTATCTGCCATTTGTTCTGCGATCTCCATATAAATTTGTGCAGCAGCAGTCAGCTTTTCCTCTGACTTAGAGGAAATTTGCACAGTCAAAATATGAAATATGGGTGGATACTGTGCCACTTTTCGAAAAATCAATTCTTTTTGATAAAATTGAACATAATTTTGCTCTGCTGCCGCTACAATGGCATAGTGCTCTGGATTATAACTTTGAATGACAACTTCCCCTTCTTTCTGTCCTCGTCCAGCTCGACCTGCTGCCTGCGTCAACAATTGAAAGGTCTTTTCCGTTGCCGTATAATCGCTGACATACAAAGAGGTGTCCGCAGCGATAATGCCCACTAAGGTGACATCAAAAAAATCATGCCCTTTGACAATCATCTGTGTGCCAATTAAAATATCAGCCTGATGATGGGCAAATTGCTGAAGAATTTCTCGCCCTGCATTTTTATTGGCCGAGGTATCTAAATCCATACGAAGAACTCTTGCCTGGGGAAACATTTGCTTTGTGATACTTTCTATTCTCTGTGTTCCCACACCAAAACCTGCAATATACGGTGATGCACAATGCGGACACTGCTTTGGCTTGGTTATGGTATAACCACAATAGTGGCAACGCAATTTTTCATCTCGATGAAGCGTTAATGAAACATCACAATGAGGACATTTCATCACTTCTCCGCAAGTTCTGCAGGAAACAAAATTGGAAAACCCTCTTCGATTCATAAAGAGCATAATTTGCTCATGTTTTTTTAGTCGGTCTTGTATGAGTTCCTGCAGTTTTTTGCTAAATATACTGCGATTGCCCATCTTTAATTCTTCCCTCAAATCCACAATATGAACTTTAGGAATTTTGGCATCTTTGACTGCTCTCTTTGTCAAGGTAAGCAATGTATATTCCCCACGAAGTGCACGAGTGTAACTAATCATTGATGGGGTTGCACTGGATAAAACAACGGAAGCTCCACAAATTCTTGCCCTCTCTCTGACCACATCGACACTGTGATAGCGGGGAATGGTATCATTTTTGTATGCCCCATCATGTTCCTCATCAATAATAAAAAGACCAATGTGATCAAAGGGGGTGAAGATGGCTGATCTTGGTCCAATCATAATATCGGCATCATGGGCAATCGCTCGATCAAATTGGTCATATCGCTCTCCAGCAGAGAGTTTGAATGAATGACGGCCACTCGCTCCCCAAATACAGTCATCAATCTCTTCACTGTTTGATAGGTAAGGGAAATTTCAGGAATGAGAACGATAACTTGTCTTTTTGCCCTCAATACCTCTTTGATCATTTCAATATAGACTTCTGTTTTTCCACTTCCTGTAATTCCATATAAAAGATAATCCTTTTGGATGTCCTTTTGAAAATGATTTGAAAAAGTTTCTACAGCATGAACTTGCTCTGGATTTAGAATTTTCGTTGTCTGGTTCAAACTGGGCTCCTCAAACTGATTGCGATAAATACGTTTTTCATGAATGGAAATGACCCCTTCTTTTTCCATTTTATCAAGTACCACCTTAGTAACCCCCAGCTTCGTTATCGCCTCTTTATAATCGAGCAGATCGGTGCTTGCAAAGGCAGCCAACACACGAAGCCATGCATATCTTTTCTTTCTTTCACATTCTTTAATGCAGTCAAGAAGTGCTTGATTTGTTATCTTTAGCGTAATCTGTCGCTCTACTTTATGTTGAACACGGCTTTTTACGGGCATCACAACTGAAAGTGCACGATTTAATGTACAGCCATAATATTCGTGCATCCAGATGGCTAGAGAAAGAAGCTCTGCTTCAATATTCATTGCTCCTGTCACAACTTGAGAAATCTCTTTAATTTTTCCTTCTTCTAATGTGGTCTTTTCCTTTAGTGCAATGACATATCCTTTCCGAATAGTCCTTCCAAAAGGAACTTTGACCATTTGCCCAGGGCAAACAGATAAAGTGTCTGGCACCCGATAGGTAAATGGTCGGTCTAGGCTCTCATTGGTAATATCAATGATCACATCTGCATATAAGTTCATTTTGTAATAATTCCTCTATACTCTTTGATAAATGCATACTATTTGAACCCTTAAATAACAAGACATTTTTGAACGAATAAAGTTTCGTAGAAATTGATCCATTTTTTCTCGATCAAGAAAGCCGTAAACCTCGCCCTTTGGCTGGATGTGTAAAAATCCTCTTTCAATTTCTTTCGATAGCTCCCCTAAATGAACAAGAATATGAATATTCTTTTTTCCAAGATACTCACCACATTCGTAGTGCATCTTTTCAGCGTCTTCTCCAAGTTCTTTCATATCAGCAAGCACAGCAATCTTTCTTCCCCCTACGGCTGGCACGATGTCTTCCAAAATGTCAACAGCACCATTCATGGAAACTGGACTTGCATTGTAGGTATCATCAATAATGGTCAATGCATTTTTGCGAAAAATTTGTTGTCTATGAGAAAATCCATGAAATTCCTTTAATTTCTCGGCAGCCGCAACAAGGTCAACACCATAGCAATTGGCTACAGAAAGAGCGGCAAGAGCATTTCCAATTTGATGCTTTCCATATACTGATAGTTCTACATTAACTTCCTTTTGATCAATCTTTGCAACAAATTTGGCCAGACCATTTTCCATAGAAATATTGCTCACCTGATTCTTTCCAAAGTAGACGATCTTTCTTTCTGACTTAATTTTGCTGAGCAAGTCGTCATCTGCATTTAAAAATAATGTTCCCTCTGGATTCATATAGTCACAGATATGATATTTTTCTGCACAAATATTTCCTCTTGAACCTAGTTGCTCAATATGAGCTACACCAATATTTGTCATCACGGCACTATCTGGAGCAACAAGTCGAGAAATCTTTGTCATTTCCCCAGGTTCGCTAATTCCCATCTCAATAACACCAATTTGTGCATCTTCTGGAATGGAAAAGAGGGTGAGGGGAACTCCAATTTGTGAATTAAAATTGGCAGGAGTTTTAAAAACTCGGTAGCCGCCACTAAGTGCAGCGGCTACCATTTCTCTTGTTGTTGTCTTTCCTACACTACCCGTGATCCCAATGAGAGGGATATGAATATATTCCCTTCGATAGGCATAGGCAATATCTTGGAGAGCCTTAAGTGTATCCTCGACAAGAATATAGGTCATCCCTTCACTGATAGAAACTTCTTTCTTACTCACTAAACTGACCTTACAACCTGCCTCTGCAACAGAAGGTAAAAATTGATGGGCATCATTTTTTTCTCCAATAATGGGAACAAACAGTGCTTCTGGATGGGCCTTTCTTGAGTCAATGACCACATCCTTTACTAAGGCGTTCTCATCCCCACAAAGCAACTTTCCTTTGTTGCCTCTATGATTTGTCTTACACTATATTCTCTCATTTTCTTACCACCTATAATAATTCTTTTACTGCTTCATCTACTACTTCGCGGTCTCTAAAGTGTGTGCGCACACCATTGATCTCTTGGTAATCTTCGTGACCTTTTCCGATTACAGCAATCATATCTCCATCCTGTGCGTTTTTCACTGCATAGAAAATGGCCTCTCTTCGGTCTGGGATGGTCAAGTACTTACCACCTGTTGGCTTTAATGTCTCAATAATATCAGCAATAATATCTTCTGTCTTTTCATATCGAGAATTGTCGGCCGTCACAATGGATAAATCTGCCTTTCTTCCAGCAATTTCTCCCATCGCATACCTTCTTTCCTTTGCTCGATTTCCACCACAGCCAAACACAACAACCAAACGTTTTGGGTGATAGTTTCTCAAAGTATCCAGTAAGCTTTCCATACTAATAGCATTGTGGGCATAGTCGACGATAACACTACAATGATCAGATTTATAGGCAATCTCCATTCGTCCATCGACATGAATATGCTCAAGTCCTCTTGTCAAAATCTCTTTATTTAAACCAAGCAATGCACAGACACTAACTGCTGAAAGTGCATTGTAGGCATTAAAGTGACCTGGAATAGCAGCATGGACATCAAAGTTTTCAAAACTTTCCTTTCCGCACACACCAAATGTAATACCTACAAAATCTTTATTGGCCACATATTGAATATTTGAAAAATGAAAATCTGACTTTTCATCACTTCCAAATGTATAGAGTCGATGGCAATGTGCATGCTCAATGATATCAGGAGCATGTTCATCATCTAGGTTGACCAGTGCCGTTTTACATTGTGAAAAGAGCAAGCTCTTACACATTAAATATTCTTGAAAATCTGCATGCTCATTTGGACCAATATGATCTGGAGAAATATTCGTAAATACAGCATAATCAAATTCAATCCCTGCGGTTCGATGCATCTTTAATCCCTGACTGGATACCTCCATAATCATGTATTGGCACCCTGCATCGACCATCTTTTGAAAATCTTGGTGAAGTTCATAGGACTCTGGTGTGGTATTCACCGTTGGAATTTTTTCTGAACCTATAAAACAACCATTGGTTCCAATCATTCCTACCTTTTTGCCACTTTGTTCTAGTAAAGTCTTCATCATATGGGTGGTGGTTGTTTTTCCCTTCGTTCCTGTCACACCGATGGTGACCATTTTTCTCGCTGGATAAGAAAAGCGGGCCGCAGAAAGCAGTGCCAGAGCCTTTCTTGTATCTTTTACACGAATTACAGTGACATCCTCTGGATAAGAGCAATCTTCCTGAATGACAATGGCCTTTGCTCCCTTTTTTACTACTTCGTCGATAATGGTATGAGAGTCAAATCTTGCCCCTTTTAAACAGATAAAAATACTATCTTTCTACCACATTCTTTGAATTATAACAGACCTCTACAATGTCAATTTCTACACTGCCCTGTAATAATTCAAACTCTAGTCCTTGTGTCTTTTGAATGATTTTCATGATTTCTCCCACTAGAACAATCCTGTAATTGCTCCACTTTCATCTACATTAATATTATAGGCTGCTGGTGTCTTTGGAAGACCTGGCATTGTCATAATTGCCCCTGTAATCACAACAACAAACCCTGCCCCAGCATTGACATAGACATCTCGCACATTAATTTAAATCCTGACGGGCGACCAAGCTTCGTTTGATCGTCAGAAAGAGAATATTGTGTCTTTGCCATACAAACAGGAAAATGTCCAAATCCCATCTTTTCAATTTTATCAATTGCCCTTGTTGCTGCTGGCGTATAATTTACACCATCTGATCCATACAATCTTGTCGCAATTTCAAAAATCTTGTCCTTAATCGAAAGCTCATCGGAATAGAGTGGTTGAAAACTCTTTGGCTCATCGAGTGCTTCTATGACTTTATAAGCAAGGTCAATTCCTCCCTCGCCTCCTTTTTCCCAGACATTAGCCAGAGCAAAGCGGCAACCCAATTTTTGGCAAAATTCTTTTACAAAATCTAATTCTTTCTCTGTATCTGAGACAAAAGCATTGAGTGTAACCACAACAGGAACACCAAATAATTTTAAATTCTCAATATGTTTTTCGAGATTGACAATTCCCTTCTTCAGTGCATCCATATTTTCTGATGACAGCTCATCTTTCTTTACTCCACCATTGTACTTTAAGGCCCGAATCGTGGCAACCAACACGATGCAATCTGGCTCAAGCCCTGATAATCTGCACTTAATATCCATAAATTTTTCTGCACCTAGGTCTGCACCAAATCCTGCCTCTGTGACACAGATATCTCCAAGTTTTAATGCCGCCTTGGTTGCTCGAACACTATTACATCCATGAGCAATATTTGCAAATGGTCCGCCATGAACAATGGCTGGTGTGTGCTCAAGAGTTTGAATGACATTTGGCTTGATGGCATCCTTTAACAACGCCGCCATACTTCCCACAGCCTTTAAATCTCCAGCGGTTACAGGATCCCCATTGTAGTTATAGGCAACAATAATCTTTGATAATCTTTCCTTCAAATCATTTAAGTCTGTGGCAAGACAAAGCACAGCCATAACTTCCGATGCAACAGAAATCACAAAATGATCCTCACGGACAACACCATCGGCCTTTGCCCCAAGTCCAACAACAATATTTCTCAATACACGGTCATTCATATCGATGCATCTTTTCCATAAAATTTGTCGGGTATCAATCTGCAATTCATTTCCCTGCTGAATATGATTGTCAAGCAATGCAGCCAACAAGTTATTTGCTGATGTGATGGCGTGAAAATCTCCTGTAAAGTGTAAATTGAGATCTTCCATTGGAACAACTTGGGCATAGCCTCCACCTGCTGCCCCGCCCTTAATTCCAAAACAAGGTCCCAAAGAAGGCTCTCTCAAGGCAATAATGGTCTTTTTTCCCACCTTATTCAGTGCCTGCCCAAGTCCGACACTAATGGTTGTTTTTCCCTCACCTGCTGGTGTTGGATTGATTGCTGTCACCAAAACCAACTTTCCATTTGGCTTTGACTCAAGTTTTTGTAAAAATTCCTCTGTAAATTTTGCCTTATATTTTCCATACATCTCGATGTCATCTTCAGAGACACCTATCTTTTCTACAACCTCTCGAATTGGTAACATTTTTGCTTGCTGAGCAATTTGAATATCTGTCATAACGATTTTTTTCCTTCCTCTTTTACTATTTCTTCAAATTCTTGTGCACTGAGTAGAATTTCTCTTGGCTTTGTCCCTCTATCTTCGCCTACAACACCAGCCTCATGGAGCTGGTCAATAATTCTTGCTGCACGATTGAATCCGATTTTAAATCTTCTCTGCAAAAATCCTTTCGATGCCTTATTTTCTTGGATAATCAATCTTCCCGCCTCTGTAAAGAATTCATCCCTTTCTTCTTTAACTTTCGGTGTGGCATCTAACCCTGCTTGCTCAATTTTTTCCATTGTCTCTTTGCTGTAATCGGGCACTCCATTCTTCTGAACAATGGAATTTACAACTTTTTGTACTTCGTCGTCTGAAATAAAAGCCCCCTGAATTCGAACAGGCTTTGAACTGTCCTGTGCAGAATAGAGCATATCCCCTTTTCCTAGCAACTTTTCTGCACCAACACTGTCTAAGATGGTTCTTGAATCAACTCCTGACGATACAGCAAAGGCAATTCTTGTTGGGATGTTTGCCTTAATTAAACCAGTGATCACATTGACACTCGGTCTTTGCGTTGCAATAACCAAATGAATACCACAAGCTCTAGCTAGCTGAGCCAAGCGGCAAATACTATCTTCTACTTCATTTTGTGCGACCATCATCAAGTCCGCCAATTCGTCAATGATAATCACAATTTGTGGCAGTTTTTCTTCATCTGCATCTATTTTTTTATTGTAGCCCTGCAAATCTCGAACCCCTGCCTCAGCAAATTTCTTATATCGATCATTCATCTCGGCCACAGCCCAATTCAATGCCCCCGCTGCCCTCTTTGCCTCAGTAACCACAGGAATCATCAAATAAGGAATTCCATTATAAATGGATAATTCCACAACTTTTGGATCAATCATAATTAATTTGACTTCATCTGGCGTATACTTATACAGGATACTCATAATCAATGTATTGATACATACGGATTTTCCCGATCCTGTTGCTCCAGCAATCAATAGATGGGGCATTTTGGCAAGATCGACAATGACAGGCTGACCAGAGATATCCTTTCCAAGGGCAAAGGCTAAGCGATAGCAATGGCTCTGAAAATTATTTGTTTCAATTAGCTCTCGAAAATGGACGACATTGCTCTCTCGATTGGGAACTTCGATGCCAACAGCGGCCTTTCCAGGAATAGGAGCTTCAATTCGAATATCCTTTGCAGCAAGAGCCAATTTAATATCATCTGTAAGGGCAACAATTTTACTCACCTTGACCCCTTGCTCTGGCCGAAGCTCATAGCGAGTCACGACAGGTCCCACACTATAATCCGTCACACTAACTTCAACACCGAAATTGTGTAAGGTCTTTTCTAATCTCAAAGCAGTTTTTTGAAATTCATCTTCAGAAATTCGTCCACTCTTTTTGTTACCCTTATCAAGTAAAGTAACCGAAGGAAGATGATAACCATCTTTTTCTTGCTTGTCTTGATGGTCTTCTTGAAACAATGTAGCAGGTAAATCTGACTTTTCTTCAGATAAATCAATGGCAAATTCCTCTTTTTTAGAGTCTATTTCAAAATCTTCTGCATGTCTTTCTGCATCCATAGCTAGATTAATAATATTTTCCTTATCGACAACAGGAATATTTTGAATCTCTAAATCTGACTCATCTTCCTCAAATGGAATCTTTCCTTCTTCCGCTCTAAACTCTGCTCTCAGTTCTTCTTTTCTCTTTAAAATGTCCCTCACATTCTCTAAAGTCTCACGATCAATCTTATTCTTCTTTTTTCGATATGGAAAGAAATCCTCTCTTTTTCGAACAGTTTTCTCTTTTTTTCTTCTGCTCTGTGCTCTGTGTAAAGAATCTTCTGTTGTACTAAAATCGTCACCTTTTCTGGAATTCGTTCCCATTTTTGAATCAATAATTCCTGCATTTTCTGTCTGTTGATTCCTTGACTTTAGCACTATTTGGTCAGATTCTCGTTGTTCTTCTCTTCTAGTTGGCTCAGAAACCTCTGTTTTTCTTGTTCCCTGCCTAGGTGAAACTTTAACTGAAGGTACGCCATCCACATTTCCAATATTTCTGTGCTTTGCTTCATTATAGGAAACCCTTTTTTGTGTATACACCTGTGCATCTTCTTGTTCTTGATCATCTTCTTGATTCTGATCATATCTTTTTTGTCTGTAACTTTCCTTTGCATAGGAATACACCTGTTTGCTCTTTTTTCTTACTTCTTTGACAAACGAGCGTTCCGTTAGATACACACAACATACAATCATTACACCCAAAAACACAATGATAGCTCCAAAAGATCCAAGTATTGCACGCACAATAGAGGCGAGTACACCTCCAATAAATCCGCCACCTGTCTGGCTGGAATAGAATTCTGCTAGACTTGCTGTACCTTCATATTTATCTCCTGAAAAAATGGCTGCAATAGCACAAACCGAAATAAAAATTCCAGTGGATGCAAGATATTTATTTTGTATATGCGCACGATTCTTTGCATAGAGAGCAACAAGAATCGCTACTAATAAAATAATGGGAAATATATAGCCTATCAAGCCAAAGAGCCCAAGGTCTACACTGCGAAAAACTCTTCCAAAACTTCCGCCCAGTCCCAAATTACTCACAAACAAAATTAAACAGATAATCAATGAAAATATGCTCACCATCTCAGCTTGAAATGGATTGATTCCCTTCTTTTTCTTTGACTGTTCTACTTTTCTTGTGCGTGTGGCATTCGCACTTTTACTCTTTTTTGAAGCTGTACGCTTGGTTGTCTTTTTTGTATTTTTCTTTGTCGCCACTGCTCTTTCCTCCTTATTGATTCGTCTATCTTTTAGTATACAAGACAAAAAAATAAAAAGCAAGACAGTTCATCAAGTGAACCATCTTGCTTAAACTTTATTAGTCTCCTAAGACATTTCGAATTGCTGCAGGTTTTCTATAATTCCAATTTGAAATCTTGATACCACTTCTTCGGCTAGCTGCATTGACAATCTGACCATTTCCAATATAAATACCAACATGATTGATTGTTCCACTTCGATTTGCATAAAAGACCAAATCTCCTGGGCGAACATTCTCTGCAGACACTCGAGAACCCATACTTGCTTGTGCACCTGAATAGTGTGGAAGGTCTACACCAAAATGACTCATAACACCCATTGTAAAACCAGAGCAATCTGCACCATTTGTAAGGCTTGTTCCACCCCACACATATGGATTTCCTAGATATTGAAGTGCATAGGAAACGACTTGGGATCTTCTTGAAGATCTTGAAGAAGACTTTGAGGAAGCATTTTCCTTATTTCCATTCTTGTTTCCATTGTCACTCGGTGCATTTGCACTATTATCATTGTCTACTGGAGTATTTTCCTCTGCCACTTCCTCAGGCGTAAATGGAACTGCCTCATCGAGGGCATAGCGCACATCCACAAAATCAGTCGCAACAAAGGCATTATTATCGTTCTCCAACTCAATCTCTACCCATCCATCTTGCTGTGCCACTACAGGATATTTTTGTGCGTTGGTAATTTGTGTCCAAATATCCGCATCCGTGCTTGGGGCACTTCTGACATTGAGGATATCCGTATTCACCACAGCTACAAGTTGAGCTTGTTTAAGAGCCTCTTCATTTGCGGCATCTCCTGTAAGAATATAATCTTTCTTTACATATCCTGTAATTCCACCAGATTGAATCTTATACCAATCTCCACTCTCTTCAAGAATATTCCCTGCGGCCTTACTTGGCAACTTTCCAACCACCTTGCCACCATCATCTGGTGTTTCGCGAATATTCAAATAATTTTGCACATCAGAAATTCCAAGACGATCATAGGCATTGAGTATCATACTCTTTAAATCCAATTTCTGTGCCTCATTTAAGGAATACGCAATCGTTGCATACTGCTTGTTAATATAACCTGAGGTATAGCCAAGATCAATCTTTACCCAATCACCATCATCTTCTAAGACTTCATAGCGCTCATTTTGCAATACGACTTCTACAGATTCTGCATCTGCACTTGGGGCACTTCTGACATTCAAACGATCTCCTGTAATCTGTGCTCTCTTCTTTACTAAGTCCTTGGCTGCTTGTTTTGCATCATCACCTGTGCGAATGTACTCGCTTCGGACATATCCATCCACTTCCCCGATGTGATATGAAGCCAGCCATCTTCTCTAGTCTCTACAATATTACAAGCACTGCCATTGTAGAGTTTACCAATGACATCAGCATCATTTTTAGCATCTTTTCTCACATTGACAAATCCATCAACATTGGCAATGCCGAGATTGCTATAGCCTGCAATAATGTTATCTTTTTCTGTATCTTCTTTTTTCTTTTCTTCGGCTGCCTGCGACTGCTCAGCAGATAGTGTTGTCTCTACAGGAACAACAATGGTTTCTTCTGCTGTCTCTGTACTCTCTGTTGTCGCTACAGTTGTTGCAAGTGCTGCCTTTGGTGCATTAGCCCCTGAAGCAACTACCTTTGTTCTTCCAAATGTCACCAATACAGCAGCGATTGCAATAGCCCCCGCTGCAGTCACAGCTTTTTTTGCGCGGGGTGAATTTGAAAGTAACTCCTTAAGTCTGTTCATAAATTCATATTCTCCATCTTAAACTAGTTCTCTTTATTATATCCCCTCAATGAGAGATATTTTAAAATTAGTTCTACAGCCTGATCAAATGTTAAATCAGTTGTATTTACCGGCAAATCATATCTTGTCAGATCATTCCACGCTTCACCAGTATAATATCTGTAGAAATCACTGCGTTTTTTATTTATTCGCTGTACGCGCATCAAAGCTTCTCTGGTATCAACGCCATCCACTGTACACACATTTTGTACCTTCGTCGGTAAATCTGCATATACATAAAGACGAATAAAATCTGAAAATCCAGACGACTCCAACACAAAATCGGAACAGCGTCCAATGAAGATACAAGATTGCTCCTTTGCTAGTTCGCGAATAACTTCCGACTGGAAACGGAATAAATTATCTGGAGAAGTCAACTTATCTCCCAGAGAAGGGCGATCCATTGCATCCATCAATCCACCAACAATTCTATGCAAAATATGATTTCCAGGTCTTTCGTCATTTACTCTAAAATACTCTTCGGCCACTGCTGCATGCTCAGAAGAAATCTTAATAATATCATCATCATAATACGGAATATCTAAAATTTCAGATAACTTCTGTCCAATTTGTTTTCCACCACTTCCATACTCACGGTTAATTGTCAGAATAAGCTTTTTTTTCATCATATCATCTCCTTTCGCCAATGATACCATAGAATGGTGCTTTGCACAAGAGTTACATAATTATTACACAAATATTACACACTTTTCTTTTGCAATATCTTTTCATATACAGTATAATGGAATTCCCATCTCATAGTAGAAAAATAATAAACGAAAGGAATATTCTATGAAGAATAATCATAAACATCGGAGATATGCTCATTATACAGGTGAGAATGTCCATGCGGTTCAGATGATTTTTTATAAAGCAACTTACATCTTAGAGTTGTTAATCTCTCTCCTTGTCATCATCGGCATTGGTATTGAGTTAACCCACCTCCCATCGATGTACAGCAATATTGCTCATGGAAACAAAGAGCTGACCGATTTTTTCCGTGAAATGTTTAATATTATCATTGGTATTGAGTTAGTTAAGATGCTCTGTCGCCACGACTTAGATTCTGTTGTTGAAGTTTTACTCTTTGCAGTGGGACGTTATATGATTATCGAGCATTTACCAATTCATGGAACCTTAATTGGTGTGATTACCATCGCCATCTTATTCATTATTCGAAAGTTCTTATTTGTTTCCGCTCTGGATAAGGACAAAGATGATGAAGATGAAAACGAAGATGACAAAGAAGTATTAACGAATAAATAACTTTGGCACCGTAACTAAAAATAGTAAAAATTCAGAAGTCGCATTCTTAGATTAGTTTTATGGTTTTTCAACCAAAGGTTCTACGGTTAACCTCATCCACCATACCTCATGCTATTTCGATATAACACCAATACAATAGCACTTATTGGCATCGCTTCTAAATTGATAACCATATAGGGAAATGCGGACTTGTCTTGTAGTTCTACATCTGTCTATGGTTATTTTTTCTTAGACTTTATCTCTAAAGCCTTGTCCACGTCGTGCAATAACAAATGAAGCTCCGACATGAGTATTTAGCTTCATTTGCGGACAGTATTTATTTTTAGCAATCCAACTTGTCCATGCGGGATTGACTTTATTGAGATAAACATTGTTGCGATAAGTAATGGATTCCATTGTTTCAACGAACTGACGGTAAGCTAACGAGTGTATCATTTCATTATACTTCTTCCCATACTTGGATTCTGTTTTAGCTTTCGTACGCTTAAAATTAAGGTCCTCAATCGTCACATCTTTGCCAGTAGTTAAAGCAAGTTTAACAATATCGTTGGCGATAGCTTGTAAGTCAGACTTTGTAGCATGTCCTTGTTGAAACCTGTATGGTAAGAATTGGTTTTGAATCATGTGTCCAAACGCATTCGTTTCGGTTAAGGTCACAAACCCCTTATTAAAATCAAGACCAATGACACCATGAGTGCTGCGAGTCATTATATCAGTACCCTCTTGTTGGATTTCAAAGGTGCAATAGAGATAGTATCGTCCATAACGCTTGATAATCTTATACGAAAGAGGACTATTCTTTTGTTCTAAAATGGAAATAATCTCTTGTTTATGATGATTAAAATATACTTTCCCAAAGGCGTATTTATCATTCCCTTGAGTTGTCTTGAAACCACCAAAGTCCTTACGGAGCTTAATATTGAACTGGTTATTAAGTTTGTTATAGTTCAACTGTAAGAGTTGATTACCAGAGGTTTCCGTTTTTGTTCCAACAAATGACATCTGATTATCACGATGTTCAATGAACCCGGCGTAATCTTTATTTAATAAGTTTTTCGTACCAAAACAAATTTTGACTTGACCTGATTCTAGTTGGTAATCGAGATTACTTAGCTTCTGTTTCATGCGATTGAGCTTGTTTTTCTTAGCAACCAGCTTTCGTTTGAGATTACGATGTTTGGTTAGATTGACAAACAAACCAGCTCGTAACATCGCACAGTTATCGTTACATTGTTCTTGTAATTGAGGGATAACTTTTGTCTCAAAATAATCAATCTTATGTTCAAGAACCTGTTTTTCGTGTCGTTTCAACTCAATTAAAGCACTCAATCGTCCTTGTGCATCAGATATAATAGAATTAGCAGTACGCTTAGTAATACTGTATTGATTTTTGTAAATATGTGTTATAAGCTGACTTATTAAAATTGTCGGCATGCTTAATGTGTTGAAAGGTTTTTTTCTCATAGCGTGAGCGTAAGTCGCACGAGAATTTTCAACATATTCAATAATTTGAGAATTGTTCTTATCGTGTAGTTGAGTTACAACTGTAAACTTACGTTTTTGCATGAATGAGTGCCTTTCTATTCCATAATATCGTCTAAATTAAGATGATCAGCTAGTTTTACCTTTTGATTATCTTTACCTACAAGAGTTAGATAATGTTCTAAGAACAAATGTTCAACTTGTTCTTTCCCTAACCATTCCTCTAGTTCCTTTAGCGTCATTTCTTTATGATTTTGGGTCATTGCTTTGTCCTTTCTTATTTTCCTGTTTACCTTTTGACCGCATATCATAGAGCTTGCCTGAAAACGATGCGATAAGTGACATCATATCGTTCATAAACTCCTGTTCGACAGACATTGTTTCCGTTTGTTGTTTGACAATAATGATTTCGACACCTTTAGCATTAAACATGGTTTCGAGATAATGAAAACCGAAACGAGTTAAACGGTCACGATAGGTTACAAATACACGATTTACTTCATCATTCATAACCATTTTAAGTAACTGTTGTAATTTCTTACGTTTATCATTCAAACCGGAACCAACTTCTGACAGTACAACTACATTTTGCAAGTTATCTGATTGGTCAATAAGAAACCGAATCTGCCTGTCTAAATCGCCATGAGACTTCTGGTCATGCGATGATACACGGGCATAGATAACATCTCGTCGTTTGTCAGTTGTATCATCATATAAAAGATTATGTTCTCGTAACAATGTGATAGTGTCATCTTTAGTTAAGAATCGCCTATCGGATACAGGGGTCACGTCTAAAATTGATTTTAGGAGTTTAGATATTCTCTTAACCTTGGTAAAATCTCATTTGTGTACTCCACAGCTTGTTGATATAAATCTTCAAGTTTTTGGCTGTTTTTTTCCAGTCGCTTCACAATCACAGGCTCCTGCGGACGAATGACAAAGATCTTTCCCTCCTTTCAAGCCTTTCAATTTCTTCCTGCATACGATTGTATCGCTCAGGAACTTCTTCTAGTGCGGCAACAAAATTTGGAAGCGGTCCAAAATAACTAGCATAGACCTTTTTAGAAAGATTGGACAATGGCTTTTTTCTGTACCCTTTGTCTCTTGTCAACACCAAAACAACTTTTTGATAGCCCAGATCAAATGCCCTTTGGTAAGCAATCGGCATAGAGACACCACCATCGAGGTATTTTTTCCCCTCCACAGTAACCATTTTTGAAAGTAATGGAAGAGAAGCTGAGGCCTCCACTGCCTTTACAATACTTGAACAGCTTTCCTTTTCAAAATATTCTGGTCTTCCATTCTTGCACCTTGTGGCAACAACTTCAAATTTTTGTTCACTCTCACGGAAAGCCTTCCAATCAAATACATCTATATTTTCTGAAATTTCATTAAACAAAAAATCAAAATTAAAAATCTTTCTTTTTCGAAACATCGTCATTTTACTGATATACCTTCTGTCATGGAGATAGGTCAGACTGATGCGCTTTGCTCTTCCTTTTTGTTTGCTGATATAATTCATTCCGTTCATTGCCCCTGCTGAAACACCATTGACATAGGACATATAAATTTCATTTTCCAGAAAAGTATCTAACACCCCTGCGGTAAACAATCCACGCAAGGATCCTCCCTCTAAGACTAATGCAGCTTTTTCTAATCTTTCCATCAATTTATTGCACTCCTTTTTATAAGATAATATCATAAAATAATATCACCTTGTCAGTTCTTATGCAATCTGTTAAAATACCAATATTAAAAAAATATTGAAAGGACTGTAACTATGGCTGAAAAATTGGCAAAGCACCTCGTTGGTGCAATGGGTGGATTGCTTGCACTCACTTATGGAAAACAACTCATCGTCTTTATTATTTCATTATTCCCAATTCTTGAATTGCGTGGAGGAATGATTGCAGCTTCCTTACTGGGACTTGATCCTGTTCAAAGCTACATCATCTGTATTATTGGAAATCTTATTCCTATTCCATTTATTCTCATCTTATTTAATCGCTTCTTTGAGTATTTGCGCAATTCAAAAATTGGTGTTCTCAATGCATTTGGAAATTGGCTGGACAAAAAAATCCAAAAAAATCGTTCCAAAATTGAAAGTGTAGGATTCTGGGGACTCGTTCTTTTTGTTGGCGTTCCACTTCCTGGAACTGGAGCTTGGACAGGATGTATGATTGCCGCTGCCTTAGAGATGGACAAAAAGAAGGCCTTTTTATCTGCACTTCTTGGCGTACTCATGGCAAGTGTGATTATGATGATCCTCTCTTTTGGTGTTATTGGAAAAGTTGTATAAGGTATAAAAAAGAGGGGACTATACCCCCCTTTTTTTATACAAATCCTATGACAATTCCGCCATCCCCTGCATAGATTGTCGAAACCCCCATGGCCTCTGTAATGAATATTTCTTTACAAATCCCCATTGCTTTAAAATGGTCAGCAACAAATTGTGCACGCTCTGGACAATTAACATGAGTGATACACAGAATCTTTTCGGGAAGATTTTCTCCCTCCTTTGTTGCAATCTCTGCCATCTTGGCCAATGCTCTATTCATTCCTCGGGCCTGATCAAGCTTAATAATCTTTCCCTCACTTGCCCCCATTATCGGCTTAATATTGAGTGCTGAGGCGAAAAAAGCAGAAAGCCCTGAAAGCCGTCCATTTTTTCTCAGTGTCTCCAATGATTCCAATACAAAATAGGTCTTCATTTGATTGCGCAGGTAAAAAATCTTCTCTTTTATTTGCTCAAATGAAAAATTCAATTTGCACATTCTCTCCAGAGCCACCACTAGGCGATATTGACCAGCAGCTGCAGAATTTGAAGGAATAATTAGAATCTTTTTGTGATCCACCCCATATTCCTCCTCATACAACTGCTTCCCTAAAACTGCACTTTGATAAGATCCACTTAGATGCTCTGATAAGGTCACTACAAAAATCATTTCTGCACTGCAATTCATTGCCAATTTAAATTCCTCAGGAGAGGGACAAGCCGTTTTTGCTCCAATACTGGAGGTACGCATTCGCCCAAGAAAATCTTTTTGATGAAACTGGGCATCATCTGCTATGTGATAATCCCCAATTTCTAGTTGCAATGGTACGGATTGAAAATGTAATCTATCCTCTAGTTGTTCTCTATTGAAGTCACAACAACTATCTCCAATAATCTTATATTCCATTTCTCACCTCTTAGACGGTGTTTAGCTTCTCCATAAGTTCATTCGTTCTTTGAATAAACTTTTCCAATCTTTCTGGTGACAATGAGCCATGTCCAAGGCTGGCTAAATCATAGAGTTGTTCGCTCAATAGTGCGAAGTTTTCGCACTCTGTATTCTCTACAAGTTGCTTCACTAATGGATGACTTACATTGAGCACAAGGGTTCGTCCACCATTATCAAACATTGCACTATTCATTCCTGGCATTGCATATTGCTTCATCATATCCTGCATTCTTCTTGATTCCTCAGATAAAGTAATCATTGATGCAATGGAATTGTTTTGCAATGTTTGAATCTCCACATTGAGCTTTTCATCTCCAATTTCTTCTTTGACCTTCTTGGCCACTTCATCATATTTCTTTTTTGTCTCTTCGTCACTGTCCTCTTGCTTTAGTGCGGCCTGAATATCTGCATCAATTCTCAAAAACTTTAGTCCCTTATTTTTGTATTCCATTTGTCCGATAAAGGCCGAGTCAATGACATCAGAAAGAATCACAGCATTCTTTCCTGCCTCTTTAAACATTTTGATATACTGACTTTGCTCATTGACATCTGTCACATAGTATAATGTCTTTTCCTGTTCTTCACCACACAGATCACGAAGGGTTGTATACTTGTCGTCTAAGTCTTTAAAGAGAATTGAATCTTTCATTTTCTCCTCAAACTTCTCATCCTTTAAACAGCCAAACTTAATAAATGGAGACAAATCATCCCAGTACTTCTCATAACTTTCTCGATCGACTTTGCACATTCCTACCAGTTTATCAGCAACCTTTTTTGTGATATAGTCTGAAATTTTCTTGACAAAGCCATCATTTTGCAGTGCTGACCTCGAAACATTAAGTGGTAGATCTGGGCAATCAATAACTCCCTTTAAAAGCATCAAAAATTCTGGAATTACCTCCTTGATATTGTCTGCAATAAATACCTGTGTATTATAAAGTTTAATTGTGCCCTCAATGCTCTCATATTGGTTACCAATCTTAGGGAAATACAAAATTCCCTTTAGATGGAATGGATAATCCATATTTAAATGAATCCAAAACAGTGGCTCCTTGTAGTCATGAAATACTTTTTGATAAAACGCAATATAATCTTCTTTGCTGCACTCATTTGGATGACGATTCCAAAGTGGATGAATGTCATTAATTGGTTTTGGTTCCTCTTTTTTTTCATTCTCTTTCTCTGGATTTTCTTCTACCTTTTCATCCAAATCCTTCAAAAAGATCTCCACAGGCATAAAGGAACAATACTTTTCAAGTACCTCTCGCACACGATATGCATTTGCAAATTCATGACTCTCATCATTTAAATAGAGTGTAATACTGGTTCCTCGCTCTGTTCGGTCACTCTCTCCCATCTCATATTCTGTTCCGCCATCAGAAGACCACTTTACGGCCTTTGCACCTTCCTTGTAAGAAAGAGTATCAATAGTCACCTTGTCTGCCACCATAAAGGCAGAATAAAATCCCAATCCAAAGTGACCAATAATCTGATCATCACTTGCTTTGTCTTTGTACTTTTCAATAAAGTCCTGTGCCCCTGAAAAAGCAATCTGATTGATATATTCATCAATTTCGTCTTCCGTCATACCAATACCATTATCTGTAATTGTGATTACCTTTTGACTTGGACTAATCTCCACCTGCACACTATACTTTTCATCTTCTGGTGCATTGAATTCCCCAATCAATGCCAATTTCTTTAGTTTTGTAATGGCATCGGTTGCATTTGATACCAACTCTCTAACAAAAATATCATGATCTGAATATAACCATTTCTTAATAATGGGAAATAAATTCTCACTATGAATAGACAAATTTCCTTTTTTCACTGTCTCTTCCTCCCTTTCTTAACTTACTATCTACTATTATAGTCAATAGAAAAGAAAAGTCAATTCATTTTTAGCACTCAATTATTCAGAGTGCTGATATATTTTGTAAGTTGTATACTAGTATTGTTTTCTATATTCTACCATTCTCTCGAAGAACGCTGTTGATTCAACCACGCAACAGCTTCTAAAAGCCCCTGTTGAGAATACTCAAATAATTTATCTTCCTTCAATTCCTCTGCTGTCTTGTCGTAGGCAAAGGGTTCTGGCCAAATTGTAACTTTTAAATGTGCCTCTCCTCGCTTGTCCATTGGTGTAAAGTGAACATTTTCAAGTGGTTCCCTCGCAATACGATACCTCATTCCTGTGTCACTTCCTGTAAAACATTGCCCATATTCATAAAATCCAATTTGTAATACATCATAATCTTGAATCATTTTTCCTCCTAAAACACAAAAAGTGTGCGAAGGGCTTCCTTCGCACACTGACAAAATACTAAACAACTATACAGGGTATGACTTTGCCTTTGCCTTTTCTACATCTACCTTTGATTGCTGTGCCTCGCGGTACTTGAAGAAATCTTCTGCTACCTTAGGGAACAATGCATAAGAAAGTACATCTTCATCCTGCTGCTTCCACTGTGCACAAGCCTTTTCAAATCCTGGCAACTGTGGTGCAATATGATTTGCTGGTCTGTCCGCGATTGGCTTCTCATCACCAATAATCTTCTTTTGAATCTCTGCATTAAATGGTTTTACAGTCTGACCAAATTCGCCAAGAAGAATCTTCTTTGATTCTGTAGGAACCATCTTGTATCTTTCTCCAGAAAGTACATTCATTACGGCCTGCGTTCCAACAATCTGAGATGATGGTGTAACTAGTGGTGGTTCACCAAAATCCTTGCGAACTCTTGGAATTTCTTCCAATACCTCGCGGTACTTATCTTCCTTACCAGCATCCTTTAATTGCTTGATTAAGTTTGAAAGCATACCACCTGGTACCTGATAACGCAATGTATTGATATTGACACCCGAAAACCTTAGGATTTAGCAGACCATCAGCCATAAACTTTTCCCTAATTGGTCTAAAGTAATCCGCAATTTCAGAAAGAAGATCAAGATCAAGACCGGTATCATATTCCGTTCCCTTAAATGTCTGTACCATAACCTCTGTGGCCGGTTGACTAGTTCCCATAGCGAATGGGGAAATCGCCGTGTCAATAATATTTGCACCATTTTCTACAGCCTTTAAGTAGGTCATTGAAGCCACACCCGATGTGTAATGAGTATGAACATCAATTGGAAGTGAGGTAGAAGAGCGAAGTGCCGATAACAACTCCTGTGCTGTATATGGTGTCAACAAGCCCGCCATATCTTTTACGCACAAAGATGTTGCCCCCATATCTTCAATTCTCTTTGCGATGTCCTTCCAATAGTCCAAAGTATAAGCATCTCCCAAAGTATAGCAAAGAGCAATTTGTGCATCAGCCTTTTCCTTCACTGCTGCCTTTACTGCTGTTTCCAAATTTCGAATGTCGTTTAAACAATCAAAAATACGGATGACATCTATTCCATTTGCCACAGATTTTTGTACAAAATATTCTACAACATCGTCAGCATAGTGATTATAACCTAAAATATTTTGTCCTCTAAAGAGCATCTGTAATTTTGTATTTTTAAATCCATCTCTTAGCTTTCTCAATCTCTCCCATGGATCTTCATGTAAAAATCTCAAGCAAGCGTCAAATGTTGCTCCACCCCAGCATTCCACTGCGTGGTAACCAACCTTATCCATCTTGTCAATAATTGGAAGCATCTGCTCTGTCGTCATTCTTGTCGCCACTAAAGATTGATGAGCATCTCGAAGAACGGTCTCAACAATCCCTAATTTCTTATCTGCCATTATAATCTCCTCTCTATTTCACACCAAAGATTGCCATAAATGTTCCAGCCGCAACCGCAGTACCGATAACACCAGCAACATTTGGGCCCATAGCATGCATCAAAAGGAAATTTGTAGGATCTGCCTCAGAACCAACCTTTTGTGATACTCTGGCCGCCATAGGCACAGCAGAAACACCTGCCGAGCCAATCAAAGGATTAACCTTTCCACCCGTTGCCTTACACAACAATTTTCCAAATACAACTCCTGCCCAAGTACCAAATGCAAAGGCAACCAATCCAAGAATAACAATTTTGATTGTTGTTACCTTCAAGAAAGCTTCTGCACTCGTCGTTGCACCAACAGATGTACCAAGTAAAATAACCACAATATACATCATTGCATTGGCTGCTGTCTCAGTAAGCTGTTTAACAACGCCGCTCTCCTTAAAGAGGTTTCCAAGCATCAACATACCAACAAGTGGGGCTGTTGTCGGAAGAATTAAGCACACAACGATGGTAACAATAATTGGGAATAAGATTTTTTCAAGCTTTGATACTGGACGAAGCTGTCCCATCTTGATCTTTCTTTCCTCTTCTGTTGTAAACATCTTCATAATTGGTGGCTGAATAATTGGCACAAGAGCCATATAGGAATACGCAGCAACAGCAATTGGTCCTAAATATTCTGTCTGCTGCAATTTTCCTGCAAGAAAGATGGATGTAGGTCCATCGGCACCACCGATAATAGAAATTGCTGCTGCCGCCTTATCATTAAAGCCCATCAAAATAGCAATCAAATAGGCTGCATAAATACCAAACTGTGCAGCTGCACCGAGCAGAAAGCTCTTCGGATTGGCAATTAGAGGTCCAAAATCTGTCTGAGCACCAACACCCATAAAAATCAATGATGGCAAAATACTCCACTCATCGAGAATATAGAAATAGTGTAACAATCCACCCACACCGTTTTTTGAATTTTCTGGTGCAAGCATAATGTCTGGATAAATATTAACCAACAGCATACCAAACGCAATTGGAACAAGTAGTAGTGGTTCAAATCCCTTTGCGATTGCCAAGTATAAAAATACACAAGCAACCAAAATCATTAAGATATTTCCACCCGTCATACTCAAAAATGCGGTTTGCTGAAGGAGATTGCTTAGCGTATTAAAAATGTAATCCATTGTAATCCCTCCATAAGATGTTCAATCTTAGTTTAATGTAGCCAATACCTGACCAGTCTCAACAGCATCACCTGCCGCCACATTAATACTTGCAACTGTTCCATCTTCTGGTGCTACAATCTCATTTTCCATCTTCATTGCCTCAAGAACAAGTAAAACTTCGCCTCTCTTTACACTCTGTCCAACATTAGCCTTTACTGCAAGAATCTTTCCAGCCATTGGAGACTCCACCTTAATAGATCCTGCAGCACCTGTTGATGCCTTAACCTCTGCCTTAGGTGCAGCTTGAGTAGGCTTGCAAGTGGTGTTGCTGGAGAAGAAATTGCACTAGCTTCTCCCTCTTCTACTTGTACTTGATATGTGTTTCCATTTACTGTAATTGTATAATTCTTCATTGAGATTTTTCCTCCGATTACTATCTTCTCTTTTTGCTTACTCGCTTAATTGAGCGAACAACAAGACCATCTGTACTATTTCCTGTATAGGCAGCAATTGCTGCTGTAATTACAGCAACCAATTCTAGATCATCACTAAGCTCTGGCTCGTTTTCTTGTACAGGTGATTCAGTCACAATCACCTCTTCTACTTGTTCAACCTTCACTTCTTTTGTAGCTTTTACCTTTGCTTCAAATACATTGATATACTTGAAAAGGCTGATCAACCAGGAAATAAAAATCAAGATTACAAACACAGTTCCCATTCCCATCAACAAGTTCATAAACGCCTTTTCCATCTTCTCCATAACGCTATAAACTGGATTGAATGATAAACTAGTCAATTCTAATTTTTTTGATAACCCAAGGCTGACACTTGCGTTTCTCTTTTCTCCAGTCAATTTAAACTTGACATCGTATCCCTTGTTATCACCTTCCTTGATCTTTACATCTGCGGGATCTCCAGAAATTTTACCAATGATCTCCTTATTATCTACCCAGTTCTGCAGTGCAGTTCCAAACGCAACCTGTGTTGCATCATCACTATCTTCGTACTGCTTGATTGCACTTGTCAATGTATTATCATCGGCACTCTCTAGTTGTGACATCATTTGATTGACATAACTGGTAATCTGTGATTCCACACCTGCATCAATCTGTGTCTTCTTCTTGCTAGAGCAACCTGCAAGGCCGATAATTCCAAGCACCATCACTAGACAGAACAATACCTGTCTCATCTTTTGCTTCATTATGTCACCTCGTATTAAATCGTACCATGTTTCTTAGCTGGACGATCTTCTCTCTTTGTAAATAACATCTCAAATGCTGCAATCAATCTCTGACGAGTTTGTGCTGGATCAATAATATCATCCACATATCCTCTTCTCGCTGCGGAAATTGCAGAAGACTGCAACTCATTGTACTGATTTGTATATGTATTGATTGTTGCCACTTGATCATCAGACGCTTCAATTTCTTGTTCATAGATAATTCTTGCTGCTTCTCTCGCATCCATCATACCAATCTTTGCTTGTGGCCAAGCATATACCATATCTGCACCGATAGACTTTGAATTCATACTAAGATATGCACTGCCAAATGCGTCGCCGACAATGACACTTACTTTTGGTACAGTTGCATTTGCAAAAGCATAGGTCAATCTTGCTGCTGCCTTTGCCATATGCTTTTCTGTTCCCTTGGTCGCTGCATAGCCCTTGACATTAACTAAAGTGAGTACAGGAATTTGGAAGGCATCACAAAAATCAATGAACTCTGTTGCCTTTCTTGCTCCCTTTGCTGTGAGCGTCTTGTCACATTCTAAGGCCACATTTCCATCTTCATCAAAATATTTACTTGTGTTAGCCACACAACCAATAGTCTGACCATTGAGGCGAATAAATGCCGTGACCATCTCAGGTGCAAAATTCTTCTTCACACTAAAGAAGAAATTATTGTCTGAAATGTAGCTAAGTGCCAATGCGGCATCCTCAACACATCCTGCAATGTCCACTGCTCTATTGAGATCATCTGTGCACTCATCATAGGACATATCATCTTCATTATTTGCAGGAAGAACAGAAACCAGTGTCTTTATCTGCTCAATTACTTCATCTTCTGTACCTGTACCATCCACAAGTCCTGTAGTTTCTGATTGGTACTTTGCACTAGAAGTATCTAAATATCAATGTGATTTCCATCCAAAGTATTTGGTGCACTCACAAACAAACTTGCCTTTTCTGACTCCATAAATGTAAAATCTGCAAGTGCTGTGCTCACCGCCATGCCACCACCACAGTTTCCAAAAATTGCCTGTATTTGTGGAATAACTCCACTGGCCATGGTCTGACTAAGATAAATTTTTCCAAATGCATCCAGTGCATCTGTCGCCTCTTGAAGACGCAAACCTGCACAGTCAATCAGACCAATAATTGGTGCTCCCATCTTCATTGCCTGGTCATAGATGTTGACAATTTTCTTTGCATGCATCTCACCCATCGATCCACCAAGGACAGAATTGTCTTGGCTGTATACATACACCAAACAGCCTCCAATTGTTCCGTAACCTGTGATTACGCCATCACCTGGGGTTTCTGTCTCAGCCATATTAAAGTCTGTGCTTCTTGCTGTTACATAGCTACCAACTTCAACAAAGCTGTTGTCATCGAGCAACTTTTCAATTCTGATTGCTGCTGACTTTTTTGTTGTTTGACTCATAGAGAACCTCCATCCTTAAAAATTGAATAGAATATTAACTTTTTCTATAACTATACTATTGTATAGACAAAGCCACTTTTATTTTATTCTATTTCCAAAAAAAACTCAACTCTATTTTGTTATATTCTTAATTATATCTAAAAAAAGCGAGAAGTATACACTATACTTCTCGCTTTCTATAGTAAAAACTAGTTGTTGATTAACTTATCATCTTCGCTGTTCCAGCTATAAAGCTTACGGATCTCAGCACCAACCTGCTCTGATGGATGCTCAGAAGCAAGCTTTCTCATTGCCTTAAAGTGTACCTGACGACCTGCTGGTGACATATCAAGCAAGAACTCCTTAGCAAATGTACCATCTTGAATATCAGAAAGGATCTTCTTCATTGCCTTCTTTGTATCCTCTGTAACGATCTTTGGTCCTGTGATATAATCGCCATACTCAGCTGTATTAGAGATAGAATATCTCATTCCCTCAAATCCTGACTGATAGATCAAATCGACAATCAACTTCATCTCATGAATACACTCAAAGTAAGCATTTCTTGGATCATAACCAGCCTCGCAAAGAGTCTCAAATCCAGCCTGCATAAGTGCACAAACACCACCACAAAGAACAGCCTGCTCACCAAACAAATCTGTCTCTGTCTCTGTGCGGAATGTGGTCTCCAAAAGTCCTGCTCTTGCACCACCAATAGCTGCACCATAAGCAAGTGCAAGCTCAAGTGCCTTGCCTGTTGCATCCTGCTCTACAGCAACAAGACAAGGTGTTCCCTTACCTGCAAGATACTCTGAACGAACTGTGTGACCTGGTGCCTTAGGGGCGATCATTGTGATATCAACATCCTTTGGTGCCTTGATACAACCAAAGTGTACATTAAAGCCGTGTGCAAACATCAACATATTTCCTGCAACAAGATTTGGCTCAATATCCTTCTTGTACATATCAGCCTGAAGCTCATCATTGATCAAAATCATAATGATATCAGCCTTCTTTGCAGCCTCTGCTGCTGTAAACACTTCAAGGCCCTGTGCCTCAGCCTTTGCCCATGACTTGCTGCCCTCATAGAGACCAACAATAACATTACATCCACTTTCCTTTAAGTTTAATGCATGTGCATGACCTTGGCTACCATAACCAATAATCGCAATTGTCTTTCCCTCAAGCATTGATAAGTTACAATCTTCCTGATAGTAAATCTTAGACATAACTAGCCTCCTGTGAATAAATAAAATATATGTAAAAAACAAGTTGAAAACAACTGTTTTTCAACAACAAATTAGGATATACTTCGAATATCCTCTGAGCCCCTTGAAAGTCCAGTGAGACCTGTTCTTGCCAACTCAAGGATTTCATAGTCCTCCAGCAGATGAACAATCGCCTCTAACTTATCTCTATCTCCTGTCATCATAATGGTCAGTGATTCCCTCGCCACATCGACAATATTGGCTCTAAACATCGATGCCACTGCACTTATCGCTTGACGCTGTGCTGCATCCGCCTTCACCTTCACCATCATCAACTCGCGATAAACGCTCTGTCCTTCGGAGAGTACCTTAATATCTCGCACATCCTCAAGTTTCCCAGCTGACTGGTAATTTGCTGCAAAGTCACTTCATCGCCCATGGAAACTACAGTCATTCTCGAATATCTTGGATCTTTGCTTTCACCAACCGTCAATGAATCGATATTGTAACCTCTTCTGGAAAAGAGTCCAGCTACTCGGCTCAACACACCTGCTGTATTATCAACAATTAAGGACAATACAATTCTCATATCATTACCTCCTAAAAACTTTACGTATAATTCTATCAATCTAATGTCGAAAAGTCAATGACAGATATTGCATAGAAGATATAAAAGTGCCTTATACTAAAATCGAATCATTTTCTTTTTGTAATAGGCAAGTCGCTCACTGCCATCAGATATGTGGATAATCCCACATTGTGTAAATCCAAGCTTTTTTAATAAATTTTGCATTGGTACATTGTCTCTATGTGTATCAATGCGAAGGTTTCCACTCAAATTATAGGCCCAATCCAGGCAATAAGCTCCAATGCCATTGGTTCCCTTAAGAACAGCCAAACGATGTACCACTCCATAATCTGTCTCATCATCTGGCCACTGCCCATGGGTAATCTCTCTGTAATCTGGGTCAACCCCCTCACTGTAGACAAATACCGCCAATACTTTATCCTTTTCCACACAGACATAACTTCTTTCTTTTTCAATATCTTCATCTATCAAATCAATTGAAGGGTATCCACTATCTGCCCATTGATGTGGATTATTCTGCTCTATCATGAACTTTCTTGCCTGTGCATAAATTTCCATAATTTGTTCTCTATCTACGATGTCACTGAGTCGAATCTCCACCTGTTTTCTCCTTTATACTATTCATAATATTGAGTCCCTTTTCCTTAACTACAATGTCTCCAGCTAAACCATCGCGAACTACATCATTTCCAATTTTTAAAACCTTCACATAATAGACATATAGATGCCCCTCGTCATCAAGGCGTGGCATATCCTTCCAAGTGTATTCTCTTGCATCTTTTGCAATGGTGACTGGATTTTTTACCCTAAAAATCTTCTTTTTTACAATTTCATCTCTTCCTTCATCTGTCCTTCTATGCAATTCAACTACCATAGGGAAGGCTTGCTTAAGCTCTGACTGCCAATGTACCCTTGCTGTAATGTTAATATTCTTTTTGGGATTTTCAGCCAAATGTACAGTTGTTGGGTTGGATTGATACTGCTCATCGCCATTAATAATGACCTTAGCTTCATCCGAATATGTTCCACTTTCAACCACATCCTCACTCTTTATTCTCATTGGCAAAATAATATCTAGATACCTTACATATCCTTCCTCTGCTTCATAAAACTTCCCTAAAAGTTCCAGTTGATCTGTCGAAAGTGTAAACTCATTCTTCTCTCCATCCCAGCGAATATCAAATAAATCACTGTCTAAAACCTCTCGCTTTGTCACACTATCGTTTTTCACATTGTAACGCATACTTTGTAACTGCATTTCATCCAATGCATCCAGATCCGGCTCCAAATGTTCGTCCATTTTATAGGTAACTTGTATACTAGAATATCCGTTAGTATGATTTGCTTCAAACTTCACACGAATTCGATCAAAAAAGCGCTCTGCATGATCATCCAACTCCAATGTATCTGTAGAAAGGCTAGTCACACTCAATCCAACTTCTTTTTTAACCTGCTCACTCTTTAATGATTCTTCAACTTTTGGCAGCGGTGCTTCTCCTACCTGCTTTTCTATTGGCGAAAATCGCAATACAATTGCAACCACAATGGCAAAAAAAATAGCAAACTTTCGCCCCCAATGCTTTATGCTCATCCCAAACTCCTTCTATTTTGTTATGCTACCAATATAGCATAATTTGTAAATATAGAAAAGAGCCGATGATGCAATGAATGCACCATCGACTCCCACTATTTTGGCTAAAAATTCTACTTCTTCTCCTTATTTTTCCTGTTCTTTATCAGTACAATAACCAAAAGAACAAGTCCAATGACAATGAAAATTGCCCAAGGGATAAAGTTAAAAGCATCCGAAGTCTTTGGAATACCAAATTTCTTCTTTTTCTTCTTCGCCACCTGATCAGAACTTGCTGAAGTATTGGACGAAGTCTTTGATGAAGTTGACTTATCTTCTCCTCGATTTGGTTGATCAGGATCTTTTTGATGATCTTTCGATTCTTCAAGCGTCACCTTCTCCTCTGGATTAGATTTATCTTTGGCCACCTGATTGGAAGTTTGATTGTTCTCCCTTTCAATCAATTTGGTCGTACTTGAACCACCACTACTAGATCCTGAATTTCCAGAACCTCCAGATCCTCCACCAATCTCATCAGAATCTCCATCATAGTGATAGATATTCTTGATTTCCAACTTGCCTCCCTCGTCAATCACCTGACCGTCTTTTTCTCTAGTCACTCGATAACCTGTTTGTAACTTTCCATCAACATCGGTCACATTGACAATCATCGTCAAAATAGAAGTATCATAAGTAAACTTTTGATTTGTGCCAGCCTCTTCATAGAAGCGATAGACATATTGCCCCACATGAGAATAGGTCACATCACCAAAGTTATGAACACCATTGATTCCACTCAATCGAATCTCACCATTGATTGCACCGTTTGGCATTGGTGCACCATCGACACCTTGCATCACAAAATGGAAAGTATCCAATCCAATTCGTCTAGCTAAAATTAACTTCTTTAAAGCAAAGTTAAAATCTACTGGCTCTGGATGATAGGTGTTGGTAATATCCATACCAACGACACTACTTTCATAGTACTTCGGTGCACTGTGCTCCTTAACGCTATACTCAAATGGTACTGCATTTTGGTCGTATTGTGGAAGATTATCAAATTGATATCCCCAAATTGTTGCACTGCTTGCATTCTCTGCACTAATATTTGTGCTGCGATATACATGACTTGGATCGTCTGAACGGTACAAATCAACCGCAACAGATGTTGGTCGGGCACCATTTCCTAGCTCGTTCCAAATTTTTTGTCCTTGAACAGAAATCGTTCTAAAGACATTGGTCACCACTAAGGTATCCCCATCGTTTGAATATGTTGTATCGTAATTTCTAAGTCCATTCTCATCATATTGTCGAATGCTATATGTGTATGGATTTCCATCTCGATCGTACTTTGGCATATTCTCAACGACATTGTTCCAAGTATTTCCTGAAGTTCCTGGTGGATTTTCAACCACCTTTACCACTTCTTTCGAACCATTTGGCAATGTGTGAATCAGTTCAATCTTGTTACCTGAAGGTCTCAATTTGTGCTCATTGTCATTGTCCACCCAAACTGTCCGAATTGGAATCGATCTTGTCACCACATCATTTGTGATCGTCGTATCATTTTCATTGTGTGCCTGATAATTGTTTAACTGAGGCACGACAACTTCCTCTACCTTGTAGATGTAGCGATCACCATTGTGATCAAACTCAGGCAATTGACTAAATGTATAGCTCCACTCATCGCCTGTTCCCGATAAGGTCTGTGTCTGCACAAGCTCAGGTAATGGGTTATTCTGTGTTGTTCTCGTCAATGTAAAATCTACGCTGTTTGGACGAAGGGAAAGAGCATCGGAATGGTCATTCCACTTTTTCTTCGCTGTAATGTCTATGATACTTCGCTTATTATGTAGCTTTGCCAAAAGATTTTGACCGTCCTCTACCACTTGTAAGGTCTGTACATAGCCTGGAATTTGAACTTCTTCAATGCCATAATCTGCTACAGTTTGACCATCAATCATCCAATATGGCAAATCTCTAAATACATAGCTCCAGTCATCACTCTGTCCAGGTGTGTGCTCTGAAATCTCCACCGGCGTAATACTAGCCTGTGTAGGGTCAGCACTAATGCGTGTGTGATTTCTTGTCAAATATACCTGTACACTTTGTTCAATGCTTCCCTCCCAACTCTTGACAACCTTCATATCGCGAAGACGAGGTGTTTCGTCAATCACAGCTTTCCATGTGGTGACATTGCTCAATCTCGGCGTAGTCACTGTTGGGTCAGTAATCACATTTCCCGCACCATCACGAATAGAAATGATATTTCCAGAGCCATCTGTTGGATTGGTGATCTGCTCAGTGTGATATCCAGGATAGTTTTCCCTTTGTACTACATCATAGATAATAGCCTTTGTACCATCTGAGGTGTACTTTGGCAAATGATCCATATTGGCTACCCATCTTGCTCTACCTGGTACAGTTGGATCTTCTTCCAGTCGCATTGGCGTATTCTCTCGTACAAGTTTAGGATTTGCTGGATCTGTGCGATCATAGACATCCACATGTGGCACTGGAAGGTTGCTAAGATCTGACGCTGGATAGCGATCAAGACCATGCCAATTTAAGACAACATTTAAATTGATCTCATCCTGTGTATTGACAACATCTCCTGCATATTGATTACTGGTATCTTCGGTGAGTAAAATCTGACCTAAATTGAGTGCTGTATAGCCTTGCATCAATCTCTCTCTCGCATAGTACACAATTTTCGTATGACCATCACTTGCATACTCATTGAGACCTGAAATCGTCAGGTTATAGCTATTTGCTGCACTTAAAACAATTCCTGTTGTATTTACTCCTGCCTGTGTATATGGCATCGGATTTCCACTGTTGTTTGTATCCGCAAGGATGTCGACAACTACTGGAGGCGTATCGTTTGCCGAACCAGAATAAATCTCTGGTGCCATATTCCAAATCTTAGCAATTCGAATATTCTTTGTCTTACGCACATTATCAATACTTGCACTCTTATGCTCATCATCAATAGTCATTACACTACTACTGTTTGAAGCATAACCATCTAATTGTGTATTTTCTCTCAACGCATATTGGACTTCTGTCACACCATCCGCCTTATACTTTTCAAGATTAGTAAACACATCCTTAAAGTTTTGTGCTGGATTTGTATTGTAACTTAATGTCTTTGTGCCCAGAGAAATTGGATGAGCAGCATCGGTAATATCCAAAAGTTCTACTTCAATACTTGGTGCTTCTGATGTATCCACACCCGTCCAATTCTTTTGTACAGCGACTTCTTGCTTACGCCTTGTGTTCGTTGCTGCAATATTTACTGTACCAAATGGTGCATCTGGCAACACTGGTGTGTCGTCAAATGTAGACTGCATTGCAAAGGTATAACCCGGCAAAGCATTGACCTCTCTTGCCTCATAGAGAATTCTCGTTGTTCCATCACTCTTATACTTTGGCAAATCCGTAAGGTCTGCAGCAAATCCATTATTTGCATCTAAAGTCACTGTCTTTCCTGCAACATCTACCTTATGATTTGCATCTGTTGCATCAACTAGTTGCATCGTCACTGCTGGTGCATCTGCTGCGTTCACTCCTACCCAAGACTTTGTTAGATGAATATCTACTGTCTTATAGGTATTTGTAATCGTTGCCGTCTTGTGACTTGCATCCACATCTGTCACCGCCGATACATTGACCTCATACTCTGGAAGTGGGCTAACTTCCTTCACTTCATAGTGAATCTCTGTCACACCATCATCTTTGTACTTTGGCAAGTTTGTAAAGACATCCGTAAAGTTTTGTGCTGTATTGGCATTGTAGCTCAAAAGCTTTGTTCCAAGTGAAATTGGTGAAGTTGGATTTGTAACATCCAAAAGCTCCACATTGACACTTGGAGCTGTACTATCTGCCACTCCAACCCACTGTTTATTCACCTTTACTTCTTGGGTAACCCTTGTATTTGTTGCCACAATGCTCACGGTTCCATCTGGTGATGTCACTGTTGGTGCATCACTATTGGTTGTCGCCACACTAAAGGTATAGCCTGGCATTGTATTCACTTCTACAACCGAATACTCAATTCTTGTCGTTCCATCGGCCTTAAACTTTGGAAGATCATTAAACTCTGCTGTAAAGTTATTGGTGCGATCCAATGTTGCCACCAATCCAGTAAGAGTGATTGGATTGGTTGGATCTGTATTATCAATCAATTGCATTTGAACACTTGGTGCATCATTTACATTGACACCTGACCAATTCTTTTGCACGGTCACATCCACACTTTGCTGTGTATTGTGAATAGCAAAACGAAGATTATCAACCCCTGCTATTCCACTTGGCGAAGTAGTTCTTGTCACCTGTGGTGTGTAACCTGGAATGGCCACCTCCTCCACATCATAGTTGTAATCTGTAGTTCCATCAATACTTGTCACTGGTAGACGCACAAAAGTATGTGCCCAACCATTTGTTGCAGAAAGTGTCTCTGGAACCGCTGGATGATTTGCCTGTGTTGGGTCGGCATTTATTCTCGAGCCATTTCTTGTTAAGTAGACATTGGCCTGACTTTGTATTGCTCCCTGCCAAGTCTTTGTCACACTCACTTCTCTTGTCTTTGGTGTCTCATCAATCACACCATGCCAAATCGTCACATTAGAGAGCAATGGCGTTGTCTGTGTTGGATCATCAATCACTTCACCATTGGCATTTCGAATCGAAATTGGTGTTGTGCCATTGAATGGATCTGTCTTCTGTGTTGTCGTATAGCCATTGATTGGGCTGTGCTGTACAACATCATAGATAATTGCCTTCGTTCCGTCGGCTGTATACTTTGGAAGACGAGTCATATCCGCAGTCCAGCGCACTCTACCTGGCACTGTTGTGTCTTCCACAAGTTGCATCGGCGTATTGGCACGCACAAGTTTTGGATTGGTTGGATCAGTTCGATCGTACACATCCACGGTTGGCACCAAAAGATTTGTCAGCTCAGAAGTTGGATAAATATCCAAATCATGCCAATTCAACACAACATCAAGATCAATGACATCCTGTGTATTGACAATATCACCTGCAAGTACTCCCTGTGCATCTTCAATGAGCATCAGTCGTCCTGTTCCATCGGCAATGGATGTTGCTGTCGGATCAGTTGGACCTGTATAACCTTGAAGTGCATGCTCTCTGACATAGTACTTAATTTTTGTCACTCCATCATCAGTATACGCATTGAGGCCTGTCAATGTCATGTGATATTGATTAGCACGATTGAGCACAATACCACTTGTTTGAATGCCTGTCTGTGTATATGGCGTTGGATTAACTACGCCATCATCAGTTGTATCTGCCAAAATATCGACCGTCACTGGCGGCGTATTGGCAGAAGATCCTGCATAAATTTCTGGAGCCATATCCCAAGTTTTTGCAATTGCAATTTGCTTTAAAACTCTGACATTTGTAATCTCTACACTCTTATGCGTCGCATCATCTGTACGCACGGCACTAATGCTTGTCTGATAACCATCAGTTTGATTATTTTCCTTGACAGCATATTGAACTTCCGTCACACCATCCGCCTTATATTTGTCTAAGTTGGAGAATGTATCTGTAAAGCTAAGTGCTGGATTTACATTATAGCTCAATGTCTTTGTTCCCAAAGAAATTGGATTTGTTGTATCAGTGACATCCATAAGTTCAACAACTACACTAGGAGCACTTGTTGGATTGACACCTGTCCAGTTCTTTGTCACCTTCACTTCTTGCTTTACTCTGCTATTGTTTGCTGTCACCGTGACGCTACCATATGGTGCTGTCGCTGTCGGTGAAGCTGAATTCACTGTATTGACACTAAATTGATATCCCGCAAGTTGTGGAGTCTCCTTTACACTGTATTGAATCTCCACTGCTGCACCCGCTACCAACTTATATTTTGGAAGATCGCTAAAATCTCCTGCAAAGTGATTTGCATTGTTGAGCGTTAGACTCTTTCCTACCACATCCACTGGTGCATTTGGATCTGTGACATCGACAAGCTGCAATGTCACTTCAGGAGCATCCGTAAGTGCTACATCTGTCCATGTCTTATCCACATGAACATCCACTGTCTTGTAGGTATTGGTAATCGTCGCCTCTTTATGTGTCGCATCAACGGTGTTGACTACACCAATTTGTGTGTCATATTCTGGAAGATTTGTATTCTCCCTAACTGCATACTTGACCTCAGTCACACCATCAGCCTTGTACTTGTCAAGATTATCAAATACGGCACTAAAACTATCTGATGGATTTGCACTGTAGCTCAATGTCTTTGTTCCCAAAGAAATTGGACTAGCTGCATTGGTCACATCCATAAGCTCAACCACAACACTTGGTGCATTTGCTGGATCTACACCAACCCAGTTCTTTGTCACTTTCACTTCCTGCTTTAGTCTGGTATTTGTCGCATGAATTACAGCTGTACCAAATGGTGCATCTGTCTGTGCAGCATCAGAATAAGTCGTAGAAGTACTAAATTGATAGCCTGGCATACTTGGCTCTTGCACAGCATATTGAATGCGTGTTGTACCATCCGACTTAAACTTCGGCAAATCATTCAAAACTGCTGTAAAGTGATTTGCACTGTTCAGTGTCGCTGTTACCCCACTTACTGCAACTGGTGCGGTTGGGTTTGTCACATCCATCAATTGTAAAGTAACCGCTGGTGCATCACTTTCTGCCACACCCACCCAATTTTTCTTCACCGTAATGTCTATGGTCTTAAATGTGTTGGTCACATCAAAGACAATATTGCTCGGCAAAGCTGAATTAGTGTTTGCCACGAAACTACTGCGGATACTTTGTTCATAATTGACAATGTTTTCTTCCTCAATATTGTAAGTGTAATCTCCACTGCCATCAATTTTGCTCACTGGCATTCCACTAAATGTGTGTGTCCAATGATTTGCTGCATTTAATGTCACAGCTTGTGGTGTTGATCCTGGCTGTGTCGCATCACCATTGATTCTTACACCCTCTCTAGTCAGATAAACCTGTGCACTATTTCCTGGCGTACCTTCCCAGTGCTTATTCACTGTAATGTCTCTTGTCTTTGGTGTATTGACAATGTCGGCATGCCAATGCGTCACCGTGGCCAGTGCAGGTGTTGTCTGTGCTCGATTGGTGATGACATTTCCACTTGCATCACGAATATTGAGTACCGTTCCGCTTCGATCTTGAGGATCTGTGTTTTCGGTTGTCGTATAACCATTATATCGCTCCCTCTGCACTACATTGTAGACAATCGCTGTCTGACCATCAGCTGTGTACTTTGGAAGATCGCTCATACTTGCCGTCCATCTCGAACGATCGGTATGTGTCAAGTCCTCTTGGAGAGTCATTGGCACATTTTCACGCACAAGTTTTGGATTTGTTGGATCGGTCATATCATACACATCTACATGAGGAACTGGTAAATTTGTGCGTTCTGCTGGAGTATATAAATTCATACCATTCCAAATGACAGTTGCATCCAAATCAATTCGTTCTCTCTTGTTAATGAATGTTCCCGAAAGTACACCAGAAACATCGCTAAGTGCAATTAGTCCCTGTCCATCCGTTCCACTAGCCACCGAAGTATTTACTGGTGCAGTATAACCTTGCACTGGAACTTCCTTCGCATAGTATTGAATCTTTGTCTGTCCATCCGCAGTATACTCACTCAAACCGTTGATGATTGTTCGATATTGATTTGTTCCATCCAAAACAATGCCACTCGTTTGAACTCCTGTCTGAGTATACGGTGTCGGATTGACTACACCATCATTGGTTGTATCTGCATAGATGTCAACACGAACAGCTGGTGTATTGGCATTTGATCCACTAAAACTCTCCTCTGGCTGATCCCATTGCTTCTTAATGTCGATATTTTTTGTCTTTCTTGCATTGGTAATCTCTACACTAAAGTGAGTTGCATTGGATGCATCCTGTTCCATTGTACCAACATTGACATCATAGCCATCAAGTGTTGTATTTTCCTTTACTGTATAGGTAATCTCAGTAATTCCATCTGGCTTATACTTTGGCAGATTTGCATAAGTATACGTAAAGCTCGACGAAGGATCTGTCGTATTATAGGACAATGTCTGACGACCTACAGATACTGGAGTATAACCTGGAGTTTCATCCATCAATTCCACCTCAACATTTGGTGCCTGACTGATGTCAACTCCTGTCCACTTTCTTTACTGTAATGGACTTTTGCTCCATTGTATTGTTCACATCAAAACTTAAGTTATTGGCAATGTTCGCATTTGTGCTGTAATTTGCAAATGCTGCATCGTCCAATGTTGTCGTATTGGTGTAACCTGCTCTGGTCTGTCCATCGGCAAACTCCTCACGAACTACATATTGAATCTTCCTTGCCACAACTTTTGCACTCTGTGGATCTGTCGCTGCAAGTAGCGGATTTGTTTCTACACTGTAGGCATAACTTGGCACATTCGTAAAGATGGCCTGATAAGAACCATCACTTTGCAAAGTCACTGGCTGTGTAAAGAGTGGTGTCGTCATATTTTGACTATCATATAGCTTCAACACAACACTTGGTGCTCGGCTTGGATCTACACCAACCCAATTCTTTGTGAATCGAATTTCTTGACGCTTAATGGCTTCATTTGTGATCTTAAATACATTGGAATTCGCAGTTCTTTGTGCCACATCTTCCACAACAGAACTATGAAATCCTGTAGTATCACTCAATTCTACAACAGAATAATTTACCACCTGACCGCCAATTCGGCTCTCAAGACCAGTAAAGTTTGCAGTCCAATTGTTGCTTGCATCCAAATTCTGTCGTCGAATCTCCGTTGGCGCATTGCTGCCCACCTTTTGCATCAAAGCGACCACAACTCGGCTGTTTAAAAGAGGAGTTGTGCTACCATCAGCCCATTGCCACTTCTTCGATACCATTACACTCTTTTTGCTATCATCTTTTGCCACATTCTGGATGTGGAATCCATTGGTAATGTCGCCGCCAATTAAGACATTGTAATCATTGCCAATCTGGCTATTGACTACAGAGGTAACCGTACCATCCGCTGCCGTTACACTGACTTCTTGAACTTCATAGGTATACTCTCGTCCACTGTCATTGGCCAGTGGTACATCCTTAAATGTCAGCTCTGGCACACTGCCATCTGCTGCTGTTTGCAAAGTTACACTGCCATCTGCTGCTGTCGTTGCTGGCGTTGTTCCAATCAAAACATTGCCTGTTACTGGTGTAAATGAAGTTTCATTGCTGGCTTTGTGCATCAATCTCACTTGTACACTGGCCTCTGAACCTCCCGTCCAGGTCTTTGTCACCTTGATATCCTTCACCTTTGTGTTATAGACAATATAACTGAGGTTAAGGTTTTGCTGGGTGATACTAAATTGTTTGTCTCGAGCAGTAACTAAAGGCTCCCGATAACCTGTCGGTGCGGTAATCTCTCGCACAGTATAATCACCAAGTGGTAAATTGCCAAAGAAAGCAAAACCATCTGCTCCCTGATTCCACTTCCTTGATATATCCCGAGGAATCCGCTGCAATTGCACCATGTCCAGAATACAATCTAAATTTTGCACCACCAAGTGGTCTTCTTGTCAACGAATCGTATTTAGAGACCAAAAATACTTCCCACATACTTTTTTTGTTGTTCATATAGATGGAAATTGTTCCATCAAATCCCGGTCTTGTTGCCTCAGTTGCAATTCGAAAAGTCTTTTTGAGATAACATTCTTTCATATCCTGAAAGGGCAGTCTTCTCAAAAATGGAATATTCCTTATTCTGATCAAATGGATAGTTTAAATTCAACTTTCCACTTGCATCGCTGACAATATCGGTATTTCCATTGATTGGAATGGCACTTCCTACTTTGACGCCATTATTGGTCTCATAGAGTTCAAATACAACTCCAGCCAATGGCTTATATACTGTAGCCAGACCATCGCCTGTAGAGCGAAGCTTATATCCTGTATGGGCATTGACATAGCTTTGGGCCTGTGCTGTCGGAACATTGATATATCCTTCCAGATCTTCGCCCTTGATGGCATCAACCTTTACTGATTTGTTAGAAACATCCTGTGTATGTGTATACACAATATCATTTCCTGACAAATTATATCTTGCATCTGTAGACGCATTGGCTGGTGCTGTGCTTGGAATTGTCACATTAAAGGCAATCGGTGTTGTGGAAAGATAAAATCCTCCCGGTGCTGCGACCTCTTTTACCTGATAACTTCCTGGCTCTAGTTGGTCAAATACCGCCTGTGCTCTCGCTCCATTTTGCAATGTCGTAGAGACCTGTCCAGTGGAAGTAATCGAAGCCACACTTCCATCCGCCGCATAAGTTACCTTAAATAGCTCAAACTTTGCTCCCACAAGTGCTCTTGCCTGATCATCTGTCTTATTGACGACAATCTTTCCCTTAATATTTTTTGGCATATTCGGGAAATTCAACGCACTTTGCATAAACACATTGCCATTATCTGGATTTAATAGCTTACCTGTTGGCGAAAGTTTAAACTTATAGGAATTGGTATTGTGCTGATACAAATTGACTTGAGGGCTGGCTTGAGTGGCCTCCTCAGTAACAGTGTAGACAACATTTGGCTTTAAATTACCTAAAATAACCTCACCATTTGCATCTGTATTTCCTGTATATACAAAATGACCACTTTCATCAGTCACCTTAAAGCGATAACCTGCAATCTTTTCCTTTTGGAAATCTGTCAACTTATCCCACTGACTTGGATCTAAATCATTTGCATTTTTTGTGATGACTTTTCTAAATGGCACCTGCATCTTTTCATTGGTAAATTCAACGCTCAAGCTTGTATTGCTTGCATCGACAGTGACATTCTTTGTCGATACATCGGTAAAGCGAAGATTTGCAGAACTTGCAATCTCCTTTACGCTGTAATTTCCCTCTGGAAGATGATTGACTGTCACTGTTCCATCTGTGCCAGTCGATACATTCATATTGACATCCGTATTCGAATACGCTCCGCCTGTAGTTCCCTTAATATTAAAGCTGACAAATGGAAGATTGACACTTGGATCAACCGTCCTTTTCACAATCTTTAATGAGCCTTCCACTGGCTTAGTATTCATAAATGGACGAAGTGTCATGGAATCTGGCAATGTATCCTCAAAATTGTTGTCCGCCTTTAAATACTGTGTCAAATTGACTAAAATCGTATTTCCGGACCTCATATAGCCATCTGGAGCAGTAATCTCCCGAATCACCACACTGTGGCGAACATCGAGATCTTTGACTGTAACGACACCATTGCTATCTGAAGTTGCATAGTATAACGCATTGCTTGTCATATCTCGGACTTCAAAGGTCGCACCTTCTAGTGGCTGTGCCTGATTGTCTGGTGTTGTCTTTCCCACTCGACCATACTTTTTAAAGTGCAATGTTCCCTTTTGTATCGCCATAATGTTTTGAACATTATTGACCTCTCTAAAGTGTTCCGGTGTTGTTGCACCTGTCGCATAGTAGCGAAGAGAGAAAGAATCCACAGCCTTTTTGTCAACCAATGTGTCATTGACACCACTTAATCTTGGTGCCTTCATTGGCACTTCGATTTGCAGTTTCTGACCGTATGGAAGAATAAAGTTTCGATCCAATTTGACCTTCATCGCCTTTGTATTGGATGCTGGCGTTGAAGACCACCGACTCAAATTGTCTGCCAAAGTGTCCACGGTATCACCAATTAAAAGTGTATCTGCTCCACTATTGGTATTGAGATAACTCAATGTGTACTTTGATGGATCAAGCGTCGTCTCCACCCCATTGGCATCCGTGGTATACACACGAATATCTGACAGACGACTAGTGTCAAATGTATTGCTAAAATCACTATTTCTAGGTCCTGATTTACTCTGTTGCACATCATTTTGACCTGGGAAGATATTGACAAGCTCTACGCCGCCGTAATTTCCCGATCCTGAATTTCTGTCCAACTGAGACACCGTCATTCGATAATCAAATGGCTCTTCTGACTCTGTAAAAATAGAATTCGTCCACATATAATCGGTTCTTCTTCGAATTTCCAATTTTCCTGAAAGTGCCGAAGCCTTCTTTACTTTAATAGGAACTTCTGCATAGCCCCAATCCTGTGTGTCCGTCTGTCCATTTGGCTTTGTGCGACGCACATTGCCATTGAGCTCTACATTTTCTTGTGGGTCCCAGTGCATATAGGCCCTGTTAACTAATTTTTCCGCCAGAGAATCCCCAAGTACTTTGGACTTAATATGTGCCACTGGATAGTAGTAATTCGTATATTGCTTCAAATCCAAGCGATCTGCATAAAAACGAATTGCACGGCGAGTTACTGCTGTGCCATCTTCAATGGTCTGATAGCGACCAATGACTTCCATATGACCACCTGCACGAACAAATTGGGGATCAAGCTGAATATCACTTTCATTGAGTTCCAATCCATCTGGTAAGACATCATAGATTTCAAAGTTTTTCAACACATCGGTCAAAGGCGTATTGTATACTCCGCCAACTTCGCTCTGTAAGCTAATATGGTAGTATCCCGTCTGACCACCAAGAGCGGTATCTCCACTAGAGTAATCAGGATAACTCTCGTAGGACAGAGGTACAGTTCGATCTTGTAATCCCTTAACCAAGCTAATCTTTGAAAGGAATGGCTGAATATAGACAGACGCATCTTCCTTTCCAACCAAGTTTGCATCAAACCCTGCAAACTCTGGATCGGTTACCTTTGCTCTCGTCAAGCGATCTGTGCCCTTTGCATAGGTATTGGCAATAAAGTAGGCATGGTTTTTTAAATAATCTGGTCTTCCTCCAGACAATAACTTTGTCGAAGGATCCTTAACACCAGCCCACACCTTTGCCACAATGGTAGTATCCAGTGGCGCTGTGTCCGTCTCCACAATGGAAATCTTGATATAATCTACATCATTCCTTGGAATGTCCACTCCCGTACCTGTACTAATTGGAACTTCCTGATCCAAAATCACACGGTCACTGGTCGGATTGACAATACTGCCCAATTTCTTATAGGCCGTAATTCTTGCGTGACGATTGCCCGCAGCTGTCGCTGACTGTGTAAACTCAATTCTCTTGTAATAGAGTCTCTCATCCAAGTCATAGTCAATCATCGACACATTTTTGACATCCATCGTCTGATTGGTCGCCGCAAAGTAAGTTTCGTAGGAAACATCCTTTGTTCGATCGTCTGGTGTGTCATAAATTGTGGTCAAATTTCCTATAAGGCGAGGTGAACCAGCAGCAAGTTTTTCATAGATATACTCTCTACCCGTCCAAGTTCGAAAACTTCCAATTGGATAAATGGTAATGTCATCGCTCGCAGCATACTGCATAGTCGGTGTATCTGGATTGATAGGATCATCTTGGTCTGTGACGGACAAATCCACTTTTCCATACACCGGCTTATCTGTCTGGATATTCGGGAAAGTAAACTTCAACGATGGCATCTCATTAAAGTTGAGTGATCTTGCTGTCGTCTGATTCAATTCCTTTGTATACACCAAAGTCACACCATCAGATTGCAATTCCCATCCTGGATTAAGTGCAGGATCAAAGACTGCACGCTTTGTGGATGTTGTGTTTGTCGCAGGATCATAGGCCGTATATGTTGGAACCTCCTGCTTCAATGAATAACTCTTTATTGGTTGAGAAACCGGTGACATAAAATAGCGGTAACTAACCACTGTTGGGTCAGAAACATATTTTACTCCCGATGATGAAAGGGATACTGTACCAAAATGTCTCGGTCCATCAATGTCCATTCCTCGATTCGTATAATTGTAATCTGGAGACAGTGGCTCGGCATATAATCTAATTTTTGGCTTTTCAATCCTTGCCGTCGTTGTCAAAGTTGTACCTTGTGCTACCGTCTTTAGTTCTCCATTGATGGTATTTTGTAACACAATATTAAAATGGGCCTGTGCTCCATCTGGAACTTCACCTGTCTTTGTAGTAGAAGTTAATCGGAACATCGTTGACTGCACTCAATGTTGTGGCATTCTTTAGAGAAATCTCCACGCCATTTGGCAAGAGTCGCACTCCACTTGGATTGTATAAAGTCGCTGTCGCTGCATCATTGGCTACAACTGTCTTTGTCGCATCAATGTATGGAGAATCAAAAGTAATGATCAACTTTGCATTTTGCAATGGAATATTATTGCTTCCAATCTTATTCAATGAAAATACGGTTGGAATAATTGGCAATAGATTACCCGAAGCCTGATAAGTCTCTTCCTTCTTCTTTGGTGAAGAAGAATTTTTCTGTAAATCAAAATCAAGCTTAATGATGGGTCAACATTCATCTCCAATTTCTTGTAGATAAATGTGATTTCTCGGTCTGTTCTTGAACCATCTGGCTCAAATGGAACATTGATATCACTTCTTCCTGCCACATTGCTTCCTGTCGTATCTGTTGAACTAACCAGTGCATAGCCTGGAATCAATTTTGCAGAATACTTTCTTGATGTTGCAAAATTTCCTGCAGCATCTCTTGGCTCCATCTCCTCATAGATGTACTCTCTGTAATCAGGAACACTTGGCTTTCCTGATGTTCCATCAAAACTTTCATTCGTTCCCTCAATGCGATAATTGACCTTAATAGTACCTGGATTAATTACTGCTTTTCTGACTTTAGCATTTCCAATCCTGTTGATGGTCTCTGTATATCCTTTTGGATTACTTCGATTCAATGTTCCATCTGCATTGACTGGATTTGTAAAGACAAGAGCTCCCGGACGAGGATATGTTCCCTGACCAGATGGAGTATAGGCATTAAAGGTGCTGTTTGAAAGTGCTGTATTGCCACCCCGAACGGTTGTGCCCGATGGAATTACCCACTCGATAGTGTTTCGAAGATCACTAAATACAAACTCATTTGAGCCTTGCATCTGTGTCAATCCCGGAATATCCAATCTCTTGACTGGATTGTTCTGAAATACACCACCAGCAATCGTTGTCAATACTGGAAATTGTGAACTATCGACACTACTCAAGCTATTGTTAAGGAATCCATTTTGTCCAATACTGGTCAAATTTGGTGCATTGACTGAAGTAATGGTATTATTTGTAAATGCACTCTCTGGTACACTAGTCAACAGTGGAAGATTCAGATTTCCTGATAATCCTGCAGAATAAAAGGCCATCCTTCCAATGCTTGTGACATGAGAAAAATCAAAGTTTTGTAACTTTGTTGCACCTGCATTTGAAATATTGTTTGAAAAAGCCTGGTCTCCAATCGTTGTCAAGGCAGGCATAATCACACTGCTCAAAGGATTGCTATTAAAGCCCTCTCGTTCTATTTCGACAACCGCATCTGCACGTACACTAGAAATGTTCTCATTGTTGAACGCATTTGCTCCCACTTTCTTTGCACGATTTGGGATCACAAGATTTCGTCCATTGTTGAGCAATTTCATCTTACCTCTAGATGTCAGTCCTGTGACCCTTGAAGGATCTGCTGCATCCCAAGTAAAATCATTTTCATCAAAATCGCCACTGACATCTTCCACAGGATCGACAATATAATTTTCCTTACTACTTAGTCCTGTTGTGCCATTGGTATGAACCACAATATTTCCACCATAGGCAGATAGACCCGGGTTTCTCGCTGTTGACGAGGTAATGGTTCTAGGCCATTCTGGCGTATAGAAGATATCTGTTCCCAGAGACTGTGCCACATCAAAGTGAACCTCTTTGATATAATTCATACCAAAGTCTCGAATGCCCTCCGCACGAATTAGACTTGGCAAATTTAACTCCTGTAATTTATTGTTATAGAAATTATATCCGCTCTCTAAGACCTGCAAATTTGGTGCATTCAAAGTTTCTATTGTTCCACTATTGTAAAACGCAGTTCCTCGAACAATGGTTGCACTTGGCAAATCGAGGTTGACAATCCTGTTCCCCTCAAAGGCAGCCCTTCCAATGTCCTGTAAATCGGGTGCTACCAATGTAGTCAAACCACCATTTGTTGTCGATTGATTTGAAATGCACTACTTCTAATCGCAGTTACTCCTGTGATATCGACAGAACGAATCTCATTTTGCAAAAAGGCATTGCTCTCAATCGTAGTCACCAGAGGCATCTGCTCACTAACTTTGACATAAGTCAGCTTCGCATTTTGAAATGTACTTGGTGGAATGGTTGTCAATTTAGGAAAATAAAATCCCTGTGGATAGCTTGGGTCACTACCCACCTTGGAAAGACTAAATGCCGCATTTTCAAGTGTGGTCAAATTAGGGGCATTGACTGAAGTAAGTCCTGTCTCGTAAAATCCCTGACCTCTAATGGTTTCCACATTGCTAAAGTCAAACTCTCTCAACTTTCTTGCACGGAAAAATGCTGTCCTTCCTACGGTCTTTACATTTGGCAAACTGACCTTTGTCACTCCATTGTTTCCATTTCCGTCATTAAAGGCATCACCTGCAATACTTTCAATATTGCCTGCATAATCAGTCACAGTAAAGTCTTGTGTCAGCTTTTTAAAAGCCAAACTTCCACTTGGCACAACTCCTGCACCAATTTCTGTGATGGTATCACCTGTTGTCGGATTAATGTGAGGAAGAATAAGGTCATGATTTCCTGAGTTGTACTTTGCCACACCCTGTGGAGAAAGCCCCTGTACAACACCTCGTCCACCACCGACACCTGGATCACCGCCATAGACAAAATCACCGAGTACCCAGCCGTTTCCGAGTGGAAAATCTTTCATATTCGTTCCCATTAAGACATCCACCTTTAGGCGCTTTTCTTCGCCCGTTGTCGGATTTCTCAATATATATTCCACCGGAATGGTTGTTCCCGCTGCTGCGGTCTTTAATTGTCGCAATTACCGATGGGTCTGCAAACTCAACACTTGAACTTAAGTCTGCATTGTTTGCATCTGTTGCCTTAATAAAGCTCAACAGAGTTGCTTTTACATCATCATCTGTTGGTGTTGTTGTAAAAGGTGCAATATTCGGCTGCACTGCCGTGTTTCTTGTTAAGAAAATAGACTCTGGTAACTTTGTGTACTTGACTTCAATGGTATAGTCATCACTATCTGGTGTAAAAGTTACCTCTCCGTTTAGATTGGCCGTAGCATCTGGAGTGTAATTTGGAATTGCCTGACCTGTATAGGTCTGTAACATATCCCTTACATAGATATCACCATTATTGGTTAAATCTGGCTCAATCACTATATCTGGAGCAATTTTCTCGCCCGTTGTGCTGTCCTTGTGGACAACAGTCAAACGAATCGGATTCATTACATAACCGTATCCGCCACCAACGACATCCTTCTGGGGAACACCGACTGGTAGAGGATTCACTGTAGTTGTCACACGCACATAGCGGTGATTATAACCAAATGCTCCCGGCTCCACTACCTGCAAGTATTCGGAAAATCTACACTCGTTAAGTTATTATTTCGGAATGCATCCGCATAAATTCCCTCAATTGCTGATCCAAGATTTAAGCTTGTCAAATCATTATCGGCAAATGCTCTCTCTCCCACATCTTTGACTTGATTTAAGTCCAAGGTGGTCAATGCATTGTCTCGAAAAGCATCTGTTCCAATTTCCTCCACACTATTTGGCAAAGTTAAACTAGAAATTTGATTTCCTGAAAAGGCATTGTCTCCAATTAACTTAACATTGCTTCCCAAAGTAAGCGCAGTTAAATTTACATGTGCAAAAGAATCTTCACCGATCTCTACAACATTGAGTGTATGACCATTCACTGTAACTGTATCTGGGATGGTTACGGTGGTGTCTGTCACTCCATCCTTAAATCCCCAAATCACTGCGCCGTCTGTTGTTTCCTGTACAAGAAAATTTCCTGATTCCACCAATTGACCCGCTGCTGGTCTGGTGTGAAAAGTTACATTGGGTATGGCCATCAAGGACATACTCAACATTGTGGCCATTGCCATATTATTCTCTAATTCACCCTCTTCAGTTGAAGGTTGCAGCGGTAAAGTCTGAGTTTGTACCTCCTCTCCTCCCAATTCTGTCGTTGGTGCTGTGGCATTTGAAGCTGTAGCTACCCCTGTCTCTGCGTACGCAAAGGCTGGCCCACCCCAAAGTGCCGAAAAGTCTGTACTTGTAAGTATCATACAGACCACCAGTATCATCGCCACAATACGCTTTACTATACTGCGCATTGTATTCTTATTCTTTGCTTCGATCACTCTAAAAACTCCTTTTTTTTCTAACTGCGTCCTACTTATGTGTAAGAGTTTTCTAAGTGAAGCAATCTGGGATCCTTTAATGAAATATCTGGGTTCTTCCATCAAGTTGTCTGCATCACGAAGATTCATGCCATTTTACACTATGTATACAGGCAACTCAAAAAGATATTATAGGACGACTGTATTATATCACAAAAAAAATCTGTAATCTATATTGCCATAAAAAAAAGAGTACAAAGAATAAATTTTGTTTCTTTGTACTCATAAAAAACTAATAATTGTTCCTATTTTACTACAAAATTAATAATTCTTCCTGGAACATAAATTTCCTTGACAATATTGCCCTCAAGCTTTCCCGCTTCCTCAAGTGCCTTCTTTCCTGCAGCGAGTGCCTCATCCTTTGCAATCTCTGCTGGAACACTCACGGTCACCTTGGTCTTTCCATTGACCTGAACAGGAATTTCAATCTCATCGTCCTTCATGGCCTCTTCGTCGAACTCTGGCCACTGTGCATGGAACACACTGCCCTTTTCTTTGACAGCCTCCCACAACTCCTCGCCAATATGAGGTGCAAATGGAGCAATCAAGATAATAAATGTCTTTAAAGTATCTAAATCAACTCCACCCGTCTTCTTTGCAAGATCAATCAATTTATTGTTATACTCCATAAATCCTGCGATCACGGTGTTTAAACTAAAGGACTGGAAGCGATATTCAATATCTGCAACTAGGCGATGGCGAAGTTTCATCATTTCTGGTGTCACTTCGATATGCTTATCCTTTGAATCCATCACCAAATTATAGAATCTTCCAAGAAATCTTGACACGCCCTCAATTCCTCTGTCATCCCACTCTGCATCAAGCTCTGGTGGTCCAACAAAGAGTTCATACATTCTCAAGGCATCACAACCATAATCTCTCACTAAATCATCTGGAGAAACCACATTTCCTTTTGATTTGCTCATCTTAATACCATTTTTACCATTAATCATTCCCTGATTAAACAGCTTAATAAATGGCTCTTCAAAGTCAATGACACCGATGTCGTGCAAGAATTTTGTATAAAATCTTGAATACAGTAGATGTAACACCGCATGCTCAACGCCACCGATATACATATCCACTGGAAGATACTTATCTGCTTTTTCCCTAGATACCAATTCCTTGTCATTGTGAACATCAACATAGCGAAGGAAATACCAGCTCGATCCTGCCCATTGTGGCATTGTGTTTGTCTCTCGTTTTGCTGGGGCACCACAGCAAGGACAGGTCGTGTTGACCCACTCATCAATCGCAGCTAATGGTGATTCTCCTGTTCCTGTTGGCTGATAGGATTCTACATCAGGAAGAAGAAGTGGCAACTGATCTTCTGGAACAGGAACATTTCCACAATTTGGACAGTGAATAATTGGAATTGGCTCTCCCCAGTATCTCTGACGTGAGAATACCCAATCTCTTAACTTGTAATTTGTGGTCTTTTTTCCAAATCCCATCTTTTCAATAATTGCTGGTGCCTCTTTTTGAGCACTGCCGATTCCATTCCATTCCATTCGCCAGAATTAATCACCGTACCTGCTGCATCGGTATATGGCTCTTGCATATTTTCAATCTCTTTTCCGTCCTTGGCAATCACTTGAACAATTGGAAGATCAAATTTCTTCGCAAATGCAAAGTCTCTATCGTCATGGGCAGGTACACACATAATTGCTCCTGTGCCATAGTCAGCCAATACATAGTCCGAAAGCCAAATTGGTGTCTTTTTGCCATTTAATGGATTGATGGCATAACTTCCTGTAAATACACCTGTCTTTTCCTTAGCCTGCATGCGATCGACATTGGACTTCATTGAAGCGTCCAATATGTATTTTTCCACTGCCTCTTGATTATCCTCTGTGGCCAGGCACTTTGCCAATGCGTGCTCTGGAGAAAGTACCATAAAAGTTGCTCCATAGAGAGTATCTGGTCTTGTGGTGTAAACCTTAATCTTGTCCTCTCTTCCATCCACTGCAAAGTCAACTTCTGCTCCATAGGACTTTCCAATCCAATCAGCCTGCATCTTCTTTACCTTTTCTGGCCAATCCAAGGTATCCAAATCATCAAGAAGACGATCGGCATACTCTGTAATCTTTAACATCCACTGGCGAAGATTTTTCTTTGTCACTGGAGTACCGCAGCGCTCACACGCACCATTGACTACTTCCTCATTAGCTAGACCTGTCTTACAAGATGGACACCAGTTAATTGGAAATTCCTTTTCATAGGCAAGCCCTTTCTTAAACATCTGAACAAAAATCCACTGTGTCCACTTATAGAACTTTGGATCGGTTGTGTTGACTTCCATATCCCAATCATATACTGCAGCAATCTCATTGATCTGTCTCTTAATATTGGCAATATTGGACGCCGTTGACTTTGCTGGATGTGTCCCCATCTTAATTGCATAGTTTTCTGCAGGAAGTCCAAAGGCATCCCAGCCCATTGGGTGAATAACATAATGCCCCTTCAAGATCTGATATCTACTCCATACATCTGAAATAACATATCCTCTCCAATGTCCCACATGCAAACCTGTTCCCGAAGGATAAGGGAACATATCAAGACAATAATATTTGGCTTCTTTCCATCATTTACATTGATTGGATGCTCCTGCCAATTCTTTCTCCATTTTTTTTCTACGGCACTGTGATTATATTGTGTGGCCATTTGCATTCCTCCCATTCTTTTGATAAACAAAAAGATCTTGCACCTATTGTAGATGCAAGATCCATTTGCGTATTTCCTTAGGTGTTTAACTAAGAAAATATAGCACGAAATTAGTAGGTATGTCAATAAGGCGCATCACATTGTCTGCACAACTCCATCAACTGTCCATTCTCCATTTTCATTGACTGTACAACTGTTTGCTTGAGTACTTTTCATCAAAAATCCCTGGAAGCCATCAGATTTTGGATAGAAATAATAACATTTTTTCACTCCATTATCTTCAATCCACTGCCAGCCAGTTGCCATGCTTCCCAAAATCATTTCATTGGTGGAATTGAAATAATAGAGGTTGCCATTTGCTTCCTTATGCCAGCCAGTAGCCATACTGCCAAGCGTCCCATCGGTATTCTTGTTTAAATAATACCAAGTTCCATCCGTATCTTTATACCAGCCAACCATCATGTCTCCATATTGGTCAAACCGATACCAGCCATACTTATCCTTTTTCTGCAAAGCGTAAGGGTTATAGAGCCTAGCCCATTTATTCCTTAGCACTTCTCCTGTGGAGGAAATAAATCTCCACTTTCCATCGACTTGTTCCCATCTTCCTTCGTCAGTCACCCGCTCATCCTGTGCATCGCTATCTTTTCCAACTGTTTCGTCTTTTTTCATTACAGCTGCGGTTTCTTTCTTTGATTGACTCTTTGGTGACTCTTGCTTACTTTCGGCCACCTGTGTTTGATCAATATCAAAAAAATGCACCTCATAGACAAGCTCTTTTTGCGGCCTTGCCACTTGGATCCTTTAGCCCACGCACGCTCACTTGATAGCTGTTTCCAGCCTCTGTAGAAACAGACGGATCAAAGATAATTGCATTGCTTCTACCATAACTTCCCTCGCTCTGATAGTCATATTGCAATTTCTTTTTTTCTGATTTATCCAAAATGGTAACATTTTCGCCATTCATATCCTTCACTTCCACGGTGATATCTTCTGAATCGCCATACTTAGCTGGATTTAGTTGTATCGACCATTTCCCCGAAAAATATTTACTTGGCATATTGACTGCAGGCCATGCAATATAGTCTGCATCATAACTTTGGTTTTGATTATAGCCATCAAAACTATACATCAAAGTATATCCCTTAGCTCTTCCAAAACCTGTGTACTTCATATCAGGATCCAAAATCCACCTTCGATTTCCAAGTTTTGTCATCTTACTTGCATTGCCATCCTTCATCCAACCACTCATCACGGCATCTGCACCGACTTTATAGCCTGCTGCAATGTTGGATCTCTTTAAACCTTGAATCGCTTGATAGTAAAATGCTGCACTCATATTGTCCGGTCTTGCCGGGTAATGCGAAAGTGTCCCTGCAGCAGAAAGCAACTCTGCTCCTGCCTGTGCCTTCTTTGTGTAATCCTTTGCCAAACTCACCTCATCTAAACCTGCAACATAGCGAGCAAAATTTAATGCATTTAGCATATTTTTTTGTGATTCTTCAGAAAGCACCCCTTCGATTCCAGCCCCTGCATCTGGAGCCACTTCCCATACATCCTCTCTTTCAAGATCAAATGTATGTTCCATATAATAACTTTTGATTTCCTGTTGACTGTGACTTGCAACAGGATTTGAGTTTGCTACTTCGGCAACGGCACCCAAACTTGATACACTCATACCCACAATCAAAACGACTGTAAGTATTAAGCAATGAATTGCTTCTCTAATGTATTTATCCACGATTACCCCCTTGAAATAAAACTAATGCAGCAAAATATTGATTCTTGGGGAATCGTCTTTATTGTAAATAGTTCTGTGAAACAATCAAAGAACATTTAAGCAACGAACTCAAAATATTTTTGAAGAAATCACCAGAACTATCCACTGACAAAGTATGGACTTTCACAGATTGGCAATGGCCGTCAGGCAACAACGCAACTTACTGAAAGACTTGTCGTCTGAAAGAATACTTTACAAGACCATTCTGTTTTTCTTCAATATTTTTCTTTGCTACACCGCTAATAATCATAGCAGTAGCAAATTGCACCGTCAAGAATAATTCTCAATTTTTTGAGATTATTCAGCTACCTCTCTTATCTGCACAATACCATCGACAACCCATTCTCCATTCTCATTGACGCTGTATCCATCAATATTTGTATTGGTCAATAACCTTCCCTTTGTGCCATCAGAAACTGGGTTGAAATAGTAACACTTTTCTATATTGCCCGAGCGAATCCATTGCCAACCAATGAGCATAACACCAAGATTATTATCGGATACTGGGTTTAAATAATACCAATTTTTCATCTTGATCGAATATCCAACCTGTTAGCATCGTTCCATCCTTTTCCAAAGCGAAACCATCCCTTGGTTCCAGAGAAAGAATTATATAAATACGACCAGGTGTCCTTTAAAAATTTGCCCATTTTCAGCATCATGTGTCCAACGACCATTCGTAAATTGCCAAACAAAAGATTTTTCTGGCTTCATATTGAGCCCAGAAATCACCTTTGTTGTTGCCAAGGCATGAGTCGAAGTTGGATATTTGATATGATTAATTGTTGACTTCTTTAGCTGGGTATTTGAAGTATTTTGTGTTGCGGTGCTTGTCATATCAAAGAAATGAACTGTATAAACTAGTTCCTCACTTTCCATCAAGGTGTTCGCATCGAGCAATCCCTTAATGCTGACCTCATAGGTATCTCCATCCTTCATTGATACATTTGGGCGAAAAACAATGGCATCTCCATAGGAGGATGCTTCATCATAAGTCACCATAGATGTCGGAAGAATCTGTGTCTGTCCCGTCGACACATTTTTCATTGTGATAGTAACATTGCCATGTCGAAATACATTTCGATTTAGCTGTACAGACCAAACTTTTGGTGCCAAATTCACTGGCATATTCTGTGCTGGCCAAGTCACGAAATTATTGTCCATTTGCAATGTCAAATACTTTGAATTGGGTGTTGCCATCCAAGGAAGTGTAGTTCCTTCCCCGTAATTAAAATACATTGCGCTGTAAACAGCGCCTTTTGTGCTCTTTCCCGCACTTCCTAATCCAATTTCTGTCATATTTGGGTGCAATGCCCATCTTCGATGCCCCAGTGAATTGACATTGTCATCATCAACCCACAATTTCACTGCCTTTGCAATCGAATGGGGTGCCCCCACCGCAATATTGGATTTTGCTGTTGCCGCCTTTGCCTCTTGAAAAAAAGTCTCACTCATCCCATTAGGTTGATTATAATTTCCATGAGAAAGTGTATCTGTCGCCATCATTAACGCCGATGCTTTTTGTGCCAAATCCGTATACTCTGGCAATACTTTTGCTTCCCTTACGCCTGCAATATAGCGATAATAATTGACTTCATTTAGTGCATTTTGTACTGTGCTCTCGCTCAGCTTTCCAGCAACATCTCTAGTGCCATCAGGAGCAATGTCGTATGCATCTTCCATATCAATATTGTATGGATGTGCACTTAAATATGCCTGAATTTCTTCTTTTGAATGTCTTTGAACATTGCTTGAAATATCGGCATAAATCAGTGTAGGTCTTCCCAATAAGAATGAACCTACAAGCACTCCCATCACAAATTGATGAGAGTGCCATTTTCAATTTGTTTCCCATCATGTCTCAGCGACTTTACCCACTCCTGATCCTAAAAAGATCTATGGGGTTGAGCCGCCTCCTCCTTTCAAAAACTGTGGTAGAGTATCGTGCTCTTACACCGGATTGGGTATAACTTATTGTTTTGTCATCAACTACAAATGGCCTAACGCTACTGTGAGATCCTGATAAGATCTCTGGCAGTTACAAGTCATCACCTAAAAGGTCGGCCGCTGACACATTAAGAATAACACATCTTTTTTCTATGGTCTATTCCTCTTTTTCTAACTTTGAAGCTCTTGCTTGAATCTCTCTCTTTTGTACATCTCCTGGTGCCTGTTCATAGCGTGCAAATTCATATGAAAACTCACCAAGACCTCCCGTAATCGAGCGAAGACTTGTGCTATAGCCAAACAATTCAGACATTGGAATATCTGCACGAATATTTTGCTTTTTATTGGCCACAGATTCCATTCCAAGCACTCTCGCCCTTCTCCTATTTAAATCTCCCATGACATCACCCGTAAACTTATCTGGCACAACTACACTGAGCTCTGCCACAGGCTCCAACAACATTGGATTTGCCCTCAAAAATCCATCCTTAAAGGCAATACTTGCTGCCATTTTAAATGCCAATTCTGAAGAATCAACTGGGTGATAGGAACCATCGAGCAAGGTCGCCTTGATGCCCACCACTGGATATCCAGCCAATGGTCCACTCAGACAACTTTCTGCAATTCCCTTTTCTACTGCAGGGAAATAGTTCTTTGGCACTGCTCCACCAAATACAGTCTCCTCAAATACATATGGTTGATCTAAATTATGTGATGGCTCAAAGCTCATCTTAACATCACCAAATTGGCCATGTCCTCCTGACTGTTTTTTATATCTTCCCGCTGCCTCAACCTTATTGCGAATGGTCTCTCTAAAGGCAAATTTAGGCTTAGAAAGGGCGATCTCCACTTTATATCTTGACTTTAACTTGCTGGCCACAATCTCCAATTGCTGATCTCCAATGCCATACAAAAGAGATTGTCGATTTTCTGCATCTACAACAGCCCTTAATGTCTTATCCTCTTCCATCAATTTGGCAAGACCTGATGCTAGCTTGTCCTCATCTCCTTTATTGACCGCTTTATATCTCATGTAGGTATATGGCACAGAAATCTTTGGTCTATGATAGAGAATTGGAGCTACACGAAGAGCCAAAGTATCCCCTGTCTCTGTCACTGTAAGCTTTGCCATGGCACCAATGTCCCCAGCCCTTAACTCCTTAACTTCAATAGCCTCCTTGCCTCGAAGAACATAGATTTCCGCTCTTTTCTTCTGTCTCTTTGGCCACATTGTAGATGGTGCTGTCAGGGCGAAGCGTTCCTGTGCAAACCTTTACTAGAGAATATTTCCCAATAAATGGATCCGCAATTGTCTTAAATACACGCATTGAAAGCTGTGCATCTGCATTATATTTTGTCTCAATTCTCTCTCCTGTGTTGACATCCACACCATCACAAACATCGTTGTCTGGCGATGGGAAATACTTGTCAATGGCCATAAGTAATGCCTTAAATCCTTGACAATTCACGCCCGATCCCATCATAACTGGAAAAATTGAGCAATCAGAAACATTCTCTCTAAGGGCAGTAGAAATCTCCTCATCACTAAAGTTATCCCCTGACAAATATCTCTCCATATAGTCTTCGCTTGTCTCGGCCACAGCTTCCATCAAAGACTCCCTAGCGATTTTTAAATGATTTTCTACATAGTCAGGAATATCACAACTTTCATAGTCAGAGAGGTTGGTAAATCTTCTTCCCTCCATCTTTACGACATTGACAAATCCGACAAATTTGCCGTTTTCACGAATTGGCAAATGAAATGGTGCAATCTTTCTTCCAAACTTGGTATTGAGCTTAATCAATAGCTCTCGATAACTGGCCTTATCATCATCCATATTGGTGACAAATAAAATCCTTGGCAATTTATATTTTTCACAAATCTCCCAAGCTCGCTCTGTTCCCACTTCAATTCCAGCCTTACAGTTAATGACAATAACGGCTGCATCCGCTGCACTCACAGCTTCTTCCACTTCACCCACAAAGTCAAAATATCCTGGCGTGTCAAGTAGGTTGACCTTGACCATTCCACTTTCGCCCTCATATTCGACAGGAATAATTGAAGTTGCAATTGAAAATCCTCTCTTTATTTCTTCTTTATCATAATCACTGATAGTATTTCCATCGGAAATTTTGCCCATCTTGGAAATTGCTCCGGTTACATATGCCATTGCCTCAGCAACGGTTGACTTTCCAGCACCACCATGTCCCAAAATCACAACGTTTCTCAATTGCTGCGTTCCATAAACATTCATAGTAAATCCTCCTCTAAAAGTGATGACTATATTTTACTAAATTTTCTCTTTTTTTTCAATATATTTATTTATTTTATACAATTTTTTTGACGATTATTGTACTCAAATTACATTTTGTCGTAGAAATTGTCAAGCTGCTCCATATTTCACATTTCACAGATTCTATGTTATAATGGTCAGATAAAATAAAAAAGGAGCTTACAACTGTGAAGAAATATACTTTTGGCTTCATCGGCTTTGGTCTAATTGGGGGCTCCATTGCCAAAGCACTAAAAAATAAATTGCCCGACTGTACCATTTATGCCTATATGAGAAGCCATATTAAATTAGAAATGGCCAAGGAGGAGGGCATTGTCGATGTCATTCTCGATGACATTGATACATCGTTCTCCCACTGTGATCTTATCTTTTTATGTACTCCCGTGGAATATAATGCTCAGTACCTCGAAAAATTAAAACCGATTATCCATTCCAAATGTATAATCACAGATGTCGGCAGTACAAAATCATCCATCCATGAGAGTGTCAAGCTCCTTGGACTAGAAAAAAACTTTATTGGTGGACATCCTATGGCTGGTTCAGAAAAGACAGGCTACGAAAATTCCGACGAACTCCTTCTTGAAAATGCCTACTATATTTTGACGCCAACAAAAAAGACAAGTAAAAAAGACTTAGATACTCTCACTGCACTCACCAAACTGATGGGGGCCATTCCCTTTGTTATGGATTGTGCTGAACATGACAAGACCGTCGCAACAATCAGCCATCTTCCCCACTTAGTTGCTGCTGCACTGGTCAATCTAGTCAAGGAAACGGATAATTCCAATGGCGTAATGAAACAACTTGCTGCAGGGGGATTCAAAGATATCACACGAATTGCTTCTTCCTCTCCGATTATGTGGGAACAAATTTGTGAGACCAATCGTGAGGCTATTCTCAAAGTCCTTGACATTTATTTGGATTCCCTAAAAAAAATCCGAGATGGTATTAAAAATAATATCCCATCCACAGTCTATCAGCTCTTTGAAGAATCTCGCAGCTATCGAAACTCCATCAGCGATAATGTCCGAGGACTCATCAGTGCTCAGTACAGTTTTTCTGTTCAAGTGGCTGACCGGCCAGGATCCATTTCTATTATTTCTGCCATCCTTGCTGCTAATTCCATCAGCATTAAAAACATTGGCATTAATCACAATCGTGAACTTGGAGAGGGTGCACTTCGCATTGCCTTCTATGGCGTGGAAGACTGCCATATGGCAGTCAAAACTACTAAAATCTTATCACTACAATATCATTGAAAGAGGTTAATTATGTATAATACCAATCCTTTACATGGAGAGTTGATGATTCCAGGAGATAAGTCGATCTCCCATCGCAGTGTCATGTTTGCTTCTCTTGCCAAGGGAACATCCCATATCAAAGGCTTTTTACCCGGTGCAGATTGTCTTTCCACCATCCATTGTTTTCGACAAATGGGCATTGAAATCTACCAAGAAGAAAGTATGGTCACCGTCACAGGTCAAGGTATGCGAGGATTAAAAAAGCCAAAGTCCATTCTTGATTGTGGAAATAGTGGGACAACCACAAGACTCATCAGCGGAATCTTGGCAGGTCAAAACTTTACTTCTACCCTCACTGGAGATGAATCCATTCAAAAGCGTCCAATGAAGCGCATTATACTTCCACTTACTCAAATGGGGGCAAGCATTGCCAGTCTCCGTGACAATGGCTGTGCACCACTTCAAATTACAGGTCGCCCATTACATGGCATTACTTATCACTCACCAGTAGCCAGTGCACAGGTAAAGTCGGCCATCCTTCTTGCTGGTCTCTATGCTGAGGGAGAAACCTCTGTTATCGAGCCTTCTGTTTCAAGAAACCACACAGAAATTATGCTCAAAGCATTTGGAGCCAATGTTTCTTGTCACGACACCACAGCAAGTGTCCACCACACAGATGAGCTATTCGCAAGCAATATTGAGGTTCCTGGAGATATTTCCTCAGCAGCTTACTTTATTGTTGCGGCACTAATGATTCCAAATTCTGACATTATTCTTCACAATGTCGGCATCAATCCAACAAGAGATGGGCTCCTTCGTGCCATTGAAATGATGGGCGGAAAGATTGAGATTCTATCCATAAAGAATGAAGACACAGAAGCAATTGCTGACCTTCACATAAAATCTCAAAATTTACATGGAGCAACTTTTGGTGGTGATATCATTCCTGCAATGATTGATGAAATTCCAGCCCTTGCAGCTTTAGCTTGTTTTGCTGAAGGTGAAACTATAATTAAGGATGCTGAAGAACTGAAGGTAAAGGAATCCAATCGCATCAAAGTGATGGTTGAAGAACTTTCTAAAATGGGTGCCCAAATTGAGGAAACGGAGGACGGTATGATTATTCACGGAAAACATTCTCTTCATTCTGCACAAATTGATTCTCATAAGGATCACCGCATTGCTATGACTTTTAGCATACTCTCAAGAGCCATTGGCCAAGATTTAGCAATCATTGACAAGGATTGCGTAAAGATTTCTTATCCAAACTTTTATGAACACCTACATTCTCTCTCCTCCTAGAGAGAATAGAACAAAAAAGATGAGCGCAAAAATGATTTTTCATTTCTTACGCTCATCTTTTATTTAGACTGTCTTACTCTTAATAGCTGCTCTCTTTCGAAGCGTTGGATCAAGAATCTTCTTGCGAATGCGAAGACTGGTTGGTGTCACCTCTAAGAGTTCATCTGTATCAATAAACTCAAGAGATTCTTCAAGACTCATAATCTTTGGTGTGGTCAAGCGAAGAGCTTCATCTGCACTTGAAGATCTTGTATTGGTCAACTTCTTCGTCTTGCATACATTGATCTCTACATCTTCAGCCTTTCCATTCTTACCAATAACCATACCCGCATATACCTTCTCACCTGCACCAATAAAGAGTGTTCCCCTCTCCTGTGCATTGAAAAGACCATAAGTAATGGACTCTCCACTTTCAAAGGCAATCAATGAACCTGTCTTTCTATAGAACATATCTCCTTTATATGGACCGTAATCATCAAATTCTGTATTGAGAATACCATTTCCCTTCGTATCCGTCATAAATTCGCCACGATATCCAATCAAACCTCTGGAAGGAATATTAAATTCCAATCTTGTATGCCCATTGTGCATTGGGCTCATCCCTCTCAACTCGCCCTTTCTTCCTGTCAACTTTTGAATAACTGCACCTGAAAACTCATCAGGAACATCAATATAGGCATTCTCCATTGGCTCAAGCTTCTTGCCATTCTCATCATAGTGATAGATAACCTCAGCCTTACTTACTGCAAACTCAAATCCCTCTCTGCGCATATTCTCAATTAACACAGAAAGATGTAGCTCTCCTCGACCAGATACCTTAAAGCAATCCGCAGACTCTGTCTCCTCCACACGAAGAGATACATCCGTATTTAATTCCTTAAAAAGTCTATCTCTTAAATGTCTTGAAGTAATAAACTTTCCTTCCTGACCAGCAAGAGGAGAATCATTGACCATAAAGTTCATCGAAATCGTTGGCTCGGAAATCTTTTGAAATGGAATAGACTCTGGGTTTTCTGGTGAAGTCAAAGTATCTCCAATATGAATATCAGGAATACCAGAAATTGCCACAATGGCACCGATACCAGCTTCCTGCACCTCAATGCGATTTAAGCCTTCATATTCATACAATCGGCCAATTTTTACTCTCTTTAACTTATCTGGTTCGTGGTGGTTCACCAGTGCGAGGTCTTGATTTACTCGAATAACACCATTGTCCACCTTTCCAACTCCAATTCTTCCCACATACTCATTAAAGTCAATGGTCGAAATTAACACCTGTGGTGCTGCATCTGGATCGCCCTGTGGCGCTGGGATATGGCGAATAATCGTTTCAAACAATGGGATCATATCCTCATTGGTATCAGCCAAATCATATCTTCCCCAGCCCGATCTTGCACTGGCAAAAATAAATGGACAATCGAGCTGACGCTCATTGGCATCTAAATCCATCAAGAGCTCCAAAATCTCATCTACAACTTCATCTGGTCTTGCCTCTGGGCGATCACATTTATTGATACAGCAAACAACATCAAGATCAAGCTCTAAGGCCTTTCTCAATACAAACTTTGTCTGTGGCATTGCTCCCTCATAGGCATCGACAACCAAAACAACACCATTGACCATCTTTAAAACACGCTCTACTTCCCCACCAAAATCCGCATGTCCTGGGGTATCAATAATATTGATCTTTACCCCACCATAACTTACTGCTGTATTTTTTGAAAGAATGGTGATTCCTCTTTCTCTTTCAATGTCATTGGAATCCATCACTCGCTCTACAACTTCTTGATTCTCTCGAAATACACCACTTTGGCGCAACAACTGATCGACAAGGGTTGTCTTGCCGTGATCAACATGGGCAATAATGGCAATATTTCTAATATCTTCTCTCTTTGTCAACATAATTAACTCTACTTCCTATGATATATTCTAGTGTGCGACTTAACAGTATAGCAGTATAGCACCGAAATATCCTAAATTCAACCTTTTCTTCACAAAAAGGCACAACCGAATTGCTCGGCTGTGCCCTAAAATTTATTTATCGCTTAATACTGTATTACTGGAAATCAAATACATCCATCCACTTCTTCAAAAACTCTGCCTCTTCCTCTACGCCCTTTGACAATTGTGCAGCAGCTACGATGGATAACCAAATCTGTACATTCTTCTTCTCAATTCCACTCTTTTCAGAGAACAAATCAAGATACTTATCAGCCAAGGCTTGGTCTTTAAGTGCAAAGATCAAATAAGTCATCGCTGCATCTGCAGAAGCATTTCCCTTTGTCGTGTGTGACCAGTCAACCACATACGCCTTGTTGTCCTTTGTGATAATCACATTGCTTGGGTTGAAATCTCCATGACAAATCTTGTTGTGGCTCTTCATACCATCAAGTCTTGTCAAAATCTCATACTTGGTGTTGTCTCCAATGTCAGTCATGCCCTCAATCATTCTTCTGTACTTTGCCTTCAAATCGGTCAAAAGTAGGCAATTCTTCTGATGAATAGACAATTGCAAATCTACAAAAGTATTCAAATACTCATCCATCTTCTCTGGATGTGCCTGCATCAACTCCTCAAGCGTCTGTCCCTCAATCCTCTCCAAAGTGATGGCATGTCTGTCGCCAAGCTCGCCTACAGAAATTACCTTTGCAGCTGGAACTCCGCACTCTTCCATGCGGGCTGTGTTGACTGCCTCAGCAAAGATATTTCCTTTATTGTGACCTTTTTCAAATACCTTAACTACGGTGTTGCCATTTCGATAAACCGTCTTATTCTTTCTACTTACAATGATCTCTTCAAAGTCCATAGTTTTCTTCCTACTTTCTATTATCTTCCGTAATATGCATCTAAGTACAGTTCCTTGATCTCGCGAACAAGTGGATATCTTGGGTTGGCAGCAGTACACTGATCGTTAAATGCCTGCTCGCACATATCATCCAATGTATCTAAGAAGTACTTCTCATCTACATTGTACTCCTTAATTGTCTTCTTTACACCAATAATATCCTTTAATTCCTCGATCTTCTTCAAGAAATTCTCAAAGATTTCGTCATCATTCTTTCCTGTCACACCACAATACTTCGCACACTCAACATAGCGCTCCTTTGTATGTGGATATGCATACTGTGGGAATGTTCCCATCTTTGTTGGCACTGGATCTGCATTGTAGCGCATAACTCTTGTCAAGATTACTGCATTGGCAAGTCCATGTGGAATGTGGTGGAAAGCACCTAATTTATGAGCCATAGAGTGGTCACACCAAGGAATGCATTGGCAAAGGCCATACCTGCAAGGCAAGATGCTTCAGACATTCTCTCTCTTGCAATTGGATCATTTGCACCGTTTTCATATGCAGATGGCAAATACTCAAATACAAGCTTCATGGCCTTAAGTGCAATACCATCTGTATAGCTTGATGCCATCATGGATACATAGGCCTCCAAAGCATGAGTGAGTACATCAATACCTGATGCAGCAGTCAATCCCTTTGGCTGAGTCATCATGTTGTCAGCATCAACAATTGCCATATTTGGCATCAATTGATAATCTGTAATTGGCCACTTTACACCTGTCTCTGCATCTGTAATGATGGCAAATGGTGTAACCTCTGAACCAGTTCCTGAAGATGTTGGGATAGCAACAAAGTAAGCCTTCTGACCCATTGTTGGGAATGTATAGATTCTCTTGCGAATATCCATAAAGTCCATAGCCATATCTTCAAAGTTTGCCTCTGGATGCTCATACATTACCCACATAATCTTTCCTGCATCCATTGCAGAACCACCACCAAGAGCGATGATGACATCTGGCTCAAATGCTCTCATGGCCTCAACACCTTTTCTTGCACTCTGCAATGTTGGGTCTGGTGCAATCTCATAGAAGCAAGTATATACAATGCCCATCTTGTCTAACTTATCTGTGATTGGCTTTGTATTGCCATTCTTGTAGAGGAAGGAATCTGTAACAATAAATGCTTTCTTCTTGTGCATTACTGTGCCAAGCTCATCAAGAGCAGTCTCCATGCTACCTTTCTTAAAGTATACCTTCTCTGGAACTCTAAACCAAAGCATATTCTCTCTCCTCTCTGCTACTGTCTTGATGTTTAAAAGATGCTTTACACCCACATTCTCAGATACGGAGTTTCCGCCCCATGAACCACAGCCAAGTGTAAGTGATGGAGTGAGCTTAAAGTTATAAAGATCACCAATACCACCCTTGTGATGCTGGCGTATTGATTAAGATACGACAAGTCTTCATTGCCTCAGCATGCTTGTGCATCTTTCTGTCTCTGTTGTAGAAACATAGAGAGAAGATGTATGACCATAACCACCATCTGCTACTAATTTTGCTGCCTTTTGAAGAGCTTCATCAAAATCCTTTGCTCTATACATTGCAAGTACAGGGGAAAGCTTCTCGTGTGCAAACTCCTCACTGATATCTACAGAAGTCACCTCACCAATTAAGATCTTTGTTGCTTCTGGAACATTGACTCCAGCAAGTTTTGCAATGGTGTGTGCACTCTGACCTACAATCTTTGCATTGAGGGCACCATTGATTAAGATCGTCTTTCTCACCTTATCAAGCTCGTCCTTCTTTAAGAAGTAACATCCTCTTGCAAGAAATTCCTTCTTTGCCTGATCATATACCTTGTCAAGTACAGTCACTGACTGCTCAGAAGCACAAATCATACCGTTATCAAATGTCTTTGAATGAATAATGGAGTTTACGGCCAATACAACATCTGCTGTATCATCAATAATTACTGGGGTATTACCTGCACCAACACCAAGAGCTGGCTTTCCTGATGAATATGCTGCATGAACCATTCCAGGACCACCTGTAGCCAAGATAATATCTGCATCGCGCATAACCTCATTGGTCAACTCAATGCTTGGTACATCAATCCAAGAAATAATTCCCTCTGGTGCTCCAGCCTTAACCGCTGCATCTAAAACAACCTTTGCTGCTGCAATTGTACAAGCCTTTGCTCTTGGGTGTGGGCTAATAATAATTGCATTTCTTGTCTTTAAGCAAACCAATGTCTTAAAGATTGCTGTAGATGTTGGGTTTGTGGTAGGGATAACCGCTGCGACAATACCAATTGGCTCAGCAATCTTCTTCAAAGCCTGCTGCCTTGTCCTCCTCGACAACACCTACCGTCTTTGTGTCTTTGTATGCGTTGTAGATGTACTCTGAAGCGAAATGGTTTTTGATAACCTTATCCTCCATGACACCCATTCCTGTCTCTTCAACAGCCAACTTTGCCAATGGGATTCTTGCCTTATCGGCAGCCATTGCAGCCGCATAAAAAATTGCGTCTACCTTTTCTTGTGAAAATGTTGCAAATTCTTTCTGCGCAGCGCGCATCTTCTTTAAGCTCTCTTGCAATTTTTCCACACTATCGATGATATCCTTACTCATTGTGCTTTCCTTCCTCTCGTAGCGTTATTTTTTTAACGCTTATATTCTAACACGCCTCAATGGGAATGTCAACAGTTTTTGTTATTTTTTTATCATCTTAATCTCATTGTCTACAACAATAAAGGAAATCCTCTCTTTTTCACGAGGTTCAATCTTTCCTGCACTCTCTTCCAAAATCTTCTTTGCAAAAGCAGTAAATGTCGATGTTTCCATTACAGTTAAAATATCAATCTTTTCTCCATAATTGATACTTGGACGCACAACTTGAAAAGTCTCAATTAAATAGTTAAACTTCCCATAGGAGTCATATTCTATCGTCCACTTGGCCAAAATACCATCATATACTGTACATATCGTTGCCTTCTCTAACCCAGCCAAAACCGCAGCTTGATAGGCACGAACCAGTCCCCCCGTTCCAAGTAGTACTCCTCCAAAATATCTCGTCACAACAACACAAATTCCTTGAATATTTCTCCCCATCAATACATCAAGCATTGGCTTTTCCCTGCCGTCTGTGATGGCTCTCCATCATCAGAAAAAAACGCAAAAACCTTTTCCATCTTTTGTGATATAAGCATAACAATTATGCCTCGCATCCCAATATTGTTTTTCGAATTTTTTTCAATGAATGTAATTGCGTCTTGTTCCTCATCAATTGGTACAATATGTGCAATAAAGCGTGATTTTTTCTCTATAATTTCTCCCTCACCGCCAATATAACAGATTTGATATTGTTCCATCTCTTCCCCTTATCTCTTTTTCTGTATAATCTAATAGTAGCACTTTTTTTTTCAATTTGATATAATAAAGTTGTTTTTAGCAGACAGTGTACTGTCATACTAGTTTGGAGGTAAAAAATGAACTATGGAAAAAAATCCACGGAACGAAAGCTAAAAAACGTCTCGTCAAGGAAGAAAAAATATGCCAATAAAGTCATGCTTACATTTGGAAAAACTGTCTTCTTATGTTTGCTCTTTATCGCACTTCTCATTGGCAGTCTTGCCGTCGGTGTATTTAAGGGCATTATTGATAATGCACCTGATATTAATGTGGAGAGCATTGTCCCTATGGGCTTTGCAACGACGGTATACAATGCAAAAGGCGAACAGACGGATACGCTCGTTATGGCTGGCTCAAACCGTGAAGAAGCTACCTATGATGAATTGCCACAAAATTTAATTGATGCCTTTGTTTCTATTGAGGACTCCCGCTTTTGGCAACACAATGGCATTGATACAAGATCTATTATGCGTGCCATTGTCGGTGTGCTCAAGCACAATTCCTCTTCAGGTGGAGGATCCACTATCACACAGCAGCTCATTAAAAACAATGTCTTTAATGGTGGCCGTGAAAGAAGTTTTGGTGCAACTTTAGAGAGAAAAATCCAAGAATGGTACTTGGCCGTGCGTCTAGAAAAGACCATGGATAAAAAGCTCATTATCACCAATTATCTCAATACGATTAACCTCGGCAATAATACTTTGGGCGTAAAAGTTGCTGCACGAAGATACTTTGGAAAGGAAGTCAGTCAACTTACCCTTTCAGAATGTGCCGTGATTGCTGGAATTACGAAAAATCCAAGCCGCCTCAACCCAATTACTGGAAAAGAGGACAATGCAGAGCGAAGAATGACGATCTTGCAGAATATGTACACTCAAGGCTACATCACAAAGGAAGAAGAAGAAGATGCTCTAGCCGATGATGTCTATGCTCGCATACAAAATGTCAATTCTACAAATAAAGAGACAAACAACACCTATTCTTACTTCACAGATGAACTTGTCGAACAGGTGGTGGAAACTCTCGTAGAAAAGTTGGGTTACACAGAGACGCAGGCACATAATTTGTTGTATAGTGGCGGTTTGTCCATCTACACAACGCAAGATCCTGACTTACAAAAAATTGTAGATAAAGAGATCAACGATCCAAGCAACTATCCAATTGTAAAGTATTCTTTGGAATATCGTCTGTCCATTCGAGATACAGATGGAAATACGAAAAATTACTCTCAAGAACATATTAAAAAATGGCACAGTGACATTTTAAAAGATAACTTTGATGGACTCTATAATACAGAAGCAGAAGCTCAGACTGATGTCAATAAGTACAAAGAATCGATTATCCAGAATGGTGATACGATCATTGGAGAGTCCCTAAAGACAGTACTTGAACCACAGACCAGCTTTGTCTTAATGGATCAACAAACTGGACAGGTAAAGGCCATCAGTGGTGGTCGTGGTGAAAAGACGGCGTCCTTGACTCTAAACCGAGCAACAAACACCACTCGCCAGCCTGGATCTACCTTCAAGGTACTCACTGCTTTTGGACCGGCCATTGATATGGGCAAGGCCACATTAGGTACTGTCTACTACGATGGTCCATATAAAGTTGGTGACAAAGAATTTACAAACTGGTATCAAAAAGAACAAGGTTACACTGGTTGGTCAAGCATTCGAGATGGTATTATCTATTCAATGAATATCGTTGCCGTCCGCTGCTTAGTTGAAACTGTCACTCCTCAAGTTGGTGTTGACTATGCAAAGAAATTTGGTATTACAACCTTAACTGATGGCGATGTCAACGCAGCAACTGCACTGGGTGGTATCACAAAGGGTGTTTCAAACCTTGAGTTGACCGCTGCATACGCAGCCATTGCCAATGGTGGTATTTACACAAAGCCCGTCTTCTTTACAAAGATTATTGACCACAACGGAAAAACACTTATTGACAATGAACCAGAGACACATAGAGTAATTAAAAATACCACAGCCTTTCTTTTGACTGACGCAATGAAGGACTCTATGGAAACACATCAAAAATTCACTCGACCAGGAATTTACATCAGCTCAACCAGTACACGTGCTCACTTGAGTAATATGTCCGCAGCTGGTAAGTCTGGTACAACCTCTGGAAACAATGATGTTTGGTTTGTTGGGTTTACACCTCATTACACTGGTGGTATTTGGGCTGGTTATGACGAAAATCAAAAACTAGACAGTGACGCCAATCAAACCGCCTTCCACAAAGACATTTGGAGAAAGATTATGACCAAGGTCAATCAAGGGCTTGATGATCCTGGATTTAAGGCTCCTGACAACATTGAAAGTGCAGTTATTTGTAGAAAATCTGGAAAGCTTCCTACTCCTGGTGTATGCGAGTACGATCCTCGTGGTGATGCAAGATACAAGGAATACTTTGCTAAGGGCACTGTTCCTACAGAAGATTGTGACAAGCATGTAAAATCCGGTCGAGGCGTTTCCATCCTCGTTCCAAGTGATGATCAAGGCAATACCGATGACTCCTACTATTCTGGTGGAAGTTATCGCTCGAGTTCAAAAAACTCAAATAGTTCAAATTCGAAGAGTTCAAATTCAAGAAAGAGTTCAAAGAAAAACTCTTCTATAACCACCCCAACAACTGAGGCAACTACGCTGTCTCCAATTGTCAATACAGAAGCACCTACAACCAGCCGACATGGTTCTGGATTGAAAGATAATACCGAACGAATCAATTCTGGTCCTGGTACAAACCTAAATGACAATGACAATAGCGCTAACTCTGGTGAATCTGATCCAGTCATTACCAACGGTCCTGGTAGTGACGAATAAAACATAATGATAAGAGAAAAGGGGCTGTCGCCCAGATGATTCAATCATCTAAAGCGACAGCCCCAAATAAGGAATTTATATTTCTGTAAAA